>Ga0102589_1000022_pt1 | contig 524601 bp, 439 predicted proteins | sample AraplaMF_Col_mLB_FD_76858 | JGI IMG/M metagenome (GOLD analysis project Ga0102589, IMG submission 76858) | Arabidopsis root microbial communities from the University of North Carolina, USA - plate scrape MF_Col_mLB | ecosystem: Host-associated > Plants > Roots > Endosphere | place: USA... | reverse complement strand
TGGCGATGGTCTTCATGGCAGTTCTCCTAGTCCTAGTCAGTGGGAGCAGACCTTGTCGGGTGATTCCGGGGAGGTCTGTTGCTGTTCCCGATGACTGAATTCTGCGCTTGCAGGGCCTAGGGATAAACCCGGTATACGCTAAATCACCTTTCCAAAAAGAAGACCAATGCTGCTATTACAGCGATAAATGGTGCCTATGGCGGAAGCTCGTCGGAGTGCCGGCCTACACAGGAGTGCCAAACACCGCGTGCGCACAAACTACCGTTCGAGCGCCGCCTGTATCGCCTTGGCGGCCACCACCCCATCAGCCATCGACGTCACCACACAGGGATGCATGCGATTGGCGACCTCGCCGATGGCGTAGACGCCCGGGGCACTGGCACGCGCGGTGGCGAAGTCGGTGTGGATATAGCCGCGCTCATCGCGCCGCAGGTCCAGCGCGGCGGCGAAATCCGCCTGCGGCTCCCAGCCATAAAGCACCAGCAGCAGATCATAGGAATGTCCGTCGACCTGGCGGGCGACCGGATCCACCCGGTAGCCGCCCACGTGCAAGTCCGCCGCCGGCACGGCATCCACCAGTTGCGGCCGCGCCCGCACACCACGGGCGTACAAGTGGACGCTGCGCGCCCCACGGCCCTTCACATAGGCGTAATTCTCGAAGCCGTTGTCGCCGCCGCCCAGGATGGCCACCGACAGGCCGGTGAAGTCCTGCTCCACGATGCCTGACCCCGGCCCTACCAGCACCCCCGGCCAACGGTCGCCCGGCGCCGCCCCCGCCAGATTGCGCGCACGCACGCCGGAGGCGATGACCAGATGGCGGCCAAACACGGTTTCCGTGGCCGAGGTCGCGACAGCACCAGCCGACCTGTCCACGGCAGGCAGATCGGATCGGCTTGCCGGCGCGGACGCGGCAATCTCGGTGTGTCCGGCAGCGCTACCCTCGATCGCGCCAATGCCCGCCGGCCCCTGCAGCGTCACGGCGAACCCGCCGTCCGTGCGGGCGACCGCCACGGCGCGGCGGCCACGTATCACCGGCACACCGGCGGCCTCGACGCTACGGGCGATGTTGGCGCCCACCTGCCGGCCGGTCACGCCCGGCAGCGTGGCGATCCAGTCGTCCGCGAACGGATTGTCATTGGGCAGGCCGCCCAGGCGGGCATCGGCCTCCACCAGCAGCGGCGCCAGTCCCAGCCGGGCCAGCCAGATGGCGCAAGACGCCCCGGCCGGGCCGCCTCCCACGATGATGGCGTCGCTATAGTGCGGCATTTCAATCTTTGCTCAAGTTGAGTATGAGGAGAATTGTAGCGGCGGCGCCCCCGCCCCCTTGCGGGACCGGCAGCGAACGCGGCATGGCGCCCGGGGATCTACAATGCGTGGCTCATTCCTCTGCTCCTCATCATGCCTACCCGTCGCATCATCTTTTCCCGCCTCGCCCTCGACGCCCGCATCGGCATCCTGGAACACGAGCGCCGCGCCACGCAACCACTGCACGTCGATGCCGAAATCGACGTCGACATCACGCGCGACGTGGACGATCACGACATCCACAGCGTGCTGGACTATCGCGCCTTGCGTGAAGCCATCGTGGCGGTGTGCACGCATTCGCACGTCAATCTCATCGAGACGCTGACCGACCAGGTGGCCGAGCGCCTGATGAATGACTTCAAGGACATCCGCGCGGTGCGCATCCGCATCAGCAAGCCGATGGCTTTTTCCGACTGCGCCGCCGTGGGCGTGGAGACTTACACGAGTCGCTGACCGACCCTGCTCCATCATGAATGCTCTTGATCCCGCCGTGGCCGAATCCACGGCAACGCTGGAAACCAGGGAAACCTCCCGCGGCGCCCGTTCCAAGGTGCGCCTCGAAGCCAACAAGCTGGCCAAGCGGCTGGCGCGCGAAACCACGCGCGCCATCTCCGACTACAACATGATCGAGCCGGGCGACCGCGTCATGGTCTGCCTGTCCGGGGGCAAGGATTCATACAGCCTGCTCGATGTGCTGATGCGGCTGCGCGAACGCGCGCCCTTCCCTTTCGAGCTGATCGCCGTCAACCTGGACCAGAAGCAGCCGGACTTTCCGTCCGACATCCTGCCCGCCTACCTGCGTAATCTGGGCATCCCCTTCCACATCGAGACGCGCGACACCTATTCCGTGGTGAAACGGCTGGTGCCGGCAGGCAAGACCATGTGTTCGCTATGCTCGCGCCTGCGCCGCGGCATCTTGTACCGCGTGGCCGACGAACTGGGCTGTACCAAGATCGCCCTGGGCCATCATCGCGATGACATCCTGGGCACGTTCTTCCTGAACATGTTCTATGGCGGCAAGCTCAAGGCCATGCCGCCCAAGCTGGTCTCCGATGACGGCCGCCACACCATCATCCGCCCGCTGGCCTATATCGAGGAATCCGACCTGGCGGCCTATGCCGTAGAGAAGAACTTTCCCATCATTCCCTGCAATTTGTGCGGCTCGCAGGAAAACCTCAAGCGCAAGGAAGTCGGGCGCATGCTGCGGGAGTGGGATCGCAAGTATCCAGGGCGCTCGTGGAGTGTCTTCAATGCCCTGGCCAGCGTGGCACCGTCGCACCTGATGGACCGCCAGCTGTTCGACTTCGCCGGCCTGCGGCCCACGGGCCAGCCTGACGCGAACGGCGACACCGCTTTCGATCAGGAAGACCTTGAAGACGACCGCAATGCTGATGGATCAGGGAATGATGCCTGTGCGACGTCCGCCACGGACCTTGGACAAGCAGGCGCGCCGCGCGACACGCCGCTGACTTTCGTCAGGTTCGAATAAACAGGCTAGGGGATGCGGGCGCCGTAAACCAGGTTCCATCGTGCAGGCTCACTGCGTAGCGACCGCCAGTCGCCGATGGATGCTACGACGCAGCCTGCTGACCCTTCAAGTGCCTTCCCATTCCGGCCCGGGCACCGAGATGCCGAACAGGTCCAGCACGCGCGCCACGGTCTGGTCGACCATTTCCTCGATCGAGGTCGGCTTGAAATAAAACGCCGGCAGGGGTGGAAACACGATGCCGCCCATTTCAGTGACGGCCGTCATATTGCGCAGGTGCGCCAGGTTGTAGGGTGTTTCCCGCACCATCATCACCAGGCGGCGCCGCTCCTTGAGCGTGACATCGGCCGCGCGCGTGATCAGATTGTCGGAAAGCCCCGTGGCCACCGCCGCCAGCGTGCGCATGGAGCACGGCACGATCACCATGCCGGTGGTGGCGAACGCGCCGCTGGCCAGCGTGGCGCCGACATCGCGCACGCTATAGGCGTGGTCCGCCAATGCATGCAGGGCCTGCCGGCCCATGTCCAGCTCGTGCTTGGCATTGAGCACGCCGGAGGCCGAGACCACCAGATGCGACTCGACATCCGGGACTTCCTGCAATGCCTGCAGCAGGCGCACGGCGTACAGCGAACCGGTGGCGCCGGTCACGCCGACCACCAGCCGGCGCTTGGGCTGCGTCACGCAGTGGCTCCCGCTTCTTCGAGCATCTTCTTCAGTTCGCCGCTTTCGTTCAGCTCGGTCATGATGTCCGAACCGCCGACGAACTCACCGGCGATGTACAGCTGGGGAATCGTCGGCCAGCTGGAAAACGTCTTGATGCCCTGGCGGACTTCGTCATCTTCCAGCACGTTGACAGTGACCAGCTTCTTCACGCCACAGCCCTTGAGCAGCTGGATGGCACGGCCGGAAAAACCGCATTGCGGGAACTGCGCGGTACCCTTCATGAACAGCACCACGGGGTGCTGGGTGACGGTTTCACGCAGGAATTCTTGAACGTCGCTCATGGTTCACTCGCTGGGCCGCAAGGCCCGTATGGAAAAGAAATGGGATCCAGGTCCATGGCAACCAATACCGATGCCGGATGAGCCAAAGAATGGACTGATGAATGTGCCAATTATAGGTACCCGCCGGAAATCCGCTCGATACCGGCCAGGTCGCGCCGGCTGTCGACGCCGCGCAGGCCGGCCGCTTCCAGCAAACCGCGCACCGCCGCTGCCTGGTCCCAGCCGTGTTCCACCCACAGGGCGCCGCCCGGTTTCAGGTGGGCGGGCGCGCCGGCGATGATGATGCGCAGGTCGTCCAGCCCGTCGGCGTCGTCGGTCAGGGCCTGGCGAGGCTCGAAACGCAGGTCACCCTGTTCAAGGTGGGGATCCTGGCGGGAAATATAAGGGGGGTTGGAAACGATCAGGTCGAATTTCTTGACGGCCGTCAGCGCCTGGTACCAATCACCCGGGGCAAAATGCACCCGGGCTTTCAGCTTGATGGCGTTCTCCGCCGCCACCTTGAGCGCGGGCAGGCTGTAATCGGTGGCCAGCACGGCCACGTCGGGCCGGGCCAGCGCGATGGAAATGGCGATGGCGCCGCTGCCCGTGCCCATGTCCAGTACCGACAGCGAGTCGAAGCCCTTCAGCCATTCCAGCCCGGTTTCCACCAGCAGTTCGGTTTCCGGCCGGGGGATCAGCACGTCGGGTCCTACCTTGAACGTATGCCCCATGAATTCGCGCTCACCCAGCAGATAGGCAATGGGTTCGCCGGCCGCGCGGCGGGCGGCCAGCACGGTGTAGGCGCGCACGGCCTCCGGAGGCAGCGGGTCGGTGTCATGCGCCAGGATCCAGCTGCGCGGCTTCTGCAGGACATACTCCAGCAGCATGCGCGCTTCCAGCCGGGGCAGCCCGGCGGCGAACAGGATGTCCTTGGCGGTAGCCACTCAGTCCTCGCCCAGGGCAGCCAGCAATTCGGCCTGGTGTTCGGCGATCAGGGCGCGCACCAGTTCATCCAGGTCGCCTTCCATGATCTGCAGCAGCTTGTACAGGGTCAGGTTGATGCGGTGGTCGGTCAGCCGGCCCTGCGGGAAGTTGTAGGTGCGGATCCGTTCGGAGCGGTCGCCGCTGCCGATCAGGCTCTTGCGCTGTGCCGCCTCCTTGCTCTGCCGCTCGCGCAATTCCTTGTCGCGCAGGCGGGCCACCAGCACCTGCATGGCCTTGTCCTTGTTGCGGTGCTGGGAGCGGTCGTCCTGGCATTCCACCACCAGCCCGGTCGGCAGGTGGGTGATGCGGACCGCGGAGTCGGTCTTGTTGATGTGCTGGCCACCCGCGCCGCTGGCACGGAAGGTGTCGATACGCAGCTCGGCCGGGTTGATGACGATATCGGTCATCTCGTCGGCTTCCGGCATGACCGCGACCGTGCAGGCCGAGGTATGGATACGGCCTTGCGCCTCGGTGGCCGGCACGCGCTGGACCCGGTGGCCGCCGGATTCGAACTTCAGGCGGCCGTAGGCGCCGTCGCCGTCGATACGGACGATGACTTCCTTGTAGCCGCCCAGTTCCGAGGCGCTTTCCGACATCAGCTCGACTTTCCAGCCCACGCGTTCGGCGTAGCGGGTATACATGCGCAGCAGGTCGCCGGCGAACAGCGCGCTTTCGTCGCCGCCGGTGCCTGCGCGGATTTCCAGGAACAGGCTGCGGCCGTCGTCCGGATCGCGCGGCAACAGCAGCAGTTGCAGCGAAGCGCCCAACTCTTCGATCCGGCCCTTGGCGCTCTTGATTTCTTCCTCGGCCATGGCCTTCATTTCCGGGTCCGCCAGCAGCTCCTGGGCGGTTGCCAGATCGTCCTCGGCGCGCGTATAGACGGCGAAGCCTTGCACCACGGGTTCGATTTCGGCGCGCTCGCGCGAAAGCTTGCGGAAGCGGTCCATATCGGAAGCGGCATCCGGCTCGGCGAGCAGGGCATCCAGCTCGATCAACCGGCGGGACAATTGCTCCAGGCGGTCACGCATGGAAGATTTCATAGGTCAGCGCAGAAAGGAAACGGGGAAACAGAAGCGCGAACCTGAACGGCCGCGCCGGCGGCGAGCACGCGACGAGAGTCGCTAACGCCGATTATCGCGGCCGGGGAAGAGGCGCGGCACCATGGCCATCAGCTGGGTGCGGTCCTCACCTTCGCTGCGGTTCAGGGCGGCCAACGGCGCGTGAAGGTACTTCTGTGTCAGAGAGTGGGCCAGTTGTTCCAGCACCGCTTCGGGAGACTCGCCGCGCGCCAGCAGGCGGCGGGCGCGTTCCAGTTCGGCCGCGCGCACGTCGTCGGCGGCCGCATGCAGGTCCTGGATGACCGGCACGACGGCGCGCGTCTGCAGCCAGTGCATGAAATTCTGCACCCGGTCTTCGATGATGGATTCGGCCTGCACGACGGCGGCGCGGCGCGCGTCGGTGCCGGTTTGGACCACGCGACCGAGGTCATCGACGGAATACAGGTAGACGTCGTCCAGGCGGCCCACTTCGGGTTCGATATCGCGCGGCACGGCCAGATCGATCATGACGATGGGGCGGTGGCGGCGTTGGCGGGTAGCCCTTTCCACCATCCCCAGGCCGAGGATGGGCAGTGAGCTTGCCGTACAGGACACGATGACGTCGAATTCCGCCAGGCGGTCCGGCAGGTCGGCCAGTTTCATGGTGCCGGCGCCAAACCGTCCGGCCAGGGTTTCGGCGCGTTCGGTGGTGCGATTGGCCACCACCATGTCGCGCGGCTTCTGGGCGGCGAAGTGGGTGGCGCACAGTTCTATCATTTCGCCCGCGCCGATGAACAGCGTGCGGGCCTCGGACATATTGCCGAACACCCGTTCGGCCAGGCGCACCGCGGCGGCGGCCATGGACACCGATTCGGCGCCGATGGCGGTTTGCGAGCGCACTTCCTTGGCGACCGAGAACGTGCGCTGGAACAGTTGGTGCAACAGCGTGCCCAGCGAACCGGCTTCGCCGGCCACGCGCACGGCGTCTTTCATCTGGCCGACGATCTGGGTTTCGCCCAGCACCATGGAATCGAGGCCGCTGGCCACGCGGAAGGCGTGGCGCACGGCGCCGTCCTGCTGGTGGCGATAGAGATGCGGTTGCAGGTCGACGGCCTGGATGCGGTTGACGTCGGCCAGCCAAGCGGGCAATTGCTCGGCCACCTGCGGATCGGCCGCGCAGTAGACCTCGGTGCGATTACAGGTAGACAGAATGGCCGCTTCGCGCACCTTGCCGCCGAAGGCGCTACGCAGGCCGTCGAGGGCCGGGCGCAACAGGTCGACGGGCATCGACACGCGCTCGCGCACCGAAACCGGGGCGGAGGTGTGATTCAGGCCGAAAGTGAGGACGTCTACCGACATTTGTGCGAAATCCGCGCGCATGCGGACTGGGGGGTGGGCCGGGCGTGGTGGAACCGGGTGGATCGCCAGACGCGGGGCTCCCAGGGCGAGACGATTATAGCGCTTAGCGTAAAAATTACTGATTGCGACCAGGGGCGGGTGAGCATTAGCTGCGCAAGTTTTAACTTGGCTCAAGTTTTCTGCGTACTGCGCTGCACGAACCCAAAAAATTGTGTATAGTTGCGGACTTCGTTGGCCTGGTAGCTCAGTCGGTAGAGCAGAGGATTGAAAATCCTTGTGTCGGTGGTTCGATTCCGCCCCAGGCCACCAGAAATACCTAAAACGCCCAGCTTCGGCTGGGCGTTTTTCATTTGTGGATCATCTCTCCGGAAATTCCGGAGAGTTCGCCAGGAAGCGAACTGCCAAGTGCACGGAGACGGGTTGGCATCGAGTATCGCCAACACGTCACGCCATCGCCGGAACAACGCTTTATCGCGAGCCACTCAGTGCTCTAAGCGTGAGCTCCGCCCTTAGCCCCCTCCTTCTCAGCTAGCTCAACCCGCGGGCGTTGGGAGTTGCCAACCGCCTCCCAGCGCCTTGTACAAGGACACCGACGCTTGCAGGCGGGACAGGCGTAATTGCACGGCGGCGTCTTCCGCGCTGAATTGGGTGCGCTGCGTATCCAGCAAGGTCAGCAGGGTTTCGGCACCGGCGCGGTAGCGGGATTCGGCCAGGCGTACGGCTTCGCGGGCCTGGGCCACGACCTCGTCCTGGTCCTGCTGCTGGCGTGCGTAGCCATCCAGGGCGTTGAGCGCGGTTTCCGCATCGCCCAGGGCGCTGATGATGGCGCCCCGATAGTCCGCCAGCAACTCTTCGCGCCTGGCCAGCGCCAGGTCACGCTGGCCGGATAAACGGCCATTGTTGAAGATCGGCGCGGTCAAGCCGGCAGCGAGATCGTGCAGGGGATGATCGAACAGGCCACGCACATGGTCATTGCCGTAACCGACGGATGCCGTCAACGTGATGCTGGGCAGCATGGCGGCGCGCGCCACGTTGACGTCGGCATCCGCTGCCGCCAGCTGGCGTTCGACCTGGGCGACATCGGGCCGCTGTGTCAGCAGGTCCGCCGGCACGCCGGCATCGGCGCTGGGGGCATGCAAGGTGTCCAGCGTGTTCGCGGCGACCGCGAAACCCTGTGGAGGTTTGCCTGTAAGAATGGCCAAGGCGGTCTGGCTTTCGCGTGCCTGCTGCTCGAACAGCGTCACCGATTGGCGCAGGCTGGCCACCAGGCCGCGCTGCTGGCTCAGGTCCAATGCCGTCGCGGCACCCGCCCGATATTGTGATTCGATGAAAGCGAGAATACGTTCGCCCGTCGCCAGATTGCGCCGCGCGATGTCGGCGCGTTCACGTAAGCCCAAGGTCTGCAGATAGGTATTGGCGACGCCCGCCGTCAGGGTCATCAGGACGGCGTCACGGCTGTATTCGGTGGCGGTGAGCGTGGCCAGCGCGGACTGCCGGGCCGCACGATTGCCACCCCACACGTCCAGCTCGTAACTGGCCGACAGGTCGGCGGTGTAGAGGGTCTGAGTGGAGATACCCGACTGCTTCAGCCGGTCGGCCTTGAGGTTGGCGCCGATCTCGGGCAACAACGGCGCGCCGGCGATGCGCGCGGAGGCTTCGGCCTGACGGACCCGCGCTACCGCGGCGGCAACGTCGTAGCTGTCCGCGCGGGCCTGGTCGACCAGGCGGGACAGCTCGGCATCGCCATAGCCACGCCACCATTGCGCGTCCACGCGAGCGGCATTGGCCGCGTCCGTGACGCTGCTTGCGTCCGCTGCGTTGGTTGCGTTGGTTGCGTTGGTTGCGTTGGTTGTGTTGGTTGCGTTGGTTGCGTTGGTTGCGCCTGCTGCGTTAGGCGCGCCGGTCGCGTGGGGTGCCTGCCAAGCGGCAGGCAAAGGCAGCCCGGCATCCGTATGTGCCACCGGCAGACCGCAGCCGCTCAACGATAGCGCCGTGGACAGCACAACGATGCAAGCGATGCCGCGCCGCGCCCGCGCGTAGGGTGCCGGACGTTGGCCGGCGGTGGCGCCGTTGTCCGCGCCGGACATAGCGGATACGTCTTCGGCAAGCGCCTGGTTCAAGGAATATCCGGACGTCATCATTCGCTCGCCAAGGCCACGACGGGGTCCAGCCTGGCGGCCTGGCGTGCCGGCATGAAGCCGAAAATCAGGCCGGTGGCCAAGGCGCAGCCGAACGCACCCAGAATCGCGCGGATCGAAAAAATCACCGGCGCGCCCAAGGCGATCAAGGCAATGCCTATGGCCAGGCCAATCACCACGCCCATGGCGCCGCCTACCAGCGACACCACCACCGCCTCGCTCAGGAACTGGCGCTGGATATCGCGCTGCCGCGCCCCTGTGGCCATGCGGATGCCTATCTCCCGCGTGCGCTCGCGCACCGTCATCAGCATGATGTTCATTACCCCTATGCCTCCCACGAGCAGCGACACCGCCGCGATCAAGCCCAGCATCAACGTCAGCGTCTGCTGCGTCTCCTTCTGCGCCTGCACCACCGCCGCCATATTGAATGTCTTGAAGTCCTGCACATGATGCGCGGCCGTCAGCGCTTCCGTGATCAGCTTTTCCGTCTCCGCGGCCTTGGACACGTCGGCGAGCAGAACGGAAATCCACGACAGATTCGTGGTGCCCAATACACGCCGGCTGCCCGTGGAAAAGGGAATCAAGGCCACGTCATCGTCATCGGAATCGCCAGTGGTGGCCCCCTTCTCGTTCATCTCTCCGATGACCTGGAAAGGCACGTTGTTGACGAGTACGTACTGCCCCACCGGATCGCGCTCGCCATACAGCCGCTGACGGACTTTCTTGCCCAGCACGATCACGGTGGCCAATTCCCGATCGTCGGTCTCGGTAAAGAACAACCCGCGCGCCGGCTGCCAGTTCAGAATGGCAGGCGCATGGCTGGCCACCGACCACACGGACACGGATGTGTCGACATTGCCCGCGCGCAAGGTCACCTGCCCCTTGAGAAACGGAATCGCATCCGCGACATTGGGAACCCGCCGCACGATGGCCACATCGGCTTCCGTCAACGTACCGCCCAATGCGCGCGGGTTGTCGCTGCCGGGAATCACGTACATGCGGTTGGTGCCGTATACGGCCATCTTTTCCAGCACCTTCGCTTGCGTGCCCGCACCGATGGCCAGCATGACGACCACCGAAGCCACGCCGATGATGATGCCCAGCAAGGTCAACATCGTACGGAAGCGGTTCACCGCCAAGGCGCGCCGGGCCGAGACCAGCGCTTCACGGATGTCGGCCCAGGGGCTGGCCGTATGCGCCACGCCGTCCCGCATGCGCTTGGCGAAATCGGTGCTCGCGGCCGGCTTCGATGGCGGTAGGGGCAACACCCCTGAAGCGACGGGTGTCGCCGCGGCGGCAGTGGCGACCGCATTAGAGGCGGACGTAGGCCCGGCAGTAGCGGCGGCCGAAGCGCGGGCCCCGGCCGTCGCAGGCGCCTCGACCTCATAGTCCGCCATCACCTGCCCGTCACGCACCTCGATGATGCGGCGCGCCTGCCGCGCCACGTCGCGGTCGTGCGTGATCAGGATGATGGTGTGTCCCGCATCCGCCAGTTCCCTGAGCAGCACCATCACTTCCGCGCCGCTCTTGCTGTCCAGCGCGCCGGTGGGCTCGTCGGCCAGGATGATCTGGCCGCCATTCATCAAGGCGCGGGCGATGGACGTGCGCTGCTGCTGTCCGCCCGACAACTGATTCGGCAGATGCTCCATCCGCTCGTCCAGGCCCAGACGGGTCAGCAACGCGCGCGCACGGCTTTCCCGCTCACGCGCCGAACCGCCGGCGTAGACCGCGGGCACCTCGACATTGCGCAAGGCATCCAGCGTGCGTATCAGGTGATAGCCTTGGAACACGAAACCGAAAGCCTCGCGCCGCAGCCAGGCCAGTTCGTCGGCGGAGAACGTGGCGATGTCCTGCCCGGCATAGCGGTACTCGCCGGACGTGGGACGATCCAGGCATCCAAGGATATTCATCAGCGTCGACTTGCCCGAGCCCGACGCCCCCATGATGGCGACGTACTCGCCTTCGGCGATCGATAACGATACGCCGCGCAGTACCTCGGTGGCCGGGCTGCCATCCGTGCCGCCGTAGGATTTGCGTATGTCGCGCAGATCGATCAGCGCAGGCGCCTGCCGCCCGTCGGCACTGGCACTGGCGCCGGCTCCGTCCGCGCCCGCCGCACCTTCCGCGGCCGCATTGTCCGCCGCCGCTACCATTGCACCTTCCCGTCCGCGGCGCGCACGCGGCGGATCCCTGTCACGAGGCGGTCGCCTGCCTGCAAGCCCGAAACGACTTCAGCCTGCAGGCGGTCACGCACGCCCGTCCGGATTTCGCGCGTGACGATGCGCCCTTCCGCCTCCTGTACCTGGGCGGTATAGACCCCCGGCTTGTCCTTGACGGCGTGCAGCGACGGCAGCGGCGCCAGCACCACGTTGACGGCAGCGCTTTCGATGAAGAACACTTGCGCGCTCATCTGCGGCATCAACGCGCCGTCGGCATTGTCGACGTCGAACAGCACGGTATACAGCACGACCTTGCCCGCGGTGGACGCGCCGCCCGCTTTCTGGCTGCCACCCGCGCTGTCGCTTTCCGGCGGATTGGGGGGCGAAGGCAGGATCTGGCGCACGCTTCCCGTCCAACGGCGCTCTTCCCCCAACGTCTTGAAATACACCTTCATGCCCGGCTTCACGCGCCGTACGTCGGCTTCGGAAACCTCGGTCCAGACCGTCATCGACGACAGGTCGGCGATACGCAGGATCTTGGGGGTCTGGTAGGTGGCATTCAGCGTCTGCCCTTCCCGCGCATCGAGCGTGACGACGGTGCCGGACATGGGTGCGTAGATGCGGGTGTAGCCCAACTGCGCCTGGTCGCCTTTCAAGGTGGACGACGCCCCGTCGATCTGCGCCTTGAGATTGGCGATGCGGGCTTGCGCCACGAGCAGGTCGGCATAGGTCGTCTGCACGTCCTCCTCGCGGGTGGAACCTTCGCGCGCCATGCGGCGCTGGCGTTCATACTGTTGCCGGGCCAGGTCGCGCCGGGCCTCCTGCTCGGTGCGCTGGGCCCGCAAGCTGTCCAGCGCCGCGATATCGGCGTCGACCTTGGCCTGTTGCACGGAGGGGTCGATCTCCACCAGCAGGTCGCCCTTCTTGACCTGGCTGCCCGCCTGCACGGCGATGCGGCGGATCTCGCCGGAGGCCTGCGCGCCGACATCCACGTAGCTACGCGGCTGCAACGTACCCAAGGCCGTGACGCTGACGTCGATGTCGCCACGGGCGATGGTCGAGGTCTCGACGACCTCGCGCGTGCGCAACAAGGCCCACGCTGACAGCGCCAGCAGGACGACGACAACAACGATGACAATGCGGAAAAGTGGCCGTTTCGGTGACTTGGGCATCAGTGTCTTTTACGGGATTCAGTCTCGGTCGAAACTTGGGACCGAGCGCTCGTCGACCAGTTCCGTTATTTTTCAACGGTGCATCTTATAGATATAGACGCAATAGCATGACATTTACCCTACCCCCGCCCCAGCTACCCGGGTAAAAATAGCCGGGAGATACGCCAGCAGGGGCATCAGATCCGCCATCATTCGCTTGCCAACGCCACGACCGGGTCCAGCCGTGCGGCCTTGCGGGCGGGCATGATGCCAAAGACCAAGCCGGTGATCACGGCGCAGCCGAATGCGCCCAGGATAGCCCTTATCGAAAAGATCGCCGGCACACCCGCGGCAATGAGGACGATGCCGATGGCCAAGCCCACTACCACGCCCGCGGCGCCGCCCACCAGCGACACCACCACCGACTCGCTCAGGAACTGACGCTGGATATCCCGTTGCCGCGCGCCGGTGGCCAGGCGGATGCCTATCTCTCGCGTGCGTTCACGCACCGTCATCAGCATGATGTTCATCACGCCTATGCCGCCCACCAGCAGCGAGATGGCCGCGACCAGCCCCATCATCATGGTCAAGGTTTGTTGGGTTTCCTGCTCCGCCTTCGCGGCCGCGACCGCGTTGTAGGTCTGGAAATCCTTTGAGTAATGGGCAGCGGTCAGCGCGTCCGTGATGCGTTTCTCCGTCTCGGCGGCTTTGGCGGCATCGTCGAGCTGGATGGAGATCGCGGACAGTTTGGTCACGCCCAAGACCCGCCGGCTGCCGGTGGAAAAGGGAATCATCACGGTGTCGTCGTCATTGGAATCACCCGTCACCGCGCCTCTCTCACTCATCTCGCCGATGACCTGGAAGGGGACGTTGTTCATCAACATATATTGGCCGATGGGGTCCTGTTCGCCGAACAGCCGGCGGCTCACCGCCTTGCCCAGCACCGCCACCGTCGCCAGCTGGCGATCGTCCTCGTCCGTATAGAACAGCCCACGCGCCACCGTCCAGGTCATTATCCGGGCCGCCTGGCTCGGCACCGACCAGACGGGCGAGGTCGTATCGACATTGCCCGCGCGCAGTGTCACATGGCCGGCAAGGAAGGGAAGCGCATCGTCGACATTGGGCACGCGCCGCACGATGGCCACATCGGCTTCCGACAACGTGCCCCCCACGGCATGGGGATTGTCGTTGCCGGGAATCACATACATGCGTTTCGCCCCGAAGAGCGCCAGCCTGGCCATCACCTCGGCTTGCGTGCCCGTGCCGACGGCCAGCATCACGATGACCGAGGCCACGCCGATGATGATGCCCAGCAAGGTCAGCAGCGTGCGGAAGCGGTTTGCCGACAGGGAGCGTCGAGCGGACATCAAGGCTTCGCGCATGTCGGCCCAGGCGCTTGCAGTGCGCGCGACGCCTTCCTCCATGCGCGCGGCGAAAGCGGGGGTTCCTGCGGCAGGGGCGGCATCGGCTCGGATCAAGGCCGAGGCGACTGCATCAGCGGGGATCGACACCGACGGCGCGGCATCGATCAAGGCAGGCTTCGCATCAACCACCGCGGGCGCCGCCACGCCGGAGTCGGCGATCACCCGCCCGTCGCGCAGCTCGACAATGCGGCGCGCCTGTGCGGCCACGGTTCGGTCGTGCGTGATCAGGATGATGGTGTGGCCGGCATCGGCCAGTTCCCCAAGCAAGGCCATCACTTCGGTGCCGCTTTGAGTGTCGAGCGCGCCGGTCGGTTCGTCGGCCAGGATGATGTGGCCGCGGTTCATCAAGGCACGCGCGATGGATACGCGTTGCTGCTGTCCGCCCGACAACTCATTGGGCAGATGCTCCATCCGCCGCGCCAGGCCCAGCCGGGCCAGCAGGGACCGCGCGCGCGCTTCCCGCTCACGCACCGCGCCACCCGCGTAAATGGCGGGCACCTCCACATTGCGCAAGGCATCCAGCGTACGTATCAGGTGATAGTTCTGGAACACGAAGCCGAACGCCTCGCGGCGCAACCACGCGAGTTGGTCGGCGGAGAAATTGGCGATGTCCTGACCCGCATAGCGGTATTCGCCCGACGTAGGGCGATCCAGGCATCCCAGGATATTCATCAGCGTCGACTTGCCCGACCCCGACGCCCCCATGATGGCGACGAACTCGCCTTCGGCAATCGACAGCGATACGCCGCGCAGCACCTCGGTGGCCGGAGTGCCGTCCTCGCCGCCATAGGACTTGCGTATGTCGCGCAAGGCAATCAGCACGGGGGACTCGCCGCCAGCAGTGCCGGCATGCGGCCGTTTCGGTAGTTTGGACATCAATGTCTGGAACGGAAATGCTGTTTCGGTCGAAGCTTGGGACCAGGCTTCGACGACTAGTTCCGAGATGGCGTAAGTCACCGACGCGAAAGCCGAAGGGCGACGCGGTGAGGGCCGAAACTCCCCGCGTAAAATTTCCGTTTTTTCTTCCTTTGTCCGCCTGTATGCCGCGCCATCGCCCGTTCCCCCCGTACGCTATCGCTCGCCAGGAAGAACTGCGGCGGCGGCGCCGCGCCGGCCGTTTCGGCGTGGCGACCATGCTGCTGGTTATGGCGGTGCTGACGCTACCGGAGATATTGGCCACGCCCACCTATAGCGTGCACCTTGCCGCTGCCGGGGCAGACCGGCCGCCACCCGCCTTGCCCGATGGCTCGCAGGTCGATCTGGAAGCCGGCACCGTGGCGGAGGTGCAGTACTACAAGCACCGGCGTGAAATCAGGCTGAGCGACGGCGCCGCGGAGTTCACGATAAGCAAGGATCCGGACCGGGCGTTCGAGGCCAAGGCCAGCCAGGTCGTGGCGCGCACCGACGAGGGCCGCTTCGGCATGCGGCGCGCCGGCGCCGCCGTGCGCGTGGAAGTGAGGTCCGGCACGGTGGAAGTGTCCGAAGGCCGTTGGAACCGGCGGCGCTCCGTGGTACTGCAAGCCGGGCAAGGGGTGCAGACCAAGCCCGGGGGCGGGCTGACGGAAGTGTTCGTCTTCACGCGGTGAAGGAGGTGGTGCGCGTATGCGCCTTGATCTTGCCGTGGCCTAGCAGTGACCCGCGGCGTGGCCCGCGATTTTCAAATTTGACCGTTTCGCCTTATTCTCCGCGCCGAGCATAAATATATAAGTGGCGATCAGTTGCTGGTGGAGGGTATTGGTTTTTATGACGGGGGGTAAACCCCCGCCGCCCCCATCTTTGGGCTAGCGCCCCTATGGCTACGGTGTCTGCTTGAACCGAGGGCTTTGGGGTAATGCCCCTTGGCTACGGGGTTGATCTGACCCAAAGGCAATTTTGGGCAATGCCCATTGCCGCGGGACTGATCTGCACCGAGGGCTTTGGGGTAGCGCTCATTGCCACCGGATGAATCTGCCGAGGCGAACTTTGGGCCGACACCCGACAGCCACGGTATCGATCTGAACCGAGGAGAAAAATTCGTGGATCATGGCTTGTTGCCGGCCGCCATCCTGGTGACCTTGACCATCGTGTTGTGGGCCACCGCGCGCCTGCCCGAATACCTGGTCGCATTGCTGTTCTTCGCGGCCGCGGCGATTCTGCATGTCGCATCGGTCGACGTGATCTTCTCCGGTTTTGCCTCGGCGGCATTCTGGCTGGTACTGAGCGGCTTCGTGCTGGGCCTGGCCATACGCAAGGTCGGCCTGGCGGACCGCATGGCCGGCACGCTGGCCGCGAAGCTCGACGGCTCCTGGCCGCGCATGGTCGGCGGCGTGATCCTGCTGACCTACGGCCTGGCCTACGTGATGCCGTCGAACATGGGACGCATCGCCCTGCTCATGCCCATCGTGATGGCGCTGGCCGATCGCGCAGGCCTGACGGAAGGCAGCCGCGGACGCATCGGCCTTGCCTTGGCCGTCGGCATGGGCACCTATCAGCTGTCCGCCAGCATCCTGCCGGCCAACGTTCCCAACCTGGTCATGGCGGGCGCGGCGGAACAAGCCTATGGCGTGCATTTCGCCTATCTGTCGTACCTGTGGCTGCATACGCCGGTGCTGGCATTGCTGAAAGGGCTGGTCCTGCTGGCCACCATCTGCCTGATGTTCCCGGCGCGGCCGCAAGCGATCGTCGCCAACGCCGCCCGTACGCCATTGAGCCGCGCGGAAAAACGCCTGAGCGTACTGCTGGTTATCACCCTGTTGATGTGGATGACCGACACCTGGCACGGCATCTCGCCCGCATGGGTGGGCCTGGCCGCTGCCTGCGTGTGCCTGTTGCCGCGCGTGGGCTTCCTGAACGGCGACGAATTCGCCGCCGGCGTGAACGTCCGTACCTGCCTTTACGTCGCGGCCATCCTGGGCCTGGCCGCCCTGGTCACCGCGTCCGGCCTGGGCCAGGCCATCGGACGCTGGCTATTGGCGCTGCTGCCGCTGGACCCCGCCCAACCCCTGCGCACCTTTTACGCGCTGGTCGGTTTGACCGGCGTGCTCAATTTCGTCGTCACCGCCAACGGCGTGCCCGCCTTGTACACCCCGCTGGCGCAGGCCCTGGCCGACGGCAGCGGCCTGCCCCTGATGACGGTGCTGATGATCCAGGTGATCGGCTACGCGACGCCGGTGCTGCCCTACCAGGCGGCGCCCTTCGTCGTCGCCATGGGCATGGGCAAGGTGCCGCCGCGCGCAGGCCTGATGCTATGCCTGGCCGTCGCCATCATCACCTTCGCCATCCTGGTGCCGCTGGATTACGCATGGTTCAGGCTGCTGGGCTGGATACCCTCTGCCTAGCATCCGAATGGTTACTTATTACTTCACGATCACGGCGGCGTGACGGGTCTTACCCGGCTGAAATATCGAAAACGCCTGAATCAAATGTGTCATTTCGCTCCGGATTCGGGCCTGTTGGGAACAGGATGGCACGCGGCTTGCGGAATCGGCTGTGCATTCCATTCTGTTCAAACACCGTTCAAAGCAACGGCAAGGAGATAGACATGAAGCTTCGCCGCCTGACCACCGCCCTGGCCATCGCCTCGTTCTGCATCGCCGGCGCCGCCCAAGCACAGACCTCGGCCCCGACCACCCCCACGACCACGCCGAATGACTCGACGGCAACGCCGCCGAACAATGCCAAGGTCCCTCCCGGCACCGCCAACCCCACGTCGAAGAATTCCGGTGCCACGCCCAGTGCCAACACGCATAAGGGCACCAAGAACAGCGATGCCACCCACCACAGTGGCAAATCGAGCAGCAAGAGCAGCTCGGGCACCATGAACAAATCCGGCAGCATGAATCACGGCACCAGCGGTAATATGGCCGAACCGACCAATTCCGCTCCCAGCACCGGCGGTACCCGCTAAGCCTCCCGCTTGGAGATCAAGCCCGCCGGCATCGAGGTGAACCTTCGGCCGGCGCGGCCAGTTTCATACCGTCATGCGCACGCACCGCGAGGTCCGTGCGCATGACGTTTGCTTCACGCACGGGAGATGCACCATGGGAACTTTTGCCAGCGAGACCAATGCCCAATTCAAGGACGACGAGATCGTCTTTTCCTTGAACATCAAGGGCGAGCCCCGCAAGTTTGAAATTTCCGGCGACGCCCTGCGGGAATGCTTCGGCGCCGAAGACGGCACCGGCAGCGCCCTGCTCAAAGCCTTCGAACGCGGCAGCGAACGCATACGCCGCGCGGCCGAGGAAGCCCTCAACGCCCCCACTGACGGCCTGACGCCGCTGGGAACGGGGGATTTCGAAGAATAGGCCCGCAGGCGGCGGCGACTGTCGCCGCCCCTCCCCTGCAACGGAGCGCGCCACGGCATCCCGGGTTTGCGTCCTGGACCAGGCCCGATGTTCCTGGATCGATGTCCCGTAGCAGCGTCTCGTACCACTACACCGCGCGCAATCGCGTCAACACTTCCGGATTGGCCAGGTTCACCGGCGCGCCGGCGAAGAAGCTGTTGATGTTGTCGAAGGCCATGCCGAAATAGGCTTCATAGTTGTCTTTCTCCACGAAGCCCAGATGCGGCGTGCACAGGGCGTTATCCAGATGCAGCAAGGGATGGTCGGCCCCGAGTATCGGCTCCGACTCGAAGGTATCGACCGCGGCGTAGCCGGGGGCGCCCGCCTGTAGCGCCGCCGCCAGCGCGCCGGCTTCGATGAGTTCAGCCCGGCTGGTATTCACCAGCAAGGCATTCGGCCGCATCCGTGCCAGGTCGGCCGGCGTGATCACGCCCCGCGTCGCATCGCTCAAGCGCAAATGCAAAGTAAGCACATCGCTTTGCGCGAAAAATGCCTCGCGCGTGGGCGCCACCTCGACACCGTCCGCACGCGCCGCGGCCGTCGATTCCGGCCCGCCCCACACCCACACCTGCATGCCGAAGGCAGCGCCGTATCGCGCCACCTGGCGCCCGATGCGGCCATAGCTCCAAACGCCCAGGCGCTGTCCGCGCAGTTCCTGGCCCAAAGTGGCTTGCCAACGCCCCGCGCGCAGGCCATTGGCCTCGCGCACCAGATGGCGGCGGCTGGCCAGCATCAAGGCCCAGGCCAATTCCGCCGTGGCGGCGCCGCTGCCCTTGCCTTCCGCCACGGCGATACCCCGCGCGGTACAGGCGGCCAGGTCGATATGGGAGGCAGTCTTGCCGATCTGGCTGATCAGGCGCAAGCGGGGCAGACGGTCCAACAGGGCCGGCCCCACCGCGGTGCGCTCGCGCGTCAGCACAATGGCGTCGGCATCGGCGAAACGGCGCGCCAGTTCATCCAGATCCTTGGTGTTGTCGTGGTGGATCGTCACCTGATGCGCCGCCAGGGCCGCATAGCAGTCCAGGCCACGCACACAATTCTGGTAATCATCGGGAATAGTTATTTGCATGATGATGTCCGTCTGCACATTTCCATCACTCTGAATTAAGGAATAACGCCTCGCAAGAATTTATTTCACGTTTCCCGGACTCCCGGCCCAAACGGTGGGGACATTGTGCAAAAATCGCGCTGTAACATCCATCCCACCCATTGGAGCCAGAGGCCGACTCACGTGTTCTCGCTTTCCTTTCGCCGGTTGACCGGCGCGTTGTCTGCCCTTGCCTTAACGACGGCCGCCTTCGTCGGAATGGGTTACGCCCAATCCGCGCGCGCTTTCTCGTTTTTCGACGTTATGAAACAGGCCAGGGAACTGGCCGACAAAAGCTATAAAGCGCCCGAACCCAACCTGCCCGATTCGCTGCAGGAACTGAAGTTCGCCGGCTACCAGCAAGTTCGCTTCAAGAGCGACCGTCTGCACTGGCGCGGCGCGGGCACCAAATTTCAGCTGAATTTCTATCACGAGGGCATGCACTTCAACACCCCCGTGAAGATCAACGAGATCGATGCGGCCGGTGTGCACGAAATCCAGTTCGATCCCAATGACTTCGATTACGGCAGCCTGAAGCTGGACCCGTCGGCGCTGAAGAACCTGGGCTTTGCCGGCTTCCGCGTGCTATTCCCCGTCAACAGCGCGGACAAGAAGGATGACGAACTGGCCTCCTTCCTGGGCGCCAGCTACTTCCGCGTGATCGGCCGCGGCCAGACATATGGCCTGTCCGCGCGCGGCCTGGCCATCGACACCGCCCTGCCGTCCGGCGAGGAATTCCCGCGCTTTCGCGAATTCTGGATTGCCCGCCCGGCTCCCGAAGACAACTACCTCACCATCTATGCCCTGCTCGACTCGCCGCGCGCGGCCGGTGCCTATCGCTTCGTGCTGCGGCCCAACAGCCAGGACACGGTGATCGACGTCAAGGCCCGCATCTTCCTGCGCGATCAGGTGGGCCGCCTGGGTGTGGCGCCGTTGACCAGCATGTACCTGTTCGGCTCGAACCAGCCCTCGCCGGTCGCCAACTACCGTCCCGAAATGCACGATTCGGATGGCCTGGCCATCCACACCGGCAATGACGAATGGGTATGGCGTCCGCTGACGAATCCGCGCCGCCTGCAGGTAAGCGCGTTCTCGGCGGAAAACCCCAAGGGTTTCGGCCTGCTGCAACGCGGCCGCGAGTTCAGCCGCTATGAAGACCTGGACGATCACTACGAAAAACGGCCCAGCCTGTGGATCGAACCCAAGACCGACTGGGGTAAAGGCAGCGTGCAGCTGATCGAGATCCCCACGAAAGATGAAACCAATGACAACATCGTCGCCTTCTGGGTACCGGAAAAACCGCCCGGCAAGGGCGAGCCGCTGGATGCGGATTACCGCATGACCTGGACGATGAACGACAGCAAAGCCCACGCCACGCCGCTGGCGTGGGTAGCGCAGACCCGTCGCTCGCGTGATGAAGTCAAGGGTGCGGATCTGGTGCGCCGTTCGGACGGCAGCATCACCTTCGTGGTGGACTTCGTCGGTGACTCGCTCAAGTCGCTGCCCGCCGACTCCACCGTCACCGCCGACACGTGGGTCGACGGCAATGGCCAGATCGTCGAGAACAGCGTACGTCCCAACAGCGTGACGGGCGGCCGCCGCCTGACGCTGCGGGTGAATGTGAAAGACCAGACAAAACCGGTGGAAATGCGGGCTTTCCTGACCAATGGCCAAGCGCCTTTATCGGAAACCTGGAGCTACCGCCTGCCCAATGAACCTGAAGCAAAATAACTCCTCCTCACTCAATGACGTCTCGGACTACCTGAGCCGCCTTGCCTTGCCGCCCGAAAACCGGGCGGCGTTCGAGCAGTTGGCGGCGCAGGCGGCCAGCGCAGGCGACGCGCCGCTGGCCGCCGTCCACCGCCAACTGGCCGACGGTTCCCCGCCCGCGGACGACCCGGTGGCCGCATCCGCCCGCGGCCGGCTGGCGGCCGGCGACGCCGTGGACCAGGAAGCGGCCCAACGCGCCACGCAGACCGAAATTGCCGGCATCTGCCTGCCTTCGGCTCCGCCGCTGAACCGCACCCCGATGTCGCCCGAGCCGTGGACCCCCAATCCGCTGGTACGCGGTTGGCGCCGTCTGCGGGGAGAAAGGGAAACCGTTGCGCCGGACTACCAGGCGGTCGCCCCGCGCATGGATCCGCGCTGGCGCCAGGCCGGCAGCCGCCGGCGCATGGCGCTGCTATTCCTGGTGGTGGTGCAGACGGTCATCGCTACTTATTACATGAAGGGCGTGCTGCCCTATCAGGGTCGGCAGATCCTGGAAATCGGCATCCTGTTCCTGTTCGCCTTGCTGTTCGCCTGGGTGTCGGCCGGTTTCTGGACGGCCATGATGGGGTTCCTGCAACTGCTCATCGGCCGCGACCGCTACAGCATTTCAGCGCGCGGCGTCGACGACAAGGACATCGAGCAGAACGCCCGCACGGCCATCGTCATGCCAATCTGCAACGAGGACGTCTCGCGCGTCTTTGCCGGACTGCGGGCCACGTATGAATCGCTGGCCCAGACGGATTCACTGGACCGCTTCGACATCTTCGTTCTCAGCGACAGCTACAAGGCCGACATCTGCGTGGCCGAACAGCGCGCCTGGGTCGAGCTGTGCAAGGCGGTGCAGGGCTTTGGCCGCATCTTCTATCGCCGCCGCCGCCGCCGCGTCAAACGCAAGAGCGGCAATATCGACGACTTCTGCCGCCGCTGGGGCGCCAACTACCGCTATATGGTGGTGCTGGACGCCGACAGCGTGATGACGGGCGAATGCCTGAAGAAGCTGGTCCAGCTGATGGAAGCCAGCCCCGACGCCGGCATCATCCAAAGCTCGCCGCAAGCCAGCGGCATGGACAGCCTGTACGCCCGCATCCAGCAGTTCGCCACCCGCGTCTATGGCCCGCTGTTCACGGCCGGCATGCATTACTGGCAGTTGGGCGAGTCGCACTACTGGGGGCATAACGCCATCATCCGGCTGGCGCCGTTCATGCGCCACTGCGTGCTGGCGCCACTGCCCGGTAAGGGGTCGTTCTCCGGCGCCATCCTGTCGCACGACTTCGTCGAGGCAGCCCTGATGCGGCGCGCCGGCTGGGGGGTGTGGATCGCCTACGACCTGCCGGGCAGCTACGAAGAACTGCCGCCCAATCTGCTGGAAGAAGTACAACGGGACCAGCGCTGGTGCCACGGCAACCTGATGAACTTCCGGCTGTTCTTCATCCGCGGTTTCCATCCGGTGCACCGGGCGGTGTTCGTGACCGGCGTGATGTCCTACCTGTCCGCGCCGCTGTGGTTCCTGTTCCTGTTGCTGTCGACGGCACTGCTGGCGGTGCATACCCTGACCGAACCGCAGTATTTCGTCGAACCGCGCCAGTTGTTCCCGATCTGGCCGCAATGGCATCCGGACAAGGCCATCGCCCTGTTCTCGACCACCTTCGTGCTGCTGTTCCTGCCCAAGATCCTTGGCATCCTGCTGGTGTGGGCGCGCGGCGCCAAGCTGTATGGCGGCCGTGGCCGCGCGCTGCGCAGCATGCTGCTGGAAGTGATGTTCTCCATGTTGCTGGCCCCGGTGCGGATGCTGTTCCATACGCGCTTCGTCGTGGCCGCCTTCCTGGGACTGTCGGCCAAGTGGATCTCGCCGGCACGCGACAACGATGCGACCACCTGGGGCGATGCCGTCAAACGCCACGGCGGCCAGACGCTGCTGGGCATTTGCTGGGCAGCGCTGGTGGCCTGGCTCAACCCGATCTTCCTGCTGTGGATGGCGCCCATTCTGGCGTCCCTGCTGCTGATCATCCCGTTGTCGGTGGCGTCCAGCCGGGTCGACCTGGGCCGGCGGGCGTATCTGGATCGCCTGTTCCGTATCCCGGAAGAGACCCAGCCGCCTACCGAACTGCAGGCAACCCGGCGCTATACCGCGCAAAACCGCGCGGTACCGCACATCCCTAAGTTCGACGATGCGGTGGCCAATCCCACGGTCAACGCACTGGCCTGCGCCATGGCGACGGGCCGGCACCGGCCCAACGCGCTGAACGAGGCGCAACGCCGGCAACAGGTGGACCGCGTGCTGGATCTGGGCGTGGAAGTGCTGACCGAACCGCAGAAGATCAAGCTACTGGACGACCCCGTGGTGCTGGCGCGCGTGCATGCCGGCATCTGGGAAAGCCAGGCCGACCATGCGATTCATCTGCGCCAGCGCACGACGCCGCCGGCCCCCGAGGAAGTGGCGCCCCTCACGCCGGACGAGACGGACGCGGTGCAGGCGCAAGTGCAGATGGCGTGATGGTGGCTGCGTGGAGGCAGCCAGCCGCATGCGCCGCGGCTGGCGCGCCTCGCGGCCAGGCTGACTGAATCGATCACACCACATCAGCCAGGTGCGCGGCGCTGGTCTCGCGGATCAGCGTCATGAACTCCTGCAGATAGACTTTTTCGCAGTCCTCGGTGCGGGTCGCCGCCCAGACCTCCGCGGTCAATCCCGGTTCCGTGATGGGCCGCGCCGACACATAATTGCGCTGCAGATACGTCTGCACTATCCAGCGCGGCAGCACGGCAATGCCGCGGCTGCCCGCCACCAGCATCACGATCGCCACCGTCAGCGCCATGGTGCGCCGGGTGTAGGGAATGCCGGCCGGCTTGAGCACATGCCGCACGATACTCAGCGCATCTTCCGGCATCGGATAGGTCACCAGGGTCGCATCGCGAAAATCCTCGGCTTGCAGCACGTCCTTTTGGGCCAGCGGATGGTCATTGGCAAGGATGGCCACCAGGCGGTAGCGGAACAGGTGGTAGAACTCCGTGGCAGTCTGCGGTTCCAGGCTGTTCACCAGCGCGATGTCCGCGCGGCCTTCGTGCAGCAAGGCTACCGGGTCGGACTGATAGCCCGCGACCAGATCGACATCGACTTCGGGCCAGCGGGCGCGGAAGGCATCGACGGCAGGCATCAGCCATTCGAAACAGGTGTGGCATTCCAGGGCGATTCGCAACGTGCCACGGCCGCCTTGCGTCATACGGGCCAGGTCGCGGGTGGCATGGTGCAAGAGCGGCAGCACGGCATCGGCCGCCTCCAACAGGCGCTTGCCCGCGGGGCTGAAGACCACCGGTGAAGATTTGCGCACGAACAGGGGCGCGCCATGGAAGTCCTCGAGGGCCTTGATGTGATGCGACAAGGCGCCCTGGGTCAGATTCAATCCTGCCGCCGCGCGCGCCAGGCTGCCGCCATCCCGCAACGCCACCAGGGCTTGCAGATGGCGCACGTCGATCGGGATTTTTTCCATTGTTTCCCCAAGCCCCCGGATGAAAAGGCGGTCTTGATCATAGGTGCAAAACACCCGCGGCAAGCGGCGGGCGTTTTCACGGAAGGGGAAATGATTTAACGGTAAGGACGCCCACAGGTGGGCGCCGCATGCAAGGCAAAACGCCCACGGTAAACCGTGGGCGTTTTGCCAAAGAGCACCGGAGGGTCCGAGCCCTCAGCCCACGCGGGTCGGGCCGGAGCCGGAGCCAGACCGAAGCCGGCCGTCCCGCCGGCGGCTGGTATCTATTACAGCTCCCGAATCGGCTTGCCGGCCACCCAGGCCTGGATAGCGGCCAGGGCGTTGGCGTAGAAGGCACGGAAATTGTCTTCGTTGACGTAGCCCAGGTGGGGGGTCAACACGACATTGTCCAGGTGCCGGATCGGATCGTCCGCCGGCAGCGGTTCGACGCTGAAGACATCCAGGCCGGCGCCGGCAATGGCCTTGTGGCGCAGGGCGTTCATCATGGCGTCCTGGTCGACCAGGCCCGCGCGCGACGTGTTGACCAGGAAGGCGCTGGACTTCATCGCCTTGAAACACTCGGCATCGACCACGTTGCGGGTGCGGTCCGACAGGATCAGGTGCACGCTGATCACGTCCGAGGTGGCGAACAGGTCCTGCTTGCTGACGTAGGTCGCACCGCCCTCCTGCGCCCGTTCCGGCGTCAGGTTGGGACTCCAGGCCACCACGTCCATATCGAAGGCCTTGCCGACGCGGGCCACGGCCTGGCCCAGCTTGCCCAGGCCCAGCACGCCCAGGCGCTTGCGGGCCAGCGGCAAAGGCATGCCGGTCTGCCAGCCGCCACGGCGCATGGTCACGTCCTCGGTGCAGAGATTCTTGAACAGGCCCAGGATCAGAGTCCACGCCAGTTCAGCCGTGGCATTGACGGCGTCGCCCGCGCCAGGCGCGCCGCACACCGTGATGCCACGGGCTTTGCAGGCAGCCATGTCGATGGAATTGTTGCGCAGCCCGGTGGTGACCAGCAGGCGCAGATTGGGCAAAGCGTCGATCAAGGCCGCCGGAAAAGGCGTGCGCTCGCGCATGATCACGATGACATCGAACGGTTGCAGTGCGGCGGCGCGTTCGGCTTCGGGCAGGGCTTCTCGGAAAACCTGCACTTTGGCCTGCGGGCCCAGCGCCGACCAATCGGCGTAATCGGCGGCGACGCCGTGGTAGTCGTCAAGAATCGCGATATTCAAAGCCGTCTCCTGGGAAGGAAGAATAAGGGGGCGCGAGCCGGGACAGGTATTGCCGGTACTGATTTTGCGGATACTGATTTGCCAGCACTACGTTGCGTAGCTGCGGTACCGCTTGTCATCGGTACATCATGGCCAGCGTTTGCTTCTGCGATGGGAGCATAAAAGAATCGCCGTCGCAAAGCGACGGCGATATGCACGACGGGGGAATTCACAGGCGGCCGGAGCCGAAGCCAGAGCGGGAAGCTGCGGACACCGCAGCAGGCGGCGGCGCCACAGCCGCCGCGCTTACTTCGCGTCCAAGCGGGCCTGCAGGTCCTCGACCGGCAAGGCACCGCTGACGCGGGAGCCATTGGCAAAGAACAGGGTCGGCGTACCGCGCACCATCAGCTTCTGGCCCAGCGCCAGCAACTTATCCACAGGCGCGCTGCAATTCGCGCTTGGCGGCGTCTTGCCGTGCAGCATCCAGTCGTCCCAGGTGGCGGCCTTGTCGGACGAGCACCAGACGTCGCGCACCTTGGTCTTGGAGTCCGGCGCCAGGATGGGGTACAGGAAGGTGTAGATGGTCAAGTCCGTCTGCCCTTCCAGCGTATGGCGCAACTGCTTGCAGTAGCCGCAATTGGGATCTTCGAAAATCGCCACTTTGCGCGAGCCATCGCCGCGCACCTGCTTGATGGCCAAATCCAGGGGCAACTGGTCAAAGGGTATCGCGCCTATCTTTTCCTGGCTCTCGCGCGTGACGTCCCGGCGCGTGGTGGCGTCGATCAACGGACCTTCCATCACCCAGGACACGGCCTCGTTGGTATAGACCAGATCCATGCCGACCTGCACTTCGAAGGGACCGTAGGGCGTGCGCCGCACCGCCGTCACCTGCATGTCAGGGAAACGTTCGGCGAAACGGCTCTTGACCGCCGCGGCGGCGGGATCGTCGGCGCCCTGCATCTGGCTGGTGCCAACAACCTTGGCGCCGGCGGGCGCCGGCCGGTTGGTGCCGTGAACCTTGTCACCCTTGTCATTCTTGCCGCCAGGCTGCCCGCTACCCGTGACCTTCTCCCCCGCGCCGGCCGGCTGGCCCGCCGACTGCGTGGAGACAGCCTTGTCTTGTGCCTGCACAGGCGCCGTCAGGGCCAGCGCGCCCGCCAGCGCGGCGGCGGCGGACCATAGTCGTAAATTCATTACATCTCCAAAAAGCAATACAGCGCCCGCAATCGAGGCGCGTCATAGGCGTTGGACACCAATGCGGCCATACGGTTCATCGTCCCGCGGTATTGCTGACTTTTAATAGTGCCGGACTATGTCGGCCATCATAGCCCGGAGGCCTGCTCGATCAGGCGGCGTTTCAACGTGGGCGTCTGATCGACCCAGCGCATGCCGGCATTGCGCAGCCAGGCCAGGGGCGCCGCGTGGCTGCCGAACAGGCGATGCAGCCCATCCGTGGCCAGGCGCATGGCCAGCAGCGGTTCGGCGCGGACGCGCTGGTAGCGCCGCAGCACGCGTAAGTCGCCGGCGGCGCGGAAGGACTCGCGCTCGCCCACCACCTGAGCCAAGGCCAGCGCGTCACCCAGGCCCAGGTTCAATCCCTGCCCGGCCAAGGGATGCACGCGATGCGCCGCATCGCCTACCAGGGCCACCCCTGGCGCGATCATCTGCGACTGCTCCAGGAACAACGGGAAGCCATGCACCGGCGCATTGACGGTCAGCCGGCCCAGGCGGCCCGCCGTGGCCAGCGCCAGGTCCGCTTCCAGGCGAGCAGCCTGTTGCGCCGGCGGCAGGGCCTGGATCGCCCGGGCCGCGGCGCTGCGCAGCGACCAGACCAGCGAGACCTGGGGGCCGCGCGCGCTATCGGGCAGCGGCAGCAGCGCCAGCACGCCGTCCTCGCGGAACCATTGCAGAGCCGTGCCCTGATGGGCGATTGCCGTATCCAGATGCGTGACCAGGGCAATGTCGTCATAGGGGGCGGATTGCTGCTGCAAGCCGGCCGCCTGGCGCAAAGGCGACTTGGCGCCGTCCGCGCCGATGACCAGGTCCGCCCGCAATTGGGCGCCCTGCTCCGTCAGCACCGCCCCGCCTTGATAGCCCACGCAGCGGTCCTGGATCCAGGAAATACCCGATAGACGGGCAGCCTGCATCAGCACTCGCTCGATTTCGCTGGACTCGACGATCCAGGCCAGTTGCGGCACCGCCGCCTGCCAGGCATCGAGCGTGACGCTACCGTCGGCATCCCCATGGATTTCCATGGCCTGCACCGGCATGATGCGTTCGGCCGGCAGCGCGTCCCAGATGCCCAGCTCGGCCAGAAAACGCTGGCTGGCCGGTGAAATGGCGTAGACGCGCGGGTAATAAGGGTCGCCGGCCGGCGGCAGCGGCGCGGCCCGCGGCGCCAGGATGGCCACCGGCTGCTTGCGCCTGGCCAGGGCCAGCGCGGTTGCCAGGCCCACGATGCCGGCGCCGCACACCAGAATTTCCTTGCTCATCGCGCCGACGGCTCCCCTGCCTGTTTGGGCCACAACACCCACATCTGGCCCCGCTGCTTCATGCGGCCCGCCAATTGTCCGGCTTCCTCGCCGTAGCCCCAATAGACATCGGTACGCGCGGCGCCGCGGATGGCGGTGCCCGTGTCCTGGGCGAAGACCAGACGGTCGAAAGGCTGCTCCGACGCCGGCATGGTCGTGTCCAGGAAGACCGGCGTCCCCAGCGGCACGAAGCTGGCGTCCACCGCCACCGAGCGCCGGGCCGCCAAGGGCAGGCCATAGGCGCCGCGCGGTCCCAGTTCCGGGTCGATGACGGGCTCTTCGCGGAAGAACACCACCGCCGGGTTGGCATTGAGCATTTCCTGCACGCGCGCCGGATTGCGTTGCGCCCAGGCGCGGATGTTCTGCATCGACGCCTGATCCGCCGTCATCTGGCCTTTCTCCACCAGCCAGCGGCCGATCGAGGCATAGGGCTGGCCATTGTGATCGGCATAAGCCAGGCGGATGACCTTGCCGGCGTCTGCGCCGTCCGTCAGCTGGACGCGACCCGATCCCTGCACCTGCAGGAAGAAATTGTCGACGGGATCATCGATGTAGACCAGGGCCGGCGGACGGCGCGCGGGGTTGGCGTCCATGGCGGCCCGGGTGTCGTAGGGCACCACGCGCTTGCCATCCAGCTTGCCGCGCACCCGCTTGCCTGCCAGTTCAGGATAAATGGAACCCAGGTCCACGGTCAGCAGATCCGGCGGCGGCGCGTACAGCGGCCATTGATGCAGGCCGCTCTGCGTGCGCGAGCCTCGCACCAGGGGTTCGTAGTAGCCGGTCACGGTATTGCTGGCCGGTTTGCCGTCGGCGCCCAGCAGGCGCCAAGGCTGCAGATAGGTCTGCAGGAAGCGCCGCACGCTTTCCGGATCGTTGGCGGCCGGCATGCGGGCCGGATCGATGGCCGCCGCGCAGACCGGTTGCCAGGCGCGCGGCGCGGCGCGCGCCGGCACGGCCAGGCTGCCCGAGGTGGGCCGCATCAGGCCTTTGCAATTGCGCAGGAACAGCGGCCAGAAATGCACCAGATCATCTTCGCGCCAGCGCGGCAGATCGGCGTAGTTGACGCGTTGGAAGCGTCCGGCCATGGTGCGCGCCGGGGTGTCGGGCAGGGCCGACAGGGGCGGCACCGTCAATGCACCCTCCGGCGCGGCGACGGCGGGTCCGGTACCGGGTCCGGACCCGGACCCGGGCGTCTCGGGGATGTCGGACTCGAGGGTCGAGCAACCGGCCAGGAGAACGGCCATGGCCAGCAAACCGTAACGCTTCATGGGCAAGATTCTTGGGAAAGTCTGAGGCATCGCGGCGCGCATTCAGTGCAGGGTGCGCGGCATCGCGAGCAGGAATTCAGGAATGACGACTTCAAACGGAATGCCATTCTCGCCGACGCAGTGGTAGGTGCCGCGCATGGTACCGACTGGGGTGGGCAAGGGACAGCCGCTGGTGTATTCGAAGGTCTCGCCGGGCGCCAGCAGGGGCTGTTGGCCGACCACACCCAGGCCACGCACTTCCTGCACGCGCTCGTTGCCATCGACGATGACCCAATGGCGGCTGATGACCTGCGCCGGGTGCTGCCCGGTATTGGTGATACGGACCGTATAGGCGAACACATATTGCTGCTCGCCGGGGTCGGACTGGTCGGGCACGTATTGCGGTTCGACAGTCACCGAAAGATCGTAGGGTTTCACGGGATTTCCGGCTCTCCAGGGTGGCATGACAGCATGCCCGACGGGCAAGCTGCAATAATGGCACATTATCCCCTGAATTCCCGTGGCCCCTTTGTGATCCCTTTGTGGTTCCTTTGTGGTCCCTTCCTGGCCCCTTCACCGCCCCTTCCGCCGTCCTCCCTCCCTGTACGAGCGCCGCTGATCATGTCCCTGACTCCCGCCCCCCGCATCGCCCCCAGCATCCTGTCCGCCGATTTCGCCCGACTGGGCGAGGAAGTGCGCAACGTCATCGAGGCGGGCGCGGACTGGATCCACTTCGACGTCATGGACAACCATTACGTCCCCAACCTGACCATCGGCCCCATGGTCTGTGCCGCCATCCGGCCGCACGTCAAGGCGCCGATCGACGTGCACCTGATGGTGGAACCCGTGGACGCGCTGATCCCCGAGTTCGCCAAGGCCGGCGCCGACATCATTTCCTTCCATCCGGAAGCCACGCGCCATATCGACCGCACCCTTTCGCTGATCCGCGACCATGGCTGCAAGGCCGGCCTGGTGTTCAACCCGGCCACGTCGCTGGAACACCTGGACTACGTGATGGACAAGCTGGATCTGGTGTTGATCATGTCGGTCAACCCCGGTTTCGGCGGCCAGAGCTTCATCGACAATGCCCTGGTCAAGCTGCGCCAGGCGCGCGCCCGCATCGACCGCTGGACCGAAGCCGGCGGCCACCACATCGCGCTGGAAGTCGACGGCGGCGTGAAAGTCGAGAACATCGCACAGATCCACGCGGCCGGGGCCGATACCTTCGTCGCCGGCTCGGCCATCTTCGGCAAGCCCGACTACAAGGCCACGATCGACGCCATGCGCCAGGAACTGGCGCGCGCCAAGACCTTGCCGGCTTGATGGCATTTTCATCCCCGCCGACCTGACCGCACGCGAACGCCACACCGCGCCCGCCCCCTTCCCTTGCACGCTCCTTCCCTGAGCAGGAATCGCCACCCATGACCACTTTCCGCGCCGCCTTGCTGGACCTCGATGGCACCCTGCTGGACTCCATTCCCGACCTGGCGATGGCCGCCAATGCCATGCGGGTGGAACTGGGCATGGAGGTGCTGCGCGAGGACGTCATCGCCACCTTTGTCGGCAAGGGCGTGGACAATCTGGTGCGGCGCACGCTGGCGGCTTCACTGGAAGGCGGCGAGGCCGATGAAGCGCTGTTCCAGCGCGCCCGCGAGTCCTTCTATCGCCACTACCATCTGGTCAACGGCGACAAGGCCATGGTGTTCGACGGTGTCCTGGACGGCCTGAAGGCCATGCGTGACATGGGGCTGAAACTGGCCGTGGTCACCAACAAGCCCACCGAATTCACGCTGCCGCTGCTGCAACGCACCGGCCTGGCCGGCTTTTTCCAGGCCGTGGTCTGCGGCGATACCTGCGAGCGCAAGAAGCCGGACCCGCAACCCGTGCAGCACGCTTGCATGCTGCTGGACGTGCCGCCGGAATTCGCGGTCACCATCGGCGATTCGCTGAACGACACCCAGGCTGGCCGCAGCGCGGGCACCCGTACGCTGGTGGTGCCGTATGGCTACAACGAGGGCGTCGACGTGCGCACCCTGGAAGTCGATGGTATAGTTGCCACGCTGGTCGACGCCGCCGACTGGATCGCGCGCGATGGCGCCGTCCTGAAAACGGCGTGAGGTTTCGCCCGCGTCATTCGGCTGCACCTCCGTATTCAGCGCTATCCCGTATTCAGCTTCACCCCCTATTCGCTCACTTAGCATTCGTCAACGATCATGATCGCCCTGACCCTGTCGCAACCCGCTCGCGCCACCTGGCGCTGGTGGCGTTTGTCTTCCGGGTGGCGATGACCGACGCGCCGCGCTGAACGTATTCGTACACGGCGCCGCACACAGCAGGACAATCCCCAAAGCCCGGAACCAGAATGATGGCCGGGCTTTTTGCTGTTTACGCCCGGCGTGCAACAACACACCACCCGAGACCGACATGACCGAACTGGAATTCAAAGCGCTGGCCAAGGAAGGCTATAACCGCATCCCCCTGGTGGCGGAGACCTACGCCGACCTGGACACCCCGCTGGCCATCTACCTGAAACTGGCCCACGCCGGCCCGCAAGGCGGCCGCATGAGCTGCCTGCTGGAATCGGTGGTGGGTGGCGAACGCTTCGGCCGCTACTCCTTCATCGGCCTGCCGGCCAGCACCGTGATTCGCGCCACCGGCACCACCACCGAAGTCCTGCACGATGGCAAGGTGATCGAGACCCACCAAGGCGATCCGCTGGCTTTCATCGAGCAATACCAGTCCCGCTTCAAAGTGGCGCTGCGCCCGGGCATGCCGCGTTTCGCCGGCGGCCTGGCCGGCTATTTCGGCTACGACACGGTGCGGCACATCGAGCCGCGCCTGGGTCCCGCGGTCAAGCCCTTCCCCGCCGGCATGGACGAAGGCACGCCCGACATCATGCTGCTGCATGTCGATGAACTGGTCATCGTCGACAACCTGGCCGGCCGCATCTACCTGATGGTCTACGCCGATCCCCGCAAACCCGAAGCCTATGCGCAGGCCCAGCAGCGCCTGCGTGAGTTGCGCGCCAAGCTGCGCAAGCCGGTGGAGATCCCCTACAGCCACGCCAGCATGCAGACCGAGGAAAGGCGCGACTTCAAGAAGGCGGATTATCTGGCCGCCGTGCTGCGCGCCAAGGAATACATCGCCGCCGGTGACCTGATGCAGGTGCAGGTGGGCCAGGTCATCGCCAAGCCCTTCCGCGATTCGCCGCTGTCGCTGTATCGCGCGCTGCGGTCCTTGAATCCGTCGCCCTATATGTATTTCTGGAATTTCGGCGACTTCCAGGTGGTGGGTTCTTCGCCCGAAATCCTGGTGCGGCAGGAACGCGTGATCGAGCAAGGCGAGGAGAAATCGCAGATCACCGTGCGTCCGCTGGCGGGCACCCGCAAACGCGGCGGCACGCCCGAGGAGGATGCCGCATTGGCCGCCGAACTGCGCGCCGACCCCAAGGAAGTCGCCGAGCACGTGATGCTGATCGACCTGGCGCGCAATGACGTCGGCCGCGTGGCCGAGGTCGGCTCGGTCAAGGTCACCGACACCATGGCCATCGAGCGCTATTCGCACGTCATGCATCTGGTGTCCAACGTCACCGGCAACCTCGATCCCAAGATGACCAGCATGGATGTGCTGCGCGCGGCCTTCCCCGCCGGCACCCTGACCGGCGCGCCCAAGGTGCGCGCCATGGAGCTGATCGACGAACTGGAACCCGTGCGCCGTGGCATCTACGGTGGCGCCGCCGGCTACCTGAGCTACGGCGGTGAAATGGACGTGGCCATTGCCATCCGCACCGGGGTGATCAAGGATGGCACGCTGTATGTGCAAGCCGCCGCCGGCATCGTCGCGGATTCCAACCCCGAAGCCGAATGGGCCGAGACGGAAGCCAAGGCGCGCGCGGTCCTGCGGGCGGCCGAGCAGGTGCAGAACGGGCTGGACGAGCCGGCCTGAATTCGGGCATGAAGGCCTGGGGGCCGGGGTTCGGCCCGATCCCGGCGGGCTCGGAGCTCCGAGCTCGCGGCTCGCGGCTTGGGGCTTGGGGCTTGGGGCCCTGCGTCCGCGGACACACGGCAATGCAATGTCAACGCCTTCCCAAAGGGGAAGACGTTTTCTTTGTTGGAGTGTTTTCCTTGTTTGGAGCATCCTCTTTGATTGGGGCGTATTTTTTCTTCAAACCGAGGAAACTGATTCCAGACGGCTGTTACTCATCAGCAAGCTCGGCCGTAAGTAATTTGTCCTTATGCCTTTTTGTCAGTATTCCAGGGCCGGCCGCTTTCCCTGAATAAGAGTCCGCCATGCCCGAATTGACCTCCGCCCTCACCGCCCAGATCTTCCGCTTTTTCCAGAGTCCCTCCGAACTCAGTCAGAAAGAAGTCCCGCCGCCGTACAAACAGTTGTTCAACAACGATGTACCGGGGATCATGGCCAAGGTCGGCAATGGCAGGGCCGTGACGCTCAATTCAGAAGCATACTTTCGCATCTTGGCGGAGCGCCGGACAGAAGCCAGGATCATCGAAGCGCAAGCCTCCCCTGAACCGCGCGTGGCACGCGTCCGTAAAGAGTCAGGCGCTGACGACGGCGTGGCAAGCATCCATGCAGACCCGGTCGTCGAAGACCATGTGGCAAGCATCCATGCAGACCCAGACGTTGACGACGCGGCGGCGCGCGCCCGTGCCGATTCAGGCATGCACGACGGCTACGTCACCGCCGACGAAAGTCCGCCGGCGTCCCCCACCTTGAGCCGCAAGATTTCCTCCGCGTCGTCCTATTGGTCGGTCGCGGAAACCCCGCTTCAAGCGGCCCCATTGCACGCCATCGTTGAAGAATTCGATAGCACTGCCCGCGTCGACACCCCCGTCCACGAAGCTGCAGTACCGTCGTCCGACGCCGTTGCCGAGGACGAAACGGCAGCACTGCCGTTTGACGCCTTTGCCGAGGACGACATTGCCTACGCGGATGGGGACGAAAACACGCCGATGGCGGAAGATAACCATCAACCGGCAGACCAGGCGCCACGGCCGCTGCCGCGTTTGAAGCGCTCCTTGCTCCCGGTCCCGCAGCAAGACATCCATTGGCTGCTCGGACGCGCCCCCGCACCGCCTGTGCTTCAGTCCGATGATGCAAGCGCGCAATCTCTTCAGCTTGCGGCGCAACCGGCCACAACAGCAGCGGTCACGGCAGCGCCCGCCGCGCCAGCCCCGACTTCGGTGCAAACCTCGGCCGCCGCCCCTGTGAACCCTATGCATGTCTTCGACTTTCCCAAGCGCGCGGCCACCCAGCCCGCGCCGTGGTACAGCGGGATCGGCGGCTTCGTCATGGCGCAGCTGAATCGCCTTGTCGATGGCTTCAAGGCAGTGCGTGAGATGGTCTACCCCGCCCCTGCGCCCTCGGTGTCCACGTCCTCCCGGGAAATAGCGATGACCAGCCTCGCAATAGGTCGGGACGCGGCAGTGGAATGCGCGAAGCAAGCGCGCGCCGCGGAGGATATGAGCGCGATGCGGAAACTCGACTTCCGGACGGTTACCAGCCTATGCGACATGTTCGCCGGCAACCCACACAAAAAAGAAGATGACGCCAAGAAAGCCGCGTCAAATTTCATTTCCGAGAGCAAAACCTGCGCAAAGGAAATGTTCCAGAACACGCTCACGCAAGCCGAGCAAGGACAGTTCTGGGGAGAAATGGAACTCTTGATGCCCTTCGGCAATAAGCTGCCGAACGGTTTGATGGAGATAGCCACCCGGCCGGAGCCGACGGACTTCGCGGCGTACAAAAAGGCAGTTATCGACGCGCTCGACAACTATGCCGCCACTATGAACAGACTGGTGAAGGCGCCGCTGGCGTAGACAGGATCGCCAAGCAGCAAGTAACGATAAGGACGGGAGCGCGGGGTACTTACACGCCCGGCCGCAACCCTTCCAACGCCCGGCCGCGCATCACTCGGCCCGCGATGAAACGGGCGATGGCCGGGCCCGTCATCACCACCAGCACGAAGCGCAAGGTCTGCATCGCCAGCACGAAGGCCATGTCCACGTCGTGGCTGGTGGCGGCGATGATGGCGACCGAATCGGCGCCGCCCGGGCTGGTGGCCAGATAAGCGGTCAAGGGATCGATGCCCGCCAGTTTCACCAGGCCCACGGCGAACAAGCCGCAGATGCCGATCAACAGGAAAGTCGATACCAGCACCTTGGGCAGCGCCCGCCATGCCACGCCCAGGATGGGACGCGTGAAGCGCAGGCCGATATTCCAGCCGACGGTGGCATAAGCCAGGGCCAGCAACCAGGGCGGCAGCTCCAGCGTCATGCCCTCCACCAGATGCAGGGCGATGCCCACGCCCATGGGCAGCAGCAAAGCGCCCGCCGGGATACGCAGCACGGTGCCCAGCCACGAACCGCCCAGCGCCAGCGCCATCGTCACGAGAAAGGCCCACGGCGACACCGGCGGAAACCAGTCGATCGCCACGGGCGGCGCGGCGTCCGGTGCACCGATATCGACGAACAGATGCGCCACCAGCGAAGCCACCACGGCCACGCACACCACGCGCAGATATTGCATGAAGGCGACCAGGCGGGTATCGGCGCCATAGGATGCCGCCATCAGCGTCATCGCGGCGGCCGCGCCGGGCGAAGCGCCCCACACGGCCGTGGTGCCCGGGAACACGCGCCAGCGCGCCAGCAGATATCCCAGCCCATTGGCCGCGATGGTGACCGCGGCAACGCCGCCAAAGAACAAAGGCCATTTGTCGGCCACCGTGCCCACCACCGAAGGGGGAATGCCACGCGCGATCATGCAGCCGATCAGGCCCTGCGCCGCGATGAACAGCGGACCGGACAAGCGCACTTGCAGGCCCACCACCATGGCCAGCACGGCCGCCAGCATGGGACCGAGCATCAGCCCCGCGGGCAGGCCGGCATGATGCAGCAGCGCGGCCAGCAGGGCGGACACCGCGATGAGCAAGGACCAGGTCCGTAGACGGGGCCACAGGATGCGGGAGAAGGACGGGACGCTGCTCATACCTGTGCCAGCCTCTCCAGCAAGCGCACCGCCTGCGCCAGCGTCTTGCGCTCGACCGGATCCAGGTGCTCGTGGATAGCGCCGGAAAGCCAGTCTTCGCGGGCCGCGCGATGCGCCTTGAACCAGGCCTGGCCCTTGGGCGTCATCGACCATAGCGTCTGGCGGCCATCGTCAGGATCCGGCACCCCGTTCACGTAACCCGTTTCGTTCAGCGAGGCCACCAGTGCGCCCATCGACTGGGGCTTGACCCCTTCCGCGCGCGCCAGCGTGGTGACGGTGGCGCGGGCCAGGCGCTCCAGCTGCGCCAGCGCCGTGACCTGCGGCCATGTCAGCGCGGCCGTCGGCGTTTCATCACGCAGGCGCCGGCGCAGACGGCTGATGGACGCACGCAGGTCCGCCGCGATGCGCAGCGTCTCCTGGGTGCCCGAACGGGCGCGGGGGGTGGTCATGGCGTTACCTTCGAAACTGACGCCCGGAAGAAGGCCGTCAGGCAAGGGACGCGCGCCAGGATCTGCCATCGACACCATCATGGCGCGGTTCGATGCGGGAATATATGAAGTTTACCTTCAAAGTTTGCCTGAAGAAAAGCACGCCGATGCCGACCCATCACGGAAGAAGACGGCCAACGCCTGCACGACGTTGGTGCAAACGGTACGCCCAGGCCATTTCGGCGCCGCCCTCACACACCGGGATCAGTCGGAAATACATTCACCTACAACTAATTGCTGACGTTAACCGGGTAGATTGCCTACGCTGATACCTCACTCGCCAGGCCGGGCGCCTTCATGACAGCGCTGCAAGATGGCAAGGCGACCCGGCGTATCATGCGCCCTCGCGGTTCAAGTCGTAGCCATCCCTGCATGAAAGCCATCCTCTCCACCGACCAAGGCGCCGTCCTGCGCGATGTGGGCCTGCCTATCCCCCAACACAATGAAATCCTGGTGCGCGTGCGCGCGGCCAGCCTGAATCGTATCGATCTGGCCACCCTGGCTGCGCAGAACGAAAGCATCCTCGGCATGGAATGGGCCGGCGAAATCGCCGATGTCGGCGCGCGGGTCACGGAACGCAAGGTCGGGGACCGGGTGATGTGCACCGGCCCCGGCGCCTTTGCCGAATATGCGGTCACCGATTGGGGCCGCTCTATGCCCATCCCTTCGGACGACGTGTCCTTCGAGGAAGCGGCCACGCTGATGCTGGCGCTGCAGACCATGCACGATGCCCTGGTCACGCGGGCGCAATTCAAGCGCGGGGAATCGGTACTGATCCATGGCGCCAGCTCCGGCGTCGGCCTGATGGCCATGCAGATCGCCAAGTATCTGGGCGCGGGACGGGTCTTCGGCACATCCACCAATGCCGCGCGCCGCGCCCGTCTGCACGAGTTCGGTGCCGATGTCGCGCTGGACCCCAAGGACGAAGACTGGACCGAGCAGGTCGTGGCCCATACCCATGGCAAAGGCGCGGACGTCATCATCGACCAGATTTCCGGTCCGGATTTCCATCGCACCATGCAGGCGGCCGCCATCCTTGGCCGCATCGTCAACGTCGGCCGCCTGGGTGGCGGACAAGGCCAGGTGGACTTCCAACTGCACGCCCTGCGCCGCATCACCTATACCGGCGTTACCTTCCGCACGCGCACGGTCGAGGAAGTCCGCGCCATCACGGCCGCCATGCAGGCCGACCTGGGCACGGCGCTCGCCGACGGCACGTTGCGCCTGCCCATCGACAGCGTGTTCGGGCTGGAGCAGGCGGCCGAGGCGCTGGAGCGCATGGCCACCAATGCCCATCTGGGCAAGATCGTCCTCAAGGTTTGACAGCTGCGCGTCAGATTCGCCAGCGCGATAAAGTAGCAGGCATTGCCGTGTGGGGGCAGCGTCGCCGCCCTCGCGGTCTCTGCCATGGAAGGAAAAAAGATGCATATAGGATTGATCGGCCTGGGCCGTATGGGCGCCAACATTGCCCGCCGTCTGCTGCGCGGCGGCCATGCCGTGACCGGCTATGACCGCGCCGCGGCCGCCGTCACCGCCTTGAGCGCCGATGGCGGCGGCGCCGCCGACAGCGTCGCGGCACTGGTGCAAGCCTTGCCCCAGCCGCGCGTGGTGTGGGTCATGCTGCCCGCCGGCGCCATCACGGAAGCGACCATCCAGGAGCTGGCCGGCGTACTGGAGGCCGGCGACATCATCATCGATGGCGGCAACACCATGTACAAGGACGACATGCGGCGCGCCCGTGAACTGGCCGGACGCGGCATCGAGTATGTCGACGTCGGTACCTCCGGTGGCGTCTGGGGCCTGGAACGCGGTTACTGCATGATGATAGGCGGCGAGAAGAAGGTGGTGGATCACCTGGATCCCATCTTCGCCTGCCTGGCGCCGGGCCTGGGCGACATCGCGCGCACGCCGGGCCGTGCCGGCAGCGATCCGCGTGCCGAGCAGGGCTATATCCACGCCGGCCCCGCGGGCGCCGGGCATTACGTGAAGATGGTGCACAACGGCATCGAATACGGCTTGATGCAGGCCTACGCGGAGGGCTTCGACCTGTTGCGTTCCAAGGGCTCGGACAGCATGCCCGAAGACCAGCGCCTGCCTATCAATGTGGCCGATGTCGCGGAAGTGTGGCGGCGCGGCAGCGTGGTGTCGTCGTGGCTGCTCGACCTGACGGCCATCGCGCTGGCGCGCGACGCCGAATTGAGCACGTTCTCCGGCGAGGTGGCCGACAGTGGCGAAGGCCGCTGGACCATCGATGCCGCGGTCGAGCAGGCGGTACCGGTGCCGGTATTGGCCGGCGCCCTGTTTGCACGTTTCCGCTCACGCCAGGAGCATACGTATGCGGACAAGGTCCTGTCCGCCATGCGTTTTGGTTTTGGCGGTCACGTCGAAAAGAAGGACTGAGCCCCCTGGCCCCAACCCTCTGGACCTGTGCATAGGCCCTTAACCTGGAGCAAGCCATGACCGGATCTACCCGTACTCCCGCCGCCAGCGGGACCTTGCAAGTTTTTGCGACGCCCGCCGAACTGATCGAAGGCGCGGCCAAATGGCTGGTCGAACATATCGAGGCCAGCGAGGACCGTTATGCGCTGGCCTTGTCCGGCGGGTCCACGCCCAAGCCTTTATATGAACGGCTGGCCCGCCCGGACCTGGCGCGCCGCATCGATTGGCAACGGGTGCATCTGTTCTGGGGCGACGAGCGCTTCGTGCCCCACGACCATCCGGACAGCAACTACCGCATGGCCAAGCTGGCCTTGATCGATCATGTGCCCATCCCGGCAGCCAATGTGCATCCGGTGCCCACCGACGGCACGCCGGAAGCGGCCGCCCAGCGTTATGCGCGGACCCTGCGGGAGTACTACGGCGCCGAGCGCCTGGACGTCAATCGGCCCTTGTTCGACCTGAATCTGCTGGGCATAGGCGACGACGGCCACACCGCCTCGCTATTCACCGGGGCGCCCCAGTTGCTGGAAGAAAAGGAATGGGCGGTGGCGGTGGTCGGGCAGAAGCCGGAGCCGCGCATCACGCTGACGTATCCCGTGCTGGATAGCGCGGACACCGTCATCTTCCTGGCGCAGGGAGCAGCCAAGCGCGACCCCATCGCGCGGGCTCGCCGCCATGATCCGCGCACGCCCGCTGGGCTGGTGGCGCCGCGCGGGGATCTGCTCTGGTTCCTCGACAAGGCGGCCACGCCGGCGCAATGAAGCCGGGAAGTGAAGCCGGGAAGCCGCCGCTCGCTGACGGCGGACGGACGGCTGAGGGCTGAGGGCTGAGGGCTAAGGGCTGACAGCGGACGGCTGACCACTGACCGCTGACCGCTGACGTCTGCCCATGCGCCAGGGCAGGCGGGAGCCCAGGCGAGCCGCTCCGCCACTGGATGATGATGGGCGGATTGGTCGACACATGTTTATATGACAACCGTCATCCAACAAATGGCATGTCGACAGCCTTCGCGCAGTTGCGCTACACTCGACGGCGTTTATTTCGCGATTTTTTCCGGTAATTCGAATCCGTGATGCTCTACGCAACGTTCAACACTCAGTGGTGGCGCTTCTCTTAAGAAGCGGCACGTTGTTGCGTATATGAATCGCACCTTGCCGCCGTACCGGCAGCGAGGTCATGTCCAGACGGCTCACCGGCACGGCGGCTCCAAGAACCCAGGAGATTGCCCGATGCTTTGCTGCCCTACCCTTCCAACATCCCTCGCCGCGGCCGACCTGGCCCGCGACGGACGTGTGCGCGCCGCGCAGCCCTCCCTTTCTTCCATTTCGCTTTGACGCTCAAGAGGTTGACTATGTCCCGGCTGCTCATGCTCGACAATTACGACTCCTTTACCTACAACCTTGTGCAGTACTTCGGCGAATTGGGCGAGGACGTCAAGGTGGCGCGCAACGACCAGATCACGCTGGAAGAAATCCACGCCATGAAGCCGGACCGCATCTGCGTGTCGCCCGGCCCCTGCTCGCCCAACGAGGCGGGCATCTCGGTGGCGCTGATCAAGGAGTTCGCGGGCAAGCTGCCCATCCTGGGGGTATGCCTGGGCCACCAGGCCATCGGCACCGCCTTCGGCGGCGACATCGTGCGCGCGCCCAACATCATGCACGGCAAGACGGTGCGCATCACCCATACGGGCACCGACATCTTCACCGACCTGCCGACGCCCTACACGGTGATTCGCTACAACTCGCTGACCATCGATCCCAAGACCTTGCCGGACTGCCTGCAGGTGACCGCCACGGCGGAAGATGGTGACATCATGGGCGTGCGTCACAAAACCCTGCCGATTTACGGAGTACAGTTCCACCCGGAATCGGTGTTGAGCGAGCATGGCCACGCGCTCATGCGCAACTTCCTGAATCTCTGACGACAAGCCGACAAGCCGCAAAGGCGTAGACCATGACCATCTCTCCCACCGAAGCGCTGACCCGTTGCATCGAACACCGTGAAATCTTTCACGACGAAATGCTTCACCTGATGCGCATGCTGATGCGCGGCGAGATGTCGCCGCAGATCGCCAGCGCGTTGTTGATGGGCCTGCGCGTGAAGAAGGAAACGATAGGCGAGATCACCGCCGCCGCTCAGGTGATGCGTGAGTTCGCCACGCCGGTGCACACGCCCTATCCTGAAGAACTGCTGGACATGTGCGGCACGGGTGGCGACGGCAGCCACACCTTCAACATTTCCACCACGGCCATGTTCGTGGCCGCGGCCGCGGGAGTGAAGATCGCCAAGCATGGCAATCGCAGTGCGTCGTCGTCGTCCGGCAGCGCGGACGTGCTGGAAGCCCTGGGCGCCAATCTGCAACTGACGCCCGAACAGGTGGCGCAATGCATCGAAGCCACGGGCATCGGTTTCATGTTCGCGCCGGCCCATCATGGCGCCATGAAGAACGTGGCGGCGGTGCGCAAGGAACTGGGCGTACGGACCATTTTCAACATCCTCGGTCCATTGACCAACCCCGCCGGCGCCGCCAATCAGTTGATGGGTGTGTTCCATCCGGACCTGGTCGGCATCCAGGTGCGCGTGTTGGAGCGGCTTGGTTCGCGCCACGTGCTGGTGGTGCATGGCAAGGACGGGATGGACGAAGCTTCGCTGGGCGCCACCACCCTGATCGGTGAGCTGAAGGATGGCGTAGTCAGCGAATATGAAATCCATCCAGAGGACTACGGGCTATCCATGATGTCCAACCGTGGCATCAAGGTGTCCAATCGGGATGAATCGCGCGACCTGATCGTCGAAGCCCTGTCGGGCAAGGCTGGACCGGCGCGTGACATCGTCGCATTGAATGCAGGCCTGGCGATTTACGCCGGCAACGGCGCGCCCACTATCGACGCGGGTTTGAAGCTCGCTTTTGAAACTATTAACAACGGCGCTGCCCGGGACAAGTTGGAACAATTCTGCGCCTACACCCGGAAGGTCTGAACGGGAAATATTGAAATGAACGACATTCTTGCGAAGATCCTTGCCGTCAAGGCAGAGGAAGTCGCCACCGCGCGCCAATTGCGCAGCGAAGCGGAACTGCTGCGCGAAGCGCAGGCCCGTCAGGACGTGCGCGGTTTCGCGCAAGCCATCGAAGACAAGATCGCCGCCGGCAAGCCCGGCATCATCGCCGAGATCAAGAAGGCCTCGCCGTCGCGCGGCATCCTGCGTGAGAACTTCAATCCCGCCGAGATCGCCGCGACGTACGCGGCGCATGGCGCGGCCTGCCTGTCGGTCTTGACCGACGTGCAGTTCTTCCAGGGTTCGCACGACCACCTGCGCCAGGCGCGCGCGTCCTGCCCGCTGCCCGTGCTGCGCAAGGACTTCGTGATCGATACCTACCAGATCATCAATGCGCGCGCGCTGGGCGCGGACTGCGTGCTGCTCATCGCGGCCGCGCTGACGCCGTCCCAACTCAAGGACATGGAAGCGTGCGCGATGGAACTGGGCATGGACGTGCTGGTGGAAGTGCACGACGCGCAGGAACTGGACGTGGCGTTGGGCATGCGCACGCCGCTGCTGGGTATCAACAATCGCAACCTGCGTACGTTCGAGACTTCCTTGAACAACACGCTCGATCTGCTGCCGCGCATTCCCGCCGGCCGCCGCGTGGTGACGGAAAGCGGCATCCTCAAGCCGGAGGACGTGCAGTTGATGCGCGCCAAGGGCGTCGATGCCTTCCTGGTGGGTGAAGCCTTCATGCGCGCGCAGGACCCGGGAGCGGAACTGGCGCGGCTGATCGCCTGAGCGGCGCCTTGCATGCGGGGCGCGCTTGCCGTCAGCCCCGCCTGGATGCCGATGCCTCGTCTGCAGCCCTGTGTCAACGCGCCAACCGGCTCATTGCGCCGGTGGCACCGCGCAGACCGACGAGCGGGTCAGGAAGCGCTTTTCGCGGCCGTTGTCGAGTGAAAACATGCCGCCGCGGCCAGGGACGACATCGATGATCAGGTCGGTGTGCTTCCACACTTCATATTGCGCGCCACCGATATAGAAAGGCGCGCCGCCGATTTCACCCAGCAGCACATCGTGGTCGGCCAGCAGGAATTCGCCCTGCGGATAACACATGGGCGACGAGCCGTCGCAGCAGCCGCCGGATTGATGGAACATGATGGGTCCGTATTCCGCGGTCAGTTCCGCGATCAATGCCAGCGCGGCAGGCGTGGCCGTGACCTTGCCATTGTCTTCTTCATCCCGCGTGGCGGTGGCGTTGCGGCTGTCACCGCCATCGCCCGACGTCGTCGCTGCCTGGCCGCCAACCGTGCCTTGCTGTGTAACGTGAACATTGGTCATGATGCACTGCTCCGCGATTGTCTTCCTTGCCAAGGGCGGGCGTGGACCTTGCGTCCCGCCCGACTTGAAACGGGGCGGCCCCGCGCCGCCCCGTCTTGCTCTCGTAGCGCCCCGGGTCAGAAGAAACCCAGCTTCTTCGGGCTGTAGCTGACCAGCAGGTTCTTGGTCTGTTGATAGTGATCCAGCATCATCTTGTGCGTCTCGCGCCCGATGCCGGACTGCTTGTAGCCGCCGAACGCCGCATGCGCCGGATAGGCGTGATAGCAGTTGGTCCACACGCGGCCCGCCTGGATGGCGCGGCCCATGCGATAGGCGGTATTGCCATCGCGCGACCACACGCCCGCGCCCAGGCCGTACAGCGTGTCGTTGGCGATGGACAGGGCATCGTCGGCATCCTTGAAGGTGGTCACGGCCACCACCGGTCCGAAGATTTCCTCCTGGAAGACGCGCATGGTGTTCTTGCCTTCGAACACCGTGGGCTGCACGTAGTATCCGTCCTTCAACTCGCCGTTCAACTGCGCGCGTGCGCCACCCGCCAATACCTTGGCGCCTTCCTGCTTGCCGATGTCCAGGTAGGACAGGATCTTCTCCATCTGCTCGCTGGAGGCTTGCGCGCCTATCATCGTGTCGGCGTCCAGCGGATTGCCTTGCTTGATGGCGGCCACGCGTTCGAGCGCGCGTTCCATGAAGCGGTCGTAGATCGATTCCTGGATCAGCGCGCGGCTGGGGCAGGTGCACACCTCGCCTTGATTCAAGGCGAACATGACGAAGCCTTCGACGGCCTTGTCGAAGAAGTCATCGTCCTGCGAGGCCACGTCGGCGAAGAAAATGTTCGGCGATTTGCCGCCCAGCTCCAGCGTGACGGGTATCAGGTTCTGCGAGGCGTACTGCATGATCAGCCGCCCGGTGGTGGTTTCACCGGTGAAAGCGATCTTGGCGATGCGCTTGTTGGACGCCAGCGGCTTGCCCGCTTCCAGGCCAAAACCCGTGACGATGTTGAGTACCCCCGGCGGCAGCACGTCGGCGATCAGCTCCGCCAGCACCAGGATGCCGGTGGGCGTCTGTTCAGCGGGCTTGAGCACTACGCAGTTGCCGGCGGCCAGCGCAGGGGCCACCTTCCACGCCGCCATCAGGATGGGGAAGTTCCAGGGGATGATCTGGCCGACCACACCCAGCGGTTCCTTGAAGTGATAAGCCACGGTATCGGCATCGATTTCCGACAGTCCGCTTTCCTGTGCGCGGATCGCAGCGGCGTAGTAACGGAAGTGATCGACGGCCAGGGGCAGGTCGGCGGCGCGGGCTTCGCGTATCGGCTTGCCGTTGTCCCAGGTCTCCGCCGTGGCCAGTAGCTCCAGATTCTCCTCGATGATGTCCGCGATGCGGTTCAGCATGCGGGCGCGCTCGGCGACCGAGGTCTTGCCCCAGGCGGGCGCGGCTTTGTGCGCTGCATCCAGCGCCAGTTCGATGTCACGCGCGGTCGAACGCGCATTGCGGGACAGCACCTGGCCGGTGACGGGGGTCACATTGTCGAAATACTGCCCCTCGGCGGGCGCCTGCCAGCGGCCGCCTATGAAGTTGTCGTACTGCTTCTTGAAATTGACGGGCGTGCCATAGGCATCCGGTGCGACTCGGGTAGCGGTATCCATGCTGTCTCCTGTTTTGAATATTGACCCTGGCTACAGGCCTGACCATGTTCTTGCAATATGCGTGCCAAGTGGATCGGTGTGGGAACGTTACGCGCGTGGACAAGGCAGGGGGCACATGCGACAGTACGCGATAGCCGCCGGCCGCTGGCGCGTGCGGGACCGTGCTGTCGCGTTTTGCGACAGCTAACGGCGACAGGTGTCGCAGAACGCCTACCGGAGACCATCATGTCCATACCGTCCCACCAGGCTGCGCTAAGCGCGGCGCGTCGACTGTTCCGGCAAAAGGGTGTCGTACCGGAACACGTGCTGGCCGAACCCATCCTGCGCTCGTGGCGCCGCTGCGCCGCGTCCGGCCAGGACATGCGTGGCGCCCGTCTGCCTGAGTTGCTGACCCAGACCGAACTGCGCCAGGAACTGGATCGACATGCGGCCCTGCGCCGCTTGTGCGCGCCGGTCATGGCGGACATGAAACAGCGGGCGCGCGCCGCCGGTGGCCTGGTGGTGCTGACGGATGCGGCGGGCCTGGTGCTGGACAGCGGCGGCAGCGCCGACTTCCTGGACCGCGCCAGCCAATTGGCGCTGGCGCCCGGGGCGTCGTGGAGCGAAGCGGCCGCGGGTACCAATGCCATCGGCACCGCGCTGATCGAGCGCCGCGCGATCGTCGTGCAGGGTGCCGAACACTATTTCGAGCCGAATCGCGTGCTGACCTGCGCGGCCATGCCCATCCTGGATCCCGCCGGACGCACGCTGGGCCTGCTGGACCTGACGTGCCATGCGGACGGCCGTTGGCGCGATGCCGGCGACAGCCTGCGTGCGGCGATCGACCAGGTGGAGGGCTCGCTGTTCGAGGATCTGGCGGCATCCTGCCTGATGCTGCGGCTGCACACGCGGGCGGACGGCCTGGCGCAGGACACCGCCGCCCTGCTGGCCTTCGCCGGCGACACCCTGGCCGCGGCCAATCGCCACGCCCTGGCGTTACTGGGGATCGACCGCGCCGGTCTGGGTGTATTCCGCTACGAAGACCTGTTCGCCGGCACGCCCGGGCAAGCCGCGGCGACGGGGCGCCTGCATCGGCAGAATGGCCAGATGTTGCATGCGCACGTACGCTGGCCCGATCAAGGCCTTGTTGCACGGCCTGGGGCAATCAAAACGCCCCCCGGGACGACGGTCAGGTTCGGCGCCACGCCATCAGACCAGGTTCCGGCGCAGGATCTTCCCCCGCCGTCCGCGCCTGTGCGAGACTGGCGCACGCGACATCAACGGACGCGTGACGAACAACGCCCAGATGTGCAGTCTCAATCCTACTGGTTCAATGCGGCGACCCTGAGCGAACTGGCGCGCACGGTGCGCTTGCTGGATGCGGGCGTCGCGGTGCTGCTGCAAGGCGAGACAGGTGTAGGCAAGGAGATCTTCGCGCGGCAGATGCATCAACGCAGCGAACGCGCTGGAGGTCCTTTCGTGGCGGTCAATTGCGCGGCGCTGCCGGAAACGCTGATTGAATCCGAATTGTTCGGCTACGAGGATGGCGCCTTCACGGGTGCGCGCAGGCAAGGCAGCAAAGGCCTGCTGCGCCAGGCCCAGGGCGGCGTGCTGTTCCTCGATGAGATCGGCGATATGCCTATGGCCTTGCAGGCGCGTCTGCTGCGTGTGCTGCAGGCACGTGAAGTAACCCCGCTTGGCGGAGGCCGCGCGGTGCCGGTCGATTTCGCGTTGATCTGCGCCACGCATCAGGCGCTGGACATCGGCCATGGCGACTCAACAACCAGGACAAGCACCGCTGCCCCCGCTGCGGCCGCGGATAGCCCGGTGCGCAGCGACCTGTATTTCCGCATCGCCGAATACACCGTGCGCCTGCCCGCCCTGCGCGAATATGCCGACCGCGCCGCCATCGTGCGCGCACTGTGGGACTCCCGTTGCGGCGCTGCGGGCGATCGCCCGTCGTTGCCCGCCGAAGTGCTGCGCCTGTTGACCGACTATGCATGGCCGGGCAACTTCCGTCAGTTGTCGACGACCCTGCGCACGCTGCACGTGTTGGCCGGCGATGAAGATGTGCGGGTCGACATGCTGTCCGCCGACATCCGCGGCGCCTTGCCATCCTTGGCCGAGGACGTCGCAGTCGACACACTGCAAGGTCTGACCGATCTCGCTATCCGCGGCGCGCTGCAGGCCTGCGACGGCAACGTCAGCCAGGCCGCGCGTCGTCTGGGCGTGCACCGCAGCACCTTGTACCGCCGCGTCAAAGTGTGATGGCGGAAGGCAGCAGGAGTCGAACCTACCTGGGAACGGCTGACGCCCCCAACCGGGTTTGAAGCCCGGCCGTGCCACCGGGCACGGATGCCTTCCTTATGTCCACGATAGGTGCCGTGGATTTCATCCATACCGTCCGACGGCCGGGCTGCATGGCTACGCAATCAGCTCGCTGCGATTGGCGTCATAGGTCCCATCGCGCGTCAGCGCGCGGGATGTGGGTGTCGCGTACGCGGCGAGTGTATCCGACGCGGTCGAAGAACTCCAGGATCTGGATGGAACGCTTGCGGCCCAGGCCGGTGACATCGCGGAACGCCGCGGCTTCTACGCCATGCGTGCCAGAGGTGGCGCCACGGCTTGCGCTCTGCGCGTCGCCCGCGCCGCCCGCTTCGACCGAGCCGCCGGCCAGCCGTGCCATCAGGGCGATCAACTCCCGCACACGATCTCGGTGATAAAAAAGATCCTTCACGATCTGGCTGACTTCGCCGCGCCGCATCAGCTTGCGCAGCAAGGCGCGCACACGGTCTTCCGGCTGATTATGGCGGCGCGCCAGGTCGCGTACCCACGGCGGGTCATAAGCACCTGCAAGGAGGTCCGGTAGCAGCCGTTGCGCCAACGCTTCGTCTTCTTCACTGAGCGCGGCGCTATGGCCTGGCAGATGCAGCCAGGGACCATTGCGCTGGAGCTCGCCATCACGAAGCAGGTCGTCGACCAAAGCGTGCAACATGCCGTCGTCCAGCGTGGGCCACGCCATGCGGCGCAGACGGCTGATGTCGGCGCCGGGTTCGTCGGGCAGATCGTCATGAAACGTGCGCAGCGCCGCCAGCGCTGCATCACGCAAGGCATCACGGTGGCGCCGCAGGATCACGATGTCGCCGATGCGCAAGGCTTCAGGGGGCAAGCGCAATGACATCGCCGGACCGGCATCGTTCGGCATAGTTGCCGGCATTGCATGATCGATCAATACCAATGCCTCGAAAGGTCGGCCAGTTAGGCGCTGCAAGTCGGCGACGCGCACCCCCAGCGGAGCTTGGGCAAGGACGGGGTCCAGGCGCCCGTCGGAAAGCATGGCCTCGATGGCGTCGAGCCATGCCAGGCGCGCGGGCGAGCGGCGCTTGCGGTCGGGAGCCTGCGGATCGAGCACCACGCCGCCGCCTATGCTGCGGGTGGCCTGCGCATTCCGCGCGATGAAGCGGTCGCCGGCGCTGGCGCAGACCGGTCTGTCGAAGACCAATTGCACGCGGCCGCTCGCACCCGGGGCGATGCTGTCCGCCGACAAGGGCACGACATGCGCCAGGCGTCGCGCGGCGCCCCAATGGATATGCAACGGGGTCCACGCCTTGACCGTGGTGCCGGCATCGGCCAGCAAGCGCAGGTCGACATCCATGCGGGTGGATGGCGCCATCGCCCGGTCATCGGCGATCCAGTCGCCACGTTCGATCGCGCGGGTCTCGATGCCGGCCAGGTTCAAGGCGCAACGCTGGCCCGCCACGCCTACGGTGGCGGCCCGGTTCTGCGCATGCAGGCCGCGCACCCGGACAGGCGTGCCCGCCGGAGCGAGCACGAGCGACGCGGCCTCGTGTTGCTCCTGCAGACCTTCCTTCTGAACGTCCTGCTGCAATTCACCGTGCGGTGCGCCGCGGCCCGCTGCAGCGACTTCCAGCCGTCCGCTGAAGACGGTTCCGGTTACCACGGTGCCGTGGCCCGCGAGAGTGAATACGCGATCCACCGCCAGGCGGAAGAAGCCGTCTTCCCGCCGTGCGGGCAGGGTCGACGCGCAGGCGAACAAGTGATCCCGCAAGCGCACGACATCGTCGCCATCCGGTCCCGCGTGGGCGTTGACCGGAAACACCGGTGCGGCGGCCAGCGCGGTGTCGGCGAGCAGGGACCGTACCTGTGACTCCACTTCCTCCACGCGCGCGGCATCGACCCTATCGATCTTGGTCAGTGCCACCGCGCCACGGGTCACGCCTACCAGTTCCAGAATGGCCAGGTGTTCGCGCGTCTGCGGCATTACGCCGTCATCGGCGGCGATCACCAGCAAGCCGAAGTCGATGCCGCTGGCGCCGGCGACCATGGTGTGCACCAGCTTTTCGTGGCCGGGGACATCGATGAAACCCAGTACCTGGCCATCCGGCGCCGGCAGATAGGCATAGCCGAGCTCGATGGAAATCCCGCGCGCCTTCTCTTCCTTCAGGCGATCCGTGTCCACGCCGGTGAGCGCGCGCACCAGGGTGGATTTCCCATGATCGATATGACCGGCAGTACCGATGATCACGACGGCCGCGCCTTTCCGGACACACCGGAGGCGGCCGATGCCGCCAATACTGTCGATGGCGCCGATGGCGCCGATGCCGGGACGGTCAGCGGCACCGCGGAAACCGACGACGCTGGCAGCGGTGATGCGGCAGGCCTGGCAGGACTCAGACCCGCAACAAGTTGCGGCAGCTGTGCCACGAACACCGCTTCGTCGTCGGCCTCCAGGCAGCGCAGGTCCAGCCACAAGGCGTTGTCGGTGATGCGGCCGATGACTGGCCGGGGCAATCCTCGCAGGGCTTCTTCCAGCCGCCCCAGGGCGCGGCCGCTGCGGGACTTTCCGGCCGCCCGTATGACCAGGCCGCAGCTGGGAAGCTGATCCACCGGCAAGGCGCCGCTGCCGATCTGGCTGAACATGGGCGCCAGGCTGACCTCGTAAGCGGCTCCCACCACGGCCTGCAGCGCAGGCGCCAGGCGCGTGGCCTGTTCCTGCATCACGGCTTGAGGGCGCGTCAGCAGCCGCAAGGTGGTCAAGCGCTGCGGCAGCAGCTCCGGCGCGCGATAGAGCGCCAGCACCGGCTCCAAGGCGGCCAACGTCAACTTGCCCACCCGCAGCGCCCGTTTCAATGGATTCTTCTTGATCTTGCGTATGAGGTCCGCGCGGCCGACGATCAACCCCGCCTGCGGACCGCCCAGCAATTTATCGCCGCTGAAAGTCACCAGGTCGGCGCCCGCCGCGATGGTCTCGCGCACCGTATCTTCGCGTGGCAAACCCCATTGCGTCAGATCGACCAGCGTGCCGCTGCCCAGGTCCACCGCCGCCGGCAGCCCCTGCGCGTGCGCGATGCGAGCCACGTCCGCGATACCCACGCTATGAGTGAAACCGCTGATGGCATAGTTGCTGCAATGGACCTTCATCAGCATGGCTGTCTTGGGTCCGATGGCGTTCTCGTAGTCCGCCGCATGCGTGCGATTGGTCGTCCCGATTTCCACCAGACGAGCGCCCGCCCGCTTCATGATGTCCGGCACGCGAAACGCCCCGCCGATTTCCACCAATTCGCCGCGCGACACCACCACTTCCTTGCGTTCGCCCAAGGCGTTCAGCATCAACAGCACGGCGGCTGCGTTGTTGTTGACCACGGTGGCGGCCTCGGCGCCGGTCAGCTCGCGCAGCAGGTCGACGATCAGATCGTCGCGATCGCCGCGGCCACCGCTGGCCAGGTCGAATTCCAGATTGGCCGGCGTGGTCAGCGCGCGCACCACGGCCTGCACCGCCGCCTCCGGCAACAGGGCGCGGCCTAGATTCGTATGCAGCACGGTGCCGGTCAAATTGAAGACCGCCCTCAGGCGCGGCGTATTCAACGCCGCCAGCCTGGCGCCGATGACGCCTGCCAGCGAATCGGGCTGCAGGTCAGCGGACACGGCGGCAGCAGCACCAGCGGCAACGCCAACACCAGCCGCCAGCACCACCGGCCGCAACTCATCCAGCCGTGTCCGCAAGGCCGCGACCGTGGCGCCGTGCCCATACTGGGCCGTCAGCGCGGCCACGGCGGGCGCGGCGAGCAGGCGGTCGACGGAAGGAATCCGCGGTGCGCTGTCCGTCATGATCCCGCCTCCTCATCCTCCCCCTGCCACAGGAAAGGATTACCACTGGCCCGCTGATAACCCGCCTCGCCCACCATCACATCCAGCCCCAAGGTCGCCAGATCATCCGCGATGGGATCCACATCGAAATCCTTGTCCTGCGCGAAGATCTTGCGATAGGTGCGGCAGCTCTCGCAGGTCTCGGCGCGGGCCGCTTCCTTGTCCGGGGCGCGCCCCTCGGCCTCGATGCCCCGATAGGCAATATCCTTGGTTTCCTCGCAAGTCGTGCATTTCACCCGCACTACATGCCACTGCGTCGAGCACAGCGAACAGCACAGATAGCGATATCCCTCCTGCTGTCCGCCCACGCGCAGCACGCTGGCAACCGGCAGCGACCCACAGACAGGACACAAGCCATAAGGACTGACCACGGGCAGTTGCCCCGCATCGAAGCGGCAGGCCTGGTCGGTGGCATAGACCTGCAGCGCGGCCATCAGGAACGGCGCCGTCGCCACGTCTATCTGGCCGCTGCCCTCGCCCAGCAAGGCCGCGGCAGCGCGGTCCAGCCCTTCGGCGTCATCCTGCACGGACAAGCGCAGGTCACCGCAAATGGCCCGCACGGGCGCGGGCACGCCAGAAGCCGCATCGACGTGATCCAGCACGTGCAACAGCAGCGCGTGCCAGGCCGGGTCCCGCGCAATCCCGCCCGGCGCCACCGGCGCCATGCCATGCGCCTGGGCCAGCGCGATGCGCTCGGCATCCACCGCCGGTGTCTCGCATTCGGCCAGGGCAATGTGCTGGGCCTCGGCCAGCACGGCGATCAGCCGCAGATAATCGCCGATGGCGTTGTCCTGCGCCAATTGGCGCAGCCGCGCCGCGCGCAGGCGGAAGACCTCGGCGCGCACCGGCGCGATCAGCCGCGGAATATGGTTATGGTCGAGGGACTCGATTTCCCCGCGCGGCAAAATTCGTTGCACTGCGTGCTCCTGACATGAAAAGGCGGCGGACGCCGGCGTGTGCAGCCGGCGGGGCCCACCGCCCGCCAGGACCTGCCGCGGAATCCGCCTATTTACGCATGCGCCCGGCCGCAACGTCACGGAACCAGGCGCGATGGTGCTTCCACGCCCAGCCCCAGGTAACCTTGCCGCGCACCATGGCGCCTATCGATCCCTTCACCCACAGGGCCGCATAGATATGCACGATGATCGCGCAGATTATGCCGAAACCGCAAACCGCGTGCAGCACGGACGCGGCCCGGATGACGCCGATGGGGAAATAGAAGCTGAAATACTGCCGCCAGATCACGATGCCGCTGGCCAGCAAACCCAGCATGCACAGGATCAACACGTAGAACAGCACTTTCTGGCCGGCGTTGTACTTGCCCACTTCGGGCAGCCGGTCTTCGCGGTTGTTCAACACGTCATTGATCTGCTTCAGCCACTGGACGTCGCGCGCGTGCATGAGATTGTGCCGCCACATGCGCAAGGCCAGCAGCACGAAGCACACGAACATCACCACGCCCACGAAAGGATGCAGGATGCGCACCCACGTTCCGCCACCCAGCACGGCGCTCAGCCAGAACATGGATGGATGGAACAGCGCCACGCCGGAAGCGGCCAACAGCATGAAGGTGATGGCGACGATCCAGTGGTTGGTGCGTTCACCGGCTGTATAACGCTCGATCCAGCGGACCCCGCCATGGCGCCGGCCAGCCGTGGCGCCCGCGGCGTCGACGCCGCCCGGACCAGCACCGGCAGCACCGACACCATCAACCGTATCCCCATGCAGCAGCGGATCGCGCGGCAAACCCGCGCGGTTCAGGTCTTCAGCCATGGCGCACCTCCTCTTCGGCTTTGCGCTCGTCTTCCTCGTCGGTCTCGTTGGGGCCCACGCGCACATAATGGAAGAAGCCCGCCAGCGCGGTCAGCGCCATGGCGGCCACGCCCAGGGGCTTGGAGATGCCCTTCCAGAACGCCACCATCGGACTGATACGCGGGTTCTCCGGCAGGCCGTGATACAGCCCCGGCCGGTCGGCATGGTGCAGCACGTACATCACGTGCGTACCGCCCACCCCGGGCGGATCGTACAGGCCGGCGTTATCGAAGCCACGCGACTTCAGGTCCTCGATACGCTCTTCCGCGTGATGCTTCATGTCCTCCTTGGTGCCGAACACGATGGCACCGGTGGGACAGGTCTTGACGCACGCGGGCTCCTGGCCCACCGCCACCCGGTCCGAACACAAGGTGCACTTGTACGCCTTGTTGTCCTTCTTCGAGATCCGCGGGACGTTGAAGGGACAGCCCGTCACGCAGTAGCCGCAGCCGATGCAGTTCTCTTCGTGGAAATCGACGATGCCGTTGGTGTACTGGACGATGGCGCCCGGCGAAGGACAGGCCTTGAGGCAGCCGGGATCCTCGCAGTGCATGCAGCCGTCCTTGCGGATCAGCCACTCCAGATTGCCCGTGTCCGGATTGTCGAATTCCGCGAAACGCATCACCGTCCACGAATGTTCGGTCAGGTCGGCCGGATTGTCGTAGACGCCTACATTGGTACCGACCTCGTCGCGCAGGTCGTTCCATTCCATGCACGCGGTCTGGCAGGCCTTGCAGCCGATGCACTTGGAGACATCGATCAGCTTGGCCACGGACCCGGTGGACGGCTCGCGCACCTGCGGCATGGGTGTGGTGGTGGCGGAGCGCCGCTTGATATCCAGGGATTGCATAGACATATCGGTTCTCCCCTCAGGCCTTTTCCACATTCACCAGGAACGACTTGAATTCCGGTGTCTGTGAGTTGCCGTCACCCACGAAAGGCGTCAGCGTGTTGGCGAGATAGCCAGGCTTGGCAATCCCTACGAAGCCCCAGTGAATGGGAATACCGACGTGATGCACCGTCTTTCCTTCGATCTGCAGCGGCTTGATGCGCTTGGTGACCAAGGCCACCGCCTTGATATAACCGCGGTTGGAAGACACCTTCACCATGCTGCCGTTGGGTATCCCCAGTTCCTGCGCCAGGGCCTCGCCGATTTCGACGAACTGCTGCGGCTGGATGATGGCGTTCAACAGCACGTTCTTGGTCCAGTAATGGAAGTGCTCGGTCAGACGGTAGGTGGTCGCCGCATAAGGGAAGCGGTCGGCCTTGCCCATCTGCGCCAGGTCGTCCTTGAAGATGCGTGCCGCCGGGTTGTTGGTGACTTCCGGCCGGTCGCGATTGAGCGGATTGAAGCCGATGGGCGTCTCGAAGGGTTCGTAGTGCTCGGGAAAAGGTCCTTCGGCCATGCCGGCGCGCGCGAAGAAACGCGCCACCCCTTCGGGGTTCATGATGAAGGGTCCCATGCCGCCGGCCGGATCCTCGTCCAGCTTGAAGTCGGGCGTGTCGGCGCCGCCCCAGGACTTGCCGTTCCAGCTGATCAGCTTGCGATCGGGGTTGAACGGTTTGCCGGTCAGGTCGCAGGACGCGCGGTTGTACAGCACGCGGCGGTTGGCCGGCCACGCCCAGGCCCAGTTCAGGGTCTGGCCGATGCCGGTCGGGTCGCTGTTGTCGCGGCGCGCCATCAGGTTGCCCGCTTGCGACCAGGCCCCGGCGAAGATCCAGCAGCCGCTGGAAGTGGTGCCGTCATCACGCAATTCCGCGAAACCGGACAACTGTTCGCCGCCCTTGCGCGTGACCTTGGTGGGATCCTTCGCATCGGTCAGGTCGACGATGGCGCGGCCCGTGTATTCCTTGGCCAATTCTTCCGCGGTGGGGCTGAGCGGATTGGAATAAGGCCAGTCCAGGTTGACGATGGGATCCGGATAGGCGCCGCCCTCTTCCTGGTACATCTTGCGCAGCCGCGCGAACAGGCCCGACATGATCTCGATGTCGCTGTGTGCCTCGCCCGGTGGCTCGGCGCCCTTCCAGTGCCATTGCAGCCAGCGGCCCGAATTGACCAAAGAGCCTTCTTCCTCGGCGAAGCAGGTGGTCGGCAGACGGAACACCTCGGTCTTGATGGATGCGGTGTCGACGTTGTTCAGGTCGCCCATATTGCGCCAGAACTCCGAAGTCTCGGTGTTCAGCGGATCCATGACGACCAGGAACTTGAGCTTGGCCAGCGCTCCGTTCAGCTTGTTCTTGTTGGGCGCGGCCGCCAGCGGGTTGAAGCCCTGGCAGATGTAGCCGTTGACCTTGCCCTCGTTCATCAGCTCGAACACCTGCAGCATGTCGTAGCTGCGGTCCAGCTTGGGCAGGTAATCGTAAGCCCAGTTGTTTTCCGCGGTGGCCGCCTTGCCCCACCAGGCCTTCATCAGGCTGACGTGGAACTTCTTGTAGTTCTGCCAGTAGCTGAGCTGGTTGGGCCGCAGGGGCTTGGTGGCGCGCGTCTCGATGTACTTGCTGAAATCCTGCTCGGGCTCGTTGGGCAGTGTCATATACCCCGGCAGCAGATTGGTCATCAAGCCCAGATCGGTCAGCCCCTGGATATTGGAGTGGCCGCGCAAGGCGTTCATGCCGCCGCCGGCAACACCGATATTGCCCAGCAGCAACTGCACCATGGCGCCGGTGCGGATGATCTGCGAACCCACGGAGTGCTGAGTCCAGCCCAAGGCGTAAAGGACCGTCGCGGCGCGGCCGGCCACGGCCGTGCCGGCCAGCATGTCGCAGACCTTGAGGAACTTGTCCTTGGGCGTGCCGCAGGCGCGTTCGACCATTTCCGGCGTATAGCGGGAATAGTGCTTCTTCAGCAGCTGATAGACGGAGCGCGGATGCTGCAGCGTCGGGTCGGTCTTGACGAAGCCGTCCTCGCCCTTCTCGTAGTCCCATGATGATTTGTCATAGGTGCGTTTCTCCGCGTTGTAGCCGGAATACAGGCCGGCGTCGAAGGCGAAGTCTTCGCGCACGAGATAAGGGAAGTCCGTGTAATTGCGGACGTACTCGTGGTGGATCTTGTCGTTGGTGAGCAGATAGTTGATCACCCCGCCCAGGAAAATGATGTCGCTGCCGGTGCGTATGGGCGCGTAGAAATCCGCCACGGACGCCGAACGCGTAAAGCGCGGATCCACGACGATCAACTTGGCCTTGTTATGGGCCTTCGCTTCAGTGACCCATTTGAACCCGCAAGGGTGGGCCTCGGCGGCATTGCCGCCCATGATCAGCACTACATCGGCGTTCTTGATGTCGACCCAATGGTTCGTCATCGCTCCACGGCCAAACGTCGGGGCAAGACCTGCCACCGTCGGGCCGTGTCAGACACGAGCCTGGTTATCGAACCCCAGCATGCCGGTACTGCGTATGACCTTATGCGTGACGTAACCCACTTCGTTGCTGGACGCCGATGCGGCCAGCATGCCGGTGGTCAGCCAACGATTGACGGTCTTGCCATCGGCGGTCTTGGCGACGAAGTTGGCGTCGCGATCCTGTTTCAGCAATTTGCTGATGCGGTTCAGCGCGTCGTCCCAGGACATGCGCTGCCACTTGTCGGAGCCGGGCGCGCGATATTCCGGGTACTTGAGCCGGTTGGGGCTATGGACGAAGTCGATCAGACTTGCGCCCTTCGGACAGAGCGTGCCTCGATTGACCGGGTGGTCCGGATCGCCTTCGATGTGGATGATGCTGGCGGTGGCATTCTTGGCGCCGTCGCCAAGACCGTACATCAGGATCCCACAGGCGACCGAACAGTACGGACAGGTGTTGCGGGTTTCGGTCATCCGGGCGAGCTTGTAGGCGCGGACTTCAGCCAGGGCCGGCGTGGGGGAGACCCCCAGCACGGCCAGACTGGATCCCGCCAGGGTCGCTCCGGTCACCTTGAAAAATTGGCGCCGGTTCATATTCACCATGGAACGTTACTCCTTGGACTCTGACTCTGACCGGCCACGGAGGGATCACCTCACGCGCGCCGGATCGGAATGTTTGATTCATTCCGCGTGGTCATACGCGCATAAGTATAGGAGGGAATGCTCAAGATTTCGTTAACACGGTGGTATGAGGAGTTAAGATGCGCCCAGTTGCATCCATGCGGCAATGCAACATCCATTTCCTTTTTCCCCATTTCTTCTTGGCAGCTCACCATGGACGAAGCCTTCAGCCACCAGTTGTCGATGACCATCCTCATGACCCCGGACATGGCCAATTTCTCCGGCAATGTGCACGGCGGCCATATTCTCAAGTACCTGGACCAGGTGGCCTATGCCTGTGCCAGCCGCTATGCCGGCCAGTACGTGGTGACGCTGTCGGTCGACCAGGTGGTGTTCCGCGAACCCATCCACGTGGGTGAACTGGTGACGTTCCTGGCGTCGGTGAACTACACGGGCCGCACGTCGATGGAGATCGGCATCAAGGTCGTCACCGAAGATATCCGGCAGAAGCTGGTGCGCCACACCAATAGCTGCTACTTCACCATGGTGGCGATGGACGAACTGGGCAATCCCACGCCCGTGCCGCCGCTGGAGCTGCGCACCGAGGAAGAAAAGCAGCGCTTCGAGGCAGCCGCCCAGCGCCGCGCCTTGAAGCAGGAAATGGAAAAACGCCACGAGGCCATCAAGAAAGCCGTGGCGCAGAACGCCGCCGGCAACGCTTGATAGCCAGCCGCGGCGCTTGATAGCCAGCGGCAACGCTTGAAAGCCTGCGGCGGCGCCTGAAAAGCCGGCGGCGCTCGAAGCCGGTAAGGCTGCTTGAAGCCGTTAACGCCTGAAAATCAAGCCCGCGCCAGGGCCTGCCGCACCATGGCGGCCAGGTCGTCGATATCGAAGGGCTTTTGCAGAATGCGCTCATGCTGGAGCAATTCGGCGCTCACCTGGGCATCGACGAAGCCCGTGGCCAGGATGATGGGCAGGTCGGGCAGCACGGCGCGGACTCGTTCGATCACTTCCGCGCCATTCATGCCGGGCATGATGAAGTCGACCATCAGCAGATCTGGCGCACGTTCCTGCAGCAGCCGCAGGCCGGCTTCGCCATCGGCCGCCTGGCGCACCTGATAACCCAGGGTCTGCAGGCATTCGACGATCAGGTTGCGCACGATGGGATCATCGTCGATGACCAGGATGTCGCCGCTCGCACTGTCCTGGGACGTGTCCGCCGTCGCCTTCCCCGTGGCCGTGGCTGCCACGCTGTCGCCGGACGCGACACTGAGCCATAGTTCGACGACCGTCCCCTTGCCCAGCTCGCTGTCGATGCGGGCGGTGCCGCCGGACTGGCGCGCGATGCCGTAGACCTGGCTCAAGCCCAGGCCGGTCCCCTTGCCCACCGCCTTGGTGGTGAAGAAGGGATCGAACACCTTGGACAAGGCCGAAGGAGCGATGCCGCTGCCGGTATCGGCCACGGAGATGATCACGTAATCGCCATCGGGCAGATCGCCCTCCCCCCGGCGCACCGACGTGGTCAGCGTTACCGTTCCCCCCGACGGCATGGCGTCGCGCGCATTGATGCCCAGATTCAGCACCGCCAGCTCCAACTGGTTGGCGTCGGCGATGGCAGGGGGAATGGTGGGGTCCAGATGGGTGACGATGGACACGGTCGCGCCCAGCGACAGGCCCAGCAGATCACGCATGCCGCTTAACAGTGCGTTCACATCCGTGACGCGCAGGTCCATGGTCTGGCTGCGCGCGAACGCCAGCAGTTGGCTGGTCAGCCGGGCGCCGCGCGACACCGCCTGGCGCGCGTTACCGGCCAGGCGATGGATGCGGGCATCGTCGGTCGAGCGATCGATCAACTCGATGCTGCCCATGATGATGTTGAGCAGATTGTTGAAATCGTGCGCCAGGCCACCGGTCAGCTGGCCGATGGACTCCATCTTCTGCGACTGCACCAGCGCGCTCTGGGTGCGTTCGCGCGCGCGCACCTCTTTCATCAGGCTGTCATTGGCACGCGCCAGATCATGCGTGCGCACGGAGATGCGGCTTTCCAGGGTGTCGTTGAGCACGCGCAAGGCTTCTTCGATTTCGACCTGGCGGCCCAGTTGCGCGCGCGCCTGATACTGCCGGCTGCGGGAGCGCAGCGCGCTGTTGATGGCACGGCGCAGCGCATCCCCGCGCAAAGGACGGTCGAGCAGCGTCACATTGCCCAGGCTTTCCACGCCGGTCGGCGGGCCGCTGGCGCCATTGAGAATGATGAAAGGGAAATCGGACCACGAAGGCTGGCTGCGCACCCAGGCGGCCAGGCGATCGCACTCGCGGGTGCCGATCGATTGCGCCGCGACCAGGCCGCAAGCCGCATCGTTAAGGTCGCTGAAGAAAGCCTCGAAGTCAGCGCATTCGCGCACTCGGTCGCCATACTCGGCCAGTACGCCGCCGAGGGTGCGTTTGTCACGGCCGCGCGGGGCCAGGACCAGAATCGGCGGGCTGGTGTCGGTGGTGGTCTCTCCAATCGACGGGACGGTAGTCACGCGTTGTTCCATTGGCGTATGTTCCTGATGGGAACGCAGTGGAGGACGGATCAGTCTATACAGGCGTCGCACGCCGCGCCCGGCACTTGTAACAGCGAGCGAACCAGGGGCCGAGAATGTTACTCAGTTCGCCTTGCCGCTACGGGTGTTACGCCAAGTTGCACCCATTGATGAGAACCTTTTCACCCCCGTGATAGCCTGATCAACCTATGCCACGTACTCATCCGTCCTCTCATTCGAAGCCGCTGGAAGACTACGGTCTGATCGGCAATATGCTGTCGGCCGCGCTGGTCGCGCGCGATGGCTCCATCGATTGGCTGTGCCTGCCCCATTTCAATTCGCCGGCCTGCTTTGCTGCCCTGTTGGGCGATGAATCGAATGGCCGCTGGCAGATCCGCCCCCACGCCACCGAATGCCGCACGACGCGACGCTACGTGCCCGGGACCGCGGTGCTGGAGACGTGCCATGAAACGGCCACCGGCAAGGTCACGGTGTTCGACTTCATGCCGCTGTCGGAGGACGAGCACAGAGTGGACGTGGTGCGCCTGATCCGTGGCGACGAAGGCCACGTCGAGATGGACATGGAGCTGATCTTGCGCTTCAACTACGGGCAGGCAGTGCCCTGGGTGCGCCGGCGTGATTACGGCCTGAGCGCCGTCGCCGGACCGGACGCGGTGGAAATCCACACGCAGGTGCCCATGAAGGGCGAAGACATGAAGACCTGCTCGCGCTTCACCGTGCATAAGGGCGAGACGCCGGCCTTCACGCTTTCCTACCATCCGTCGCACAAGTCGCCCCATTTCGTGCCCGATCGCAGCGAAAGCCTGGACCGCACCATCGGCTGGTGGCGCGAATGGTCCAAGCGTTGCCGCGGTGACGCGGAACACCATCCCGTCTGGCACGACGCCATCGTGCGTTCGATGATCACGTTGAAGCTGCTGACCTTCCGTCCGACGGGCGGCATGGTCGCGGCGCCGACCACCTCGCTGCCGGAACGCCTGGGTGGCGAGCGTAATTGGGACTACCGCTATTGTTGGCTGCGCGACTCGGCGATGATCCTGTATGCCCTGCTCAATGGCGGCTATCGGGACGAAGCGGAAGCCTGGCGCCATTGGCTGATGCGGGCCACTTCCGGCCTGCCCGACCAGTTGCAGATCATGTATGGCGTCTCGGGCGAACGGCAACTGCCGGAATTCGAGCTGCCCTGGCTGCCCGGCTACGAAAACAGCAAGCCGGTACGCATCGGCAATGCGGCCTCCACGCAGATCCAGATGGATATCTACGGCGAAGTCATCGAGGCGCTGCACGCCGCGCGCGAAGCCGAACTGGCACCGCTGGAACACGCCTGGCGCTTGCAGCGCGTGCTGCTGCAGCCCTTGAAGAAACACTGGAATACGCGCGACCACGGCATCTGGGAAGTGCGTGGGCCACGCCGGGCCTTCACGCATTCGCGCGTGATGTGCTGGGTGGCGTTCGACCGCGCCATCAAGTCGATCGAACGCTTCAACCTGGACCTGCAAGGTTCCAAGGAAGAATTGGTGGCCTTGCGCGACAAGGTCCATGCGGATATCTGCGAGCATGGCTTCGACCCCAAGCTCAACAGCTTCGTCCAGTCCTATGGCGGCAAGGCGCTGGACGCCAGCCTGCTGATGATCCCGCAGGTGGGCTTCCTGCCCATCGAAGATCCGCGCGTCGCCGGCACCATCAAGGCGATCGAACAGCGCCTGCTGCGCGACGACGGCCTGGTCTATCGCTATGACACCACCCAGACCGACGACGGCCTGCCCGATGGCGAAGGCGTATTCCTGGCATGCAGCTTCTGGCTGGCGGATGCCTATGTCATGCAAGGACGCATGGACGAAGCGCGCGACTTGTACAACCGGCTGCTGGCCTTGCGCAATGACCTGGGATTGCTGGCCGAGGAATACGAGCCTGTCAGCAAACGCCTGATCGGCAATTTCCCCCAGGGTTTCTCCCATATCGGCCTGATCAATACGGGCTACAACCTGATGAAGGCGACGTCCGGTCCCGTACAGCAGCGCGCCAGCAGTTCGGCGCCGCATAACGGTGACGCGACGCACCAGGCACCACCGAAGGCGGTACCGCACGTGCAGGGGTAGAGGCAGGAAAGGCAGGAGTAAGGCGGCAGGCACGCGATTTGCATGGCGCAGGTCTCTCGCAGGAGCCGCCACATGTTGCAAGCCCCTACTCAAGCCCCTATTCAAGCCCCTACTCAAGCCGCCAGCGAGGCCCGCGCATCCCGCAGCGGCTCCATTCGCGATCCGAAGCGCGCCGCTCAAGCCGCGCTTGCGGCCATGGCGAAAGCCGGCAGCGTAGACGCTGGCGGCGCTAAGGCCAAGAAGGCCAAGGCCGCGAAGACAGACTCCAAACGTGCCGCGGACACGACAGCGCAGGCCGTGGTGGCCACTGGTGTCGTCTGCACCCCGGACATGGAGTGCAAGGCGGCCGGCCTGGTGTATGTCGACGACAGCAAGCCGGGCGTCACACGCCGCCTGGTGCGCGAGCACTTCCAGTATTTCGCCGCCGACGGCAGCCGCATCCGCGACCCGGAAGCGATCAAGCGCATCAACGCGCTGGCGATTCCGCCGGCTTATGTCGATGTATGGATCTGCCCCAAGGTCAACGGCCACATCCAGGCGACCGGCCGTGATGCGCGCGGCCGCAAGCAGTACCGCTATCACGACGCCTGGCACGAACTGCGCGGCAACAACAAATACGAGCAACTGTCCGAATTCGCCGGCGCGCTACCGCGTATCCGACGCCAGGTGGAACGCGACATGGCGAGCGCGGGCCTGACCCAGGAAAAACTGGTGGCGGTGGTCGTGCGCCTGCTGGAAACCACGCTGGTGCGCATCGGCACGCCGGCCTATGCGCGCACCAATGGTTCCTATGGCCTGACCACGCTGAAGCGGCGCCACATCACCGTGGCGGGCGGCCGCATCCGCCTGCGCTTTCGCGGCAAGAGCGGCGTCGAACACGACGTGACCGTGGCCGATCGACGCATCGCGGCGGTGGTCAAGCGCTGCATGGAAATCTCCGGCCAGGAGCTGTTCCGTTATCTGGGCGAAGACGGTAATCCCCGCGGCGTGGACTCAGGCAGCGTCAACGACTATCTACGCGATGCCGGCCGCGCCGACTTCACCGCCAAGCACTATCGCACCTGGGCCGGCTCCGTGCTGGCGCTGGCCTTGCTACGCCAGCGGGCATGGGAAAGCGAGACGCAGGCCAAGCGGACTGTCGTGGAAGTGGTCAAGGAAGTGGCGCGCCGGCTGGGCAATACGCCATCGGTCTGCCGCGAGTGCTATATCCACCCGCGCGTGCTGCAAACCTATCTGGCCGGCGAGCTCAAGGTGGACGGCCCGGCACCCAAGGGCCCGCGCGGCTTGAACGCCGATGAAAGACGCTTCCTGGCTTTCCTGAGAAACACGGCCTGAGCCGTCAGGGGACAGTCGGGAGTTCCGCGACGCTCCAAGCGAACCGCAACATCGGCCAGGGAATGCGGAGCACGAACCTCAGCCCCGCGCTGCCGCTCAATACTTCTCCGGCACCACCATATTGTCCGGCACGGGATGGCGCGCGTAGTCCTCGTGGCGTTCACGCTGCGGCAACACCACCATCGGCAGTTCCGTCTCGACATAGGGCATCTGGCCCAGCAGATGGTCGATGCAGTTCAGGCGCGCGCGCTTCTTGTCCACGGCCTGCACTACCCACCACGGTGCTTCGGGGATATGGGTGCGCTCCAGCATGATTTCCTTGGCGCGCGTGTAATCTTCCCAGCGACGGCGCGACTCCAGGTCCATGGGACTCAGCTTCCATTGCTTGAGCGGGTCGTGGATGCGGCCCAGGAAGCGGATCTCCTGCTCATCGTCGGTGATGGAGAACCAATACTTGATCACCTGGATGCCGGAACGGACCAGCATCTTCTCGAACTCGGGCACCGAGCGGAAGAATTCTTCGTACTGCTCGTCGTTGCAGAAGCCCATGACCCGTTCGACGCCCGCGCGGTTGTACCAGCTGCGGTCGAACAACACCATTTCACCGGCGGCCGGCAGGTGCGACACGTAGCGCTGGAAATACCACTGCGTGCGTTCGCGGTCGTTGGGCGCCGGCAGCGCGGCCACGCGGCAAACCCGCGGGTTCAGACGCTGGGTAATGCGCTTGATCACGCCCCCCTTGCCGGCGGCGTCACGCCCCTCGAACACGATCACCACTTTGTGCCCCGTGGAGACCACCCAGTTCTGCAGCTTGACCAGCTCGCCCTGCAGGCGCAGCAATTCGCGGAAATAGAGGTGGCGAAACGCGCGCTCTTCATCGTCGACTTCGGCACGGCCTTCCAGCTCTTCGAAGGTGCGGTCCTCCAGTTCGAGTTCCAGTTCTTCGTCGTAATGGTCGGCCAGGTCGCGGTGCAGGCGGCGCAGCAGTTCGGGATCGATGGGGGACACGTCAGGCTCCAGGGGACAGGCGCACCTATCGTATGACGTAGCCGTGGCAAAAATATGACTGAATGGAAACGCCCCCATACCCCGCCATGCGTGGCCCCTCGAAGGACGACAGCCGCGGACCGGCAAGGCCGGCTCCACGGTATCCGCGATGACGCTGCTTCTACATCGAAGGGTGGCGCTTTCCAGGTAGCGCTTTCCGGCAACCTTTTTTAGTCCGCCGCGATGTGCATTTCCTCGGCGGCAGGCGCGGCGGCTTTCTTGTTCACCCGCATGAAAATCAGGCAGGGGATGGCCGCCAGCGTCATCCACAGCATCAGCCGGAAGTCATCCAGATAGGCGACGAATGCCGCCTGGTTGTCGACCATGGCATTGAGCGCCGCCAGGCCGGCCTGGGCGTGCACGTCGAAAACCTGGGACAAGGCATCCGGATGCTGCATCAAGGTCTCGGCGGAAATCAGCGTCGCCAGGGACGCATGCATGGTGGAGGTATTGCGGACGAACAAGCTCTGCATCACCGAAATGCCGATACTGCTGCCGATATTGCGCGACAGGCTGTAGATGGCGGTGCCGTCCGAACGCAGGCTGCGATCCAGGGTGGAAAACGTCATGGTGGTCAGCGGCACGGAGATGAAGCCCAGGCCCAGCCCCTGGATGAAGCCGGGAATGGCGATCTCCCATTCGGTGACCTGGGGACTGTAGCCGGCCATCTGCCACAGCGAGAATGCCGTCAGGCCAAAGCCCAGCGCGATGATCAACCGACCGTCCACCCGCCCCACCATGCGGCCGGCGAACAGCATGGACAGCATGGTGCCGGCCCCGCTGGGCGCGGTGACCAGGCCGGTGGTCACCACCGGATAGCCGAGGATGGTCTGCAGCATGGGCGGCAACAGGGCGCGCGTCGCGTACAGCAGCAGACCCACCAGGAAATAGAAGGCCAGGCCCATGGCGAAGTTGCGGTCGCGCAGCAGGTCCACCTTGAAGAAGGAGTCGCGGCCGGCCGTGGCCGTGTGCAGCAGAAAGAACGTGAACGCGATGAAGGCGGCGATGGCGTAGACGCGGATCTCGATGGCATCGAACCAATCGACCTGCTCGCCCCGGTCCAGCAAGAGTTGCAACAGGCCGATGGACAGGGCCAGCGTGGTGAACCCGAACAGGTCGAAACGCCTGGGCGTGGTATGAGCGTCGTCTTCATGGATGTAGCGGTAGACGCCATAGAACGACAGGATGCCCACCGGCAGATTGATCAGGAAGACCCAGCGCCAGTTCATATTGTCGGTCAGCCAGCCACCCAGCGTGGGACCGAGAATGGGACCCAGCATCACGCCCATGCCCCATACGGCCATGGCGCGGCCATGATCCTTGGGCTCGTTGATGTCCAGCATCACGGCTTGGGACAGCGGCACCAGCGCGGCGCCGAAAGCGCCCTGCAGCAGCCGCGCCACCACGATTTCCAGCATATTGCCCGCTGCGCCGCAGGCCAGCGACATGATGGTGAAACCGGCGATGGACACCAGGAACACCTTCTTGCGGCCATAGCGGCCGTTCAACCAACCCGTCACCGGCGTGGCGATGGCGGCCGACACGATATACGAGGTGAGCACCCAGGTGATCTGGTCCTGCGACGCCGACAGCCCGCCCGCCATATGGGGCAGCGCCACGTTGGCGATGGTGCTGTCCAGGGTCTGCATGATGGTGGCCAGCATGACGGACACCGTGATCATCAAACGATGGGGAACGACAGGGGCCTGCGATTCGGTGTTCATCAAACTAATAACTTCCGTTATTACATGGGCAAAAAAAGAGCGGCAATGGGGCACGCCGCCGTGGCGTGCCCGCCGCTTTGCGTCAACTGAAGCGGGTCAGCAGTTTGCGCAGCAGGCGTTCCAGTTCATCGACTTCCTGCGGTTCGAATCCTTCGAACATCTCCTTCAACTGCGTGCGCCGGCGCGGCATGTTGTCCTTCACGAACGCCAGGGCCTGGGGAGTCAGTTGCAGGAACACCTGGCGCCGGTCCGTTTCGCTGCCGATACGCTCGACGAAACCCTGGCGCTCCAGCTCCTTGGCTACCCGCGTGCTGTTGGTGCGGGAGGAATTCATGAAGACGCTCAGTTCCGACGGCTTGAGCCGGTGCCCTTCGGCCGCGTAGATCACCACCAGCGAGGTCCACAAGGTGGAGTTCAGGCCGTGCGTCTTCAGCGGCTCGTCCATGGAATCGGCCATGCGGGTGGCAACGTGCAGGACCAGCCGGCTGAGTACCGATTCGCGCAACTGCTGGCGCGAGGCCAGCCGCTGCGCCAAGTCGCGCATGGCCTGCTCGAAAGGTTCGAAAGAGGACGTCATGAGATGCGGGGGAGCGAACTAATAACGGAAGTTATTATAAGTGGGTTCAGCTTTCATTTGCCTTTGCGTCGTGGCGGGGGTGGCCAGGCCCGGGACCGGCAGATGCGTTGCAAGCCGCGCGGGCGCACGATTCGATAGCACTACGCCGACTGCGTCAGCTCAAAGCAACAAGGTAAAAAAAAGGAATTCCTAAAGGAATTCCTTTTTGATCCTGGAGGAAAAGCCACCGCTATTCGCGGCGCCCTCCGCTCCACCGCAAACGGCATCAAAATGCCGGAACGACGGCCCCTTTGTACTTGTCCTGGATGAACTTCTTCACCTCCGGCGTGTGCAGCGCCTGCACCAGTTTCGCCAGCGCGGGCGAGTTCTTGTTGTCCTCGCGCGCGACGATCAGGTTGGCGTAGGGCGAATCCGCGCCTTCGATGAACAGGGCGTCCCGGGTCGGAACCAGACCGGCTTCCAGCGCGTAATTGGTATTGATCAAGGCCAGATCCACATCGTCCAGCGAGCGCGGCAGCATGGCCGCCTCCAGTTCGCGGAACTTCAAATGCTTGGGGTTATTGGCCACGTCCAGGGCCGTGGCCTGGATATTGGACGGATCCTTCAGGGTGATCAGGCCCTGCTTGGCCAGCAGCAGCAACGCTCGCCCGCTATTGGACGGATCGTTCGGAATGGCCACGGTGGCGCCGTCCTTCAGATCGGCCAGCTTCTTGATCTTGCGGGAATAGGCGCCGAAGGGCTCCACGTGCACGGCCGCCACGGCCACCAGGTGCGCTCCGCGATCCTTGTTGAAGGAGTCCAGATACGGCTTGTGCTGGAAGAAATTGGCGTCGACCTGCTTGTCGACGGTTTGCAGATTGGGCTGGACATAATCGCTGAACACCTTGATGTCCAGGTCCACCCCCTCGCGCGCCAGGGTCGGTTTGACGAATTCCAGGATTTCGGCGTGCGGGACCTGGGTCGCCGCGATCACCAGTTTTTCCGCCGCCGGCGCGGTGCCGGCCAGCAGCAGCGCGCCGGCCAGGGCGGCGATTGCGCGTAGGGATGTCTTGAACATGGGTTGTTTCCTCCTGAGTCTGATACCGGGCCGGCCGATGATGCGGGGCCGTGGCAATGGCCTGCCCGTCACTTCATGCCGCGCCGCACGGGACAGTGCGGCAAGGGAAATGAATCTACATGATGCGGACTTATTTGTATCCCATATTCACATAGCGCGCGGAAGTAAGGATTATTCCGAGCGGAAGGCTCCGGAGCATCAGCCCCGAACCGCGGCAACGAGATCCAAACCGCTGGTCCGGGTCCGGGTCCGGGTCCGGTCCGGTCCAGGTCCGGTCCAGGTCCGGTCCAGGTCCGGTCCAGGTCCGGTCCAGGTCGGGTCCGGGGCAAGGGCCTGTGCCTGCGCCGAGGCCGAGTCGACTCCCTCCGGTCCTCCCCCCTCCGGGACGATTTTCAGGGGAGATAGGCCCTGCCCCTCCATGGGTACTACAATTGCGCCTGTGCTTCGCCGGTAGGCCTCTGATCGCCCGCCGGCGGAAACGGCCTGCCCTCCTCGCAGGCTTTTTTTCATCTCCCTTTATTCCCGGGGTAACGCACCGTCATGACCGACATCCAAGATCCTGCCGCCTCCTTGTCGCCCGCCGTCAAGGCCAGTGTTTTGTCCGAGGCTCTGCCCTATATCCGACGATTCCACGGCAAGACCATCGTGGTGAAGTACGGCGGCAACGCCATGACCGAAGAGCGCCTGCAGCGCAGCTTCGCGCACGATGTCGTCCTGCTCAAGCTGGTCGGCCTGAATCCCGTGGTCGTGCACGGCGGCGGTCCGCAGATCGACGATGCGCTGCGCCGCATCGGCAAGCAAGGCACCTTCGTGCAGGGCATGCGCGTCACCGACGCCGAAACCATGGAAGTGGTCGAGTGGGTGCTGGGCGGCCAGGTCCAGCAGGACATCGTCATGATGATCAACGAGGTCGGCGGCAAGGCCGTGGGCCTGACCGGCAAGGACGGCGGCCTGATCCGCGCCCGCAAGAAGCTGATGGACAACAAGGAAAATCCCGCCGAGCCTATCGACATCGGCTTCGTCGGCGACATCACCCAGGTCGATCCGGCGGTGGTCAAGGCGCTGCAGGACGACCAGTTCATTCCCGTCATCTCGCCCATCGGCTACGGCCAGGACGGCACCGCCTACAACATCAACGCCGACGTGGTTGCCGGCAAGATGGCTGAAGTACTGAATGCGGAAAAGCTGCTGATGATGACCAACACGCCGGGCGTGCTGGACAAGAACGGCAAGCTGCTGCGCAGCCTGTCGGCGCGCGCCATCGACGAACTTTTCGCGGATGGCACGATCTCCGGCGGCATGCTGCCGAAGATCTCCTCGTCGCTGGACGCGGCGCGCAGCGGCGTGCATTCGGTGCACATCGTCGACGGCCGCGTGCCGCACTGCCTGTTGCTGGAACTGCTGACCGACCAGGGCGTGGGCACCATGATCACGTCGCGCTGATGCTGGCGCAACGCCATCTGCTGCGGCCGGCGGCGCGCCTGCGCCGCTCGCGCCGTGTCGGTACGGGCGCCAGCCGGCGCCTCTGGCTTTTCGATCTCGACAACACGCTGCACAACACCTCGCACGCCATCTTCCCGCTCATCGACGCGGGCATGACGCGCGCGGTGGAACAAGCCCTGGGGGTGGACACGGACACCGCCAACACGCTGCGTCGGGAGTACTGGAAACGCTACGGCGCCACGGTCATCGGCCTGGTCAAGCACCACGGCGTCGACGCCGATGAATTCCTGCGCATGAGCCACGACTTCGACGTCAGGCCGCTGATCCGTTCGGAAAGCGGCCTGGCGGGCAAGCTGCGGCGCCTGCCGGGACGCAAGGTGCTGCTGACCAATGCGCCCTTTCACTACGCGCGCGCCGTGCTGCGGCATATGGGCCTGCTGCGCCAGTTCGAAAGCCTGTGGTCGATCGAACATATGCGCTGGCACGGCGGGTTCCGGCCCAAGCCCTCGCCGGCGCTGCTGCGCCACGTGCTGGCGCGCGAAGGCGCCTCGCCCCGTGATACGGTGCTGGTCGAGGACACCCTGGCCAATCTGCGGGGCGCCCGCCGCGCCGGCCTGCGCACCGTGCACGTCTTCCACCCCGGCACCCCGTTCGCCAGTGGTTTGCGGCAACGGCCGGCCTATGTGGACTTGCGGGTAAACTCGGTCAGCGAGCTGCTGCTGAGCCGGCGGCCCCTGCGCTAGACGCTGCGGTGGTTCGATTCCTGGCCCCCGCCGCGCCGCCCCCCGCGGCAGGGACGCCAGCAGCACGCAATCCATCCACCCACTTTTGAATAATCCGCGCCCGACGCGGCGACAGCCATGGCAAGCAGACCCGGCGAGAAAAAAACGCAGATACTGCAGACGCTGGCCGAGATGCTGGAACAACCGCATGCCGCGCGCATCACCACCGCCGCGCTGGCCGGCCGCATGCAGGTTTCGGAAGCGGCGCTGTACCGGCATTTCGCAAGCAAGGCCCAGATGTTCGAGGGTCTGATCGAGTTCATCGAGACGACCATCTTCACCCTGGTCAACCAGATCAACGCCGCCGAGCCGCGCGGCGTGCAGCAGGCGCGCGGCATGATAGCCATGCTGCTGTCGTTCTCTGAAAAGAACAAAGGCATGACGCGCGTGCTGACGGGCGACGCCCTGGTCACCGAGGACAACCGCCTGCAGGAACGCATCAACCACATCAACGATCGTATCGAGGCCTCGATCAAGCAGGCCTTGCGCATCGCCGTGGAAGACGGCGGCCTGCCGACCGATGCCGACATCGTCGCCCATGCCAGCCTGCTGACCCATTTCGTGCTGGGCCGCTGGCTGCGTTACGCCCAGAGCGGCTGGCGCGTGCCGCCGACGGCGCATCTGGAAGAACAGCTGCGGCTGACCTTAGGCGCAGCCGCGGCCTGATGCCGCCCACCTGACGCCGCCCGCCTGACGTCACCCGCCTGATGCCGCCTGCATAATGCCGCCGGGTTGCAACCCGAGGCAGCCCCGCGTTGCAGCCTCGGGGTCCAGCCTCGGGGTTCAGCCTCACTCACGCTCGGCATGCCACGCCGGCGTACACCCCGCTCAATCAGCCTTGATATTCGCCTTCTGGATCACCATGGTCCATTTGTCGATCTCGGCCTTGATCTCCTGCGCCGTGCCCTGCGGCGTGGCGTATTCGGCGATGACGCCCTGCTCCAGCATCTGAGCCTTCACCGCGTCGCTGGACAGCACCTTCTTCAACGCGCCGTTGAGCTTGTCGATCACGGCCGGTGGCGTGCCGGCCGGCGCCAGGATGCCGAACATGGAACTGACCTCGAAACCTTGCAGGCCAGCCTCCGAAGCGGTGGGCAGGTCGGGCAGCGTGGGAATGCGCTTGGCCGACGCGGCCGCCAGCGGACGCAGGTTGCCACCCTTGATCTGCGGCTGGGCAGCGGGTGCGGTTTCGATCATGGTCAGCACCTGGCCGCCGACCAGGTCGGTCATGGCCGGGCCGCTGCCGCGATAGGGGACGTGCAGCATGTCCACCCCGGCCGCCACTTTGAACAACTCACCGGCCAGGTGCTGCGGCGAACCATTGCCCGACGAAGCGAAGGTCAGTTGTCCAGGCTTGGATTTGGCCAGGGCGATGAGTTCCTGCAAGTTCTTGGCCGGCACCTGCGGATTGACCACGAAGACCAGCGGCACGCGGCCCAGCATCGATACCGGCGCGAAACTCTTCTGCAGGTCGTAGGGCACCTTGCTGCCGTACAGCGCGGCGTTGATGGAGTGGCTGGTCAGCGCGCCCATCAGCAGCGTATAGCCGTCCGGTGCCGCGGCAGCCACGGCGGCCGCGCCGATATTGCCCGTGGCGCCCGCGCGATTCTCCACCACCACCGACTGATTCAGTTCATGGCCCAGCGCCTGGGCGGCGACACGGCCGATCACGTCGGTGGCGCCCCCGGGCGGATAAGGCACGATCAGGCGGATGGGCTTGTCTGGATAGTCAGCCGCCTGGGCCGCCATCGGTACGGCTGCTGCCAGGACAGCGGCAGTGAGGACGCGCAGGAACTGCCCGCGGTTCGATCGCATGGTATGTCTCCGTTTTATCGCGGGTCTCGTGGCGGACCTGCTTTATGAGCGACCATCATAGAAAGTTGATGATACTATCGTCAACATTATTATCGATAATCTACCGAGACTGACGATGAGCGATAAAAACGATCCCAAGGGCATGCGCAAAGGCCTGACCAGCTATGGCGACGAAGGTTTTTCCCTGTTCCTGCGCAAGGCCTTCATCAAAGGCGCCGGCTACACCGACCATGCGCTTGACCGTCCGGTGATCGGCATCGTCAACACCGGCAGCGCCTATAACCCCTGTCATGGCAATGCGCCGCAGCTGATCGAGGCGGTCAAGCGGGGCGTGCTGATGGCGGGCGGCCTGCCGATGGATTTCCCCACGATCTCCGTCCACGAAAGCTTTTCCGCTCCCACCAGCATGTATCTGCGCAACCTGATGTCCATGGACACCGAGGAAGCCATCCTGGCGCAGCCCATGGACGCGGTGGTGATGATCGGCGGCTGTGACAAGACGGTGCCGGCCCAGTTGATGGGCGCGGCGTCGGCCAACGTGCCCGCCATCGAGCTGGTCACCGGCTCGATGCTGACCAGCTCGCACCGTGGCGAGCGGGTCGGCGCCTGCACCGATTGCCGCCGCTATTGGGGCAAATTCCGCGCCGAGGAGATCGACGACGAGGAAATCGTCGACGTCAACAATCGCCTGGTCGGCAGCGTCGGCACCTGCTCGGTGATGGGCACGGCCAGCACCATGGCCTGCATCACCGAAGCCTTGGGCATGATGGTGCCCGGCGGCGCGTCCGCACCGGCGGTGACGGCCGATCGCGTGCGCGTGGCGGAAGTGACCGGCACCACTGCCGTCCAGCTCGCCCGCAGCAAGTTGACGCCGGATCGCATCATGACGGCCAAGGCTTTCGAGAACGCGCTGCGCGTGCTGCTGTCCATCGGCGGCTCGACCAACGGCATCATCCACTTGACGGCCATTGCCGGCCGCATGGGCTTCGAAGTCGACCTGGCGCGGGTCGACGCGCTCAGCCGCGAGACTCCGGTGCTGGTGGACCTGAAGCCGTCCGGCCAGCATTACATGGAGGATTTCCACAAGGCCGGCGGCATGCAGGCCCTGTTGCGCGAGCTGCGCCCCCTGCTGCACCTGGACGCGCTGACGGTAACAGGCCGCACCTTGGGCGAGGAACTGGACGCGGCGCCGGCGCCGTTCGTGCAAGACGTCATCCGCCCCTTCTCGCAGCCTATCTATCCGCAGGGCGGCATCGCGGTGCTCAAGGGCAATCTGGCGCCGGGCGGCGCCATCATCAAGCAGTCGGCCGCGGCGCCGGCGTTGATGGAGCACGAGGGCCGCGCGGTGGTATTCGAGAATGCCGAAGACCTGGCCAAGCGTGTCGATGATCCGGATCTGGATGTCACCCCTGAAGACATCCTGGTGCTCAAGATGATAGGCCCGAAGGGCGCGCCGGGCATGCCCGAGGCCGGCTATATGCCGATCCCGCGCAAGCTGGCGAAGGCCGGCGTGAAGGACATGGTGCGCATTTCCGATGGCCGCATGAGCGGCACCGCGGCCGGCACCATCGTGCTGCACGTGACGCCGGAGTCCGCCGTGGGTGGGCCGCTGGCCTATGTGCAGACCGGCGACCGCATCCGCCTGAGCGTGACCAACCGCGAGATCACCCTGCTGGTGGACGATGCGGAGCTGGCGCGCCGCGCGGCGGCAAAGCCGCAGCAGGTGCCTTCAGCGGAGCGGGGCTATCGCAAGCTGTTCCTGCAGTCCGTGACCCAGGCCGACCAGGGCGTCGACTTCGACTTTTTGCGAGCCGCCGCGATACGGGGGAAAATCCCCGAATCACGTTGAGCCTTTCGTTGACCCTTTCGTTGACCCTTTTTCTACGGCCTTCTTCAGCCTTGGCCTTTTCAGCCTTAGCCGTCTTCGCCTGACCCTTTCCCAGCCTTACCCGATAGCCCATGTCCCGCCTTGCCGCCCTGCCCGATTCCGTTCATCCCGTCGAACCGACGGCATTGGAAAGGGCCGTGCAGGCGCTGGAAGAAGACATCGTTCTTGGCCGCCTGCATCCCCGTGAACGGCTGATCGAAGACGATCTGATGCAGCGCTTCGATCTGAAGCGCCATGCGGTGCGTGAGCTGCTGGTCGAGCTGGCGCGGCTGGGCCTGGCGGAGCGGCGCAAGAACATCGGTTCCGAAGTGCGCTCCTTCGCGCCGAGCGAAGTGGTCGAGCTGTACGAAATGCGTGAACTGCTGGAGACGCAGGCGGCGCGGCTGGTGCCCTGCCCCGCCGATCCCGCGGTCTTGCAGGCGCTCATCGACATCCAACGCGAACACGATGCCGCCGTCGACGCTGAAGACCCGCGCCTGGTCTTCCGCAACAATCTGCGCTTCCATCAAGCGCTGTTCGGCATGTGCGGCAATGGTGTGCTGGTGCGCGCCATACAGGAATATGCGCGCCAGACCCATCCCATTCGTTTCGGCACACTGGTGACATCCGAATACCGCCGTCAGGCGCGCCATGAGCATTGGGCCATGATAGAAGCCCTGCGCGACGGGCGCCGCGACGACCTCGTCGATCTATGCCGTGCGCACTTGCGGCCATCGCGTGACGCGTACCTGGCGGCGAATCGGCATCTGGCCGATTTGAACTCGGGCTAATAAGCGGCGCGCTGCCCGCGAGAGCAAGCGCGGGCGCGGCTTCATCTCCTATTCCAAGATTCTTCCGCTATTGCCACGGATTTTTCCGTCGCAGCCAAAATACACCTCCGGAGACGATATGAACCCTGCCATCCTGCCCGCCCCTTCCGCCTGCCATGCCGTCGTCGTGGGCGGCGGCACCATGGGCGCGGACGTCGCCGTGGTGCTGGCGCGCGCCGCCTGCCGCGTAACCGTAGTCGAACGCGACGCCGCGCGCCATGCCGGCATTCGCGACAGCGTGCGGGCGAATCTCCAACAGCGTGGACTGCAACAGCATGCGGACGGCGTGACGGTGGCGACGGCGCTGGACGATGTCGCGTGGCCCGAGGTGAATCTGGTGATTGAATGCATACCGGAATCGCTGCCGCTGAAGCAGACGCTGTTCGAGGACCTCGTCCGGCTGGCGCCGGCCACGGCCGTTCTGGCCAGCAATAGTTCCAGCTTCCCCATCAGCCAGATCGGCGCGGGCCTGGAAACACGCCAGCGCATGCTGGGCCTGCACTTCTTCATGCCGGCGCACCTGGTGCCGCTGGTGGAGGTCGTATTGTCGGCCGACAGCGATCCTGCCACGGGCGATGCCTTGTATGCCTTCATGCGCCGTTGCGGCATGGTGCCGGTGCTGGTGCGCAAGGACGTACCGGGCTTTCTCGGCAACCGCCTGCAGCATGCCTTGACGCGTGAAGCCTTCGCGTTGGTGCAGGACGGCGTGGCCAGCGCCGAGGACGTCGATGCCGCCGTACGTTTCGGTTTCGGCTTCCGCTTTCTTGCCGCCGGTCCCATCCTGCAGCGCGACCATGCCGGACTGGAAGTCCATTGCGCCGCCACCACCACGACCTATCCGTCCTTGTCCAAGGCGGACGGTCCATTCCCCGTGCTCACTGAGCGCGTCGCCGCCGGCAAGCTGGGCATGAAGACCGGTGAAGGATTTTTCAAGTGGACGCCGGAAACCATCGCCGCGGAAAAAGCCCGCTACGCACAGACCTTGCGCGCGGCGCTGGCGCTGATAGAAAGCGAGCTGCCGCCGATCGAGCCCTGAGAAGGCACGGCTGACGGCTCGTCTGACGGCAGCAAAGCGATAGACGTGAAATCGACGCGATAGATACATAGGCGAACATCGGAACGAACACCGTGCAGGGTCCCCCATACGGGGATTCGCACTCCTGCTCTCAGCGCGGGTGCACTAACCGTTTAGTCCGACTTTCTCCATGCCTTCCATTGCGCCCTCGCTTGCTTCCACCTGCCGATCCGACCTTGACCAGCGGTCTGTGAGAGATCCTGAAAAGCGTATCCAGGACCACACGCAGAGCGTCAGTACCAGCATGGAGGCCGCCGAAGGATCTCCCAAGAGAGCCTCGCTCCAGGCTCCCCATGGCCCTTCCCTGGCGCTGGCGAAATTCCAGCCGCGCTTCTCTGCCCGGCGCGACTCCACGCTCTCGCTCAATGGCAAGGTCAAGCTCGACAACGAGCGCATCGTATGCAGGCACATTGCCAAACTGTGGGAGGACGACTTCCTGCGTACGGCAGGAAAACCCAGCTACCACACGCTCGATAGCCCTGACGCCCTTCAGGCAGCAGCAGGGTCTTTGGCCCTGACAGCCGCAAGCAAGTACGCCAATTTCGGGCATGAGCGTGTCGACCAGGCGCGCTATTGGGTGTCTAACGATTGGGGCCAAGTACTCACGGACAATTTCAAGGCCATGCCGCATCCCGGCGACGGTGACGCCGCGGTATGCCGCACGCTATATCTGTTGACGCCCACGCATGCGATGGCGCTAGGATTGAAAATCAAGAATAGCGCGGGTGCGCGGCGATTCGTGGTGCAGTTCTATGATCCGAACAACACCGTCGCGCATCAGCGCATGGCAATCACGGCCGAGTCCACTGAGACAGGCGTGCCGGCGGAAATACGCAAGCTCCAGGCGCACGATTTTCTTTCGGAATTTTCCCGAAAAGCGTACAGACTCGTCGACGCCGACGATCGTTCGATACCTGCGTTGTTCGCTGGTGAAAAGGCGGAACCCGGAATGCCCCGGCTCGCCGGCGATCTGCCGGATTTCGACGAACACGTCATGTCTTTCCTGCTGACTCATGACCTGCCCGAGCTGCTGCGCGCCTGTGCCGACCAGTTCCGGCAGCGCGGGGACATGACTCGTTTGCTGTCGCTCCTGGGTAGCGGCAATGGCAACGCGCCGAGGCTCTACTTCGCGTTTCAGTGGGGGCAAACAGAGACGATGGAGATCTTGGGCGACATACTGAAGACCTTGCAGCCACGCCTGTCGTCTGAACAACTTGCGTATTTGCTGTCTGCCAGATCCAGGGATGGCATTCCCGGACTCTATGCCGCTCTGCAGAAGAATCATATCGAAGTGATCGGGGTTTTTGGCGAGCTACTGAAAGCATTTCAGCCACGCCTGTCGTCTGAACAACTGGCGCGTCTCCTCTCGGCCAAGATGCATACCGGCACGCCCGGCCTGTTTGCGGCCATGCATGACAGGAGCTCCGAAGCGGTGCTGGCATACGGTGAGCTATTGAAGACGTTCAGCGCCTACCTGTCACCAGAACATCTTTCGGATCTGCTCTCGGCCAAGTACTGGACCGGCAGCATCGGGCAGTGGGATGGCGCCCCGGGACTGTATTTCAGTCTGCGCTTTGGGCATACCGAAATGGTCCAGGCCTTTGGGAAAATCCTGGAACCAGTCGCGGGCAGCCTGTCGCCCGAACAACTGTCGGAGCTACTTTCGGCCAAAGACAGGAAAGGCATCCGAGGAATTTCCTTCGCTCGTCAGAGTAGGCACATAGAAACGGTCGCGGCCTTTGAAGCGTTAAAGGCAAAATTCGCGCTTCATGCGTGAAGGCAAGAACGCAGGGGAAAGGCGGCCTGTGAAGATACGTGCGTGAAATCAGCACAAGCAACCTATTGATAGATATCGGAACAAACGCTGTGCGGGGCCGATCAGAGAAGGTTCAAGATTTTCTAGAACCTCTTCATGCCTTCTATATCGCCCTCAATTTTTTCAACTCAGCGACCCGATACTGGCCAGCGCCACTTCGGGAATCCTGAAGAGAGCATCCGGAATCACGTACAAAGCCTTTCCGCGGCTATTGAAGCCCTTCAGGGATCTGTCTATCCTCCAGCCTTGCATGAAATTCTTGAAGGATTCAAAGGTAGCCTGACTCAGGAGGGCACATGGGACAGTGTGCAGCACCTGTTCGTCCCCAATGCCGACAAATACGAAATACTGGACGCGATAGCGCACAGCCACTTTGCCTCTTACGAACCTGGCAATCAATATCTTCACTGGCAAAAAGGGTCAGCATATATCGACAGCTGCATTCGATGCGTACTTGGAAAGCTTACCAACGAGGCGCGCGATGCAATGCTGAAGGATTTTCCCGTCCTGATACGCGGCCCCAAACTGGCTGAAAACGCCGAGTTCCTGTTCTACGGTTTCCCGAGCCTCGCGCTTACGCTATCGAACACAGGCTTGCGTCTACCGCTGGATCAGCGTCACGCAGGTAATGACAGTGGAGACGGCGGCCTACGCACGCAGGAAACCAGACAGCTGCTGGCAAGAATTCAGAAAGAGGAAGCAGAGCAGGAAAAGGTAGAACCCGATGGAGCGTGTAGCCCGCTGGCGCCGAAGGGTGCCGTCACACACACAGATGACTGGCTCACCGAACGACTGGGAAAATTCCAACCAAGCTTCTCGGCACGGCGCGACACTACCTTTTCGCTGAATAGGAAAGTAGAAGTCGATGGCGAAGAAGTTGTATGCAGACACATTGCAGCACTGTGGGAAGAGGAATTTCTGCGTACCACGGGCAAGCCTTCCTACCAAACCTTCAGCAGCCCTACCGCCCTTCAAAGGGCAGCAAGACCGATGATCCAGAGCGAAATCATCACCCCCGGCAGTGTCGTTGGTGAGCGTATCCACCGGGCGCAATACTGGATGTCGAACGATTGGGGCCAAGTGCTTACGGAAAATTTCAGCGCCATGTCGCGACAGCCTCTCCAGGACGGCGCGGTGTGCCGCACCTTGTATCTGGTGACGCCTAATCATGCGATGGCGCTGGGACTGAAAATCAAGGACGACGCGGGCGCACGGAGATATGTAGTGCAGCTCTATGATCCGAACAACACTGTCGCGCATAAACGTTCAGCGGTCACCGCCACGCCCGATCAAGCAGGCGTGCCGGCAGAGATTCGCAAACTCAAGCAGCACGATTTCCTACCGGCATACTTACACCAACGTTACCGCCTCGTCGACGCCGATAACCGCTCGAGACCGACATTATTCTTCGGAGAGAAGATGGAGCCCGGAGCGTCACGATTTGCCGGAGATTTGCCGGATCTCGACGGGCATGTAATGCGCTACATGCTGAAGCACAACCTGCCGGAGCAGTTGCACGCCTATGCCGGCCAGATCAAACCGGGCGATGACATTACACGTTTTGAAATTCTCACAAGCAGAGACCATCATGGGTTATCGGGGCTATACCACGCTCTCCTTCTAGGTCATGCCGAAGCGATTACGGCGTTAGGCGAATTCTTGAAAGCGTGCCAACCACCCCTATCGCCCGCACAGCTCATGGTTCTATTTTCGGCCACATGCCCCGTCGGCGACTCCGGACTTTATGTCGCTCTCCATCAGGGGCATGCCGAAGCGGTCAAGGCATTTGGCAAATTATTGAAGGCGTGCGAGCCACCGCTGTCGAGTGAACAACTCATGACTCTACTCTCGGCCGAGGGTAGCGATGGCCTCGGGCTGCATGCCGCGCTTCAGAATGGGCATGACGAAGCGGTCAAGGTCTTTGTCGAGTTGCTGGCGGCGTGCCAGCCAACCCTATCGACTGAACAAATCTTTAAACTACTCTCTGCCGCGCAGTCTGTTGATGACACGCCTGGACTGCTCGCCGCTCTCCGTCATGCGTCGTTTGATACGATCGTGGCCCTGGGCAAAGTACTGACAACATACCAGCCGGCCCTGTCATCTGAACAGCTCGCGGATCTGCTCCTGTCCAAAAACTTCGTCACCGGGCTGAATATCGCTCTGAATTCAGGAGATACGGCAAAGATCAGGGCTTTCGGCGAGATACTGAAGACGTACCGTCCATCCCTATCGGCCGCTCAGCTCATGGGTCTACTTTCGGCCACCGACAGTTTGGGTATTTCGGGACTGGATTCCGCTATTCAAAAAGGGCATACCGCAACGATCGAAGCTTTTTCCGAGCTACTGAAAGATGGCGCGGCAACGCTGACGCCGGAACAATTCATGGATCTGCTCAAGATGGAGCCCCCGGACGGCTTGCCGGCACTGTACACAGCGCTGTTCAAGGGGGACGCCAAGTGGATCAAGACCTACGGCAAACTGCTGGAAAGCGTCGCGCCGTCCTTGCCATCCGAGCAGCTTGCGAAATTACTTGGGACCGATAACGAAATGGGTCTGATGGTGCTGGATATCGCCAGCAAGAATGGGCATGTAGAAGCGCTCGCTGCCTTTGAAGCCCTGAGGTTAAAGTTCGCGCCTCATGCATGAACGCGGCACAGCAAAGAGTGGGCTATGAAGATGTGTGCGTAAAATCAACGCGAGCAATGTACTGATATAAATCGGAACAAACGCTGTGCGGGGTCGATCAGACGAGGTTCAAGGATTTTCCAGAACCTCGTCATGCCTGCTATATCGCCATCGATTTCTTCCGTCCACCGATCCGATTCTGAGCAGCCCTCCCTTGAGAATCCCGGCGAAAGCATCCGGAATCACGTACAAGGCCTTGCCGCGGCGATGGAGGCTCCTGATGGACCTGAATATCCCGAAGACCTGCGTGAAATCTTCAAGGAATTCAAGGCTAGCTTCAGTCGGGAAAGAGCATGGGGCGAGGTACAACACTTGTTCGTCCCCAACGCCGACAAACACGAAATACTGGATGCGATCGCTCACTGCCACCTAGCCTCTTTCGAACTTGGCAACAAATATCTAACGTTGGAAAAAGGATCAACGTATATCGACAGTTGCATTCGATGCGTGCTTGGACAACTTACCAGTGAGGCACGCGATGCCATGCTGAAGGATTTTCCTGTCCTGATGCACGGACCCAAACTGGCGGAAAACATGGTCTTCCAGCACTTCGGCTTTCCGCATCTTGCGCTCACTTTGTCGGAAACAGGCTTGCGTCTGCCGCTGAATAGGCGTCATGCGAACAATCTCAGTGGAGACGGCGGCCTACGCACGCAGGAGACCGAGCAGCTGCTGACACGAATCCAAAAAGAAGAAGCAAAACAGGGAGAGATGGAGCCCGATGGAGCGCATACCTCGCTGGCACCGAAGGGGCCCGCCACACACACAGATCAATGGCTCATGGAGCGGCTGCGAAAATTCCAGCCACGCTTCTCGAAACGGCGCGACACTGCGCTCTCGCTGAATGGCGCGGTCGTAGTCGACAACAAAGTTGTTTTATGTGGGCACATCGCAAGGCTGTGGGAGGAAGACTTTCTGCGTACCGCGGGCAAACCCACCTACGAAACGCTCAGCAGCCCCGCTGCCCTTCGAGAGGCCGCAGCGGCTGTGGTGTCATACGACGGAAGCTACAGTGGGGGTGCCATTGGTGAGCGGGTCGACGGGGCCCAATACTGGATGTCAAACGACTGGGGCCGAGTGCTTACGGAAAATTTCGACGCCATGTCGCGGCAAGATCCCAAGGATGGCGCGGTGTGCCGTACCTTGTATCTGATGACGCCCATTCATGCAATGGCGCTGGGACTGAAAATAAAGGACGAAGCGGACAGCCGGAGATATGTAGTGCAGTTCTACGATCCAAACAGGACCGTCGCGCATCAACGTTCAGCGATCACCGCCCCGCTCGATCAAGCGGGCGTGCCGTCAGAAATCCGCACACTCAAGCCGCGCGATTTCCTGTCGGACCACGAACTGGAATTCTATCTTCTGGTCGATGCTGAAAATCGCTCGGTACCAGCGATGTTTGTCGGAGAGAAGGTGCAGCCCGGAGTGTCACGGTTGGCCGGAGAGTTGCCGGCTCTTCAAGAGCATGTGATGCATTCCATGCTGGCTTACAACCTGCCGGAGCAATTGCACGCCTACACCGAGCAGCTCAAGTTCGTCGATGGCATTACCCGTCTGAAAATTCTCACAAGCGAAAATCATGCCGGTCGTACGGGCTTATTCATCGCTCTCGAGCGCGGGCACACCGAAGTGGTCGAGGTTCTAAGTGATATCTTGAAAGCGTGCCAGCCTCCCCTATCACCCGCACAGCTCATGGGTCTGCTCTCGGCGAAGAACCTTGCCGGCACCGCCGGACTGAATCGCGCTCTTCAGAAAGGAAATGCCGAAACGGTAAAGGCCTTCGGAAAACTATTGAAAACATGCGAGCCTCCCCTCTCGGGTGAACAGCTCATGGTTCTACTCTCGGCAAAGGACCATAGTGGCATCCCGGGGCTGTATGACGCGCTTCACAATGGACATGACGAAACGGTCAAGGCCTTTGGCGAATTACTGAAGGCGTGCCAGCCCTACCTATCAACTGAACAGATCTTTGAGCTACTCTCGGCCAAAGACCCTGATAGCGGCACTCCTGGACTATTTGCTGCCATCTATCGTGCGCCACCCGATACGATCGCGGCCTTTGGCAAAGTGCTAACCCCATATCTACCCCTCCTATCATCTGAACAAATCACGGATCTGCTCTCGGCCAAAACAAGGGGAGGCATCACTGGTCTATATATCGCTCTGCAATCGGGAAATGCAGAAAAGGTCAAAGTCCTTGGCGAAATACTGAAGACGTGCCAGCCATTCCTCTCGGCTGCCCAGCTCGGGGATCTACTTGCCGTTGACGAGAGCAAATTCGGTCGTGCAACACAGCAAGCCGCTAGCAAGAATGGGCATATCGAAGCGCTCGCGGCCTTTGAGACCTTGAAAGGAAAGTTCGCGCCTCGTGCATAAAAGCGGCACCGCAAAGGGCGGTCTATCGAGATATGTGTGTGAAATCAACGCAAGCAATCTATCGATAGATATCGGAACAAATGCTGTGCGGGGTCAATCAGACGAGGTTCAAGGATTTCCTAGAACCTCTTCATGCCTTCTATTTCCCCCTCCATTGCGTCCATCCACCGACCCAATCCCCAGCAGCGTTACCCCGGAAATCCTGAAGAGAGTATCCGGCATCACATTCAAAGCCTTGCCGCGGCCATGGAAGGCGCTGATGGATCTGCACATCCTCAAGACTTACGTGACATCGTCGGAAAATTCTGCGATGGCCTCAATCAGAAGGACGCATGGGACTGCGTGCAACACCTATTCGTCCCTAATTCCGACAAGCACGAAATACTGGAAGCGATCGCACACTGCCACATCGCCTCTTTCGACACCGGCAACGAATATCTAAGCGCGCGGATAGGACAAGCACATATCGACAGCAGCATTCGGTGCCTGCTGGAAAAACTTACCGGCGCGGCGCGCGATGCCATGCTGAAGGAATTTCCTCTCCTCATACGCACGCCCCAGCTGGGTGAGAACGCGTCGTTCCAAAGCCTCGATTTCCCGCCCCTCGTGCTCATGCTACCGGGACTTGGCCTGCGTGTACCGCTGGATCAGCGTCACGTAAGCGATGAGAGTGGAGACGGTGGCCTTCGCACGCAGGAAACCGAACATCTGCTGGCGCGAATTCGGAAGGAAGAAGCAAGGCAAATAACGATAGAGCCTGATAGTGCGCATACCAAGCCAGCGCCGGATGGTGCGGCAACACACACAGACCATTGGCTCAAGGATCGACTGCGAAAATTCCAACCAAGCTTTTCAGCGCAGCGCGATCCTTATTTCTCGTTAAATGCCAAGGTCGAGGTCGACGGCAAAGAAGTTGTATGCAGACACATTGCGGTGCTGTGGGAAGAAGAATTCATGCGCACCGCGGGCAAGCCCACCTACCAAACGCTCAAAAGTCCCGCCGCCCTTCAAGAGGCAGCAGGGCCTGCCGTGCGTAGCGACATGAATTCCACCTCAGGTGTCGTTGGTGAGCGTGTCGACCGGGCGCAATACTGGATGTCGAACGACTGGGGCCGCGTGCTTACGGAAAATTTCAACGCCATGTTGCGCCAATCTCCCATGGACGGCGCGGTGTGCCGTACCTTGTATCTCGTGACGCCTAATCATGCGATGGCGCTGGGACTGAAAATCAAGGACGACGCGGGCGCACGGAGATATGTGGTGCAGTTCTACGATCCGAACAACACTGTCTCGCACCAACGGGCGGCGATCACCGCCACGGCCGATCAAGCGGTCGTGCCGGCAGAGATTCGCACACTCAAGCCGCAAGACTTCCTGACGGAGCACATAAAAAAAGAATACCTCCTGATCGACGCTGAAAACCGCCCGCTACCAGCCTTGTTCTTGGGACAGAAGGTGGCGCCCGGATTGTCGAGGTTATCCGGGGAGCCACCAGAGCTCGACGAGCATGTGATGCGCTCCATTCTGGTTTACAACCTGGTGGAGCAATTGCACACCTACGCCGACCAGCTCAAACTGAGCGATGAAAATACGCGTTTTAAAACCCTCACAGGCCCCGACTATGCTTCCTTTCCGGGTTTATTCGTCGCTCTGGAGCGCGGGAATACCGAAGTGGTCCAGGCCTTGGGCGAAATCTTGAAGGCGTGCCAGCCACCCCTATCGCCTGCACACCTCACGGATCTACTCTCGGCCAAAAGCCGCGCGGGCACCCCCGGACTAACAGCCGCTCTTCACGAAGGAGAGACCGAAACGGTCAAGGCCTTTGGCAGATTGCTGAACGCATGCGAGCCGCCCCTGTCGAGTGAACAACTCATGACCGTACTCTCGGCCCGGAACCGCTCTGGCATTCCCGGGCTGTGGAACGCGCTTCTCAAAGGACATGACGAGACGGTTGAGGCCTTTGCCGAAATACTGACAGCGTGCGCATCAAGGTTGACGTCGGAACAATTTCTGGATCTACTCCAGATGAAACTCTCGGCAAACCTGCCGGCACTGTACGTAGCGCTGCTCAAGGGAGATACCAAGTGGATCGAGGCCTACGGCAAGCTACTGGGAAAAATCGCGGCGTCTTTGCCGACCAAGCCGCTCGCGGAACTACTTGCGCTCGACGAGAGCGAATTCGGTCGTGCAACGCTGCAGGCTACTCGCAAGAATGGGCATATCGAAGCGCTCGCGGCTTTTGAAGCCCTAAAAGCAAAGTTCGCTTATGCGTAAAGGCGACGACGCAGGATGCGGCGGCTTATGAAGATGTGTGCGTGAAATCAACACAAGCAAGGTACTGACAGATATCGGAACAAACACTTTGCCGGGTCGATCAGACGGGGTTCAAGATTTTCCAGAACCTCTTCATGCCCTCTGTTTCGCCCTCCATTGCTTCCATCCACCGCCCCAATCCTCAACAGCGCTCCCACAGAAATCCTGACGAGGGTATCCAGCATCACATACAAAGCCTTGCCGCGGCAATGGAAGCCGCTGATGAATCTACGCATCCTCAAGACTTACGTGCCATCGTCGAAAAATTCCGCGCCGGCCTCACTCAAGAGAGTGCATGGAACAGCGTGCGACACCTGTTCGTCCCCAATGCCGACAGACACGAAATGCTGGAAGCGATCGCGCACTGCCACATCGCCTCTTTCGCAGCCGGCAATGAATATCTAAGTGCGCGGCTAGGACAAGCACGTATCGACGGCAGCATTCGGTGCCTGCTCGGAAAACTCACCAGCGAGGCACGCGATGCCATGCTGAAGGATTTTCCTGTCCTGATGCGCGCACCCGAGCTAACAGAAAAGACGCCGCTCCAGAGCGCCAATTTCCCGCCCCTCGTACTCACGTTATCGGAAGCAGGCTTGCGCCTGCCGCTGGATCAGCGTCACGCAGGCGATGAACGTGGAGACGGAGGCCTTCGCAGGCACGAAGCTGAACAACTGCTGGCACGCGTACAGAGCGAACGACCGGAACGGGGAGAGATAGGGTCCGCAGGGATGCATACCGCGCGGGTGCGCAATAATCTGGACATAGACACGGATCACTGGCTCGCGGAACGATTGCGAAAGTTCGAGCCGCATTTCTCGGCAAGACGCGCCACGCTTCTCTCACTGAATGATGTGGCCCACATCGACGAAAACAGTATTGTATGTAGACACATTGCAGCACTGTGGGAAGAAGATTTTCTGCGTACCGGGGGCAAGCCCACTTACCAGACGCTCAACAGCCCCGCTGCCCTTCAACAGGCAGCAAGGTCCGTGATGCGGAGCGACGTAATCAATCGCGCGAGTGTCGTTGGTGAGCGTGCCAACGGGGCGCAATACTGGATGTCGAACGATTGGGGCCAGGTGCTTGCCGAAAATTTTAAAGCCATGTCGCGGCAGGCCCCGGGAAGCGGTCCGGTGTGCCGCACCTTGTATCTGGTGACGCCTAATCACGCGATGGTGCTGGGACTGAAAATCAAGGACAGAGCAGGGGCACGTAGATACGTCGTGCAGTTCTACGATCCGAACAAGACCGTCACGCATCAACGTTCGGCGATCACCGCCACGCGCGGCCAAGGGACCGTGCCGGCAGAGATTGCAATACTCAAGCCGCACGATTTCCTATCGGAAACCATACAAAAACACTACTTCCTGCTCGACGCCGCAAACCGCCCAATACCCGCGCTGTTCTTCGGCGAAAAGCTGGAGCCTGGAGTGCCACGATTTGCCGGAGACTTTCCAGATCTCGACGAGCAAGTGATGTACTCCATGCTGTACAACAACCTGGCGGACCAGTTGCACGCCTATGCCGACAAGCTCAAGTCGAACGACGATATTACGCGTTTGAAAACATGCGAGCCATCCCTTTCACCTGAACAGCTCGTGGTTCTGCTCTCGGCTAAAGGCAGCAGTGGCAATCCCGGCCTCTATTTTGCGCTTCAGAATGGGCATGCCGAAACGGTCGAGGCCCTTGGCGAACTACTGAAAGCGTGCCAGCCGCCTCTATCGCCTGCTCAGCTCACGGTTCTACTCTCGGCCAAAAGCCGCACTGGGGCTCCCGGCCTGTATGTCGCACTTCAGAATGGGCATCACGAAACGGTCGAAGCCTTCGGCAAATTATTGAAGACCTGCGAGCCACCCCTGTCGCCTGAGCAACTCATGGTTCTACTCTCGGCCAAAAACAGCACCGGCAGCGTCGGACTGTATACCGCTCTTCAGGAGGGTCATGCCGAAACGGTCGCGGCCTTCGGCAAATTACTGAAAACATGCGATCCCCCCCTGTCGAGTGAACAACTTATGGTTCTACTCTCGGCCAAAAGCGGCGATAGCGTTCCTGGCCTGTACGACGCACTTCAGGATGGGCATCACGAAACGGTCGAGGTCTTTGGCGAATTACTGAAAGCGTGCCGGCCTGCCCTGTCGGCTGATCAAATCCTTGAGCTACTTTCGGCCAAGGATCCCGACGATGGCATGCCCGGACTATATGCTGCTCTCTGCCATGCGCATGCCAACACAATCGTGGCCTTTGGCAAAGCGCTGACAACATGCCAGCCATCCCTATCACCTGAGCAACTCACGGATCTACTATCGGCTAAAGACAACGCAGGCACCCCCGGACTGTATTTCGCCCTTGAAAATGGGCATACCGCGACGATCGAGGCCTTTGCCGAAGTACTTAAGGCGAGCGCATCAAGCCTGACCCAGGAACAATTCCTGGATCTGCTCCTGATCAGGCTCCCGGATGGCTATCCCGCACTGTGTGACGCGCTGCAAGCGCAGGATGCCAAGTGGATCGAGGCCTACGGGAAACTGCTGGGGAAATTAGGCGCATCTTTGCCAACCAGGCAGCTCGCCGAAATACTTGGCGCCGAGATCGATCGTGGTCAGTCAGCGCTGCAGAACACGAGCAAGAGTGGCCATGGCGAAGCGGCCGCGGCCTTTGAAGCCTTAAGGGTGAAGTTCGTGCCTCATGCGTAGAGTCGGTACAGCAAAGTCCATGATGCCGATACTGGGAAACAAGGACTTAATGGATTGAAAGTCCAGTGCGCCGCCGGCAAGACAAGCATGAAGACTGGCGCAAGGATTTTCCACATGGGCGGCGGAAACCAGCGCTACGAGCGGCTCCAAATTCCTACGCTCCGGCAGACGAAAGACAGCAAATCGATGGGCGTGAAATCAACACAAGCAATGCGCCGATAGACACCGGAACAAACACTTTTCCAGGTCGATCAGACGGGGTTCAAGATTTTCCAGAACCTCTTCATGCCTTCTGTTTCACCCTCGATTACTTCCATCCACCGACCCGATCCTCGGCAGCGCTCCCACGGAAATCCTGAAGAGAGTATTCGGCGTCACATACAAAGCTTTGCCGCGGCCATGGAAGCCACTGATGGATCCACACATCCTCAAGACTTACGTGACATCGTCGGAAAATTCCACGCCAGCCTCACTGAAGAGAGCGCATGGAACGGCGTGCAACACCTATTCGTCCCTAACGCCGACAAACACGAAATACTGCAAGCGATCGCGCACTGCCACATCGCCTCTTTCGAAGCCGGCAATGAATATCTAAGCTCGCGGATAGGACAAGCACATATCGACAGCAGCATCCGGTGCTTGCTTGGAAAGCTTACCAGCGAGGCGCGCGATGCCATGCTGAAGGATTCTCCTGTCCTGATGCGCGCGCCTAAACCGCTTGAGAACGCGTTCCTCCAAAGCGCCGATTTACCGTCCCTCGTGCTCACGTTATCGGAAACAGGCTTGCGCCTGCCGTTGGATCAGCGTCACGCAGGGGATGGGCGTGGAGACAGCGGTCTTCGCACGCAGGAAGCTGAACAGCTGCTGACACGCATACAGAGCGGACAGGCCAAACGAACAGCGACAGAGTCCGCAGATATACATACACCGCAATTGCCGAATGCTCCCGATACACATACGGATCACTGGCTCTCGGAACGACTGGAAAAATTCCAGCCGCACTTCTCCGCACGGCGCGACACTGATTTCTCGCTGAACGGCAAGGTCAATGTCGACGGCGAAGAAATTGTATGCAGGCACATTGCAGCGCTGTGGGAAGAAGATTTTCTGCGTACCGCGGGCAAGCCGACCTACCAAGCGCTCAATAGCCCCGCCGCTCTTCAAGAGGCAGCACAGTCCTTGGTCCAGAGCGACATCATCAACCGCGCGGATGTCGATGGTGCGCGAACTGAGCGGACGCAATACTGGATGTCGAGCGATTGGGGCCGAGTGCTTACGGAAAACTTCGATGCCATGTCACGGCAGGCACCCAAGGGCGGCGCTGTGTGCCGCACCTTGTATCTGGTGACGCCTAAACATGCGATGGCGCTGGGGCTGAAAATCAAGGACAGAGCGGGCGCGCGCAGATATGTGGTGCAGCTCTACGATCCGAACAGGACCGTCGCGCATCAACGTTCGGCGATCACCGCCCAGCCCGATCAAGCGGGCGTGCCGGCAGAGATACGCAAACTCCAGCAGCACGATTTCCTACCTGCATACTTACTCGAAAGCTACCTCCTGACCGACGTTGACAACCGCTCGATACCAGCGCTGTTTTTCGGTGAGAAGCTGGAGCCTGGCATGCCGCGGTTTGCCGGGGAGTTGCCGGATCTCGATGGGCATGTGATGCAAGCCTTGCTGTATAGCAACCTGGCAGAGCAGTTGCATGCCTGCGCCGACCAGCTTAGCCTGGTCGACAGCACAACGCGTTTGAAGATTCTCACTAGCGAAAACCATGTCGGTGTGCCGGGGCTTTACTACGCGCTCCGGTTTGACCATGCCGAAGTGATCACTGCGTTGGGCGAAATACTGAAAGCGTGCCAGCCACCCTTATTACCTGCACAACTCATGGTTCTACTTTCGGGCAAGAACCACGATGGCAGCCCCGGACTACATGCCGCGCTTCTTCGAGGCAATGCCGGAGCGGTGAAGGCCTTCGGCAAATTATTGAAGACCTGCGAGCCACCCCTGTCGAGTGAACAACTCATGGCTGTACTCTCGGCCCACGACCGCGAAGGCTTTCCCGGGCTGTACGACGCGCTTTGGAATGGGCATACCGAGACGGTAAAGGCCTTCGGCACTTTATTGAAAACTAGCGAGCCGACCCTGTCGAGTGAACAGCTCATGGTTCTACTTTCGGCCAAGAGCAGCCAGGGCTTTCCCGGTCTGTATTCCGCGCTTCTGAATGGGCATGCCGAAACGGTCGCGGTCTTTGGAGAATTACTAAAAGCGTGCCAGCCGCCCCTATCACCTGCACAGCTCATGGTTCTACTCTCGGCCAACAGCAAGCGTGGCATCCCCGGACTGTATGTCGCGCTTCAGCAGGGGCATACCGCAACGACCGAAGCCTTTGCCGAAATGCTGAAAGCAGTCGCACCGAGAATGACGCCGGAACAATTCCTGGATCTGCTCCTGATCAAACTCCCGGATGGCAGTCCCGCGGTATATAGCGCGCTGCGAACCGGGGACACCAAGTGGATCGAGGGCTACGGCAAGCTCCTGGAGAAAATGGGCGCATCTTTGCCCACCAAGCAGCTAGCAAAAGTACTTTCGGCCAAGAGTAGTATTGGCGGTTCCGCACTGCACAGCGCTCGCGAAAGTGGACATGTCGAAGCGGCCGCCGCCTTTGACGCCCTGAAGGTAAAGTTCGCGCCTCCGTCGTCAACCAAACATCGCGTGGGACAGGCAGTTCGCCAGAGGGTCAGAAAATGGCTTCTTAAAATAAGTTCGGCGTGGAGCAAAAATATCTAGCCAAAGTGGCGTGCATAAAATCGACAAAGCAAAGACGTGAGCCGATGTCGGAATAAATATCACGCAGGACCGACATACGGGAGATAGTCACTGGCGCCTCCCATGCCGGAGCACTCACCGTTTGTCAGACCTCCATGATGCCTTCCATTTCTCCCTCGAACGCTTCTGTCTCCCGGTTCGGTCCTGTCCAGCGGCCTGGCGAGAGCGCTGAGGAGAGTACTCGAAACCTCAATCAGCGCCCCGCCGCCACGACGGAAGCCTCCCGAAGATCCGCGGAACCTGCAGAAGCAGATATCCTTCCAGTACCGCCGCAGCGGCCGACCCTGAACTCCCACGCCGACACCGATCACTGGCTCGAGCAACGATTGAGGAAATTCCAGCCGCGCTTCTCTACACGGCGCGACCCGACGTTCTCGCTGAACGGCAAGGTCGAAATCGACGGAGACAAGATTTTATGCAGACACATTGCATTACTGTGGGAGAAAGAATTTCTACGAACCGCAGGCAAGCCCGATTACCAGACGTTCGACAACCCCGCGGCCCTTGAAAGGGCGGCGGAGCCCTTGCTTCTGAAAGACAAGAACAAAGACGGCAATGCCGTCAGCGAGCGCATCGACCAGGCGCAATATTGGATGTCCACCGATTGGGGCCAGGTGATCGCGGACAATTTCAAAGCCATGGCAAGCCAGCCCGGTGAGGACAGCACGGTGTGCCGTACGCTGTACCTGTTGACGTCCAATCATGCGATGGCGCTAGGCCTGAAAATCAAGGACAAGGCGGGCGCGCGCAGATATGTGGTGCAGTTCTACGATCCGAACAATACCGTCTCACACAAGCGCTTGGCGATCTCCGCCGAGTCCGGGCAAACAGGCATGCCGGCAGAGATAGGCAAGCTCGAACCACGCGACTTCCTGCCGGACCATTTACGGATGAAGTACCGGCTGGTTGACGCCGAGAACCGTTCGATACCCATGTTGTTCGTCGGTGAGAAGTTGGGATCCGGCGTGACACAGGCACGGCTGGCGGGGGATCTGCCTGACCTCGACCGGCATGTCATGCATGCCCTGATGACGCATAACCTGCCGGAGCTGCGCGACTACGCCCGCCAGTTGCGCCAGGTCGATGACACGACTCGTATGGAGATGCTGGGAACCAGGAACGACCATGGTGCGTCGGGACTACATCACGCGCTCGAGTGGGGACATGCCGAAGTGGTCGAGGTCTTCGGCGAAATGCTGGGCACGTTCCAGACACGCCCAACGCCTGGACAACTCATGGATCTGCTTTCGGCTAAATCCAGTCATGGCACACCCGGACTGTACCTGGCTTTGCAGAATGGGCATGCCAGGACGGTCAGGGCCTTCGGCAAAGTGCTGAAGACGTTCCGGACACTTCTATCTCCCGAACAGCTCGCGGAGCTGCTCTCGGCCAAATCCAGCGCCGGCAACCCCGGGCTGTATTTGGCGCTGCAGAATGGACATGCCGAAACGATCCAGGCCTATGCCGAAATATTGAAATCGATCGCGGCGGACTTGTCGCCTGAACAACTCACAGAGCTACTCTGGGCCAAATCCAGTAATGGCACACCCGGAGTGCAAGCCGCCGCTCGCAACGGCCATGCCGCCGCGGTCGCGGTCTTTGAAGACTTGCTGGCGCAGCCTACAGCAGCTTGCCCGGATTCATGATCCCCGCCGGATCGAGCAGCTTCTTGATGTCCTGCATCAGGCGCAGCTCCAGGGGATGCTTGTAGCGATGGAAATACTCGCGCTTGAGCTGGCCGATGCCGTGCTCGGCGCTGATGCTGCCGTTGTAGCGCATGACCTCGTCCATCACTTCCGCGGTGATGGCCTCGCCCTGCTCAGCCGCCCACGTACGCGCCGCACCGGCCGGACGCGAGATGTTGTAATGCAGGTTGCCATCGCCGAAGTGCCCGAAGATGAAAGGACGCACGCCGGCATCGACGGCCTGCAGGCGCTTTTCGCAAGAGACCATGAAAGCCGGGATGTCTTCGATCGCCAGCGAGATATCGTGCTTGAGATGCGGACCATCGGCGCGCTGGGCTTCAGAGATTTCCTCGCGCAGCTTCCACAAGGCCTGCAATTGGCTCAAGGACGCCGACACCACCGCGTCCAGGCACAGCTCCTTCTCCAGCGCCTGGCCCATGACGGCTTCCAGCAAGGCATTCAAGCCGTTCTCGTCCACGCTGTCGGCCAACTCCACCAGCACATAGGCCGGATAGCGCTGCGCGAACGGCTCCTGCACGCCCGCGGCATGCGTCAGCACCAAATCGACGCAATCGCCCGTGAAGAATTCGAAGGCCTGCAGGCGCGCACCGCACTGGCCGTACAACAGTTCGAACAGCTGCAATGCCTGCTGCGCCGAGGACACGGCCGCCAACACCACCGAACGCACGTCCGCGCGCGGCAGCAGGCGTAGCGACGCCGCGGTGATCACGCCCAAGGTGCCTTCGGAGCCGATCAACAACTGCTTGAGGTCATAGCCGGTATTGTCCTTGCGCAGAGGCCGCAGGCCATGGAAGACCTCGCCATTGGGCAGCACGGCTTCCACGCCCAGCACCAGTTCGCGCGTCATGCCATAGCGCACCACGTTGACGCCGCCGGCGTTGGTGGCCAGGTTGCCGCCGATCTGGCACGAATCTTCCGCCGCCAGGCTCAAGGGCAGCAAGCGCCCCGCGTCTTGCGCCACGCGGCGCAGATTGCCCAGGATGCAGCCCGCTTCGGCCACCAGCGTATTGGCCACCGTGTCGAGCGAGCGCACCGCGTTCATGCGGTCAAGCGACAGAATCACGTTGTCGGCCGAGCCATCCGGCGTGGCGCCGCCGCACAGGCCGGTATTGCCGCCGCGCGGCACCACCGGCACGCCGACGTGCTGGCACAAGGCCAGGCAGCGGGACACCTGTTCGACCGTGCGTGGGCGCACCACGGCCTGGGCGTGGCCCGTGTAGATGCCGCGCCAGTCGGACAGCCAGGGCGCGATGCCCGCGGCATCGACGGTGACGACATCGGCGCCAAGCGCCTCGACGAGTTGGGAAGCGATGTTCTTGGTCATGGTCTCGGCCTGGTTCTGGGTTATTTTTCGCGGCTGGCCACCGCGGGAAGTCGTCGCCCTGACGCGTACGGCGCGTCCGCTCAGCGCGCCGCGCACACGGCGCACTCGTGATCGCGCGGAACGTTCATGCTGCGCCACTGCATGGTCAGCACGTCCAGATGCAGCAAGCGTCCCGACAAGCTGGTTCCCAGCCCCGCCAGCACCTTGAGTGCCTCGGCGGCCTGCATGCTGCCGATGATGCCGACCAAGGGTGCGAACACCCCCATGGTGGCGCAATTGGCCTCTTCGACATCGTCCGCTTCTTCGGGAAACAGGCAGTGGTAGCAAGGCGCGGCGGCGTCGCGCAGGTCGAAAACCCCGACTTGCCCGTCGAAACGGATGGCGGCGCCGGACACCAAGGGTCTGTGATGCCGCACGCACGCGCGGTTGATCTGGTGACGTGTAGCGAAATTGTCGGAGCAATCCAGCACCACGTCGGCGGCGGCCACCTGCTCATCGAGTTCGTCATCCACCAGACGGCGTTCGATCACTTGCACCTGGATGTCGGGATTGAGGGCCGCCAACGTGCTGCGTCCCGAAGCCACCTTGGATTGCCCCAGGCGATCCGTGGTGTGCAGCAGCTGGCGCTGCAGATTGCTCAATTCGACGGTGTCGTCGTCCGCCAGCACGATGTGGCCGACACCGGCGCTGGCCAGGTACATGGCGGCCGGCGAACCCAGTCCACCGGCGCCTACCACCAGCGCCCGCGCGCCCAGGAATGCTTCCTGGCCTTCGATACCCAGCTCGTCGAGCAGGATATGCCGCGCGTAACGCAGTAACTGCTGGTCGTTCATCTTGGCTCAGTCCACTGAAACCTTGCGATCGGTGGCGGGGGCATGCACAGCCCGCTGATGATGCCCCGCGCCGTCGACCTTAACGTTTCTGCTGACTCGGCTGCACGCCATCCGGCGTGATGGTCATGCGCTCGGTCGGCGCCGAAGCACCGGCCTTGGCCGCGGCCGCGGTATTGTCCTTGGCCTCTTGATTGGATGCCGTCTTCGGCGTCGCCTTCTGGATCGGCTTGCCTTGCAACGAATTGATGGCCTGCCGAAGCTGGAAGTCGTCCTTGCCGCCGAATTCGAAGATCTTCGCCGGCGGCGTACCCGTGATGTCGGCGGCGGTGGACTTGAATTCCGTCTTGGGCGCGAGCGGGTTGTTCAAGTGGTGCTGCAGGTCGGCTTCACGCGGCAGGCGGAACAGGTCGCCTTCGGCGGTGTCGGCCACCACGTAGTCAGGTTCGATGCCGGTGGCCTGGATGGAACGGCCGTTGGGCGTGAAGTAGCGCGACGTGGTCAGCTTGATGGCCGTGTCTTCGGTCAGCGGCAGGATGACCTGCACCGAACCCTTGCCGAAGGTGCGATTGCCCATGACCTTGGCGCGCTTGTGGTCCTGCAGCGCGCCAGCCACGATTTCCGAAGCAGAGGCCGAGCCGACGTTGACCAGCACCACCATGGGCACCGTCTTGACCCACGCGGGCAAGCCCGACAGGTAATTGCTTTCGCCGCGCGCGTATTCCGACGGCGTTGCCAGGTACTTGTGGCGCGCGTCCGGCGTACGGCCGTCGGTGGACACCACCAGCGCGTCGCTGGGCAGGAAGGCGCCAGCCACGCCGATGGCGCTGGTCAACAAGCCACCCGGGTCGTTGCGCAGGTCCAGCACCAGATACTTGGGCGGCTGCTTGGCACCCAGCTCGTTCAACTGGCGCGCCAGGTCCGAACCGGTCTTTTCCTGGAACTGGGCGATGCGCACATAGGCCACGCCGTCATCCAGCATCTTGCTGCGCACACTGCGCACCTTGATGACGTCACGCACGATGTTCAGCACGATGGGCTGCGGCTGGTTGGCACGCAGGATGGTCAGCTTGATCGGCGACTTGGGCGCGCCGCGCATCAGCTTGACGGCATCATTCAGAGCCATGCCCTTGGTGGACGTGTCGTCGATCTTGGTGATCAGGTCGCCCGCCAGCACGCCGGCACGCGCGGCCGGGGTGTCTTCGATAGGCGAGATGACCTTGACGAAGCCATCTTCCGCGCCGACTTCGATGCCCAGGCCGCCGAACTCGCCCTGCGTCTGCGTCTGCATGTCGCGATAAGCATCGGCATCCAGATAGGCGGAGTGGGGGTCCAGACCCGACACCATGCCGGAAATGGCATTGTTGATCAGGGTCTTGTCGTCGACCGGTTCGACGTAGTTGTTCTTGATAGCGCCGAAGACGTTGGTCAACGCACGCAATTCGTCCAGGGGCAAGGGGCTGCCGCGTTGAGCGACGGCCGTTACACCGACGCTGAGCAGCACGCCGGCAACGACACCGACCGATACCAGACCGAAACTGCGATACTTGCGAGTGCCCATGCACACATCCTGAATTGGGTTTTTGCCGATAGGCATCTACTGGGCCAGCCAAAGGGCTGGGTCCACTGGCGCGCCACCGTGACGAACTTCAAAGTATAGGCCCGATTCCACTTGGCCGCCCGTGGCGCCCACCGTGGCAAGGGCTTCGCCGGCCGTTACGTGGTCACCCACCTGCTTGAGCAGGCTCTGGTTATAAGCGTAAACGGTTAAATACTGTTGACCATGATCCACGATGATCAGGTTGCCGAAGCCGCGTAGCCAATTGGCGTAGACCACCGTCCCCGGCGCCACCGCATGCACCGGCGTCCCCTCCGCCACGCGCAACACGATGCCGCGCCAGGTGCCGCCGTCCGGACGGCCGACACCGAAACGGCCCTGGATGGTGGCGCCGCTCACCGGCATGGGCAAGCCGCGCCGCAGGCCTTGGCCGGCCGGCGGCTGCGGCCGTGCCGCGACCGGGGCCTGACGCGCGGGTTCAACTGGCTTTAAGCCTTCGAGATCGCCTCTTGCCACTGGCCGGCCGGCATCCTTCGCGGCGGCTTCGGCCTCGGCGGCCTGGCGCGCGGCCTGCGCGGCGGCGGCCGCATCGCGCCGTGCCGCCGCTTCAGCCTGCACCCGCGCGCGGATCGCTTCGTCTCTATCCTTCGCCCGGGTCGCGTTGTCCTTCGCGTTGTCCTGGTCCTTGGCGCGGTTCGCGTTTTCCTGAGCCTTCGCTTCCGAGGCGTCCCGCTGCTCCTGCGCCTGGCGCGCCAACTGCGCGGTGCGCTCCGCCTGCTCGGCCTTGCGGCGCGCCTCGTCGGCCTTGCGACGGGCTTCTTCCTGCGCCTTGCGGCGGGCTTCCTCGGCCTTGCGCGCGGCTTCGGCTTCAGCCTGGCGGCGCGCTTCCTCCGCCTTTCGGCGGGCCTCTTCCGCCTGCCGCGCCTCCTCCGCCTGCTTCTCGATGGCGGCCTGCAAGCCGTCGATCAGGCGGCTCATGCGCTGATCGTCGCGGCCCAGCTTGGTGGCCTCCTCGCGCTGGGCAGTGATCTGCCCTTCGATGCGCGCCAGCACCGTGGAACGCTCTTTCTGCTGAGTCACCAGGGCGTTCTTCTGCTCAGCCGTCTCGGCGACCACTTTCTCTATTTCGGCCCGGCGCGCGTCGGCGCGACCCTGCAGCTGGGCCAGGCGGTCGAGATCCTGGCGCAACGCCTGCACCGTCTGGGTACGGGCTTGCGACACGTAATCCAGATAGGCCAGGTTGCGGCCAAGCTGCTGGGGATCGTCGCCGGACAGCAGCGCGGTCCACGGCGACAGGCCGCTGGTGTACTGGGCGCGCAGTTGGCCCGCCAGCTCCGCGCGCCGCTTGGCCAGCACGTCCTGCTGGCTGGCCAGTTGCTTTTCCAGGCTGGCCAGATCGGCCTGCGCCTGCCGGCTCTGCTCGCCCAGCTCCGCCAGCCGGCGGTTGATCTGGGAGATGGCGGTCTCCGACTGGCGCAGCGCGTCGGCCGCATCCTTGCGGTCCGCTTCGCGCTGCTCGATGGTCTTCTGCAGCGACTGGATGCGATCGCGCAGCGCCGATTGCTGGCGCTGCGCCTCGGTCTGGCGCTCGGCCAGATCCGCGGGCGCGGCCCAGGCCGCAACGGTCGGCAGCGCCAAGGCGGCCGACCACACCAGGCATGCAGCCAGACGCATCGCTATCAGGCCTTTTTCGCCTTGCCCTGCGCCGCCACCGCGGCCATCGCGGCTTCGATCGCCGCGGGATCACCCAGGTAGTAGTGGCGGATGGGACGCAGGTCGTCATCCAGCTCATAGACCAGCGGCTGGCCGGTGGGGACGTTCACGCCGACGATGTCATCGTCCGAGATGTTGTCCAGATGCTTGATCAAGGCACGCAGGCTGTTGCCGTGCGCGGCCACCAGCACGCGGCGACCGGCCTTGATGGCCGGAGCGATGGACTCGTTCCAGAACGGCAGCACGCGCGCCACGGTGTCCTGCAGGCATTCGGTGGCCGGCAGTTGGCCGGCCGGCACCTTGGCGTAGCGGCCGTCGAAGCGGGGATGGCGCTCGTCGTCCTGGCCGATGGGATCGGGGGCGATGGCGTAGGCACGGCGCCAGATCAACACCTGCTCGTCGCCAAATTTGGCGGCGGTCTCGGCCTTGTTCAGGCCCTGCAGGGCGCCATAGTGGCGTTCATTCAGGCGCCAGGAATTGCCCACGGGGGTGTACATGGCATCCATGGCGTCCAGCGCGATCCACAGAGTGCGGATGGCGCGCTTCAGTACCGACGTGAAAGCGACGTCAAAGGCGTAGCCCTCTTTCTTGAGCAGCTCACCGGCGGCCCAAGCTTCGGCCCGACCCTTTTCGGTCAGGTCCACGTCCGTCCACCCGGTGAAGCGATTTTCGAGATTCCATTGGCTTTCGCCGTGGCGCATCAGAACGAGTTTATGCATGGTGGGATCACTAGAAACGGAGGTTGAAAAAGCCGCGATTGGCGCTCATTTTATAATTGCCGGCTTGTAGCCCGCTGACATCCCTTCCCGGCCAGGGCGCCGAAGGGGGGATCAGGGCCGTCTTCCGCGATCGAAAATCGCGGATAAACCGTGATATTTCAGGACCTTCCGTGGATTTCGTGCAATTTTTGATGGGCCAGAACAACATCTTCATCCTCGCGGTCGCGGTGGTATCCGGCGTCATGCTGCTGATGTCCACCCGCAAGGGGAGTTCCGGGGGTGTCAGCACCGCCGAGGCCATCCAGATGATCAACCAGCGCCAGGCAGTCTGGGTGGACATTCGGACGATCGAACAGTTCCAGGCCGGCCACATCGCCCAGGCACGTAGTGTGCCAGCTGGCGATATCGAGAAGAAGGCCGCGTCGCTGCCCAAGAACAAGCCCCTGGTCGTCGTCGGCCAGATCGGGCGCGATGCCAACAAGGCCGTGGCGGCCTTGCGCACCGCGGGCTTTGCCGACGTCGTGGCGCTGGACGGCGGCATGAAGGCGTGGAGCGATGCCGGGCTGCCCGTTACTCAGCGTGCTTGATTCCTTTCAGCGTGCTTGATTCCTCTCAGCGTGCCTGAAACCCTCGTGAGCCATGCAAGGTCAGCCACCTTCATCTCACGGTAAGCCTAGAGAAGCAAAATGAAGAAAGTCGTGATGTATGCAACCGGGTATTGCCCCTACTGCTCGCGCGCCGAATCGCTGCTCAAGCAGCGCGGTGTCGACGCGATCGAAAAGATCTTCATCGATCAGGATCCCACCCAGCGCGACATCATGATGCAGCGCACGGGCCGCCGCACCGTACCGCAGATTTATATCGGCGAGGACCATGTGGGCGGTTGTGACGACCTGTATGCGCTCGATCGCGCCGGCAAGCTGGTTCCCCTGCTGGCCGCCTGATCCGTCGTCATCGTCACTGACACGTTTTCGACCTATTCGTTTCGACTTATTCCATAGCGGCGCGCCTGTGCCGCCCTTGCTCGCAGCATTCACCTCCACCAGGAAATTTCATGGCCGATCAGGACCAAACCAACCAGCCGTCGTTCAATCTTCAACGCGTCTATCTGAAAGACTTGTCGCTGGAAATGCCCAACGCGCCGCACGTGTTCCTGGAACAGGAAACCCCGCAGGTCTCCGTGGACATCCAAGTGGGCGGCCAGCGTCTGGCGGAAACCATTTTTGAATCCAGCGTCACCTGCACCGTGACCACCCGCATCAACGACAAGGTGCTGTACCTGGTCGAAGCCACGCAGGCCGGTATTTTCGAATTGGCGAACATTCCGGAAGACCAGATGGATCCGCTGTTGGGCATCGTCTGCCCGACCATGCTGTATCCCTACCTGCGCGCCAACATCGCCGACGCCATCACCCGCACCTCGCTGCCGCCCGTGCATCTGGCCGAAGTGAACTTCCAGGCCCTGTACGAACAGCGCCTGGCCGAGTTCGCCCAGCAACAGCAGCAAGGCGGCGAAGCCAATGGCAACGATTCCGGCATCATCCTGCCGCCCAATGCCACCCGGCAATAAGCCGGTTGCGGCGATGGCGGCGATGACCGGCACGACGCCACAGGCGAGCACTCGGTCCATGACCCAGACTGAGTCACGGACTGTGACCCGGGCAACCGCCGCGCCGCGCGTGACGGTGCTGGGCGCCGGCAGTTGGGGCACCGCGCTGGCGGCGGTGGCGGCGCGCCGCCACCCCACCATGCTGTGGGCGCGCCAGGCCGAGCAGGCCGAAAACATCGCCGCCGCCCGCGAAAACGCCCGGTATCTGCCGGGCGTTTCCTTGCCCGCCACGCTGGCGGTGACCGCTGACCTGGCGCAGGCGCTGCGCCATCTGGACGCCCCCGCGAACCAGGCCGACGCCGAACCCCTGATCGTGTTGGGCGTGCCGGTTGCCGGCCTGGCGGACATCTGCCAGGCCCTGCTTGCGCTGCTGCCCACGCTGAGCGGACCGCTACCCCATATCGTCTGGACCTGTAAAGGTTTCGAGAAACACGATGGCCGCCTGCCGCACGAGATCGTGCGCGACGCGCTGGCCGGCCTGCCCGGCATCCGCCTTGGCGTACTGTCCGGCCCGTCCTTCGCCCGCGAAGTGGCGCAAGGCTTGCCGGTGGGACTCACCATCGCCAGCGCCGACGACGCCGTGTGCCGCCGCACCACCGCCGCGCTGCACGGCGGCGCGGTGCGCGTGTATGCGGGCGACGACGTCGTCGGCGTCGAAGTAGGCGGCGCCTTGAAGAACATCATCGCCATCGCCTGCGGCGTGTCGGACGGCTTGATGCTGGGCACCAATGCCCGTGCCGCCCTGATCACGCGCGGCCTGGCGGAAATGACCCGGCTGGGCGTGGCGCTGGGCGCGCGGCCGGACACCTTCGCCGGCCTCACCGGCCTGGGTGACCTGGTATTGACCGCCACCGGTGACCTGTCGCGCAACCGTCGCGTGGGCCTGGAGATCGGCGCCGGCCGCAAGCTGGACGACATCCTGGCCGGCGGCATGACGGCTGAAGGCGCCCACGCGGCGCGCGCGGCGCTGGCGCGGGCGCGCGCCCTGAACGTCGACCTGCCCATCACCGAAGCGGTTTGCGCGGTGCTGTTCGACGGTGTCGCGCCGATGACGGCCGTATCCACCCTGCTGGCACGTGACGCGCGGCACGAAGGCGGAGACCTGCGCGCGCCGGATTGAACCCACGGAACACCCCCATACTCAAAAGATATTTGGAGACCCCCATCATGACGTCCCCCGTACGTCCCACATTCGGCAAGCGCCTGCGCGGCCTGTGCCTTGGCCTGGCCAGCCTCTGCCTGCTGGCGGCCGGCGGCCCTGCCAGGGCCGATTGGCCGGATCACCCGATCGCCCTGATCGTGCCCTTCCCCGCCGGCTCTTCCCCTGACCTGCTGGCACGCATGGTGTCCGAACCGCTGTCCCAGGCCTTGGGCCAGCCCATCATCGTCGAGAACAAGCCAGGTGCCGGCGGCAACATCGGCACGCGCATGGCGGCGCTGGCCAAGCCGGACGGCTACACCATGCTGTTCACCATCAATGGGCCGCTGACGACGGCGCCCACGCTGTACAAGAAAACCCTGGGCTACGACCCCTTCGTCGACCTGGCGCCGGTGACCCTGGTGGCCACCAGTCCCAATGTGCTGGCGGTGCCGGGCGATCTCAACGTCAAGGACCTGACGCAGTTCGTCAGCATGACGCGCGAACGGCCGGGCGCGCTGAATTATGGGTCGGTAGGCCCGGGCAGCGCTTCGCAGCTGGCAATGGAAATGTTCAAGAACCAGGCCGGACTGGATCTGGTGCACATTCCCTACGCCGGCTTTCCGCAGGTGATCGGCGCCATCATCGGCGGCGACATCCAGGCCGGGTTCATGGTGCCGGCCATTGCCATGCCGCAGACCCGCGATGGCCGCGTCAAGATACTGGCGGTGACCAGCCTGGAACGCAGCACCGTGCTGCCCGACGTGCCGACCATGGCCGAACAGGGCTACCCGGGCTTCGAGGCGATTTCCTGGGATGCGGTGATGGTGCCCGCCGGCACGCCCAGCGTCATCATCGAGCGGCTCAACAGCGAACTGGCGCGCATCATCGACAGCGACAAGATCCGCAAGCAGATGGCGGTGCAGTACTTCACGCCGGCGCCTTCTTCCCCGGCCGAGCTGACCACCCGCATGCGGGATGAAAAGGCGCGCTGGGACAAAGTGATCCAGAAGCTGAATCTGTCCTTGGACTAAGCGCTCGGCGAGGCCACGCTCCACGCGCAAAGAAAATGACCTGTGCATTGCACAGGTCTCGCCAATCGGGGGCACAGCGGAGCCGGCTTTGCCGGTCCGCCAGTGCCGCCCCCTGGGGGGCCGCGCTCCGCGCGGTACGGGGGGATCTCACACTCCGCCGGCGTAGCCGTTCTGGCGCCAGGCCTCGAACACCGTCACCGCCACCGCGTTGGACAGGTTGAGGCTGCGCTGGCCTTCCCGCATCGGTAGCCGCAAGCGCTGCGATGGCCCGAACAGGCGCAGATCTTCTTCGGACAAGCCGGCCGTTTCGCGGCCGAAGACGAATACATCCCCCGGCTGGAAGGACAACTCGGCGATGGGCCGAGCACCGCGCGTGGTCAGGGCGAAGATGCGGTCGGAGGGCGCGCCCGTATGGGCCAGGGCATCCGCCAAATTCTTGTGCACCTTCATCGGCTGCCACTCGTGATAATCCAGGCCGGCGCGACGCAGGCGCGCGTCGTCCAGCTCGAAACCCAAGGGTTCCACCAGATGCAGCTGCGAGCCCGTGTTGGCGCACAGGCGGATCGCGTTGCCGGTGTTGGGCGGAATTTCGGGTTGGACCAGGATGACGTGGAACATGGATGAAAGTTCAGGACGATGAATGCATGCGTGAAAACGCGGCTGGGGACTGGCACCGCTAAGGCAGGCGATATTGTGCCAGCATGCCTCCGTCCTCGGCGGGCGCGCGCATCGCCACCATGCCGATGACCTCGCTCGCACCGGCACCCAGCAGCACGGCCGCCGCGGCGTTGAGCGTGGCGCCGGTAGTCATGACATCGTCGACCAGCAGCACCGGGCAAGAGGGCAGGCGGGACGGGCAGGCATAGGTCGACGCCGCGCCGCCCAGCCGCGCCTTGCGGTCCAAAGACGCCTGGCGCGGGCCCTCGGCCACGCGCCGCAACCAGGCCGGGCGTAACGGCAGGCCCGTGGCACGCGCCAGCTCACGGGCGATTTCCCCCGCCGGGTTGAAGCCGCGCCGGCGCAGGGACGCCCGCGCGGCGGGCACCGGCACCAGCACGGCACCGGCCGGACAGACGAAAGGCACGCTGGTGCCGGCAGGAGAAACCGACGCTGTGCTGGTGCTGGTGCTGGTGCTGGTGCCCGTGAGGGAAGCCGACGCCGCGCCGGTGCCACCGGCCTGGGCCAAGCTATCCAAGATCAACGCCGCCAATGGCCCTGCCATGGCGAAGCGCTTTTCGCTCTTCAAGCGAGTGATCAGCAGATCGGCAGGCGCCTCATAGTCGCAGCCGGCCACCACCCTGCTGTAAACCGGCGGACAACGCGCACAGTCCGGGCATGCCGGCATGGCAAATCCCAAGCGCAGGGCACAGCGCTGGCAACGCCGCTGCGAAGGATGCATCGTGGCCCGTGCATCAGCGCGGCAGCCCTCGCACAGGCCGCCGCCCCGCGCTGGCCCGCCGCACATGGGGCAATCAGACGCCACGCCTGCCAGCCACGCGCGCCAACGAGGCACCGGCCGCAGCCAGCCTCCTTCCAATTCCGTCGTCCTCCGATCCTATCCTGCAACCCTGTAATCCCGTCCGCGCCACGGGGATACCCGTGCCGCCAGCCGTCGGTGCGCAATAATGGCGGACATTCATCTGAACACGTATCGCGCCGCCCCGCCGGCCGCTGCGACCGTTATGTCACCTGCCGCTATCTCTGCCCTCCCCCTGAACAGCGCCGACGTGGTGCGCCAATTCGCCCGTCGCGGCGATCTGGAAAGCGCCCAGTTCCTGTATGGGGAAGTCGCCGGCCGCATGCTCGACCGCCTGCGCTACATCCGCATCCAGCCGCAGCGCGTGCTCGACGTGGGCTGCGGCGCCGGCGCCACCCTGCCCAAATTGCGCGACCGCTATCCCGACGCCGCCTACGTCGGCCTGGACGCCTGTGCGCCGCTGCTGGACATCGCGCGCGAGCGCTACACGCCCGCCGGCCTGGCCGGCATGCTGGGCCGCTTGACCGGCAAGGCTGCCACCCGGCCGCAATTCGTCCTGGCCGACATGGCCGCCACGGGCTTGCAGCCCGAATCGGTGGACCTGGTCTGGTCCAACCTGGCCCTGCATTGGCATCCGGAGCCGCATGCCGCCTTGGCCGAATGGCGCCGCGTGCTCAAGGTGCAAGGCCTGGCGATGTTTTCCTGTCTGGGTCCCAACACCTTGCGCGAGTTGCGCGCGGCGCTGGATGACGCCGGCCTGCACACCGCCACGCCCGCCTTCGTCGACATGCACGACTTCGGCGACCTGCTGGTGGAGAACGGTTTCGCCGATCCCGTGATGGACCAGGAAACCCTCACGCTCACGTATCGCACGCCGCAGCGCCTGCTCGAAGACGTGCGCGCCCTGGGGGGCAACCCTGCCAGCAAACGCCGCCGTGGCCTGGCCACGCCCGCCTGGCGCGAACGCCTGTACGCCGCGTTGGAGCGGCAGCGCGGCGAGGACGGCCTCATCAAGTTGAGTATCGAAGTCGCCTACGGCCACGCCTGGCGCGCCGCCACCCGTAAGACCGCCGCGGGCGAAACCACCCTGTCGGTCAGCGCCATCGGCCGCCGGCGCGCGTAGGCGCTCAGACGCGGGCCGCCAAAGGCTGAATCGTTCGTATCGAATGACGCCGCCCACGGAAAAATATGGATGAAGGGGGAGATCCCCCTTCCTGCCCCCTCCGCCAAATCGAATCCAGGTCGAATCGAAACTTCTGGCGCAAGTGGGCCGTGGACGACTGGCCACGGGTGCAAAGCCCGGCTACGGGTCAACGCATAGAGGTTACGAATACGGGTTAACGAGCGTGCCGGGCGCCGATATGACGCGCTCCCGGCAGGTATGCTTACGTCAGCAAACGGCGCCCAGACGCCGGTCCCATCGATATGAAAAATACAACGGAGACAGTATGCGTTTCGGCATTCGTTTTGCCCTGCCCCTGCTTTGCGTGCTCGGCCTGAACACAGCGGCCCATGCGGCTGACGAGGCCAACCAATGGCCCGCCGGCAAGCCCATCACCTACGTCGTACCCTTCGCGCCCGGTGGCGCCACCGACGTGATCGGCCGTATCGTGGCCACCAAGCTGGGACCTGTCCTGAACACCAGCATCGTGGTGGAAAACCGCCCTGGGGCGGGCGGCAATATCGGTTCCGAATACGTCGCCAAGGCCAAGCCGGACGGGTACACGCTGGTGGGTGGCACCATCAGCTCGCACTCGATCAACGGCAGCCTGTACAAGAACATGCCCTACGACATGGCGAAGTCCTTCGTGCCGGTGGCGCTGACGGGCAAGCTGGGCAACGTGCTGGTGGTGCCGGCCGACAGCCCCTACAAGACCGTGGACGACGTGCTGGCGGCGGCGCGCAAGACGCCCGGGCACCTGAGCTACGGTTCGGCCGGCAACGGCACTTCGCAAAACCTGTCGGGCGAGCTCTTCAAATCAATCGCCAAGGTCGACATCATGCATGTGCCCTTCAAGGGCAGCGGCCCGGTGCTGCAGGCGCTGCTGGGCAATCAGCTGTCCATGGCCTTCGACAACATCCCGCCCACCTTGCCACTGATCAAGTCGGGCAAGATCCGCGCGCTGGCGGTGACGTCGGCCAAGCGGGATCCTAATCTGCCGGACGTGCCCACCTTGCAGGAAGTGGGGCTGAAGGATTACGAGATCGTCTCCTGGCAAGCGGTGTTCGCCCCGGCCAACACGCCGGCGCCCATCGTCAACCGCCTGTCGAGCGAAATCCTCAAGATCCTGCAGCAGCCCGACGTGAAGGAAAAATTCGCCGCCATGGCCATCGACGGATCGGGCATGGATTCCGCGCAACTGGCCGCCTTCCAGAAATCGGAAATCGCCAAATGGCATGACCTGATCCAGAAAGCCAATATCCATACAGAATGAGATCTGGCGCGCGCGGGCCATGTCCGCGCCGCTCCAACCCCCGAGGGAACACCGGCGCCGTTCACACGGCAAGCGGGAAGAAAACAATGGCGGCGCCTTACGGCGCCGCCATTGTTTTGATGCCCCGGTTTGCGATACACCGGCCTTGGCGCCGCCGCTGCCATGCAACCGCAACCGCGACGTCAAAGCTCGACGATACCTCCACGCTCAATGCAAACGGCGCGGTGGAATCGACTCTTCCGGTTCGGCCAGCGTCTGCACGCCCACCGTACCCAGCAGCGGTTCGGACGTGGCCCGCACGCGGCGGCGTGCCACCGCGGTGGGATCGGCGCCGGACAGGTTCACCGCCGCGGCCGCGGCCATGCCGCCGTCGCCGCGGAACGCCACCGACATGGCATCCACCACCGAAGGCAGATCGCGCAGGCGGTGGAACTGGCCGCGCAACCAGCGCGCGTCGTTGCCCGACTTCAGGGCGTCGTCGCGCAGCGAACCCAGCATGTCGCTGGTCCCCAGTTCCTCGGCAATCGGCGCCAGCAACCCGAAGACGCTGCGCAGATGATCGATCAGGCGCAAACGCTGCCCATCGCCGGTCACATAGCTGCCTTGCAAACCGAAGCGGCAGGCCTGGAAATGGTTGTTGCGATAGGCCAGCCACAAGCCCTGCTCGGGTTGCGGCTGGCGCTTGAGCAGCACCGCCAGCGCCTGCGCGAACGCGGCGATCTGGCAGGCCCGCTCCACGGTCAGCGGCGTATCGCAGACGCGGATCTCCACCGTGCCGAATTCCGGCTTGGGGCGTATATCCCAGTAAAGGTCCTTGATGCTTTCCGCCAGGCCATAGGTGCGCAGCTGGGAAAGATGGGCTTCGAACTGATACCAGTCATTGACCTCGGGCGGCAGATGACCGGCCAGGGGAAAACTATTCACCGCATTCAGGCGGCAGCAGGAAAACAGTGTGTCGACCCCTTCGTAATAGGGTGAGGACGCCGACAGGGCAATGAAGTGCGGCACATAGGCAGACAACTGCCGAGTCAGCTTGATCGCCTCGTCGCCAGAGCCCACACCCAGGTGGATGTGCTGGCCGAACACCGTGAACTGGCGTGCCAGGTAGCCGTACATTTCGGCCAGATACTGGAAGCGCGGCGTATCGGAAATCGAACGTTCCTGCCAACGCATGAAGGGATGGGCGCCACCTCCGGCCACGGTCACGCCGACCGCATCAGCGGCCTCGCACAGGGCGCTGCGCATTTCGCGCATTTCAGCCAGGAGGTCCAGGGGGTGCGTGTGCACCGACGAGTTCAACTCGATCATCGAGCGGGTGATTTCCGGTTTTACCCGGTCGGCAATGGGATGGTTTGCCATCTGGGCCAGCAATTCGTCGGATGCGGCCGTCAAATCAAAGGTACGGGGGTCGATCAGTTGCAGCTCGAGTTCGATGCCCAGGGTGTTGGGGGCGGAAGGGACGAACGGGATCTGTTCCATCTCCGGCTCCTATCTAACTTATTCATATGGGGGAGGACGCCACCATGCCTTGAAGCCCGGAAACTACCCGGGGGGCATCTCTTGATGTGGCGCGACGAGGTGGCAGTGTAGCTGCACACTTTCGTCAACGTACGGGAAAAACGTGACATTTATAAGCAACAGCGGCGATCTTGACTGGTTCATGCCGTCTGCAGCGTAGCAAGCACTTACGTGCCTGGGGAAATCCCCTAAGCATTCCAGGATGTATGGAGGCGCTGTAAGCCAGCCGAACCCACTTCGTCACGCCCTAAGCAGGAAACGTTCCCGAAGTCCCTGTGTTATTCAGGTCCGCCAGAAACCGGGAGTGAAGAGCATCAACACGGTGAACAATTCCAGCCGGCCGATGAGCATGCCGAAGGTGCAGACCCAGGTCTGGAAATCACTCAGCACGGAAAAACTGCCCATGGGGCCGATCGCGCCCAGTCCGGGACCGGTGTTGTTGACACTGGCCACCACCGCGCTGAAGGCGGTAAGGGCGTCCAGCCCGGACGCCAGCATCAAGGCCGTCAACACCGCGATGGAGAAGCCATAGGCCACCATGAACGCCAATACCGACGCCAGGATGCGCGGATTCACCACCCGCCCCTTGATGCGCACCGGACTGACCGCCTGCGGGTGCAGCATCATCTTCAGCTCGGCGCCTGCCGTCTTGCACAGCAGCACCGCGCGGATCATCTTGATGCCGCCGCCCGTCGAGCCGGCCGACGTGGCCACGCCGGACAGCAGCAGCATCAGCAAGGGGGCCAGTATGGGCCAGGCGGTGTAGTCGGCGTTGGCATAACCTGTGGTGGTCATCACTGAAACGGTATTGAAGATACCGTAGCGCAAGGCCTGCAGGGGTTCAGGGTACACGCCTTCGATGTACAAATAGGCCGATATCAGCAGCGCCACGCCCAGCGTAAGCACCAGGTAGGGCAGCGTCTCCGGACATGTCAGGTACGGCCGCCAGCGCCGCTGGCCGATGGCGCTGAAGTGCGTGGCGAAGTTGATGCCGGCGATCAGCATGAAGACCACGGCCACGATCTCCACCGGCACGGAGTCGAAATGGGCGAACCCGTCGTCCCACGTCGAAAAGCCGCCCAGCCCCATGGTGGTGGCCATGTGGCACCAGGCCTCGAGCCAGGGCAGTCCGGCCACGCGATAAGCCAGGAAGCACAGCAGCGAGAAGCCGAAATACACCGCATACAGCGCCTTGGCCGTGCCGGCGATGCGGGGCGTCAGCTTCTCGTCCTTCATCGGCCCGGGCGTTTCGGCGCGGAACACCTGGTGGCCGCCCACCCCAAGCAGCGGCAGGATGGCGACGGCCAGCACCAGGATGCCCATGCCGCCCAGCCACACCAGCGTGGCACGCCATAGATTGATCGACGGGGGCAGCTTGTCCAGCCCATTCAGAATGGTGGCGCCCGTGGTGGTCAAACCCGACATGGCCTCGAAGTAGCCGTCGGTGAAGGACAGCGGCAGGCCGGCGCGGTGGAAGTAGATGAACAGCGGTATCGACGCCAACAAGGGCAGCACTGTCCAGACCAGCGATACCAGCAGGAAACCGTCGCGGGGCCGTAACTCGTAGCGATGGCGGCGCGACACCAGCCACAGGATGCCCCCGATGCCCAAGGCCACCAGGAAACCATCGACGAAGGCCGACAGCGCCTCGTCGCCCAGGTAGAACGAGACCGCCAGCGGAATCACCATGGTCAACGCGAACAGTGTCATGGTGAGCCCCAGCAGATTGAGCAGGGCCAGCAGGCGGCTCATCGGGCGGGCGCTGCCCTGATACGGGCGCTGGCCTGGCGTCGCGATGGCTCGGGGGCGGAAATGGGGCATGGAGAGCGGCTAGAAGAACGAGGCGGAAACCTGGAACAGCTTCTCCACACGCGCCATCTGCTGTCGCGAAGGGACGAACACGATGACATGGTCGCCCGATTCGACGACGGTGTCGGCATCCGGAATGATGATGTCTTCGCCGCGCGCCAGCGCCCCTATGGTCGCGCCCTTGGGCAGGCGCAGTTCGCCGACACGCCGGCCCACCACATTGGACGTCTTGCGATCGCCGTGGGCCACCGCCTCCACCGCTTCGGCCACGCCCTGGCGCAAGCGGTGCACGGCCACGACGTCGCCCCGCCGCACGTGGCGCAGCAGCTCGCTCATGGTGGCCTGCGCCGGCGACACGGCGATATCGATATGGCTGCCCTGCATGAGTTCGCCATAGGCCGGCCGGTTGATCAGCGCGATCACCTTGTGCGCACCCAGGCGCTTGGCCAGCAGCGAGGACATGATGTTGTCCTCGTCGTCGCTGGTCAGCGCCAGCCAGGTATCCATGTCGCCGATGTTTTCGCGCCGCAGCAGGTCTTCGTCCGTGCCGTTGCCGTGCAGCACCAGCACATTGCCGGGCAGGTTCACGGCCAGGTATTCGCAGCGCGCCGCATCCCGTTCGATCAGCCTCACGCTATAGCTTTCCTCGGCCAGCTGGCGCGCCAGCCGCATGCCGATGTTGCCGCCGCCGGCGATCATGACGCGGCGCACCGTCTTCTCGGCGTCGCACAGCTGGCGCACGGCACGGCGCGCGTGGCGCGTATCGACCACCACCACTACTTCGTCATCGGGCATGATGACGGTCTTGGTGCCAGCCTGCAGCGGCCGCCCGTTGCGCAACACGTCGACGACACAGGCCGTCACATCGGGCCACGCCTCGCGCAGATCCTCGACGGGCCGGTCGGCCATGGCGCTGTCGCGGCTGACGCGGGCGGTGATGACGCTGATGCGGCCCTCGGCGAACTCCACCACCTGCAAGGCTTCCGGAAATTCGATCAGGCTGTGTAGATACGCAGTGACGCTGCGTTCCGGACTGATCAGGGCGTCGATGCAGAAACCGTCGTCGCCCATGAGGGCGGGATATTCAGCGACATCGGCCGCGCGGATACGGGCGATACGGCGCGGCACATTGAAATGCTGGCGCGCGATGCGGCACGCCACCATGTTGACGGCGTCCGAGGCGGCACAGGCGATGAAGAGGTCCGTATCGGCGGCGCCGGCCGCTTCCAGCACCGCGACCTGGGTGCCGTCGCCCTGCATGGCGCGCAGGTCGTAGCGTTCCTGCAAGCCCTGCAGGTTGCGCGCATCCGTGTCGATGACCGTGATGTCGTTCTGTTCGGAGACAAGATTTTCCGCGACGCTGGTGCCTACGCGACCCGCGCCGATTATCAGGACTTTCAAGGCAGGCCTTCTACAGGCAGTTCAAGTGCTGCGCTTGCGCGCGGACTCGATGCCCAGTTGCTTGAGCTTGCGGTACAAGTGAGTGCGTTCCAGCCCGGTGCGCTCGGAAACCCGCGTCATGCTGTGGCTTTCCCGAACCAGGTGGTATTCGAAATAGATGCGCTCGAAAGCGTCGCGCGCTTCGCGCAGCGGCTGGTCCAGCGAGATGCTGCCCAGCTGGCCGTTGCTGCCGGCAGGCAGTTCGGCGGCGCCGCCGGCGTTCACGCCGGAATTCGCGACGGTGCCCTGCACGGTGCTGCCCAAGGGAGCATCGATATCATCGTCGCGCACAGGCTGGCCGACCGATGCCGCGGGCATGGGCACGGACTGCGGCGCACGGCCACGGGCCAGCCCCGCCGAAATAGTTTTTAACAACCTTTGCAATGTAATCGGCTTTTCCAGGAAGTCCATGGCGCCGATACGGGTGGCTTCGACCGCGGTGTCGATGGTGGCATGGCCGCTCATCATGATGACGGGCATGTCCAGCAGACCCTGCGAGCCCCACTCCTTGAGCAGGCTGACGCCGTCGGTATCCGGCATCCATATGTCCAAAAGCACGAGGTCGGGACGTGCCCGCAGGCGTGCGGCACGGGCCTGCGCCGCGTTTTCGGCCAGCTCCACCGTGTGTCCTTCGTCGTACAAGATCTCGGACAGAAGCTCGCGAATGCCAACCTCGTCGTCAACCACCAAAATTCTGGCCATAAGCCCATCCACCTATTGCGTAGCCGCATTATCCTGTTGTTGTGCGGATGCGTCCAGAGTATCAACCGCGCCCGCCAGACGGGTCAATAGTATAGATATACGCGCCCCGCCCTCGCGGCGATTCGCCAAGTCGATACGTCCGCCGTGTTCTTCCACGATTTTGCGAACGATCGCCAATCCTAACCCAGTCCCGTGCGACTTGGTTGTCACGTACGGTTCGAAGGCGCGCTGCATGACCTGCTGCGAGAAGCCCGGACCCGTGTCGGACACCGTAAAACGCAGGGCCCGATGTTCTGCGCCTTCGCTCTGCGACGCCTGCGTCAACTGGGTCGAAACACGCACCAGGCCCTCGTCCTGCCCGGCGATCGCATCACGCGCATTGGCCAGGAGATTATGAATGACCTGGCGCAATTGCGTGGGATCGCCCTCGATGGCGGGCAGTTCCGGCGCCAGGTTCACCTCCAGGTTGAGCGAGTTGACGTGATCGCGCACCAGCCCTTCCACGGGATCCCAACCATACAACGACAGCACGTCGGAGACCAGCGCATTGAAATCGATGCGCTGCATCACGGCGGGCGGCGTGCGCGCGAATTCGCGGAAATCATCGACCATGTGCTTCAGCGAACTGACCTGGTTGACGATGGTATTGGTGGAGCGTTCCAGCATCTGCCGGTCCGCCGGCTGCAGGCGATCGGCCAGTTTCATGGCCAGGCGCTCGGCCGACAGCTGGATGGGGGTCAGCGGATTCTTGATCTCGTGCGCCAGGCGGCGTGCCACCTCGCCCCATGCCACGGTGCGGTTGGCCGACATCAGTTCGGTGATGTCGTCGAACACCACCAGATAGCCGTTGCCGCGGCTGTCCACGCGAAGATGCGTACCGCGGGCCAGCAGGGTCAGTGATTGTCCGTGGGAGGCATGCGCCGCGGGGAATGCGTGCGCAGCGCCCGCGTTTTCCGCCTGCACGGGCTGGATCTCGAACTGCTGCTGCCAGTGCTGCCGCTCCGAGCCCACCGCCGCATGCGCCGCGAAGGCCTGGCGCACCACCTGCGCGAAGGGCAGCATGCCGTCTATGGTTTCCAGCGGACGGCCGATGACCGAGCGCAGATCGCTCTGCAGAATGGTCTGCGCGCCCTGGTTGACCGTCGTCACGCGGAACGCTTCGTCGAAGACCAGCACACCGGAAGACAGATTGGACAGCACGCTTTCCAGGTAGACGTTGGAACGTTCCAGCTGCTGGCGGTTGCTTTCCACCATGCGGCGCGCCTCGTCCAGCTGGCGTGTCATGGCGTTGAACGAACGGGTCAACTGGCCCACTTCGTCGCGTTCGGGCGGCTCCGGCAGCGGACGATAGTCGCCCACGCCCACCGCCTGGGTACCGGCAGCCAGCCGCAGCAACGGGCGCACCAGGCGCTTGGACAGCGACAAGGCCACGGCGATGGCGGTGAACACCGACACCAGCAGGGCCAGGGTCAGCGTGATGCCGTACAGCTTGCGCAGGCCCAGCCGTGCCAGGGCCAGTTCCTGGTAATCGCGGAAGCCTTGCTGAACCAGGTTGGCGTTATGGGCGATCTGGTCCGGCACCGGCTGCACCAATTGCAGCCAACGTGGTTCGGCCGATGCGCCCAGCAGGCCGTCGAACCGTTCATTGGGCAGCAGCGGGATGACGACCCGCAGATGCAGCGCGCCGCCGCCCTCGGTTTGCACCGGATCGTCGGCTTCGGCGGCTGAGTAGCCGCGCGACAAGCGCAACTGGTTGAGCACCGTGGACGGCGGCAGCGCCGGCATCAGCTGCCCATACTGGTTGGACGAGAAGGCGATCATGCGGCCCGAGCCGGTGAAAACCATGGCCTCCTGCACGCCATTGGCCTCGCGCAAGCGCGTCAGGGTCAAGGCAATGCTGCTGTCGCTGGCGCGATTCAGTTCGGCGGTCATGGACCGGGCCCGCGCATCCAGATCGGCCAGTAATGAGTCGAGCGCGGCGCGGCCCAGGTTCAAGCCCGCCTCCAGCGCGGAATCGACCCGCACGTTGAACCAGGACTCGATGGAACGCGACATGAACTGCACCGACAGGGTGTAGATCAGCGCGCCGGGAACCACGCCGATGAGCGTGAAGGCCAGGGCGAAACGGGCGGTCAGGCGCGCGCCGAACTGGCGGCGGCGGATCTGCCGCACCAGTTTGACGGTAAGGGCCATGACCCAGGCGAACAGCGCCAGCGCCACCACGCCGTTGAGTATCAGCAGGGCGTCGTAATAACGGGCGAAGCGGGAAGCGTTGCCGGTGGACCAGGCCAGCAGGCCCAGCAGCAGCACGCCCGCCAACGCACCTGCGACCAAGGCAAAGCGCAATAGCTTTCTCATCGGTCCCGACTCCCTTCGTCGGCGATGGCGAAGTCGAAACTTGCCCAAGGCGTGGACAAGGTCCAGGAGCTGCTGTTCAGGGCATTGACCTGGAAGGGGCGCGCCAGCATCGAGGTATCCAGGCGCAGGCGCAGTTGGCCCTCATACTTGACCCCCGGCTTGAACTCGCCCGCATCGGCTACCGCCCAGCCGCGGATGTGACGGATCATGTCCATGGCATCGTCCAGGGAACGTACGGGCAAGGACAATTCGCCGACGCCGGCCCGCCACTGCCGGGTCAGCGCGTTGTAGACGATACGCCAGGTCATGCTGGTGTCCGCCACGGTACTGTCCAGCCACCACCAGCGCGAACGGGTGATGGTGATGTCGGCGGTGAAATACAGGGGCAGGCCGCGCTCGGCGGCCTCGCGCAGCTGGTCGTTGAGCTTGATGTCGATATCGGCGTCGATCTCGACGCGGCCATTGCGCAGCGCCGGATCGATGCGCACCACGGTGGGTTCGGATGCCATGCTGTCACCGCTCCACGGCAGGAGCGTGATCAGGCAGACCAGGGCCAGGAGCAGGCGCGGAAGTAGAGGCATACGAAACATTTGCGCGGCGACCCCGATATTCTTGGCGATTCAGGAAACCTTGGCAAACAAGGCGTAGAAAAAGCCGTCGCGCTGGGCCCCGGGTGTTGTATCCATCGCCACGGGCAGCAGTTGGCCTGGGGCGTCCAGGCGTTTGGCATCCGGATGCCGGCTGACGAAAGCGGCCGCCTGGCGCTCGTTTTCCTCGGGGAAGATCGAGCAGGTGACGTACAGCAGCCGGCCGCCCGGCGCCACGGTGGTCCACAGCGCGTCGACGATGCGAGTCTGCAGCTTCACCGTGCGCGCCACGTCATCGGACCGGCGCAACCAGCGGATATCGGGATGGCGCCGCACGATGCCCGACGCCGTGCAGGGCACGTCGGCCAGCACCGCGTCATAGGGCACGCCATCCCACCATTCGGCCAGATCCGCGGCGTCGGCGCGCCGCAAGACGGTGTCGGGACGGCGCAGGTTCAGACGTTCCAGGTTCTCACGCACCCGCTGCAGGCGGACGCCGTCGGCGTCCAGCGCGGTCAGGGTAACGTCGGCCAGTTCCAGCAGATGGGCGGTCTTGCCGCCCGGCGCGGCGCAGGCATCCAGTACGCGGTCACCGTCACGCACCGCCAGCAGCGGGGCGGCCAGTTGGGCGCCCGCGTCCTGCACCGACCACCAGCCTTCGTCGTAGCCGGGCAATTGCGCCACCGGGCGCGGCTGGGTCAACGCCAGGCCGGCGCTGCCGCTGGACTCGGCGGCGATGCCGGCGGCGGCGAACGCTTCCAGCACCTGTTCGCGCGTGGCGCGGCGGCGATTGATGCGCAGGGTCAGGGGCGCGGGCACATTGGCGGCGGCCAGCAGTTGCTGCCAGTCAGCCGGATAGGCGGCCCGCAGCTTGTCGACCCACCACTGGGGATGATTCCAGCGCCCTTCAACGGTTTTGGCGGCTTGGGCCAACAGCGCGGCCGGATCACGCAGGAAACCCCGCAGGCAGCCATTGACCAGACCCTTGAAGGGCAGCAGGCGGCGCATGTTGGCGGCGGCGTTCACGGCCTGGTCGACGACGGTGTGCGGGGTGTAGGTCGGCGCGGAGCTGTCCACCATGGCAATGCTGGTGGGCAGAGCGGCGCCGGAAGCCGGCATCGCGGCGCTGGGATTGGCGGCAGCGGCGCTGGCGGCGGCAGCTTCGGATTTGGTTTCGGCAGCGGCGGTCGCGGCCGGCAGCAACAGCGTCAGGCTGACCTGCAGCAGCGCATCCACCAGCGGTTCGGGCGGGTCGCGCGGCACCAGCAGCCGGCGCAACGCGCGCGCCGTGCCCAGATGGCGCATCGTATGGAAAGACAAGGCCTGGGTGCCGGCGCGGAATTCGGGCGGCACCTGCGCGATGGCGTCGGTCATCGACCGCCCAGCCTGCACGGCGCGGACTACCTCGGCACTTTCCAGCAGCAGATCATGCAGAGGAGCGCTGGGACGGGACGAGGCAGGAGGAGATGAGGACATGGCGGATCGCGGCGACAAAGACCAGTATGGTACCCCGCCCTGCCAGGTCGGGCGTCAACCGGCCGGCCTTATTCCCGGACCGGCGGCAGGATCAGGCACGACGATTGCTTTGGAGACCGGCGTGTGGCGCGATGCCACCCGAGTATGCAAGCGGCCGGAAATGCCGAGGGGGCTTTCCGGTGACGCTTGATCAAAGGAGAATCAAATGACGAACTTCAAGCCTGTTTTCGCTGCCGCCATTTTCGGTCTGTCCGCGCTGTCCTTCGGTGCTCATGCGCAAACCGCGACGACCGACAAGGACATCGATGCCCACTACAAGATGGAGCAGAAGCGCTGCGATGCCATGAAGGGCAATGACAAGGACGTGTGCGAGCAGCAAGCCAAGGCGGCGCGCGACAAGTCCAAGGCCGATCTGAAGGAAAACAAGGAACAGGCCAAGGCCGGCCGCGATGCCAGCAAGACCAAGAACGAAGCGGACTACAAGGTCGCCAAGGAAAAGTGCGACGCCATGTCCGGCAATGCCAAGGACACTTGCGTGGCCAATGCCAAGAAGCAATACCACCAATAAGAAACCGGCTTGAAGCCGTGGCGGACGTGGGCATGACTGCGTCCGCCGTTTATTTGTCGTAATCCAATCTTCCCAGGAGATAACCATGGCTGATCACATCGTCGGAGTGCTGAACGACCTGATAGAAACCTCGAAGAACGGCGAAAAGGGCTTTGCCAAGGCCGCGGAAGATACCAAGACCGCGGAATTGAAAGTCCTGTTCGAAAACCGCGCGCGTGACTGCGCGACTGGCGCCGGCGAACTTCAAGCTATCGTCCGCCAACTAGGCGGCGATCCCGCCACCGGTGGCACCGTCGCCGGGGCCATGCACCGAGGCTGGACTGAACTGAAGTCCACCGTCACCGGCCGCAGCGACGTCGCGATTCTGGAAGAATGCGAACGTGGCGAGGACCATGCGAAGGCACAATATACCGATGCGCTGAAGGAAAACCTGACGCCGGAAGTTCGTGCGGTAGTGGAGCGCCAGTACCAAGGCGTGCTGCGCAATCACGATCAGATTCGCGACCTGCGCAATCGCTTCAAGGCGGCGAATTAAAACAGCTGCGTGGCGCGAATAGCGCTCATGGCGCTGATACGGTGGCGGACGCGGCGCAAGCCCGTCCGCCATGTCGCGTATGACGCGGCGCTAAGAAAATAAAAAATAGAGCCCTGCCCAGCGCGGGGCTTTTCTTTTTGGACTTGAGGCCGCCGCAACACGAGCGCCGGCCAAACCTACGGCAATGCCGTATAATTCCGGCCCATCCCCGTGTCCGCTCCGGAACGGCGGCCTGAACCAGGGTGGGGGCGTCCATGCCCCCGTGCCCGTAAATTGATCGAGTCATGAAGAAAGTAGCCCCGCCGGCGTGTTCCGGCCGGTGGCAGGCGTCGCATATCAGCGAGGCGCGTAGCCGGGTTGGCTTGCCCCAAGCGGATTTCGCGGATTTGCTGGGGGTAAGTGTGCGCACCCTGCAGGATTGGGAGCAAGGACGGCGCAATCCCTCCGGCGCGGCCAAGACGCTGCTGCAGGTGGCGATCCTCCATCCGGAGACCCTGCGCGACCTGCCCCGCTGGCATGCGGACGAATCTGCCTGAATGTACGAATGAATATCTGCTGCACGGAAACCCAGTGCGCAAATTTAGGGTGAACCTGATTGGAAACTATTGAAAAATCGCGCGCCGAAACCGGCCGTACCCCCCGCGTCGGCTTCGTTAGCCTGGGCTGTCCGAAGGCGCTCGTCGACTCCGAGCGCATTCTCACGCAACTGCGCACCGAAGGCTACGAAGTCACGCCTTCCTACGACGACGCCGACGTGGTGGTGGTCAACACCTGTGGCTTCATCGACAGCGCCAAGGCGGAATCGCTGGACGCCATCGGCGAGGCCATCGCCGAGAACGGCAAGGTCATCGTGACCGGCTGCATGGGGGTGGAAGAAGCCGTCATCCGCAACGTGCACCCCAGCGTGCTGGCCGTTACCGGTCCGCAGCAGTACGAACAAGTGGTGCGCGCCGTGCACAGTGCCGCGCCGCCCAAGGCCGATCACAATCCCTATCTGGACCTGGTGCCGCCGCAAGGCGTCAAGCTGACGCCGCGCCACTACGCATACCTGAAGATTTCGGAAGGCTGTAACCACCGCTGCAGCTTCTGCATTATTCCCTCCATGCGCGGCGACCTGGTCAGCCGTCCGGTGGGCGACGTGCTCAACGAAGCCGAACGCCTGGTGAAGGCCGGCGTCAAGGAACTGCTGGTGATCTCGCAAGACACCAGCGCCTACGGCGTCGACGTCAAGTTCCGCAGCGGCTTCTGGAATGGCCGCCCAGTGAAGACCCGCATGACCGAGTTGTGCTCGGCCCTGTCGGACCTGGGCGTGTGGACGCGCCTGCACTACGTCTATCCCTACCCGCACGTCGACGAAGTCATTCCGCTGATGGCGGAAGGCAAGATCCTGCCGTACCTGGACATCCCCTTCCAGCACGCCAGCCCGCGCGTGCTCAAGCTGATGAAGCGCCCCGCCTTCGAAGACAAGACGATGGCGCGCATCAAGCGCTGGCGCGAGGCCTGTCCGGACCTGACGCTGCGCTCCACCTTCATCGTCGGCTTCCCCGGCGAGACGGAGGAAGACTTCCAATACCTGCTGGACTGGATGACCGAGGCGCAGCTGGATCGCGTGGGCTGTTTCCAGTACTCGCCGGTGGAAGGCGCGCCCGCCAACGCGCTGGAAGGCCACGTGCCCGATGAAGTGAAGCAGGAACGTTGGGAGCGCTTCATGGCGCATCAACAGGCGATTTCCGCCCAGCGCCTGCAGGCCAAGGTGGGCCGCGAAATCGACGTGCTGATCGACGAAGTCGACGACGACGGCGCGGTCGGCCGCAGCAGTGCCGATGCACCGGAAATCGACGGCAGCGTCTATCTGTCTTCGGACCGTGACCTGAAACCGGGCGACATGGTGCGCGCGGTGGTCACCGATGCGGACGAATATGACCTGTGGGCCGACGAGATCGAGACGCCGCGCGCGTGATGTTAGCCAGGCGGGAGCATGCCCATGCTCCCCGCGGCACGGTCAGCATTTGCGCGGAATTCCTGCGTCGCGCCATGCGGTCAGACTCATCGGCCTGGATACTGCTTCGGGACCACGCTTCATCGGGTGGATGGTTTTCGAAGCAGGATCAGCTTCGCCGCAGCGCCACGGCAAGCCCTGTCTTGGGAGTTTCCATAGGCCTCGATAATCGAGGCTTTTTCATTTTCGTTGAGGTCCATATCCAAATGGAACTCGGTTCCGTTGCTCATCGCCTCCGTTTTCATCATGCCCAATTGCTTTAATGTCCGCTGAGGTGTCGCACCCATGACCGGTTCGAGATGGCGACTATGGATATGAAAAAGCCGCGCTCCGGCTGGTCCTTCAAGATGTCCCGATAACATCGCCCCATCCCCACGGCGGATGACTCTCTGGTCCACGCTTACCCCGGCGACGTCGTCAGCGAAAAATTCGTCGGGGTGATCCAGACCAAATATCCCATGTCCCCCTTCGTGGATCAACGTGGAAAAAACGAGGGCTTGAGCGATCGCCTCCCGGGACCTCCTGCTCACTGAAGACATTATCTCGGTCGCCCTGGCATCATCATTGATGCCGCGGACGGCGTCGAATTCAGTTCCGTGATCCGCGCGCCACTGCGTGCCAAAATCATCGTTGATCAAGTAATGAGCAAGCAGCGCATCGGTTCCGCGCACCGTGATCTCGTTGTTGAAAACAATCCTGCACGCATATGCCGTATTGCCTCCGCCAGACATCCTCTCATCGCGTTGCGCCCAAGCAATGGTGGTGGAAGATTCACTCGAATCATTCCATTTTCCGACGCTGAATAAAAGGTTCGCTTCGGATGGCGATCCGACCTTTTTTATGGAGACGCCAACCATTTGCGCGGTCGGTGCGAGCGTCTGCATCGCTCTATCGATTTGTTGTCCAAAATTCACTCGGGTCGGTACCCCCGCGACCGTGATCGATGGAGAGCCGGCCTCAGCCTTGGAGAAATACCGGATGGTGGGACCGAACAATGCCTGAGGAGACCCAGTCTCCCTATCTACTCCAGGCAAAAACATCACTACATCGGTCAACGCCGCATCGCCAATCGCTTGAAGGATATCCTTCGGGTCGACAGACGTAGTGGCGCTCTCGTTTGCGGCTCCGTCGACCGTCCTCCCAGACAGAGGTGGCTCGATTTCCTCCAACACACCTGATGAGATCGGCGCAACATCTGGCTCGACATCAGCGTCGGCAGCCGTTCGAGCTTTCGGGAACAGCCACCCCATCCACGAATGGTATGCGGCCATGGCCCAGTCCCATAAGGACTGCGGCTCTTCCCCCTCCGCCCCGAAAGCATCGACCAAAGTCGCCGGATTGTTTCCCATCGCCCTGTACAAATTCAGCCCGTCCACACAGCCGGCGGGATCGGGATTCAGCCATCGCCCTGTCCAGGGCTGGTAATAGCGCATGCCGTAGTAATAGAACCCGGTTGCATCACGCTCCTTGCCTGAATAACGGATGTACTTGTATTTGACTTCGCTGTTCGAGCGCGAAGTCAGCACCGCCGTGCCGCCGTAGGGGTAATACTCCTCCTGGGTGATGACGTTGCCGGCACTGTCGGTTTCGATCTGGCAGGAATTCTGGCGGTCGGCGTATTGGAAACGCAGTTGCAAATTGGGAACGTCGCTGGGCTTTCCGGCCCCGTTCGCCCAATTCAATATGCGTGCCCCGTCATCCAGGACAATGACTTCGAGATTTTCTCCCGAGGCGGTATTACCGCGCACCTCCAGCCCCGGCAGATAACGGGTGTCGAAAGCATTCCAAATGCCGCCAGCCAGGCTGCTGGCGTGTTTGCGCACGCGTTGCCCTTCGCTATCGTAGGCGTACTGTTCGCGATCGCAGTTGAACCAATCGCCAGTGCCGCCGCCGGGCGTAGGAGGCCGGTAAGTCGTAACCACGCAGTAAAGCTGATGGAACGCGGTCCAGTACATGGGCTGGTTGCGGTTGGCGTCCAGGCAGATACTCTGGCCCGCCAGATCGAAATAGGTGTCGATATTGGCCTGCGTCGCCCCTGCATTGTTGGCGGTGGATACGGCGCGATTGCTGCTGCCACTCACCACCATCGTGCGCTTGGCCCCACTCCAATCGGAACTGCTGATGCCGGTGAGATTACCGCCGGCATCGTAGGTATAGGAGCGGGTGTATGCCTGGTAGGCGGGCTGGCTTACGGGGTTGAATTGCCCGCCTGGCCAGTCGGTACCTTTCGGAGTGGTGTCGACGTAGTTCTCGCGGCCGCTGGCGCCGGTAAGTTGATACAGCGCATCATAGATATAGCCGCGATCCGGCGTGATCGCACGATTGCGGAAGAAGCTGACTTGCGCGCCAGCGCTGCCGTCGGACAGAGCAGTGACATTGCCCACGCCATCGTAGGCATACCTCAACACCTGAAGCGTTGTGGACGCGCGTGTCGTGGTGAGAGAGACCAGGCGTTGCGTCGTTTGCGACTCGTAGACATACACGACCCGGATGTTGTTGGCATCGCTGCGAGTTTCGATCGCGCCGGCGGCAGTATAGGTAATGCCAGCGCATACCGGTATAAGGGTTCCGCCGTTTGGCGTGACCGAGGCGGTGTACTTGCGCCCGGCGCAATCGTAAGCAGTGTGCTGCTGATGGCCTTTGGCATCGACTTGGGTCAACACCTGGTTCAAGGCGTCATAGGCCCACTGAGTGGAATACAGATTGGCCGGGTCTGTGTCCGACTCCAGCCACTGGTTGTTCAAGCCATACAGCGCTCTCAGCGTTCCAGGTTTCCAGTGAGGGCGGCAATCGCAGGGGACGTTCAGAAAACGTCGATCTTGCCGCAACGGCGCGGATTGCACGGCGTAGCCCAATACGCTTATATCGATCAAGCCCGCGGTATCGAAGTGCTGAAACAATTGCCCCCGTTGGTTGGCGTTGCGCGGATCGGTCGTGTCCGCCGGATCGTACGCGGCACCAGCCGGTCCGCTGTAATCGCCGTAGGACCAGATATCCGTCGGGTCGCCTACGGAGCCACCGCCGGAGACATCCGCCGCGTAGCAGGCTCGTTGCACCGGCCGGCCCAGCGCGTCGTAAGACAGCAGGACAGTGATGTTTTTATCCGACTGCAGATTGGCATCGCGCCCTTGGCTGTACTGCCATATTGGCTGGCCGGCGATATCGCGGCAAGCCTTCGACGTGCCGGCATCCGCGCTCACCGTTTCCAGGACCTGTCCGGACAACGCCGGTATGGTTTGGAAATTCAGCGTTTGGCCACCGAAAAACCGGGGGTCCTGCGATGTTGCTGGTTGTCCCAGAGCGTTATGCGTCTGTGCATCGATATACTGCGTCGCCATGGCGCCATCAACATCACGGTTGTAGCGCAGGGTGCGCACGCCCAGCCCGCGGTTATCACGGACACTGATCGTGGGAGTTCCAATGCAGAGATTCATCAGCAGCGGGCCTGTTTAGAGGACGGACGTTGTAGACATCCATATAACCTCTCACCCAAGGGATCGCAATTGCGATTCACCCTTTTTGTTTTGCATTCCTGCCGACCTTTGGCTTCGCCCTGGCCCGGCAACATGTAAACAGCCAGACAGGCGGTTCCCAGCAGGGCCAGCTTTGCCGCGCAGCACAAAAGCGCACCACGGTTTCCGTGGCGCGCTTCGCTTTTGCTGCTTGATGCGCTATCAGCCTCAGCCCAGGAAGTCCGACAGGTCGTCGGCGTGCTCTTCCTCGACGGCCAGGATCTGTTCCAGCAGGCGGCGCGTGGTGGGGTCCTTGTCGCCGATGTACGTCACCATCTGCTTGTAGCTGTCGATGGCGATACGTTCAGCGATCAGGTTTTCCTTGATCATGTCTTCCAGCGTGTTGGCCTCGACATACTCCGAATGGCTGAGTTTGCTCAGACGGTCCGGATTCAGGTCGGGAGCACCGCCCAGCTGCACGATGCGCTCGGCCAGGCTGTCGGCGTGTTGCTGCTCTTCGGTCGCATGCTCGGCGAACTCGGCGGCCACCGGCTCTGCATTCATGCCGCGGGCCATGAAGTAGTGGCGCTTGTAGCGCAGCACACAGACCACTTCAGTGGCGAGTGCTTCATTGAGCAGCCTGAGCACCGTCTCGCGATCTGCTTGATAGCTGTCGGTGACGGCGCCGTCTTCGATATCCTGGCGTGCTTTCTTGCGTATGGCCTCGACATCCATATTGAATTTGCTGCTATCGGCCGGACGGGTGGGCATATCCATGGCGTATTCTCCTGATCGCGTTGCAGTGAATGGAACGGCGTCCTGCGACGCCGTATCCGCGGATTTCCCGGCAATTTCCACCTGCCCTGTTGAGCAGATAATGGAATTCCGGACCGCTGTGGTGGCACCTCTTCGCAAGTGCCGTGCCGCGGAATCGCCAGGCATTGGATGAACCCGTCGCGCAGGCGGCGTTGCCGGAAGGCAGAGACCAACCCGCCGCGCGAGACGCAGTTGCCGGAAGGGATGACGAAGCCGTCGCGCTAGGCCGAGGTGCCCACCAGGCCTGCCACGCCGGCTGTACGGCGATCCCTCACCCTCGGGCGGGCCAAATCAAAATATGCGTACACTATCCGGCTTGCCCCGGGCGCCAAGCCGCCCGGCCCGGCGGCCGCTATTGCCGCCGTGGGACCGACCTGCAGGACATGGCACCTCGCCTGCCTGTGGCCGGTCCCCTGCATATCAGACGTACTCATGGCACTTGAAAACATCTGCGTGTATCTGGGCTCCAACTCGGGCCGTCAACCAGTCTATGTGGAACAGGCCGCCGCCTTCGGCCGCGAACTCGCCAGGCGTGGACTGGGCCTGGTCTACGGCGGTGCCCGCGCCGGCACCATGGGCGTGTTGGCCGATGCGGTATTGGCCGCGGGCGGCCGCGTCATCGGCGTGATTCCCGAATCGCTGGTGGCGAAGGAAATGGCCCACGCCGGCCTGACCGAACAACATATCGTCGGCTCCATGCATGAACGCAAGACCATGATGGTGCAACGCGCCGACGGTTTCGTCGCCCTGCCCGGCGGCGCCGGCACCTTCGAGGAAATCTTCGAAACCTGGACCTGGGCGCAGTTGGGCATGCACAAGAAGCCTTGCGGCCTGCTCAATATCGCCGGCTTCTACGACAAGCTGGCCGAGTTCCTCGACCATGCGAAAGAAGAAGCCTTCATGCGCCCCGAACATCGCGCCATGCTGATGGTGGACCGCGATCCGGGCAAGCTGCTGGACCGCTTCGCGGATTACACGGCACCCACCGTTTCCAAATGGATCAGCCGCGGCGAACACTGAAGTTTTCAGGGTCCTGTTCTTCCGGCCATGGTCTTCCGACGGGTACTCCGGACCATGCTCCCGACTATCGAATAGCTTGCGCGACAACACCTCCCTTCCGCCACCCTCAGGTAAGCCCGATACGCCATGACCAAGCCGCAACCTACCAGCGAAGCGCTGCTGCGCGATTACTTTCACGGCAAGGACGAGAACCGTCCGCTCTACATCGCGCGCGCGTTCGCGCCGGATGCGCGGCTGCGCATGATCCTGAAGACCCAGGCCATCGCCTTTCCTTCCGAGGTGCAAGGCGAGCCTGGCATCGCCGACACGCTGGTGCGCAAGTTTGGCCAGACCTACGAGAACGTGTACACCTTCTACCTGGCCCGCCCCACCGCCGGCGCGCGGCTGGACCAGTTCGTCTGCGACTGGATGGTGGCCATGACCGACAAGACCAGTGGCCAGGTACGCGTGGGCTGCGGCAGCTATGACTGGCGCTTCCAGGCCGATCCACACCTGGTGCGTGAACTGGCCATCACCATCGACGCCATGGAGGTGCTGCCGGCCGATACGGCGGGCGCGGTGTTCGACTGGATCACGGCCCTGCCCTACCCCTGGACGGATCGCGCCGCCATCAGCGCCGGGGCCCCGGCCCTGCCGGCGCTGCGCCCGGTGCTGGCGTATTTGAATCGGGCTGATCAAGCATGAAAGTCGACGAAGCCCACCGCGTTGCCGATCTGGACACCTTGGCTGCCCTGTACGGCCAACCCAGCGAAGCGTCGCTGCTCAAGGAAACGCCTTACATCCATCCGCACTACCGCGCCTTCATCGAGGCCGCGCCGTTCATGGCCCTGGCCACCAGCGGTCCCAGGGGACTGGACGTGTCGCCGCGCGGCGATCCGGCCGGCTTCGTCACCATCGAAGATGAACATACTTTGCTGCTGCCGGACCGGCGCGGCAACAATCGGGTCGACAGCCTGCGCAACGTCATCGCCGACCCGCGTGTGGCGCTGCTATTCCTGGTGCCGGGCGTGGGGGAAACCGTGCGCGTGAACGGCCGCGCGGAAATCAGCATCGATCCCGCGCTGCTGGCGCGCTTCGAAGTGGACGGCAAAGCGCCCCGCTCGGTGCTGGTGGTGCACGTGGAGACCGTCTTCTTCCAATGCTCGCGCGCCTTGGTGCGTTCGCGCCTGTGGGACCCGGCCACGCAGATCGATCGTACGGCCCTGCCCAGCACGGGCAAGATCATCAGCGACATCAGCAAGAACGGGTTCGACGGCGAGGCCTACGACAAGGCCCTGCCGGATCGGGTCCAGCAGACCCTCTATTGAAAGGACAGCCCCGACCGCGCGGTAGCCCTGCGTCTCAGTGCCCTGCGGCTCAGGGTTGCCAGCCGCGCACGAAGATGTCGACAGGTTGGCGCTTGCCGCCGGCCTTCTGCAGTTCCAGCAGACGCAGGATGCCGTCGGCCGTGGCGATATCCACGCCCTCCGCACCGGCGTGCAGCACCGTACCGGGCGCGGCGTCGGCCGTCTGCGCCGGCACCGCGCAGGCGCGCCAGACCTTCACCGGATCATCCAGGCCCGGCAGGCGCGCGGTGGCACCCGGCACGGGATTGAATGCGCGCACACGGCGGGCCAGCAGGGCAGCCGTCTGTGTGAAATCGAGCGCGGCTTCGGCCTTGTCCAGCTTGGCCGCATAGGTCACGCCTTCCTCGGGCTGCGGCTCGGGGCGTAGGGTAGACAACTGTGCCAACGCCTGCACGATGGCTTGCGCGCCGGCGTCCGCCAGCGCGTCATGCAATTCAGCGGCATTCTGCTCAGCGCCGATCGCCACCGGATGCACCAGCAGCATGGCGCCGGTATCCAGGCCTTCATCCATCTGCATGATCGTGACGCCGGTGCGTTCATCGCCGGCTTCGATGGCGCGCTGGATGGGGGCCGCGCCGCGCCAACGCGGCAGCAGGCTGGCGTGGATGTTCAGGCAACCGGCGGTGGGCAATTGCAGCACCCATGCCGGCAGGATCAGGCCGTAGGCGGCCACCACCATCACGTCCGGCGCGGCAGCCAGCAACTGCTCGCGCGCTTGCGCGGCTTCGTCGGGATAGCGCCCATCCAGGCGCAGGCTGCGCGGCTGGGCCACCGGGATGCCGGCCGCCAGGGCAGCCTGCTTGACGGGGCTGGGCGTCAGCTTCAGGCCACGTCCAGCGGGACGGTCGGGCTGGGTCAGGACCAGCGGCACTTCATGGCCGGCCGCCAGGATGGCGTCCAGGGCAAGGCGGGCGAACTCGGGGGTACCGGCGAAGACGACGCGCATGGTCAGGCCCGCAGCGCTTCGCGCTCGGCCTTGCGCAGCTTGGTCTTGATGCGGTTCTGCTTGAGGAAGGACAGATATTCGACGAAGACCTTGCCGTCCAGGTGATCCAGCTCGTGCTGCACGCAAACCGCCAGCAAACCGTCGGCTTCGCGCTCATAGGGCTTGCCGTCGATGTCCAGGGCCTTGAAGCGGATACGCGCGGCGCGTTCGACCTCGTCATAGATTTCCGGGACGGACAGGCAGCCTTCCTCGTACGTCTTGCGCTCTTCGCTCTTCCAGGTGATTTCAGGGTTGATCAACACCAGCAACTGGTTGCCTTCTTCCGAAACATCGATGGTCACCACGCGCTCGTGCACATCGACCTGGGTCGCGGCCAAGCCCACGCCCGGCGCGGCGTACATGGTTTCGGCCATGTCGCGCACCAGGGTGCGGATGCGTTCGTCCACTTCCGCGACCGGCTTGGCCTTCTTGTGCAAACGCGGGTCGGGATAACGAAGGATATTGAGCAATGCCATGACGTATTCCTGCCGCGGGGTCGCCGCGGCAGGGGTATGAAAATGTGGGAGTGTCGTAATAGTAAATCAACAACGGCTTGATTTCTAATAGTTTTCGGCTAAGTTGGGGATAAAGGGGACGGAAGTGATGTCCGCTTTCCAGCGGAGGAATTTTTGATGATGGGGGGTACCCCCATCGCCTCCTTTCTTGGGCTATCGTCCCAGTGGCTGTGACTGTGCCCGGGCGGCGGCTAGGGACGGGGGCCGCGCGGTTTGGTCACGGTGGCGGGAAACCGCGCCGTTCGCCGTGCGACACTGCCTTATGCCGCTCGCCCACGATCCTCTAGAACTCTCCGCCTGGCTGCGCCTGTCGTTGGAACCCGGCCTGAACCCGGCCGACGCCTACGCCCTGCTGGGCGCAGTGGGCTTGCCGCAGCATCTGTACGCCCACCCGGTCGCTGAACTGGCGCAATGGGTGCCCGGACCGCTTGCGCGGCAGTTGGCGGCGCCGCCCGTTCCCGCCCTGGCCGCGCGCATCGCGGCGGCGTTGGAATGGGTGCGTCAGCCCGACCATCACCTGCTTTGCCTTGCAGACCCTGACTACCCCCGCCGCCTGCTGGAGGTCGGAGACCCGCCCCTGCTGCTATACATCCATGGCGATCCGTCCACGCTGTCCCGACCATCGCTGGCCATCGTCGGCGCACGCAACGCCAGCCTGGACGGCCGCGACAACGCCCAGGCCTTTGCCCACCATCTGGCGGCTCAAGGCTGGTGCATCGTCAGCGGCATGGCCGCGGGCATCGACGCGGCGGCCCATGAGGGCGCGTTGGAGGCAGCAAGGGATGCAAACATCCGCAATGGGAGGGGCAACGACGAGACAGCAAGGAATGAAGATATCTGCAACTGGAGCGGCCACGACGAGATCGCGAGAGCAGGGAGCATCCAGAACGGGCGCCGCGACGACGAAATCCCAAGAAATGGGAGCATCCAGAACGGTAGCCGCAACGACCAGATCGCAAGAAATGGGAGCATCCGGAACGGGAGCCTCGGCAGCGCGGGCAAGGACCGCATGGCGGCCGACGGATCCTCGGGCGGTGGCACGATCGCGGTGCTGGGGACGGGAATCGACGTCGTGTACCCGTCGCATCACCAAGCCCTGGCTGCACGCATCGCCCAGACCGGCGCCCTGGTCAGCGAGTTTCCGCTGGGTACCCCTGCCCTGCCCCATCACTTCCCACGGCGCAATCGCGTGGTAGCCGGGCTGGTTCGCGGCGTACTCGTGGTCGAGGCCGCCAGCCGTAGCGGCTCGCTGATTACCGCAAGGCTGGCCGGAGAATACGGCCGTGAGGTGTTTGCCATCCCGGGTTCCATCCATTCGCCGCTGAAGCGCGGATGCCATGCCCTGATCCGCCAGGGCGCGAAGCTGGTGGAATGTGCTCAGGACATCACGGACGAGCTGCAAGGTTCTCAGAAGGACGTCCCTCGAGCGCGGGAACAGAAGGAGGTACCACGACAGGCCGCCCTCATACCGGACGACCCCTCGGCCGCCACGCTACTCGCCTGCATGAGCCACGATCCCATGCACCGCGAAACGCTGCTGCAACATAGCGGCCTGTCCAGCGCCGGCCTGGACACTGCCCTGCTGCGCCTGGAACTGGCCGGCCTGGTGGCGCGCCGCGAGAGTGGGTACTTCCAACGTATCCCCAGCAAATCCGCGCCGCCCGGCAAGGACTAAAATCCGCCGCAGGAGTCACACGAACAGCACCAAGAACAGGAATCACCATGCCCTTCCCCGAACGCGTGAAAATCGTCGAAGTCTCGCCCCGCGACGGTTTGCAGAACGAGAAAGCCTTCATCCCCACCGACGTCAAGATCGAACTGGTGAACCGCCTGGCGGCCGCCGGCTTCCAGAACGTCGAAGCAGCCTCGTTCGTGTCGCCCAAATGGGTGCCGCAGATGGCGGACGGGGCCGAAGTCATGGCCGGCATCGAACGCAAGCCAGGCGTGATCTATTCCGTCCTGACGCCCAATATGAAAGGCTTCGATGCGGCATTGGCCGCCAAGGCCGATGAGGTGGTGATCTTCGGCGCAGCCAGCGAAGCGTTTTCCCAGAAGAACATCAACTGCTCCATCGCGGAATCGATTGCCCGCTTCGAACCCGTGGCCGAAGCCGCCAAGGCCGCCGGCCTGCGCCTGCGTGGCTCGATCAGCACCGCGCTGGGCTGCCCCTACCAGGGCGAGGTGCCGGTATCGGCTGTAGTCGACGTTGCGCTGCGCTACATGGCGCTGGGCTGCGACGAGATCGACGTCTCCGACACCATAGGCGTCGGCACGCCGGCGCGCGTACGGGAAGTGATGCGCGCGGTCACCGCCAAGGTGGATCCCGCCCGCGTTTCCGGCCACTTCCACGACACTTATGGCCAGGCCGTCGCCAACATCCTGGCGGCATTGGAAACCGGCATCTCCATCTTCCATACCTCGGTGGCAGGGCTGGGCGGCTGCCCCTACGCCAAGGGCGCCACCGGCAACGTGGCGGCGGAAGACGTGCTGTACATGCTGCGCGGCCTGGACATCGAAACAGGCATAGACTTCGACGCGGTAGTCGACATCGGGCAATGGATCTCCGGCCACCTGGACCGCAAGTCCGCCAGCCGGGCAGGCAATGCAATCGCGGCCAGCCGCGCGGCTTAGCCGCTGGCCGCATTAAAAACCGGGGAACATTAGAGATTCTTTGGGTACTGAAGCGTCTCAAAAAACGCCGTCATAGTCCCAGGGGGGACACGGCGTCTTATCCAAGGAGCGTTTCGATGTCCGCCAATACCTCGGTTTCCATCAAGCTCGACAACTGCGGCCGCGCTTACTCCGAGTCGACAGACGACAATTACCATGGCCGCGCCTGCTGGCCGCCGGGTCCGAAGATTTTGCCCGGCACCAACTATGTGAGCCGGCTCGAAGACCCTTCGATCATGGCGCTCGCCAACCGGGTGTTCCTGGACAGCGAGCACGACCTGTCGCTGCAGACGGCTCAGGCCATGTGCAGCCTGGATGCCAACAAGGCGCATTGTGACGACTTGAATATCTTTGTCCGCATGCGGCCAGGCTTGACCTTCGAGATCCCCACGCGGGAAAACGTGTGGAAAATGAGAGACACCGCGAAGTGGAGTCATGCCCAATTCCAGAAGCATGTCGAGTGGCAACGGTATATGAGGCAGTTCAAGCCCGACGCCACGGATGCGCCTCCTCAGCCGGCAGCAACAGCCGACGCACGGCCCGACACGGCCGCGCCACGTCCGACAGAAGCTGCTCCGCAGCCCGCGGCGACACCGGCGACATCGGCGCCACCGGCGCCACCATCGTGCCCGGCGCTGGCGTCCGATGACTCGGAATTCAGCGGAATTGCCGACCACGAAATATGCAAGGAGTACTCGGATCCTCTCACAGAGTGGCTATGCTTTACGGGTCGCATTGCTAAAAAACTCCGCCAGCTGATAAAAGGCAGAAAAACGGTCCCCCCCGCAAGCACCGCGACAAGCGCAAGTGCAGCCACGGCACCAGCAGCAGCAGCAAGCACAAGCACAAGCACACCAGCCGCCGCGACTGCAGCCTAGGTCACGATTACCCGGATCATGCCGTCACGACAGCATGATCCTGCCTGATCCCATCGGGCGGTGGAGCAACCCCAACCGGTTTGCCTTGACGCTACCTGGACGCTGACTAAACCCTCAACGTATGGGCAGCGCATACATCAGGCCACCCTTGTTCCATTGCGCATTGAGGCCGCGCTGGATCTTCAGGGGACTGCCCTGGCCGACATTGCGCTCGAAGCTTTCGCCGTAATTGCCGACCTGCTTGATGATGTTGTAGGCCCACTTGTCATCCACCCCCATATTCTTGCCCGCGCCCGGAATCACGCCCAGGATGCGCTGGATATTGGGGTTCTCGCTCTTGAGCTGCTGTTCGACGTTGGCCGACGTCACGCCATACTCTTCCGCCTCGATCATGGCCGACAGCGACCAGGACACGATGTTCAGCCAGTTGTCGTCGCCCTGGCGCACGAAGGGACCGAGCGGCTCCTTGGAGATGATCTCCGGCAGCACCACGTAATCGTCCGGTTTCTGCAGCTTGGAGATGCGGATCGACGCCAGGCCCGATGCATCCGTGCTGAATACGTCGCAGCGGCCGGCCACGAAAGCGTTGACCACTTCATTGAACTGGTCGATCACCACCGGCTTGTAGTCGACCTTGTTGGCGCGTGCCCAATCGGCCAGGGTGTTTTCGTTCGACGTGCCGGCCTGCAGGCAGATGGTGGCGCCATTCAATTCCTTGGCGCTCTTGACGTTGAGCGACTTGGGTACCAGGAAGCCCTGACCGTCGTAGAAGTTGATGCCGGCATGGACCAGGCCCAGGGCCGTGTCGCGCTGCTGCGTGACCGAGGTGTTGCGTGCCAGCAGGTCGACCTCGCCGGATTGCAGGGCGGTGAAACGCTGCTGCGAATTCAGGGGCACAACCTTGAACTTGGTGGCGTCGCCGAATACGCTGGCGGCCACGGCCCGGCAGATATCGACGTCCAGGCCCTTCCAGTTGCCTTGGGCATCCGGCGCCGAGAAACCGGCGAAACCGGTGGTGGTGCCGCACAGCAGGGTGCCGCGGTGGCGCACCACATCGAGGGTCTTGCCTTGTTCCGGAGCAGCTTGCGCCGTGTGAGCAGCGCCGGCCAGGACGGCGGCGCCGATGACGGCCTTGACGATACGCATGATGAGTCCTTTTATGCAGTTCGGGCGGGATTGCGGGCTACGCCGCGAAACCCCGGAGCATAAGCTTAGCGCGCCGAATGGCAATAGGATAATGACCCGGGGCAATAAGCTCACGCCTGCCCCGCCGGTCGGCCCACCTTGCACAAAGGACCCTCAATCGTAGGAGCGGGCGTCCTCGATGACCTTGCCGTCATTGGGCAGGCTGCCGGGCGCGCACAGCTCGACCTCGGCCCGCAGCTTGGTGACGTCGCGGACGGATTCCGCCACGGCGCTTGCCAACGACGCCGCCGTCTCTGAAGCCTCGACCCGCAAGACCATGCGATCGGCCCCCGTCGCGCCGGTAATCACCAGGCGGCCCCGGCGCACCTGCGGATGGCGCCGCAGTATCTCCGCCACTTGTGACGGATGCACGAACAGCCCCCGCACCTTGGTGGTCTGGTCCGCCCGCCCCATCCAGCCGCGCAGCCGCAGATTCGTGCGGCCGCAGGGTGACTGGCCCGGCAACACCGCCGACAGGTCGCCGGTGCCGAAACGCACCAGGGGATAGTCCGGATTCAGCGTGGTCACCACGACTTCGCCGACCTCGCCTTCTTCCACCGGATCGCCGGTGCCGGGGCGCACGATCTCGACAATGATGTCTTCGCCCACCACCAGTCCCTCGCGCGCCTCGGTTTCGAAGGCGATCAGCCCCAGGTCGGCACTACCGTAAGCCTGATAGCCCTGCACCCCACGCGCCGACAGCCAGTCGCGTAGCGAAGGCGGGAACGCCTCGCCGGAAACCAGCGCGCGCCGCAGGGTGTCCAGCTTCACCCCCAGCTCCTCGGCCTTTTCCAGGATGATCTTCAGGAAGCTTGGCGTACCCGTATAGCCGCTGGGACCAAGGTCACGGATGGCCATGACCTGTTGCTCGGTCTGGCCGGTGCCGCCGGGAAAGACCGTGCAGCCCACGGCATGGGCGGCGGTTTCCATCATGGAACCGGCCGGCGTGAAGTGATAGGAAAAGCAGTTATAGGTCAGATGGCCTTCGCGAAATCCGGCCGCGTAAAGCGCCCGGCCGAAGCGCCAGTAGTCGCGGCGCGCGCTTTCCGGTTCGTAGATGGGACCGGGTGATGCGAACACCCGCAGGGCCTGGCCCCATCCCAGCGCCGCGTAGCCGCCGAAGACCTTTTCCGCGTCGACCGGACCAGGCGCCGCGCGACTGCGTTGCTGCCCTTCCAGCAATTCGTGCTTGCGCAGCACGGGCAGCGCCGCCAGCGCGGCCCGCGAGGTGACCGCGTTCGCATCGATGCCGGCAAGCTGCCGCGCCAAGGCGGGCGCGTGCGCTTGAGCGTGAGCGATCGCGGCCGGCAATGCGGCCAACAGGGCCTGCTCGCGCTGCTCGGGCGAGCGCGTTTCCAGGCCATCGAAGAAATTGGACATATGCCCGGTCTCCATCAAAGGGCATCAGCAAGGTGCATCAGCGAAGGCGGCATGCTTGCCTCGATCCGGTTCGTTGCCGAACCGGATCAGTGAAGCAACGCAGTGCGGCAGTACATTGAGTGCCCGCATTGCACGATGCGTCTCAAGCCAGCCAGCGTTTGCGCCGACGGTAGAACTTGGTGTCGCGGAAACTCTTGCGCGCACCACTGGAAATGCCCAGATAAAACTCTTTCACGTCTTCATTGGCGCTGAGCGCATCGGCCGCGCCATCCATCACCACCCGACCGTTTTCCAGGATGTAGCCGTAGTCCGCATAGCGCAGGGCGATGTTGGTGTTCTGCTCGGCCAGCAGGAAGCTGGTGCCTTCGCGCTGGTTGAGGTCGCGCACGATCTGGAAGATCTCCTCGACGATCTGCGGCGCCAGGCCCATGGAAGGCTCGTCCAGCAAAATCATGTTGGGACTGGCCATCAGGGCGCGGCCTATGGCCGTCATCTGCTGCTCGCCCCCCGATGTGTAGCCGGCCTGGCTGGTACGGCGTTGCTTCAGGCGGGGGAAATACTGGTACACGCGCTCCAGCGCCGCCGCGGTATCGCCCCGTCCCAGCCGGCGCGTGTACGCGCCGGTCAGCAGGTTTTCCTCCACCGTGAGGTGCGCAAAACAATGCCGCCCTTCCATCACCTGCACCACGCCGCGCTGCACCAGCTCGGCCGGCGACAGGCGCTCCACGCGTTCATCGCGATAGCGGATCTGCCCTTTGGTGACGTCGCCGCGCTCGCCCTTGAGCAGGTTCGATACGGCGCGCAAGGTGGTCGTCTTGCCCGCGCCGTTGGCGCCCAGCAACGCCACGATCTTGCCTTCCGGGACCTGCAGGGACACGCCCTTGAGTACCAGGATGACGTGGTTGTAGATGACTTCGATGCCGTTGACGTCCAGCAGCACCGGCGGCGCCGGCGCCGCCGCGCCAGCCCCGATGGCCGCGTCAGCCGTGTTCACACCCGCGGCAGTTGGCGATGTGCTCATTGAACCGCTCCTACGAAACAGATCTGCGCAAGGCAGCGAAAGCGCCTTTCAACCATGCGGATGGGGCGATCACATCGGCCAGTGATGCCGCCTCGGCACCACGACGCCGCATCACAGCCCGGTGCCGAATCCCACCGATGACGGCCGGTGCTACCCACCCCATCCGCAACACGCCAGGAACCGCCTACCCCTCGCAATTCTTCGGGGTGACGTTCTTGTCCTTGGCGTACTTGGCCGCTTCGGACTTCACCAGCGGGCCGACCATGTTGGGGTCGGCCTGATACCAGTCCGAAGCCACCTTGAACTGCTTGCCATCCCACTGCACGATGCGGGCCCAGTCGGCGCCCAGGTGATTGGCGCAGGACGTCTTGAACGGCCGCACGATGCCGCCGAAGCCCAGCTTATCGAGCTTCTCCTGCGTCAGGTCCAGGTTCTCGAAACCCCAGCGCACCTGCTCCGGCGTCACCGACTTGCCCTTGCCATATTTCTCCTGCGCGGTGCGGATGGCCTCCACTTGCAGCATGGAAATGATCATGCCGCGCGTGTGGGCGATGGTGCCCAGCGTGGTGTTGTTGCGGTCACTGCCCTGGCCCTTGTCGTAGACGAACTTTTTCAAGTCCGCCATGACCTTGCCCTGCTCGCCGCTGTTGTGGATGGTGATGGCGTTGTAGCCCTTGGCGACTTCACCCAGGTCCTTGACGTCGCCTTCCGAACCCGCCCACCAGATCGCGTACATCTTGTCGCGCGGATAGCCGCTGGCCTGGGCCTCGCGGATGGCGGTGGGCGTCATGATGCCCGCGCTCCACAGCAGCACATAAGCGGGCCGCGCCTGGCGGATCTGCAGCCAGGTCGATTTCTGCTCGACCCCCGGCGCGGTGACCGGATACAGCTGCAGTTCGAAGCCATTGGCGGCGGCGCGCTTCTGCAGCAGCGGAATCGGTTCCTTGCCGTAGGGCGAGTCGTGATACACCAGGGCGATCTTCTTGCCCTTGAGCTTGTCCATGCCGCCCTCTTTCTTGGCGATGTCCTGGATCATCACGTCGGCGGCCGTCCAGTAGGTGCCAAGCAACGGGAAGTTCCACTGGAACACGGAACCGTCCGCGGCCTGCGACAGGCCGTAGCCCACGGTTTCCACCGGCACCTTGTCCAACGGCGCCTTGTCGGTCACCGCGAAGGTGATACCCGTGGATTGCGTATCGAAGCCGGACGCGCCGGTGGGGCCGTGCGTCTTCAGGCGCTCGTAGCACTCCACGCCCTTGTCGGTGGCGTAGGCGGTTTCGCATTCCTCATAAGTGATCTTGACGCCGTTGATGCCGCCGTCGCGTTCATTGACCAGCTTCAGATAGTCCAGCTTGCCGTCGGCCCAGGGTATGCCCAGGGGCGCGAAGGAGCCGGTGCGGTAGACCAGCAGCGGCACGAACTGCTCGTCGGCCAAGGCCGGCACGCTGGCGGCACCCAGGGCGCCGCCCAGGGCAAGCGCGGCAGCCGCACGCCGAAGACTTGAATGCTTCAGGTTCCAATGCATCATCTCCACTACCTCCTCGGGGTGCTCTGTGGCACCGTGATAACCCGGTCTGGCGCCGGGTAAACGCTTGCCGCCTCAATCAATATGGGAACGGCCACAATCGCAATTTTTCTTTGGCTATGCTCCACAGCCGCGCCAAACCATGCGGCTCGGCGATCAGGAAGGTGACGATGAGCGCGCCGAACACCATGTGTTCGATGTGCGAAGCGGTATCCACCGCCAGCGGCAGGCCCAGCATCCCCGGGATATTCGACAGCAGCACGGGCACCAGCACGATGAAGGCGGCGCCGAAGAAGCTGCCCAGGATGGAGCCCAGGCCGCCGATGATCACCATGAACAGCAGTTGGAACGAGCGGGTCAGGTCGAAGGCCAGCGGCTCCCAGGAGCCCAGGTGGATGAAGCCCCACAAGGCCCCCGCCACGCCGACGATGAAGGAGCTGACGGCGAAGGCAGTCAGCTTGGCGTACATGGGGCGGATGCCGATCACCGAAGCCGCCACGTCCATGTCGCGGATGGCCATCCATTCACGGCCGACGGCGCCACGCACCAGGTTCTTGACCAGCAGCGTGAACACGCACACCAGCGCCAGCACGAACAGGTATTTCTCCATGGCGCTCTGCACCGGCAGGCCGAACACCGTGAGCAAGGGTACCGACACATTGCCCGACGACGAATAGTTGGTGAAGTACGGAATGCGCAGGAAGGCCCAGTCGACGAAGAATTGCGCGGCCAGGGTGGCCACCGCCAGGTACAGCCCGCGGATGCGCAGGCTGGGAATCCCGAACACCACGCCCACCACCGTGGCGCACAGTCCGCCCAGGACGATCTGCAGCAGCAGCGGCATGGCCGGAATGCGCACGCCGAAGTTCCAGGCGGCGTACGCACCCACCGCCATGAAGGCACCCGTGCCCAGCGAAATCTGGCCGCAATAGCCCACCAGCACGTTCAGGCCCACGGCCGCGAGCGACAGGATGAGAAAGGGGATCAGGATGGCGCGCAGCAGATAGTCGCTGGCCAGCAAAGGCACGCCGATGAAGGCGAACGCCAGCAGCAGCACGACGAAGATGCGGTCCTGGCGGATGGGGAAAATCTGCTGGTCGGCCAGGTACGTGGTCTTGAACTGGCCATTCTCTCGGTACAGCATGCGATGTCTCCTGTGTCCTTGGCGGTTGTACGGGCCGTGGGGGCCGTGGGGGCCGTAGGGGCCTGAGCCGTTCGAACCCTAAACGCGATCGATGATTTTTTCGCCGAACAGGCCTTGCGGCCGGAACAACAGGAAGACCAACGCCAGCACGTAAGCGAACCAGATTTCGATGCCGCCGCCGACCAGCGAACCCAGATAGACCTCGGACAGTTTCTCGCCTACGCCGATGATCAGGCCGCCCAGGATGGCGCCGGGCACCGACGTCAAGCCGCCCAGGATCACCACCGGCAGGGCACGCAAGGCGGCGGTGGACAGCGTGAACTGCACGCCGAACTTCGACCCCCAGATCACGCCCGCCACCAGCGCCACCAAGCCTGCCACGCTCCACACCACCACCCAGATGCGGTTCAGCGGAATGCCGATGGATTGCGCGGCCTGGTGGTCGTCGGCCACCGCGCGCAGCGCACGGCCGGTGGACGTGTACTGGAAGAACAGCGCCAGGGCGGCCACCAGCAGCGCCGCCACCACTGCCGCGGTGAGATCCTCCAGATTGATCAACAGCCCGCCCTCGAACACCGAGTCGAGAATGATGGCCGGATCCTTGGGCATGCCGACGTTGATCGAGTAGACAGAGCTGCCGAAGGAAATCTGGCCCAGGCCGTCGAGGAAATAGCTGATGCCCAGCGTGGCCATCAGCAGCGTGGTGGCCTCCTGATTGACCAGATGGCGCAGCACGAATTTTTCCACCACCACCGCCAGCGCGAACATCACGGCCGCCGCCAGGATGAACGCCAGCACGTTGGCCAGCAAGGCATTGTTGAAGCCCAGCCAGCGCGGAATCCATTCGGAAAAGCGCGCCATCGCCAGGGCGGCGACCAGCACCATGGCCCCTTGGGCGAAGTTGAACACGCCGGACGCCTTGAAGATCAGGACGAAGCCCAGGCCGATCAGGGCATACAACATGCCGCTCATCAGGCCGCCGAACAGCGTTTCGAGGAAGAATCCCATGTCGTGCTCCCGGCGCTCAGTGCGCCACGCCCAGGTATGCGCGGATGACGTCCTGATTGGCGCGCACCGCGTCGGGTTCGCCATCGCCGATCTTCTTGCCGTAGTCCAGCACCACCACCCGGTCGGAGATATCCATCACCACGCCCATATCGTGTTCGATCAGGACGATGGTCGTCCCGAACTCGTCGTTGACGTCGAGGATGTAGCGGCTCATGTCCTGCTTTTCCTCGATATTCATGCCCGCCATGGGCTCGTCCAGCAGCAGCAGGCGCGGCTCCATGGCCAGCGCGCGGCCCAGGTCGACACGTTTCTGCAGGCCGTAGGGCAGGCGCCCGACCGGCACTTTGCGGTAAGCCTGAAGCTCCAGGAAATCGATGATGTTCTCGACGAACTCGCGCTGGCGGCTTTCCTCGCGCGCCGCCGGGCCGATGCGCAGTGCCTGCGCCAGCAGGCCGCATTTCATGCGCAGGTTGCGGCCGGTCATGATGTTGTCCAGCACGCTCATGCCCTTGAACAGCGCCAGGTTCTGGAAGGTGCGCGCGATACCCATCTCCGCCGCGCGGCGCGGCGACATGCGGGAGTAATGCTCGCCCGCGAAGACGATGGCGCCCTGCTGCGGGGTATACACGCCATTGATGACGTTGAGCATGGAGCTCTTGCCGGCGCCGTTGGGGCCGATGATGGCGCGGATCTCGTGCTCGCGCACATTGAAGGAAATATCCGTCAGCGCCTTGACCCCACCGAAGGCGAGCGAAATATTCTGCATGTCCAGAATGACCTCGCCACTGCGCCGGGTACGGGCATTGGGTCCGGAAGCGGCCTGGGCGAGAGGCGCATCGGCGATGGCGGCAGAGGTGGAGGCGGCCGCGGTGGCGGGGTCAGGCGCGGCGGCCATCAAGGCGGCAGTTGTCATTTCAGGCCGCCTCCCCGGCCAAGGCGGGGAAGACCCGCGCGTCGCGCAGCTTCAGGTCCGCGGCGATCCGACCGCTGCGGCCGTCCTCGAACTTCACCTCGGTCTCGATGTATTGCGTGGCCTGGCCGGCGAACAGCGCGTCCACCAGCACGCCGTACTTCTGCGCGATGAAGGCCCGCCGCACTTTGCGCGTGCGCGTCAGCTCGTCGTCGTCCGGGTCCAGTTCCTTGTGCAGGATCAGGAAGCGGCGCACTTGCGAAGCCGCCAGGCGCGGATCACGCGCCAGCTCGGCATTGGCCTGTTCGACGCAGCCCAGGATCAGCTCATTGACTTCATCCTTGCCCGCCAGGTCCGTATAGCCCGCATAGGGCAGTCCGCGCCGCTCGGCCCAGTTGCCCACCGCTTCCAGATCGATGTTGATGAACGCGCAGACCTGGTCGCGGCCGGCGCCGAAGGCCACCACTTCCTTGATGTGCGGAAAGAACTTCAGCTTGTTCTCGATGTACTTGGGGGCGAACAGGCTGCCGTCGGCCAGCTTGCCGACGTCCTTGGCGCGGTCGATGATCTTCAGTTGGCCGTCCTGGTCCAGATAACCGGCATCGCCAGTGTGGAACCAGCCGTCTTCGCCGCGTGCTTCCAGCGTGGCGGCGGCGTTCTGGTAGTACTCCTTGAACAGGCCCGGACTGCGCACCAGGATCTCGCCGTTGTCGGCCACCTTGATCTCCACCCCCGCCACCGGCGGGCCCACGGTGTCGGCGCGCACTTTGCCGTCGGGCTGCACGCACACGAACACCGACGTTTCGGTGGAGCCGTACAGCTGCTTCAGGTTGATGCCCAGCGAGCGATAGAAGGTGAAAAGATCAGGCCCGATGGCCTCGCCCGCGGTGTAGGCCACGCGTACGCGGCTCATGCCCAGGGCATTGCGCAATGGACCGTAGATCAGCACGTCACCCAGGGCATAGCGCATGCGGTCGAACAGGCCGACCGGTTCACGGTCCAGGATGCGTACGCCGACGCGGCGCGCCAGGTTCATGCAGGCCTTGAACAGGTGGCGCTTCAGATAGCCCGCGTCTTCCATGCGTATCAGCACGCGCGTCAGCAGGTCTTCCAGGATGCGCGGCGGCGCGAAGTAATAGGTGGGGCCGATGTCCCGCATGTCGATGGCCACGGTGGACGGCGATTCGGGATGATTGACCGTGAAGCCGGTGACCAGCAGTTGGGTATAGGAGAACATGTTCTGCCCGATCCACGCCGGCGGCAGGTACGCCAGCACGTCCTCGTGGTCGGTCAGTTTTTCCATCTCCTGCACGGCGCGCGCCCGATCGATCAGCGCCAGATGGGTCAGCACCACGCCCTTGGGCTTGCCGGTGGTGCCGGACGTGTAGAACATGGCCGCGGTGTCCTGCGGGCGCACTGCCGCCGCGGCCTGGTCGAAGAAAGCGGCATCGCGTGCCGCGTGCGCGTCGCCGGAGGCCAGCAGCGCGTCGAAGGACATCAGCAAGGGATCGGCGTAATGGCGCAGCCCGCGCGGATCGTCATAGACCACGCGCCTCAGGTCGGGACAGACTTCGCGCAGCTCCAGCATCTTGTCGACCTGCTCCTGGTCCTCGGCGATCACCACGCCGACGGCGGCATCCTGCAGCACGTAGGCCATTTCCTGGGCCACGGCGTCCTGGTACATCGGTACCGGAATCGCGCCCAGCGCCTGGGCCGCCATCATGGAGATATACAGACGCGGACGGTTTTCACCCACCACCGCTACGTGCTGGCCGGGCAACACGCCTTGTGCGGCCAGGCCATGGGCGGTGCGGCGCACCAAAGCGGTCACCTGCGCCCAGGTCAGGGCCTGCCAGATGCCCAGGTGCTTTTCCCGGATCGCGGGACGGTCGCCGCGCGTACGCGCATGGGCCAGCAGCAAAGCGGGGAAGGTGTCCGCCGCCGCCGGCATCGGCGAGGATGCAGACAGGTCTTGCGCCACGTTGTCTCCTGTGTGGGTCTGGGCGCGGCCTGCCTGATGTGACGATCAGTGGATCGTGACACCCCCCGGCGCGGCGTCCAGCCCTTGTCGTTGTAGGTATCGGGCTGCGCTTAAGGTATAAGGTTAAAAATCCGCCAACTGTCACCCCTGCGACATTTCATAGTTTTCTAGGGTATATCCCGATGCAGCATGCCGATTCATTGCAGCTAGCCGCCGCCTGGCTGCGGGTACTCACCGCGCCGGAGCAGGCGCGCGTCCTGAAGGACGTCACCATCCAGCATGTGAATGCCGGCACCATCATCGAGCGCAAGGGCGAGCCGGGCCAGGCCTGGATTGGCGTGCTGGCCGGACTGGTAAAGGTTTCGGTGGGCAATGCGGACGGCAAGCTGGCGTCGCTGACCGGCGTGCCGGCGGGCGGATGGATAGGCGAAGGCACCCTGCTCAAGCATGAGATCCGCAAATACGACGTGGTGGCGCTGCGTGATTCAGTGGTGGCGCGTCTGCCGGCCGCCACTTTTGAATTTTTGCTGGACACCAGCATTCCCTTCAACCGCTATCTGCTGCAGCAGCTCAACGAGCGGGTGGCGCAGTTCATCGGCAAAGCGGAAAACGATCGCCTGCTGGACACCGATGCGCGCGTGGCGCGCTGCCTGGCGGAATTGTTCAATCCCCTGCTTTATCCCGGCATGGGGATGAAGCTGGCCATCACCCAGGAAGAAGTGGGCTACCTGGCCCGGGTGTCACGCCAGCGCGCCAACCAGGCGCTGGGCGCGTTGGAGGCGGCGGGCATGCTGCGCGTGGAATACGGCGGCGTGCGGGTGCTGGACCTGGAAGGGTTGAAGCATTATGGGGAAGACCCCTTGGCGGGCAAGGGGCTTCCGTAGATGACTTCCTGAGTTGCCTTTCTCAGGTGGATTCAGGCTCACCTTTACCCCATCGGCGACTCCCATCTTGAAGGCAGGGTGCCGGAACCGGTCACCGAGTACACCGACTTGCCCGCGTACAGGTCCACAGACGGTGGCGACGCCAGGCCGTAGTAGCCGGCCACGGTCAGCTTTTCCGTCGAGCGTTTCTTGGTCACAACCAGGTCATTGCCAATGCGGCTGACCGACATCTTGTCCGGCTTGGCGCCAGGGCCGAATACGATACTCATATGCTTGGTGAGGTTCGTCACCCGCGTGTCGCTCCAATTGGATGTCAAGTGAAGCATCCACGAACTCATGCCGCCCGCGTCGATGGTATTGCTACCGCTTCCCAGCGTGATCCGCCCCACGTCGCCAGTCAGACGAATATCATTGTTGCCCTCACCTATATTCAGACCTGATGGGAAGGAGCCAGTGAGCTGGTTGTTGCCGTGGCCCACATATACGTAATCGACCTCGCCCGACACCACATTGTTGCCATCACCCAAGCTCAGGGAATTACCGGAACCTGTGTAGCGGTTATTGCCATTACCCAAGGCCACGGCGGAATACTTGCCTTCGGTCGCGTCGATGATGTTGTTGCCATTGCCGGCGTTCAACATGGCGAGCGAACCCTTCAAACTGACCTGGTTGTCGCCGTCCCCGAGGGTAATCCTCGAGCTTATTCCCGTATCCTGGATTTCGTGATTCGAATGGGTGGTATCCGTGAAAACGCTGCGCTCTCCTTTCAGTTCGATGGGCGCCGGTGACGTTCCTGCAGCGCGGCGCACACGCACGCCGTCCGCGGAGGATACGAACACCTGCGGCGATGTGTCCAGCACGGGCAGATCCGACGTATTAGCGAGCGCTGCCAGCCCTTCATGCGCAATGCCACCGTGCCGCTTTGCATCGCCCAGGACCGGCGCGTTGGTGGAAGGAAAGTCCTGGACTTGGGATTGAGAGATTTGAGTCATAGTGGAATCCAGTAGATGAGTGTTGATCGGTTCGTGGATTGCGCTGGCCCTCACGGCAGCGAGGGACCGCCCAGACAAGGAAATATGGCGCTCGCTTTACGGAAAAGACCTACGAGAGAATCATGGGAAACACTGCGCGGGGCGTAGGTTCCATGCCTTGGTCCTTGAGGGCGAACGCCGTCACATGCGCAGCGCCGCTACCGTGGCGGCCTTGATAGAGTGTCGGCCCAGGGCGTCGGCCGGTGGCCGGCTTCACGCCGGCCACCCGATTCGACATAGATCGAATCAGCCGTGCCACTTCGATTTCAAGAAATCACGGACCTCATCCGAGGGCTGATAGCCGGGGTTGCCCAACACCTTGCGCAGTTGTTCCACGGTGTCCGCCTGTACGTCATAGCGGAGCGGGCCAGCGCGTAAAGTCAGAGTCGGTTGCGGCTGCATGCCAAACAGGCCAGGAACCACCAGTTTTTCCTTCGCACCGGCCACGGTGACGACCAGGTCGTTGCCGTTGCGTCCGATGTTGACAGTGTCCTTGGTCGCGCTGGCGCCCATATCGATCGTCAGATCCGTCGGGTTTATCAAGCGAGCCTCGCCCCCCTTGAGGCGCAGCTCGGCATAAGGGGACGACACATCCGCGGCGTCGACCGTGTTGAAGTCGCCGGACACGACATTGAGACCGTCATGAAGCTTGATGACGGGCGCGGCAATGTCGCGGCGCGGGCGCGCAGGGGTTTCAGACGGAGCCGGCTGCGCCGCGGGACTCAGCAAGGGCGGTAGCGTGGCGTCGCCGAGCGCTGCCAGATCGCGATAAGCATCGCCATTGGCCAGCTTTGCATCGGGCGAAGTAGCCTCATTGCTGGAATGCGCCACGTGGAATTGGGATTGAGAGATTTGCGTCATATTTGATTCATTGGATTTGCCGTCCTGATTCACCATCATCAGAACGGTCGTTGAGGAACACTGAAAGTGCGAGAAAAACGGCATTACCTGCAGATCAAACCGCGGCAGCCGTTGCCGGACGCGCGCAGGAGAGGCCTCCCACGGCGCGGCCGTAGCGGGCGATTCCTGTGAGGATCAGGCCGGAAGGTCCTTGGGCAGAGAGCGTGTAAAGGCTTGCCCCGTAGCGCCTTGCCCGGTAGAGCCTTGCCCGGTAGAGCCTTGCACCATATGGGCTTGCCCCATTAGCGTGACCGGCTTTTCCTTGAGCGCCTGGAGCTGGCCGGACGTGTACGCATCCTTGAAAACAAAGCGCGCCATACCGTCCCTGCTGGCCGCAACCAGATGGTCGCCCTGCCGGCTGAAGGCGATACCTTCCCGCCAGGACTCGCCATCGAATCTGATCGTCATGCCCGCGGCATCGCCCTTCAATTCCGTATGGCCATTGCCCAGATGGAGATTCGCATCCTGGCCATTTTTCATGGTGATGGTGTTGAAACCATTGCCAAGATGAATTCGGGTGCGGTCACCAGCGCCGGTCACATTGAGCATGTTCTTGCCGTTGCCCAGGACGAGCTCGCCGATGGTGCCGCTGATGCGATTGTTGCCATGGCCTATCTTCGCCTTTTCGAGCAGGCGGCCCTTATGCATCGAGGGGACGATCTTGTTGTCGCCATTGCCCATGGTCAGGTCGTGCACTTCGGCAAAGACGTAATTTCCGCCATTACCCAGCACGACGCGGGCGGTCGGATCCATGCTATGGATGAAATTGTTGCCGTGACCCGCGGTATACATCCCATCGCGGCCATCCATGTACACGAAAAAGGGGCTGTCTCCCATCCTGATCTGATTGCCCACACCGATATCGACAATGCTCCGGCCCCGATCATGCAGATCTTCATAGCGCTGGTTTTCACCGCGGACGGTCACCTGCCGCTGGTTCGGAGCCTGCACTGGCTGCAGGGTCGGTACAGGGGGCGCTCTCATGGGGTCCGGCAGCGGCGCCAGCCCGGCGAGACCGAGGAACCCGTTTTCCGCGGCAGCCACGGTCTGCGGCTGGCTCTGGGCCGCAATGCTGGTCCTCGACAGGGACAGCGCGTTTGAAATCGCGCTCATCAAAGGCCGCCGAAGTCTTTGGCGAAGGAATAGCGACGACCGTCGCTTTCGATGGCGAAGTCGACTTCCCCCGCAGGCTTGGTATACACGCCAACTACCGTCAGCTCCTCACCGGGGCCGGGTCCCCTGACGATCAGGTCAGTGCCACGCCGACGAAAGACGGGCTCGCCACCCTCATCGGGTGTGCTCAGGAACACCTCCATGCCACCCACATCGCCCTTCAGATCCGTGATGCCACCGCCCAGCTGCAGGCCCACTTCCGCGCCGTTCTTGATGGTGATCTGGTTGATGCCGGGGCCCACGCTGATGCTCGTGACCGGTGCGCCATCGACGTCCAGCGTGTTGCTGCCATCGCCCAGGTTCAAGGTGGTGAACTTGCCACTGAAGGTGTTGTTGCCATCGCCCAGCCTGATGGAAGCCCGCTGGTCGGCGCTGATCACTTCATTGTTGCCGTTGCCGGCGCTGAGCCGCGCGGCGTCGCCATTCAACGTGACGTGGTTGTCCCCGTCTTTCAGCTGAAGCGCGTTGCGCACACCGACTACCGCCAAACGCTCGGACACATCGGTTTGCTGACGGTAGAGGGTCCCCTTGCCGTCTATCGTCTTCGTGGCCCCGGGCGCGGGAGGCGACGCTGGCGCGCCCAGGGCCATGGCGGCATTGCTGTTGTGTGCCCCCAGACCGGCGAGCGAATCCTGGGCCACGGCCGATGCCGGGGACTGCGCCACCGGGTTGGCGTTCGAGAAGGAAGCGACGTTCGAAATAGTGCTCATGACTGATCTCCAATGCTCATTTGCTTGAGCGAAATGTCCAGGCTTCTGCGTCGTGCCAAATCACTGCAAACGATTCAGCGTTGTAGGAAACCCAGACGGATAATTTGAAGAATCAGTCCGCGGAAAAGATTTTTTGTTCCGCACCTAACGGTGCAATAGCAAATAGCTATGTGAAGTAACAGCGCTGAATCAGAATCAGCGCACCGTGATTCTGCGAATCACTCTAGAAAACCCTGGCGCTGTCGGGCGGCGGAGAGTGATTCATCCATGCGAAGGCATGTGTGAACATGTCGCATTCAGCTGTTTTTCAGCATAGGCGCGCACGAAAACCGCGAGCTTCGGCGGCGCGATTTCCCTATCAGCTTGGGAAAAATCAGCGCCCGCCAGCGGCCGATTCATACAGGTCCAGCGGAATTGTCGAGCCAGTAAGAATCACCCTGCATCCCCTTACTTCTCGCCACCCGGCCCAGGATAGGGCGCCCCCAGCCAGCGCCGCGCGCCCGGCCCGCCGCGGCCGACGAAGTCGTCTGGATTGGCCAGCTTGCAATGCTTGAGCGACAGGCAGCCGCAGCCGATACAGTGGTCCAGGTCCATGTTCAAGCGTTGCAGTTCCTCGATCCTTTGGGTCACGTGGCGCTTCCAGTCGCGTGACAGGGCGCGCCAATCCTTGTTGGTCGGCAGGGTATCGGTGGGCAGCGCGGCCAACTGGCGGCCGATATCCTCCAGGGTGTAGCCGATCTTCTGCGCGAAGATGATGAAGGCCACCCGCCTGAGCGTGGAGCGCGGGTAGTAACGGCGCGTACTGCCCTGCCGCGAAGACACGATCAAGCCCATCGATTCGTAATAACGCAGCGCGGATGCGGCCACGCCGCTGCGTTTGGCCACTTCGCTGATAGGCATCAGCGGATCGGCGGCGCGTCCAATGGCGGGCTTTTCACCATGGACGCTGACGACGGAATGGCCGGCCGTCGCGGCGGCAGGACGCTTGGTTGCAGCAGGACTGGGCATCACGACTCCCTTGCAATGGTGTGGTCTTGATTGACTTGAAGTTTACTTTAACTTGTACATTCGCCCGGCCCTGTCCCGAATCGTGCAAAAAATGCCTGCAATCCGTCGCCTGCCTGCCCATTCACCGCCCCACTTCCCCTCACCGTCGCTCTCATCGTTGCAAGCGCTGTCCCGCGCATCCGCTCACTCCCCATCCTCTTCATCCTTCGCTACCGCCTTCCCCATTCGCGGCGTGTTGGCCTTTTTTCTCATGTTGACCCTGGCGGCCTGCGACCGCGCGGCGCCCCCCACGGCGGCGGCACCCGCCGAAGTCGGCGTGGTCACCGTCACGCCGCGCAGCGTGGAACTTGCCGATGAATACAACGGCCGCGTCGAAGCGGTGAATGCGGCGCGGATACTGCCGCGCGTGGGCGGCTATCTGGAACGGGTGGCGTACCAGGAAGGGCAACAGGTCGCACAGGGCGCGGTGCTGTTCGTCATCGATCAACGGCCTTACCGCATCGCGCTGGATCGCGCGCAAGCCCAGCTGCAACGCGCCCGGACCGCCGCACGCCTGGCTCAGGTGCAGTACAAGCGGGTCAGCACCCTGTTCGCGGCGCGTGCCACTTCCCAGGAGGAACTGGACAATGCCCGCGCGACGGCCGAACAGGCCCGCGCGGATGAACAGGCGGCCGACGCCGCGGTGGCGGATGCTCGCCTGAACCTGGACTACACCGAGGTGCGCGCGCCGGTGGCCGGGCGTGCCGGGCGCGCCATGCTGACAGCGGGCAACCTGGCCATCGCCGATCAATCGCTGTTGACGTCAGTAGTGGCGCAAGACCCCGTCTATGTCTACTTCGACTGCGACGAACAGAGTTACCTGCGCTACACCGCCGCAAGGGGACAGGCGCAGGACCGCGCGATCTCGGCCAACACCGTGCGCGTGGCCCTGGCCAATGAACAAGGCTTTCCCCATACGGGCCAGGTCGATTTTCTCGACAACCAGGTCAATCCCGTGACCGGCACGATACGGGCGCGTGTTCGTCTGGACAATGCGGGCGGCATCTTCACGCCGGGCCTGTATGCGCGCGTGCAACTGGTGACCGGCACGGCGCCGCGGGCACTGCTGGTGGACGACAAGGCCGTGCGCACGGACCAGGACCGCAAGTACCTGTATGTCGTGTCAGCCGATGACAAGGCCTTGCGCCGCGAGGTCACGCTGGGCCGCCTGGTGGGAGGACAGCGCATCATCGAGACGGGGTTGCAAGCGGGTGAACGGGTAGCCGTGGATGGCACGCAGAAGGTGTTCTACTCCGGCGCGCCTGTGAAGGCGGTGCCCTACGCCACGCAAAGCGCGGCCGCGGAATAAGGTAGCGCCACCATGGATTTCTCCCGCTTCTTCATCGACCGGCCCATCTTCGCCATCGTCCTGTCCATCATCATCTGCGCCTTGGGCGCCATCGCCATCCCCTTGCTGCCGGCGGGCGAATATCCCGAAGTGGTGCCGCCCAGCGTGGTCGTGCGCGCGACCTACCCCGGCGCCAATCCCAAGGAAATCGCCGAATCCGTGGCCGTTCCGCTGGAAGAGGCGATCAACGGCGTCGAGGGTATCCTGTACATGAAGTCCGTCGCGGGGTCCGACGGCAGCCTGCAAGTGGTGGTCACCTTCGCCGCCGACGTCGACCCCGATACCGCCGCCGTGCGCGTGCAGAACCGCGTGAGCCAGGCCTTGTCGCGCCTGCCGGAAGAAGTGCGGCAGTATGGCGTGACCACGCAGAAGCAGTCGCCCACGCCACTGATGTACGTGAGCTTCTACTCCCCCGACGGCAAGCTCGACTCGCTCTACCTGCGCAACTACCTGACCCTGCATATCAAGGACGAGTTGTCCCGCTTGAACGGCATCGGCGACGTCAGCCTGCTCGGCTCCGGCGAGTACGCCATGCGCATCTGGCTGGACCCAGACCGCCTGGCGGCACGCAATATGACCGCCAGCGATGTCATCGCCGCGGTGCGCGAACAGAATGTACAGGTGTCGGCCGGCCAGATCGGCGCGGAGCCGGCACCGCGCGACAACGACTTCCTGGTGCCGATCAATGTCCGCGGCCGCCTGCGCAGCGCGGAAGAGTTCGGCGACATCGTGCTCAAGCAAGGCGGCGACGGCCAGGTGGTGCGCCTGGCCGACGTGGCTCGGGTGCAGCTGGGCGCCAGCGACTATACGTTGCGCTCCTTCATCGACGAGCACGCTTCAGCCTCCTTGGGGATCTTCCTGACGCCGGGCGCCAATTCCCTGGCGGTGGCCAAGACGGTCTATGCCAAGCTGGACGAGCTGTCGCAAAAGTTCCCGCCCGGCATGGCCTACAAACCGGTCTGGGATCCCACGGTCTTCGTGCGCGATTCCATCAGCGCGGTGCAACACACGCTGATCGAGGCGGTGGTGCTGGTGGTGCTGGTGGTGATCCTGTTCCTGCAGACCTGGCGCGCCTCCATCATTCCGCTGCTGGCCGTGCCGGTATCGGTGATCGGCACCTTTGCCTGGCTGTACCTGCTGGGCTACTCGATCAATACCCTGACGCTGTTCGGCCTGGTGCTGGCCATCGGCATCGTGGTCGACGACGCCATCGTGGTCGTCGAGAATGTCGAACGCAACCTGGAACGCGGACTGTCGCCACGCGACGCGGCCCACCAGGCCATGCGCGAAGTCTCCGGCCCCATCATCGCCATCGCGCTGGTACTGTGCGCGGTATTCGTGCCCATGACCTTCCTGAGCGGCGTGACAGGCCAGTTCTACAAGCAGTTCGCGGTGACCATCGCCATCTCCACGGTGATCTCGGCGATCAACTCGCTGACCTTGTCGCCGGCGCTGGCCGCCAAGCTGCTGCGGCCTCACAACGCGAAGAAGGACAGGCTGGCGCGCGGGATCGACCTGTGTTTCGGCTGGCTCTTCCGGCCCTTCAACCGCTTCTTCCAGCGCAGCTCGGACAGCTATCACGGCGTGGTCGGCCGTACGCTCAAACGCCGCGGCCTGGTCTTCCTGGTGTATGTGGTGTTGCTGGGTGGGACGGCCCTGCTGATGCGCGTCGTGCCGGCCGGCTTCATTCCCGACCAGGACAAGTTGTACCTGTTCGCCGGCGCCACGCTGCCCGAAGGCGCTTCCTTGCGGCGCACCGACGAGGTGGCCAAACAGATTACCGACATCGCCTTGCATACCGATGGCGTCGAAATGGTGCCCGGCTTCAGCGGCTTCAACGCCTTGCAGATGTCGAACACGCCCAACTCGACCAATCTCTACGTCATCCTCAAGCCCTTCGATCAGCGCACGCGCAGTGCCCAGGAGATCAACGCCGAGCTGGGAGCCAGGCTGGCTGGCCTGCGTGGCGGCTTCGCCTATGCGCTGATGCCGCCACCCATTTCCGGGCTCGGCAATGGATCCGGCTATTCCCTGTATATCGAAGACCGGGCCGGCCTGGGCTACGGTGCCCTGCAACAGGCACTGGACAAGCTGCGCGGCGCCATCGCACAGACACCGGGCATGGGATTTCCCGTGAGCACCTATCAGGCCAACATCCCGCAGGTCGAAGTCAGGATCGACCGCGTCAAGGCCAAGGCCCAGGGCGTCGCCCTGACGGACATCTTCTCCACCCTGCAGGTGTACCTGGGGTCGATGTATGTCAATGACTTCAACCTGTTCGGCCGTGTCTACCGGGTCATGGCGCAAGCCGATGTCCAGCACCGGCAGACCGCGCAGGATATCGGCCGGCTGCGCGTGCGCAATGCATCCGGCGAGATGGTGCCCCTGGGTTCGATGGTGACACTGGCCGACGACTACGGACCGGACCCGGTGTTGCGCTACAACGGCCACCCGGCGGCGGACCTGATCGGATCGGTCGATCCCAAGGTGCTGTCCTCGGGCGAGACCATCGCCACCATCGAACGCATCGCCAAGGAGGTGTTGCCCACGGGTATCGCCCTGGAGTGGACCGACCTCAGCTACCAGCAGGTGACGCAGAGCAATGCCGCGATCGTGGTGTTCCCCCTGGCGCTATTGCTGGTCTTCCTGGTCCTGGCCGCCCTGTATGAAAGCTGGACGCTGCCCTTGGCGGTGATCCTGATCGTGCCCGTATGCCTGTGCGCGGCGTTGTTCGGCGTGTGGCTGGCCGGCGGCGACAACAATGTATTCGTGCAGGTGGGCATGGTGGTGCTGATGGGGCTGGCGTGCAAGAACGCCATCCTGATCGTGGAGTTCGCCCGCGAACTGGAATTGCGGGAAGGCAAGGATCCTGTCCATGCGGCGCTGGAAGCATGCCGGCTGCGCTTGCGGCCCATTGTGATGACATCGGTGGCCTTCGTCGCCGGCGCGGTACCGCTGCTGATCGGCAGCGGCGCCGGCAGCGAGATCCGCTACGCCACCGGCGTCACGGTCTTCGCCGGGATGCTGGGGGTGACGGTGTTCGGCCTGTTCCTGACGCCGGTGTTCTATGTCGCCATCCGCAAACTGGCCGGTGGCCGCGCCCTGGTTGCCCATGCACCGGGCCAAGGAGTCCATGAATGAGCATGCCCATATCGAAGTATGTGGCGCCCGCGCGGCTGCCGTTGTCCTTGCTGTTGGCTTTGCTGGCAGGCTGCGCGGCCGGCCCTGATTTCGAACCTGCCGAGCAGACGCTGCCGGCGCATTTCGCGCGCGCGGCGCCAGCCCCGTCCGTCCCGCCGATCGATGCGGATGCCCAATTCTGGCGCGGCTTCGGCGATCCGCGACTGGCGGCCTTGGTAGGCCAGGCATTGGCCGCCAATCAGGATCTGCGCGCAACGGTCGCGCGCTTCGACGCCGCCAATGCCCTGCTGGCCGACGCCAGGCTCGACCGCTATCCCACCGTGACCGCCAGCGCCCAGGAGGGCCATCAACTTCTAAGCAAGGACCAGGCTTTCGGCGCGCCGCGTTCGGAACGCAGCACGCCCACATCGAGCCTGCAGGCCAATGCCAGTTGGGAACTGGACCTGTTCGGCCGCGTGCGCCGTGGTATCGAAGCGCAACAGGCCGACACCGCCGCCAGCGCCGCCGACATCAACGCCATGCGCGTGACCGTGGCCGCCGAAGTGGCCAGCACGTATGTGAATCTGCGCGGCGCACAGGAAAGATTGCGCATCGCACAGGCCAATGCCGACAATCAACAGCAGACCCTGGCGCTCATCCAGGCCCGCATCGACGCGGGCCGCGGTTCCGACCTGGACTTGGCGCGGGCGCGCGCGCAATGGCAGACCACGGTCTCACGCGTAGCGGTTTACCAGGCCAGCATAGGGGTCGCCCAACATCGTCTCGCTGTACTTACCGCACGCCCGGCCGCCGACCTGATCCGCGAACTGGACATCCCGGCCGCCTTGCCACGTCTGGATGCGCGCGTGGCTCCCGGCACGCCGGCGGACATGCTGCGCCGCCGGCCCGACGTTGCCGCGGCGGAAGCACGCCTGCATGCCGCCACGGCGCGCATCGGAGTCGCCACGGCGGATCTGTTCCCACGCCTGACCCTGGGCGGCCTCATCGGCAGCGCCAGCTATTCCTATGGCGTGTTCCGGTCCGGCAGCGACACCAACCTGATCGCGCTGGGCATCGATTGGTCATTCCTCGACATCGGCCGCGTACGCGCGCGCATCGCCGCCAGCGAAGCCGACGCCGCCGGCCTGCTCGCGCGGTACCAGCAGACCGTGCAACTGGCCCTGGAGGACACCGAGAATGCCCTGCTGCGTTCCGCCCGTATCGGCGAGGAGGCCGGCCATCTGCAACGTGCGGCCGCGGACAGCGCGACTGCCGTCCGCCTGGCCGACGCCCGCTTCAAGGCGGGGGCCATCGACTATTACCAGGTGCTCGACGCGCAGCGTGAGCAGCTACAGGCGCAGGACGCCGCCGCCGATGCCGACATGCGCGGCGCCGCCGCGGTGGTGGCCTTCTACAAAGCCATGGCCGGCGGTTGGGATCCGGCTAGCCAAGATGGGGCGAGCGTCGGCGACCAGGGCGCTCTACACCTGGGATCGCGATAGCCCCGCGCGCACCGTGAACGTCGGTCTCGGAAACGTGCTGAAGAGGCCCGGCACGATCAATTTCTCGTTCACATCCGTCCTGCTGGCGATCAGGTCATTGCCGACACGGCCAATCGCGACATTGTCCTTGGTCGCCCCCGCGCTGAACTCGACCGTGAGGTATTCGAGCGGCGCCTTCAGCGTGGTTACGCCGCCATTGAGTTTCACGTGCCCGCCGCGCTTCAGGGCGCCCGCATCAACCGTGTTGTTGCCGCCCCCTAGCGTCAACGTACCCAGACGCTCCGCCACGATGATTTCGTTATTGCCCTTGCCGACGCTAAGCATGGTGAAGCCGCCGCGGATCCGGTTGTCGCCATTGCCCACCTGCATGACCTGGGCGTCACCGGTGAAGTGATTATTGCCATGCCCCAAGGTGACATTCTTCATCGTCCCGTCGATGCGATTATTGCCGTCACCGGCGGTCACATTGGCGAATTTTCCGGTCACGGTGACCGTGTTCGCGCCATTGCCCAGCGCGACCCGGTTGAGCATGCCCCTCACCTGCAAGTCGTTGTCGGCATGGACGTTGGGCGCCTCCGTGTAGCGCTCCGCCGGTTGGGTGAGCACGACAGGCGTCGGCGCGCCGCCGGCACAGGCAGCGGCAGCGGCAGCGCGACGATTGCTGGCGCTGCGTTCCGCCGACGCAGGGTATGGCTGCAGTTCCGGCAGTGCCTGGGCGGCAAGGCCATGCAGCGCGGCAAGCAGCATGTCATCGGATACAGGCATGGGGGGTCGTGCAAATTGACCGGCGCATTGATACCCGGTGAAGTTAGAAATGGTGTTCAAGAAAACTGATCTCCCTATGCTCATTTGCGCGCAAGCGCCCGGCTTCTACGTTCGCGCCGATCGATGATCGCCAAGAGCGATTCGACTCTTGCGCAGGCCAGACGAAGCAATGGGAGAGTCAGTCCTGCAAAAAGGATTTTTGTTCCCCGAGCATCAAGTCGCTCCACAGGCGCGGTTTGACGTGCCGGCACTGAATCACACACTCCGTTTCGTGATCCGGCGAATTGCCTGTCAAACCTTCGGTTCGCCTATGAAACCCTTGAATCACGGGGCGCCGGCGGGTGATTCACCCGTGGCACGGCCAGGCTGAACTCAGAATATTCAGCTATCTTTCAGCTCGATGATGAGCAAAATCGCCCGCGCCGTCGGCGCTATTTCCGTCCCAGTTTGGGAAAAATCCGCGCGCATGGGAGGCTGATTCACACGGGCACGTGGGAACCGGCCAAGCAATGAGCATCGCTTGGCCAGCCAGAGGCGCGGCCAGTCGGGGCCACAGTCAGCTGGAGCCTCGGTCAACGGGAACCGCGGTCAGCCGGCGCCGCGGCCAGCCAGACCACCCGTCAGTGGGAGCCGCCCAGATAAGCCGCGACCACGGCGGGATCGTGCCGCAGCTTGTCGGGCGTGCCATGAACCGAAATGCGGCCGTTCTCCAGCACGTAGCCGTAGTCCGCCACGTTCAGCGCGGCGGCGGCGAACTGTTCAACCAGCAGCATGGTCACGCCCTGCTCCTTCAAGCGGCCGATGATGCGGAACACCTCTTCCACCAGGATCGGTGCCAGTCCCATGGACGGTTCGTCCAGCAGCACCAGGTCGGGGTTCAACATGACGGCGCGCGCCATGGCCAGCATCTGCTGCTCACCGCCAGACAGGGTGCCGGCCAGTTGGGTGCGCCTTTCCTTCAAGCGCGGGAACAGATCCATGGCGCGGTCCAGGTCGCCGTCGACGTCACCGCGCGGACGCTTGCCGGTCAGGCGTGGATAAGCGCCCAGCCGCAGATTGTCGGCCACGGACAAGGTCGGGAATACGCGTCGACCCTCCGGCGAATGGGCCAGGCCCAGGCGGGCGATGCGATGCGAATCCAGGCCATCGATACGCTGCGCGCCCAGCGTGATCTCGCCGCTGGTGGGCTTGATCATGCCCGACAGCGCGCGCATGGTGGTGGTCTTGCCGGCGCCGTTGGAGCCGATCAGCGTCACCACCTTGGCCTTGGGCACATCCATGCTGATGCCGTGCAGGACCTTGACTTTGCCGTAGCCCGCTTCGAGGTTCTTGATGGATAACATGTCCGCTTCCTGTTCCTTGCCTTGTCCGGTGCTTCCGCGTGAGTCCGAGTGTTCAGGCGGCCGAGCCGCCCAGGTAAGCCTCGACCACCTTGGGATTGGCCTGCACCTCGGCCGGCAGCCCCTCGGCGATTTTCTGCCCGAAATCCAGCACCGACACCGTGTCGCACACGCCCATCACCACGTCCATATGGTGTTCGATCAGGATCAGGGTGATGCCGTGGTCACGCACCTTGCGGATGATCACCAGCAGTTCGGCGATGTCGGGCGCGGTCAGGCCCGCGGCCGGCTCATCGAGCAGCAGCAGTTGCGGATCCAGCGCCAAGGCGCGGGCGATTTCCAGCAGGCGCTGCTTGCCGTAAGGCAGGTTGCGCGCCTCTTCGGCCGCCAGATTGTCCAGGCCGACGAATTCCAGCAAGGCCAGGGCGCGCGCGCGTGCCGCGTTTTCCTCGTTCTTCCAGCGTGGCGTGCGCAGGGCAATATTGGTCAGGCCGGTGCGGAAGGTGTGATGCAGGCCCACCAGCACGTTTTCCAGTGCGGTCATCTCGCCGAACAGCGCCACGTTCTGGAAGGTGCGCGCCACACCGGCCGACGCGATCTGCGCCGGCACCAGGCCCACCAGCGAGCGGCCGCCGAATTCCACGGCGCCGGCGGTGGGCACATAGATGCCGCTCAGCACGTTCATCATGGTGCTCTTGCCCGACCCGTTGGGTCCGATCAGCCCATGGATGGAACCGCGCTTGACCACCAGGTCGACCTGGTTCAAGGCGCGCAAGCCGCCGAACTGCATCAGGATGCCCTTCGCCGTCAGCAGGTCCTGGCCATGATCGGCATGCTTCTGCGGCACGGCATCCGTATCTTGGACCAGCTCCTTCTTCACCGCCAGCGCGGCGCGATGCGTGTTGAAGAACAGGTTGCGCACGAACCCCACGATGCCGTCCGGCAGGTAATACACGACGAACAGGATCATCAGGCCGAAGATGGTCAGGCGCCAGTCCGTCAAGGCCTCCATCCAGTATGCGAACACGGTCAGGGCCACGGTACCGACCACCGGCACCGCCATGCGCCGCGGCGTGCTGCGTCCCTTGGCAACCGCGATGGCGCCACCGACCACCACCAGTAGCGCCAGGCCCAGGGCAATCAGGCGGAACGTGGCGATGTCGTCCAGCATCTTGGGCAGCAACACGACGATGGCCGCGCCCAACAGCGCGCCCACACGCGTCTTGCGTCCACCCATGATGATGGCCAGCAGGAACAGGATCGTCAGTTCGAAGTTATAGGTATTGGGCGAGATGTACTGCTCGGAATAGGAATAGAGGCCGCCCGCCAAGCCGGCGAAGCCAGCGCTGATGACGAAGGCCACCACCTTGTAGCGATACACCGACACGCCCATGCAGTCCGCCGCGATGGGGCTGTCGCGCAACGCTTCGAAGGTGCGGCCGATGTGCGATTTCAGGATGCGGTGCACGACGATCAGCGCCAGCACCAGCAGGGCACCGACCAGCCAGAAGTATTCGCGCTTGTCGAGCATGTGCCCGCCGATGACGGGCTTGTTCAGCTTGATGCCCATCGGCCCTTCGGTCAGGAACGTCATCTCGTTGATGAGAATCTGGATGATGGTGCCGAAGGCCAGCGTGACCATGGCCAGGTAGGGGCCGATCACGCGCAGGGCCGGCAATGCCAGGATGGCGCCGAACACGGCGGCGATGGCGATGGCCGCCGGCAGCGTGAGCCAGATCGGCCAGCCCAGGTGGAAGAACAGCGCGCCCACGACATAAGAGCCGATGCCGAACAGGCCGGCATGGCCCAACGAGACCTGACCGGTATAGCCCACCACGATGTCCAGCCCGAACAGCAGGATGGCGTAGATCATGATGGTTTCGACGAGGTGCAGGTAATACGGGTTGCCCACGGCCAGCGGCATGCCGATCAGAAAGGCGATGCCCAGGATCGAGGCGATCAAGGTAAGGGGTTTCATGGCTCAGACCTTCTTGATCGCGGTCTTGCCGAACAGGCCGGCGGGTTTGAATGCAAGGACCAGCAGCAACAGCACCAGGCCTGGCACATCCTTGTAGCCGGTCGACAGATAGAAGCCGGTGGTGGTTTCGGCGATGCCCAGGATCAGGCCGCCTACGACCACGCCGGTCCCGCTGGACAAGCCGCCGATGATGGCGACCGCGAAGGCCTTCAGGCCCAGCACCGCGCCCATGGTGGCGCCCGTCAGGGTCAAGGGCGCGATCAGCACGCCGGCGAAAGACGCCGTCAGCGACGACAGCGCGTAGGAGAAGGTGATCACCAGGCCCGTGTTGATGCCCATCAAGCCCGCGGCATCGCGGTCATTGGAAGTGGCGACGAAGGCCTTGCCGTGTATGGACTTGCGGTTGAACAGCTCCACCAGCAGCATCATGGCCAGCGCGCCGAACACCACCAGCAATTCCATGGGCAGGACGTTGGCGCCGGCCAGCTTGATCGGGGACACCGGCAGCGGCGAAGGGAATGGCAGGTCGTCACGGCCCCAGACGTTTTCCGCGACGTTGCGGAAGATGATGCCCAAGGCAATCGTGGCCATGATCCAGCCGAATTCCGAGCGGGTCTTGATGGCCGGACGCACGGCGATGCGCTCCACCACCGCGCCCTGGATGAAACCGAACACGCACACGATGGGTATCATCAACCAGTAGTTGACGCCCAGCCCAACCAGGGTCAGGCCCACCAGCGCACCCAGCATCAGCGCTTCGCCCTGGCCGAAGTTCAGTGTGCCGGACGTGGCGAAGGTCAGTTGATAGCCGAAGGCAATGACCGCGTAGATCATGCCCAACGCGATCCCGCTGTATATGAGTTGCAAGAGAATCATCGGATTTTCCGCGAAGAAACCCACCCCCCGCCCTGCTGGGCGGGGGTGTGTCCACTGCTATGTCTTACTGGCAGGACCGGCTGCGCGGCTCACCACTGTGTCCGACCGCGCAGCCTTGCTGCCCAGTCGTACCGCGCAGTCTTATCCGAGGGACTTACTTGGACGCGTCCGCCGACGCTTTGGCGTCTTTTTTGCGCGGCTGGGCGGTGGCCTTGATGTCGTCCGGATAGGCATACACCACACGGCCGTCCTTGACCTCGCCGAACACCACCAGATTGGCGGTGATGGCGTCGTGGTCGTCGTGCGTGAACGGACGGTCATAGGTCATCACCACGCCTTCCACCGGCTTCTTCAGGTCTTCCAGTGCGGCGCGCACCTTGGGACCTTCGGTCGAATTGGCCTGGGTAATGGCCGCGGCCAGCAAGTAGATGGAGTCATAGCCCTGCGCCGCCGACACGGGCGAATCGATGCGGTTGTTCTTGGGCTTGAACTTGGCCAGGTAGGCGTCGATGAAGGCCTTGCGCTTGGGCGTATTGGGTTCCTGGATGAAGGTCTGCGGCATGCGCGCGCCTGAACCATTGGCACCCGCGTTGTCGATGTAGTTGGCCATCGACAAGGTCCAGCTGCCGATGATTGGCACCTTCCAGCCCAGCTTGGCCATGCCGTTGGCGATCTGCGCCAGTTCCGGACCGATGCCGTAGGTCAGCACGGCTTGCGCGCCTGCTTCCTTGGATTTCAACAGCTGGGCCGTCATGTCGACGTCCTTGATGTTGAATTTTTCCGTGGCTACCGCCTTCACGCCCTTGGCGGCCAGGGCTTTTTCCAGGTCCTCGCGGCCCAGTTGGCCGTAATTGGTGGAGTCGGCCAGGATGGCGACCTTCTTGAAGCCGCTGCGCACCACGGCTTCCTCGACGATCATCGGTGCCTGGATGCTGTCGTGGGCGGCGTTGCGGAAGACGTAGTTATCGGGGTTTTCCGGCGCCTTGAACTGGTGCGTGATGATGCTGCCGGTAGCCACGTTGTTGAAGACGGGGATCTTGGCATCCTGGAAAAAGCGCTGGGAGGCCAGCGCCACGCCCGTGTTGATATAGCCGACGACGGCGGTGACCTGTTCCTTGTTGATCAGTTCCTGCGCGATCTGCACGCCGCGTTCGTTCTTGGCTTCGTCGTCGCGTTCGACCAGGACCAATTGGCGTCCCAGCACGCCGCCGTTCTTGTTGATTTCCTCGGCCGCGAGGCGTACGCCGTCGCGCATGCTCACGCCCATGGAGGACGACCCACCGGTATAGGGACCGCTGACGCCGATCTTGATGGGATCGGCGGCGTAGGCACCACCCGCGCATGCGAGGGTCAAAGCGCCGACGAGCAGCTTGATGCGATGATTCATTGTTGTCTCCGTTATGTTTTTACTGCGTAGGACCGCGTGCTTCTTGAGACTGTCTTGCCTGAGTGAATCGCTGACTAAACCGTATTGCGTGGGCCGTATTGCGTGGGCGCGCATCGCCCCGGACGCACGGCATCAAGGACATGGTGAGGTCCAGGCCGCGCGCGCCGGTGGGCGCATTACTCGTGTGTGTCTCCCTGATGGTCTTCTTCTACTCGGCCGTCTTCACGCGCTTCGTTTCCGGCGGGCGGAAAACCAAGGGCGGCGGCCATGCTGTAAATGATAGTGACAGTGCGGCACAGGCTCAATGCCGTAGGCACTAGGGATTGCCCGCGTCGCCGCAAGCTTCGCGTAAGTTGCGATGCAAAGGGGATGATTTATGCGGGTGGGGCGGGCCTCAGGCCACGCGCAGCAGCAGGCGCACGGCCATGCCAGCCATGACGACGGCGATGCCGCCGTCCAGCACGCGCCAGGTGCGGGCGTCGCGCAGCAGGGGCGCGGCCAGACGGGCGCCGCCGCCGAGTACCAGCAGCCACAGGATGCTGGCGCAGACCGCGCCGCCGGCAAAGGCCAGGCTGGCCGAGCCGAAGTTGTGCGCCAACGCGCCGACCAGGGCCATGTCCAGCCAGAAATGCGGATTCAGCAGCGTGAAGGCCAAGGCACCCAATACCGCGCCGCGCCGGGTATGCGCCACTTGGGCCGCCGGCGCCAGGCCATCGCTCGGCCGCAGGGCGCGCCGGGCCGAGCGCCAGGCATAGACCGCCAGGAAGGCGGCGCCCCCCCAACCCAGTACCGTCATCAGCCATGGCGCCTGTTGATCGAGCGCGCGCAGGCCCAGGGCACTGGCGAAGATGACGACGGCGTCGGCCAGCGCGCAGACCAGCAGCACGCTGGGAAGATGGGCACGCATCAGGCCTTGGCGCAGGATGAAGGCGCTTTGCGCGCCCACGGCGGCGAACAGGCCAAGGCCGGTGAGCAGACCGGCGAGCCAGGCCTGGATATCGAAGAAAGAGGAAGAGGCAAGCGTAAACATGGGCGAGATTCTGACGCCCTCGGCAACATTAGTTAAGCTAATTTTCTTTAGGTGTATTAAGATTTTCTAATGCTCGCCGGTTACCTTGGCTTCATCTTGGTGACGTTAACTTTTCCGGATGTTGTGGCGTTGGCTACCTTGGCGGTGCGCGCCTGATAACCAGGAGCCGGCGCGGGGCTGCCGTGATCGACCGTCAGGAACCCACGCGGCCTTGGGGAATCAAAACAACCCCTTGGATATGGCGTTGCCATGGGGAACCCGGTCTGCATTCGTGCAACTCATCTGTCATCCTGCCTCGCCCAAATTCTTAATTGGCCATATACAGTGAACCTTGATTACTCTCATGTACGAGCATTGGCCGCGGTCATCCGCGAGGGAAGTTTCGACCGCGCCGCCCAGGCGTTGAATGTCACGCCTTCGGCCATTTCACAGCGGATCCGGACATTGGAAGACCGCACCGGCCGCCTGCTGGTGCAGCGGACCGTACCCGCCATTCCCACCGCCGACGGCCAGGTCATCGTGCAGTACGCCGAGCAGACTGCCTTGCTGGAACACGATGCGCTGGCCCGGCTGGGCATGCTGGCCGACAATATGTCGCAAGCCACGCTGCCGGTGGCGGTGAATCACGACAGCCTGGAAACCTGGTTCATGGATGCGGCCATCGCGTTTTCCAACGGCACCCAGGCCACGCTGGACCTGCGTTCCGAAGACCAGGACCACACGGCCGCCCTGCTGCGCAACGGCACCGTGCTGGGCGCCGTCACCACGCTGTCCGAGCCGGTGCAGGGCTGTCGCCTGCATGCGCTGGGCAGCATGCGCTATGTCGCGTCGTGCAGCCCGGCCTTCCATCAGCGCCATTTCGCCAACGGTGTCAATGCGCAATCGCTGGGACAGGCGCCGGTGCTGGTGTACAACCGCAAGGATGCGATGCAGGCACGATTCGCCCGCAAGATCATGGGCAAGACGCCCTGGCAGCCACCCATCTGGTGGCTGCCTTCCGCACGCGCCTTCGTGCAGGCGTCGTTGGCGGGTCTGGGTTGGACCATGAATCCCCTGGCCTTGATCCAGAAAGAACTGGACGCTGGTACGCTGGTGCCGCTGCGCGCGCGCGCTTTTGACGACGCACCGCTGTATTGGCAGCACTGGCGGGTAAACTCGGACGCCATGTCGGCCCTTACCGACGCCGTGCTGGCCGCCTCCCGCAGCTTGGCGCGGCGGAGCCGGGCGTGATCGAGGCGCCGGATCCAGTGCCCGCGGGGCGCTGGTGCCGGTACTTTCGGGGCGCCGGTGCCAGTGCCGGTACTTTCGGAGCACTGTTGCCAGCCCCGTCGAGGCCGTTGCGGGTGAGCGCGCCGCGCCACCTGTCCGCGCCACCTCTTATTTGGAGACTTACCTATGACTATTCGCAAATATGCCATCGCCGCCGTGCTGGCGCTGGCCGCCCAGGGCGCCGCGCAGGCCCATGATTTCAAGGCCGGGGCCATCGAGGTCGATGATCTCTGGATGCGCGCCACCGCGCCGGGGCAGAGCGTGGGCGGCGGCTATATGGAAATCGAGAACAAGGGCAAGGAAGCGGACAGGCTGATGTCGGTCAAGTCACCCATCGCCGACAGCGTGGAAGTGCATGAAACCCGCACGGAAAACGGCGTGTCCAGCATGCGCGGCACGGGTCCGGTGGCGATCGCCCCCGGCGCCGAAGTCAAGTTCGCGCCGGGCGGCTATCACCTGATGTTCCTCAAGCTGAAGCAGCCGCTGAAGCAGGACGAGGAAGTGCCGGCCACCCTGGTCTTCGAGCACGCCGGCGCGGTCGACGTGAAGTTCAAGGTCAAGGCGATCAACTACAAGGCCGGCGGCGCCATGAATCACGACATGAGCAGCATGTCAGGCATGGACCACTCGAAGATGAAGCATTGATAGCTGGCCGGGCTGAAACTTGGGATTCGGCCCGGCTTTGCAGTGGCTCGGCTTTGCTGTCGGCTCTGGCCTTGCGATCGGCCTGGGCTGTGCAACCGGCCTGGGCTTTGCGCTTGGCCTTCAGCGCGGCACGCGGCTGAAGCTCACGCTTCGTCGCTGAGGATCCACGTCAGCAGCGAGGGGTGGCGCTCCAGGGCGGGGCGGCACTCCCGCAGCAGCAGCGCAATCAGGACCCTCTCGCGCTCGATTCTTTCTTCCAGGGTGGAGACATCGCAGGGACCCGCCCAGATATCCCAGTCGTAATGCGTCACGGCGTCGAACATGGCATTGAGCTGCGCCAGGCTCTTGCCTTGGCGATGCAGCGCCAGGCCCCGCTGGAACAGCGCGCGGTCACGCCGATATCTCTTGCGCAGGGAACGCAGGGTCGTTTCCATTTCGCGGTCCAGCCCTGTGACGGGCAAGGGCGGCAATGGCGCGATGAAGCTGAATAGCGCCAGGAAGCGCGCCCGTAGAAAAGCAGCGAAAGTATCGAGATAGGTCATGATGGCCACCAGAAAAAGGACAGGTGCGCCGCGCGCATCGCGGCACCATAAGTCTTAGCGCGCCCTAGGCTAGATCCAGACAGCCTTGCCGAAAATGAGCGCGCGCCGACAAACAACGTCGGATTTTTCGTACACCTGACCTGCTTAATGGTTCCCATAACGCCAGCCAACACTGGCGTTGCGTCTGGATGCCGCCCGACGAGCCGCCCCCCCTGACGGCTTGCGGACAGGAAGCGGCGAGGAGAGTCAGGCGACAAATTCTTTCCATTCATGCGCACGCTGACACCCGGCAGCAGAACGTCACTCACTCGCCAGCCCATCCAGAGGGCCTGAGATCTTCAACTACGTGATGACAATTTTGTATATACAAAATTGTGTTTTATAGTATGGAAAGAATTTTTGAGTGGGACAGTCAGAAAGGTGCAACGAACCTGCGCAAGCACGGAATTCAATTCGAAGAAGCCGTACTTGTGTTCGATGATCCCTTCGCTGTTTCGGTGCAAGACCGTACAGAGCATGGTGAGCACCGATGGCAAACGATCGGAATGGCAGGTGCTTGTGTGCTGGTGATTCTGGTAGCCCATACTGTCCGCTTTGAAGACGACGAAATCGAGGTCATTCGTGTCATCAGCGCACGGCCTGCGGACCGCAAGGAGCGAAGACGTTATGAGCAAGGTTAGATACACGCGCGACGAGTTGCCGCCGCTGAGCGCCGCTCGCGAGACAGCGCTGAGGAAGTTATCGAAGGAAACCAGCGGCAAAATCGACTACAGCGACATTCCACCGCTGGACGAAACGTTTTGGGCCAAAGCCGTGCCTAGTCCTTTTTACAAGCCGACCAAAACGCACGCGTCCGTTCGCATCGATTCGGACGTGCTTGCCTGGCTCAAGAGCCAAGGTCGCGGATATCAAACGCGTATGAACGCGATTTTGCGTGAGGCGATGCTACGGTCGCTCAATCACAAGACCTGACTTCCCACGCCGGGCAGTGAGTGTTTGCCGAGGCCCCATCCCGCCGCTGCGAGCGGGTCTCTCAAGACACTGGGCAAGCGCGCGCGGCGAATAAGGCTCTGCCGAGTCGGAAGAACATTACGGACACCGGCACCAGAGGTGGACGCCAACGCCAGGCGCTGCGCAATAGCAGGTGATTCGCGCGAATCACCCCCAAATCTGGGCCAAAATGGGCGCGCCACACCAGCGTAACTAAACTACATTTTTAGTTCCCTTCTAGTTTAGAATCCTCGATGCCCGGTAAGCGCTATTTATCGCGGCGGTCGTGCCACCGGCCCGTCGGCGACACGGGCGTCGCGTTGCCCGTGCCGGGATGTCATACGCAGTCCGGCCCGCCGCCAAGGCGGATCATCGTCCTATCCCAGCGACCATCATGCCGTCCTCTACCGTGCCCGAATACGCGTTCGCGGCACCTTTCACGTTCCCGCCCGCCTCCCCCATTCGACGCCTGGTCCCCTACGCCAACCGTCCCGGCACCATTTCGATGGCAGGCGGTTATCCCGCCCAGGAATTGTTCGACGTTGCCGGCCTGAATGCCGCCTCCGCCAATGTGGGCGCCCGGCTGGTCGATTGCCTGCAGTACTCCAACATCGAAGGCCAGGCCAGCCTGCGTCACGCCCTGGCGCGGCTGTCGGCACAACGCGGCATAGCCTGCGATCCGGACACCGAGCTGGCCGTCACCGGCGGCTCGCAACAAGCGCTGGCGCTGCTGGCGCGGGTCATGCTGCAGCCGGGTGACGTGGCTTTCGTCGAAAGCCCCGGTTTCCCCAATTCGGCGCAGACCATGCGCCACACCGGCGCGACGGTCATCACCGTACCGTCCGGCCCGGAAGGCATCGACGTGGATGCGTTGGCGCATATGGCGGCCATCCACAAGCCCAAGCTGGTAAGCGTGGTCGCCACATTCTCCAATCCCTGTGGCGCCACGCTCACCCGTGAGAAGCGGCTGCGCCTGCTGGAACTGGCCGTGGAACACCGCTTCCTGCTGGTGGAAGACGACCCTTACGGCGAGCTGCGCTTCTCCGGCGAGGCCGTGCCGCCCATTCTGGCCCTGGCCACGGGGGAGGCGCGCAAATGGACGGCGTATATCTCCAGCATGTCCAAGACCATGGCGCCGGGCTTGCGCATAGGCTGGATGATCGCTCCGGCTGAAGTGCGCCGCCGCTGCACGGGCGCCAAGGCCGCCGATGACATGGCGTGCTCGGCGTGGATCCAGGAGATCGTCGCGCAGTATCTGGCCGATGGCCATTACGAGCGCCACGTGCCGCGCATCCGGGCGGCCTATGGTTCGCGCTGCGCCGCCTTGGGCGACGCCCTGCGCACGCATATGGGCGATGAGATCACCTTCCTGCAACCGCAGGGCGGCATGTTCTGCTGGGGCCGCCTGACAGGCGCCATCAACAGCACCCGCCTGCTGCCTTATGCCATCGAGCACGAAATCGTCTACGTCCCGGGCAATGCGTTCTACGGCGACCCCGCGCAAGCCGACGAACAGGCCATGCGGCTGTCTTTCGCCACCATGAACGAAGCGCAGATCACTGAAGGCATCATCCGCCTGCACCGCGCCCTGCGCGCCTGCGAAGCCAACGAACCCGTCTCCATCGCCCTGGCCGCATGATGTCCGCAAAGAACCTGGGGCACACAGACTCTCCCGACACGGCAGCGGTGGCGGACATGGCAATGGCGGTCGTGCAGAAACAGCTCGACGCCTACAACGCCAAGGATCTGGATGCGTTGCTGGACACGTATGCGCCAGACGCCGAGCAGTACACCCTTCATGGGCCGCTGTTGGTCAAGGGCCGCGAAGCCATGCGCACGCGCTTCGCTGCGCGGTTGGCGGAGCCGGCGCTGCATGCGCGACTGCTGTCGCGTACGGTGATGGGGAATTTCGTCACCGATCTGGAACTGGTGACGCGCAATTTCCCGGAGGGGCAAGGGACGATCGAAATGCTTTGTGTGTATGAAGTTGTAGGCGGTCACATACAACGCGCATCGTTCGCGGCGGGACAGCCTAGGCTCGAAGGCTGACGCCGGACAGGAGGTCGGAGAACAAGGTGGGCGGACCCATCTGGCCGCCCTTGAGCATGAGTTCGACACCGTCCAGCGGCTGGCCGGGGGCGTCGATGCGGCAGACGGCGACGCCGGGGGCGAGGACGTAAGCCAGGGTCAAGGCGGTGATGCCCCAGGACTGCACGGCCAGGCTGGAGGTGTCGCCACCGGCGAAACCGACACGCCGCAGAGGATGGCGACGCAGGACTTCCTTCATCAAACGTCCACTGCCGACAGCCAAGGCTTGCGTGAAGCCGGGACGCGCGGCCGCGCCGGCATCGGCGAAGGTCGTATGCGCCACCACGCTACGGCCCGCGCGCAGTGCTTCCGTGATTTGATCGATTACAACTTCGACGGTGCCCAGGCTTTGGACGGAAGGCTGCCCTCGGTCGCCACGGGGCGCAGCCGTCGCAAACCCATCGTCCTTACGCTCGCCATAGCAAGCCAACGCAGCGGGATCGACGGCAACGGATAGAAAGCCGTCCTGTTCAGCTCGCGCAATCTGCGCCGCCGTCACGGGCGAACGGCTGCCCGCCACGATGAAGGTCTGCGCCACCGAAGAAGGCGGCACGGACAGCGCCGACCCGCGCGGCGCCCCTGGGCGAGACTCGCTGATATAGGGCACGCTGGCATCGCCAACGCTTGCGTCCAGCGCACTTGCACGGAAATCAGTCCCATCGGGCGCGGCCAGCAAGGCTTGTACGACACCGGTCGGTCCCAACGCCAGCAACGGCCCATCGGCCGGACAGCGTGCCCACAGCAGACGGCCTATCGCCGCCAGATGCGCAGGCCGCATCACGTCGAACAGCACGGCTTCGGCGCCGTCGTTCAACATCGCGTCCAGGCGAACGTCCTGTTCGCACGCAGCCAGCTCCAGCATCTCCGCATCGAAGGACGAGACTCGCAGACCCTGCCGGCCAAGATGAACGCGCAAGTCCGCTTCGTCCATGGGCGTCACGGGATGGCAACTCATGGTGGGATGGCGATCGATGCGATAGATCCTGCCATCCTGCCCCGCCCGCGCATAGAGATTGGCGTATGCACAATATCGCCCGAGATTGGGCTGGCCACCCACGATATAAACCGGCCGCGCACTTGCCGCCGATGCCGCACGCGCAAGCGTGGCAGCGTGGCCGATGCTTCCTACATGCGGCGCGCTGTCGAACGTGGAGCACGTCTTGTAATGCAGTACCGCCGCGCCAGTCGCCACCAGGCCGTCGAAAATCCTCGGCAATACCCGATCCATCTCCGCCGGCGCCATGGACCGCGCGCTCCCCGCCACGCCTATGCAATCCAGCGGACCATGACGGCGCAAGTCTTCGGCACCGGGCAGGTCCATGAAAAGCGCGGCGCGCCAGCCGCCCCGCACGGCCGCGGCCAAGGTATCGGTCGAACCGGTGAAATCATCGCCGTAGAACGCCAGCCGGGGCCTGGTGCCCAGGCCATCTCCCCCCGTCACGCGCTCTGCATCACCCATAAAACGCCAACGCCTGCGCCAACGCCGGCCGCTGCCGGGCAAACTCCGGCAAGGCAATGCCGGCGGTCGCCGCTTCCCACGCATCGCGTATGCTTTGCACGCCGGCAGCCGGCCCATCCGGATGACCCAGAATTCCGCCGCCGGACAGGAAGATCAGATCCTGCCCCCCCAGCGCCGCGAACGTCGCCGGCACCGTCCCCGCCCATTGGCCCGACGAAAACACCGGCATCACGGCATCCCCCCCCGCCATGGGCGTCAGGCACGCCCGCGCCGACGCGATCACGCTGTCATCGCTTTCATAGAACTTCCCACCCAGCCCATTGACGTGCAACTGATCCACGCCGGCCAGCCGCCACAACGCCTGATACGCCTGGAAATCCATACCCAGCGCGGGATGCCGCGACATCATCGCCAATCCGTTGCGATGGCCATGCAGCGCCAGCGGCGTACTGCGCCGCAGCGCCTGGATGGCGGAAAATCCACACCAGTTCAAGCTGGCCATGACGCAGGTGCCACCGGCGCTGGCCACCAGATCGGCATGGCGCCGCATGGCATCCAGGTCATCCGAAATATTGAAGGCATACATCACCTTGCGCCCCGTGCGCTGGGCATGATCGTTGATCACCCGCATGACTTCGTCCACCCGCTGCGCCAGTGGCGAATGGGGCGGATTGGCCATCACCTCGTCGTCCTTGATGAAGTCCACGCCGGCGGCGCACAGGCCAGCCACCGTACGGGCGGTATCGGCCGGCGTCATACCGACGTTGGGCTTGATGATGGTGCCCAGGATGGGCCCGGCGTCGCGCCCCGTCAAGGCACGCGTGCCCGCCACGCCATGGCGTGGCGCGTCGAATTGCCGCACGTAGTCCGCCGGCAGGTCCAGCGACAGCAGCTTCACGCCCGTCATCTCGCCCAGGTCGTAGATATTGCCGCCCACCGTGGCCGCCAGCGTCGGCAGGTTGGCGCCGACGTTGTCGATGGGAAAGGAAACGGTGATGCGTGCCTGCTTGTACGGCCCGCCCACGCCACGCCGTTCCAGGTAGGCATTGGGCAGGCTGGGTACGTCGGACTCGCCCAGTTGCTGGATGGACGTCACCACGGCGCGCGAACGCGCCCGCAGGTCGTCGGTCTCGCCCGCCACGCGCACGAAGGTGCCGCTGGATTGCTCGCCCGCCAATACCTCGGCGGCCTGCTCCAACGGAAAGGGCGTTTCAATCAAATACGTGGCGCGATAATCCGCGCGGGAAACATCATTCATGGCGTGGCCTGTTCGAGCGAGTGCCTGGAGCTACGGGTGGTACGGTTGCCGGGGGCACGAGCCTCCGGCCGGCCGATGAGCGAAACAAGTTGGCTGAACTGAAGTGGTTGAACTGAAGTGGCTGAACTGAAGTTGCCGAACTACAGCGTGGCAAGATCAGGAAAGGGACGCACCGCATCCTTGCCATCCCAGCCTATCGACGCTTCGCGGATCAGCTTGAACAGCTTGCCCTTGGGGCCGGCCACCTCGGACAACTCGATGACAGTGCCGGGATGGGTCTCGGTTTCGTAATAGACGTAGCGGCCGCGTTCGCCCACTTCACCGCTCATGCCCACCTTCAACCCTTGCGCCTGCAACCGTGCCACGTCGGCGTCGAAGTTCTCGGTCCAATAGGCTAGATGCTGCAGCCCGGTGCGGCCGGCGTCCAGAAACGCCTTGTACATGGACGGCGCGTTGTTGCGCTGCTGGATCAATTCGATCTGCAAGGGACCGGAATTGGCCAGCGCCACCGACACTTCGATGGGCGAAGGCTCGCCCTTGTAGTGGAAATTCTTCACCGGCACGCGGTCGGCGTAGTACCAGGGACCGATGCCCAGGACCTCGCTCCAGTGCTTCATCTCTTTATGGATATCGTGTACGACGTAACCGGCCTGCCGGACTTCGCCAAAGAATCGACTCATAGCGTTGCAACCTCGATCAAAGGAAACCCGTGGAAATCCAGGGGATGAAAGCCACCAGCAGCACGCCGGCCACCAGCGCGCCCAGATAGCCCCACATATAGGGCATGGCCTCGTCCGGATTCACCTTGCTGATGGCGCAGGCGCCGTAATAACCGACACCGAACGGTGGCGCGAACAGGCCGACGCCCATGGAAAGAATCACCACCATCGCGTAATGCACTTCGTTGACGCCGACGGCGCGCGCGATGGGAAACAGCAGGGGCCCGAACAGCACGATGGCCGGAATACCTTCCAGTACGCTGCCCAGGATGGTGAAGGCGACGATGGACACCAGCAGGAAACCGATGGCCCCGCCCGGCAGGCGCCCCATGACATCGGCCAGGTCGCGCGAGAAACCGGATTGGGTCAGGCCCCAGGCCATCCCGGTAGCCGCACCGACGATGAAGATGATGGCGCCGGCCAGCGCGGCGGTATCGATCAACATGCGCGGCAGGCGCTGCCAATCGAAGCGGCGGTACAACAGCAGCCCGGCCAGTACCGAATACGCGATACCCAGCGTGGACACTTCGGTCGCCGTGGCCACGCCTTCGACCACGGCGGCACGGATGAAGAAAGGCAGCAGCAGCGCCGGCAGCGCCACCACCATCAGGCGCAGGATTTCCCGCCGGGGCGTGCGGCGCACCTGGGACAGGTCCTCGTCACGGCTGCGGCGCCAGACGATGACAGCCAGGGTCAGGCCCAGGGCCACGCCGGGCAGCAAGCCGCCGGTGAACAAGGCCGCGATGGACACGCCGGTCACCGACCCGATGGTGATCAGCACGATACTGGGCGGGATGGTTTCAGTCTGCGCACCGGTGCAGGACAGCAGTGCGGCAAGATTGCCGGGCCGCGCCCCGCGCTGCTTCATTTCGGGGAACAGCGCCGGCGCCACCGCCGCCATGTCCGCCACCTTGGACCCGGAGATGCCCGACACCAGATACATGGCGCCGATCAACACATAGGACAGGCCGCCGCGCACATGGCCCAGCAGGCTGGCGAGGAAACCGATCATGGCGCGCGCCATGCCGGTCATCTCGATCAACAGCCCCAGGAAGATGAACATGGGCACCGCCAGCAGGATCAGGTGCGACATGCCCTCGTCCATGCGGCCCACCAGCACCATCATCGGCGTATGCGTGGTCAGTCCCAGATAGCCGAACGTCGCCAATGCGAAGGAGAACGCGATGGGCACGCCCAGGAAGACATTGGCCGCCACCACGCCGACGAAGAAGATGATCAGGTTGATCTTGCCCAGGCCCGCCAGCAGCGGCTGCGCCAGCATGAACAGGCCGATGATCACCGCCACCGTGAGCAGCGCGCCCACCGTCTGCCGCGCACTGCCCACGCGCAGCAGACGCAGCAGCGCGAACACGGCCATCAGGCCGAAGCCGATGGGCAAGGCGGAGGCACGCCAGGCATTGGAGATCTCCAGCGCCGGGGTCGTGACGATGGCCTCTTCGGATGCATATTCGAACGCGTGCGGCAATACCACCAGCAGAAAAGCCAGCGACGCGGCGATGGCCACGGTATCCAGCCAGGCCCGCGTGCCCGGCGCGCAACGCGCCAGCAGCGCCGTCATGCGCATATGCTCGCCACGCCGCAACGCCACCACGGCGCCAAGCATGGACAGCCACAGGAACAGGATGGAGGCCAGTTCATCGCCCCACACCAGCGGCGCATGGAAGGCGTAGCGGGCAATCACGCCGGCGAGCAGGACGAAGATCTCGGCCAGCACCAGCACGGCGGCCGGGATTTCCACCGCCAATCCGAGCACGCGTTCGCAGCGGGCGAAAAAACCCGCCGGCGAATTGACGGCACCCGTGGCACCAGCATAGGGGGCGGCGGACGCTTGCATGGCCGACCCCGCTTACGCCAGTTTGCCGACGGCGTCTTCCAGCAGGCTCCAGGCCTGGTCGCCGAACTTGCCGCGCCATTCGCCATAGAAGCCGGACTGCCGCAACGCCGCCTGGAAGCTCTCGGCGCCTGGGCGGTTGAACTTCAGCCCCTTGCTTTCCAGGTCGGCCTGGATCGACTCGTTCATCTTGCGCAGATCGTCGCGCTGCTGCATGCCGGCTTCGTTGAAGGCGGTTTCCCACAGCTTCTGCAGGTCCGGCGGCAGGCGCTTGAAGGCGCGGCCGTTGGCGATGAACCAATAGCCGTCCCAGATGTGATTGGTCAGCGAGCAGTATTTCTGTACTTCGAACAGCTTGGCCGCCTGGATGATGGGCAGCGGGTTCTCCTGCGCGTCGACGATGCGGGTCTGCAGGGCCGAGTACACCTCGCTGAATTGCAGGCTGGCCGGCGCGGCCGACAGCGACTTGAACATGGAGATCGACAGCGGGCTCACCGGCACGCGGATCTTGATGCCGTCCAGATCCTTGGCGCTGGCGATGGGCTTGTTGCTGGTGGTCACCTGGCGGAAGCCGTTGTCCCACATCTTCTCGAAAGCGTACAGGTTCGCCTTGGAGATGCCTTCGCGCACATGAGCGCCCAGCTTGCCGTCCATGGCCTTCCACACCTGGGCGTAGTCCGAAAAGGCGAAGCCCACCGCGTTGATGGCGGCCACCGGCACCACGGTGGCGATCACCAGCGCCGACGGCGTGAACAATTCGATCCCCCCGCTACGCACCTGCGACAGCATGTCGGTATCGCCACCCAATTGGTTATTGGGAAAGATGGCGATGTCCAGACGGCCGTTGGATTCTTTCTTGATGCGGTCGACGGCCTGCTGCGCGCGTATGTGCAGCGGGTGCGTCATCGGCAAATTGTGCGCGTACTTGTACGAGAACTCGGCGGCGGCGCGCGCGTAGCGCGGCACGCCCAGATACAGGGCCGGCGTGGCCGCCAGCGCGCGCAGCACCGTGCGACGGGTGGTAAGGGTCATCGGTTTGTCTCCTTGGGGCGCCGGCGTAAAAATTTTCTTATGGACCTGCCAGCATGCAGAACCTGCCTGTTCTGGAAGAAACCAGGCACGGGCGCTGCCCATGCCTGGCGATTTCCATCAAGGCAGATCGACCTGGAGCCTAATGTATCGCGGCGGCTAGAATTGGAGAAACAGAAAATTTGGGACGATTAAGCGATGAAAGAGATAAATCTCTCGACCCGGGATCTGCGCGCTTTCCTGGCCCTGGCCGAACAGCGCAGCTTCACCCGCGCCGCCGTGCAATGCCATCTGTCCCAGTCCGCCTTCAGCTCCCTGATCCGCGCCATCGAGGACACGCTGGGCTACCGCCTGTTCGACCGCGATACGCGCAACGTCGAATTGACGCCGCAGGGACAACTGCTGGAATCGTCGGTGCGGCGCATGCTCAATGACTTCGACGAAATGATCGACGACTTCCGCGGCCACGCGACGCTGAGCAAGGGCCGCGTCTCGGTGGCGGCTTTGCCCTCGATCGCGGCGGGCTGGCTGCCGGGCATCTTCGCGGAGTTCCGCCAGCGCTATCCGGCCATCGACATCGAGCTGGCCGACGTGCTGTCGGCGCCTTGCCTGGAACGGGTACGTACCGGCCGCGCGGACTTCGCCCTGGCCTCATCGGGCGTGCAGGCGCAGGACCTGGAAGCGCGCCTCTTGTGCAACGACCGCTTCCATCTGGTGTGCAAGGCGGATCATCCGCTGGCGCGCCAGCGGGAAATCGGCCTGCGCGATCTGTCGGCGGCGCCCTTCATCCATCTGGCGCGTTCGCACAGCGTGCGGCTGCAGCTGGAACGAGCGTTTCATCCCTATCCCATGAAGACGGTGATGGAAGTCGAACAATTGGCGACGGTCACCGGCATGATCTCGGCCGGCATCGGCATCACGGTGGTGCCGGCCTTGACGCTGTATGAATTCGAGCGCCCCGACCTGGTGAGCCGGCCCTTGCGCATGCCGGGACTGGTGCGGCGCATCTATCTGGTCAAGCGGCGCGGCGCCAGCCTGCCGGCGGCCGCCGCGCAGTTGTATGCGTTGATGCTGGAACGCAAGCCGCGCCGCCAGGCGACGCGCGGCCGCGCTTGAGTGATGATCAACGGCGTGATGGTCAACCGCGCGATGATCCAGCGTGGGCGCTTGGCTGGCACCGGATCCTCGGCGTGTGCTTGATCCGGCGCTGCCTCGGCCTGTCGCCGGCCTAGTAGACCTGGACCGCGGACTCACCCGCCGCCATCTCGCCCACCACGGCAGCGGTGTCGAAGCCCTGCCGGGCCAGCGTCTTCATGACACTATCGACGGCGTCCGGTGCGCAGGACACCAACAAGCCGCCGGAGGTTTGCGGATCCGTCAGCAGGGCGCGCGCAACGTCGTCGACGCCGGCGCCCAAACGTATCGATGCGCCATAGGACGCCCAGTTGCGTCCCGACGCGCCGGTCACGTAGCCATCGCGTGCCAACTGTTGCACCTTGGGCAGCCACGGCAGGCCGGCCAGCCGCAGGCGCGCCGTCAAGCCCGCGCCGCGCGCCATCTCCAGCGTATGGCCAAGCAGGCCGAAGCCGGTCACGTCGGTAATGGCGTGCACGCCCGGCAAGGCCGCCAGCGCGGGGCCGGGGGTGTTCAAGCGGGTGGTGCTGGCGATCATGGCACGGTAGCCCTCCTCGTCCAGCTGGTTCTTTTTCAGGGCCGCCGACAGCACGCCCACGCCCAGCGGCTTGCTCAGGACCAGCACGTCGCCGGCGCGCGCGTCGGCGTTGCGCTTCACCCGCGCCGGATGCACCAGGCCCATGGCGGCCAGCCCGTAGATGGGTTCGACCGAATCGATGGTGTGGCCACCCGCGACCGGAATGCCGGCCTGGGCGCACACGTCCTGGCCACCCTTGAGAATCTGCGCGATGGTCTCGTGCGGCAGCACGTTGACCGGCATGCCGACGATGGCCAGCGCCATGATGGGCGTGCCGCCCATGGCATAGACATCGGACAGCGCATTGGTCGCGGCGATGCGGCCGAAGTCATAGGGATCGTCGACGATGGGCATGAAGAAATCCGTCGTCGCGATCAGCGCCTGTTCGTCGTTGAGACGATAGACGGCGGCATCGTCGGCGGTCTCGGTCCCAACCATCAATTGCGGATGGGACATGGCCGGACCGAAACGCGCCAGCAGATCGGACAGGATCCCAGGCGCGATCTTGCAGCCGCAGCCGCCGCCGTGGGACAGGGAAGTAAGCCGCGGCGCGGCGTTGGCTTGAGCGTCTTGTGTCATGTCTGATCTCCAGTGCCGGCAAGCATAGCACCGGGGACAAGGCATAAATGGCTATCCCACCGGCAGTACCCGGGGCATGCTCCAGACGGATACCCGGCTGTCCCCTCCCCGTTCCGAACTTGCCCCGGCCGGCGGAATGGTTCACCATCTTTCGCACCGACCACCCTCCCCCCATCCATCGCATGTTTGCAGAAGCCGAAGCCGATCCCAGTCTCAGCCGCGAAGCGTTCAAGAAGCAGGAAACGCGGCTGCGCACCGCCCTGGTCAAGGCGCAGTATGCCCGTCTGCAGGCCGGCGAACGGGCCCTGTTGATCGTCGTTGCCGGCATCGACGGCGCGGGCAAGGGTGCCACGGTCAACCTGCTCAATGAATGGATGGACCCGCGTCACATCCGGACCCAGGGTTTCGGCCCACCGGACGAACTGGAGCGCCAGCTGCCCGCCTTCTGGCGTTATTGGAACGCCCTGCCGGCCAAGGGACGCACGGGTATCGTGTTCGGCTCCTGGTACGCGCCCCTGCTGTTCGAGGGCGCGCGCAAGCATCCCGACACGGACCGCCTGGACGCCCTGGCGACCGGCATCCGCCGCTTCGAGAATCAACTGGCGGCCGACGGCGTGCAGGTCCTCAAGCTGTGGTTCCACCTGTCGCCCAAGGCGCAGCAGGCGCGCAGCAAGCGCCTGCTGGCCTCGCCCGAGACCGCCTGGCAAGTACTGCCGGAAGACCTGCTGGCGCAGAAGCACTTCGACCGCCTGCGCGAATCCGGCCATCACGCGATCAGCCGCACCGACAGTCCGCATGCGCCCTGGGTGGTGATACCCAGCGCCGACGACAACCAGCGCGCGGTAGCGGCCGCGCAGGCGGTGCTGCATGCGCTGCAGCGCGGCGCCATCCGGGTGCCGGCCGCCACCGTGGCCGGCGCGGGCCAGGCCGCTCGCCGCGACGTGCTGGGCAAGCTGGACTACAGCGCCAGCGTCGACAAGGACGACTACGAAAGCCGCTTGGGCGCACTGCAGGGCCGCCTGGCGCGCGCCATGCGCGACCCGGCGTTCCGCCAGCGCTCCCTGGTGCTGGCTTTCGAAGGCCAGGATGCCGCCGGCAAGGGCGGCGCCATCCGCCGCGTGACCCAGCCGCTGGACGCGCGCCACTATGAAATCACGCCCGTCTCGGCGCCCTCTCCGCACGAACTGTCGCGCCCTTACCTGTGGCGCTTCTGGCGCCGCGTGCCGCGCCTGGGCCGCGTCGCCATCTTCGATCGCTCCTGGTACGGCCGCGTGCTGGTCGAGCGCGTGGAAGAATTTACGCCCCCCGCCTGCTGGAAACGCGCCTTTGGCGAGATCAACGACTTCGAAGGGCAGCTGGCCGGACATGGCGCCATCGTCCTCAAGTTCTGGATGGCCATCAGCCGCGCGGAACAGCTCAAGCGCTTCCGCGAACGGGAAAAATCACCGTACAAAACCTTCAAGATCACGCAGGACGACTGGCGCAACCGGCGCAAATGGCCGGCCTACCTGACCGCCGCCAACGAGATGATCGCGCGCACCGACACGCCGGCGGCACGCTGGCACATCATCGCCACCGACGACAAACGGCTGGCGCGCCTGCAAGTGCTGGAACACATCGTCGAGACGGTGGAAAAAGCGCTTGGACGTGAATGAGCGTGAACACGCATGGTCTTGATACGCGGGTGCGCGTGATCTTGGTATAAAGCGTTTTGTCCACAGCATGCCCGCGGCCTGATCACCATGACCACTCTGCAACCCGACTGTCCTCTCTGTCAGCAAACCGGCGGCGGCCTGCTCTGGCGCGGCGACCATCTGCGCGTGGTGGAAGTCGACGATGCCGACTATCCAGGCTACACGCGCGTCATCTGGAATTCGCATATTCCGGAGATGACCAGCCTGTCGCGCCACGGCCGGGAATTGGTCATGCAGACAGTGTGGACGGTAGAAGAAGTCCAGCGCGAGATCTTCCATCCGGACAAGATCAATCTGGCCTCACTGGGCAATATGGTGCCGCACCTGCACTGGCACGTGATCCCGCGCTGGCGCGGCGACCGCCATTTTCCCGACGCCGTCTGGGCGGCGCCGCGCGTGGCGCCCGGCGCCGAGACCGAGGAATGGCATGCACGCATGACACGTCTGCAAAGCCTGATGCAGCGCTACCGCAACCGCCTGCTCGAGGCCCTGGGCGCCATGTCGCGCCATTGATGGCATTGATGCCGTTCATGCCGTTCATGCCGTTCATGCCGCTGATGCCACTGATGCCACTGATGCCAACGATGCCACGCCATTGACGCCCGCGCCTGCGGCGACGCGGCGCCGCGACAACGTTTACCGGCAACCGCGCCACCCCAGCCACCGGCGCATACGTTCCGCAGCCACAGGAATCCTTATGTTGAAGTCCATGTCCCGCCACGCCCACGCTCGCATCGCATGCCGCACCCCGGGCCGCATCTCGGGCCGCCTGCCGCTGCTGCTGGCCGCCTTGCTGCTGACCCCGGCCACGTGGGCCGCGCGTCCGGTCAACAACACGCCCTGCCCACCCACGATGCAGATCACGCAGACGCCGGTGAACACGCCGCAGGGCTGGACGCTGATGGCCGATCCACGCCGCGATGCCGGTCATCACCTGCAGGCGGTGACGTTCTTCTCCGGCGATCCCCAGGACATGGCATCCCTGTCCCCGGACATCGAGAAGCGCACGCCCAAAGGCTATTCGTCGACCTGGCGCTTCCAGCAGCACGGCAGCCCGCAGGAAGACTATTGGATAGGCTGCAGCTACACCGACACCAACCTGATCGCCATCCGCAAGCTGGCCGGCAACATCAGCCAGTGCGACATGACCCAATACCTGAGCGACCGCAAGCGCCCAGGCGGCTCGGTGGACATCATCTGCTATTGAGCTGAATTAAATTTGACCGGGCCGCGGCACCGGCACCCGGACCCGCGGCGATCTGTAGGCCGACGGCGCGGATCATCGCACGGCCGATCCTGCACGCGCCGGCGCGGCCCGCACCAGGCTTTGGCACAATGGCGGCCATGCCCAACGACAACCGCCTGATGACTCCCCTGGCCGCGCAGCTTGCCGGCCTGCCCGACACCTGGGCCGCTGCCCTGCGCGAACCCGCCGTGGCGCAGGCCCTGGACAATCTGGATGCGCTGATCACGCGCCGTCTGGCCGAGGGCGCCACCATCTATCCAGCCCAACCCTTCCGTGCCCTGCACGGCCTGGCACCCGCCGACGTCCGCGTGGTGATCCTGGGCCAGGATCCCTACCATGGGCCGGGCCAGGCCCAGGGCCTGGCGTTCTCCGTTCCCGATGAAGAGCGCCGGCCGCCCAGCCTGCGCAACATCCTCAAGGAAATCGCCGCCGAATACCCCGGCACGCCAGTCGCCGCCAACGATCTCACCCCCTGGACCCGCCAGGGCGTATTGCTGCTGAACACCTCATTGACGGTGGAAGACGGCCAACCCGCCTCGCATGCCAAGCGCGGCTGGGAGCTGGTCACCGACGCCTTGATCCGCCTGGTCGCGCGCGAGCCCCATCCCAAGGTCTTCCTGCTGTGGGGCGCTCACGCCCAGGCCAAGCAGGCTTTGTTGCCGTCGGACAACAGGCATCTGGTCTTGACGGCCAATCATCCCTCTCCGCTGTCGGCCATGCGTCCCCCTTTGCCCTTCCTTGGCTGCGGGCACTTCAAAAAGGCCAATGACTGGCTTGAATCTCAAGGACAAAAAATTGTCGATTGGGGTTTGCCCGATAAAAAGCTGGCATTACAAAACGAATTCAGGTTATGATTTGCGCGCTGCACCACTCAAGTTTCGGCACTTTCCCGCGCCTTCGACCGGTTTCCGCATCGCATTAGCCTTTGCGCACCGAGTCTCCGGGTCCGGTAGTCATGCAGTCGCAGCCGGGTAAAACAGAATCCCGGCCCAAGCCGAACTTCATCGCTTCCTGACCTCCTTTCCTTTCGCCCTGCGTTCAGTTCTTGGGAACGCGTCCCGCGCATGGTTGATCCGGTCGGCTTCGATGCTCACTCAACCGCGCCTGGACCCGGCCTACTATCCCCATAGCCGTCCGCGCATTCATGTTGCCGCTTATCAAGCGGCAAGGGTAAGTAATGTCTTTCGAAACTATTGATACCTCGGCCGAAACCTCGATCGAGACCGCAGTCGGACCCTCTTTCGATACGCTGGGGCTGGCCCCCAACCTGTTGTCCGCCGTCAAGACCGCCGGCTTCAACACCCCCACGCCCGTCCAGTCCGCCGCCATTCCGCAGGCCCTGGCTGGCCGTGACCTGATGGTCTCGTCGCAGACCGGTAGCGGCAAGACCGCCGCCTTCATGCTGCCGGCCTTGAACCGCATTGCCCAGCAGCCCGCCAACAAGGGCAGCGGCGTGCAAGTGCTGGTACTGACCCCCACCCGCGAATTGGCCATGCAGGTCAATGACGCAACCCGCATCTACGGCCGCAACATCGCGGACCTGCGCACGACCATCGTCGTCGGCGGCATGCCCTACGGCGCGCAGCTCAAGGCCCTGTCGCGTCGTGTCGACGTGCTGGTGGCTACCCCGGGCCGTCTGCTGGATCACCTGCAGTCGGGCCGCGTCAAGCTGAACACCGTGCACACGCTGGTGCTGGACGAAGCCGACCGCATGCTGGACATGGGCTTCATCGAGGACATCGAAACCATCCTCAGCCGCCTGCCGGCCGAACGCCAGACCTTGCTGTTCTCGGCCACGCTGGACGGCAGCGTCGCGCGTCTCGCTTCCAAGATGATGCGCGACCCGCAACGTATCGAGATCGCCGGCGCGAAGGAAAAGCACGGCAACATCACGCAAAGCCTGCTGTACGCCGACGACCAGGATCACAAGAAGCAGTTGCTGGACCACGTGCTGCGTGACGCCAAGCTGGACCAGGCCATCGTCTTCACCGCCACCAAGCGCGGCGCTGACGACCTGGCGAACCAGCTGACCGACCAGGGCTTCGCCGCGGCCGCCCTGCACGGCGACATGAACCAACGCCAGCGCACCCGCACGCTGGGCCTGCTGCAACGCGGCCAACTGCGCGTGCTGGTGGCCACCGACGTGGCGGCGCGCGGCATCGACGTGCAAGGCATCAGCCACGCCGTCAACTATGACCTGCCCATGCAGGCCGAAGACTACGTGCACCGCATCGGCCGTACCGGCCGCGCCGGCCGCGACGGCCAGGCGTTCACGCTGGCCACGCATTCGGAACGCCACAAGGTGCGCCGTATCGAGCATTTCATCGGCCAGACCATTGCGCCGCAAATCATCGCCGGCCTGGAACCCAAGCGCGCGCCGCGTCCTTATGAAGGCGGTGATCGTGGCGGCAAGCGCGGCTTCGGCAGCAAGCGCCCGCAAGGCCAGGGTCGTCCGTACCAAGGCGGCGATCGTCCCCGTTCGTTCGGTGACCGTCCCTCTTTCGGTGGTGATCGTCCTTCCTACGGCGGTGATCGTCCCCAGGGCGGCTGGCGCGGCGGTGACCGTCCGCAGCGTCCTGAAGGTGGCTTCGGCGGCCCCCGTCCTGAAGGCGGTGGTTTCCGCAACGACCGCGCTGAACGTGGTGGCTTCCGTGCCGACGATGCGGCCCGCTCCGAGCGTCCGCGCTTCGAAGGCGGTGCCCGTCCTGAAGCGGATGGCCGCCCCGGTGGCTTCCGTTCCGAAGGCGGCTTCCGTCGTGAAGGCGGTGCCCGTCCTGAAGGTGGCTTCCGTCGCGAAGGTGGTGCCCGCCCTGAGGGTGGCTTCCGTCGCGAAGGCGGTGCCCGTCCCGAAGCGGATGGCCGCCCCGGTGGCTTCCGCCGCGAAGGTGGTGCCCGCCCTGAAGCGGATGGCCGCCCCGGTGGCTTCCGCCGCGAAGGCAGTGCCCGTCCTGACGGTGGCTTCCGTCGCGAAGGCGGCCCCCGTTCGGAATCGGACAACCGCCCCGGCGGCTTCCGCGCCGAGCGCCGTGAAGGCGCCCCCGGCCGTGGTCAGAGCGAAGGTTATGCACGTCCGGCCCGTCCGGCTTTCGAGAAGCGCGCCGGCGGCCCCGCCGCGCGTTTCGAGAAGCCCGGCTTCGCCCGCAGCCGCGGCTAAGCGCTTAGTCTCCCCTCTGTCGGATATCAACCGGACGCCAGTCCTGCATCAATAGACACCATCCGGATGGTGGTCCAACGGTCGAAGCGGAATCTCCCACTTGCTGAAAGAATGGGGATTCCGCTTTTTTGATTTTTCACCGCCCCCGGCGAGAATGGGGCCCCCCTTCCGACATTCATTTTCCCGGCGCCCAAGCATGACATCCCATCCCGCCTTCGAATTCGACGCCGACACCCGCAGCCATGGGGAACGTGTCGTGCAGCACCTGCGCCAGGCCATCGCCGGCGCGGGAGGTTGGTTGCCCTTCGACGCCTGGATGGGTGAAGCGCTGTATGCCCCGGGCCTGGGCTACTACGCCGCCGGCAGCGCCAAGCTGGCCGAGGCCGCCAACGGCCAGGCGCCGACCGGAGACTTCGTCACCGCGCCCGAACTGACTCCTTTATTCGGCCAGACGCTGGCCCACCAGGTGGCGCAGATCCTGCGCGCCAGCGACAGCCTGGAAGTGTTGGAATTCGGCGCCGGCAGCGGCGCGCTGGCCGCCAGCGTGATTGCCGCGCTGGACGTTCTGGGCCTGCACGTGCGCTACGCCATCGTGGAAGTCTCCGCCGACCTGCGCGCGCGGCAACAGCGGCGGCTGGCGGCGCTGGGTGACCGGGTCGTCTGGCTGGACCATTTGCCCAAATCCTTCGTCGGCTGTGTCTTGGCCAATGAGGTGCTGGACGCCATGCCGGTCGACATCTTCCGGTGGGATGAGCAGGAAGACTTGCGCCAGCGCGGCGTCGCGCTCGATGCCGAAGGCGGCTTCGTCTGGGAAGACCGCCCGGCGGAGGATGAACTTGCCCAACGCGTGGCCGGGCGGATGCCGCCGATGGCGGGCTACGTCTCCGAAATCAATCATCAGGGCGAAGCCTGGATGCGGGGCCTGGGCCAGTGGCTGCGGCGCGGCGCCGCTTTGCTGTTCGATTACGGCTTTCCGCGGCACGAGTACTACCATCCGCAGCGCGCCGGCGGCACGCTGATGTGCCACCTGCGCCACCACTCGCATGCCGACCCCTTCGTGGCGCCGGGCCTGCAGGACATCACCGCCCACGTCGATTTCACCGCCATGGCCGATGCCGCCCTGGAAGGCGGGCTGGATGTGCTGGGCTACACGTCGCAGGCGCGCTTCCTGATGAATGCCGGCCTGATGGAACAGCTCACCGGCCTGGACCCCAGCGACGCCGGCGCCTATGCCCGCATCGTCGCGCCGGTGCAGAAGCTGCTGTCCGAAGCGGAGATGGGCGAACTCTTCAAGGTCCTGGCCGTCGGCCGCGACATCGACGGCCCGCTGGTGGGCTTCAATCGCGGCGACCGGCGCGATACCTTGTAAGGCTACGCAAAGAAATCCAGCGCCCGCGCGATGACAGGCTCCGGCACTTCCTCGGCCAGGTAATGCGCGGCGTCCAGGGCGGCACCGTCGACATCGTCGGCCACCGCGTTCCACAAGGCCAGGACATCGAAGTTGCGCCCTACCGCGCCGCGCGCGCCCCATAGAACGTGGATCGGACACGTCAACTTGCGGCCCGCGGCACGGTCCGCGCGGTCATGCTCCAGATCCAGCGTGGCTGACGCGCGGTAGTCCTCGCAGATTCCCACCGGCAAGCCCGGCAACGCGGCGCAGCGTTCATATTCGGCCAGCGCGCGCGGATCGAAGATGGCCAGGCCGCCGGGCCGTCCGCCCATCACGGCACGGACGTAGAACACCGGGTCATGGCCGATCATGGTTTCCGGCATGGGCGCCGGCTGTATCAGCCAGAACCAGTGGTAGTAAGCCTGTGCGAAAGCCCGCGTGGTGCCCTGGTACATGTCCAGCGTGGGCGCGATGTCCAGCAGCATCATGCGGCCCACGCGCTCGGCATGGTCCAGCCCCAGCCGATGCGCCACGCGGGCGCCGCGATCATGGGCCAGCACGTCGAAGCGCTCGTGGCCCAACCCGCGCATCAGATTCACCATGTCCTGCGCCATCACGCGCTTGGAATGGGCAGAGTGATCAGGCGTGGCGGCCGGCTTGTCGCTATCACCGTAGCCGCGCAAATCGGCCGCCACGCAAGTGAATCGCTGGGTCAGGGCCGGCCACACCCGGTGCCAGATGGCATGCGTCTGTGGATGGCCATGCAGCAGCAGCAAAGGCGGCCCCTCTCCCGCCACCCGCGCGGCGATATGCATACCGTCGCCGACGTCCATACGTTGCAGGGGCAAGTCGAACAGCGTGGTCATGTCTTCTCCTGGTTCAGCGCTTGAACGCTGGCGTCACTCAGCATGCGGGCGAGGACCGCCCGATCGACAACCATAGACAAGGAGCGAGCAGAAACGCAAGTACAAGTGCGCGCCCCCTCCGGTATAGTCACGCGATCAGCAATCGCTACGTACCTGCAATCGCCACCTGCAACGCCACCCGCCACTGGAACGCCATCATGGACAAGCCCTACTCTTTCGCCCCGTTGTCGCGGGCCGCACGCGTGCTGGGCCTGGCCGGCGCGGCCTGGGCCCTGGCGGCGGGTGCCGCGCAGGCGCAGATCACCGTGCGGATCGGCGAGGTGAACAGCTACAAGGCGCAGCCCGCTTTTCTCGAACCCTACCGCAATGGCATGCAGCTGGCGGTGGACGAGGTCAACCAGGCTGGCGGCGTGGCCGGCAAGAAGCTGGAATTGTTCACGCGTGACGACAATGCCAATCCGGGCGATGCCGTGCGCGCCGCCGAAGAGCTGATGTCGCGCGAGCGGGTCGACGTGCTGCTTGGCGGCTATCTGTCCAATATCGGTTTGGCGCTGGCCGACTTCGCCCGCCAGAAGAAGATTTTCTATCTCGCCAGCGAACCCTTGACCGACAAGATCGTCTGGCAGAACGGCAACCGCTACACGTTCCGCCTGCGTGCCTCCACGTATATGCAGGCCGCCATGCTGGTGCCGGAGGCCGCCAAGCTGGGCAAGAAGCGCTGGGCTTTCGTCTATCCCAATTACGAATACGGCCTGTCGGCGGTAGCCACCTTCAAGGAATTGCTGAAGAAGGCCCAGCCTGATGTCGAATTCGTCGGTGACCAGGCCGCAACACTGGGCAAGGTGGACGCGGGCAGCGTGGCGCAGGCCCTGGCCGATGCCAAGCCCGACGCGATCTTCAATGTCCTGTTCGCGGGCGACCTGACCAAGCTGGTGCGTGAAGGCACCACGCGCGGGCTGTTCCCGGCCACGCCGGTGGTCAGCATGCTGACGGGCGAGCCGGAATACCTGGATCCTCTCAAGGACGAAACGCCGGCGGGCTGGATCGTCACCGGCTATCCCTGGTCCACCATCCAGACGCCCGAACACAGCAAGTTCCTCAAGGCCTACCGCGACCGCTACAAGGATTACCCGCGCCTGGGCGCTGTCGTGGGCTACAGCGCCATCAAGTCGCTGGCGGCCGGGCTGGCGAAGACCGGTGGCAGTGCGCAGCCCGACAAGCTGATCGCGGCGTTCGAAGGCCTGCAGGTGGATATCCCCTTCGGCCGCATCCAGTACCGCGCCATCGATCATCAATCGACCATGGGTGCCTATGTGGGCAAGCTGGCGGTGCAGGACGGCAAAGGGGTGATGGTGGATTACCAATACAAGGACGGCGCGGCCTTCCTGCCGTCGGACGAAGAAGTGCGCAAGTTGCGGCCGGCGCAGTAAGTCGAGCGCTTGGCCATACCTTTTCCAAGGCCATTGGTGCTCGTTGCCGGTCGCTGGTCGCTGGTCGCTGGTCGCTGGGGACAGCGTAAGGACAAATCGCCTGCGCAGCGTCGGCCGCCGCGATCGGGGCACAGCGCCGTAGTGGGCGCTTACCCTGGCCTATAACCCCCAGCCCTGCACGGGTAAGGATCATGGCCCCGGTGCTATGCTCCGTCCCATGGTTTGCCCGTACATCGACTCCTCTTCTTCCGTCCCCACAGACGCCGCGCCTGGCGCTGACGGCAGCCCCTCCAATGCCTCCGCCGGCGGCGCCGCCACGCCTGCCGCAAGCGCCTCCGCCCCTGGAGGCCGGGGCGTGTTTACCACCACCGACTCCCCCTGCGTGGCGGTCTGCTCCACCCTCTATGACGACATCTGCCGCGGCTGCGGCCGTACGGCCATGGAAGTCGCCGAATGGGTCTTCTTGAGCCCGGACGAAAAACAGGTGATCTGGACCCGCATCCGCGCGGAAGGCTATCCGCGGCGCAAGGGCTGAACCGGGCACCGCGTCAGCGCGTCGCCGCAGCACGCCGGGCTTGCCTGCACCGGTCACACGTCGGCAGTACGCCGACGTGGCGGACGCGGTGATACCGCGGTATACCTCAGAACCGGTACCCCACTGCCACGGTGAACACCCACGGGTCGACGTGCGCGCGGCCGATGGTGTCGCCGTTGAGCTTCACCTTCGAATCAATGTCGATGTAGCGCACGTCGGCGTTCAGCAGCCAGCGCTCGCTCAACTGGTAATCAACGCCGATCTGTCCGGCCACGCCCCACGAATCCGTCAACTTCACGTCATTGCCCGCCAGGGCGCCGCGGCCCTTGGTGTCGAAGAAGTGGGTGTAGTTCAAGCCCACGCCCACATAAGGCTGGATCTTGCTGTCCGGCAGGAAATGCCATTGCAGGCTGAGCGTGGGCGGCAACTGCTTGGTGTCGACGATATTGCCGCCGACGGCACCGCTGCCGCGCACATCATGCTGGAAGGGCACGGCCCCGAGCAGTTCGATGCCGATGTTCCGCGTGGCCATGTAGGTGACCGTGAAGCTGGGCCGCACGCTCTTGTCCGCATGCAGGCCGACCGCGCCATCCAGCGCATTGCCGGTGTTGGACTTGGGCCGCACCTGGCTGGCGCCCACGCGCAGTAATACGTCGCCGGCTTCATAGGCATGCGCCGGCGTGGCCACGAAAAGGGCCGCGCCCAGCGCACACAATGCGATGCCCGCGCGCAGGAGGTTTACGGCGCGCCCGATAGGTTCGGGGCGTTCAGGGCGTCCGCCGCGCGTCACGCTTGCCATGGGAATTGCCATCTTCATTTCTCCAATATCGAAATCCTGTAGGGCAAGAATGGCAGTAGGCACACGCGGCCCTGTTGATAAAAGTCAACGGCGGTGCCGTTTGCGCGACAGTAGTGCGCAGACGCAGCGGCGCTGTCGCGCAAGCGCCGCGATCGCTTGACCCAGGCGCTACTGCGCCGTCCGTGCATCGCGCTGCTGCCACGCCCACGCCGCAGGGGCCCCCCACGCTGTCGCGGCAATGCCGCAACACATCCGCCCCCTGTCGCGGACATGTCATGTAAGCCGGGCTTAATGGCGTTTTTCGCGACTCCCCGGGGTGCTCGCCATGCTCATAGTGCTGGTCACGGATGCCTGGCATCCGCAGGTCAACGGTGTCGTCCGCACCTGGACGACCATGTGCCGCTTGTTGCGGGAATGGGGACACGAAGTCCTGGTGGTCAGTCCGGAGGGTGCGCGCACGGTGCCGGCGCCATCCGAGCCCGACCTGCGGCTATGCCTGTTCCCCGGCCGGCAACTCAGGCGCGTGCTGGGCGACGTGGTGCCCGACGTGCTGCACATCGCCACGGAAGGCCCCCTGGGGCTGGCCGCGCGGCGCATGGCGCAAAAGAGAGGCTGGCGCTTCACCACGTCCTTCCACACGATGTTTCCCGACTACCTGGAAGCGCGCATGGGCATCCCGGCCGCGCTGCCGTGGCGTTTCCTGCGCTGGTTCCACAAGCCTTCGCAACAGGTGCTGGTACCCACGCCCACGGTGCGCGACATCGTCGCCAGCCGCGGCTTGCAGAACCTGCAGGTATGGTCGCGCGGCGTGGACGGCAAGAAATTCACCCCGGGCGCGCGCGACGCTTTCTCCGAATTGCCGCGTCCCGTATTCCTGAGCGTCGGGCGCGTGGCCAAGGAAAAGAACCTGGACGCTTTCCTGTCGCTGGACTTGCCCGGATCGAAGCTGGTGGTCGGCGCCGGACCGGACGAAGCCCGCCTGCGCAAGAAATTCCCCCACGTCCGCTTCGAAGGCATGCGCTCGGACGCCGATCTGCCCCGCTATTACTCGGCCGCCGACGTGTTCGTCTTCCCCAGCCTGACGGATACCTTTGGCCTGGTGATGCTGGAAGCCATGGCCTGCGGCACGCCGGTGGCGGCGTTCCGCAGCGAAGCGCCGCTGGCGGTGATCCAGGAAGGCGTCACCGGTTACCTCGACAATGACCTGGGCGCGGCCTGCCGCGCGGCCCTGGCGCTGGACCGTGAAAACGTGCGCCAACATGCGCTGGCGCGCACATGGGATAGCGTCGCCAGGGATCTGTTGGCGGCATTTGTACCGCTGACCCCGGCCACCCGCTACAATGTCGCCCACGCTTGAGGAGCGTTGCGACGGATTACCGCGTCGGCCTTGTGTCCTCTCCCCGTGATACACCCTCACGATGGACGACATTTGCGCCGCCGGGTCTGCCAGGCTCAAGCATTCCAGGGTATGCCGCGTGCGCGCGGCTCCATGAAACGGCGCTCACCTTAGCTGCATCGCGGCAGTGAAGGCGAGCACGCCGTCTGGTTCTCCACCGGAACGGCCGGACACCCACAGGTGTCCGCGCGCTCGTCCCGCCGGCCGCGCCGTAGCGCCGTCCGTTTTCTCGTGTGGAGCAATCACAATGAACACCGTGTCCGACAAGTCCTTTACCGACTACCTCGTTGCCGATATCGGCCTGGCTGGCTGGGGCCGCCGCGAACTCGCCATCGCTGAAACCGAAATGCCCGGCCTGATGGCCACCCGTGAAGAATATGCCGCCAGCCAGCCCCTGAAGGGCGCGCGCATCGCCGGCAGCCTGCACATGACCATCCAGACCGGCGTGCTGATCGAAACGCTGACCGCCCTGGGCGCCGAAGTGCGCTGGGCCTCGTGCAACATCTTCTCGACCCAGGACCACGCCGCCGCCGCCATCGCTGCCAGCGGCACGCCGGTGTTCGCCGTCAAGGGCGAAACGCTGGCCGAATACTGGGACTACACCCACCGCATTTTCGAATGGCCCAATGGCGAACACGCCAACATGATCCTGGACGACGGCGGCGATGCCACGCTGCTGCTGCACCTGGGCACCAAGGCTGAAAGCGACATTTCCGTGCTGGCCAAGCCGGGCAGCGAAGAAGAACGCGTGCTGTTCGCGGCCATCAAGGCCCAGCTGCAACGTGATCCGAAGTGGTACTCGACCCGCCTGGCGCAAATCCGTGGCGTGACCGAGGAAACCACCACGGGCGTGCATCGCCTGTACCAGATGTCGCAGAAGGGCGAGCTGGCTTTCGCCGCCATCAACGTCAACGACTCGGTGACCAAGTCCAAGTTCGACAACCTGTACGGCTGCCGCGAATCGCTGGTCGACGGCATCAAGCGCGCCACCGACGTCATGGTGGCCGGCAAGGTTGCCGTGGTGGCCGGCTACGGCGACGTGGGCAAGGGCTGCGCCCAGGCGCTGATGGCCCTGCGCGCCCAGGTCTGGGTCACGGAAATCGACCCCATCTGCGCCCTGCAAGCCGCCATGGAAGGCTACAAGGTCGTGACCATGGAAGAAGCCGTCGACAAGGCCGACATCTTCGTCACCGCCACCGGCAATTACAACGTCATCACCCGCGCCCACATGGAGCGCATGAAGGACCAGGCCATCGTCTGCAACATCGGCCACTTCGACAACGAAATCGACGTCGCCGGCCTGGAAGACCTGCAGTGGGAAGAGATCAAGCCCCAGGTCGACCACGTCATCTTCCCCGATGGCAAGCGCATCATCCTGCTGGCCAAGGGCCGCCTGGTGAACCTGGGCTGCGCCACGGGCCACCCGTCCTTCGTGATGTCGTCGTCCTTCACCAACCAGACCATCGCGCAGATCGAGCTGTACACGCGCAACGAGGCCTACACCAAGGGCCAGGTCTACGTGCTGCCCAAGCAGCTGGACGAGAAGGTCGCCCGCCTGCACTTGAAGAAGCTGGGTGTGAACCTGACCACGCTGTCCAAGGAACAGGCGGACTACATCAGCGTCGCGGTTGACGGTCCTTACAAGAGCAATCATTACCGTTACTGATTTTGACGCAAAATAGGGTCAGGTCCTCCGCGCCCGCCGGGCGCGGGACCGGCTGCGCAACACCGGCGTTTTCTTTCGAAGCTTCGTTTCGTCGTATCCTCTCGTGGGATACATCCTTCGGATGCATACGCCGACTCTGCTCGTCACACTTTGCGGGAGACCCGATATGACCTTGATACTCGTCTGGATACTGAACGCCGTTGCCTTGCTGATCGTGGCTTATCTGCTGCCTGGCATCGCGGTGGCCAGTTTCGGATCGGCACTGATCGCCGCCCTGGTGCTGGGGCTGTTGAACATGCTGGTCAAGCCGGTGCTGGTGCTGCTGACGCTGCCCATCACCATCGTCACATTGGGTCTCTTCCTTATCGTTCTCAACGCGCTGTTGTTCTGGTTTGCCGGGTCCATCCTCAAAGGCTTCCAGGTCAATGGCTTCTGGTGGGCCGTGATCGGAGCGGTGCTGTATTCGATCATCTCGGGCCTGCTTTCCATGCTCGTGAGCTCATGACCGATACGAAGACGCCGGCGCTCAGCCTCGAATTCTTTCCGCCGCGCGACATCGCGGCCCAGGAGCGGCTGGTGCGCGCCGCCAAGCAGATGCTGGCCATGCATCCGCGCTACGTCAGCGTCACCTTCGGCGCCGGCGGCTCCACCCGCGAAGGGACGGCCGGCACGGTGCGCACCCTGCGCAACCTGGGCGTGCCCGCCGCGCCGCATTTGTCCTGCGTGGGGTCGTCGCGCGACGACCTGCGCGGCATCCTGAACGCCTACCGCGAGGAAGGCGTCAAGCAGGTGGTGGCCTTGCGTGGCGACCTGCCGTCGGGCATGGGCGGTAATGCGGGTGAACTGCGCTATGCGCGCGATCTGGTGGCCTTCATCCGGGAAGAAACCGGTGACTGGTTCCATATCGAAGTGGCCGCCTATCCGGAAACCCATCCGCAGGCAGAAAGCCCTTCAGCCGACCTCGACCACTTCGTCGAGAAGGTGCAGGCCGGGGCCGACAGCGCCATCACCCAGTATTTCTTCAATCCCGATGCCTATTTCGATTTCATCGACCGGGCCGCCGCCAAGGGTGTGACCGTGCCCATCGTGCCGGGCATCATGCCCATCACCAATCACAGCCAGCTGGCGCGGTTCTCGCAGATGTGCGGCGCGGAAATCCCGCGCTGGATCCGTATGCGCCTGGCCGAGTATGGCGATGACAAGGCCTCCATCCGGGCCTTCGGCATCGACGTCGTCTCCGACCTGTGCCGCCGCCTGCTGGATCAAGGCGCGCCGGGGCTGCACTTCTACACGTTGAACAACGCGGAAGTGCCCATGGCCATCTGGAAAAATCTCAGCCTCTAAGCCGCTGGGCCGGTTTCAGGGAGTGCCGGCCCGGCAGAATGGACCTTTGCCTCACGGGGACGTCCAGGCCGGTGAGGATCTTGAGAAGATGAAAATATCCCCCTTTCAGGGGGATATTTTTTGGGTGGCAGCGTGACCCATGTCGGAGCTCAGGGCCGCGAAACGGATCCGCGCATCGCGGTGCCAGCCGCAAGCCGATCCAGCTCAGCTTTGTTGCGAGGTGTCCGGACTCTCGGCCAGCGATTGCAGCGCCGTCACACCGCAGGGTTCGGCGCTGCCCGGCAGGATGCGTACCGGCTGGTGCACCCGCCCCGGCGGCACCAGGCTGTCCGGGTCGCAGGGATCGGTCCAGATGGGATCCTCGATTTCCGCGAAGACCTGGCGCAGGCGTTCGCCCCAGCTGCCGCGGATCATGCGGAAGTATTCATTGTTCTCATCGATATTGGCGAAACGGCTGACGCACAAGGCGTCGTTCTCGTACACCAGCAAATCCAGCGGCAAGCCCACCGAAATATTCGAACGCAAGGTCGAGTCCATGGAGATCAGCGCGCACTTGGCCGCTTCGTCCAAGGTGGTATTGGGCATCAGCACACGATCCATGATGGGCTTGCCGTACTTGGCTTCGCCGATCTGGAAATAGGGGCACTCATCGTGGGCTTCGATGAAGTTGCCGGCGGAATAGAGCTGGAACAGGCGGCAGCGCTCACCCTTGATCTGGCCGCCGAAGATCAGGTTGACGTTGAACTCCACCCCTTGTTCATGCAGCGCCTCGGCGTCGCGCCGATGGACCTGCCGCACCGCGTCGCCCACCAGGCGGGCCGCGTCGAACATATTGGGCGCGCGCCAGATCGATGCCGGGTCATCGCTGTCCGGCATCGAAAGCTCGTTGACGACGGCCTGGCTGACGGCCAGATTACCGGACGTCATCAAAACCATCACTCGCTCACCCGAGCGCTCGAACACGCTGAGTTTGCGGAATACGCTGATCTGGTCCACCCCCGCGTTGGTGCGGGAATCGGCCAGAAAGACCAAGCCGTCGCGCAGGCGGGCCGCTACACAGTAAGTCATTGGGGAGATAGGACAAAAGACTATCCCGGCATTGTATTACTGCTGCGCCGCCTGCACTTGAACGGTCACGGACATCGACTCCTGGCCGCCGCCGTTGCGTACGCCGCGGACCGGTGCCGCCGAGTCGTAGTCGCGCGCCACCGCCAGCCGGCAGTGGCAGTCGGAGGCGAACTGGCGGTTGGTGATGTCCACGCTACTCCAGCCCAGATCGGGCAGCCAGACGTCGGCCCAGGCGTGGCTGGCCGCGTGGTCGGCTTCCGTGTACAGATAGCCGCTGACGTAGCGGGCCGGCACGCCCAGGGAACGGACGCAGGCCAGGAACAGGTGGGCATGGTCCTGGCACACCCCGTGGCCCAGGGCCAGCACCTGGCCAGCGGCGGTGGTGACGTCGGTGGTGCCGGGTTCGTAGGCAACCCGGTCGGCGATGGCCTGCGCCAAGGCCAGGCTGTCTTCCGGCCGGCTCAGGCCTGTCGGCAGCACCTCGCGGCAGAACGCACGGACGGCATCGTCAGCCTGGGTCAGAGACGTGGGCACGCAGTAGGCGTGCACCGGCAGCCGGCTTTCATCGCCGTTGACTACGCCATAGGGCAAGGGATCGATTTCCACCTGACCGCTGACACGCAGTTCGATCTCTTCATGTGGCCGGTTCAGCGTCAGGGTATGGGTGACGTTGCCATAGGCATCGACCTGTTCCTGCAGCATGCCGGGCGCCTCGATATGCCAGCGCAGCGAGCGCTGGTGTTCCTCCGGGCGCGGCGTCAGGTGCAGGGTCTGGATGCTGTACGTCACCGGTGCGGTGTACTGGTAGCGCGTCACATGCTTGATGTAGTGCTTCATGGCCGGCGTCCTTGATTGGTGCGCATGTCCGTATTCATGCCCATATCCATGCCCATATCTAAGCCCAGGTCGACAGCAGGAAATCCTGGCCGATGCGGTTGCCCAGGTCTTTCGTCTGATCGAGGAACTGCTCCAGGTAACGGTGCAGGCCGCCGGACAGGATGTCTTCGACGCGGGCGTATTGCAGTTCGGCGCACAGCTTGCCGGCGCGCCGCTCGGTTTCAGCGGAACGGTCGTTGGACACCAGGGCCAGCGTGCCGGCCACCGCGCGCATCGAAGCCAGCAGCGACCGCGGCATGTCGCCATGCAGCATCAGCAATTCGGCCACGCGGTCGGGCGTGATGACGTCGCGATAGACCTTGCGATAGATCTCCAGGCCGGACACGGACGTCAGGATGGCGGCCCAGCGGTAGAACTCGGTGTGCGCGGCGGGACGTTCCGCCACGGCCTGGGGCCTCTCGGTGCGTCCGTCCGCCTGGGCACCCGCTTTTACTTCGGCTTGTGCATCAGCTTGAATGTCGGCCTGAATGTCGCCTTGCCCTACACCTTGCACCAGGTCCTGCTCGTCGTCCTTGTCATCATCGCGCTCGTATTCATAGAATTTCACGTCCAGCATGCGCGCCATATTGTCCGCACGTTCCAGGTACATGCCCAGGCGCAGGAAGTGCAGCGCCTCGTCTTCCAGCATGGTGCCTATCATGACGCCGCGCGCCACGTGGGAGCGGAACTTGACCCACTCGAAGAACTCGCCCGGGTTGCGTTCAGGCAGGTCCATGCGCAGGTGCTTCAACAACTCCAGCCAGGTGGTGTTGTAGGTTTCCCAGACTTCGGTGGTCAGGCTGCCACGCACGGCGCGGGCGTTTTCGCGCGCCAGGCGCAGGCAGGCGTAGATCGATGACGGATTGTCCTCGTCGCGCACCATGAAGCGCAGCACGTCGCGGGGGGAGCCTTCGGGATAGCGTTCATCGAACTGGTTCTGCAATTCGGAGATGCGCATCAAGGCGCGCCAGGAGCGCTCGCGCGTGGCTTCGTCCTGCGGTAGCAGGGACATTTGCAGATTGACGTCCAGCATGCGCGCGGTGTTTTCGGCGCGCTCGACGTAGCGGCACATCCAGAACAGGTTGTCGGCGGTACGGCTAAGCATGATGGTTCACTCCTCCAGCACCCAGGTGTCCTTGGTGCCGCCGCCCTGGCTGCTGTTGACCACCAGCGAACCTTCGGTCAGCGCCACCCGGCACAAGCCGCCGGGCACGGTACGCATTTCCTTGCCGCACAGCACATAGGGGCGCAGGTCGACGTGGCGCGGCGCCACCCCCGATTCAACGTAAGTCGGCACGGTGGACAAGGCCAGCGTGGGCTGGGCGATATAAGCCGCCGGATTGGCGCGTACGCGCTCCTTGAAGTCGTCGAGCTGCGCACGGGTCGAGGAAGGGCCCACCAGCATGCCGTAGCCGCCCGCGCCGTGCACTTCCTTGACCACCAGATCGTGCATGTTCGCCATCACATGCGACAGTTCGTCCGGCCGCGAGCAGCGCCACGTCGGCACGTTCTGCAAAATGGGCTCTTCGCCCAGGTAGAAGCGGATCATGTCCGGCACATATAGATAGGTCGACTTGTCGTCGGCGATGCCGGTGCCGATGGCATTGGCCAGCGTAATGCGGCCGGCGCGGTAGACCGACAGCAGGCCCGGCACGCCCAGCGCGGAGTCGCCACGGAAGGTCAGGGGATCGAGAAAGTCGTCGTCCAGGCGGCGATAGATTACGTCCACGCGGCGCGGCCCGCGCGTGGTGCGCATATAGACGTTGTTCTGCTCGACGAAGAGATCGCGCCCTTCGACCAGCTCAACGCCCATCTGCTGGGCCAGGAAGGCATGTTCGAAGTAGGCCGAGTTGTACTGGCCCGGCGTCAGCACCACCACGGTCGGATCGTCGATGTTGCCAGGCGCCACTTCACGCAGATTGTCCAGCAGCAGGTCGGGGTAATGGGCAACCGGCTTGATCTTGATGCGGCTGAAGGCATCCGGCAGCAGGCGCATCGACATCTTGCGATTTTCCAGCATGTAGGACACGCCGGAGGGCACCCGCAGATTGTCTTCCAGGACGTAGAACTCGCCTTGGCCCGCGCGCACCACGTCGATGCCGGCGACGTTGCAGTAGATGTTCTCGGCCACGTCGACGTCCTGCATCTCCGGCCGGTATTGGGCATTCATGAACACCTGTTCGGCCGGCACGATGCCGGCGCGCACGATGTCGTGGCCGTGGTAGATGTCGTGAATGAACATGTTCAGCGCGCGCACGCGCTGCTTCAGGCCGGCGTCGAGCTGGCGCCATTCGTGCGACGGGATGATGCGCGGCACCAGGTCGAAGGGGATCAGGCGTTCAGTGCCGGCATCATCGCCCGCCACGGAGAAGGTGATGCCGACCCGGCGGAAGCTGAGGTCGGCTTCGACCCGCCGCGCCGCCATGACATCGTCGGATTGCGACAGCAGCCATTGCTGGAAGTCGTGATAGTGCGGCCGTATCGCGCCATCGCGGTCGACCATTTCGTCATATGCCGGGTTGCGGCCGGACGGCGTGTCCATCATGTGGCTCCTCCTCGAAGCGCGGACTTTGATCCGCGCTGTAGCCAATCTGTTCGGGCCGATCAGTGCTTACAAGCAACACCTATGCCAACTTTATGGGAGGGTGGTAACCAAACACCCCATATAAGTTTCACGTTATTTTTATCGGGCTTCGCCGCAGCGGCCGGGGCGAGGCGCCTGGGTGGCGGGCATCGGGCAGAGGAAGAGAGTCAAAAATCCAAAAGACGATGCCCCTGAATGGTGCATTCAGGGGCATCTATGGGCACGGCGTGGCATCGCGGTGATCCACTGCACTACCTTGATTCACAGAATTGGGGGGAATGTCACGGCGCCTTGGGCAGCCACCCATCCGGCGTCAGCACCGCGTCCAGGCGGACGTCATGGGCCGCGGGCACGTGCTCGATCGGGTCCAGGCGGCCGCAGCTCCAGGCGACGCCTATGGTCGTGTGAGGATGGCCGGCGGCCTTCAGCGCCGCCAGGGTGCGGTCGTAGTACCCGCCGCCATAGCCCACCCGGTCGGCCAAGGGGGTGTAGCCCAGGGTGGGCACCAGCACCAGATCGGGCATCACCACCGCACCGGCCAGCGGTTCCTGGATGCCATAAGGGCCTTCGGCCATGGGGGCGTCCGGCGTCCACGGACGGAATTCGAGCGGTTGGTTGCGTTCGCGGACGGCCGGCAGAGCCACCGTGATGCCGGCCTCCGCCCACTGCTCCAGCAAGGGCCGCAGGTCGGGTTCGTCCTGCATGGGCCAGTAGGCGGCCACGATGGCGGGCGCGGGCCGGCCCGCTTTCAGGGCGGCGTCGCGCGCCACGGCCAGCCAGGTGAAAAGACGTCCACGCATGAGCAGGGCGCCGCGGCGGCGCTGCTCGTCAGGAAGGGCAGCGCGGATTTCCCTTAATCGCGTACGTAGCGGTACTGCGTTATCCTCTTGCGTAAATTTCGTGGACATGATTTTCCGTACAGGTGGTGCGGCGTGGTGCTAAGGAGAGCAGGCCTGGATTCCGGACGTTATCAGAAATCTTCCCGTGCCGAACAGGCGCGGACGTTGTTGCGGCTGTTGCCCGCGCTGTCGCTGCTGGCGGTTGCCTGCGCGCCGGTCGATGCGCAGCAGCGCACTTCGGCGCAGAGCGGAGCAAGCGTGGCGACAGCCGCGCCAACCACACCGGCGCCGCCCTCCACGGTCCAGCCCGACCTGGGCGCGGTGCAGCCAGCGCCGGCTTTGGCGCCGGCCGCGCCAGCCTTGCCCGGCAACCCCGCCGCACCCATGGCGCCGCCGGGACTGCCCGGCATGGTCATCCCTCCGCCGGAGCCCCTGCCCGTCCCCGCCGTCACATCGACGCCTTCCACGGCGCAGCAGGCCGTGATCGCGGCACGCGACGCCATGCAGCGCAAGCAATGGTCGGTGCTGGCGATGACCGTACCGCAGGCTCGGTCCGACATCCTGGGCATGTATCCGGAATACTGGCTGCTGCGCTACCAACTCTGGAACCTGCCCGCCAACCAGCGGCCCACGCCTGATCTGCAGAATTTCCTGCGGCGCAATGCCGACTCCTATCTGGGCGACAAGCTGCGCCAGGATTGGCTGCTGGTCGCCGCGCGGTCCGGCGATTTCGACACCGTCAAGAAGCTGGGGCCGGTGAAGAACACGGGTCCGCAGACCGAATGCGCCATCCTCAACGGCCGTTACATGACCGGGCAAAAGGTCAGCGCGCAGCAGGCCATGGACACATTCGCGCCCGGCCCCTGGTGCTGGGGACTGTTCGACCAGTTGGTGGCCGACAAGGTCTTGGACTGGGAGCAATTGGAGCCGCAGCTCCGTGACGCCATCGAGAACAACAAGACCACGGACGCCAGCAAGTTCGCGGGCTATATGTTCGATCCCGCCCAGATGAAGGCGTACGACGCCTTGATGAAGGATCCGATGAAGTGGCTGGTGAAGCAGCCCAATCCGCCCCGCTCGCGCGCCGAGATCGAACTGGTCACCATCGCACTCGCGCGCCTGCCGCGCAAGGACCTTGACGTCGCCGATTCCTACTTCCGCCGCGAATGGGCCAAGAGCCTGCCGCGCGCGAACGTCGCCTGGCTGCGTGGCCAATATGCCTTGGTCGCGGTACTGAACCTGGATCCGCGCGCCAACGCCTGGTATGTGGAAGCCGGCCATATCCGCATGACTTCCTACAACCAGGCGTGGAAGGTGCGCGCCGCGCTGCGTCAGCCCAAGATCGACTGGCGCTGGGTGATGGCCAGCATCGACGCGATGCCGGTCTCCGACCGCACGGACCCCAGCTGGATCTATTGGTATGCGCGCGGCCTGGCCGCCACGGGCCATAAGGACGAAGCGCAGCGCAGGTATGCCGGCATCGCCGACCAGTTCAATTTCTACGGCCAATTGGCCGCCGAGGAACTGGGCCGGCCAATCACCGTGCCCCCGCGTCCGGCGCCGTTGTCGGCGCAGGAGCTGGCGCAGGCGCGGGCCAATCCCGGCCTGCAGCGCGCGATCGCGCTATTCCGCCTGGGTTGGCGCGGCGACGCCGTGCCTGAGTGGAATTACACGATACGCGAGATGGACGACCGGCAGTTGCTGGCGGCCGCCGAACTGGCGCGTCAGCAGAACATCTATGACCGCGTGGTGAATACGTCGGACCGCACGGAGAAACAGTTCGACTTCACGCAGCGCTATATCGCGCCGTTCGAAGGGCGTGTCGCCGCCAAGGCCAATCAGATATCGCTGGATCCGGCCTGGGTCTACGGGCTGATCCGGCAGGAGTCGCGCTTCATCATGGATGCGCGGTCCTCGGTCGGCGCGTCGGGCCTGATGCAATTGATGCCGGCCACGGCCAAGTGGGTGGCGCGCAAGATCGGCATGGACGACTTCACGCCGAACAGCGTCAACGACTTCGATACCAACACCATCCTGGGCACCAACTACCTGAACATGGTGCTGCAGGATCTGGGCGGATCGCAGGTGCTGGCCAGCGCCGGCTACAACGCCGGGCCGCGCCGGCCCGTGCTGTGGCGTTCGACGCTGAGCCATCCGGTGGAAGGCGCGATCTTCGCGGAGACCATTCCCTTCACCGAGACGCGTACGTACGTCAAGAACGTGATGTCGAACGCTACCTACTACGCCGCGATGTTCACGGGCCAGCCGCAATCGCTCAAGCAGCGTTTGGGACAGATTTCGCCGCAAGCCAACGCGCCGGTGCCCTTGCCGTGAGCGCGGGGAAGCCTGCCAGGGGGCAGTCGAATTCCGGCAAGTCGGATTCCGGCAAATCCGATGAGGAGAAGCCGGCTACGACAAAATCGGCTGCGGGCGCGGCGGCGGCTTCGGACACGGAAGCCGCGCAGGCGCACGAGCTGGTGCAGGATGCCGCGCATGATCCGGCCCTGGCTGGACTGATGGCTTATGTGGTCGGTGGGGCGGTGCGCGATGACCTGCTGGGCCTGCCTGCGGGGGATCGCGATTGGGTGGTGGTCGGCGCCACGCCCGCGCAGATGGCCAAGCGGGGTTTTCTACCGGTAGGTGGCGACTTTCCTGTATTCCTGCATCCGCGCACGCGGGAGGAATACGCGCTGGCGCGTACGGAGCGCAAGTCCGGGCTGGGCTACAAGGGTTTCACGTTCTACACGGGCACCGACGTCACGCTGGAAGCGGACTTGCAGCGGCGCGACCTGACGGTCAACGCGATCGCCCGCGCCGCCGACGGCAGCCTGATCGATCCTTTGGATGGCGCGGCCGATGTGCGCGCGAAGGTATTGCGCCACGTGGGTCCGGCCTTTGCCGAAGACCCCGTGCGCATCCTGCGCCTGGCGCGTTTCGCGGCGCGCTTCGCGGACTTCACCATCGCGCCGGAGACGTTGGATCTGTGCCGCGCCATGGTGCAGGCAGGCGAAGCCGACGCCCTGGTCCCCGAGCGGGTGTGGAAGGAGATCTCGCGTGGCCTGATGACTGGTACACCGTCACGGGTGCTGGACGTGCTCAATGACAGCGAGGCCTTGCCGCGCGTGTTGCCGGGACTGGTCCTGGCCGAGGACTCCGGCGCGGAGCTGGATCGTGCGGCGGCGGCGGACTTGCCGTTGCCAGGGCGCTGGGCCTTGCTGTGCCGTCATACGACCGACGCGGTGGCGCTGGGCGCCCGCCTGCGCGTGCCGGCGGCCTGCACGGATGAAGCTCGTTTGTTGCCGTTGATGCTTGCCGCGCTGGTGGTTGATGGGGATGACAATGCCGGCGCCGGCAACAAGGATTCCGCCTTGGGCAACGGCGAGGGGTCGACACAAGACGCGGCCGCGGATGCCGCGGCGCTGGACCTGATGGAGCGTTGCGATGCCCTGCGCAAGCCGGGCCGGTTCATTGATTTGCTCAAAGCGGCAGCCATCGTGCATTCCGTCGACATCGATACCTGGGCGGCACGCGTCACTGCGGTCCGCGCCATCGATGCCGGCGCCATCGCCCGCGCCGAAGGCGGCGATCCCGCGCGCATCAAGCCCGCCCTGCGCGCCGCACGCCTGCAGGCCCTGCGCCAATCGCACTAGGCGCGCGGACCCACGCCGGCTGCTTCTTGGCATGGACTGTGCCTTGCACCAGGCCACCGTCCCTGCACCAGGGCCCACCTCCAACAATCGGATCGATGCACTCCCACACGCCGGCACCCTGCCGCCATCCCAATGAAAAAGGGCGGATACCTGAACCGATATCCGCCCTTTTCGCGCGGCCGCCGAAGCGGCCGGCGTGGCATCTTGCAGCAATCAGGCCGGCCTGATCACACCGCCTTCTTCAGCGCGGCCGCCTTGTCGGTGGCTTCCCACGAGAATTCCGGCTCCGAGCGGCCGAAGTGGCCATAGGCGGCGGTCTTCGCGTAGATCGGACGCAGCAGGTCCAGCATGTTGACGATGCCCTTCGGACGCAGGTCGAAGTGCTCGCGCACCAGCTTGGCCAGTTGGTCATCGGGCAGCACGCCGGTGCCTTCCGTGTAGACGGTGATGTTGATCGGCTCGGCCACGCCGATGGCGTAGCTGACCTGCACCTGGCACTGACGCGCCAGGCCGGCCGCGACGATGTTCTTGGCCACGTAACGGGCAGCGTAAGCGGCCGAACGGTCCACCTTGGACGGATCCTTGCCGGAGAACGCGCCGCCGCCGTGCGGGCATGCGCCGCCGTACGTGTCGACGATGATCTTGCGGCCGGTCAGGCCGCAATCGCCCTGCGGACCACCGATGACGAAGCGGCCGGTCGGGTTGACCAGGAACTTGGTCTTGGCCGTGATCAGGCCTTCAGGGAAGCAAGGCTTGATGATGTCTTCGATGACCGCTTCACGGATGGTCTCTTGCGACACTTCCGGATGATGCTGGGTCGACAGCACGACGGTGTCGACTTCAGCCGGCTTGCCGTCGATATAACGGAAAGTCACTTGGGACTTGGCGTCCGGACGCAGCCACGGCAGGCGGCCGTCCTTGCGCAGTTCGCTCTGGCGCTGCACCAGGCGGTGCGAATACCAGATCGGCGCGGGCATCAGGTCCGGCGTTTCGTCGCAGGCGTAGCCGAACATCAGGCCCTGGTCGCCGGCGCCCTGGTTCAGGTAGTCCTCGGAATTGCGGTCCACGCCTTGGGCGATGTCGGGCGATTGCTTGTCGTACGCGACCAGCACCGCGCAGCCCTTGTAGTCGATACCGTAGTCGGTGTTGTCGTAGCCGATGCGGCGAATGGTGTCGCGCGCAACCTGGATGTAATCGACGTTGGCGGTGGTGGTGATTTCACCGGCCAGGACGACCAGGCCGGTGTTGCACAGCGTCTCGGCCGCCACGCGGGCGTTGGGATCCTGCGTGAAGATCGCGTCGAGGATGGAGTCGGAAATCTGGTCAGCCACCTTATCGGGATGGCCTTCGGAGACGGACTCGGAAGTAAAGAGGAAATCGTTTTGCGCCACGGCAAGGTCCTTTCAACAAATACCGGCTTACCGGCAAGATTGTTCATCGGCGCGTTGCACCTGAAATCGCAATCTCGAATGGGACCTTGACTCGGCGCGACGCTTTAGCGGATTTTTGCCCGGCGGCCGATGTATGGACATCTGGCCCACCTGGCATCGCCCCGCAAGTTGTCGGTTAACTCGGCGATCGGCCGATTTTAAGTGAAAATGTCATCTTTCGCTGCCACGCCCTTCGGGCGCTTTCCTTTCCGCATGCTGATAGTCTTTTTTTTCCGTCTGCTGGCCGCGCTGCCGCTGACCTTGCTGCAAGGCACGGGGCGGCTATTCGGACGGCTGGCTTATGCCTTGCCCGGCCGCTTCCGCCAACGCCTGCGCGCCAACGCGACCCAGGCCGGATATCCCGATGCCGCCTTCGCCCGTGCCGCGGCCGGTGAAATCGGCGCCATGATGCTGGAGCAGCCGAAGATCTGGTTCCGGCCAGAGGATTGCCTGGCGCGCACGGTGTCCGACGAATGGGATGTGGCCGAGGCCGCCCTGGCGGAGCAACGCGGTGTCATCTTCCTGACGCCCCATCTGGGCGGTTTTGAAATCAACGCGCGCTATCTGGCCAAGCGCATGCCCCTGACCGTGATGTTCCGCCCGCCCCGCCAGGCCCTGCTGGCGCCCTTGCTGGAGCAGGCGCGCAATACGGCCGAGCTGCGCGCGGTGCCGGCCACCATGCAGGGCGTGCGTGAATTCGTCCGCACCTTGCGCAAGCAACAAGCCATCGGCCTGCTGCCCGACCAGGCCCCGGGCGCCGGCGAAGGCGTCTGGGCGCCCTTCTTTGGCCGCATGGCCTATACCATCACCCTGCCGGGCAAACTGGCCGCGCCGCACAACGTGCCCATCGTCCTGATGGCCAGCGAACGGCTGCCACGGGGCCGCGGCTGGCGCATCCATCTCATGCGCGTGCCGTCGCCCTTACCCGAAACACCGCAGGAGCAGGCCGCCTTGCTCAATTCCGCCATGGAAACCCTGATCCGCCGCTTTCCGCAGCAATACCTGTGGAGCTACAACCGCTACAAGACGCGCGGCTCGCCGCCGCCCGACGCTGTCGCCGGGCAGGAGCCGGCGCCATGAAGGATGCACAGGACACACGGGACGCACGCGCCCCCGGCCTCAAGCGCCGCGCCTTGGAGGCCTTGTTCCGCTGGTTCGGCAACGTCAGTCCCGCCACGCGCCTGCGTGCGGGCGCGGCGCTGAACTGGCTGACCCTGCGTTTCGCGAAACGGCGCCAGCACATCGTACGAACCAACCTGCGGCTTTGCTTCCCCAATGAAAGCGAAGCCACGCGTGAACGCTGGCTGCAAGCGCATTTCCGCGCATTGTCCCAATCCCTGGTCGACCGCGGCGTGCTTTGGTACGGCACGCCTGCCGCCATCGAAGCCATGGTCAGCGTCTCCGTCCCGCCGGAATACCAGCGCCTGGTCGCGGAGGGCAAGCCCATGATCCTGCTGGCGCCCCACTTCGTCGGCCTGGACGTCGCCGCCACCCGGCTGACGATGATCACGCCCACCGGCGCCACCATGTACACCCCGCAACGCGATCCGGACGTGGACGCCATCGTCGCGGCCGGCCGGGCCCGTTTCAACGATGTCCATCTGGTCAGCCGGCACGACGGCGTGCGCGGCCTGATCCGCCATATCCGCGCGGGACGCCCCATCTATTACCTGCCGGACATGGACTTCGGCCGCGAAGGCGCCGTGTTCGTCCCCTTCTTCGGCGTGCTGGCCGCCACCGTGCCGGCCACCGCGCAGCTCGCCCGCAAATGGCAGTTGCCGGTCTTCCCGGTGATCGAGTTCTGGGACCCGGACACCGGCCACTACCATGTGGAGATGTTGCCGGCGCTGGCCGATTTCCCCGGAGAAGACTCCCTGGAAGCCGCCACCGCGCGCCTGAACCGTGAACTGGAGGGCTGGGTGATGCGCTGTCCCAGCCAGTATTACTGGGTGCACCGCCGCTTCAAGACCCGCCCGTTGGGGGAAAAGAAGTTTTACTGATGACGTGATGACGCGCACGCGTCCGACGGATGGCCGCCGATCACGTCTTCTGCCTCTCGTTGGGGACGTCCGACCGGCGCTGACCGTCCCCGGCGTACACGCCGCAGACACCCTTCTGCGCGCTATGGCGTGATTGGAGGATAATTGCCGGCATGAACTGGAACTTCACCAAAATGCACGGCGCCGGCAACGACTTCGTCGTGCTCGACGGCGTACGCCAAACCATCGAAATGACGCCCGAACGCGCCCGCGCGCTCGGCGACCGCCATTTCGGCATAGGCGCGGACCAGATCCTGCTGGTCGAGCCTGCTTCGTCACCCGACGCCGATTTCCGCTACCGCATTTTCAATTCGGACGGCAGCGAGGTCGAACACTGTGGCAACGGCGCGCGCTGCTTCGTGCGCTTCGTGCACGAAACCGGCCTGTCCGACCGCAATCCCCTGCGGGCGGAAATCGCCACCGGCATCATCGTGCTGGACGAAGGCGACGACGAACAGGTCACCGTCGAAATGGGCAGCACCCGCTTCGACCCGGCTTCCCTGCCCTTCGATGCCGCCGGCCTGGCCACGCGCACGGCCGGCGCTGACACGCTCTACACCTTGTCTTTGCGAGAGGGTGCCGCGGCAGCGGCGCCGTCCGCTTGCGGCGATGTGCCGGCCACGGTCGAGGTTTCGATAGTCGCCATATCCAATCCCCACGCGGTACAGATCGTCGACGACGTCGATCGTGCCCCGGTCGAACGCATCGGGCCGCTGGTGGAGTCGCATCCGCGCTTCCCGCGCCGGGTCAATGCCGGCTTCATGCAGATCGTCGATCGCAACACCATCCGTCTGCGCGTCTACGAACGGGGCGCCGGTGAAACCCTGGCCTGCGGCACGGGTGCGTGCGCGGCGGTGGCCGCCGGTATCCGCCGCGGAGTGCTGGATACGCCAGTGCGTGTGCATGCGCGCGGCGGTGTGCTGACGGTGGACTGGGATGGCTCATCGCTGCGCATGACCGGCCCCGCCACATCCGTCTATACCGGCCAGGTCGACATCGACCAGCTGGTTTTTTCGATGGCTTTGAGCCGGTGAATTCAGTCCTTGGACTTTGCCATTCAATCCTGCTTTCCGAGCCTTGCCGCCGCCGCTGCGCCGCCCAGGCCCTACCGACAAGGCCCCAATAATGACCAGTGATTCGCCCTCCATGACCGATACCACCCTCAGCGCCGACCAGGTTGCCGACTTCCTGCGTGAGAATACCGAGTTCTTCACCACCCACGCCGAGCTGTTCGCCACCCTGCCCGTACCGCATCCGCACGGCGGACGCACGATTTCGCTGGGCGAGCGGCAAATCTTCACGCTGCGTGAACGCAATCGCGAATTCGAGTGGCGGCTCAATGAGTTGATCAACACCGCCAGCGTCAATGAGAGCATCAGCACCAAGCTGATGCAGTGGTGCTGCCGCCTGCTGGCCGAAACGGAAATCCAGCGCCTGCCCGGAGAAATCGCCCTGGGCCTGGCGCAGCAGTTCGACCTGAATGAAGTTGGCCTGCGTCTGTGGCGCCTGGCGCAAGTGCCGGACACGGGTTACGGCGCGGCGGTTTCAGAAGACGTGCGCACCTTCACCGACAGCCTGAAAGTGCCGTACTGCGGCACCGATACGGCGTTCGAGGCGGTCAACTGGCTGACGGCCACGCCGCGCTCGCTGGCGATGATTCCGCTGCGCCCCGCGCCCGATGAGCCCAGCATCGGTTTGCTGGTGCTGGGTTCGGACGACGCCGAACGCTTCGCGGCGGACAAGGGCACGGCTTTCCTCGAAACCATCGGCAGCCTGGCCTCCGCCACGCTGCACCGCCTGGCCGCGGATTAAGCGCCCCGTACGACAGGCGACCGGGACCATGGCGCGCGCCCCGCAGAACAGGCAAGGCCCTTCCCGCGGCACCGGCGACGCGGCGGCGGCAACGTCGCGCGCGCGGTCGACATCGCTCGCATCGCATTCAGCGGCATCATCGGCAACCGCGCCACCCGCGGCTGCATCGCACTCAGCCGCATCATCGTCAACGTCCGCGCCCCTGCCTGCCCCCATGCAGGCGTGGCTGGCGCATCTGGAGACGAATCGGCGCTATTCGCCGCATACGCTGGCTGGCTACCGGCGCGACCTTGCCCACCTGGCCACGCTGGCGGGCGAGCGTCCGTTGGATCAGCTCGCCACCGGCCACATCCGCCAGTTCGTCGCGCGCCTGCATGCGCGGGAGCTGGGACCGCGCAGCCTGGCGCGTGCGCTCGCGGCCTGGCGCGGTTTCTATCAATGGTGGGCGCAGGAAGCGGGACTGCCGGGCAATCCTGTTGCCGGCGTCAAGGCGCCCAAGACGGTGCGCGGGCTGCCCAAGGCACTGTCGGTGGAACAAGCCCAGGTCTTGCTCGAAAGACCCGCGGCGCAGGCCGCGACGGAGCCTGTCGCGCTACGCGATCAAGCCATGTTCGAACTGCTGTATTCCAGCGGCCTGCGGTTGGCGGAACTCACCGGTCTGGACTGGCGTTATGAGCGCGGCGCCGAGCATGAATCCTCCAGCTGGCTGAACCTGGACGAGCACGAGGTGCTGGTGCTGGGCAAAGGCGGCAAGCGGCGCTCCGTGCCCGTCGGCACCGCGGCGCTGACCGCGCTGCGGGCGTGGCTGGAAGTACGCGCGCGTTTGCTGGGTCCGGCCAGCGGGCCGGCCGACGTTGCCGCGCTGTTCCTGGGCGAACGCGGACGGCGCATCACGCCGCGCGTCGTGCAAAGGCAGCTGGAAAAAGTAGCCCTGGCCAGTGGTTTGCCGGTGCACGTGCATCCGCACGTGTTGCGCCACAGTTTCGCCAGCCACGTTTTGCAATCCGCGCAGGACCTGCGGGCCGTGCAGGAAATGCTGGGCCACGCGAACATTTCCACCACGCAGGTTTATACGAGGCTGGACTTTCAGCATCTGGCCAAGATCTACGACCAGGCCCATCCCCGCGCCGGCCGCAAGTCCTGATGCGGGCGGGAAGATAAGACTCGCTTTAGAAGCTTTGGCCTCGGGGCGGTGAGCCGACCTTGCAGCTGCAAACGGCTTCAGCCAAACATGCAAGGAACGATTGCCACGCTTGATGTACGGGCTATTTTGTCCTTGTCAGGCGGTGCCGGTAATGGCGCCGCCTAATAGCAGCAATCCGAAGGCGAACACGGCGACGGCGGCGCAGGCCTGCGTGGCGTAGCGCAGGCGCCCGGCCCAGGCCGGCGACAGACGGGCGCCGCCGCGTATCAGCAGATCTCCCGCCGCTACGGCTGCCCATACCAAGGACGCGACGGTCAGGCCGGTTCCCAGGCCCATGGCCAATGCCGACACCACGCCGGACAGGTAGAAATCCTGCGCCAGCGCGAAGACCAGCACGATCAAGGCGCCACTGCATGGGCGCAAGCCGACCGCCAGGATGGCCGACCACGCCTTGCGCAGGTCCAGCCGGCCAGCCACCGCTTGCGGAAGCGGCACGTGGGCGTGGCCGCAATCGCAATCGATCCCGTGTACATGGGGACCATGGTCATGGTCCTCGTCATGGCCGCGGCCGAGGTCGCGACCGCGATGATGATTGGGGCTGTGGCTGTGGCTGTGGCTGTGGCTGTGGCTGTGGCTGTGGCTGTGGCTGTGGCTGTGGCTGTGAGCTAGGTTATGGGTGTGGTCGCTGTGGTGGCTGTGGTCGCTGTGGTCGCTGTGGTGGCTATGGTGGCTGCTGTTGCTGTGGTGATCGTGGTGGTCGAGGCCTTCGCGATCGGCCGTCATTCTGCTCGGCAACAATGGCCGAATCGCCTTGCGCCATACCAGCCACGCCCCCAGCGCCACGATCATCGCGAACGAGCCGGTTTCCAGCCACCGGGTGGCCGCATTCATCGTCCCCGCCGTGACCCGCAGAATCCCGGCCGCCACGCTGACCAGCAGAATCGCCACCAGCGCCTGCACCAGGGCCGACAGCAAAGCCAGCACGGCACCATTGCGGGCCGTCTGACGATTCGCCAGCACATAGGTCGCAACGACCGCCTTGCCGTGTCCAGGTCCTAGCGCATGGAAAATCCCGTACGCGAACGACAGCCCGACCAAAGGCCAGGCGGCCCAGGCATCGTCCTGCCACGCGCGCACCGCTCCCGTCAGTTGACGATAGAAGTGGCTCTGCCAGGCCGACACCCAGCCGAACAGGCGCAGCATCCAGTCAGGACCGGTCATCGCGCCGCCGCCCGCCTCCGGCACCCCGAACGGATGCGGCGCCGCCGTGGCAGGCAGCAACAAGCCCGACAACAAGACGCAGAGCAGCGCCAGGGCTATACAAACGACGAGCTCCACCCGGCGAGATGGCGTACTACTGCTGCAAAGAGAGACACACCCCACGGGGCTCTCCTCGAATCGTACCGGCCTCCCCAGCATCCCAGGCTTCCCAATCACGGGCAAGTCAGCCTGATTCGATGCGTAAGCCCCTTGGTGATCGCGAACAACTCTTCGGGCAGGTCTGGTTGATCCGCCGGGATGGCGGCCAATTGCTGGACCAACCCGGCATCGAGCGGCTTGGGCGGACGGTAGTCGGCGCGGCAAGCCGTCGGCGCATGCGCCATGGCAATCGCACCCGGCGCGCTGAAATCGTAAGCCACGAAATAGGTCGGATCGATGATGTCCACGTCCACGCCTTGCGCACCCGGCGCCACCGCTTGCCGCAAAGGCAACGTGAACGCCAGCACCATGGCCTTGCGCTTGGCGTCCCACTCGACCTTGGCATCGCGCGGCGCGCCATACACGAGCGCCTTGCCATCCACTGCCACGCGCGTGAAGTAATGGGAAATCGGCTCACCCAACGCGCCCATCCATTCCTGCGCCATGCGGTCCAAGGTGGCGGCCGATAACTGGCCCTTCTTGTCCTCCAAGCCCTGCGTCGTATAAGCGACGAACATCTCGTCGAACTTCCAACGCTCGCTCACCGCTTCCAGTCGGCCCTGTGCGTCGAACACCAACACCGCCTGCCCATCTATCCACATATGCGGATGCGCCTGGGCCGGCGTAGTCGCCAGCAGCCAGGCGATCGGCGCGGCACTCAATCCGCCGCGACGCATGGCGTATCGGCAAATGCCACGCAAGACGGTCATCATCGAGGCCTCGGCAACCTTCACTGCTTCAACGCCGCCATGAACTGGCTCAGGTTCCACTCGAACATGCCCAGGTACGTGGCCGCCGGCAGACCCGGCTTGGCCAAGGCATCCGAATACAAGGTGCCGCCTACGCGCGCACCGGTCTCGCGCGCGATCTGCTGCGCCAGTTTCGGGCTGCTGACGTTCTCGAAGAACACCGCAGGCACTTTCTCCTGGCGGATCTGGCCGATGATGCGTGCCACGTCGGCGGCGGACGGCTCGGCCTCGGTCGAAACGCCCATGGCGGAGATGAACGTCATCCGATACGCATCGCCGAAATAGCCAAAGGCGTCATGCGACGTCACCACCCGGCGCCGTTCCGGCGCCAGTCCCGCGAAAGCCTGCTTCACGCGCGCATCCAAAGCCTCGATGCGGGCCGCATAGGCCTCGGCGCGCTGGCGGTATGCGTCCGCATGGGCGGCATCGGCGGCCGCCAGCGCAGCGCCGATATTGCGCGCATAACGTGCGCCATTGGCCAGGCTCTGCCAGGCGTGCGGATCGACATTGCTTTCGTGCCCATGCTCGTCATGCTTGTCGCCGCTATGAACGTGAGCATGCCCGCCGGACGCATCCGCGCTGAAATCACGCGGCGTCACGCCCTCCGATGCCACCACGGTAGTGCCCTTGAAGCCAGACGCGCGCACCAGCTTGGGCAACCACGCTTCAAAACCCAGGCCATTGACCACCAGAACCTGCGCGGCCGCCAGCCGGCGCGCGTCGGCCGGCGTCGGTTCGTACTCATGGGCGTCGCCATCGGGGCCCACCAGCACGTCGAGCTGCACGTCGCTGCCGCCAATCTGCTTCACCATATCGCCCAGGATGGAGAAACTGGCCACCACCTTGAGCGGCCCGGCCTGGGCAGGCGCGGCCGCCGGGGTTTGGCTCTGGGTCTGGGACTGTTCTTGCGCTTGGGCATAAGCGGACCCTGCCCCCCCCAGCACCCCCACCGTAGCCAACGCCAAAGCCGAGAGCAGGCGGCGACGTATGAACAAAACCTGGGGCAAAACCCGCGGCAAGACCCGAGGTGAAAAAAACCGGGGTAGAACCCGCGGCAGAAGCCGCTTGGAGAAAATCGCGAATGCCATGGACGAACACTCCGTGGAAAATCAGCGCGCACCGCGCCGCGCGCGCCTTGAGAAATCCAGCAAGCCGCCTTGCGGCCCGCCAGCGACGGAAATCAGATAGACGGCGCCGGCCGCCAGGATGATGGCGGGCGAAGCGGGCACGTTGTAGTGGTAGGAAATCAGCAGGCCCACCAGCGAAGCGAGGGCACCCAGCAATGCCGCCAAGGGAATCTGCCCGGCGGCGGAGCGCACCCAGAACCGCGCGGACGCGGCCGGCAGCATCATGATGCCGACCACCATCAATGTGCCCAGCACCTGGAACCCGGACACCAGGTTGAACACCACCAGCATCAGGAAAACCATGTGCACCAGCGACCCGCCTCCACCGGCGGCGCGCAGGAAGCCCGGGTCCAGGCACTCGGCCACCAGCAGGCGATAAATCGCGCCCAGCGCCAGCAACGTGATGGTGGCGCACACCGTTACCAACAGCAGCGCGTCGTCATCCAAGCCCAGCACCGTGCCGAACAGGACATGCAGCAAGTCCATGTTCGAACCGCGCAACGACACCAGCAGCACGCCCAGCCCCAGGGAGATCAGATAGAACGCGGCGAAACTGGCGTCTTCGCGCAGCGGCGTCAGACGCGATACCACGCCCGCCAGCAATGCCACGGCCAATCCAGTGATGATGCCGCCCAGCAGCATGGCCGTCAGCGACAGACCCGACAGCAGGAAACCCGCCGCGACGCCGGGCAAGATGGCGTGCGACATCGCATCGCCCATCAAGCTCATGCGGCGCAACACCAGGAATACGCCCAGGGGCGCGGCGCCGCAAGACAGGGCGACAGACCCGGCCAGGGCACGCCGCATGAAACCATAGTCGAGAAAGGGCGACAGCACCCATTCATTCAATCCCACGCCAACTCCTGGTCGCGCAGCGCACGGGCGGCGCGCAAATTCTGTTCGGTAAGCACGTCGGCGGTTTCGCCCCAGGCCACGGTGCGGCCCGCCAGCAGCAGCGTGCGGGGAAAGTGCGCCCGCACCAGCTCCATATCGTGCAGCACGGCGATTACCGTACGGCCCTGCGCGTGGCAGCCGGTCAACAACGCCATCAATTCCTCGGTGGTGTGGCTGTCGACGGCGGCAAAGGGCTCGTCCAGCAGCAGCACCCCGGTGTCCTGCAACATCAGCCGGGCGAACAGGGCGCGCTGCAACTGGCCGCCGGACAGCGTGCCGGCAATGCGATCGCCCAGGTCCTGCAGGCCCACGTCCACCAGCGCCTGGTCGATGCGGTCCCGTTCGGACCGTCCGAAGCGGCGCCACGGTCCCACGCGGCGCCAAGCGCCCATGGCCACCAATTCGCGCACGGTAATCGGAAAGGAGCGGTCCAGGTCAGCCGCCTGCGGCAGCCAGGCCAGTTCACGCCGGCCGGCACCCGCCACCCGCACGCTGCCGGCCAGCGGCCGCAATACGCCCATGATGCCTTTGATCAGCGTCGACTTGCCCGCCCCGTTGGGGCCGACGATGGCCGTCATGGAACCCGGGGTGAACACTCCGCTGACATCGCTGACGGCGGGACGCCCGCGCCAGCCAAAAGATACGCGGTCCAGTTCGATGCCGGCCGCGGCCACCCGATTCACCACCATCCCATCGCCCATCCGGTCAAAGCCCACAGGCAGGCACAAACCGCCAGCGCCACACCCATGCGCTGCCAAGCCGATGCCAGCAGCCAGGAGCCACTGCGATGCCCATCGGCAGGCACGGCGACCGGCGCTGCATGGCGGGCGACGGGGGGTTCATGATGGGGGGGTGAGGCAGACATGGCGGGCCGGGCGAATCAGGATGCGACGAAGAGGATGCGATGAAAAAGATGAGGCGACGAAGATGAGGCGATGAAAAAGATGAGGCGACGAACAAGACCCGAAGAACAAAGGCGGATCAACAAATGACGGCGCCGGGGAGCGCTGAAATAGCACGGCCATCGCTCCGAACGAATGTTATATCATATCAAATCAATGTCCCTCACGCCGCGACGCGGTATGCTCCTGCCTGTATGCCCACTTCCTCCCGGCCCGCCAAGGCATCCCCTCCCGACCAGATCAGCGCCCAGCTCGATGTCGCCGAAAATCTCTGCGCTCAGCGCGGCAAGCGCCTGACGCCGATACGGCGCAAAGTGCTGGAACTGCTGCTGCGCCATGGCCGCAGCGTCAAAGCCTATGAGTTGCTGGAGGCGATGCGCGCGGTGCACGCCGGCGCCGCGCCGCCCACGGTGTACCGTGCCCTGGACTTCCTGCTGGACGAGGGACTGATACACCGACTCGACGCGGTCAATGCCTGGACGGCCTGCCACGACGCCGGCGGCACGCCGCATGACCTGCTGGTGGTCTGTACCGGTTGCGGCGCGGTGGCGGAGATCAGCGACCCCGCCATGAGCCGCCAGTTGGCCGAGCGGGTCGCCCGAACGGGCTATGCCCTGAACAGCCACGAAACCGAAATCCGCGCACTCTGTCCCGCATGCCAACAAAAACAGGCAGAACAAGGCGCAACAGGTGGCCACAATCACAGCCACGGGGCGGGCCACGGCCACGCCCATTGAGGCTTGGGCACGCTACGTGCTAGCGTGTTTTTGATTATCCCCTTGAAATGCCGGCTTCTGCCCCCATTTCGCTGTAATCCTCGCGTTAAACCAGGGTAGGCCCGGGGTTTGCCCCCTGCCGCCGACTGTGCTGTAATCCTGCGTCCGGTCGCTCATGCGGCCCCCAGTTCGCGGCCTTGGTCCTGCTTCTGTCCGGCGCGCCTTTTAACGCTCCGGCCCTCCGGGCCCTGCTCCGGCATCTAATTCGCAGTCATCATGAATACCACGCGCAGTTTGGACAAAATGGTTCCCGTCACCATCCTCACCGGCTTCCTCGGTGCGGGCAAGACGACGCTGCTCAAACGTATCCTGACGGAATACCATGGCCGCCGCGTCGCGGTCATCGAAAACGAATTCGGGCCGGAGAGCATCGACAATGATCTGTTGATTCAGGACAGCGACGAAGAGATCGTCGAACTGAGCAACGGGTGCGTCTGCTGCACCGTGCGCGGCGACCTGATGCGCACGCTCAACGAGCTGCGCGAAAAGCGCCAGGCCGGCAAACTGAATTTCGAACGCGTCATCCTGGAAACCACCGGCATGGCCAACCCCGGCCCGGTGTGCCAGACCTTCTTCATGGACGACGACATCGCCGACTACTACCGCCTGGATGCGGTGGTAACGGTGGTGGACGCCAAGCATGGCATGGTGACGCTGGACGAACAGCCGGAATCGCAGAAGCAGATCGGCTTCGCCGACCGCATCCTGATTTCCAAGAAAGACCTGGTCAACGAAGCCGACTACGAAGCCCTGCGGGCCCGCGTGCTGCGCATCAATCCGCGCGCACCGATCACGCCGGTGAACTTCGGTGATGTGGACCTGAAGTCCATCATCGACATCAGCGGCTTCAACCTGAATTCCATTCTGGACATCGACCCGGACTTCCTGGCCGATGAGCACCCGGACGCCGCCCACGATCACGACCATGGACATGATCACGATCATGACCACGGCGATGACTGCGGCGCTGGTTGCGACCACCCGCATCACCATCATCACGCCCACCACGACGACGAGATCGGCGCATTCGTGTTCCGTTCGAACAAGCCTTTCGATCCGTCGCGGCTCGAGGAATTCCTCGGTGGCGTGGTGCAGGTTTATGGTCCCGATTTGCTGCGCTACAAAGGCATCCTTTACATGAAAGGCGTAAATCGCCGTATGCTCTTCCAGGGCGTACACATGATGATGGGTGCCGAGCCTGGCAAACCGTGGACCGCGAACGAGAAGCCATCCACCAAGATGGTCTTCATCGGCCGCAAGCTGCCCCAGGAGATATTTACCCGGGGACTGGAGCAGTGCCTGGTGGGTGCGGCCTGACGCCGCCCGCCGGATCCGATTCATAGTGGAGTGTTTTCATGGCTACCAAGGCAGCAACGAAAAAATCAAGCAAATCGACGACCGATACACCGGTCGATCTGCCCAGCGAAAAGGAATTGCTGGCCATGCCCGAATCCGACTATATGAACGATCGCCAATTGGCGTTCTTCAAAGATCGGCTGAAGCAGCTGGAACAGGACATTCTGAATAACGCCGGCGAGACCACCGAGCATCTGCGCGAAACGCAGTTCGTGCCCGACCCCGCCGACCGTGCCACCATCGAGGAAGAGCATGCGCTGGAACTGCGCACGCGCGACCGCGAGCGCAAGCTGCTGAAGAAGGTCCAGCAGTCCATCGCCCGCATCGAGAGTGGTGAATACGGCTGGTGCGAGGAAACCGGTGAACCCATCGGCGTCCCTCGCCTGCTGGCTCGTCCCACGGCCACCCTGTCGCTCGAAGCACAGGAACGCCGCGAGATGCGCCAGAAGCTGTACGGCGACTGATCAGCGCGATTGGTATTGAAAACGGTGCCCGATGAATAGTCGGGCACCGTTTTTTATTCATGCCGCGGACAGGTACGACGGCACGTTTCGCAGTGACGGCTCATCCACGTTGGCAATGATCGACTGTTCGTACGTCGGCAAGCCCGCCGGCGGTTCGTGCCGGGCGGCTTCGTCGACGTTGGAATTGATCAACTGTTCGTACGTCGGCAGGCCCGCCGCCGGTTCGTGCCGGGCGGCCCCGTCGACGTTGGAAATGATCGGAGGTCCGTACTTCGGTGTGCCCGCCGGCTGTTCGCGCCGGGCGGCTTCGTCGAGCACGGCTTGCTCCAGGAAGTCCAGGCCATACCGACCGAGCAACTGGACTGTCGCATGAAGTTTGTATATATCGATCCCGGACAGTCTTGCGAGGAAGAAACGAATCTCCGTCTCTGCCTTTTCGGTGATCACGCCGCCGGAGGTACGCATCGCCATATCCACGGCGGATAGGGAGGTCCGCAAACCGTTCTCGACAGCCTCGTCCGGTGAGCGCATATCCCACAGATCCATATAGTGCTGGAAGTCGTTCATGGTGTGAGCCAGCCTGATTAAGGCGCGCGCCACGTCCCGCGTGTTACCGGTTTCGACGGCGCGCTCCAGCGCGGCCCGCCTGTCGTCGATGACAGCGCTGATCTCGCCCTCGCGTTTGGCACGCCCGGCGGCGATCGCGGACACGATGTGCTCGCTGCCGACCCCGAGATTTTTCTTGAAACTGTCGAGCAATTGCAATTGCCGCGGGTTCAACTGGGCCACGAAAGCATATGCCTGCTCCTTCCCCATCGTATTCAGCGTGTCGTGGAGAGGCTGCCAGAATGCGTCGTCCACAGCATGAGTGGCGGCATTCTCGATGAATACCTCGGCGGGTCGTTCCGCGCACTGCCGGCTCATGGCGGCAAGGATCTCATCGCATCCCCACTTGAATGTTTGATCGGCGTCCGGGCCTTGCTGCGCCAGTGCCTGTGCAGCCGACTTGATATGGTTCATGAATGTGAGCACCTGCACGCCACTCCAAGTGCGCGCGTGAGGCGTCACAACATCGTCCACCGTTCTTCGCCCTTCAAACTCCTCGAGCTGCCGCGCCAATCGATTGATGGGAGATAGCCGTAAATCGAGCCGCGTCATGCGAGGGAGGCAACGTGCGGTCGCCCCATCTGCGGTCTGCTTCTGTTCTCCGACCGAGAGCATTTCATACAGGTCGCTCAGGATGCCACGGCCCTTGCTGGCGCAGGCCTCCTTCTCCTGGGGATCCACTTCCTTCTTGACCATTTTTTCGACTTTGAGCAGCAAATAAGCTTCGCCCTCGGTCAGCGTCTCACTTGGCCATAAAGCGAATCGGTCATTTGCACGCAGCTCGGCAAAACCCGCCCGGATTTTTTGAAACTGCTCGAAGGACAGCGACTTCAGGTGAGGCGCGAACGACTGTTCGCATAGCTTGTCCAGCTGGCCGAAGAAGCGCTCTCGGGACTTCTCCGAAAGGTGGCACAGTGATGAGAGCGATGACGGCTTGGGCAAGGTCATCCACTCGGAGGGAACATTCAACTGCCCAGCCTCACTCGTCGATTGGCAATCCTCGCTAGTCGATTGGCTAACCTCGCTGGTCGATTGGCTATCCTCGCTCTCGGAGGTATCGACACGGGCACGGTTGGCATCGATAGACGTGGCTCGCGGCGCGGACGGGTTTTGCGTGGCGAACAGAAAATCCCGCAAATACTGCTCGGCCTCCCAGTCGAAGCGGTTTGCCAGACGGTTATTCCAAGCGTCGGTGGGAGATTTACCCGAAGCAAGGTCTTTCAGCAGCGACATGACACTGCGCATGATGCCGACAACCTGGCGCCGGACCTGCACGCTGCGCCTGGGTCCCTCCAGGGACACCGAGCGGCGCCGCTGCTGGCTGCGCAGACCATCGACACCGGCAGCCGGATTATTCTGGGCGGAAAATTGCGCTACTCCTTGCGCTGCCACGTCGTGTGCAGCCATGGCATCGGACGCAATGCCGTTGCTGTCGGGGGCGAATAAAGGGCTAGGGTGGTACGAGATTTCGGTAGTCATGCAAGAACTCCTGCTCAATCTGTCGGATAAATCTTCCTGGATGGGTAAACTGCTCAGGTAAATCGGTTCCCGTGCCGCATCGCGAATCAGTTTTTTACGCGCGCAGGCAGGCGCCTCTTGAGTTCCCGCCGCCCCGCCCCCATATGCCTTCCTTCAGCCGAGGAAATCACCATGGAACAATTTCACGCCACCACCATCGTCTGCGTCCGGCGCGGCAAGCGCGTCGCCCTTGGTGGGGACGGCCAGGTCACGCTGGGCAATATCGTCATCAAGGGCACCGCGCGCAAGATCCGCCGGCTCTACCATGACAAGGTCCTGGCCGGTTTCGCCGGTGCCACGGCGGACGCCTTCACCCTGCAGGAACGCTTCGAAGCCAAGCTGGAAAAGCACCAGGGCCACCTCATGCGCGCCGCCGTCGAGCTGACCCGTGACTGGCGTACCGACCGCGTCTTGCGCCGCCTGGAAGCCATGCTGATCGTCGCCGACGAAAACAATACGCTGGTGCTGACCGGCAACGGCGACGTGCTGGAACCTGAACACGGACTGGCCGCCATCGGATCCGGCGGCGCCTACGCACAATCGGCCGCACGCGCCCTGCTGGACAACACCGATCTGGCGCCCGAAGTCATCGTCAAAAAATCGTTGGAAGTAGCAGGCGAGTTGTGCATCTACACCAACATGAATCACGTCGTCGAAACCCTGGGTGAATAAGTCCCCGTCCCGTTTCAACGCCCCCACGTTCTACTAGGACCCATCGCCATGTCCGCAACCAGCATGACTCCCGGAGAGATCGTCTCCGAACTGGATAAATTCATCGTCGGCCAGGGGCGCGCCAAGCGTGCCGTGGCGGTCGCCCTGCGCAATCGCTGGCGCCGCCAGCAAGTGGCCGAGCCGCTGCGCCATGAAATCCACCCCAAGAACATTCTGATGATCGGCCCCACCGGTGTGGGCAAGACCGAAATCGCACGGCGGCTGGCCAAGCTGGCGAATGCGCCGTTCATCAAGATCGAAGCCACCAAGTTCACCGAGGTGGGCTATGTAGGCCGTGATGTCGACACCATCATCCGCGACCTCACCGAATATTCCATCAAGCAGACCCGTGAGCTGGAAACGCGCCGTGTGCGCAGCCAGGCCGAGGATGCCGCGGAAGACCGCATTCTCGACGCCCTGGTGCCACCCTCCCGCTCTGCTTCCGGCGAGCCGGAGCGCAATCCCGATAGCAGCGCCCGCCAGACGTTTCGCAAGCGTCTGCGCGAAGGCTCCATCGACGACCTGGAAGTGGACATCGATGTGGCTCAGCCTGTGCCGCAGATGGACGTCATGGGCCCGCCGGGGATGGAAGAAATGACCGAGCAGCTACGCGGCATGTTCGCCGGCCTGCAGCGCGACAAGAAGAAATCGCGCAAGCTCAAGGTCAAGGAAGCGTTCAAGCTGCTGGTCGAGGAAGAAGCCGCCAAGCGCGTCAATGAAGAAGACCTGCGCGCCGCGGCCATCACCAACGTCGAGCAGAACGGCATCGTTTTCCTGGACGAGATCGACAAGATCGCGGCGCGCCAGGAAAACAGTGGTGGCGGCGAAGTGTCGCGCCAGGGCGTGCAGCGCGATTTGCTGCCGCTGGTGGAAGGCACCACGGTGAATACGCGCTACGGCATGGTGCGCACCGATCACATCCTGTTCATCGCGTCGGGGGCGTTTCACCTGGCGCGGCCGTCGGATCTGATTCCCGAACTGCAAGGGCGCTTCCCTATCCGCGTCGAACTGGATTCGCTGTCGGCGGCCGACTTCGTGCGCATTCTTTCCGCGACCGATGCCTCGCTGACCAAGCAGTATGTGGCGCTGATGGAAACCGAGGACGTGCACCTGGACTTCACTGAAGAAGGCGTGCAGCGGCTGGCCGAACTGGCTTTCGCGGTCAACGAGAAGACCGAGAACATCGGGGCGCGGCGCCTGTACACGGTGATGGAAAAGCTGCTCGAGGACTTGTCCTTCGATGCCAGCAATGCGTCGGCCAGCGGCAAGGTAGTGCGCATCGACGCCGCTTACGTCAACGACAAGCTGGAAGAGGCGGCAGGAAGCCAGGACCTGGCACGCTACGTGTTGTGATGGCCGCGCCTGCTTCAGTCGTCCCGGCGGATGGGAAACGAGTACGGATGAACCAGTACGAGGTTGCTGGCCGACGGTAAGACCGCAACCGCCGACGCCCGGGTCCGCGCTTGGATTTCCGCTGGCGTTGCGGGTTGAGTCACGCGTCTTCCGCCCCACACCTCGGCGCACGGCGGTCGGGGATCGCTGGGGTGTGGGTCGTCCCATGCGACTTCCAGGAAATCGCCCGAGGGAAACTCTAGGACCAGCGATTCCGCATCCAGCGGAATCAACTGGCCCGAGGCGTCCTGGATGTAGGCCTTGATCCGCCTGCCTCTCGCCGCTTCCGTCGTGGCTTGCGTCGTGGTTTTTGCCTTGCCTTTCGTCATACGTTTCCGCCGTCAATAGCGTTGTGCCGGCGGGCATCCGAGCTCGCCAGCCTCTGCTTGCGCGGCCCACATCGGGCCGGCTTCCAGCGTTTTATATCTCATCGGCCGGCGGGACTTCCCTTCCGCGAATCAAGGACGCGCGTTCCCAGCGGACGCGCAGTTCGTTCCTGACCATGGCGTCGACTGTCTGCAACAGCGCGGCATCGATGCCGCCGCGATTCGCCGCCGCCGGCTCGAAGGCGTCGGGCACGTGGACGCGTAATAGCGCCAAGCCGACCTTGATCTTCTCCAGCATGGAGAAATCCAGGCCCACCGGTGCATGGCTGCCCAGCGCGCGGCGCAGCAGGAAGGCGCGGCGGTCGGCGGTAGGGAAATCGACTTGAACGTCGTCACGGCCGCCGCGGGCAGTGATATCCAAAGGATTGCTGCGATCTTGCGCGCCGCTGGCGTCCATATCGGCGCTGTCGTCCAACGCACTTGCCGGCATCCGTGCCGCACGGCGCGCTTCGTAGCGCGCCCAGGCATCCACGGGATCGCATGGACTCATCAAGGCCTCGACCAAGGTCGATACGCCCTCCACGGCCATGCTTAGCTGCCGCTCGGACAAACCATTCGGCTCGTCGTCTCCCATCCGTCCAGCCACGCGCTTCGGCAACAGCCAACCCACCATCCGGCGGTGGACGTCGAAGGGCCAGAGCGGCCGGCGCGCCGTGGCTCCCGCATGCGGTGCACTGGTGGCGGGCTTCTCGGACTGACGGTATTCGATCGGGTCCTGCATGGCATTCCTCCTCGGTTTGGCGCCGATATACGAGCCGGCGCGTCCACTGGGGGGAGACGACCGGTCATCACAATCGATATGAATTGAAATTATTGAAATAAATTACGGCCAAGCCCCGGCTGGGTAACGTTTAAAAATGAGAAGTTCCATCAGATGGTCCCGGGCGGCTATGGAGATTTTTCGTTTTTTGCGCGCGGATACGGTGACCGGATCGGCTAGGATAGGCAGCACTCTTTTTCCAGGACTCGCCGCCTTGCCCGTCAGCCCGCTTATCCGTCCCGCCACGCCCGCCGATATCCCCGCCATCCTGGCGCTGATGCAGGGCCTGGCCGAGTACGAGAAACTCACGCATCTGTTCGCCGCTACCGAGGCGAACCTGCATACCTCTCTCTTCGGCGAACAGCCGGCCGCGCAATGCCTGGTCGCCGAAAACGAGACAGGCACCGGCCTGGTGGCCTACGCGCTCTGGTTCCAGAACTATTCCACCTTCCTGGCCAAGCCCGGTCTCTATCTGGAAGACCTGTACGTCCACCCCGAGCAGCGCGGCAGGGGCATAGGCAAGGCCTTGCTGCTGCGCCTGGCCGCCATCGCGCTGGAGCGCGGCTATGGCCGCTTCGAATGGACCGTGCTGGACTGGAACCAACCGGCCATCGACTTCTACGAAGGCATGGGCGCACAGATCCTGCCCGAGTGGCGCATCGTCCGGGTCACCGGGGACGCCCTGGTCAACATGGGGAAGAAGGGAGCGAACCATGGCTAATCGCCTGTCCGTCATCGCCACCCGTACCGGCGACGACGGCACCACCGGGCTGGGCGACGGTACTCGCGTCAGCAAGGACGATCTGCGCATCGCCGCGATGGGCGATGTCGACGAGTTGAACAGTACGCTGGGATTGGTGCTGGCCGAGCTCGCGGCGGGGGATGTCGCTTCATCCCATGTAGATGTCGCTTCATCCAATACAGGCGACGATCGCCTGGCCGAGGACCTGCGCCGCATCCAGCATTGCCTGTTCGATCTGGGCGCCGAGTTGAGCATCCCTGGCTATGTGGCGGTCAAGGAGGAACACGCGCGGGATCTGGACGATTGCCTGAAGCACTACAACGCCACCCTGGCGCCGCTGCAGGAATTCATCCTGCCCGGTGGCACGCGCACGGCCGCCCTGCTGCATGTAGCGCGCACCGTATGCCGGCGCGCGGAGCGAGCCGTGGTGGCGCTAGGCCGCGTGCAGACGGTACATCCGCCCGTACGGCAGTACCTGAACCGCCTGTCCGACCTGCTCTTCGTCGCCGCGCGCCACGTCAATCAGGACGCGGGCACCGGCGACATACTCTGGAAAAGCCCGAATTCCCGCATGGGCGCCTGACCGCAGGAGGGCAAACAAAAGGCCAAACCATAAATGGTTTGGCCTTGATTTTTTCTACCGCCCTCAGGGCCGGCAAAGCGCCAGCTTAATTCACGCCAGCTGCATGCGCCTGCTCGTCAGCGTGGTACGACGAACGCACCATGGCGCCCACCGCGGCGTGCGAGAACCCCATTTCATAGGCCTCGCGCTCGAACATCGCGAACGTATCGGGATGCACATAGCGCAACACCGGCAAATGATGCTCCGACGGCTGCAGATACTGGCCGATGGTCAGCATGTCGACGTTATGCGCCCGCATGTCGCGCATGACCTGGAGGATCTCCTCGTCGGTCTCGCCCAGGCCCAGCATCAGGCCCGACTTGGTCGGCACGTCCGGATGCAGCTTCTTGAACTCCGCCAGCAGCTTCAGCGAATGCGCATAATCGGAACCCGGGCGCGCCTGCTTGTACAGACGCGGCACGGTTTCCAGATTGTGGTTCATGACATCCGGCGGACCGGCGTTGAGAATGTCCAGCGCGCGGTCCAGGCGGCCACGGAAATCCGGCACCAGCACTTCGATGCGCGTGGACGGCGATTGCTCGCGCACCTGGCGGATGCATTCGACGAAATGGCCAGCCCCGCCATCGCGCAAATCGTCGCGGTCCACCGAAGTGATCACCACGTACGACAGCTTCAGCGCGGCAATGGTGCGGGCCAGGTTTGCCGGCTCGTTGGCGTCCAGCGGATCAGGGCGGCCGTGGCCGACATCACAGAAGGGACAGCGGCGCGTGCACTTGTCGCCCATGATCATGAACGTGGCGGTGCCCTTGCCGAAGCACTCGCCGATGTTCGGACACGACGCTTCTTCGCAAACCGTGTGCAGATTGTGTTCACGCAGAATGCGCTTGATGTCGTAAAAGCGCGAACCCGGTGTGGCAGCGCGCACACGTATCCATTCGGGCTTCTTCAGACGCTCGACCGGCACCACCTTGATGGGGATGCGGGCGGTCTTGGCCTGCGACTTCTGCTTCTGCGTGGGATCGTAAGGGGCGGCGACTGGTGCACTGGCCGCCGGTGCATTAGCGGCAGCGGGCGCGGCGGGGGTCGCGCTGGAGGACGTATCAGCTGACATGGATCTAGGTTGCTTCGCGCGGCGCGCAAGGGCGTCGCCTGGAATCAAAACGACATCATACTCCCGCCGGTACAAGACCCTTGCAACCGACCCCGGCGGGAACCGGGCTTTTATATTGCAGGGCCGCCCGCACGGTTACAAACCTGGGCAAGGCGCCGGGCCAACTGTTCGCCGACCTCGGCCAGGTCGAGGCGGACGCCGCAATGGGCCAAGTCCGTGGTCGCCAGATTGGCGTAGCCGCAGGGGTTGATGCCGTCAAACGGCGCCAGGTCCATGTCCACATTCACGGCAACGCCATGATAAGTACAGCCCGAGCGTACCTTGATGCCCAAGGCCGCGATCTTGGCCAGTTCGCCATCGGCACCCGGTACGTAGACGCCGGGCGCGCCCGGCTTCCTACAGGCGGCCACGCCGTAGTCCGCCAGCAGGCCGATCACGGCATCTTCCAGGAAAGCGACGTATTCCTTGACGTACAGCCCCGCGCGGCGCAGGTCGACCAGGACATAGGCCACTACCTGGCCGGGGCCATGATAGGTGACCTGTCCACCGCGGTCAGTGCGCACGACAGGGATGGCGCCGGGCGCCAGCACGTGCTGGGGCAAGCCGGCCTGCCCCAGCGTGTAGACCGGGGCATGCTCGCATAACCAGATTTCGTCCGCCGTGGCGGGCGTGCGGGCCTCGGTGAAGGCCTTCATCCCCTGCCAGACCGCCTCGTAGTCGGCAGGCCGGTCCAGCCAGCGGTGCGCGGACGCGTTCGCTGCGCCAAGGTCCGTCGACGCGGCCATGGATCCGGGCTTACAAGACGATGGACACCAGATGGTGTCCATGCAGCGCGCGGTACAGCTCGTCCAGCTGCTCGCGCGAGGTGGCGCGCACGGTGAACGTCAGGCCGATATAGTTGCCGCCCTTGCTGGGCCGCATCTCGACCGTGGCCGGGTCGAAGGCGGGGTCGAACTGCAACACCACTTCGGTCAGCATCTGGGCGAATTCCGGATGCGCCTTGCCCATCACCTTGATGGGAAAGTCGCTGGGATATTCGATGAGGGAGTCTTCAGGAGCGATCGTTGTCATGCGAGATATATGGGGGTGATCACCGCCTTTCCAAGCGCGATGCTCCCCCACCTGATCGAGCCGCCGCGGGGAGCTTGCATCCAGGCCCTGGTATTCGGCACCGGACTGCGCTCTGAGCGAAGCTGCAGAGTTTACAGGCCCTAAGCCAACAGGGCCGCGATCCGGGCATCATACCCCGCGCGCAATTTGGCATAAACGGGGCCGGGCTTGCCGTTGCCGACGGCGCGGCCGTCCAGCCGCGTGACCGGCAGCACCTCGCGGGCGGCGGAGGTGATCAGCAGTTCATCCGCGGCCTCGACCTCGGCGCGCGGCACATCGCGCATCTCGAAGGGCACGCCGGCCGCTCCCGCCAGTTCAGCCAGCAGGCCGTAGCGTATGCCTTCCAGAATGCGATGGTCGCGCGTCGGGCTGACCAGCTTGCCGCCGGACACCACCCAGATGTTGGCCGACGCCGCTTCCGTCAGCAGGCCATCGCGGAATTGGACCACCTCATCCGCGCCGGCATCGACGGCTGCCTGTTTGGCCAGCACATTGCCCAGCAGCGACACCGACTTGATGTCGCAATGCAGCCAGCGTTCGTCCGGTACGGAAATCAAGGCCAGCCCGTCCTCGCGCGCACTGGCGCCCGGACGCGTGAAGGGCGAGACCATGCCGAAGACCGTGGGCGTGACCGTGCCGGCGGGAAAGCCGTGATCGCGCCTGGCCACGCCGCGCGTGACCTGCAGGTACACCACGCAGGACGGCGTCGCGGACCTTTCGATCAGGCCATGTACCAGGGCCGTCCAACCGTCGCGGTCGAAAGGTGTAGGGATGCGGACCTTGGCCAGGCTGCGTTCCAGACGGGCCAGATGCTCCGCGATACGGAAAGGCCGGCCCTCGTAAACCGGAACGACCTCGTAGATCCCATCGCCAAAAATGAAACCCCGGTCCAGGACCGAAATCTTCGCGTCCTGCAGACGCACGTATTCGCCGTTCAAATACGCCTGGCTATCGCCCGGCACGCCCGGAATCATGATGCGGGTACTCCTGGTCAGCGATCGAGATCGCTGCAAAACTGCCGCGGCATGGCGCCACTACCCGGTCGAACCAGACTTGGTCGAACCAGACTTTTTGTACCTGACTCTAGTTGAACCAGCGCTTGACCGTATCGACCATGCGGCCGAAGAAGCCCGCCCGTTCCACCGGTTCCTGCACCACCAGCGGCTCGACGCGCAAGGTCTTGTTGTCCAGCGTCAGACGCAGCGTGCCCACCTTCTGGCCTTTTTCCAGCGGCGCCACCAGCGGATCGGTGCGCTCGGCAACCGGCTTGACGTCGGCTGTCTTGCCGCGCGGCACGGCGATCCACACCGGCGCCGGCGGACCCAGCTTGACGGTCTCGACCTTGCCTTCCCACACCCGCGCGTCCAGGCCCGGCTGGGCCTTGTCGAACAGCTTCACCGTGTCGAAGTTCTGGAAGCTCCAGTTGAGGATCTTCAAGCTTTCCTCGGCACGCGTGGACTCGCTGTCGGTGCCCACCAGCACGGTCAGCACCCGGCGATCGCCGCGCAAGGCCGTGGCCACCAGGCAGAAGCCGGCCGAATCGGTGTGGCCGGTCTTCATGCCGTCCACCGACGGATCGGCCCACAGCAGGCGATTGCGGTTGGACTGCGCGATCTTGTTGTAGGTGAAGCTCTTCTGTTTGTAGAAGTGGAAGTAGTCCGGATGATCGGTGATCAGATGCGTGGCGATGGTCGCCAGATCCCGCACGCTGGTGATGTGTTGCGGGTCCGGCAGGCCCGTGGCGTTCATGAAGTGGGTGTTCTTCATCCCCAGGCGCTCCGCTTCCTGGTTCATCAGGGCGGCGAAGGCCGTTTCACTGCCGCCGACGGTTTCGGCCAGCGCCACGGACGCATCGTTGCCGGATTGCACGATCACGCCCTGCAGCAACTCTTCCACCGTGACGGGCTTGCGCGGCTCGATGAACATGCGCGAACCGCCCGTGCGCCACGCGTGCTCGGACACCGGCACCTGTTGATCCAGCGTGATGCGCTTCTCGTCCAGCGCATTGAAGACCACATAGGCGGTCATGATCTTGGTCAGCGATGCCGGCTCGACCTTCTGGTCCGGGTTGGACGCCGCCAGCACCTGGCCGCTGTTCACATCGATGCTGATCCATGCGCGCGCTGCCAGGGTGGGCGCAGGGATGGACGACAGATCGCCGACGGGTATGACGTCCTTGGAATCGGTGGCGTTGATTTGGGTGGCGCCGACTGTCTTGCCCGGCGCAACGGGCGCCGCGGGCGCTGCGGGCGCGCCAGCCGCCGCGGGTGTCGCCGCCGGCGTGGCAGGCTTGGCCTGCGCCCATGCGGCGACCGGGCTGCCTCCCATCATCACTACCATCAGGGCGCCCGCGACGACGCGGCGGGACATGGATACGGAAGTCATGCGGGGCAAAGGCAATTGTGTCATCGGCAAACGTCGGCGTTCGTAGGCGTGGCAAGGGTGGGAAAGCGACAATTATAGGCAGCGGAAAAATCGCCGCACTGCGAAGAACATGGTGGGCATGTCAGCAAGATGAAACGTGATGAAACATCGCTGAAGAAATTGAACAGAAACCGTGGCGCCGCGCGGCTCACCGGGCAGTTGAACACCAGGACACAAGTGTGGTGCGGGGGTAACATTCGCCGCCATGCCCGGCAGTGCTTTGTATCATTACTAAGATATTCGTGACACTATTGCAGGTCACGTGCCGTCCCCGAATTGACGGCTTATCTTCCCGACCCAGCACACATCCATGAGCGGTATTTACCATTTCTGGACGGTTGTTCTGTCCTTGCTTGTTGCAACGCTGGCGTCCTATACCGCCTTGAACCTGGCGGGCCGCATCACCTCGGCGACGACGGACACCGCGCGCCGCACCTGGCTTTCCGGTGGTGCCGTCGCCATGGGCATGGGTGTGTGGTCGATGCACTTCATCGGCATGCTGGCGTTCACCCTGCCCATCCGTACAGGCTACGACTACAGCATGACGGCGGTGTCACTGGCCATGGCCGTCGGTGCTTCCTACGTCGCCCTGCTGGTATCCACGCATGGCCCCCTGACCTGGCGCCGCGCGCTCATCGCCGGCGCGGTGATGGCGGCCGGCATCTGCGGCATGCACTATCTGGGCATGGCGGCCATGCGAATGATGCCTGCCATCGAGTACGACACCGGCCTGTTCCTGGTGTCCGTGCTGATCGCCTATGTGGCGTCGGTGGCCGCGCTGTGGATCGCGCACGCCCTGCGCACCGAAGAGGCCGTGGTCTTCCTGACACTCAAGCGCATCGGCGCCTCGCTGATCATGGCGGGGGCCATCACCGGGATGCATTACACCGGCATGGCCGCGGCCAACTTCGACGCCAACGCCATCTGCGGCGCCGCCGAGGACCTGGATCTGCATTGGCTGGGACTGTCGGTCACCGCGGTCACCTTGTTCGTGCTGTGCCTGACGCTGATCCTGTCGGCGCTGGAAAGCCGCTTCGACGCCTCGCGCCGTTCGTGGAGCGGTTCGCTGCAAAAGCTGAATTCCGCGCTGGTGCGCATGGCCAGCATCGACACGCTGACCGACCTGCCCAACCGTGCCAGCCTGACGCGAAACATGGAACAGGCGATTGTGCGCGCGCGCAATGACGGCACCGAATTCGCCGTGCTGTTCATGGACCTGGATGGTTTCAAGAGTATCAACGATTCACTGGGGCATAGCATCGGCGACGGCATGCTCAAGGCGTTCGCCCATCGCCTGCGCGCGCGGGTGCGCCGCGAAGACACGGTGGCACGGCTGGGCGGCGATGAATTCGTGGTGCTGGTGGAAGGCCTGCCCAACCGCGATGGCGCCGCGCGCGTCGCGCAGTCGGTGATCGAGGCACTGCGCGAGGACCTGGTATTCAACGGCACGTCGTTGCGCGTAACCAGCAGCATCGGCATCGCCATGTATCCGCACGATGCCGACAACGTCGACCAGTTGATCAAGCACGCGGACATCGCCATGTATGGCGCCAAGCAGGACGGGCGCAACGGTTATCGCTTCTACGAAGAGAGCATGGGCGAAAGCTTCAAACGCGTGCTCACCGTGCAGCAAGGCTTGCAGGACGCCATGACGCAGGACCAGTTGTTCCTGCATTTCCAGCCCAAGTTTTCCGATGGCGGGCTGCGCCTGACCGGCGCGGAAGCGTTGATACGCTGGAACCATCCGCGCCTGGGCGCCATCATGCCCGCCGAATTCATTCCGGTGGCGGAACGGTCCGGGCAGATCATCGACATCGGCTATTGGGTGACGCGCACGGTGTGCCGCCATCTCAGGCGCTGGGATGCGCAGGGCCGCGAGCCGCTGCGCATCGCCATCAACCTGTCACCGCAGCAGCTGCATCATCCCAACGTCGTGCCGCGCATGCTGGAGATCTGCCAGCAGGAAGGCATTGCGCCCGCGCGCATCATGTTCGAGATCACCGAAACCGTGGCCATGCATGATGCCGAACTCAGTTCGCGCGTGATCCACGCCTTCCATTCGCATGGTTTCAACATCGCCATCGACGACTTCGGCACCGGCTATTCCAGCCTGGCCTATCTGCAGCAGTTCCGCGTGCAGCAGTTGAAGATCGACCGCTTTTTCACCCAGGGCCTGGATACGCACGGCGAAGAGGGCCGCAACATCGTCGCGGCCATCGTGGCCTTGGCGCATTCGATGAATATGGAAGTGGTGGCTGAAGGGGTGGAGACCAGCACCCAGCTGGACGTCCTGCACGACCTGTCATGCGACCAGGTGCAGGGCTATCTGCTGGAACGCCCCATGCCAGCCGATAAATTCGAGACCTTTCTCGACCAGACCGTGCAGGACGCACAGCGGGCCGCGCAGGCCGCCACCGCCGGGCGCGACATCACGCCAGGGCCCGCGCCAGCCGCGTAAGCACCAGTTGCTTCAGCAGCAGCAGCTTGCCGTGGAAAAAATGGCTGGCGCCGGGAATCACCACCACCGGCACGCTGCGGTCGCGCGTCCAGTCCATCAACTCGCCTAGCGGCACCACTTCGTCCTGTTCGCCGTGCACCAACAGCGTGTCCGGCGGCAGATCGACCTGACGGAACTGGAAGCGCCATACCGCCGGTCCGGCCAGGATCAGCGCCACGGGACGTGCCTGGCCGGCTTCGGCCAGGGCGGAATCCAGTTGCGCGGCGACCGACGTGCCGAAGGAGAAGCCCGCCAGCACCCAAGGCAAGACCGCCAATTCCGGATGGCGTTCCAGCACTTGGGCGACCAGTTGCTGCATATCCGCGGTTTCGCCTTGGGCCTTGTCGAACTCGCCCTCGGAATTGCGCACGCCACGGAAATCCGGCCGTACCGCTACCAGGCCTTCCTGCACACAGGCGCGCGAGATCGTGGTGACCACCTTGTTGTCACGCGTGCCTTCATGCAGCGGATGGGGATGCAGTACTAACGCCCACCCGCGCGGGGTTTGCTCGGGCCAGTCGATGGCGCAATCGATACGGCCGGCGGCTCCGGCAAAGGCGACGATTTCGGTGTGGGCGGACATGAGAATACGGAAAGAAAAAGGCTGGCCAGTTTAATGCGTGGCCAGGGGCACGCCCACCGGGCCGGCTGGCGCGGGCAGCTTCTGCGACAGCCACAGCGCCAGGTCATCCAGGGCCGCGTCCGTGGCCACGCGCAAGGCTTGCACACCGCCGGCAGCATCTTGCGTGGCGGCAGGCGCGGCGCGGGTGAAGCGCACGGCATCTACCGTGCGGCGCTCTCGCAACAGCACGGCCTGCAGGGCGATGCGGCCCTCGCTGGACGAGCCATCCGGGGAGTAGACCTGTTCGAAACGCGTCACGGTAAGTTGCAACACTGGCGCGCGCGCATCGATGGTGTCCGACAACACAGGCCCCTGCGTGGACAGGCGCTCGATCAGGCGCTGCTGCACCAGCTGAGCCGGCGTCGCGGCCCAGCGGTAGGTCGCATAGGACTGCGGATTCGCGCTCTCCCCGACCCGCCAGATCACACCGGTGTCGTTGAGCATGGGCACTGCCGTCGTGTTGACCGAGATCGGCTCACGCTTGGGCAGCGTGGGCATTGCCGGCGCCGATGGCCCCAGGTCGAACAAGGCTGCTTGCGGCGCGCTTGCGCGGCCTACGCTGCATCCGGCCAAGGCCAGCGTGGCGGTGGCCAGGCCGATCGCCGGCAACAGTGCCAGGACGCGGCGGCGCGGGGCCAAGGCGCTTGGCCGTGGAGTGCGTGGATCGCCTGGCGCGGCAACGAAGCTGGCAATGATGCTGGCAACATAGCTGACAACGCGGGGGCCAATAAAAGAACGGGCCATTTCTGTGATGTTCATGCTTATCTCCCGAAGCCCGCGAAGCCGGCTTCACCCGGCCCGGGGCGCGACGGCGGCGCGCCGAACAATATCGACTGGGGCGAATCGCCAACGCGTCGGACCGTCGTCGACACGCCGCGCGCGGTCGCGCTGACCTGATTCGCCATATTGGTAACGGCTGGGAGCGTTTCGCTCGACAGCCGCGAAGCGGCCTCTGAAATCGTCTGCAGGCTTGCGGTGGCGACATCCAGAGCGCCGCCGCGTTGATCCAGGCGCAACAAGGTCTGGCGAGCGATCATCGCCAGCGCATCGAAATCCTTCGCCGCTGCCTGGGCCTGTTTCGAGGTCGCATTGAGGGTGTCCAGCAGCGGACCGATCTTCGCGGCCGCCGGCGCCAGCTGGTCACTCAGCACCTTCAGCGAATGCGTCAGGTCGACGGCGTTCTGCAAGGACGCATGCAGGGCCTGCACGTTCTGCTCGTCCAGCACCTTGCTCAACTGGGCGGAGATACCGGCCACGTTGTCCATGATGGCGCCGCCGCGTTGCGTGAAGCGTTCCAGCAAACCGGCGCGCAGCGGAATCACCGGCAAGTCCTTGCCGACCTGCTTCAAGCGTTCGATGGAGCTGCCGTCATCACGCAGATCCACATTGGCCAGCCCGGTCACGCCCTGCACGCCCAGTTCGGCCCAGGTCGATTCCGTGATGGGGGTATTGGGCGCCACGCCGATGCGGATGCGCACCTGGCCGGGCACGTCCGGATTCAAGGCCAGCGACTGCACCTTGCCCACCGGTACGCCCTGGTAGCGCACGGCCGATTGCGCCGACAGGCCGCCGACCGGCGTGGACGACACGATCTCATAGTCGCGCAGGGAGGCGCGGTCGCGGTTGATCACCACGGCGATCACGATCACCGCCGCCAGCAACAGCAGCGTGAACGCGCCGGCCAGCAGAGCGTAGCTACGGTTTTCCATTATTGAGGTCCTTGGGAGCGAGATCGCCCAGCGCACGACGGCCGCGTTCGCCCAGAAAAAACGTTTGGATGAAGGGGTGGTCCACCTTCAGGATTTCAGACAGCTTGTCGCAGGCAATCACGCGCTTGTCAGCCAGCACGGCCACGCGCGATGACAGCGCCACCAGCGTGTCCAGATCGTGCGTCACCATCACCACCGTGAAATGCAGCTGCCGGTGCAGATTGCGCACCAGCTCGACGAATTCGTCGGAACGCAGCGGATCCAGGCCGGCCGTGGGTTCGTCCAGGAACAGCAGCTCCGGATCCAGCGACAGCGCGCGGGCCAGCGCCACCCGCTTGATCATGCCGCCGGACAGATCGGATGGCCGCTTGTAGGCGTCGTTGGCGGTCATGCCGACCATGTGCAGGCGGCACATGACCACGTCCTGCACCAGGTCCTCGGGAATCGACCGCAATTCACGCAAAGGCAGCGCGACGTTGTCGAAGACCGTCAGGGCGGAGAACAGCGCGCCGGCCTGGAACAGCACGCCCCAGCGCTGGGCCAGGCGATTGCATTCGCCCGTGGACATCTCCGTCAACGGCATGCCCAGCACCTGCACCGTACCGGCGGCGGGCGTATCCAGGCCGATGATCGCGCGCAGCAGCGTCGTCTTGCCGGAACCCGATCCGCCCACCAGTGCCAGGATCTCGCCGGGATAGACCGACAGATTGAGATTCTCGTGCACCACATGGTCGCCGAAGGCCGTTTTCAGGCCGCGCACGGAAATGATGGGCGCGACCGTCAGGGCCGTATCGGTGAACAGGTCTGGTTGGTCGCGAACGTCGTCTCTCATAGGGCCACCCGGCTGAGCAGGACAGCAAAAAGCGCATCGACCAGGATAACGCCGGTGATGGACGTCACTACCGATGTGGTGGTGCGGCGGCCCAAGCTTTCGGTATTCGGTTCGATGATCAGGCCGAAATGGCAGGCCACCATGGCGATGACGATGCCGAACGTCACACCCTTGGCCAGGCCGATTACGTAGTTGGCCAGGCTGATGGCGTCCGGCAGGGATTGCAGGAACCAGGCCCCCGATATGCCCAGCTGGGCCCTGGCCGCCAGCATGCCGCCGAACAGCGCCAGGCAGTCGGTCCAGACCACCAGCAAGGGCATGGCGATGGCCAGGGCCACCACGCGCGGCAGGATCAGGCGCTGGCTTTGCGAGATCCCCATCACCCGCATGGCGTCCAGTTCCTGCGTCACGCGCATGACGCCGATCTGGGCGGTGATGGCCGAACCGGAGCGGCCCGCCACCAGGATGGCCGCCAGCACGGGGCCCAGCTCACGCACGATCGACACCCCCAGCAGGCGCACGATGAAGCGGTCGGCGCCGAACATCTGCAATTGCTGGGAGGACAGGTAGGACAGCACCACGCCAATCAGGAAACCGACCAGCGCGGTGATGCCCAGCGCCTGGGCGCCCATGCGGTAGATCTGCGCGGAGATTTCGCGCCAGGGTATGCGGGAAGGATGGACCGCCAGGTGGGCCAGGTCGAGCACCAACTGGCCCAGCATGACCGTCATGGATTTGCCGTGGCGCGCGGCGGTGAATATGGCATCGCCGATGGCGCTGACCGGGCCCCAACGGTCTTGCACGGGCGGTTCCTTGGTGCCGCCGCCGGGATGAGTGGCCAACGCCTGGAAGACCTCCTGCAAGCCCGTGGAAATGCGCAGGCGCTTGGGCAGGACATCGCCCCAGGCGTGCCAGAGCAGGTTGGCGCCGACGGTATCCATGCGCTCTATGCCCGTCAGGTCCCAACGCATGGTCGGCGTGGCCTGGGCCAGCGCCTGCCGGCGTGCCTGGACTTCGCCGGGGTGCGCCAGGGCCTGCACGCTCCAGTCGCCCGCCACATAGCAGATGTCGCCGGATTTCCTGAACGGGGCAACAGCGGGATTGAAGGGCTGGGCGGTATGGACCATGTAGACGGTGGCGGTGGCGAAAGGCCGGTGCTCCTGGGCGGTAACAACGGTAATCATACGCGGACGGGGCGCAATAATTGGTGACGAGCGCGGGCAGCTGTGTTTCGGGGAATGGACGGATGGAAAGGGGTGACGGCACGGGGCGTGCCGGAGGCCGCCAGCATCTTCGGTTCGTGGCAGCGCCGGGGATTATTGGCCGGAGGTCATACAATCGTGCCGGGCTTGCTTGCGGGCCTTGTTCTTCGTTTTTGACTTTCGTTTCCTGTTTTTCGTTTTTTGGTTTTCGGAGGCGCCGTCGGCTTTGCTGGGCGGAGCTTTTACGCTTTCTTTTCACGTTTCTATCTCCATCCCATGTCTGACGTCCATCTCCCCTCACCCGCAACCCTCGCCGAACAGATCCGCGAGCGCTTGCCGCACTTCGGCGCGGTGGATTGGGTTCAGGAGACGGGGTCGACCAATGCGGATCTGCTGGATCAGGCGCGCTTGCAGGTGGGAGGGCGCGGCCTGCGTCCCTGGTTGCGGGGCGCCCATTTGCAGAACACCGGCCGCGGCCGGGCTGGCCGGAATTGGCAGAATCGCCCCGGACAGGCCTTGATGTTTTCCTGTGCCTTCGATACCACCCTGGCCGCCGCCGAACTGCCGGCGCTGTCGCCTTTGGCCGGCTTGGCCGCGACGGAAGCCCTGCGCGGGCTGGCTGGCGCGGGGGCGGACGCCTTGAAGGTCAAATGGCCCAATGACGTAATGTGGGGGGAAGGGAAGCTATCCGGCGTGTTGGTGGAGACCACCCGGAACGCGGTCGACCGCGCAGCGGGGCATGTGGTGGTGATCGGGATGGGAACCAACCTGACCGACGGTGAATTACTGACCCGGGAATTGGATCGGCCGATCGCGGACTGGGCGGGCGTCGGCGCAGCAGTGCCTATCGCTGAGGTCGTCGCGACCGTGGCGCGCGCCTGGCAGGAAGCGGTCATGCAATTGCAGGCGCTGGGTTTTCACGCGTTTATCGAGAGATTTGCGCGTGTCGACGCGCTGGCTGGGCGAACCGTACGGGTGCTGGATCGGGGGGAGGTGCTGCAGATGGGGACCGCGGCCGGGACGGACAGGCACGGCAGGCTGCTGGTACGCACCGGGGCGGGGGTAATGCCGGTGTCGGTGGGTGAGATTTCGGTGAGGGCGGCGTGAGGGTTCCGCGTGGCATCCAGCTTGCCCGCAACTCAGCCCGGAAAGGAATGCGATGGAGATCCTGATCGATTCTGGCAACACCCGCCTGAAGGTGGGATCGACGAATTCGACCGGCGGGGCGGCGGCGGGCGCTGGTGCGTCTCCCGTCGCCTGCGCTTTCGATAACAACGACACTGAGGCATTCGGCGCATGGCTGGACGCCCTGCCCTGCGCGCCATCCCGAGCATTGGGCAGTAACGTGGCCGGGCCAGAACGGGCCGCGGCGATCGAAGCCGCCTTGCGCCGGCACGACTGCACCGTCGAATGGATCACACCGCGTGAACAGGCACTGGGGCTGACCTCGCGCTATCAATACCCTGCACGGCTGGGGTCTGACCGCTGGGCGGCCATGTTAGGCGTGCTCAGCCGCCTGCCGTCGCCGCGGCCGGCGTTCTTGCTGGCATCGTTTGGGACAGCGACGACACTGGATACCGTGAGCGCGGAAGGTGTGTTCGAAGGTGGCTTGATTTTGCCGGGCCCGGTGATGATGCGGCGGGCGTTGGCCAGCGGGACTGCGGATCTGCCATTAGCACATGCTGATCCTGTGCTGTTCCCTACCGAAACCCACGCCGCTATTTCCACTGGCGTAGCCGCCGCACAAGCGGGCGCCGTCCTGCGCCAATGGCTGGCGGCACGGCAACGTTACGACGGCCAGCCCCCTGCCCTGTTTGTCGCGGGAGGGGGTTGGCAGGAAGTCGAAGCCGAGACCCGGCGCTTGCTCGGCCAGGTGGCCGAAGCTACGTCCGATTTGCCCTGCGTGCCGCAGGTAGTCGACAATCCGGTGTTAGATGGGCTTGCCAGTCTGCTGCTGGCGCCACCGGTTACTTCGTCCCCCGGATCTTCTTGAACCGCCCTCACCTGCTTAATTGGATACGCTTCGATGCGGATATTGTTCGTGCTTATCGTGCTGGCCAATGTCGTGATGTACGGCATTGGGCAAGGATGGTTTGGGCTGGCGCCGTCGGAAGAAGGAAGGGACCCGGGAAGGTTTCGGACGGAGTTGAATGCGGAGCGGGTGACGTTGGGACGGTAACCGGCCATTGAGAGCGCAGCAAAGCACGGAAGCTTTGGGACGTGCTCATATTCCGGTGCCTGCGATTCGATAGCGGAGCCTTCGCTTACGAATTATCGGCGGTAGCCGACTCCAAGGACCATCGACGCCCGTAGCGGCGTCCAGCAAACGTCGTCGCTGCGTGACTCTGGCCACATGTCGTTCAATAGCGCATCAACAGGTCCACCGCGCAGCCCTCCTAGCGCGCCTACGGCCCCGCGATGGATACGAAGTTAAAGATTGAAACTTATGAATTCTGAGATTGCCATACAAGTCAGCCGTGTCACCAAGCGCTTCCGTGTCTATGACAATCCTCAGATTCGAATCGGGGCGCTTTTCCATAAATACCAATACAAGGAGTTTGCTGCCCTGGACGATGTGTCCTTCACCGTGCGGAAAGGCGAAACAGTAGGCATCATCGGAAAAAATGGAAGTGGAAAGTCGACTCTCCTGCAGATAGTTTCGGGAATATTGGCACCAACAACTGGCACGGCAACAGCCAGAGGACGAGTGGCCGCGTTACTGGAATTGGGTTCAGGATTCAATCCCGAACTCAGTGGGCGGGAAAACGTTTATATAAACGCAGCCATTCTGGGGCTATCCACGAAGGAAATCTCAGCGCGTTTGGCTTCCATCGAAGCATTCGCGGATATCGGGGAGTTCATCGATAGACCGATAAAGTCATACTCGAGTGGCATGGCAATCCGCCTGGCTTTTTCCGTTGCTGTAGCCGTAGATCCTCAAATCCTGATCGTCGACGAGGCGATTGCGGTTGGAGACGAATTATTTCAACGGAAATGTTATTCCCGAATCGAACGCATGAAGGAAGATGGAACGACCATATTATTCGTCTCACACTCCGGCAATGCCGTCGTCAGTCTATGCGATCGCGCCATTCTCCTGGATAGCGGTAAAAAGCTGGCTGAAGGGGCGACAAAAGTGGTCCTTGGGAAATACCACCAATTATTGAACGCGTCCACTGAAAAAGCCGAACAATTGCGTCAACGATTGTTTGCGGCAGTTGAGCAGCAGGATGTCCGCGTTGCGCCAGCAGGACAAAAAGTAGGCGGTGTGCGGCCGAAGGGCTATGACTACTTCGACCCACTCCTGGTTTCTTCTTGCGCTTACGCGTATGAGCCGCAAGGTGCGATTATTTCATCACCCGCCCTTTATAATAGTGCGGGTGAAAAGGTAAATTGCCTGAGCACCGGAGAGTCCTATAAATATACGTACCAGGTTCGCTTCTACCAAGCCGCGAATCACGTACGGTTTGGCATGTTGATTAGAACGGTGTCTGGGGTCGAACTTGGCGGCGGCTCGTCAGCCAACCAGATCGCCGACGGCATTCCGAAAGTTGGTGCGGACTCTGAGATGACCGTTGAATGCACGTTTCTATGCCGACTGCAGGAAGGAATCTATTATCTCAACGCTGGCGTCTCCGGGGATTGCGGCAACGGATTCAGACATCTTCACCGAATTACAGATGGGTTATGCTTCCGCGTCAATCCGGCATTTGATGCGTATCATATCGCGCCGGTCGATTTCTCACCCGGCCAGGACTCTGTTGATCTTTATAGTTTATGTTGAATTTCGCTTGTATCGGCGCGCAGAAAAGCGCCACGACTTGGTTATATCACGCGTTGCGCAAACATCCTCTGATCGACTTTCCGGGCGGGAAAGAGGTGCATTACTGGGACGCATATCAACACAAGGGCCTGGACTGGTATAGAAATATCTTCAGTGATGAATCGCGGTGTAATGGCGACATCACGCCGGCCTATGCAATCTTACCCTTGGAAACCATACGGAAGGTGCACGCCTACTTTCCGTCTCTTAGCATCATCTATCTTGTACGTAATCCCATTGAGCGTGCTTGGTCCTCGGCACTGATGGCAATGCGGCGCGCAGAATTGGAATACGCTGAAACTTCCGAACAGTGGTTTATCGATCATTTCAAATCCCGTGGCTCGCTAGCCCGCGGTGACCATGCCAATTGCATACGCAATTGGTCCACCGTTTACCCGCAGCAAAGTATTTTGATTGCTCGTTACGAAGATGTTTCGAACGAACCCGTGGCGCTAATGAACCGTGTACTCGCTCATATCGGAATAGATGAGTTCTTTACCGATGAGTGCAGGATCGAACTCTCGAAGCCCGTCTTTATGGGCCAAAGACATTCGTTACCACCTGCCTTGCTCGAAGTGCTGTTATCGCTCTATTCTGCCAAGATCGACGCACTGGGCAGCCTGCTTGGGCGAGATTTTTCAGAGTGGAAGACGGGTGAGACATCCCGGACGGTGACGAATTGAAGACCTCTAATGTGGTATTGGTGCTAGGTATGCATCGCAGTGGCACGAGTGCCATTTCGGCCTGTTTGGAACGCTTGGGTGTGGTGATGGGGAGTACGCTCGCCCAAGCGGATGAGTGGAATCCCAAGGGATATTTTGAAGAGCGGGAGATCGTGGCGTTCAACGATCACCTCCTCGGCATGGCTGGATGCCGGTGGGATTCGCCGCTGCCCCCCGGTTCCGCAGAGCCTGGTGCATGGCAACAGCAGGTGGCGCCCGCTGCGGCGCTGCTGGGAAAAATCTTCAACGACGCGTCTACGTGGGGATTCAAAGACCCCCGCATGTGCCTGCTGTCCTCTTTCTGGCAACGGGTTTTCGCCTCGATGTGCGTTACGCCGCGGCTTTTGTTTGTCCTACGTCACCCCGCCGAGGTGGCACATTCCCTGGCTCGGCGAGATGGGATATCGCGCAAACGAGCCGGGTGGTTGTGGATGACTCATCTGATAGGCAGCCTGGACTACGTCCGCGCCGAATCGCAATGTCGACTCGTGGATTTTTCGGATCTGATGAGTCGTCCTACACAGGTGATGAACGACCTCTGTACCTGGCTTGGTCTGGTCTGTGAGCCCAAGGCAATTGCTCAATTCTCATCGGACTTTATTTCGCCGCAGCTTTCGCATGGTGCCGACGCGGATTCAACTGGAATCCCTCCTCTCGTGATGCGGGCGTACGATTACTGGCGAGAGGTCGCTGCCCGTGATGGATTCACGCACGCTGCATTGCACTCTCCCGCATGGCTTGAGATCAGGGAGCAATTCGAGCGCGACATAAGACCGGGCTTGAACATGGTTCAGGAGTTTTTTGACGGTGATCGTCAGTTGGCAGTGGCAGATGCCAGGTTGAAGGCGATCAGCGACGGACTTGCCGGGACTGAACACCTGGCATTGCAGCGCCTGGAGCAGTTAACCGCAATGGACGCTCAGCTGAAGCTGACGTCAGAGGCCCTTGCTTCCGCGGAGCACTTGGCAATCGAGCGGCTCAACCAAATCGAACGACTCACTCATGAGCTTCAACGGGTAACCGCGGCATTCGCCCTCGCTGAAAAACTTGCATTAGAGCGTCTTGCCGCATTACAGAAATATGGGTCCGGTAGTGACTGAACATCTCTCGAATCGTTCCCAATCCAATGAAGAGGAACCGGGGACCCTGCTCTGCCAGATTGATGGTGTAGTCAGCAACAGACTAGGAATCTTCGGCTACGGCTGGGCGTTGGACCGTGCAGGTTCCATTGTCCGGGGCACACTGCGACTACATTTCAAGAACGGGCGTGTCAACAGCACCCACGTGATGCTAGGACGGGGCAGGGAAGACGTCGCCGAGGTTTTCCCTCAGTATCCGCAAGCCTCCAGTTCCGGCCTGATGTTCTTTGCGGGTTGGGGTGACGAACGTCCGGAAACAGTTGACCTGGCGTTCCAGACACAGGACGGCCGGACATTGACCGCTGCCGTGGCTTTGTACGGATCGAGCTTCCAGGAGGAGGATGAACCGTGGCTACCTGCTGAGCTCGGTCGCCGCTATCTTGCAAAGCAAGCCTTGCGCTATCTTCGCCAGGGAAAGATTCGTGAACTGATCAGCACGGTGCGGCGCCGCGAGCAGCCTCCGCGCCCGCAACCTGCTCCTGAAGAAATAGCACTGGTTTCCCGGCTCATGGGACACCGTTGCCGCCTGGTGATCGATCACAATATGGGCGGCGGCGCCAACATCTATCGCGAGCGACTGGTGTCTGGCTGGCTGGCTGATGGCGATTCGATCATTCTGCTCAGCTTTCGTGTCGACACAATGACCGCGATAGTAGAGGTGCGCGACGCAGATGGTGTTTTGAAGCAGACCCTCAAGCGAGTGGAAATGCTAGCCGCAGCTCTTCATTCGATAAATCTGGTAGAGATTTTCTTCAATTGCGCCGTCTCGTTCTCTCACGCCGTTGGTATTCAAAGATTATTGCTGGACCTCAAGCGTCAGTCGGGTGCCACGCTGGTGGTTGCCATACACGAGTATTTTGTAATTTGTCCGTCTCCATTCCTCCTGGATAAGGGGGGCACATATTGTGGCGTTCCTTCCATCAGCCAGTGCGAATCGTGTCTTCCTCAACACGAGGACGGCTTTGTATCACTGACCGGCGAGCGGTCAATCAAGCACTGGCGACAAATGTGGGGGGAAGTCCTTGCTATTGCCGATGAAGTGCGCTGTTTTTCACAGTCCAGCAAACGGCTTCTGGAGCGCGCCTACCCCGGCATCGCAAAGCATGCGACGCTGCGACCGCACGACGTCGAGCCGTTGAGAGCGGTACGCCGAACGCGGTCGCCCGACTCCACGCTCACCATCGGCGTAATCGGCTTCATCTCACACCACAAGGGCGCCACTGTCGTCAGTGAGTTGGCTGATGCCATAGCCAAAGCACAGGCGGATGTGCGGATCGTGGTGTTTGGCAGTCTGGATGCTTGTTCACCCTCCAACGTGATCCTACAGACGGGGCCGTATACCCGGTATGATTTGCCAGATTTGATGGAACAATACGGGGTGAATCTCGCATTGTTGCCCTCCATCTGCCCTGAAACCTTCTCGTTCGTTGCGCACGAAGTGATCTCCATGGGGCTTCCGCTCATTTGCCTGGATCTCGGCGCGCAAGCCGATCTCGCCCGTTCATCTCCGATCGGAAGGGTTTCGCCGCGCCAGGACGGTCCAGGCCTGCTCCAGGAACTCATGGCTTTCGATCATGATCTTTATCTACTGAATTCAAAGGTCCCTTCTTGAAGAAGATCCACGTTTATACCAGCGCAGCCTGCAATTACATACCCAAGGTTCGCACTCTTGTCAGGTCGATAAAGAAATTCCATCCCGATTGGATCGTGCACCTCGCTTTGTCGGATGAAATGCCTACAGGCCTGGATTTATCAAAAGAGCCATTTGACGAGATCCATCCACTGAGCAGTCTCGGCATCCCTGATTCCAGAGGTTGGGCGTTCTGCCACACCATCGTTGAACTCTCCACCGCAATCAAGCCTTTTTTATTGGCACGCCTTTTGGAGAGAGAGGATTGCGAAGGGGTTATCTATCTTGACCCTGACACAGTATTGTTTTCCCGACTCGATGAGGTACTCGAGGCGATTAAGCACTCGAATATCGCGCTGACCCCCCATTTGGTCGACGCAGAATCCTCGCTGGCGGGAGTCATGGACAACGAGATTTCCTGCTTGCGTCATGGCATTTATAACCTGGGATTCCTGGCGGTGGCGCCTACTGCCATTGGTAAGCAATTTGCCCAATGGTGGTCCGATCGGCTTTATTATTTTTGCCGCGCGGAAATCCATAATGGCTTGTTCACCGACCAGCGATGGATTGACCTCGTTCCGGCATTCTTCGAGGGCGTATGTATATTGCGCACCCCTCGCCTCAATGCAGCGCCCTGGAATCTTTCGACCCGGACGATAACTGGCCAATTGCCGGATCACGTGATGGTTGATGGCGAACCTCTTGGTTTCTATCATTTCACAGGCTTCGACAGCGGCGCGCACAAAGTCATGGCCAACAAATATGCAGGTGACCAAGCTACGGTGGGCGCTCTGATTGACTGGTACATCGATTCCATCGCAGCTACGGATGATGATCCGCTAAGCAAAGTGACATGGGCGTATTCGCGCTTTGCTGAAGGCACGCCCATTCCTAAATCTGCTCGCCTGGTTTACCGTGAGCGGTTGGATCTCCAACGGGCATTCCCCGATCCTTTCGCAACCGCCGGCGGCGGCTACAAAGCGTGGTGGGATTCTCAGGCGCGCATCGAGTATCCCGGCTTGTTCGATCAGAACAAGGATACGCTCGCGGTTGCCACACAAGGCCTCTCTGCCGCCTTAACGCCCGGCTATCAGGCTGGTGGGGATCTACAGATAACCCAAGCAAGCGAACCGAAGTCTCTTGCCGACCATACCCGCACGGATCCTGGTCAAGGCGTGCGCTTGGTAAAGCGAGCTTGGGAAGTCCTGCGAACCGAGGGAATTAGCGGCGTCGCGAAGCGCATGGTCAAGTAACGGCTATACTCTGCCGCCCTTTCATCGAGCGCCAGCGGCTGGCGTATGGCTTAATATTCCGCCGGCCTTGATGGTGCCCAAGGAAGAGTAAAGAACAGATCATGCCCGATACATCCACAATTTCCTTCCTGGGGCCGCGTAGGGCCGACTTCGTAGTCAATCTCGTCATAGCCGTCGTCACCACGGGGTTGCTTTCTTTGTGCGTATGGCCTGGGCTGATGTCGTTTGACAGTCTTCTTGCTTATCGGCAATCCGTCGAAGGAATCGATACCGCCATCTGGCCGCCGATGCACGACTATCTGTTTTTTGTCTCCCGCATCCTTTCCGGCGGTCCTGGCGGCCTTCTCGTTATTCAATGCTTCGTACTATTTTTCTCCGCCTGCTCGATCTGCAGTCACTTTGCCGGATCCCGTTGGGTCTCCGCGGCAATGGGACTGGGCCTGGTGGGACTATTTTTTGTATTCCCAACACTGGCTGGCACATTAATCGTCCTGTGGAAGGACGTAACGGTCGTGTCGTTTTCGTTGGCGGCCATCGCCATCTGGTTGAGTTGTAGACACAAATTTTCGTGGCTAAAGCTTGTCGCCGTCTTTTTGTTCCTGACCATTTCGATCGCCCTGCGCTACAACGCGTTGCCTCTGGTATTGCCCTTCATGGTGCTGGTGGCGATCGATCCTGCGGGCGGCAACTCAAATTCGCGCAAGAGAGCAGCTGCTGTCGTCGGCGCAGTCCTGGTGCTATGCGTCTCCTACGCTACGACCCTTTGGCGTCTTCCCGATCTCAAGCGCTTGCCTCCTGTCGGGAATCTCGTGGCGGTCATCAATTTATGGGATCTGGTCGGAGTATCCGCGTGTGAAGGAAAAAATCTCTTGCCGGAGGGCATCGAATCGGGCGGGCGCATTTCCGACGCCGACTTCAAGCGCTTCTACGATCCTCGCCATCTAAATTTGACATTCGCTGATGCTGAATGGAAGCAGCATGTCCCTCGCTGGGGTGTAACTCCGGATGCAATCCAAGCCAAGTGGAAAGCAATTGTCCTGGAACACCCCTGGTGCTACATCCGGGTGCGGACCACAGTCCTCCGCGAGCAATTCGGGTTCCATGCGCACCAGGTGTTCTATCCCACGCATGGAGGCATAGACGAGAACAGATTCGGGCTGCATCTCGCCTATCCGGACCGAGTCGGCGTGCTCGCCCAACGTATTTCCGTTTGGAGCAATAGCCCGCTGCGGCGCATCTATATTCTGCACGCTCTCGCCATCATCCTGGCCGTGCTCGCTATCAGGGCCAATCAATGGCGCTACGACCTGCTGTTTGCGTTGGGCCTGGGAACCTTGGGGTTTGTTGGCCTACTCTACTTCGCGGCGCCCGCGGCCGATGCACGATATGTCTTCCCCTCAGGTGTCTTTTCTGCTCTTTTGGTGATTCTCTGCCTTGGACGTCTCGGTTCAGGGCACCGGGCCAAGCGGAATCTCTCTCGGACTCCAGCGAACGACCACACACACTGATTGGCTCCAAATGAGCATTAGACACTCGGGGAGCGATAGCTCTCATTACGGCTACCGGCCGATTTGAGGATCTTCCCATTCCGTCACACCCTAATAATTAGAAAAATGGCCGTTGGTTCCTGTCAAATCCTGACAGCGCTCAACCGTGATACAAAATATTTTGGCGCTACGGCTCATTAACTTCAAACCGGTTCAAATCTATTCGGCTTTTACGTCACAATTTGGTATGCTTTGACAAAGCTTACCGAATTTATGGATGCCCTGTGGTTAACCGCAAGCAGTTGATAAACGCCACGTGCGGAGTCCTTTTTCTAGTTCTCATCATCGCCCCCCGCCGCGATGAGCTGGTACGCGTTGACGCGCGGGGGAAACAATTTCTCAGACGATTACGTCTCCTACTTGCCTTTTTTTAATCTGGCTTTAGGGGGAAGGCCACTCTGCAGAACTGGATTTTCCAACTGCACGGACCGCACCTAGTGATTATTCCTATTGCGCTTCGACTGATGTGGCTGAAGTTGGAGATATGATCGCCTCATGTCGAAATATTGAGCTCACTGGTAATTGGCGGCTCTAGGGTAGCCGCTATCTATGCGCTTGTTTCAAAATCACTCCCCAATGCGACGATGCGCATGGGGTTGATTGCGTTGGCATCCATTACCGTATTTGCCCCAGCTCAGCTATCTCTCTACGTTTACGGTGACGCTGGGCTGACGATGGGCATCGACAGTCTCGGCTTTTTGCTTGGCCTGGCCGTGATCGTACGCATGCGCGAATCGTGGCGCGCGACTTTCCTCGTTATTCTGTGTGGCTTCCTCTCAGCACTTTCGTGGGGAATAGGCGTCGGGCCAGCGGGACACTTGGCGTTCTTGCCTGCCTATTCGTGTTGTCGAATTACTCATTCCATCACAAGACCCCCTTCCTTCTATCTCGTGGGCTTCCGTCAGAATCATGCGTACGTAATTACCAAAACTCGCCAACATTTTGTGGACTCAAAGTATTCAACTGGCAGCCAACCTACGTATTCGCAGGTTTCAGCAATTATTTCGATCAAGTACAGACCAGCGTCTTTGGCGACACCTAAACGTGGACATTGCAAGGCGATTATATTTTACCTACCGTGCAGCCTATCGAACCCGGACTATCTCTGGTGCGTTGGACCTCACACGGTCGGCGCGCTGATTGGAACTCCGCGGACCGTCTGGATTTGAATTTACCGCTGGGAACTTCAATCGACTGGAAGATTACGCTCTCCAAGCAAGTGAGCGCCGCACGTTTAAGGTTCAGTACCCGAGGAGATCCGCGAGTAACACTAAAGTCTGAAAGTGGACAAATCGTTGTCTTCACACCAGGACGGTCGGCGGATATTCCGCTTGATCAATTCGTCGGGAAGACGCTCACAATAAACTTGGCCAGCAATGACCGGGACGCTGTGATTGCCTATCCTCGCGCAGAGATAGAACAGACTCGGGAATCCAAAGTCGCCGTGCCTCTATATGACGCAAATTTTCCGTGGCTGCCGACCAATACCGAGAAGTCGGCCTACTTCCCGCAGCCCACGCCAAACGACGCCGTGCTGGATGCGCCGAGAACAATCCTATGGAAGAAGCTGTCTCAGGAGCCATTCTCTTCGAAAGAGGGAATTTGCCTGGCGGATTATCAGGCAATTCAATTCTCGTTGGCCCTGCCCAAGGCGATCGCGATGCGCTTGCTGACGCTCACCCTAGAGGGTGTGAACGCAGCGAGTGTCCCTGTGAGCGAGTCGTTTAACGTTGCGCTATTACAAGATGCCGATCAGCACAGCTATAGCTACGATACGCACCTTCTGAATCTAGGTTACGACAGCAAGATCTATAAGGTCCGTTTTTCGTCACCCTGGGGAGCAGGTAGCCCTCCCGAACAAGACGTGCAGTTGGACATCCACGATCTACGCTTCGTCCACAAACCCCGCAAGTCGATCTGCGTCAGCAGTTAACCGTACGGCAGTCCTAAATCCAGGGCGCCATAGCTTGCACAATGCGGGCCGTTGCGCCCGCATGGCTCGAGGCCCAGGTAAGCGCCATGCCACGTATTCGATTACGGAAGGCGTCGTCACTCAAGAGCACGCTGGCTTGGCTCATCGCGGCAGCGGCATCGGATACCTGCAGCGCCGCGCCCGCCGCGATGGCGTCACGGGTCGCTTGTGCGAAGTTGTGCATATGCGGCCCTACGATCACCGCTGTGCCCGCGGCACAGGCCTCGATGAGGTTCTGCCCACCGAGAGGGGCGAATCCTCCCCCGATAATCGTGACGTCTGCCGCTGCGTAATAGAAGGCCATTTCCCCTACGGTATCGCCCAACAGAACGCGAACCTCGCTGGAAGGTAAATTGTCTCCCGTCTGACTTCGCCTCACATAGGGCAGATCTTGCCCCGACAAAATGGACGCGGCAGCGTCGAACCGTTGAGGGTGGCGCGGAATCAACAAATACAAAGCATCAGTTGAACGCGGACCGCTATGTTCGGCGGGGTCAGATGCGATCAGCGCGGCGAAAGGTCCATCTTCCCCCTCTCGAGTGCTGGCTATGGCGACGACAGGACGACCCACCGCTTCTCGCCAACTTCGACCTGCTTCAATCTGAGCGGAAGGGAGTTTCACATCAAACTTCATATTACCGACCACCTGTATGTCTTTCACCCCGGCTTCTATAAGGTGCGCGGCATCTTCCGGCGTCTGCGCCAAGGTCATTGTCAAAGCGCCATACGCTGGCTGCAATGCGCCACGCAGCCAACGCGTCTTCCGCAGGGACAAGGCGGACAGGCGCGCACTCGCCAATATCATCGGTACGCTCGCGTGGCGTGCCTGATGCAGTAGATTCGGCCAGACCTCACGTTCCACCAACACGCCAACGCGAGGCCGGTGCACACGGAAGAATCGGCGCGTCGAGCCAGGAAAGTCATAAGGTAGCCATGTCTGGCTCAACTGGCCCCGGGCGATAGCGGCGCCGAACAGGCGCTCGCCCTCGGCCCGGCCGGTGGGCGTCGTATGGGTCAGCAGCAAGGTTTCGCCAGCTTCCAGCAAGGCTTCAATCAAAGGCTGCGCCGCACGCGTTTCGCCCAAGCTCACGGCATGTATCCATATAGGCGAACCTGCTGCCGCTGTAGGGATGCGCTCTGCAAAACCAAAACGAGGCTTAGAAAAGATTTCCCAGCGACCGCCGCTCTTTCGGGAGCGCAGGGCCATCCAGAACCATAGTAGCGGCGCCAGCAATCTCAATATCAGCGTATAGAGAGTCCTGCTCACATGAGCCTCGTTTGCGTTTCGCGACTGTTTGAGAATTACTAGACCAGCGGTCGCCCGGCCACCCCTACCTAGGCTCGAGCGGCCAAGGCCTGATCTATCGCCGCAAGTACAATCTCACGCGAAGGGGCCGCGCCACGATCACCCAGACTTGCGGTATACGAGTCTCCAATCAAGGGTGTACGCACGGGCGTGGAAGCGCGATATATGCCTATCGTCGGACGGCCCAAGGCCGCGGACAGGTGTGTCAGGCCGCTATCCAGCCCCACCATCAAACGCGATCCCGCCAGCAGGCCAGCGATGGACGTCAAATCCATGCGCGGCACCACTTCCGCCGTGGCGATGCCAGCGCCCAGCATTCGAGCACGTTCAGCTTCCTCATCGTTACCCGCCAACAGGCGCAAACGGCACCCGGCTTGCGTAAGACGATCAAAGACCGCACGCCAGTCGTCCTCTGGCCACAATTTGTCGGGACGGCTGGCACTAGGCATGATCACCGCATAATCGGACTGGCCGCCGGTTGGGCCGCCCCGCGCTTGTCGCGCGAAATGCTGAAGACCGAAGTCTGGAGCACCTGACGGGGTATAGCCGAAGGTCAAGCCAGCCAGCGCTCGCTGACGTATCACCGCCGGCTGCCAGAACTCCACCTTATGGCGTACATCGTAAAACACGGAAGCCAGAGGCTCACGCGCCGATTTCCAGTCCAGGCCGTGTTTGACACCACGCGTCTGACGGACGAGCCACGCCGACTTCAGCAGCGCTTGCATGTCCAACACGACGTCATAACGGACTGAACGCAGACGCTCTTTCAAGACACGTCGCTCAGCCCGCACATCTGTTGACCACCATGCTTTGCGCCAACGGCGATGCGCAACTTTGATCACTCCCTCGACTGCGGGATGCCATAGCGGAATTTCCGCGAATGATTCTTCAGCCACCCATTCGATTCGTGCGTCTGGCACATGACGGGCGATGTCCGACATCGCTGGCAGCATATGCACCAGGTCTCCCAGAGACGAGGTGCGAACAATGAGGATACGAGTAGCCATGCCTCAGTCGTCGAAGTTTACTCGCTCCATCTCAACCACCAGCGGCATATTGCGCACTTGTGTGTGTATGGATCCGATGTATTCACCAACGAAGCCGATGAAAAAAGCTTGCATCCCACCGAAGAAAAATACACCGATAAGAATCGGGGCGAGCCCAATCTGGAACGAATTCCAGAACGCCAGCTTCGCGATCAGGAACAGCCCCGCTATCAACAGGCTGACCAGCGCCAAGAGGAACCCCCCAATGGCCATCAATCTTAGCGGCACTTTGGAGTGATTGGTGATTCCCAGCATGCCAATGTCATACAGGGTGTAGAAGTTATTCTTCGTCACCCCACGCTGGCGGCGCGGCTGCCGGAACGGCACTGTGGCGATGGGAAAACCGATTTCACAAAGCAGGCCGCGGAAGTACGGATAAGGATCATTGATACTGCGCAGAACCTCGATCACCTGCTTGTCGAACAAACCCGCACCCGTCGCATTGGGCACTAACTTGACCTCGGAAATTCGGGTGACCAGGCGATAGTACGTCTTGCGCAGTGCAAACATGACCGAAGACTCTTCGCTTTCCGGCTTCACGGCTAGCACGGTCTTGAAGCCCTGCTCCCACTTCTCGACGAACTCGGCGATCATTTCCGGCGGATCCTGAAGATCGGAGGCGATCAGGACGCACGCATCGCCGCGCGACTGCAGGATGGCGTGATAGGGGGACCGGATATGGCCGAAGTTGCGCGCGTTGACGATGATCTTCAAACGCTTATCCTGCGCAGCGATCTCTTTGAGCTTGGCGACGGTGCCATCGGTCGAGCAGTTATCAATGCAGATATGCTCGTAGTCGTAGGCGGGCAATGTCGCCATGACGGCGGTTATACGCGCATAAAGCTCATCGATATTGGCCTCCTCGTTGTAGCAAGGCGTGACGATGCTGATGAGTTTTCGGCTGGTCCCTGTTTCAAGCATTTTTATAGACCCAATGATTCATTAATATCCAGCTGGTGAGCACGCTCGGGGGGATGCACAGGATTTGCGCGACAAAGGGACCCAGCGGTAGATAGTAGATGAGTGCTTTCAGCAACGCAGCATTGACCGCATAGACGACACCATATGCGCAGATGAAACGGATGAATGTCGCCCACCCCCCTCGTTTGCGAAATACCAATCGGCCAATGCTGAAATAGTTGAATATGACGCCGCAGATGGTGCCTAACAGCAAAGCAAGCAAAGGCGGCGTGTGCAGCAGGACAAGCCCTGCGTAGACCAGGTAACCAAACAAGGTGTTGAGCACGCCGACGCCAAAGAAGCGCGCCAGCTTAGCCCGCCATAGCGCCGACCACCCGCCCTGCGTGCGGGCGATTTCTCCGCTTTCGGTCGGCATCATCGCGGGTCCTCAACGTGGGCGAGGAGAGCGCGGGCTTCGCTGACAATGCCCGTCTGCGAAGACCACCGCGGCTTGTAGCCGAAGTCGGCCGCGCGCCGGTAAGTGGAGTAGTAGTGCGTCTTGGCCCCGGTCGCATTGACCGTATTGGCCGCGGGCGTCACTGCGTAGCGCAAACCGAATTCGGTTTGCATGACCGCCAACAACGCAGATTTGTCGATGGGAGACTGGGTATAGCAATCCACCGCGCAGTTCGCCGGCGCGGAGGTCAGGATCGCATGGACCAACTGATGGAAGTCTTCCGGCACCAGGAAATCCCGCACGATGAAGTCGGACGATGTCTGCATTTCGCTGCCGTCGCGCACCGCACGCAGCATATCGGAAATCAGAAAACGTCCCTGCAGGTCCTGGCTGCGGCTGAAATAGCTGAATACGCGCAGATCAACAATCGGCAATGGCGCCAAAGCACGATGGCGGCATTCCGCCGCCAGTTTGGCCCAGGCGTACCAATCCTGCGCCACGGGCGCATTGATAGCCGCCGTGGCAGGCGTGGCGGCCATCACCGGACTGCTGAAACCACCGCCATACACGGCGCCGCTACTGAGAAAAATATAGCGGCAATCAGACTGGAGCCGGATGTAGTCCAATGCCAGCTGGTCGTATTGCAATGTCGTTTCAAAAATCGACGCGCCCAGCGCTTGCGCCTGTGCCGGGCTGCCGACGCCGACGAAGTTCAACACCGCATCGTAGTCGGACCCCAGGCCGAACGCAGCGAAGTCGCCCACAGCATGCGAGTGCAACCCTTGTTCGCTCAACCAGCTCCGTACCGCGTCCGGGCGGCGTGCGTAGAGTGACAGCTCACACGTCTCGTCGGCATCGCAGCAGGCAATGAAATCGCGGGCGATCTGGCTGGTCGCGCCAAGGATGGCAAGCTTCATTTCGTCGCAGTGGCCAGATAGCCACGGATCCGCTCGGCAACCATGCCGCGCTCAAGGCCGTGCTCCTTGAGCAGGTATTCATAAGTCCCGCAATGCGCGGAAAATCGGTCTGGAACACCGATGCGCAAGACACGTACGGGACTTCTTTCGCTTGCGATCTCGGCAATGAGCGAACCCAGGCCACCATGCATTGAGTGCTCTTCGAGGGTGACCACGACATCGCTTTGCGCGCAGATATCGGCCACTTGGTCCGCATCGATCGGTTTGATGAAGGGCACGCTCCAAACCGGCGCTCCCGGATATTCTTCACGCGCAATATCCACCGCGGTACGCACCATCGATCCGGTGGCGATGAAAGAAACGCGCTGACGTCCGCCCGCTCCGGGAATCACTGGCAGTACTCGGCCGATTTGTCCTAAATCATTGCCGGACAACGCGCCAGGCCCAGCATGTACATCACCGCGATCGGATTTACCCATACGCAGATAGACCGAACCACGCGTCTGGTAAGCGAGTTCCATGCACGCCAATACCTCATGGCGATCCGCGGGGGAATAGACAGCCAGATCGGGAATCGCACGCGTGCACGCGATGTCTTCGGTCGACTGGTGGCTGGTGCCCAGATGACTGTAGACGAATCCTGCCCCGTCGCCAATGAATACGACGGGCAACTGATCGTGCGCGACGTCCAGCTTGATTTGCTCGACCACTCGTACCGGAATGAAGGCGCTCAGGCCGTAGACGAAAGGTCGATAGCCCGCCCGCGCCAAGCCAGCGGCCATGCCGACCATATTCTGTTCAGCGATGCCGGCATTGATGTACTGCTCAGGGCATTCCTTGCGGAAGGCGTCGAACAACGCGTAGCCGTGGTCGCCGGTCAGGAGCAAAACATTAGAGTCTTCGCGGGCCAGTCGCACCAGGGTGTCTGAAAAGGCGGCTCTCATCGGGAGGCCCCCACGGCCTCGATGGCCTGGGCGTAGGTCTCGGCATTCAAACGCGTGTAATGCCAGATATTGTTATGTTCCATGAAGGGCACCCCTTTGCCTTTCACCGTGCGGGCGATCAAAGCCTTGGGCGCGCGCGAAGGGCTTTCCCAAAGCTTGCGGATCGCCGCATCGATTGCTATTTCGTCGTGACCATCGACGGTCATGGCTTCGAAACCGAAACTGGCGAATTTCGCTTCGATTGCGCCCAGATCCAGCACTTCATTGGTTTTGCCCATGGCCTGGAAGCCGTTTTCATCGACGATCGTCATGAAATTGCTTAGCTTGTGGTGCCCTGCGAACAACGCACCTTCCCAGATCGGTCCTTCGTTGATCTCGCCGTCTCCGACCAGAACGTAGGTTTTCTGATCGGTCTTGCGCAACTTGGCACCCATCGCCATTCCAACACCGACCGAAAACCCGTGGCCAAGCGATCCAGAGGTCACTTCCAATCCCGGCACGCGCGAATCCGACAGCCCCTTCAGGTCACTGCCGTCCGAGAAGTAGCCGCTAATGGCCGACTCTTTTAGCCAACCCTGTTCCCGCATGCAGGCGTATTGCGCCATCACGCCGTGACCCTTGCTCAACACCAGGTAATCACGGCCTGCGGCATCCGGATCATTACCCGGATAACGCAGATGATTGCGATACAACACAGCCAGTAGTTCGATGATGGAGAAAGCGCAGCCGATGTGCACGGTGGCGCCGGCGTATGCCATATCCAGCACCGTACGGCGCAGAGTTGCGGGATCGAATCTGGAGAAGGACGACGGATGGGTCATGGAAGTAAAGCTTAGAAGTCGACGCCGAGGAAGGTTTCGATACGCGACGCGGCGTATTCCAACATGTCCTTGGTCAGCGAAGGCTGCACGCCGATCCAGAACGTGTTGTTCATCACGTTATCGGTATTGGTCAGATCACCGCTCACGCGGTAATGCGCGCCGATCATCGAAGGCTGGCGGATCAGGTTGCCGGCAAACAGCAGGCGCGTGCCGACTTTCTTCTCGTCCAGATAATTCAACAATTCCAGACGAGTCACGGGAGACTCGGGCTTCATCGTGATGGGGAAACCGAACCACGACGGATCCGAGTGTTCGGTGGGTTCCGGCAGATTGATGAATTCTTCGCAATTGGCCAGACGCTTACGCAGGAAAGTATAGTTGTCCTTGCGTGCTTGAATGAACGCCGGCGCCTTGGCAAGCTGTGCCAAGCCACAGGCAGCCTGCATGTCGGAGATCTTCAAGTTATAGCCGATGTGGCTGTACGTGTACTTATGATCGTAGCCCTTGGGCAGATCGCCGAGTTGCCAGCAGAAACGCTTGCCGCAAGTATTGTCCTTGCCTGGCGCGCAATAGCAATCGCGGCCCCAATCGCGGAAGCTTTCGGCGATGGCCTTGAGTTCGTCGCTATTGGTAAAGACCGCGCCGCCTTCACCCATGGTGATATGGTGAGCGGGATAGAAACTCAACGTGGCGATGTCGCCGAACGTGCCGCACATTTGCCCGCGGTAGGTCGATCCCAGGGCATCGCAGCAGTCCTCTACCAACCACAGGTTGTACTTCTTGCAAATGGCGGTGACAGCGTCCAGGTTAAACGGGTTGCCCAAGGAGTGGGCCAGCATGATCGCCTTGGTCTTAGGGCTGATCGCCGCCTCGATCTTGCTGGCGTCGATATTGTGGGTCAGTGGATCCACGTCCACGAATACCGGCACCGCACCGAACTGGAGGATGGGATTCACGGTAGTCGGAAAGCCGGCGGCCACGCCGATGACTTCATCACCCTTCTTAATGGCGCGATCGCCCAACTTGGGCGAAGTCAGCGTGCTGAAAGCCACCAGATTGGCCGACGAGCCGGAGTTGACCGTGATCAGGTGCTTAACACCGATGAAGGCAGCCAACTTGCGCTCGAACTCAGCGTTGAAGCGGCCCGTCGTCAGCCATCCGTCCAGCGAAGCCTCGACCATATGTTGAAGCTCGGTGGCGTCGAGCAGCTTGCCCGATGGCGGCACCGTGGTGGCGCCAGGCAGGAACGGTTGCGGACGCAGGGAGATGGCGGCGTACTCAGCCACCAGATCGTGAATCTGCTTGCGTAAGGCGTCGGCTTTGTCGTTTTGCATGGAAGTTCGGTATCTATGAAAAATATGGTTCAAACGGCATTGGCCGTAGTGTAGACGAGGCTGCGGCAGCCGCCATCTGCTAAGCCTGCTCAGCAGCGGACTGATAAGCCTGGATTTGATCCAGCGTCACCTGCCGCATATCGGCCCCGCTCATTCGGGCACGCGACCACTCGATGATTTTTTGTAATGCAGCCTCAAGACGCAGGGCCGGATGCCACCCTAGTTGAGTCATTGCCTTTGTAATGTCCAGCCGCAGGAAATTGGCCTCGTGGGGATGCTTACCGTTATCCAACTCCCAGCGCGCACCTTCCCCCCATAGAGAGCCCATCCGTTCGACGATCCAGCCGACTGGCCGCGCGTCGTCGGCGTGAGGTCCGAAATTCCAGGCGCTGGCGAACTCGGGGCCGTGCTCGACCAATCTTTCCGCCAGGGTCAAATAGCCTCGGATCGGTTCCAGCACGTGCTGCCAGGGACGAATGGCGTTAGGGTTGCGAATATGGACGACCTCGTCGGCTTCAAAGCCCGCCAGTATGTCCGGGATCAGCCTGTCCTTGGCCCAGTCGCCGCCACCGATGACATTGCCCGCGCGCACTGTAGCCAGTGCCACACCATGACGTTCATAATCCGCAGGATTGAAAAAAGATGAACGGTAGGATGCACTGACCAGCTCCGCGCAGCCCTTGCTATTGCTATAGGGGTCGTAGCCACCCATGGGTTCGTTTTCCCGATAGCCCCAGATCCACTCGCGATTCTCGTAGCATTTGTCGGTCGTGATATTCACCACCGCGCGCACGCCGCCGATGCGACGCACGGATTCAAGCAGATGCACCGTGCCCATGACATTGGTCGCATAAGTCTCGACCGGGGCATCGTAGGAGTACCGCACCAGAGGCTGCGCCGCCATGTGGATGACCACTTCGGGCTGGCAGTCCGCCATGGCGCGATGCAGCGCGTCCAGGTCGCGTATGTCGCCAAGATGGTGATGCAAGCCGCTGGCGACATTGGTAATGTCGAACAGATTGGGTTGCGTCGGTGGCGGCAGCGCAAAACCGGTGACGTCAGCGCCCATGGATTGCAGCCACAAGGCCATCCAACCGCCCTTGAAGCCGGTATGCCCAGTCAGAAAAACGCGCCGCCCTCTCCAAAAGTCCGGATTCACGCCCACACCTTCCACGGCGCTTTGCCGCCTTGCCAAAGTTCTTCCAGATGGGTCTTGTCGCGCAGCGTATCCATGGGCTGCCAGAAGCCTTGATGGGGATAGGCGGCAAGCTGGCCGGCCTCGGCGAGACGCTCCAACGGTTCACGCTCCCAAATGGTCTTGTCGTCGTCTATCAAGTCCAACACTTCAGGCGATAAGACAAAGAAGCCACCGTTGATCATGGCGCCGTCACCTTGAGGCTTTTCCTTGAAGCTGTTTACCTTGCCGCTGGTGATTTCCAAAGCGCCGAACCGTCCCGGCGGAACCGTCGCGGTCAGCGTAGCCTTGACCTTCTGGGCCTTGTGAAAATCGATCAGCGCGGTGATATCGATATCACCGACACCGTCGCCATAGGTCATGCAGAAAGCCTCGTCGCCGCGCACGTAGTCGCCGACACGCTTGAGCCGGCCACCAGTCATCGTGCTATCACCCGTGTCCACCAGCGTTACCTTCCACGGCTCCGCATAGCGTTGATGGACATGCATGCTGTTGTGTTCCATGTCGAAAGTGACATCGGACATGTGCAGGAAGTAGTTGGCGAAGTACTCCTTGATCACGTACCCCTTGTAGCCGCAACAGACAATGAACTCGTTGATCCCGTGCGCGGAATAGATCTTCATGATGTGCCAGAGAATAGGCTTGCCACCAATTTCCACCATGGGTTTGGGACGAACGGAAGTTTCCTCGCTGATGCGGGTTCCAAGCCCCCCTGCCAGAATCACAGCTTTCATTTGAGTCGACTTAAAAAGGTTATAAAACTTGTTCCGCTGCCACCGGCTGCGTCAGGCGCCACCCAAAAAGCAGGATGAGCACGGGAATGCTCCCGAGGATCAACGTGGGATACACATAGCGCACTTCGCCTGTCCCGGTCATGACCAAAAATGGCGCGATGTACATGAATGCGGCGCCAGTGGCGACCGTCCCGAGAACCTTGAGATGTCCCGGTATTGTACGCAGACAGAGCACCGTGATGTAGGAAACCATCGCTAACAACAAGTATGGCCACGGTTTCCCATAAATCGTGGCGGATGATGCCTCGATATATGCCAGCACCTTCCGAGTGATAGCGCGGTCATGAATCACCACTCCCAGTTTGTTCGGATCTACGCGTGCAAAATGCGTAGGCTCGAAGATGGGGTGAGGTTTGGTGCCTAAGATTTCTTCAAATAAATCAAACCTGTAACGCGCGTAGGCAACAGGATGATGAATTATTGCCTCGACCCACGCCCGCGCGATATCCGAATTCGAATACCCCGAGGTGGTCAGTTTCACCGGGTTCCCCAGATCCTGATTCGCGGCACTAATATGAAGAGCCCCAAGCGAATTATAAATTCGTTCGATATCGGCGATGTCAGCCTTGGGTGCCGCAGGCTGCCCTTGAACATCAACGGGAACCATCGACCTGCCGGACCACTTCGAAATACCGACGAGGTCATAGGTCATGATCCCATAGGCAAGTTCATTCTTGTCAAGCTTGCGCAGGCCAGGGAAGGCATAACCGTTGACAAGTACATTGGATACCGCCATGGACAATAACGTCAGGATAAATACCAACAACTGCTTCGATCTGCTACGGCCGGAATAGAAAGTCACTGTCCAATAACACGCGATAACCGCGGTAGCGGTCATCGAGTTAAATCGAACCAGCGTCGCAATGACAAGCAATAGCAAGGCACACCACTTCGCAACACAAACTCGCGAAGAACCGGGATTTAGCTTCGCCCAGTAGATAAGAACAAGTGCTAACAACATGGGTGCCGTGGTGGTCACATCCTTCCATACAACCAGCATGACCCCGATAAGTACCGGCTGAAGAAGAAATACCGCCAGGATCGGAACATCTAGCCACTGCGGCGCAGAAACAAACCTGAGTATTACTGCCAGACAGTAAAACACTACAAAGTTTTGAACCGCGAGCATTACTGTTGGGCCATGGCCACCAAGATCCGCCAAGCGCATCAGATAGACGGGCAGTGCAGGGTAGATTCCCCCCTGGACCTGATTACGAGCCTCCTCCAGCATTCGCAGGCTGTCGTATGACATGAATCCTGGGTAGCACACAGCTAGAAGAGCTGCCGTAAAGAGCAACGCCACCCACGCCGGAGCAGTGCCGGAGAAAAAATTAGCCACGGACCTGGCGTTCACGCAATTCCAATAAATTCAATTCGGTTATCAAAAAAAACCCACCACATCAACATGGTGTGCATCAAGGATAGAAAGAAAAATCCTACAACCCGGAGCCTTCAGTGGATTAACGCCCGACTGTTTTCTTGCGAATATCAGCCACTCGGCGTTTGCACTCGATATACTCTTCGCTTTGCAGCAATTCTGCCCTGCTCTCGCCGTCAAGTATTGCCAACGTATGCGAGCGATCAGCACTATGGATGTAATCGCCCACATAAATGTTCGGATTCGACAGACCATCCCAGTCAGCGTTATTCGCCGTAAAAATCTGCAAGGTCATCAGATAATCTTCCATGTATCTTTGATCGGCGTAATAAACTATGTTTTGAACGTCTATCTTGCTCATGTCCAAAAGAAAACTATGGATGGGGGCGTGATTATCAAGACGGAAGTCATGGTAGCTGTGGCCGTACTCATAAACGCGGCGGCGTTCTACAATTGTTTCCAGACGAGTATCGTAAACCGCGACGAAAACGCGCCCGAAGGCTACCGCCTTGCCCGTTTTTTGAAGCCGTTCTATAAGACGGGCGTAAGCATCGGGAAACATCAGGTCATCGTAGTCAAGGAAGGCGGCATAGCCACTGCGTACCGATTTCAATGATTCGTTCATCATGACCGATCGTAGATCGCCGACGCCGCCCGGTGAATCGAAATAGCGGATGATCGGAGAGCAGTCCGCATGCCACGGATACGATGCAAGCAGCTTGTCCAGCTGTGCTTTCTGAGAGTCGCTGTAGTCCTGCGCCGCAATCAGCGGACGAACGTGGCAACCCTTTTGCGCTAGCAACGACAACAAGGCATTCTCCAGCAAACGAAGCTCACCCTTGCTGTGGATGCGAATGATCGTAGTTACGACCGGCCATTCCGGCGGATGCCGCAAATTTGGGTGCGCCACGACGCAACGCGCAGCTGGACAAAGCTTGAAAATCTTGAAGTCACCCTTTGTAATCGCCGGATATAGAGCGAACGCCGCGCCATAAGTTGCGGTCCGGTCGACTGTCGCATCCTCTGCCACTCGGATCAGTTGTGCGCCACCATCATAGGTATTGGCGACCACCACCGCAGTCCGATATGCCATGCCCGCTCGCACCAACGCCTCCAGAGCATCAGGTGTGAAGAAGCTCACACTGCCGATCACGATCTTGTAGTGAGCCGAATCGCTTGATTGATCCAAGGGCAGGGCCGGCTCTATATGCGCCAATAGTTCCGCATAATGGGCTTGTGGGAAGCGAACACGACATTTGCTGAACAACGTCGAGTTCGCCATGCATCGCAGAAAGCGGCGTCGCAACGAGTCGTCGACCATCATGGCATCGGCGGGCGAACTCGCGACCTCGATTTCCACTACTGTTCCCGTCAGATCCAGGTTCTCGCCTGACAGGACAGCCCCATAGGGTTGGTATGACAGTGCCCGGCCCACTGAATTGAGATAGGCGTAGCCATGCTTGGTGTCAGGCTCCAGGTGCGCACCCTCCGCCCACTCGTTCCAAGCGTTGACCAAGATGAAGCGGCGGTCGCTCTGCCCGCGCTCCATGGATTGTTGAACCAGGACCTGCATCCATTCCTGGAATTTCCGAGGCGAACTGCCGTGTACGACGTAGGCTTCGGAGCCATATCGAGCAGTGTTGTCCCAGATCGGTACGGCGTTGCGGAACCAAGTGAAAGGACGCTCCGGATCTTCCTTGATGTATACGTTGGCGACGTCGTCATAGCGCAGGACGCTGCCGTTGAATTTCTCATAGAAAGTGAGATCGCTGGAAATGTCCGGTGCGGCGCCGTTTGTCCAATCGTGCAGTACGCGCTCGGTGGCGGCGTCCATGCCGAAGTCGCGGGGATCCGTGGCACCTCGGGTCAACACGGTAACAGTATAGGGTTCGGGTATCCCGTGCGCCCGACATGTTTTGGCCCACGCCTGGACATAGATGTCTGTATCGGGAATCGCAGAAGCACGGTAGACGAACAGCAGTGGTCGACCGCCGACTTTTATGTAACGCTCGTCACGGAAGAAGGGGATGAGGTATTCGATGAATGCGACCGCGTCATCCGCCGAATAATCTTGACCAAGCAATATTTCCCTTTCGTTGCCATCCCAGCGCCGAGTCCAGTTCTCATTTGCCCAACAAAAGCAAAAGGGCATGTCAACCTGGGAATTTTCCAGGAGCATGCGCACGGGTTTCTCCAGGATAAGACGTCCGCCGAACCAATAATGATAGAAAATTTGGCCGTGCACGCCGGCCTTCTTCATCATGTCGGCCTGCTTCTGCAACATCGCGGGCGAGTCGAGGAGGTAATAGCCAAGATCGGGATGCGGAATATGTTGCTGATAGTGTTCCGAGAACAAAGGGTTTGCAGCCCGTACCTTGGTCCACTCCGTAAATCCCTTACCATGCCACTCATCATTGTCGGGAGTCGGATGGAACTGTGGCAGGTAGTAGGAAAGGACTTTCGGTGCATCCGCGGCTATGAGGGTTGAATAGTCCTGTTGCTCTTCGTAGAAGGGATACTCGTTGCCGATATCACGCTGGTGCAACCGCACGCACGTGCCGTCGAAGCGAGTCATCATGATCAGAACGATGCGTTCCAGCGCATGCGCGATCGTGCCGTCCGGCGCGATCGGCTCTTCCGGAAAATCTTCCACCGTCAAAGGCAGCGACAAAAAGTCGGCCAGGCATTCTCCTCGCGCCCAGAACATCATCCCCTGGGGGAATTCGATACTGGGAAAATCCTCGACGTGGTACTGCGTGTAGCGCCGAAGCAGGCGTCCCGCCAGAACGTAATTGTCGGCCCAGCCCGTCGGATCCATTGAAATCGCCAAGTTGCCTTCCGGATAGACGATTTTCGCACCACCCTTGAGTAATTTGACGATCTGCACCACGGTACGGTTTTCGCCGTTCGGCAAACCATAAAGCATGCAAAGAATTTCTCGCAGCCAATTCGACAGCAGCTTCGCGTGCGGACTCTTCTTGGTGTGCAGGTGAGCGACGATTTCGTATTGCTTGAGCCGTGCGCCGAAATTTACGATGAAGGGCGCAATATCACGCCCGCGATTCGGTACACCCTCGACTACTATCTTGCGCGCCCTGGACAGCTTGCGGGCAATCTCGGCAACGATCGATTCAGAATTCGCAGTCTCTCGTGTCGAGACATAGAGGTCGAAGTCATAGGGAATGTTGCGCAGGTGATCGAGTATCTGATCCAGCAGATCTTCGTGGTACAGATGCAGATGAATCCCCATCGATGGCGCGTCATGCAAGTCCGCGTCAGTCACCTCGTAAAATGGACTCAAATAATAAGGGCGATAGCCTACGGCTGAACGTTGCCGCCCTCGGCCCTCGATCACTTCGCCGCTAGCCTTTCGCAAGCCACGCGCAGCTGCACGAGCACGGCCCCGAATCCCAGCCACGCCTTCGTCGCGCAGAATGGTGCCGGTCTTTCGCACTGCGGCCAGAATTCCTCCTTGCCTACCTATCGCCTCGCGGACGATACGGGTGCCGGTGGATGCCTTGCGTATCGAAGACGTCGCCCTGCGCATAGGTGCGGTGAAACGCCAACTGGTCGAATTTCGCGTGTCATCAAGGGACCTGGACACTGCAGCCAGAGCATTCTCACGGTCCTCCAGGGTTGTTCTCAGAAGGTTCAGTTCGGCATCCCGACGTTTCAGGTCGCCTTTGAGTTGCTGGATCTCTTCGGCACGATCCCGCGACTTCTGGCGCGCCGCATGCAATTCTTCGAGCTGCTCATCCCGCTCGGCAATTACCGCAGCCTGCTCCGCAATCCGCGATTGCAGTTGCGTCGCCTCATGCGCCAAAGGGATCAGACGTCGATGATTGCTCTCTTCGTCCGCCGCCAGACGAAGCAGAGATCCCATTTCAAGCAGACGCGCTTGGCAGCTCGCGACAGTCTGGACAACCACGGTGTCATTCAGGTCGATTTCACGTCGTGCGACGCGTAGCAGTTGGATATACAGCTCGTTGACGAAGGCGGGGCAATCCGCGTCATCCGCCAGGGCGGACGGGTCATGCGCAGCATGACGCAAGTCCGTGTCGAGGAATTTTCGGGCATAGTCCGCCAGCGCTGCCTTGTCCACAGGCAGTCCCAGCACGGCGGCAACATGCGCGAGTTCCGCCTCGGGCTGTGCCAACAGCAGATCGTAATCCACGAGAACTCGCGGGCTGCGGCACACTTGAGCGTCGGTCAAAGCCGTCACGAAGTGTTCCGCCCACAGGTAATAGCACTTCACGGGTGCGAAACGGTTACGCTTCACCAGGGAATCACGCACACTTTGCGGATGACGTAGTGAAATCACATATCGCGCGTGCACGTCACAGCGTTCAAAGACGACATTCCAGAAGAACTGCAGCTTCCCCAGACGCGGATCTTTCATGCCGAAGTATTCGGCATGCCCCAGTTTTCCAGCGAGCAGGGCGACCGCTCGATCGACAAAGCCAGCCGCACCAAGTTGTGAGAGCACAGCATGGGGAATAGGCGCCAGGGAATGCCAACTACTGCCCAATGAGTCCAGGATCTCCTCATTGAACATGACAATGTCATTGTCCTCCCAGAAACCCTTGTCATTAATGCCCTTGACATTGGGCATGAGGTTCTCGCCCAAGTCCACGCCGAACACCTGAAGACCACGAGTCAAGGCACTCGTACCGCTGCGATGCATGCCTAGCACCGCGATCAGGTTTTTACTCATATTCCAGCTTGCTCATTAATCACGTGAAACGTCGGCTCGAAGTCGACGATGCCATTGGCCGCAGAACTGCGCACCGGCTGCACCCGAAACATCGCAGCATCCACGACACGGTGAAGATAAGTCTCCGCACCGTTCACGATCCCCATGACCCCAGCATTGCAGAAGAACGTGCCGGGATTTAGGGCGCAACGGAATGCGATACGGACTTCCTTTATATCGCCGGGAACGAACGCGCAGTCAATGTGCTCGGACCCCGCACTGGCCGCGCCACCAAGCTCTACACCGGTAATCGTTTTGATCAACATACCGAATCCGACACCTTCCGATGCAACCGAAAACACGACGCGATAGCAATAGTGGTAAATTTCGCCTCTAACCAAATTATTTACGCGCACGCCATCAATCGTTTCGATATGCGGGTCGGCGATCTCCGCGCCTTGAGGGTCGTAAACGACAGTACTGGACGGTATCAGGCCCGGGTCCAGGAAAGCTTCAGACTGAGGAGCAGGTGGCTTTGTAGCCTGGTCAGAAGCGGACGCTTTAGCTGTATTGCTCGCAGTGGCGGCCAAGGTCCCTGCTTTTATTCCGGCACGGACTTCCGCCCGGGATTCATCGGAGGCGTACAGCAACTTTTGATAAAGGGCGACGATTTGCTTCGGCGCCCCGTCGGCCAGCATCTCGCCTCTGTCCATCAAGATGGCGCGATCACATAATTCCACCACGGTTCCGCCCGAATGCGAGACGAAAAGTATCGTGGCGCCGGTTTCCTTGATCGCCTCGATACGCGCGAAACACTTGCGCTGGAACAGTTCATCGCCGACCGACAGGGCCTCGTCCACCACCAGAATTTCCGGATCCGCGTTAATCGCCACAGCAAAAGCCAGGCGCACGACCATGCCGCTGGAATAGGTCTTTACTGGCTGCTCAACGAAGTCGCCGATGTCAGCGAACTGGATGATATCCCCATAGCGCGCGTCTATCTCCTTGGTACTCATGCCAAGTAAGGCACCATTCATGTAGACGTTTTCACGTCCCGTGAATTCCGGATTGAACCCTGAGCCGAGTTCCAACAAAGCCGCTATCCGTCCGCGGGCAAGCATACTGCCACCGGTAGGGTTCAAAGTGCCGCAGATAATCTGGAGCAATGTGGATTTACCGCTGCCATTGCGGCCTACGATGCCGACGGTTTCCCCTTTGCGGATCTCGAAAGAAACATCATTGATTGCCCAGAATTCACTAAAATAATTCTTTGTGGGCCGTCCCATCATGCCGCGCAACCGCGGGAGCACCAATTGCTTGAGTCTTTCGTTGGGCTTGTGATAGACGTGATAGCACTTGCTGATGTTATTCGCGTAGATCGCTATTTCAGATGACATCCGCAAATCCCTTACGCGTTTTCTGGAACCATGCAAAGCCGAGAAATGCCACCACCAGAGAGCAAATCAGGTAGACCCCGAGAAATCTCAAGTCAGGTAAGCGTCCCCAAAACATGACTTCACGAGCCTGCTCGATCGTACCTGCCAACGGGTTCGCCAGAAGAAGGGCGCGGTATTTCTCAGGCAATGCAGTGATAGGATAAAAAATCGGCGACATGAACATCAATACCGAAGTCACAATACCGATAAAATGGGATACGTCGCGCAGAAAAACACCAAGCGAAGCGAGTGCCCAACAAACGCCCATGGTCATCAGCAACATCGGAATCAGCACAATGGGCAAAAGCAACACCGTCAGGTGGGGCACTCCGTATACGACTGAATAAACAAGCAACCATACCGCAACGCTAATTCCTGCATGGAACAGAGCGGAGCCCAGGGTAGCCCAGGGCAGTATCTCTAAAGGGAAAATAACCTTCTTCACATAATTCGCATTCGACATTATCAGCGTCGGCGCGCGATTGAGACATTCCGCAAACAAATTAAACACGATAAGGCCCGCAAAAAGCAGAAGGGCAAAATCAGTCTTCGATTCCGCGCCGTCATGCCATCGTGCCTTGAATACCACACTGAAAACGAAGGTATAAATCACCAGCATGAAGAGCGGATTGAAAAACGACCACAAAATCCCCATGACGGAACCACGATATCGGCCAATGACTTCTCGCTTGACGAGAGTGGCGATCAGCGACCAATTGCGCTTCAAGCTACCAGCCATTTCACGCGGTGTAGGTTTAAAATCCTGCATTCGAAATTTCTCTATATTTGCCCGCTGGCGTGTGTTCACGAGCGAAGTCGCCCCCAACACACAAGGCGCGCCCGTGGGAAATTTTGGCTAACTGCACAGTTTAGCACTGGCGACAATTGCAAAGCGCCGCCCCATGTAAATAGGGCCGTATGCAAAAGGCCTGCGACCAACTGCGGTCCTCATCAAGCCAGGAGGCGCGCTGCTAACGCCGCGGCTTGCTGGCGCAATTCGGGTACAGCCGTCGTTTCCCACAGCGTCCCTTTCATCGGCGGCCCGAGAGTAAAGAGACGCTGGGAGGCATTTCCAGCGCTGTCGCGCAGCGCGCCGTCGGTATCGACCGTAATGCCAAACCCTACTGGATCGCACGCAGTCACCCCTCTGGTGAGTAGGTTCTGTACCAGAGCGCTGGCGAGTTTACGAAAATTGCATTCAGCGCCCGTGCAATTGACGACGCTGTCGACCTGAATTGTCCGTGTCCCAGTGCGTGACATCAAACTTACCACCAACTCATCACCGTCTTCGCGGATGTCGCCCACACGCCCTTGGTGACTTTGCACGCGCCCACTACTGACCAACGCCTCGAAACGCTCAATCAAGGATGATGCACTGCGATGGCGGCGATTTTCCCAATATGGCCTGACGTGCCGGATAAAACGCAAACGGTCGGACAACGACCAGCGCTGCCAGATTTCAGGGTTATACGGGCGCATGGCGTCAACCACTGCGCGCCAATCACCGCCATGCGTCTTAATCAGGTCCCTCACTGTGCGAGTGAGTTCGCGCGCACCCCCGCCGTTGCGCACCGCTGCGATGTCAACGCCCCCCCCAGCAGGCCGATGTGCCTGTGGCATCAGACCACGGCGCGACACCACGTGGATCACGCCTTCGTAACGCCGCTCGTGCATGCTCATTACGAGATCCAGCATGGTCAATCCCGAACCGATCATCAGACAGGTCCGGCTCTGCAACAACGAAGGTAATGCGTGCTCGCGCCAAGGGTTCGGATGATAGCCACGATGACCTGCGGTTTCAGGTGGATCGCCGGGTGGGAAATTGCCCAGGGCCAGAACCGCATGCTCCGCGAAATAGTGTGCTCCCGAGCGGCAATGAAGGGTGAGTGCGCGCTCGCCAGACGCGATATCGATCACTTCGTCCTCGACCACGAGTACCTGATGAGTACCCTGACTAGCCGCGACACTATCAAGCAACAGGCTTCGTATATACGTACCGTAGAGACGTCGCTGGAGGAACGCCTGCGCGTCAACGTTGGGGACGCCCCCCTGGTGCTTGGCCCAGTTGATGAAATGGTCAGGCTCGTCTGGCAGGGCGCTCATTTTCGCAGCCGGTACGTTTAACAGGTGGCAGTCATCGGTCGTCCCGTATGCCAGCCCTTTGCCCAGACGTCCGCCCTCACGCTCGAACAAAATGATCTCTATCGGCTCGCTTGCCTGCCGCAATAGCTGTACGGCCGTCAACGATCCGCTAAAGCCCCCGCCGATGATGGCAATACGGCGAGACCTGCCAAACGCTCGAACATCGTTCATGCCCAACATCCTCAACTCGGCCAGCGCGCTGTTAGCACGCTCATGATTTCAGCCACCATGTCATCGACCGACCGATCCGATGTACGCAAATGCAGCGTTGGCGCGTCCGGCGCCTCATACGGCGAGTCAATACCGGTGAAATTCTTCAGCTGGCCTGCGCGAGCTTTCTTGTACAAGCCTTTGGGGTCGCGTTGCTCCGCCACTTCCAGCGGCGTGTCGACATAGACTTCCATGAACTCGTTCGGCCCGAACAAGTCCCGAGCCATCCGGCGCTCCTCGCGAAACGGTGAAATAAAAGCGGTGATCACAATAAGTCCGGCGTCGACCATCAGCTTGGCTACCTCCGCGATGCGCCGGATATTCTCGACGCGATCGGCATCAGTAAAGCCCAGGTCCTTGTTCAACCCGTGCCGGACGTTATCGCCATCCAGAATATAGGTGTGGAAACCTTGCGCATGCAGCTGCTGCTCCAGGCGGTTGGCGATCGTCGACTTCCCCGAGCCGGACAGCCCTGTCAACCACACTACACCCGGCGCCTGCCCCTTGATGGTGGCACGTTCGCGTTTGCCGATATCGATATGCTGGACATGGATATTGTTGGCACGCCGCAGTGCGAAGTGCAACATACCGGCGCCTACCGTGGCATAGGTCACCCGGTCGATCAGGATGAAACCACCCATGTCCCGATTGACGGAATACGGGTCGAAGACCACTGGTCGATCGGTCTGTACATTGCACACGCCTATGCCGTTCAATGGCAAGGTCTTGGCAGCAAGCCGTTCCATGGAATTGACGTTCACCTGATACTTGATGTCGGTGATACTCGCGTTGACGGTCTGCGTGCCAAGTTTCATCAGATACTGGCGCCCGCGTAACATGGGCGCGTCAGCCATCCAGACGACATGTGCTTCGAACTGGTTTGCCACCTCGGCTGGCGTATCCGCTTTAACGATGACATCGCCCCGCGAGACGTCCAGCTCGCGATCCAGCACGATGGTGACCGCCTGGTTGGCAACCGCGTACTCCAAATCGCACTGGTAGCCGACGATATGCGCAACCACGGCTTCTCGGCCGGACGGCAGAATGCGCACAGTGTCTCCCGCGGCGACGCGTCCCGCGACGACCGTGCCTGCGTACCCGCGAAAATCCTGATTGGGACGATTCACCCATTGCACAGGCATACGGAAGTCACCTGAATCCGCCTGCTCTTGAATCGGCACCTCTTCCAGATAGTCGATGAGCGTCGGACCCGCATACCAGGGCATCTTGGCGCTGGGATCCATGATGTTGTCACCACACAGGGCGGATACAGGAATGGCGGTGATCGACTCCAGGCCCACCTCCTTGGCGAAATTGCGATAGTCGGCCTCGATTTTCCGGAACACCGTTTCGTCGTAATCGACCAGGTCCATCTTGTTCACCGCCAACGCGACATTGCGTATGCCCAGCAAAGACACAAGAAAACTGTGCCGCCGGGTCTGCGTCAGCAAACCGGCGCGCGCATCGACCAGGATGACCGCGACATCGGCAGTGGACGCGCCTGTCACCATATTGCGTGTGTACTGCTCATGGCCAGGCGTATCAGCGACGATGAACTCGCGCTTTGCGGTGGAAAAGAACCTGTAGGCAACGTCTATGGTTATGCCCTGTTCGCGCTCAGCCGCAAGCCCGTCAACGAGCAAGGCAAAATCCAGCTCGCCATTCTGTGTCCCGTATTTGCGCGATTCACTTGCTAGAGCCGTCAGCTGATCGTCGAACAGCTGCTTGGCTTCGTAAAGAAGACGGCCAATCAAAGTGCTCTTGCCGTCGTCCACGCTGCCACAGGTGATGAAGCGCAGCAAAGCTTTGCGAGCATGCGCCTGCAGGTATTGCGTAATGTCGGAACCGGGGTCGTAGCGCATCAGAAATAGCCCTCTTGCTTCTTCTTTTCCATGGAGCCGGCGCCATCGAAATCGATGACGCGACCTTGCCGCTCCGAGGTTGTCGCGACCAACATTTCCTCGATGATGTCCGTTAACGTCGTCGCATCGGACTCGAAAGCGGCTGTCAACGGATAACAGCCCAGGGTGCGAAACCTGACTTGGCGCATCTCCGGCCGCTCGCCCTCTCGCAGCGGCATGCGTTCATCGTCCACCATGAACAGCATGCCATCGCGCTCGACTACCGGGCGCTGCGCGGAAAAATACAGCGGAACGATGGGTATGTTTTCGCGGTGGATGTAGAGCCAGATATCCAGTTCCGTCCAGTTCGAAAGCGGGAAAACCCGCAAGGTTTCCCCAGGACGTTTGCGTCCGTTGTAAAGCCGCCAGAGTTCCGGACGTTGATTCTTCGGGTCCCAACGATGTCCGGCGGAGCGAAACGAAAAAATCCGCTCCTTGGCGCGTGCCTTTTCCTCGTCACGGCGCGCGCCTCCGAACGCCGCGTCAAATCCGTACTTGTCCAGCGCCTGCTTCAGGCCCTGCGTTTTCATGATGTCGGTATGCACCGCCGAGCCATGCGTGAACGGGTTGACATCCTGAGCGACGCCGTCGGGATTGATATGCGTGATCAGCTTGGCGCCTATGTCCTTGGCGCGCTGATCACGGAACTTGTACATTTCCTTGAATTTCCAGCGCGTATCGACGTGCAGCAGTGGAAATGGCAGCGGCGCGGGGTGGAATGCCTTGAGCGCCAAATGGAGCATGACCGACGAATCCTTGCCGATGGAGTACAGCATGACTGGATTTTCAGCCTCGGCCATTACCTCACGCATGATGTGTATGCTTTCAGCTTCCAAACGGTCCAGGTGCGTCATCGGCCCGTCGAGGCCCGGCCGCAGGATCCTTTCTGCATGGGTGGTGCCAGGGCTTCCTTCGCTCCGCGGGGAGGCCTCCGATTGTGGGGCGACCCATTCGATGCGGTGACTGTTCAAGAGACCCTCCTTGGATTCTTCAGGCGATAAGATCAACCAGACTTTGTGCGCTACGGTACGTTGCAGGCGTTGAGCAAATTCATTCCATGTCTCTGCATTGGACAATCCGCTGGCGGCGCCGCCCCAATACAATGCACCCCGCCGGTTTCGCGCTATCAACAGCTCGCCCGCCTCGGACTCCGACCGCGCCACCCAGTAGATTTCCCCACCTTCGGCGCGCCTGTGCTGAGTCAGCCTCACATATTCGGTCGTCAGCCACCGTTGAATCTCGGCTCGCTGGTCTTGCCTGAAGGCCGATTGCGGATCCGGCCATGACCAGCGTTCCAGATAGCGATCCACCGTACGCGGACTCAATGACCGATCGAGACGCTGCTCAAGCAGGCTGTGCAAACTGCTGGCTTGCCAGACCTGTCCAGCAAGGCCATGCTCTGCCGGCGTGGAGTCCTGCATCGCCGCCAGTAGTTCGTCCATGTCTTCTTTGGTCAGTGCACGGCCGGAACCAATTGCCCGCCCGCGACGCAATACGTCGACACTCCCCCACCCGCCACGCTCATACGCCTTGTAAGCCGCGATAATCGTAGGGGCGGACAGGCCGGTGGTCGCACGAATTTCGTTCAACATGCGACCCTGCAGCCGGAGCCGGACGGCTGTGCGCCGCCGTTGATTCAGTTCCTGCACTTCGAGGTGTTTTCCGCTCATGAACCCATTCCTGAAACGACAGCAGGAATTTAAACATTAGCTGACGTCGATAGTCAAATGTGGCAACATGAAACCAAGATATTTCTTAAAACTTTTCAAGTCATGAATTATTCAGACGCTCACTCTTTGCTGAACGGCCTTGCGGATCTTATGGTTGCCGCCGGTGCGGAAGTGCTCGACGTCTATGCGCGGGCGGATTGCCAAACGGTCACGAAAGCGGATGGCAGCCCTCAAACACTGGCTGACCGCCGCGCGGAGGCAATATTGCTTCGTGGATTGGAGCATCTGACGCCGGGGGTGCCCGTCATTGCCGAAGAAGCCTATGAAGACGGTGCGCCCTGTGGCCACGAATGGTTCTGGCTGGTCGACCCATTGGATGGCACGCGCGAATTCATCGCCCGCAACGGTCAGTTCACGGTCAATGCTGGCTTGATCTACAAAGGGCAGCCCATATTGGGCGCCGTGCACGCGCCGGCCCTGAACACGCTTTACACCGGAGCCCTCGGCCACGGTGCCTTCGTACGGCGCGGGGCGGAAAACCGCCCGCTAAGATGCCGCAGCCGTCCCGCGGAAGGCGTCACCGTAGTAGGCAGCCGGTCACATAACGATGCCGGAGCCATGCAGGGCTTCCTCGCCGAATATTGCGTCAAGCAATTCGTGCCGGCAGGATCTTCGCTAAAGTTCTGCATGGTCGCGGAAGGAAGCGCGGATTTGTATCCGCGTCTAGGCCGCACGATGGAATGGGACACCGCCGCCGGCCACGCCGTGTTGCTGGCCGCCGGGGGCGAAGTCCTGACGCTGGATCATCGCCCCCTCGCCTATGGCAAGAATGGGTATGAAAATCCGCACTTTTACGCCCGCGCCCTGCATGAAGAAAGCGTCTAGGCGGCCTGATGACCTGCGACGCGGCGTCGGGCGCCGCCCTTGACGTCAGGCGAAGACCTCAGCCGCGCGCAAGCGGGTACCTTCCTTGTCCTTGGCCGACAACTGGACGGCGGCGCCTTCCAGTTGATCCAAAGGCCATTCAATTGCCAGGTCAGGGTCGTTCCAGGCGATCGATCGTTCCGCTTGCGGAAGATAATAATCCGTTGTCTTGTACAGGAAATCCGCCGACTCGGACAGAACGAGAAATCCGTGCGCGAATCCTTCGGGCACCCAGAACATGGTCTTGTTTTCCGCGCTCAGGATAACGCCCACGGACTTGCCGAAGGTGGGCGAGGACTTGCGTATGTCGACAGCCACGTCATAGACCGTTCCAGCCACGACACGCACCAGCTTGCCTTGGGTTTGCTGCATCTGGTAATGCAGGCCACGCAGCACGCCCCGCACGGAGCGGGAATGGTTGTCCTGCACGAAATTGACTTCTCGCCCTACAGCTTCGTTGAATTGCCGGCCGTTGAAGCTCTCGAAAAAAAACCCCCGCTCATCGCCGAAGACGCGCGGCTCGATGATCAACACTTCAGGGATAGCGGTCGCTATGACATTCACGTACGCACCTCGCTTTTCAATAGACGCATCAGGTATTGACCATAGGAACTTTTGGCCAATGGCACCGCCAGCTTTTCGAGTTGGGCCGCGTCGATAAAACCATGCCGATAGGCAATCTCTTCGGGACAAGCGACCTTCAGACCCTGCCGATGTTCTATGGTCTCGATGAAATTGCTAGCCTCTATGAGGCTTTCATGGGTACCCGTATCCAACCAGGCGAAACCACGGCCGAGGATCTCCACGGTCAGTTGGCCACGGTCCAGGTAGACCCGATTGGCATCGGTAATTTCAAGCTCTCCACGCGGCGACGGCTTCAGCGATGCGGCGATATCAATGATCTGCGAATCATAGAAATACAGGCCCGTCACTGCGTAGCTGGACTTCGGATTGGCCGGTTTTTCTTCCAGCGAAGTCGCACGTCCCGACGCATCGAAATCCACGACACCGTAGCGCTCCGGATCCTGGACATGGTAGGCAAAAACCGTCGCGCCCTGCTCCCTGCTCATGGCATTGTCCAGCTGCACATGCAGGTCGTGGCCGTAGAAAATGTTATCGCCCAGAACCAGCGCCGACGGCGCGCCATCCAGAAATTCCTTGCCAATGATGAAGGCCTGCGCCAGTCCATCCGGACTGGGTTGGACAGCGTATTGGAGATTGATGCCCCAATCGCTGCCATCACCCAGCAATTGCTGGAATCGCGGCGTGTCCTGGGGCGTCGAGATGATGAGAATGTCGCGTAAACCCGCCAGCATCAATGTAGCCAGCGGGTAGTAGATCATCGGCTTGTCGTATATCGGCAGCAGTTGCTTCGACACCGCTTTCGTTACCGGATACAGCCGGGTACCCGAACCACCGGCGAGGATGATGCCCTTGCGTTTCTTTTGTTGCGTCATGGCTTTATTTCTCCAGAACTTCCGCAAGCATGCGCGCGACACCGACTTCCCAGGCAGGCAAGCGCAGTTGGAAAGCTCGCGTGAGCTTGTCAGTATTCAGACGCGAGTTCGTCGGCCGCTGAGCGGCGGTTTTATAAGCCGAGCTAGGCACCGCGTCGACAGCATCAGCAGTCGCACGCAATGTGATGCCAAGAGCACCGGCAGTGCGCAGCACGAAGCGTGCATAAGCGTGCCAGGAGGTCACCCCGGCAGCGGCCAGATGATAGGTCCCTGCCAAAGACGGATCCCGACGTTGGGCAGCAATGGCTTGGGCCGTCACGTCCGCAATCAATTCCGCCCCCGTGGGAGCCCCGAATTGATCATCAATGACGCTCAGGCGGTCTCGCTCGCCGGCCAGCCGCAACATGGTCTTGGCGAAATTTCCGCCGCGAGCGGCATACACCCAGCTGGTACGGAAGATCAGATGGCGACAGCCGGACCCCACGATTTTCTGTTCGCCAGCCAGCTTGCTGCTGCCGTACACGCTCAGGGGACCCGTCTGATCATCCTCGCGCCACGGCGTGTCACCCGATCCGTCAAAGACATAATCGGTCGAGTAATGCACCAGCAGCGCGCCGGACCGCGCCGCTTCGCGCGCCAGCACTCCCGGCGCATCCGCGTTGATGGCCTGCGCCAAACCGGCTTCGCTTTCCGCTTTGTCGACTGCCGTATAAGCACCGGCATTGACGATGACATCAGGGGCCAGGGCACGCACGGTCCGCGCCAGCCCTTCGGCATCGGCGAGATCACCGCACAAATCACCGTCGGAGGCATGACCCAGCGCAGTCACCTGCGCAAGCGGAGCGAGCGCGCGTTGCAGTTCCCAGCCAACCTGACCATTGCAACCAAGCAATAAGATTTTCACGTATTCCGATCCGCGTAGTTTTTTTCGACCCATTGCAGATAGGCGCCACTCTGCACGTTGGTGGTCCAGCTCGAATTCGTCAAGTACCAGGCCACGGTTTTGCGTATACCACTCTCGAACGTCTCGGCCGGTTTCCACCCCAACTCTTTTTCCAATCGGCGCGCATCGATGGCGTAGCGGCGATCGTGTCCCGGGCGATCCTTCACGAACGTGATTTGCTCGGCATATGAACAGCCATCGGCGCGCGGCTTGAGTTCGTCAAGAATGCTGCAAATGGTTTTCACCACTTCCAGATTGGGTTTCTCGTTCCAACCGCCGACGTTGTAAGTCTCGCCTGTCTGCCCGCCCGCCAGCACGGTCCGGATCGCGGAGCAGTGATCCTTGACGTAGAGCCAATCCCGCACTTGCTGGCCATCGCCATAAATCGGCAAGGGCTTGCCCGCAATGGCGTTCAGGATGACCAGCGGAATCAACTTTTCGGGGAAGTGATAGGGGCCATAATTATTGCTGCAATTGGTGGTCAGAACGGGCAGGCCATATGTGTGATGCCAAGCTCGCACCAGATGATCCGAGGCGGCCTTGCTTGCGGAATATGGGCTGTTTGGTTCGTAGGGATTGTTTTCGTTGAACGGGGGATCGTCAGCTTCCAGCGTACCGTACACCTCGTCGGTGGAAACGTGCAGGAACCGGAATGCCGCACGCGCCTCCTCCGCCAAGCCGGTCCAATATTCGCGTACGCTTTCGAGCAAGTTGAAAGTTCCGACGATATTGGTCTGGATAAAGTCGCCGGGACCATCGATGGACCGGTCCACGTGCGACTCCGCCGCGAAGTTGAGCACCGCACGCGGCTGATGCTCGCGCAGCAATTCACGGATGATCGTGCGATCACCAATATCGGCCTTGACGAAGATATGAGCCGGATTGTCCTTGAGGCGCTTCAGCGTCTCCATATTTCCGGCGTACGTCAATTTATCGACATTGACCACGGGCTCGTCGGACTGAGCGAGCCAGTCCAATACGAAATTGCCACCAATAAAACCGGCACCGCCGGTAACCAGAATCGTCATGACTATAGTTTCTTGAAAAGCGCCGCGGCGAAAAGCCCGACATTGCCCATAAATGTCTGGCGAAATACACCAGACTTCCTCAAGCCCCGGATTCGGCGCAGGGGGCCGCCATCGCGGGCGGCCAAGAAGGCCTCGAACACCTGCCGGTTTATCGGAGAGAGCCGTGGCGATATTCTGCGTATGCCGGCCAGGTTTTCATCAATCCAGCCGCGCAACTGCCCGCGCATGAGTAGCCGGATCCGCTGCAGGCGCGCACCCCATCCTGAGTTGGAGCCGATCAGGTTGCCACCATGCTGTCTGTACAGCAGGCTGGGCTGAGGGTCATACACCACCACGCCGTCCGCGGCACTGACCGCAACGTAGGTCCACCAATCGTGCGCCACGACTTTCAGGTCCGGACCAGCGGAGACCAAAAGTTGTCGGGCAGCCTGGTTGAACACCATCGTGTTGCCCCCTCCAATGTTTTGCACCACGGCATTCCGGAAACAGGGGGGCCGCGTGAACAGCGGCGACAAACCCAGGATCCGGCCTTTCTCATCGATCAGTTGGGTACGTGAACAGTATAACGTTGGCGCTTTCCTGCCATAGGCTTCGAGCCGCTGCAACGCCCGCTCCAATTTGTCAGGCTGCCAGATATCGTCCTGATCAGCATATGAAAAATAGTCTCCCACAATGCCTCCCCGGCACACCAGGGAGAGAAAGTTAGCCGCGAATCCGCGCGCCGGACCAGGCACCACGCACAGGCGATCCGCGCCCCAGCGCTGACGATACTGTTCGAGTATGTCCCATGTCTCGTCGGTTGACCCGTCATCGGACACCCAGACCGACCATTCCTGGTGCGTCTGGGTTTCTATCGAATTCAACTGCTCCGCTAGATATCGCGCGCCGTTGTACGCGCAAAGCAACACAACGACATGAGGGATATCACCGCCGCCCGATACCGTCTCAGCCCCCTCAAAAGACATTACTTGCATTCCGGTTCGTCCACTTCCTTCTTCACCATCAACCAGCGTGGCGATGCGAAGCGGACCAAAGTTCGATAAAGACCAAGATAAATGATGGAGAAAAGCGCGGCAAAACCCATCAACACATATTCATACTGCCAAAAACATACGGCTGGTATCACGGCAAGCGACGACAGAACCCATAGGTAGGGGGAAGTCATCGCGTTGCGCTGCACCTTGTCTTTTGCCTCGGTAGACCCGATCGCCCAGCGAACCAGGCGCTTGTAGACCAGCATATGCAGGTGCACGCCATCCGGCATGCCGGGCGAACGCCCACGCAACCACCGTTTTCTATAGATCGAGAAGAGCGTTTCAAATACCGGATAGATGCAAAGAAGCAAAGGAAACCAGGCGGAAACATCAGGATGGCGATAAAGCATCAAAACAGAGAGCTCGCCAATGAAAAAACCAATGAAATAAGCTCCGCCGTCTCCCAGGAAAATAAGCCCACGCGGATAATTCCAGATCAGAAATCCACCTATGGCGCCTATCATCCCCACCGCTGCCACGACCAGTAATCGATCACCTAAATAATAAGAAACATAGGCCAGCCCAGCCAATATCATCACCGATACCACGGCTGCCAGGCCATTGTATCCATCAATAATATTGATGGCATTGGCGGCCCCGCCTACCGCGATCATCGTAAATAGAAACGAAATGACCGTGAATTGCAGCAGCCAATCGATACCGATTATGTCCAAACGGACCACCGCCCCGCCCAAAAAATAATATCCAAGGGCCCCGGCGGCCATTGCCAGAACAAGACGCACGACCGCACGGACTTTCTTGGTGATGTCTTCGGCCAAACCGCCCAGGAACGCCGGCAGGCCGGCGGCCAGGAGCAGTAAAAGTTGCTTGAGGAGGAAGGGCTCACGCCATGCGGCGACCACGCACACCGCCAGCATGGCAATCATCAGGGAAACCCCGCCAACCCGCGGTACCGGGCGCACATGGTATTTCTGCACACCCGACATATCGTGATCCGACGTATACCTCGCATGCCAATGGCCGAAGCGCAGCGTCAGCAGCGTAAATACCGCGGACACGATAAAAGCGATCGACACGTAAAGCATGAGGGGACACCCGCCCTATTACTTATGGAGAATTTTTGAGGGCCTGTTGAGCATAGGGCCAGCGCGGCGCGTTCGAAGGCCGTCCAACCGGTATCAGCTATCATTACCCCACCAGATAGCTGGGCGATTTTACTTCGATTCCTTGAGCCCTGCCTGCCCCCTTTACTTGCGTTATGTCACGGCTTCATGACAGAAACTGGCCCTTATCGCCTTTTTTCCAGCCTGCTTACTGGGGCTCTCGGTGGGTGTCTCGGCCTTTTACCCGTCATGCTGATAGGCGACATTCCAAAGCAACAGCGCCCTGTTCCATCTGCACCTTAGGCTGGCGTGGCAGCGATTTCCTCTCTGTCGCCCCACCGGAACGGCGTGTGTCTTTCCACGCTGCCTGCGTCGCATGATTTCTTCCGGCGTCACATTCTGCAACGATCCCCTATCGGTAACCCCATGGACGGAGGACATGAACAGGCACAGAATGGCTGAAACTCCATAAGAAGGAGACAGCCATGCGCATTTCAGATGCTCAATGGATTCCGTCGACCCAGCATCAGACCTGGGAAGCATTGACCACTTGTTCGGTTCTGCGGGAGTGCATTCCCGGCTGTGTGCAGGTGGAATGCAAATCGCCGACGGAGTATGCCTTTACGGTTCGCGTCAAAGTGGCCGGACTGGGTGCGGATTATGAGGGCGAGCTTTTGCTTTCGGACGTCAATGCACCCCACGGCTGTACCCTCGTCTTCGAAGGTAAAGGCGCGGCGGCAGGACTGGCGATCGGCACAGCCCAAGTCAATCTGACGCCGAAGGACGATGGTACCCGCCTGTCCTATACCGTGGCTGCGATGGCCGGCGGCAAGCTGGGCGAGGTCGGCGAGGCGACCCTAGTGAAGGCGGCGGAGAAGATAGTTGAAAAATTCTTCGCATCCTTTATCGATTACATGTCGCGCCAGCCCCGCATAGCGCCACCGGCACCTCCGCCCACGGCGGAATCGCGGGGCCTGCACAATTCGCGGTGGTCGTGGGCGGCCGTACTGGCGGTGGTGGTGGTCTTCGTGGGATATCACACCTTCTTCACCTGATCTAACGGTCCCATTTTGTCTGCGGTCTTGGTGCTATGCTTGCTGCCCCTGGGCAGTAAGCATATTTACGCCATGCGTAGCCGCGATATTACCGATCTGCTAGTTCTCGCCGCTGTATGGGGCGGATCCTTTCTCTTCATGCGCATGGGTGTGCCCGAATTCGGACCCGCGGCGTTGATCGAGCTTCGCGTAGGTTTCGCTGCCCTCGCCCTGTTGCCATTGCTGCTTTGGCAACACAAGACCCGCGTCTTGCTGCGCAACTGGAAAGCGATTTTCGTGGTGGGCACGTTCAACGCCACCCTGCCCTTCATCCTGTATGCCTACGCCGCGCAGCAATTGGGCGCGGGTTTCTTATCCATTGCCAACGCTGTCACACCGATGTGGGGTGCAGCGATAGGTTGGATCTGGCTGGGCGATCGGCTCCCTCCTGCGCGGGTCGCGGGGATGGCGCTGGGACTGGGCGGGATCGTGGTCCTGGTCTGGGACAAATTCAACTTCGCTTCGGGCGGTAGCGGTCTAGCCGTGCTCGCCTCGCTGCTGGCGCCCGTCTGCTACGGCATTTCCGCCAATTGCACCAAACGCTATCTGGTTGGCGTCGATGCGCTTACCAATGCTGCCGGCAGCATGCTCGCGGCCGCGTTGACGCTGCTTCCCTTCGCCATCTGGACTTGGCCGCCGCAGCCCGTCTCCTTTCAAGCCTGGAGCGCCACACTGCTGTTGGCACTCGTTTGCACAGGCTTTGCCTACGTCCTGTTTTTCCGCCTCATCGCCAGTGTTGGACCGACCGGTGCAATTAGTGTGACGTTTTTGGTACCTATCTTCGGCGTGTTCTGGGGCGCGTTCCTGCTGGACGAGATCGTCACGCCCAACATGCTGGCTGGTGCCGCGGTCGTATTGGCCGGTACCGCACTCGCCCTGGGCCTGATAAGGCTTCCTCGGACCCACTGACGTCCCGTGTGATTGGGGGGTGCGCCAATCGAGAATGTTAGCGGGTCCAAACGCGATAACTGGTAAGGGCTGTTTCCTGCCATATCTGGGTTAATCCTAGCGCGTGTCTAATCGGGCCGGGTGCGCACGAAACAGGGACGATGACTGCACGCAGATTCGGCCACATCTCGGCAACGTCGATGCCCTGGACTTTCGAAAAATCGCATTTCACTAGCGCCGTGCCCAGCGCCAAGCGCAAAGCACCTTCTTTATTCCGTCCACCGTTGCTGAAATTGATTTCTGTATCGACAGGACGTGTGACGATGAAGCGGACGTCGGGCCGTAGCAGGCCTAGGATAGTCACAACTCGATAATCCGCGAGCACGACCACCCCTGGAGCCATCGTCGCGGCGAGCTCTCGGGCGTCTACAAGATCTGCAGGTGGAAATTTGAGTCCTGGTGTAGCCAAAACGGCACGATTGAGCGCCGGGATCTTTGCCCAAATGGTGCCCGCGATCAAAGCGCAAATCACAGCGCCAGCCATTCCATGGCGACGCCACGATGTTATAGCTGGCCGATATAACGCTGCCGCCGCGAGACCCGCCCACAGGGGCACGATGAAGACATATCCCAATCGCCAATAGGCGCCCGGCGTTACGATATCCATCAGTATGTCCCGGGGTCCCGGCGCTGTAAGCAACAGAACACTCAGGAACGAATAGGCCAGAAGTCCATAGATCTGGACATTTCTTCGGCCGAGCAAAACAGCGGTACCGAGTAAGGCGACATCCAGAATAAGACTTCTTCCGTCGAACACCAGACTCAGGTTGTCCAGATAGTCAGTTGGCCAACCACCAATCTGATAGAAAGATATGTCGCCCACTTTGGGTAGCACGCCGATCCACGGCAGCACTGCCACCAGCACAGGAAAAATCAAGGTCGAGGCCAAGCGGCACATCCGGGCACCACAGGTGCGCGACGCGCCAGCGGCCAGCCAAGCGCCTGCGCCGGCCACGCCAATCACAAATGGAAGCAGGAAGAGGCCCGTACCGCTTAGGCCGATGGCAGCCAGGTTGACCGCATGTAGTCGCAGCAGATCCCGGCGGCGCCCGAACTGGACGTAACGCAGAGAAAACAAGACACCCAAGGGAACCATGAGCGCAACAAGGATGCACTTGCCCTGCCAACTGCGGAGGAGAGAGAAATTGCCCCAATCGCGGTGGGAATTGCCGCTTACCAAAAACATAGCCAACACCGCAGCGGTACCTATGACCGCGGCTGACATCGGCACCCGGAAGAAACGCAGAAGCAGGAAATACACCAGGGGCACCATCAAATTCACAAGTGTCCCAAGGCCCTGATGAATCGCCAGGACTTGCGGAAAATGCAGTGCGCGGGCCATCAGTGCGGTGGTAACTTCAACTGACGTGAAAACATGCAGGGGCGTCAATGGCGGCAATCCGCCGACATCGAGGGCGGTATCGCCCAATGCCAATGGTTTGTCCAGCGCGGACGCAGCTTGCACCGCGCGATGCGAGAAGGCGATATCGTCACTGTCCGGTCGGTTGGTAAATGCGCTAACCGCCCCAGAGGCCAGGCAGATCAAAAGCAGTAAGCCAGTCCAACGACTGTGCTGAGTGATACGTCCGTGCAGCTTGCGCGGGCGCAAAAAGACCCATGCCGAAATCGAAAATGTCGCGCAAACGGGGTACCAGGTCCATCCCGGCAAACGCAACAGCAACACCAGCCAATAAGCCGCGCTGGCCACCACTGCCCATACCAACATCAGATCTATAGTGCGTGCTGTTATCTGATCCGTGCTGGCGATAGGGGCGCGGCATGCCGCACTCACGTTGGACGTTGATAGTCGCGGGGGTACTGTTGTGAAGGCCATTGGGTCGAGGTCGTGACTATGCGAGATGGCTACTATGGAAATTGGACCAAATCATATCGCAGCCGAACGGTCAAATTACCAATATACGAACAGACCGTCCACAGCCGGCCTAAACATAAGTTGAACGCAAAATAAGTTGGACCCGGCCACCGGTAAGATGTTGCCCTTGGCTTTCACGTTGATTTTGCTATCTGGGCATGGCTAGGACAGTAGATTTCCTTTCAGGCCGGGAGCACAACGCTCCTGCACGCCTTCGCTTGCGCCCTGTCTGCATATGTCCTGTGTTCAACCTTTAACGCGAGTATCGAACGGACCGGTGCAATTAGTGTGACGTTTTTGGTACCTATCTTCGGCGTGTTCTGGGGCGCGTTCCTGCTGGACGAGATCGTCACGCCCAACATGCTGGCTGGTGCCGCGGTCGTATTGGCCGGTACCGCGCTGGCATTGGGCCTGATCAGGTTCCCCGCCACCCGCTGACGTCGTGCGCATTTGCGGTACGCCGACGTACGACACGTCGAGGTACCGCGCACTCTCACGATGGAAAATGCGAAATGTTGTACGACCCTTTAGCCTGGCTGACCTGGGCTTGCATCTTTTTAGCGGCGGCATGTGCCTGGTTGCAACCGCCACGATGGAGGGTTCATCTGCCGGTGCTGCTCGCTTGCGGCTACACGGCGGCGACCCTGGATCTACAGCTATCCTGGGAAGCCCTGGTCGTCTTGACCGCCCTGGTTATCGCAGGCGGCTCGGTCCAGCCACGCAGGCCGCCCCTATTACGCTTCCTGGGCCATGTGGCCTATATCGCGCTTGCTGTCGCATTGGGCGCCCATCTGCTGCCGGGCTTCCAGAATCCGGCGGCGATTTACGCGCTGCGCATCACGCCGGACGCAGCGCCTTTTACGATGTTTTTAAATTTGGACAAACCGCTCGTTGGATTCTGGGCGGTACTCGCGCTGCCCTGGATAACGTCACGCCGATTCTGGCGACAGGTTCTTTCGGCGACGGGCGCCGCGCTGCTGCTGGCCGTCCCAATATGTATGACGTTGGCGTTGGCGCTGGGGATGGTGAAGTGGGCACCCAAGGTGCCGCCGGATGCGTTGCTGTGGGTTCTGAATAATCTACTTCTGGTGGCCGTGGCAGAGGAAGCATTCTTCCGCGCATATGTGCAAGGTGGGCTGGCCCGGCTCCTGGATAACGGGACGAAAGCTCGCCTCGGCTCGCTATTGGTATCGGCGACTCTCTTTGGATTGGCGCATTACGCGGGGGGATGGCGCTGGATGTTGCTGGCAGGCGTAGCGGGCGTTGCGTATGGCTGGGCTTATCAACGCGGCGGCCTACGAGCGGCGGTATTGACGCATTTTGGTCTGAATGCCGCGCATTTCTTCTTTTTTACTTATCCGGCATTGCAAGCGTCCGCAGCGAGTTAAGGTCACAGGGCTACGGCACTTGGCAGACCCAAGGCCGCGCACTCGATGCGTACGTGTCAACGCCACCGCCTGAGAACCGCTGCAGGCGAGTCCGCGGCGGCGGTGCCCCCACCGCCGCCGCTCCTCGCCCCACTTCGCCCCCTTCAGGCTCGGCCCCACCACATCAACCACGCGAACAATGATTCAACCTCGTGCGCTATCCAGCAGGATTTCGTTATGCCTTTTCACCGCGATCACTTCTTGATGTCGCCTGGTTGAGACGGATACGAACGCCATGAGATCTCCGTCCCGATCATCAGAAAGATGGAGCGTTAAGTGCTCGGCACTGCGCTGGCAGCCTGTGCGAAGCACTCTATATTTGTCCAGACAGTGCCTCAATCAGTCCGGACGATTTATCGTCGTAGCCCTTGATGTAGCGGCCACCCATCTCGTGCGAGAGCTGCATGTGACAGAACTTCAGCGTGTCGAAATAACCGGTGCGCGACAGGCCCAGGCGATCGAGTTTGATCTTCACGGGGCCGGGCCATTTGTAATGCGCGAGCACGACAGAGCGATATTGCGGATGCAAGCGCAGGATGGCACCGTTGAGCCGACGCACGTCGTCATCCAATAGAGGCGCGTAGGGATCGCTGCGACGACGGACCCCATCGACCTTCAGGCAGGTAAATGCGGCGTGCGAGGGATAGCCCTGATGCGAGTCGTCCTGCGCGACCTGCCAGCGTCCCCACTCGCCCAAGATGATCTCAAGGTTTGTTCGCATGATTTGCTCCAGGTGAACCGGACCAGGGATGGCGAGAGACTTATCCTCAAGTCGTCAACCATATGGCCTGTCGATGCAGCACTCTAGAGCAGGGATTGAGACCGTCGCTTTTTAAAGTGAGCGGTTTTTTTTTGATTATCTGTACGACGTACTCAAGGGTTACAACCTCAATTTGTCGTTTGTCGCGTCTTTTGATCGAGAAAAAATATAGCCGGAAGTGCATTGATCGTCTGGGATTAAAAGACGGATTCGCCCGATCGAGGGCGAGAGCTACAACCGCTCGAAGATCCCCGCCGCGCCCATGCCCGTCCCTACGCACATGGTCACCATGCCGTACTTCAATTCACGGCGGCGTAAAGCATGTATCAAAGTTGCCGCGCGGATGGCGCCCGTGGCGCCCAAGGGGTGGCCCAGGGCGATGGCGCCGCCTAGAGGATTGACCTTGGCGGGGTCCAGGTCCAGGTCGCGCATGACGGCCAGGGATTGGGCGGCGAAGGCTTCGTTCAGTTCTATCCAATCGATCTGGTCCAGGCTCAGCCCGGCTTGATCCAGCGCGGCCGGGATGGCAACGCGCGGGCCGATGCCCATGATGTCCGGCGCGACACCACGCACGGCGCAGCCGACATAGCGTGCGATCGGGTTCAGGCCATGGTCGCGAATGGCGCGTTCGGAGGCCAGCAGCAGCACGGCGGCGCCGTCCGATGTCTGGGAGCTGTTGCCGGCGGTGACGCTGCCGCGCGCCGCGAAGACGGGCTTGAGTCGCGCCAGGGCTTCGGCGGAGGTATCGGCGCGCGGGCCTTCATCGCGGGTGAACGCGACGCCGGCTTGCATGGATTGGCCGTCACCCTGCGTCAGGTCAGGTGCGCGCAGGGTGACGGCGACGCTGCTGATTTCGTCGTCGAACTCGCCCGCGTTCTGCGCTTCCAACGCGCGTTGATGCGAACGCAGCGCGAAAGCGTCCTGGTCTTCGCGCGACACCCGCCACTGTTGCGCGACGCGTTCGGCGGTCAGCCCCATGCCGTACGCGATGCCGATGTTCTCGTCGTTCGCGAACACGGACGGCGAGAAAGAAGGCGCATAGCCCATCATCGGCACCTGGCTCATGGATTCGACGCCACCCGCCAGCATCACATCGGCCTCGCCCACACGAATGCGATCCGCGGCCAGTGAGATGGCACTCAAGCCCGAGGCGCAGAAACGATTGACGGTCATGCCCGCCACTGTGTCGGGCAAGCCGGCCAAGAGCGCGCCCAGCCGCGCGACGTTCAAGCCCTGCGAACCTTCAGGCCGGGCGCAGCCGATAACGGCGTCCTGGATCGCTGCCGGATCCAAGGTCGGTACGCGGGCCAGCGCGGCGCGGATCATCTGCGCCAGCAGATCGTCCGGACGCACGGTGCGGAGCATGCCACGAGGTGCTTTCCCAACCGGAGAGCGGGTCGCGGCAACGATATATACGTCTTGGAGGCTTTGCATCATGATGTCTCCTCAAGGCCAATGAACGCGGCGGGCGCCGCTGGTCTCAGCCGAAATCTGGTCTTAGCTACGGAGAACGCGCTCGGCGCTCCTCAGTCACACTTCTTGGTCACGCTTCTTAGGCACGCTTCTTAGGCACGCTTCTCAATCAATTCCGCACCGGCTTGCCCGTCTTGAGCATCCCGGCGATACGTTCCTGGGTCTTGGGTTGGCCGAGCAGGCGCAGGAAAGCGCGGCGTTCCTGAGCAAGCATCCATTCCTCGTCCACGAAGGAACCCGGATCGACGTCGCCGCCGCAAATAACTTGCGCGACAGCCAGGCCCAGTTCGTAGTCGTAAGCGGAGATGAAGCCGCCATCGCGCATATTCACCAGCTGCGCGGTCAGCGTGGCGACGCCGTCGCGGCCTGCGACCGGAAAGGGTTGCGGCAAGGGCGGCCGCCAGCCGGCGTCGGCCAGCGCACCTGCCTGTTGCAGGGCTGCGTACAGCAAGGCATCCGGATGGGGCACCACTGGGTCGCTTTCGCGTAGATAGCCGATCTCGCGGGCGTCCAGGGCGGAGCGTGAGACTTGCGCTGTGGCAACGGCCTGGGCGAACTTTTGCACGAACCACAGCAACGGTGCGTCTGGTGCGCTGGCGGCACGTAGTTCGGCGGCACGGCGGGCGCAATAGGCCAGGCCGCCTGCGCCGGGCACCAGGCCGACGCCAACCTCCACGAGGCCAATGTAGGTCTCCATATGCGCGACACGGGCCGATGCATGCACGGAGATTTCGCAGCCGCCGCCCAAAGCCAGGCCTGCCAGCGCCACGACGGTAGGTACCTGCGCGTTGCGCATGCGTTGCGCTACCCGTTGCAGCTCACGCTCCATGGGTTCGATGGCAGCCGCCCCGCCCTGCATGAAAGCCGGCAGCATGGACTGCAGATCGGCGCCGGCGGAAAAGGGTTCGCTGTCCTGCCAGATCACGAGGCCGCGATAGCTGGCTTCGGCGAGATCGATCGCGCGCAGCAGCCCCGCCGTGACGGTGGGGCTGATGGTGTGCATCTTGGTCTTGAAAGATGCAATAAGGATATCGGCACGGCCAGGCGCGAATGCAGTCCACAGGCGGATGTCGGTATCTTCGTAGACGGTATCGCCCACAGCCACCGTTGCTGCCGCCGGTGATTTCACCGATGCCGTCGACGAATCCGCCGCTGATCTTGAGGCGGCCGCTCTTGCTTCTCCCACTAGCAACGGCGGCACCAGATGCGTTGCGTAAACCGCCAGCATGCGCCGCGGCTGGAATTCACCGAGCGTGGGATTCCATGAACCTTCCGGCGTATGCACGCCACCCGCCTGCGCGACGGGTCCTTCAAAAACCCATGACGGCAAGGGCGTGGCGGCCAATGCAAGCCCACCATCGATATCCTCCTGGATCCAGCGCGCGACTTGCGACCAGCCTGCCGCCTGCCAGACTTCGAACGGTCCCTGCGCATGGCCGAAGCCCCAGCGCATGGCCTGGTCCAGATCACGCGCCGTCTCCGCGATATCCGCCAGATGCACCGCCGCGTAATGGAAGGTGTCGCGCAGCAAGGCCCAGACGAAGCGCGCCTGTGGATGATCGCAAGCACGTAGCTCCTGCAGGCGCCGCGCAGGATCGCGTTGCGATAGCGCGGCGGCGACGCGGTCATCCAGTTGCGCATCGGCGGGCACGTAGTCGCGGCTGGCAGGATCCAGCCGCAGGATGGCCTTGCCTGCCTTGCGATAAAAGCCCGCGCCCGTCTTCTGCCCTAGCGCGCCATTACGCAGCAGTTCAGCCAACACCGGAGGCGTGGCGAAGGACGAGTGAAAAGGATCGCCGGGCAGGCCATCCTGCATGGTGCGCATCACGTGCGCCAAGGTGTCCAGGCCGACGACATCAGCCGTGCGGAACGTGCCCGACTTGGCTCGGCCCAAACGCTTGCCGGTCAGCTCGTCCACCGTGTCGTACGTCAGGCCATGGCGATCGGCTTCTATCATGGCCGCCATGATGCCGAAGACGCCGATGCGGTTACCCACGAAGTTCGGCGTGTCCTTGGCGCGCACCACGCGTTTGCCGAGGTCGGCGACGAGGAAAGTCTCCAGCTGATCCAGCAACCCGGGCGCGGTGAGCGGTCCAGGTATCAGTTCAACCAAAGGCATGTAACGCGGCGGGTTGAAGAAGTGGACACCGCAGAAACGCGCCTGGATATCAGAAGGCAGGCTCGCCGCCAGTGCGCCCAGCGACAGTCCGGAGGTATTGCTCGCCAGCGTCGCATGCGGCGCCAGCGCGGGCAGGATCAAGCGATAGAGTTGTTCTTTCCAATCCAGCCGCTCGGCAATCGCTTCGATGACCAGTTCGCACTCCTGCAAGCGCTCCAGGTGTTCGTCGTAATTGAGCGGTTCGATGTGCTGGGCCAAGGCAGGCAGCGCCAGTGGCGCGGGGTTCAGCTTGGCCAGACCCGCCACCGCCTTGCGAGCGATGGCGCTGCGATCGGCGCCCTGCGCCGGCAGGTCGTACAGCAGCACGGGCACGCCGCTGTTGACGCAATGGGCGGCGATCTGGGCGCCCATCACGCCTGCACCGAGGACGGCCACTTTGCGTATTCTGGCAACAGTCGTCAGATCGACCGCTTCAACGATGGGGTGCTTGCTTGTCTCCATGCCTGTCTCCTGCGGCGCCCCCGCGGCTTGCAGTTGCGCATCGGTACGTAGTCACGGTGCATCAGTACATCGGTGCACCGCCGCATTTATCGTAAGGGCCAGCATAACGCGAGCGTCGGCGGCTTGTCCGCGCAGCGTGACTCAAGCGACACTGTGGAGGACAGCGAACGAATCGCCCCTCAATACCGCCCGGACCGCCCCGTCAACGCCACACCCAGCCGCAGCACGGTGTACGACACCGTATCCACACACCGCCGTATCCATCCACGCCGCGCGTACTCGACGCTGCGCACCAGGCGCCCGCCCCGAGCAATCTCCGCTTCCAACCGTGTATGCAGGTCTTCCGCGAAGCCGGCGTCATCGACTACCACATTGGCTTCGCGCGCCAGCAACAGGCTGAAGGGATCCAGATTGGACGACCCGACGGTCGCCATGTGATCGATGACCGCCACCTTGGCATGCAGGAAGCTGGGCATGTATTCGTAGATCTCGATACCGGCGCGCAGCAATTCTTCGTATAACGCATGCGTGGCGTAGTACTGCATGCGGTATTCGATCTTGCCTTGCAGCAGCAACCGCACGCGCACTCCACGGGCTGCCGCGCGGGCCAATGCCTTGCGGAACCGCACACCAGGAAAGAAGTAGGCGCTGGCGATCAGGATCTCATCGCGAGCACGAGCGATGCCGTAAAGATAAGCCCGCTCGAAGGTATTACGGAAACGCAGGTTGTCGCGCAACACCAGCGCCGCGCGCAACTTCCCCGCGGGCGGCTGGGCCGGCGCGTCGCCCGGCTTCTTCAGACGGCGCCACTGCGTAGGCCGCCGCCATTGCTTGGGATTGCGCCGCACCGACACCCAGTTCAAGCGCACCCACAGCAAGTCCTGCGCATGCACGGCATAAGGAACCAGGGGTCCACGCACCTCGACAGCGAAATCGAAGCGCGGATTGGCGGAGATTTCCTCGGTCAGGGCCACGTCGTCATAGTCGTCCTGAATATTGATGCCGCCGATGAAGGCCACTTCCGAATCCACGATGGCGACCTTGCGATGCAAGCGGCGCAGACGGCTGCGCGAGAACAGCAAACGCTTGATCCAGTGCGGTTCCGGCCGGAAGATGCGGCAATCCCCGCCGGCCGCCTTGATGCGCGCGGCGATGGCATCCCCTTGTTCCTGGCTGCCGAAGCCATCGATCACCACGCGCACGCGCACCCCGCGCCCGGCGGCCCGCTCCAGTGCCTCCAGCACTTTGCGCCCGGTGCGGTCCAGCAAGAAGATATACGTTTCCAGATGCACGTGATGGCGCGCGTCGTCGATGGCCTCGCATAAGGCCGGAAAGAAATCCGCACCGTTCATCAGCAGGCGGATGGCATTGCCTTCCGTCCAGTCCAGGCGCAAGGCGTGGGTACTCAAGGGATTTCCAGTTCGGTCAGCAAGGGAGCATGGTCGGAAAGGCGCGACCACTCGCGGCCACGCAGCACGCGCGCGCTGCGCACGGCGAAGCCACGCTGATAGATGCGGTCCAGGCGAAACCAGGGAAACACGGCAGGAAAGGTGCGCGGCGGCGGCGCGATGCGATAGTTGCCGTCCATGGACACCAGGTTGTGGCGCTCCAGCATGGACAGGCTGTTGGGCACGCCGCGCAGCACATTGGTCAGCCGCCGCATGGAGTCGCGCAGGCGCGGAATGTCGCCGCCATGCGAGCGCGGCGCATGCGAGAATACTTCATAGACACCCAGGCGCTGCACGAACAAAGGCGACAGCCGGTCGCCCCAGTCGTTGAAATCGCCGGCGATCAGGATCGGCGACCCGGCGGGCACCAATCGATCGATACGGTCCGTCAGCGCCTGGATCTGCCGTTCACGGCTGCCCGCGAACAGGCCCAGGTGGACCACGAAGCAATGCACGTCATGGCCCTTGATGCCCACGCGCGCATGCAGCAGGCCGCGCTGCTCCATGCGGTGGTCCGAGATGTCCTGGTTTTCGTGATCGAGAATGGGATAGCGCGACAGCAGCGCATTGCCGTGGTCCGAGGCACTGCGCACGGCATTGCGCCCATAGCAGACTTCCATCTGCAAGGCCGCGGCCAGCGACATATGCTGGGCATCGATGACGTTACGGCTGTCATTACGCCCCTGCACTTCCTGCAGGAAGACCAGGTCCGGACGCAGGCCATGCAGCCCCAGGCGTAATTCCTTGAGCGAATCGCGTGCACCAGACGCGGATTTGCCTTTGTGGATGTTGTAGCTGACGACGCGCAGTATCGACATGCGTAGACACTAACCCAATAAAAACGGCGCCCGTGGAAGCTCCAGCAGGCGCCGCGTCCCGGTATTCATGCTACCGAGATTACCGCATTTATTTGACTTCGGCGTTGCGCAGGCGAATGTGAAGCTCGCGCAACTGCCTCTCGTCGACCGCCGACGGCGCCTGGGTCAGCAGATCCTGGGCCCGCTGGGTCTTGGGGAAGGCAATGACGTCGCGGATCGAATCGGCACCGGTCATCATGGTGCAGATACGGTCCAGGCCGAAGGCGATGCCGCCGTGCGGGGGCGCGCCGTACTGCAGTGCGTCCAGCAGGAAGCCGAATTTCTCTTGCGCTTCCTCGGCGTTGATCTTCAGGGCACGGAACACCTTGCTCTGGACTTCCTCGCGGTGGATACGCACCGAGCCGCCGCCGATTTCCCAGCCGTTCAGCACCATGTCATACGCCTTGGCGAAGGCCTTGCTGGGATCGCTCGCCAGGAAGTCCTCGTGGCCGTCCTTCGGGCTGGTGAAGGGGTGGTGCGCGGCGGTGTAGCGGCCGTCTTCCTCGTCGTATTCGAACATCGGGAAGTCGACCACCCACAGCGGCTGCCAGCCGGCCGTGAACAGGCCCGTGGTCTTGCCGAATTCGCTGTGGCCGATCTTGATGCGCAGCGCGCCGATGGCGTCGTTGACGATCTTCTCGCGATCCGCGCCGAAGAAGATGATGTCGCCGTCTTGCGCGCCGGTGCGCTTGATCAGCTCGGTCAGCGCGGCGTCATGGATGTTCTTGACGATGGGCGACTGCAGGCCCTCGCGGCCCTTGGCCACTTCATTGACCTTGATGTAGGCCAGGCCCTTGGCGCCGTAGATGCCGACGAACTGGGTGTAGCTGTCGATTTCGCTACGCGACAGCGACGCGCCGCCGGGCACGCGCAAGGCGACCACACGGCTGCCTGCCGTGGTGGCGGCGGAAGCGAACACCTTGAAATCGACATCGCCCATGATGTCGCCGATGTCGGTGAATTCCAGCGACACGCGCAGGTCGGGCTTGTCCGAACCGTAGCGGCGCATGGCTTCGGTCCACGTCATCGTGGGGAAGGTGTCGGCCAGGTCGACGTTCTGCACCACCTTGAAGACGTGGCGGATCATGCCTTCGAAGATTTCACGGATCTCGAATTCGTTCAGGAACGAGGTTTCGCAATCGATCTGGGTGAATTCCGGCTGGCGGTCGGCGCGCAGGTCTTCGTCACGGAAGCACTTGGTGATCTGGTAGTAGCGGTCGAAACCCGACACCATCAGCATCTGCTTGAACAGCTGCGGCGACTGCGGCAGAGCGAAGAACATGCCGGGGTTGACGCGCGACGGCACCAGATAGTCGCGGGCGCCTTCGGGCGTGCTCTTGGTCAGCATGGGGGTTTCGATGTCGATGAAACCCAGGCCGTCCAGGAACTTGCGCACTTCGATGGACACGCGGTAACGCAGCATCAGGTTGCGCTGCATCTGCGGGCGGCGCAGGTCCAGCACGCGGTGCGTCAGGCGGGTGGTTTCCGACAGGTTGTCGTCATCCAGCTGGAACGGCGGCGTCACCGACGCGTTCAGGATTTCCACTTCCTTGCACAGTACTTCGATCTCGCCCGACGCCAGATCGGCGTTGGCGGTGCCTTCGGGACGCAAGCGCACCAGGCCCGTGACCTTGACGCAGAACTCGTTGCGCAGGCGCTCGGCGGTGGCGAAAGCGGCGTTATCCGGATCGAACACGATCTGCGCCAGGCCAGCACGGTCGCGCAGGTCGATGAAAATCACCCCGCCGTGGTCGCGGCGGCGGTTTACCCAGCCGAACAGGGTAACGGTCTGACCTAGTTGGTCACGGCAAACCTGGCCGGTGTAGCAGGTACGCATGCGGGAAAACTCCGTTATTGACTTTGTTGAGGCGTCACGATGATAGGGGGCCTTGCCGGGACGCCAGCTTATTGCGCGGGCCCTGCCGGCCCATCATTACTGGGTCGGCGAACGCCTGGCGCGGTAGGAATGACGCCAGGTGGCACGGAAGGAGGTACTGAGGGCGGCGTGGCCGCGGCGGTGGGCGCCGGCGGGGCCACGACGCCCATGGAAACCACGTATTTCAGCGCGGCATCCACACTGATACGCAAATCGATGACGTCGCTGCGCGGCATCATCAGGAAAAAACCGGAAGTCGGATTGGGCGTAGTCGGAATGTAGACACTCACGTAGTCGCCTTGCAAGTGCTCGGCGACTTCGCCACTGGGCGTGCCGGTCATGAAAGCGATGGTCCACGAGCCGTGGCGCGGGTACTGGATCAGCACCGCCTGGCGGAAAGCCTGGCCGTTGGGAGCCAGCACGGTATCGCTGACCTGTTTGACCGAGTTGTAGATCGAGCGCACCAGGGGGATGCGCCCGACTATCTTTTCCCATTGCTCGACCAGGGTACGGCCCAGCAGGTTGGCCGTGAACACACCGGTCAACAGGACCACCACGATCACCAGCACGAAGCGGAAACCGGGAATGTCGATCCCGAACAGCGACTCCGCCGACAGGAAGTTGGGGACGAAGCCTTCCAGGGTGGCTACGAGCACGCCCAAGACCCACACCGTGATGACCAGGGGGACCCAGATCAACAAGCCGGTGATGAAGTACTTCTTCAGAAAGCGCATCGACATCGCGGTCGTCAGGTCGCGGTGGACGAGGCGGCTGGTGCTGCGGCTGCCGGGCTCGTTGCCGGACTTGCGCCAGCGGACGAGCCGGACGAACCGCCAGCCGCGTCGGCCGATTTGGTTTCCTTGCCGGAGGACGCGGAGTCGCCCGAGCTGGAACCCGAACCGTCTTTCTTAGCGGTCGTGCCGTTGGCGGCGTTGCCGCTGCCGTTATTGCGGAAATCGGTCACGTACCAGCCCGACCCCTTCAGCTGGAAGCCGGCGGCGGTGACCTGTTTGGAATAGGCGCTGGCACCGCATTCAGGGCAGACCGTGAGCGGCGCGTCGGAGATTTTTTGCAGAACGTCCTTGGCAAAACCGCAGGCGCTGCATTTGTAAGCGTAAATGGGCATGATTCGACCCCCAGGGCGTCGGCACAAAAAAATCGCTCGCCCTATCCCAGGAGACAGCTCCCGGAACGGCGGCGAGGCCGGCAAAAAAAGCGGGAAAGTCTTGAATTTTAACGTATAGAAGGCGCACCCCGTACCAGGGTGCGCGCAGCCGCCCCGGGGTGCCATTGACGAACCGGCGCAGCCGCCCGCGCGGCGCTGGGCGCGGACCACGGCGGCGGCCTGTAACAAGGCGCCGATTTCACGCCGCCACGCCGGCGTCCTCCAGGATCATCGCGGCCCCTTTTTCCGCGATCATGATGGTGGGTGCATTGGTGTTGCCCGACGTAATGGTGGGCATGACGGACGCATCGATCACCCGCAGTCCCTGCACCCCACGCACCCGCAGGCGCGGATCGACCACGGCGCGGTCATCCACCCCCATCTTGCAGGTCCCCACCGGATGGAAGATGGTGGTGCCGATGTCGCCGGCCACGCGCATCAAATCGGCATCGGTATGGAATTCCTCGCCGGGGCGGTATTCCTGCGGCTTGTAGCGCAACAAGGCCGGCTGGGCGACGATGCGGCGCGTCAGCCGCACGCTGTCGGCGGCCACGCGGCGGTCTTCCGGCGTTGCCAGATAGTTGCACTGGATATGCGGATGCTCACGCGCGGAGGGCGACACGATACGCACATGGCCACGGCTGGTCGGCCGCAGATTGCACACCGACGCTGTGAACGCGGGAAAGGCGTGCAAGGGATCGCCGAATTTTTCCAGCGACAGCGGCTGCACGTGATATTCGATATTGGCGCGGGTCTGCTCCGGGCCCGAGCGCGCGAAGGCCCCCAGTTGCGACGGCGCCATGGTCAGCGGTCCACGCTTGGCCACCGCGTATTGCAAGCCCATCATGGCCTTGCCCCATAAGGTACCGGCGATGGCGTTCAGGGTCTTGGCGCCCGTCACCTTGTAGATCAGGCGCAGTTGCAGGTGATCCTGCAGGTTCTCGCCTACGCCAGGCAGGTCCTGCACCACCGGAATACCCAGGTTCTGCAGCACGGAGGCGGGACCGATCCCCGATACCTGCAGCAATTGCGCCGACCCGATGGCACCGGCCGCCAGCACCACCTCGGCACGCGCCAGCGCCACGCGATCGCGATTGTCTTCGCCCTGGAAGTGCACGCCCTCGACGCGGCGGCCGGAAAACGCCAGGCGTGAAACGCGGGCGCGCGTGACCACTTTCAGATTGGGACGCTTCAGGATGGGATGCAGAAAGGCGCGCGCGGCGCTCCAGCGGATGCCCCGGCGCTGGTTGACGTCGAAGTAGTCGCAACCCTCGTTGTCGCCCCGGTTGAAGTCGCGCACGGGCGGGATGCCGGCCTGTTCAGCGGCGGCACGGAAAGAATCCAGCAGACCCCAGGACAGGCGCTGCCGTTCGACGCGCAACTCGCCGCCCTTGCCATGATAGGAGTTGGCGGCACCGTGGTAGTCCTCGCCGCGGGTGAAATAAGGCAGCACGTCGCGCCAGCCCCAGCCGGTATTGCCCGCGGCAGCCCAGCCATCGTAGTCGGCTGCCTGCCCGCGCATGTAGATCATGCCGTTGATGGACGAACTGCCGCCCAGCACGCGGCCGCGTGGATATCCGAGGGTGCGGCCGTTGAGTCCTGGGTCGGGTTGGGTGCGATAGCACCAGTCGGTGCGGGGATTGCCGATGCAATAGAGATAGCCGACCGGGATATGGATCCAGCGCCAGTCGTCGGGACCGCCGGCTTCCAGCAGCAGCACACGGGTGTGGGGATTGGCCGTCAGGCGATTGGCCAGCAGGCAGCCGGCGGAGCCGGCGCCCACGATGATGTAATCGAACGTCCAGCCCGCGTCGGCGACCGGCTCGTCTTCGTAAACACTACTACTCATCTCGTCTCCTCGGTACCACTCGTGGCGGTGGGTCCAGGGGGTTTTAGACGACTTGCAGGTTGAGGGCAAGTCGTGGGGTTGGGGGCAAAACGGTGCGAAATAGCGTGCAAGGAATGGCAACGGTGCCACCGGTGAAGAAGTTTTTTTGATGATGGGGGAGATCCCCATCGCCCCCTTCTTGGGCTGGCGCCCCAGTGGCCGCGCCTTGCATGGGCAGCGACGAGACTGATTATCGTGTTGATGGGTTCCAAGGCCGCTACAGCCTCGTCCAACCGGAGCGGCCGATGGAGATATTTTTGAAAATGGGGAGCTTCCCCATCCCCCCTTCTTGGGCTGGCGCCCCAGTGGCCGCGCCTTGCATGGGCCAAGGTAGGCGCTGTGGCTGCGGGCGCGGTCAGGAAGGCCGATATCCGCCCGCGGCATGTCCTGCCTAGGCGACGGCCAGGCTGGTTTCTGCGTTGAAGGGCGCCAGGGCTGCGACGGTGTCTTCCAGTTGGCGCAGCAGGTTCGCGTCGGGTGCGATCAAAGGTGCGCGAACGGCGCCGTCGAAGCCGTGCAGGCGGCCAAGCAGGGCCTTCACGGGACCCGGGTTGGGTTCCGCATAAAGCAGCCGGATCACCGGAGCCAGGGCGTGGAAAACGGCGCGCGCATCATCCAGGCGCGCCGTTTGTACGGCGTCGTACAGCGCCACGTACAGATCCGGCCGCACATGGGCCGACGCCGCGATGACACCGCGTCCGCCCAGGCACAGGGTGGTCAAGGCCTGCAGGTCCTCGCCCGCCATCACCGCCAGCCGGCCGTCGGCGATCAAGGCGATGGTCTTGTCCAGCGACCCGCCGCAATCCTTGATGGCGACGATGTTGGGATGCGCCGCCAGTTGCAACAGCGTCGTCAGTTCCAGCGTGACGCCCGTGCGATAGGGGATGTCGTACAGAACCAAAGGCACCGGCGCGGCATCGGCCAAGGCCGTGAACCAATCCAGCAGACCCGCCTGGCTGGGCCGGATGTAATACGGCGCGGTGGCCAGCAGGCCGGCGATCGGCCGCGTGGCCCACTCGCGGGCACGTGCCTGCACCTGGCGCAGGTTGTTGCCGGCGAGGCCCATCACCACGGGCGTGGCGCCCGCCTCGGCCAGGATGGTATCCAGGACTTCGCCCTGCTCGGCCGTGTCCATGGCGGCTGCTTCGGCCGTGGTGCCGCAGGCCACGAAGCCGTGCACACCCGCGCGACGGTAGTGCCGCACCAGGCGTCGCAGCGCGGGATGGTCGACCTGCTGGGCGCCAGGATAGCCCCGCGCGCAAGCGGGCTGGCCGATGAACGGCGTGATCAACGGCACCCAGATGCCGTGGAAGGGGTCTTGCGGGCGAGCGTAGAACATGGCGATTCCTTCTTGTGCGAAGACCGATGAAAGTCCGCAAGAAGCGCCACGGGGGGATTGAGATTGCTGCCCTGTCGCCACCGCCGTGCTGCTGGCCGCTGGCTGTTCCGTCGCTCTTCTGACGGAACAGCAGCTCCGGTCAGACGAGCGGCTGTTTTTTGGATTTTTTCAGGCTGACCAGGCGTGCGCCACCACTGCCGAAGGCAGAGTGAACGTTGGCGAGGACAGCGTGAAGGGGCATGTCGGTGATTATGTGCGGTGGACCGCGGGTTTGTCCTGCGCGGATTTCCGCGCATTACGCCGGGATATCCGCGTGACTGGAGGCAATGCAGTCGGGCTGGCGACGATATTACCGAGCGGCCTCGAGGCTGTCCAGATAGACCTTGCACAAGGCCTCCATGCCGACCCGGTCCGCTTCGTCGAAGCGACCCGGGATCGGGCTGTCCACGTCCCAGACGCCGACCAACCGGTCACCCTGCACCAACGGCACGACGATTTCCGAACGGGACGCCACGTCGCAGGCGATGTGGCCGGGGAAGGCATGCACGTCCGGCACCACCTGCGTCTGGCGCTGGCTGGCAGCGGCACCGCACACGCCACGGTCCAGCGTGATCCGCACGCAAGCCGGATTGCCGTGGAACGGCCCCAGCACCAGTTCGTGGCCGTCGAAGAAATAGAAACCGGCCCAATTCAATTCCGGCAGGCTGCGGTAGACCAGCGCGGCCAGGTTGGCGGCATTGGCGATGCGGTCGTGCTCGCCGTCCAGCAGCGCGCGGGCTTGCGCGGTGACTTCGGCGTACAGGCCGGCTTTGTCTCGGGGCTCGATGGCCCGGGGCTCGATGGCCCGGGACTCGGCGGCCTGGGTAGAGGGAGTGGCAATGGTGAACATGGCGTGTGATCGGTATGTGGCGATTGCGCGACAGCGCCGGCCAGGCCATCGCCCGCCGGCAAGACAGAACGCCACTTTACGCCAGTTCGGGTGACAGCCGCCGCGTCGCCCCGCTGGCCAGCGCGCGCGCCGGGATGTAACCGTAGACGGTCTCCGCCGAGCCGGCGCCGCGGGCCCTCACCCACCCCGAGCTTTTTTTTGTAAAAGTGGGACAATGCTCGTTCGCCGCCCATGGGGGCGGCCGGTTGAATGCACCGTATTGCTTTTGTTCTTTGAGCCTAAGACCGATCCATGGACAAGCCTTTCGAACCCGAATGTTCCTTTTCTGAACGCGCCACCCAACTGACCAGCTCCGCCATCCGCGAGATTCTCAAGGTAACCGAGCGCCCGGACATTATTTCCTTCGCGGGCGGCTTGCCGGCCCCGAGCGGATTTCCGGTAGACGTCGTACGGGCAGCCTTCGACAAGGTACTGGTTTCGAACGGCCGCGCGGCCCTGCAATACGGCCCGACCGAAGGCTACGGCCCCCTGCGTTCCTGGGTCGCCAACGACCTGAACAGCAAGGGCGCCAATGTGGCGCCGGAAAACATCCTCATCGTGTCCGGCTCGCAACAGGCCCTGGACCTGCTGGGCAAGGTGCTGATCGACAAGGACAGCAAGGTACTGGTCGAAACCCCCAGCTACCTGGGTGCCCTGCAGTCGTTCAGCCTGTACCAGCCGCGCTTCGTGTCCGTGGACTCGGACGAAGGTGGCCTGGTGCCGGAAGCCCTGACCGAAGAGAACACCAGCGGCGCCCGCTTCCTGTACGCCCTGCCCAACTTTCAGAACCCGACCGGCCGCACGCTCAGCCGCCAGCGCCGCCAGGCCTTGATCGCGCGCGCCGCCGCCCTGGGCCTGCCCGTGGTCGAGGACGATCCCTACGGCGAACTGCGTTATGCCGGCGAAGCCGAACCCAGCCTGCTGTCGCTCGGCGGCGAAGCCAATGCCCTCGTGATCCGCATGGGTTCCTTCTCCAAGGTGCTGGCCCCCGGCCTGCGCCTGGGCTACATCGCGGCCCCGCGCAAGCTGATCGACAAGCTGGTGCAGGCCAAGCAAGCCACCGATCTGCACACCTCCACGCTGACGCAGATGGCCGTGTATGAGATCGTCAAGGACGGCTTCCTCGACAGCCATCTGCCGACCGTGCGCGAGCTGTATCGCCAGCAATGCAACTACATGCTGGACGCGCTGCAGAAGGAATTCCCGTCGTCGGCCACCTGGACCCGTCCGGAAGGCGGCATGTTCATCTGGGTGACGTTGCCCGAAGGCATCGACACGAACAAGCTGCTGCAGCAGGCGATCGAAGAAAAAGTCGCCTTCGTTCCCGGCGAACCGTTCTACGCCAACGCGCCGGCGCCGCGCAACACGCTGCGCCTGTCCTTCGTCACCGTGCCGGAGGACAAGATCCGCACCGGAGTGGCGACGCTGGGCCGTCTGATCAAGGCCCAGCTCGCGTGACGATGGCGCAGCAATCATCCAGCCCCATCGATCTGAACGACATCGTTTTCGATGACTGGGTGGCGCGCTGGCTGCCGCGTTCATGGGGTCCCTATGCGCGGCTGTGCCGGCTGGACCGGCCTATCGGTACCTGGCTGACCCTGCTGCCGGCGCTGGCCGCGCTGGGGCAGGCAGCGGCCGGCTGGCCGGACCTGCTGCGCCTGGTGGTGTTTTCGCTGGGCGCGCTGCTGATGCGCGGCATCGGCTGCACGCTGAACGATATCTTCGATCGCGACATCGACAAGCATGTCGAACGCACGCGCTATCGTCCGCTGACCAGCGGCCAGCTGACCCTGCGCCAGGCGCTCTGGTTCCTGCTGGCGCAACTGGCGGTGTGCGCGTCCCTGCTGTTCTTCATCAATCCCATGAGCCGCTGGCTGGCCGTGGCATTGCTGCCCATCGTGGTGATCTACCCGCTGTGCAAGCGCTTCACGTATTGGCCGCAAGCCGTGCTCGGCGTGTGCTTCAACTGGGGCATGCTGATGGCCTGGTCGGACACGCGCGGCATGGTGCCCTGGGGCGCCATCGCGGTGTACGTCGGCACCATCGCCTGGCAGATCGGCTACGACACGATCTATGCGTACATCGACGTGCGCGACGACCGGCGGCTGGGCCTGCACTCCACCGCGTTGCGCTTCGGCGACGCCGGCAAGACCTGGGTAGGCGCGTTCTACGTGGCCACCATGGTGCTGTGGGCGGCAGGCGGCTGGGGCGTCGGCATGGGTTGGCCGTATTACGTGGGCATGGGCCTGATCGCGATTCATCTGGTCTGGCAGCTGCTGCGTTTCGACATACGCCGTCCGGAGCTGGGACTGGGCTTGTTCCGCGCCAATCTGTGGGTGGGCGTGATGCTGGTGGCCGCCTCCGTTGCCGGCGGCCTGGCCGCTTGAGCTAGGGCTCTATTGCAGCCGCCGGATCCGCGGCGGTCTCCACGTCCCTTCCACGGCCGCGTCCTGCGGCCAATAAAGACGCATGACCAGCGAGAAATGCCCGCTCTGCGGCGCCGGCAGCCAGTTGCGCGTGCGCTCGGCCACCGGTGCGTCGTATTGCAGGTAGATCGTCGCCGTCCCGTCTTCGGCGACATTGATCTGGTCGCGCATCCGCACCGCATGGCGATTGCCCAGATTGTCGAGCAGCTCATCGCGATCGTTGTACAGGGCAATCGACCAGAAACCCCGCACCGGCGGCAACTGACGCCGGTCGAACCGGATCTCGTAGCGGAACGTGCCGTCCAGCAGGCGGCCTTCGCTATCCGTATCTGCGCGCACCTGGACCATGTCATCACTGAGCGCCGCTACCCAGGGCGCGGGGTTGTAGCCCGGCCGCATGGACCGCGCGCGCAGGGCGTAATCCGTGCCGTAGCTACCGCGCCGCTTCAGGGGCATGACAAAGCCCACATTGCCCGCGCGCGGCTCCGCCGGTGAACGCACCAAAGCCTGCCCTGCCTGTACGCCCTCCTTGATGGCCGCCTGCAAAGCGGCGGGCAGCCGCTTGAATTCGAAACGGCTACCCGGTTCGATGCCGATGCGGCGCAAGCGCTGCAATATCGGGGTGTCGTTGTCGTGCGGCGGATAGCGGCCCGCCAGTTCGGTGAAGACCGCGAAATACTCCTCGGCGCTCATGGCGGCCACCTGTTCGTCGGCAGGCCGGCGCGGCAAGGCCACGTCATATTTGCCCGGCTGCGCGGCAGCGCCCTTCTTCTGCCAACTCGACAAAGGCACCGCCTTGAAATCGGCCTGGAATATCTGGGCGGCGGCCAGGTCAGTGGCGCCCTCCAAGGCTATACGCACGTGCAGCCAGCCGCTGGAAGTCGGCGCGCGCAGCAGTTCGACGCCGCGCGGCAACTTGCCGTTCCAGTCCCGCGCGGCGATGGCGTAGCTGTGGACGCCGCCGCCGGTCGTGCGGGTTCCCGGCGCCGCGAAGATGTCGGACCACATGTCGGCCGCCATCATCATGAAGTAGCGCCCCTTGGCATCGGGTACGTCGATGACCAGCGGCTCGCGCGCCACGTCGAACCACATCGAGGACCACAGCACGTCGATATCGGGCGTGGGGCCGATGTCGTGCAGTAGCGCATCAGGCAGGCGGGCCATGTGCGTGAAACGGTTGAGCGGCGCACCGCTGCCCAGGCGCGTGTCGGGATCGACGATATTGGTCTGGATGCGGCGAGTAAGGTCCATCACCATCATGGGATAAGCGTAGAGATAGCCGTCGGCGGCGATGGTGCGTGCCTCGCGCGGATCCATGTCGGCCGCGGGAGCCACGGACGCAGCGGGAGACGCGGGAGACGCAGGCGCCGCGCGAGCCGCCGTAGCCGCCGTAGCCGGGGGTGCCGCACGAACCGCGGGAGTCGCAGGAACCGTGGGCGCCGTGGGTCCCAAGCGAATCGCGGGAGTCACCGGAGCCGCGGGCTGGGCCAGGGCACTCGCGGCGAGCCAACCCGTCAGGAAGGTCCATGCCAGTCGGCGGGAAATGCGGTGCCAGATCATGCGGTTCACCTTGTCCGCGCACTGGCACGGCCAAGGAAAATTTTAGTCACAACGTCGCGCCAGCCGACCTGGATGAAGGGTTGAGATAGGGCTGAGAAAAGAATGAAAAACAGCGGATGCGGCAATGCACCAAAGCTGTGCGTATAAGCACTAGAATGACCCACTCCGTGCGCGACCGCGCCGGCGGCCGCCAGAAGCTGGCGACCGAGTTACCTGGAAAGAGGTTTGCCCATGTATCCCACCGCAGCCAGCGGCACGGCGACGCCCGCCGCCCGCAAGCCCGTCACCCTCGCTCAATTGCAGGCGATGCACAAGCAAGGCGAGAAGCTCGCCATGCTCACCTGCTACGACGCCAGCTTCGCCGCGCTGCTGGATCAGTGCGGCGTGGACATCCTGCTGATTGGCGACTCGCTGGGCAATGTCGTGCAAGGCCAGGCATCCACACTGCCGGTGACGCTGGAACACATGATCTATCACACGCAATGCGTGGCGCGTGGCAACCGCAGCGCCTGGGTATTGGCGGACCTGCCCTGGAACAGCTATCAGGAGTCGCCCGCGCAAGCCTATGCCAGCTCGGCGGCCTTGATGGCGGCCGGCGCGCAGATGATCAAGATCGAGGGACTGGACCAGCGTTCATCGTGGTTCACCGACACCATCGCCTTCCTGGCCGAGCGCGGCGTACCGGTGTGCGCCCACATGGGCCTGACGCCGCAGTTCGTGCATGCGCTGGGCGGCTATCGCGTGCAGGGCAAGGACGACGCCAGCGCGCAGCATCTGAAGCAGCAGGCACGAGCAGCGCGCGACGCGGGCGCCACCATGCTGCTTTATGAAATGGTGCCCGCCGCCCTGGCGGCCGAGATCACCGCGGAAGTGGGCATTCCCACCATCGGCATCGGCGCGGGCGCGGGATGTTCCGGCCAGGTGCTGGTACTGCACGACATGTTGAACGTCTTCCCCGGCCGCAAGGCGCGCTTCGTGCGCAACTTCATGGAAGGCGCCGACAGCATCCAGTCCGCCGTGACCGCGTACGTGCGCGCGGTCAAGGACGGCAGCTTCCCGGCGCCTGAACACACGTATTGATCGTCACGCGACGGCTGACGCCGCGCGTGACTCCAACGGCTCAGCGTTCCATGACCCGATTCCAGCGCGCATTGAATGCCGCCCGGGTCGCGTTGATGGCGTCCCAATCCAGTACCTTGGCATTGGCCATGTATTCCTGGAATTGCTTGAGCACGGCCTCGTTGGCGCCGACGCCTTTGACCTCGCGATTGGACGGGAAGTGGCCGCCATACTCCAGCGCCGCTTCCTGCGCCTCCTTGGTCAGCAGGTAGGCCGCCAGTTTCTGCGCCAGCTCCGGCTCTGAATTCTTGGCGACCACGCATTCACCCACCACCAGAATCACCGAACCTTCCTTGGGCTGCGCGTATTCCACCGGGATCCCGCGCTTCTTCAGGCGCGCGATGGCCGTCGGCGTCAGCGGAAAGATGGCGGCCTCGTCGGACTGGATCATTTCCGCCAGCTTGGCCGAGTTCGTGATGTATTCCAGCACGTTGGGGCCGATGGTCGATCCCCACTTGGCGAAACCCGGCTCGACGTTCTGGTCAGTGCCGCCCTGGATGCGATTGAACATCAGGAAAGCATGCAGGCCGAAGGTGCTGCTGGCAGCGGATTGGAACACCACCTTGCCCTTGTACTTGCCGTCGGCCAGGTCCATCCACGAAGTCGGCGGCGCCCAGCCCTTGTCCTTGAAGATGTGGGTGTTGTAGCCCAGGCCTGTCATGCCGGTGTCGATGCCCGCGGCCATGCCGTCCTTCATGACGGCGGCGGGATAGAGCTGCTGCAACACCGCGCTGTCCTGGATCTTCTCGCACAAGCCCATGGAAATGGCACGCGACATCACGCCGTCGTCCAGGAACATGACGTGCATCTGCGGCTTGTCCTTGAAGGCTTGAGCCTTGGCCAGCACTTCGGTCGACGTGCCGGGCACGACCACGATCTTGACGTTGTTGGCTTTCTCGAACGCCGGGAAGACATGCTGCGTGAAGGCCCGCTCCATGTCGCCGCCATTCATGCCGACGTAAAGCGTCTTCTGTTGCGCCATGGCGGTCCCCGGCAGCGCGGTCATGGCCAGGAGGCCCGCCAGCAAGCTGCCGACCAGCCCTTTGCCTGAGGACAGGCGGATGGATTTCCGCGCCGGGGTGGATTCCGGCTTGCGTACCTTGCATGCCTTGCGTGCCTCTTGGACGCGATGGATATCGATGGTCATGATGCCTCCAGCGTTTGCTCACGGAACGGATGACCTGAACAAGCGGCCTCATGAGCGGCAGCCGCGTATCGGTCGATGCGGAATGCATCGAGGGGTATATCGGTATGGCCGTCGACCACCAGCTGCGACAGCACTTCGCCTATCGCCGGGCCGACCTGGAAACCGGCACCGGACAGGCCGAAGGCGTGCAACAGGCCAGGCGTGGTGCGGCTGGGTCCCAGCACCGGATTGTGGTCGGGCATGCTGCCTTCCACACCGGTCCAGAAACGAATCACCTGCGCGCCGCGCAGGGGTTTGAGCAAGGAGGCAGCCTTGGACAGCAAAGCCGGGATGTCCTGCTGGCCGGGCCGGGCGTAGTCGCTGCCGACCGACAGGCCGCGGCCGCCGCCGATGACGCAATTGCCGCGCGTTACCTGGCGCGCATAGATGCCGCCGCCCTGCATACCCAGGCTCACCCCCATGAAGGGTGGCAACGGCTCGGTAACCATCATCAACGGATGGATCGAGGTTTCCGGTACCGCTTCGCCGAAGGACTCAGCGAAAGATCCCGCCCAGGCGCCCGCGCAATTCAGCAGGAAAGAGGCACGTACTTCCAGCGCGGTGCCGGCGCGGACGATGAACCGCCGGCCATCGTGCACGGCGCAGGTGACCGGGGTTGATTCGCGCAACACGGCGCCGGCCGCCCGCGCCGCATGGGCGAAGGCCGGCGACACCAGGCGCGGGTTGGCATGGCCGTCTTCCGGGCAGAACGAGCCGCCGATCACTTCCTCGCCCAGCCAGCCGTAGTCGCGCCGCAGGTCCGCGCGGTCCAGCATGCGCAGATGCATGCCGTAGCCGCGTGTGGCTTGGCGATAGGTCTCCAGGGCAGCCATGTCGGCTTCGCTGCGCGCCAGCTTCAAGTGGCCGGAGCGCAGATATTCCCCATCGGTGCCGATAAGCGCGGATAGTTGCCCCCACAATTCATGCGCACGTCGCGTCAACGGCATCTGCTCCAGGGGGCGCCCCTGCCGGCGCACACCGCCGTAATTCACACCGCTGGCCTTGGAGCCGCAGGCGGCGGCTTCCAGCAGCGTGACAGGCACGCCGCGACGGCTCAGGAACAGCGCCGCGCTGGCGCCGACGATGCCGCCGCCGATGATGACGACTTCGGTGTCGATGCGTTCCATCAGCGTCGTTCCTCCGCCGGCGCCACGGGTGTGGCCATCATCACCACGTGGATGGGAATAGGCTTGACCGGCGGTTGCGGCCGCAAACGGCCGACTTGATCCGGGCCGACGCCACACGCCCGGGCCAGCACTTCGGCCGCCGCCGCCCCGCACATGCGGCCCTGGCAACGGCCCATGCCGACGCGCGTCAGCGCCTTCAGACGATTCAGTTCCTGCGTACCCTGGCCGGCCACCGATTCGCGCAGGGTGCCGGCGGAGATTTCCTCGCAACGACAGACCATGACGTCGTCAGCGATGCTGGCCGCCCAGTCCTCAGGGAAAGGGAAGGCGCGTTCCAAGGCGTCGCGGATGCGCTGCCAGCGAAGCAACTTGCCATCCAGATACCGGACACGCTGGAGGTCCACCTGCCGTCCCATGTCCTGCAGCAAGGCCAGCGCGGCGCGCTCGCCCGACAGCTCGGCGGCGTCGGCGCCGGCGATACCCGCGCCATCACCCGCCAGGTACACGCCGGCCACCGATGAACGTCCTGCCGCATCGTGGGTGGGCAGCCAGGCCCGGTCGCGCGCGTTGAAGGCATGGCGGCAACCTGCCAGGCTGGCCAGCTGCGTTTCGGAACGCAACCCCAGGCCGTAGGCCAGCGCATCGCATGGGATGGTCAAGGTTTGGCCGCCCACCTGGCACTGCACGGCTTCGACGCGGATATCGCTCTGGACTGGGCTATCACCTTCGCTTCCGCTATCACCTCTTCGGCTATCACCCTCTCGGCTGCCACCTGCTCGGCTCTCACCTTCCATCCGGCTGCCACTCAGGACGCGCAAGGGCCGCACGCCCTCATGCAGCGCCACGCCATGGCGGCGCAGCCAGGCCATGTAGTAAAGCCCCTTGGCCAATAACGTGGGCGCGCGCAACAGGCCGGGCAAGGCCGCGACACGATCCTTGAAGCGAGCCGTATCCAGCACGGCGGCGACACGGGCACCGGCCTTGGCGTATTGATACGCCACCAGGTAAAGCAAGGGACCCGTTCCCATGAATACGACCTGGCTACCGATGGCACAGCCCTGGTACTTGAGTGCGACCTGCGCGCCACCCAGCGTGTAGACACCCGGAGTCAGCCAGCCGGGCATGGGCAGGACGCGATCCGTGGCACCGGTGGCGAGTATCAAATGGCTATACCGCAACTGCCGGCTGCTGCCGTCGCGCATGGCATCCAGCACGCCGTCCGCCAGATTCCAGACCAGCGAGCCGGGTTCGTAATCGATGTGCGGCGCCAGCTGCGCCATCAAGCGGTGCAGACGAGTAGCCTTGCGATGCTCGAAACCGTAAAGCGTGGCGGGCGTGCGTGTGTAGCCTGGCGCGGCGGGCGGCTGTCGGTAGATCTGCCCGCCAGCACGCAGACTCTCGTCCAGCACGCGCGGACGCAGGCCGGCCGCGACCAAGGCCTGCGCGGCGCGTATGCCTGCGGGGCCGGCGCCGATGATGACCGGCTGCAACTCGTAGGCGCTGGCTGCGGGCGCAGTCGCTGCGGCCGGTGCCACGAAGCCGTTCATGACAATGCCTCGCCATCGTCCGCGGCCGGAGATACGGACGATGGCACAGGCGCTACCGCCACTGCAGCCGGCCGCCACGTGTCCGGCCATTGCGACAGCAAGCGCATCCCCGGTTCGATGAACGTCGTACACGCCCGCACGCGGCCGCCGTCTTCCAGCAGCATCCAGCAATCCTGGCACGCGCCCATCATGCAGAAGCCGGCCCGCGGGCCGCCGCCGAATTCGGAACGGCGCACGCGGTCGATGTGCGTGAGCACCGCGGTCAACACGGTATCGCCCATCAGCGCCTGGGCCGGCGCGCCATCCAGCATGAAGGCGACCGGCGCGCGCGCGGTTTCGGTCAGGCGTTTGAGTATCGGCATGATGATTCCGCTTGTCTCAGCTCCATCCTATTTCTGTCCCACCAGCACACGATCCAGGCCATAGACCCGGTCCAGCAGCAACATGGTCAACGCCGTCAAGGCAATGACCAGCGCCGATACCGCGGCCATCATCGGATCGATGGATTCAGTGGCATACATGTACATGCGAACCGGCAGCGTGATCGTGGTCGGCGACGTGATGAAGACCGACATGGTCAATTCATCGAAACTGTTGATGAAGGCGAGCAGCCAGCCACCTGATACACCGGGAATGATCAAGGGCAGCGTCATGCGCCAGAACACCATCGCACGGCTGGCATTCAGCGACAGCGCCGCATGCTCGATGGAGCGGTCGAAGCCGACCAGGGCACCGATCACCAGACGCAACACATAGGGCGTGACGATGACGGTATGGCTGACCACCAGCCACGTGAAGCTGCCGGTCTGCCCGATCAGTGCGAAGAAGCGCAGCAGCGCCACCCCGAGCACCAGATGCGGAATCATCAGCGGCGACAGGAACAAGCCGTTCAGCAGATCGCGCCCGGGAAAGCGGTAGCGCGTGATGGCGATGGCGGCCGGCACGGCCAGGCAGACCGAGAAGGTCGCCGACAGCGTCGCCAGCCACAAGCTGTTGCGGAAGGACTGCATGAAGTCCGCATGCTCGAACACCGCATGGAACCAACGCAAGGAAAACTGCGTGGTGGGTATGGTCAGGGTAGATGCCGGCGTGAAAGCCACCAGGCAGACCACCACCAAAGGCGCCAGGACGAACGCCACCACCAGGAAGTTGAATGCCAGCGCGAAGGGGCCGTTTTTTTGCATGGGCTAGTCTCCGGTCAGCCCAGGCTGCGCCGGTAGGAACGTTCGATGACGCGGTTGTAGGCCATCATGATGATCACGTTGGCCACCAGCAGCAGGATGGCGATGGCCGCACCCAGCGGCCAGTTCAGCTCGGTTAGGAATTCGTCGTAGACGATGGTGGCGACCATTTTCAAGCGGCGGCCGCCCAGCAGCGCCGGAATGGCGAAGGAGCTGGCGCTCAAGCCGAACACAATGAGACTGCCCGACAGAATGCCGGGCGCGGTCTGCGGCAGCACCACGCGCAGCAGCGTCTGCAGGCGCGACGCATTGAGCGAATAGGCGGCCTGCTCCACCGCGGGATCGAGCTTCTGCAGCGACGTCCACACAGGGATCACCATGAAAGGCAACATCACGTGCACCAGGCCGATGATGATGGCGGTGGGGGTGTACAGCAGCGACCCCAGCCCCAAGGCCTGCGCGGCCTTGCCCAAGGGACCGGCCGGCCCCAGCAGCATGCTCCAGCCGAAGGCCCGCACCACCAGCGACACCAGCAACGGCGAAAGCACCACCAGCAGGAAGATGGAGCGCCACGGCTTGCGCATGCGCGACAGGATGTAGGCTTCAGGGGCGCCGATCAACACGCAGATCAAGGTGGTCACACCGGCGATCCAGAACGTGCGCCAGAAGATGCCCAGGAAATACGGATCACTGAACACCATGGCGTAATGCGCCAGGGTATGGCCGGGCAACACGCCCTTGTTGTAATCGAACGGGCTGAACGAGAGCACCACGGTCAGGCCCAGCGGCGTCACCACCAGCGTCAGGAACAACAGCGTCAGCGGAATGGAACCGAGGATGGCCGGCAAACCGTCCAGCCGTGGCGGCGGACCGCTACGCGCGATTGGAGCGGCCGGCGGTCGTGTGGGCGAAGTCCCCGCAGCCATCTCAAGCTCCCTGCGGCACAGGCGCCACCGGCGCATCCGCCGCGACCGCCGCAACGGGCAGAACCCGCAGCACACCGGCGGCCCAGTCCAGCCCCACCCGCGCGCCATCGTCGTGGGGCACGTTGCCGTCATTGGGCGTGAGCACGGTCAACGCGCCGACCGGCGTGTCCATTTCATACATCCACTGACTGCCCAGGAAGTAGCGGCTGGTCACCGTGGCGTCGAGCTTGCCCTGGCCCAGGGACACCGGCACCAGTTTCTCCGGCCGCAGCGACACCTGTACCGCATCGCCCACGCGCAGGCCGGCGCCTTCGACCAGCAGCGCCAATGCCCCACAGCGGATCTCGGCTTCGACACCCACGCGGCTTACCGCCCCACGCAATAGATTGGATTTGCCGACGAAGTTGGAAATGAATTCGCTGCGGGGGTGCTCATACATGCGATAGGGCTGGTCGACCTGGGTGGCGCGCCCATCCTGCATGACGACGATGCGGTCGCTGATCGACAGCGCCTCGGACTGATCGTGCGTCACCATGATGGTGGTGGTGCCGGTCTTGCGCTGGATGCTCCGCAATTCGTATTGCATGTCTTCGCGCAGCTTGGCGTCCAGATTGGACAAGGGCTCATCCAGCAGCAACACCGGCGGCCGGATCACCAGGGCGCGCGCCAGCGCCACGCGTTGGCGTTGGCCGCCGGACAATTCGCGCGGATAGCGATCGCCGTGCTTGTCCAGCTTCACCAGGGCCAGGGCCTCGGCCACCCGTTCGGCCCGTTCGGCCTTGTCCACCTTGCGCATCAACAGGCCGAAGTCGACGTTGTCGCGCACGGTCATGTGCGGAAACAAGGCATAGCTCTGGAACACGATACCCAGGCCACGGCTGTTGGGCTTCGCGTACGTGATGTCGCGTCCATCGAGAATCACACGGCCCCGGGTGACATCGGCAAAGCCCGCGATCATCTGCAGCGTGGTGGTCTTGCCGCAACCCGACGGTCCCAGCAGGGATACGAATTCCCCCTGCTCGACGCTGAGGTCGAGATCACGCACGACCTGCAGGTCGCCGTAGCTCTTGGAGATTTTTTCCAGCTGGAGAAATGACATGGAACGCCTTGCTGCCCGCTCGAGCCCACGGCCGCTACGGGGAAAACGTGAGGAAGATGCAGCCCAGTCTAGGTTTCAGCATCAAAACCGGTCAATTAGGGTTTTCCGGGGAAGTGAATTTTTCCATTAGATATTCTGGGGAGTAGAATTTCCATGGGTTTTCAATACAGCTATTTTTCATTATCGGAATCAGACCATGGTGACGGAAGACAAGAGCGAAAACGACGGTGCCGGCCAGGGTGTCCTTCAGCGTGCGTTTTCAGTGCTGCGCGTGCTCGCCGACGCCAAGGGCGAAAAGCTGCGGCTGACCGATATCGCCGCTCGCGCCAGCCAGGCGCCCGCCACCACGCATCGCGTCCTGCAAGCCTTGATGCAGGAAGACATGGTCGAACAGCCGCCCAACAGCAAGGCCTACCAGCTGAGCGTCGCCTTCTATGCGCTGGCCGCCACGTCGGGCCGCTTCCGTTCCAACTTGCGCGAGGTGTATCGCCCGTCCCTGCTGCGCCTGTGCGGCATGCTCAACGACACCGTCTTCATCCTGGTGCGGCACGGCTTCGATGCCGTCTGCCTGGATCGCATCGATGGCCCGTTCCCGGTGCGCTCGCATAGCGGCGACATCGGCGGCCGCGTGCCGCTGGGGCTGGGCCAGGCCGGCCTGATCCTGCTGGCGCGCCTGCCCGCCGCGGAACGCGACGAGGTCATCCGCTTCAATATTCCGCGTCTGCACCATCTGGGTTTCATCGACGAGATCTCCATGCGCGTACGAATCAAGGAATGCCTGGAGACCAACTACGTGTTCAGCTCCGGCCCGGGACTGTTCCCCGGCATCGCCGGCCTGGCCGTGCCGGTCGAGGACCGCAATGGCGAAACCGTCGCCGCCCTCAGCGTGGCCGCGCCGTCGGAACGCATGAGTCCGGAGCGCCTGCCCCTCATCGTCGAAATGCTGCAGCGGGAAGCGCGCGCGATGAGCGCCCAGATCAATCCCTTCGATCCTGCCCTGCGCCGCCCCAGTCAGTTCCTGGGCACCGGCAACCGCGAATAAGGCATTCGGCCGAATAGGAAATTTCGCACAGCGAATCACCGCGAATCGCCTCGCTGCGATCGAGACGCCGCAGCACACTCCTCATCGTCATCAAATCTCGACGATCAAGAGCATGTGCCATGAATCACAAACAAAATCAGGGCGTCGCCTTCCAGGACCCGCAATCGAATAAGCCTTTCCCGACAAACCGCGACCGTCCCGGCGTGCTTCTCGTGCACGGACTGGGCGGCACGGAATATGACCTCGGCCGCCTGCGCATGTCCTTGGAAGAAAGTGGAGTCGATGCGTATGTCGTCGCCCTGCCTGGCCACGGTACGCGTCCGGAAGACCTGGTGGGCGTACGCGCTGAAGACTGGATCGATGCGGTCGCCGTGGAATACCTGCGCCTGTCGGCGCAGTACGAGACCTTGCATGTCGTGGGCATGTGCCTGGGCGCGTTGCTGGCGCTGGAAGTCTGCAAGCGCATGGGCCATACCAAGGGCAAGCTGGTCGTCCTGGCCGCGCCCTTGAGCCTGGATGGCTGGGGGACGCCGTGGTATCGCGCCATACGCCATGTCCTCTACCGCATTCCCGCGATCGCCCGCAGTTGGCGCGTGTTTGAGCAGGAACCGTATGGCATCAAGAACGAGCGTATCCGCCGTCTGGTGCGCGGCATGTTGAGCCGCGGCGACGCCTTCCACTATCCCTGGGTGCCCCTGTATTCCGTGCGCGAAGCCGATCGCCTGCGTTCCATGGTGTGGCGCAAGCTGGAACGCCTGCGCTGCCCATTGATGATCATGCACGCGATGGAAGACGAACTGACTTCGCCGGAATCGGCGCGCGCGCTGCACCGGCGTATCGAAGGCAGCACGCTGCACTTGCTCGACAACAGCTATCACATGATCTGCGTGGACAATGAACGCGGACATGTCATGCATAGCGTGACGAATTTTTTGGCCGATCGCGCCTATAGGCCGATCCGGGAAGCCGCGCACATGAATAGCGAAGGTCCCACGCTGAGCCGCCTGCGCAGGCCGCATTTCATGCCCACGTAGTTCATGCCGACGCAGTTCAGGTCGACTTAATTCATACCGATACGGTGTGCGGTTCGGCGGCCTGGGTGAGCAACCATCGGCGAAAAGCCTGCAAGGGGGCGAAGTCCTGTTTGCCCGGCGGCCAGGCCAGGTAGTAGTTGCCCTGGCTGCGCAGGGGCCGGTCCACCGCCAGCACCAGTTCGCCGCGGCGCAACTCGTCTTCAACCAGAAACCTGGGCACTACCGCCACGCCCATGCCGGCGATGGCCGCTTGCGCGGCGAAGACGATCTGGTCGACCAGCATGCCATGCACTTCGGCAACCGGCACCGCCATGGCATCGAACCAGCGCTCCCAGGCGTCGGGGCGCGACACCAGGTGCAGCAGCGGCGCGGTCGCCAGGTCCGCCGCGACGGCGTAGCCATGGCGCGCCTTCAGATGCGGGCTGCACACGGGCACCACGGTTTCTTCCATGAGAAAATCCAGGCGTGCGCCGGGCCAATGGTCGGCGCCGAAATGTATCGCCGCGTCCAGCGAACCGGCCTGGAAGTCGAAAGACTCGAAGCGGGTGATGAGGTTGACGGTGATGTCCGGGTGCGCCGCCGTGAAATCCGGCAAGCGTGGCGTCAGCCAGCGCGCACCCAGCGTCGGCAGCACGGCCAGATTGACGGTCCCTCCCAGCGGATTGGCACGGAAGCCCAAAGTGGCCGTGGCAATGCGTTGCAAGGCTTCACGCACCTCGTGGGCGAAAGCCTCGCCCGCCGCGGTCAGCCGCACGGTCTGGCGTTCGCGGATGAACAGGTCGGCACCCAGCAGCATTTCGAGCGAACGGATCTGCCGGCTGACAGCGCTCTGCGTCAGGTTCAGCTCTTCGGCCGCGGCGGTGAAACTGCGGCGCCGCGCCGCTGCTTCGAACGCGCAGAGTTCGGCGGTGGGGGGCAGGAAGCGGCGTATGAGCGACATGGAGGTCATTCTATATCCGCATGACATCAGGCAGGAACATCGTTTGACGCAGGGCGGCGGGGGCCGACAGAATGGCAGGCTGGATCGTCAGTTGATGACAACCACGCATGACCTATCGGTTCAAGGGCTGGGGATAACCCTGATGAAGAACGACCGCCATTCGCATGGTTTGTGGGAAAGCACAGCGCCGCCCGCGCCCGCCACGGCAGCGCTGCAAGCGGATCAGACCGTGGACGTCGCCATCGTCGGCGCCGGCTACACCGGCCTGTCCGCGGCCCTGCATCTGGCCGAGGGTGGTGCGCGTGTCACCGTGCTGGAAGCCGAGGAAATCGGCTTCGGCGGTTCCGGCCGCAATGTGGGATTGGTCAACGCGGGCATGTGGGTCATGCCCGCCGAACTGCCCAAGGTGCTCGGCGCGACCTACGGCGCGCGCCTGCTAGAGATGCTGGGCAACGCACCCGATCTGGTGTTCGACCTGATACAGCGCCACGCCATCGACTGCCAGGCGCAGCGCAACGGCACGCTGCATTGTGCGGCGAATCAGGCCGGGCTGAAGGACATCACCGAACGCGCACGTCAATGGGCCGCGCTGAAAGCACCCGTGCAGTTGCTCGACGCCGCCGCGGCAAGCGCCAAGACCGGCACCGACGCTTATCACGGGGCGTTGCTGGATCTGCGGGCCGGCACCATACAGCCGCTGGCCTATGCGCGCGGACTGGCACGCGCCGCCTTGCACGCCGGCGCCAGCGTGCATACCCAAAGTCCGGTGACGGCGGCGCGCGATCGGCAAACGCATTGGGAGCTGCGCACGCGTAGCGGCGCGACCGTGCAGGCGCGCTGGGTCATCGTGGCGAGCAATGCCTACAGCGATCTGGATGGACCCTGGGCCGGCCTGCGCACCGAACTGGTCCGCCTGCCCTATTTCAATATGGCCACCGTGCCGCTGGATCCCGCCCTGCGCCAGCGGATCCTGCCGCAGCGGCAGGGTGTTTGGGATACCCGGCACGTGCTGTCCTCGTATCGCTACGACGCCGCCGGCCGCCTGGTCTTCGGCAGCGTGGGCGACCTGTCCGGCGCCGGGCTGCGCATCCACACACAGTGGGGCCGCCGCGCAGTGGCGCGGCTGTACCCGGCGCTCAAGGACATCGCCTTCGAACACGAGTGGTACGGCACGATAGGCATGACCGCCGACGCCCTGCCGCGCCTGCATCGGCCCGCGCGCAATACCGTTTCGTTCAGCGGCTACAACGGCCGCGGCATCGCACCCGGCACGGTACTGGGACGGGAACTGGCAAGGCTGGTATTGGGAACCAAGACCGAACAGGATCTGCCGCTGCCCGTCACCCCCATCCATCGCGCACCTCTGCGCCGCGCGCGCGAGTGCTGGTATGAATTCGGCGCGCGCCTGGTGCACGGCGTGGGGGCGCGATGATACGCTCGAGCCATCCAAGGAATCGATTCGCCGCGACGCACGCCTGATGGCGGCGCCGCGATCCGCCACTTCAATGGAAGATATGCCATGACGACTACCGCAACCCAAGTCCAGGATGCCATGCAGAAACTGGGCGTGGCCGCCACCGCGTTCCAGCAGGGCACGCTGGCCGCACGCTCGCCGATCGACGGCAGCCAGATCGGCGCCGTGCAGGTCCATACCGCGGCGGACGTCGCCACCGCCGTCGAACGTGCCCATCAAGCCTTCCTGGCCTGGCGCGTGGTGCCGGCGCCGGTACGCGGAGAGCTGGTCCGCCAATTCGCCGAAGAACTGCGCCAGCACAAGCAGGCGCTAGGCACCCTGGTGTCGCTGGAGGCCGGCAAGATTCTTACCGAAGGCCTGGGCGAAGTGCAGGAAATGATCGACATCTGCGATTTCGCGGTGGGCTTGTCGCGTCAGCTCTACGGCCTGACCATTGCTTCCGAACGCCCCGGCCATCGCATGATGGAAACCTGGCATCCGCTGGGCGTGGTGGGCGTGATCAGCGCTTTCAATTTCCCGGTGGCGGTGTGGTCCTGGAATACCGCGCTGGCTATCGTCTGCGGCGACGCCGTGGTGTGGAAGCCGTCGGAGAAGACGCCGCTGACCGCCCTGGCCTGCCAGGCCTTGTTCGAACGCGTGGCGCAGCGCTTCGGCAAGGCGCCGGCGCATCTGTCGCAAGTGGTTCAGGGCACGCGTGAAGTGGGCGAAGCCTTGGTGGATCATCCCAAGGTCGCGCTGTTGTCCGCCACCGGCAGCACCCGCATGGGTCGTGAAGTCGGACCGCGCGTGGCGCAGCGCTTTGGCCGCTCTCTGCTGGAGTTGGGCGGCAACAACGCGGTGATCGTCACGCCCACGGCGGACCTGGACCTGGTGGTGCGCGGCGTGTTGTTCGCTGCCGTCGGCACGGCGGGCCAGCGCTGCACCACCACGCGCCGCCTGATCGTGCACAGCAGCGTGCGCGACACGCTGGTGACGCGGCTGAAGCAGGCCTATGAAAAACTGACCATCGGCATTCCCACCGAAGCCAAGACCTTGATCGGCCCGCTGATCGACCAGGGTGCCTACGACGGCATGCAGGCCGCGCTGCAAAGCGCACGCCAGGAAGGCGGTGCGGTATTCGGCGGCGAACGCGTGCTGGCCGACCGCTATCCGCAAGCGTATTACGTGCGTCCGGCCATCGTGGAAATGCCGGCGCAAACCGCCACCGTCTGCCATGAAACCTTCGCGCCCATCCTGTATGTGATGAGCTACGAATCCTTCGACGACGCGCTCGACATGCAGAACGGCGTGCCGCAAGGCTTGTCGTCGGCCGTCTTCGGCAACGACCTGCGTGAAACGGAGCGCTTCCTGTCTGCCAGCGGTTCGGACTGCGGCATCGCCAACGTCAACATCGGCACGTCCGGCGCGGAAATCGGCGGTGCATTCGGCGGTGACAAGGACACCGGCGGTGGCCGCGAATCGGGTTCGGATGCGTGGAAGGCCTATATGCGGCGTGCCACCAACACCATCAACTATTCGCGCGAACTGCCGTTGGCGCAGGGTGTGGATTTCAGCGTCTGACCACGAGGCGCGAAATCAAAGGCACGGATTCGAAGGCGGGAATTCAAAAGCATGATTCAGAATTTTCGCCCGGATCCGTCGCGCCGATAAATGAACAAAGTCTGCTGCGCGAACCTTGCAAGCCAAGGTTCGCACTTCATCCTCGACTTTGTATAGACCCTTTATCGTGCCTATTTTTTCAGCGTCCACTTCGACTTCCTTCTTACCGCACTCGACGTTTTCCGCCGCCAGCCCCGCGGATGCCCCCGCCGCAGCACCGGCCGATCCAGACCGCGTAGAGAAATACGAACACATCTACGACGCCAACGCCTTGCCTTTGCGCACTGCGCCCCAGTTCATCAAGGGCGAAATGCCGCGCACCTGGAAAGATTGCGCCAAGGCGGAGGAATACATCGGGCTGGCGTTCTACGCCTATGGCAGGAAATCGCCCTTGCCCACGGGCTGGCAGCCCGCGCAGGAGATCATGGCGGCCTTGAATGCACGCGTCGCCAAGGCCGCGCCTGAAAATCTGCGGACCGACTGCAGATTCGTCCTGGACAAGGCGGCCGGGGAGAACGTGCTTTACGACCAGGAAACCGGCGTGGTTGCCGTCGTTGTCGAGCATCCGGTGAAGAAGAAAATCGTGCTCGTATTCGGCGGCACCCATTCAGGTCCCCGGCATGGTGAAGGTGCCTCGCCCGAGGCCAATGCCTCCTATCGAGCGGTATGCCACCACCAGTATGTTGCCGACATACAGGCGGCGCTGGGGCTCGGCACGCCAGCTGCCTATCGGGTGGCCCATCTGTGGGCGCAGCAGCTGGACCAGCTGCTGGCGGAAGACACGCGGCAGTACGGCGCACACCAAGGATATGCACTGGAAACCAGCGGCCATTCACTGGGCGGCGGCTTGGCCGAATACGCCGCCATGGCGGACAAGGAAGGCGATCTTCCCGCCACCGTCTTCGCGCCCGCGCAATTGAACAACCGCTTGCTGCAGGACTTGCCGCCTGACCACCTGAGCCGGTCCGCCCGCATCGTGAGCTTTTCCGAAAGACGGGATCTTGTGCCGGAGGTCGGCAAATTCATTCCCGGGCGCGACGGCGTCGGCACTGCCTATGCCTTTGATGGCATCGAGGGAAAGTCGTGGGTACACGCACACTCCTTCGAATATGAGCATCTTGCCGAGTTCTTGAAAAGGACCCTGCGCATGTCCGATGCGATGGTGGCCGTGACGAACCTGATGATGGCTCCGGTGATCGACACTGCCGCGCGGGTATTGTTGGCGGAGCAACACCAGATGGAGCATATGGATCAAGCGGGTCAGGTCGAAGAACAAGCAGGCAAGCTGGCTTTGCTGACGATGCGCGCATAAGGCGTCGGGCAGGATGCCGCATTCAGGCTCCTGCCCCGTCAATCCAAGGCCACGTCCGCCAGCTCGCGCAGCAGCCCGGCCTCCAACTGCCGCGCGATGCGTCCCAGGCCGCGGTTCAAGGGCCATACGATGTCCAGCGACAGGCTGCCGTCGATCTGGATGGGCAGCACGCGCAGGCCGTGGCGCTGGGCGTAGATGCCGCTCATGCTGTCCAGTATGGCCACGCCCAGGCCCCGTTCGGCAAACGCGCAGGCGGCCGAGTATTGATTCACTTCGATCGTGGGCAGGAAAGGCAGTCGCGCGGCCTCGAACTGCCGTGCGGTCAAGGCGCCGACCTGCAGATGGCGGCTTAGCGAGATATACGGGCAGTGCTCGAAGTCGGCCAGGGTCAGCGAGCGCCTGGACGCATAAGGATGATCGGGCAGCATGACCGCACGGATACCCAACTGCGCCAGTGAACGCTGGCCGACATTGGGCAGGGCCGCCGCGCCGATGATGACGCCGATATCGATGCGCTGATCCGCCGCCAGCTCCACCACACCCAATGTCATATCGGTGCGCACCGCCACGCGTATGCCTGGCTCCTGTTCCTGCAGCCAGGCCATCGCACCCGGCAGGATGCTGGCGCCGACGGCGGCCACCGCGCCCACGACCAGGCGCGCATGCGTGCCCCCACGCATGCTGGCCGCCATGCGTTCGGCCGTGTCCACGGCGGCCAGTGCATTGACCACCTCGGGCAACAGCAGGCGCGCTTCAGCCGTCAACGCCAGGCGTCTTTTTTCCCGCGTGAACAGCGCGAAGCCCAGTTTGTTTTCCAGCGCCTTGAGCATGGCGCTGCCCGCCGGTTGCGACATCCGCGTCGCCGCGGCGGCCAGCGTCACGGAGCCGGTACGGGCCACGGCTTCGAATAACGCCATTTCGCGTTGGTTCATGGGAGTGATCCTGGCTGGAGGTATTACTCGCCCTACGCATGGGGCAGTCTCAAAGGGCCTTCACATAATAATTTATGTATGAACTGACTGGATTTATATATTTGACCGTATCAATCCATCTGCCCGACACTGGCTGCACATAACAAGACGCTGGATCGCCCGGGTTCTGCCGTAGGGTTCCCGGTCAAGGACGATCCACGCACTATCCACGCGAGGAGACCATGACACTACGCCCCAAGCTGTACACGCTGTTGATATGCGGCGCGCTGGTTGGCGCCTTGAGCGCCGCCAGTCACGCCCAGGCCCAGAAAGGCGGCGCCGCGGCCGCGGGCATCTCGGGTGGAACCACCATCCGCATCGTGGTGGGCGCGCCGCCTGGGGGCGCCAACGATACGGTGGCGCGTATCGTCGCCCAGCACATGCAGGTCGACGGCCGCAGCGTCATCATCGAAAACAAGAATGGCGCCGCTTCCATGATCGCCGCGCAATACGTGGCGCGTGCAAAGCCCGACGGCGGCACCTTGCTGCTGGGCAGCCAGACCACCATCGCTGTAGCGCCTACCTTGCAGAACGTCACCAGCTTCGATCCGCTGCGCGACTTTACCGGCGTGGCCTTGATCGGCGCGGCGCCCCAGGTTCTGCTGGCGGGACCGAAGTTGAAAGCCGATTCGGTACCCGAATTGATTGCGCAGGCCAAGGCCGCGCCGGGCGATATCGACTTCTGCTCGGGTGGTATCGGTACGTCGCCTTATATGGCCGCGGTGCTGTTCGCGCAGACGGCGGGGATCGAGCTGCATAGCATTCCGTTCGCCGGGGAGCAGGCCTGCATCACGGAAATGTTGGCTGGCCGGCTGCCCTTCATGTTCGCCAACGCACCGACCGCCCTGCCCTATATCCAGGACAAGCGGCTGCGTGCGCTGGCCGTCACCAGCGCCCAACGCGCGCCGTTCGCGCCGCAGTTGCCCACCACCGCGGAAGCGGGCCTGAAGAATTACGAAGTTTCCACCTGGCTGGGCTTGCTGGCACCCGCGGCCACGCCGGCCGAAGTCGTCGACAGGATCAACGCGGAAGTGCGCCGCGTGCTGCGCCTGCCTGATGTGCGGGAGAAGCTCGAGGCCCAGGGCTATGTGCTGTCCGACGATACACCGGCCCAGTTCACGCAGTACTACAAGGCGGATCGCGACAAATGGGTGGCCGTCATCGAGAAGGCTGGCATCAAGGGAACGCAGTAATGGTGCCGGCAGGACAGCCGCGCTGGACGGTTTCCCCCGGGAAACTCATGGCGACCCGCGCGCATCCACGCGCAACAGCCGGTCACGCAAGTGCGTGCATAACCTCATCCATGCAGCAAGGAACATCCGAATGAGCAGCAGCCGTACCATCCTCGATGTGGAGCACAGCGACCCCGGCGCGTCCATCCCGCGCGGCGCTTGCGATTGCCATGTCCATATTTTCGGGCCCTTCGATCGATATCCCTTGGCGGCCGATCGTGTATTCATGCCTGGCGTGGCGTCCACCGACGACCTGCTGGCCTTGCACGCGGCGCTGGGCGTCGATCGCGTGGTGATCGTGCAGGCCAGCCCGCAGGGTACCGACAACCGCTGCATGACGGATGCCTTGCGTACGCTCAACGGCGCGGGTCACGCGGCCCGTGGCGTGGCGGTGCTGGCGCCGGACATCGGCGCTGACGATCTGCGTGCCCTGCATGCGGCAGGCGTGCGGGGGGCACGGGTGAATCTGCAATCGTATGGGCAGCAGGATCCCGCGGTGGCGCGTGATGCGCTGATGCGCACTGCCGCACAGGTGGCGGATCTCGGCTGGCATGTGCAGATATACAGCAACCTGTCCGTCATCAGCGCCATGGCGCGGACGCTGGCGGATTGTCCGGTGCCGGTCGTGATCGATCATTTCGCGCTGGCCAGTGCGGTGCTGGGGCCGCGCCAGCCCGGCCTGGCCGCGCTGCTGCGGGCCATCGAGCAGGGCAACATCTATGTGAAGCTGTCCGCGCCTTATCGACTGACGACGTGGGAGGACGGGCGTCCTCCCAGCGCCGCGGGCGACATTGCCCGTGCCTTCATCGACACGCGTCTCGACCGCATGCTGTGGGGCACGGATTGGCCGCATACCGGTAGCTGGCCTGGCCAGCCGCGGCTGGTGGATCGCAGCGAACCGCTGCATCCCATCGACGATGGCCTGCAGTTGGCGGCTTTCTGCGGCTGGGTGAGCGACAAGGAGAAGCAGGCCATCCTGGTGGACAACCCGGCGCGGCTTTATCAGTTCGAGTGAAGCACGGCGCCTGGAGAGGCTGCTGGCCGGCCTCGCCTGCTGCCTTGTACGTAAGGTAGTCACTAGAGCGGCCCGTATGGCGTGCCGGATATGGCTCTGGCCCGGCCCTGGTGCGTATGATCCGGCCCGCAGGAATGGTCGAACAGGCCGATCGGAAAATTAACGATAATGGCGACTCCATTTTTCGGAGAAATCGCGGTGATCGGCGTTTTCGACTCCGGCAGCGGCGGCCTGACGGTCATGCGCGCCCTGGAGCATGCACTTCCCACGGAATCGTTCATCTATCTGGGCGATCATGGCAACGCCCCCTACGGGAATCGTTCCCCTGCCGACATCTACGACCTGACGTTGCGGGTCATCGAACGTCTGTTCGGTCTCGGCTGTTCGCTGGTCATCATCGCCTGCAACACGGCGGCGGCGACCGGACTGCGGCAGTTGCAGCAGACGTGGCTGCCCCATGCGTATCCGCAACACCGCGTCATCGGCATCATCGTGCCGATGATCGAAGCGATCACGGGCATGCCGTGGGAAGCGCAGGCCACTGCCGCCACGCCGATCGCCGCCGGCCCGGACTTGCATGTCGCCGTCTGCGCGACGCGCCACACCGTGAACAGCCGCGCTTACGTCACGGAAATCGCCAAGCGCGCGCCGGCCATGCGGGTATCGCAACAGGCTTGCCCGGAGTTGGCCAGGATGATCGACGAGGGCGCCACCGACGCGGAAATCCGGCCCTTCGTGCGAACCTATGTCGGCGAGCTGCTGGCCCCGCCGCGCGACATTCCCGATGTGTGCATCCTGGCTTGCACGCACTACCCGCTGATCGAACACCTGTTCAGGGAAGTCCTGCCGCCGCAGGTGCAGCTGCTGACGCAGGGCGACATAACCGCGGCAAGCCTGCAGCGTTATCTCGCCCGGCATCCGCGTTTTTCAGCGACGGAGGCCGCTGCTACCGTCTATCTGACGACGGGCGACCCAGCCCACGTCTCCGCGGTGGCCGGCCGCTTCTATGGCCGCGTGGTGCGATTCCAAGGCGTGTCGTAAGCGGCATCATGAATGAACAAGGATTCGGGACGGCGGGCCATAGTCGCCGCCCAGCACGACCTGGCGCGGTGTTACGCCAGGGGCCTGGTAATCGATGACGCGCAGCACACGGCCCTTGGGATAGCGCTATCCGCTGCCGGAAACGCCTATCTTGAAACCAGATATCCACTCTCACATCATTTCGCTTCTGGCGATTGCACCGCAAGCGTAATCTGCGAACGTCGTGAAGTTCGCCGCCGCGCCTGAGCGCCGGCACAGATTACCGCCATGCAAGCCCCTGCTTCCTCTCTCACTCCTGTCGTGGCCCTAAAGCCGGGCTATGCCGATCGCAACCGCGCATACTGGCGCCGCAATCTGGCCGTCTGTGTTTTCGGATCCTTCACCACTCTGGTCAGCTTGAGCATGCTGCTGCCCTTCCTGCCGCTCTACGTCGCGCAATTGGGTGTGAAAGAACCCGCGCAGATCGTGCAATGGTCCGCGATCGCCTTCGGCGCCACTTTCTTCGGCACCGCGATAACCGCGCCGCTTTGGGGCCGGCTGGCGGACCGTTATGGCCGTAAGCCGATGCTGGTGCGAGCGGCACTGGGCATGGCGGTGGTGATGTCGATGCTAGGTCTGGCGGAAAACGTAACTCAGCTAGTGCTGCTGCGTTTGGCGGCGGGGCTTATCGGCGGCTATGCCTCCGCGTCCATCGTCATGATAGGCACGCAAGCGCCCGGCGAGCGCGCGGGTTGGGCCCTGGGTGTGCTTTCCACAGGCGCCCTGGCCGGCAATCTGGCGGGACCTTTGATCGGCGGTTTCCTGCCCGGCCTGGTGGGCATACGGGGCACCTTTTTCGTTGGCGGCGCGATGATCGTGGTGGCCGCGGCGGCGACAATATTCCTGATCCGGGAAGATTTCGATCGCGGCACCGACGCGAAGCGGCGTCCGGCCACCGACGGGCCGCGGACCGCCGCTGGGCAAGGCGGCATCCTCGCCGTGCTGCTGGTCAGCGCGATGATGGTCCTGCTGGCGAATATGTCCATCGAACCCATCATCACCATCTATATCGGCCATCTGGGCGTGCCGGAACACAGCCAGGCGCGCGTCGCCGGCATTGTCATGGCCGCCAGCGCCTTGGGCAGCATGCTAACGGCGCCGCGCCTGGGCGCCTTGGCAGACCGCATCGGCAGCTGGAACGTCATCATCGGCTGCCTGGCGGCCACTGCCCTGGTCATGGTTCCGCAAGCCTGGGTAACAGAGTGGTGGCAGCTGGCCGTCCTGCGCGGCATCATGGGCATGACCATCGCCGGCTTGCTGCCGTCCATCGCCAAGCTGGTACGGCAGGCCGTCGATGAACATCAGTCGGGTAGAACCCTGGGCTATCTGCAGTCGGCCCAGTTTTCCGGTCAAGTCGTGGGTCCTTTGCTGGGCAGCCAGATAGCTGCCTATGCAGGGCTACGCCAGGTCTTCTGGGTCACCGCCCTTCTCCTGCTCGGCTGCGCCGCATTGAATCGTTGGGCCGCCCGCCGGGCCCGGGCGGCATCGGTATAAGAACAGGATACGCACAACGACTTATCGGCGAACTCACAGGCGCCTGGACCGACTCAGGCCAATACCATCAATGTATCGCCCGACTCATCGTCTACGGACAGTCGAAAACAAGGAAGCGGAAGGCAAACTGGCTGCTTCAGTCGGCGGAGGTGATATCCATGCCGTCGATCCGGTCCGGATAGAAAGCGAGATAACCCGCGATGGCGGCGACGGCAGGATATGGATTTTCGTAGCTCCACACCGCATCGCGGCCGCGCTCGTCTTCGCCGGCAATGCTGTAGTAGGAACATTCGCCCTTGTAGGGGCAATGCGTCACATGGGTTGAATGCACCAACTGATTCATGTCGGCGTCCTTACGCGGGATGTAGTACACCGGCGGATAGGACGCTTCCTGCAGCACGAGCGCCGAGTCGGTATCGGCGACAACGCGGCCGGCGGCCCTGACGACGACACGAGCCTTGGCGGCGCGAATTTCAATAGGATGATCGGGACCAGGAACTTTCATGGATGGGGTCATATCTATTTCCTGTAATGGACACGGTGCCGAGCCGGTGCAAAGCGGTGATATGTCAACCGTCCAGCCCCGGCCACCTCATAGCTTATTCTCAAACGCAGCAGCCCAGGCATCAGCCATTTACATACGTAGGGTTTCGGGGACCGCAAAATTCCGCCACTGGACGCGGCACAATCATCCAGTCGCGGGCACGGCCCTACTCACGCCTTGCGGAAGCTAAAATCGTGCCCTCTCAAAACAATAATATCGGCACGACCAGCATTGTTCCGATCACGAGGAGACATATCCATGCACCTGAGCAATCGTGCCCTCGCGGCGTTCGTACTTTGTGCGGTTTTGGTCACACCATCTTTTTCTACCGCTGCGGCGGATAACGTCAAGATCGGCGTGCTGACCGATATGGCGGGTGTGACAGCTGATGCCACCGGCAAGGGTTCTGTCGAGGCGGCCCGTCTTGCGGTGGAGGAAGCGGGCGGCAAGGTTCTGGGCCAGCCCATCGAAATCGTCGTCGGTGATCACCAGCATCGCCCCGACATCGGCAGCAGCATGGCGCGACGTTGGTTCGACGTCGACAAGGTCAGCGTGATCGTCGACGTGCCCGACTCGGCGGTGGCTTTGGCGGTACAAGGTATCGCCAAGGAAAAGAAAAAGCTGGTGCTATTTTCCAGCCCGGGCACAACGGCATTGACGCAGGAACAGTGTTCGCCCTACGAGTGCCGTTGCCGCGGCTGGCACGACGGATAGCGACGCCGTCGTCGCCAAGATGAAGGAATTGCCGATCAACGACTCCTTCAGCCTGAACGCGCATATCCGGGCCGACGGTTTAGTGGTGCGCGACATGATGTTGGCGCAAGTGACGGCCCCTCTGCAATCCAAGTCACCTTGGGACTACTACAACGTGGTGCGCACCATCCCTGATAGCGAACTGGCATGGCCGCTTTCGGAAAAAAAATGTCCTCTGATTCATCCATGAACAAGAATGAGTCCATCACGCTTGCCGATTTCGGCAGCTTCTTTGTCGGTGGCCGCACGGTGCGTATCGAAGGCAAGAAAACCCGCGCGATCAAGTTCACACAGTCGGCGTCGTTTCAATATGACCCGAATGGCACATATCACGTCGAACAGGCGTACGTGCAGTACTTCGTCCCCGCGCGGCTGAGCCAGCCTCTGCCTATCGTGATGTTGCACGGGGGCGGAATGACTGGCGCGATGTGGGAACAGACGCCGGACGGCCGGCCCGGCTGGGTGCAGGATTTCCTGCGCCGGGGCCATGCCGTGTACGTGGTGGACAACGTCGAGCGTGGACGCGCCGGTTGGACCCCGTTCGAAGAGGTCTGGGCCGATGCCCCCATCATCCGCAACGCCGAGGAAAGCTGGACGCTATTCCGTATCGGCGCGGCGGAAGATTGGGCAGAGCGACAGGCGTTTGCGGGACAGCGCTTCCCAGTGGCTGCGTTCGATACGTTGATGCGCCACGCAGTGCCACGCTGGCTGGGCAACAACGACGCAGCCTTGCGTGGCTTCTGTGCCGTGCTCGATCGCGTCGGCCCTTGCCTGGTGATGATGCATAGCCACGGCGGCGAGGTGGCCTTCCGAGCGGCGCAGGCGCGGCCCGAACTGGTACGCGGCATCGTCGCCATCGAGCCGTCGGGCTTTTCACCTGAGGTGGCAAAAGGCAGCATGACGGCCAAGCCCGTGCTGTTCGTCTATGGCGATTATTTGGAATCCACGCCTTTGTGGCGCGAGCTTACGCAAGCTGGCGCGGACTATGCTCGCCGCCTGGTTGAAGATCATGCTCGTGTCACGTTCTGGCGCTTGCCGGATATGGGAGTGTCAGGAAACTCGCATATTCCGATGATGGATATGAATAGCGCGGAAGTGGCCAGGTGCATATCGGACTGGATGATTACGCAAGCCGCCGCTGCGATTTGACTCTGTGTGATGACGCGCACCGATCCGGCCTACGCGGAGAAATCACGGCGGACGCTGCGAATATCAGGCCGTTTTACCGTATACAGCAGGGTCGGTTTGAGCAAACATTGCGTGAATAGTGCCCAGGCCGCTGGTGTCGACATGATCGGCATCAAGTCTTGGCCTCCTCATTTCTGAGCCATGCAAACCCAAACCTATGGTGACCACCGTTCGGATGATAGGGAAATGCCTGTTACGCCAAGCGGACGACTAGCTTTATAACGACCGAGGCCGTTCGATCCCTGGTCATTGCCATTGGCCGATAGGCCAGCCGTAGAAAGGGGTAGCACTCACACGTTGCTGAGTCCTGATCTCAACGCAAAAAATAATAAGCACGAACGCCGGGGCCTCGCGGGCTCGGGCAGGGAGACCATCATGGCTAACATTCCTGTTGCAGCCATCGACGCATTGAAGACCGCCACGCGCGGCAATGTCATCACCGATAGCGACGCAGGCTACGATGATGCGCGCAGTATCTGGAACGCCATGATAGATCACCATCCGGCAGTCATCCTGCGCTGCGCCGGTGTGGCTGACGTGATGCAAGGCCTGTCTTTTGCGCGCGAGCACAAACTGCCGATCGCAATCCGCGGCGGCGGACATAACATCGCCGGCAGCGCCATCTGCAATGACGGCCTGGTGCTCGACATGGCCGCGCTGAAGTCCGTCCGTATAGATCCCGAAGCCCAGCGCGCCTATGTAGAACCCGGCGCGACACTCGCCGATTTCGACCACGAGGCCCAGGCCTTCGGCCTAGCAACCCCTCTAGGCATCAACTCGACCACCGGCGTGGCGGGCCTGACACTGGGCGGCGGCTTCGGCTGGTTGAGCCGCCGCTACGGCATGACGGTCGACAATCTGGTGTCCGCGGATGTCGTGACGGCCGACGGCAAGCTGGTGCGTGCGAGCGCATCGTCACACCCCGATTTGTTCTGGGCCTTGCGCGGAGGCGGCGGCAACTTCGGCGTGGTCACGATGTTTGAATTTCTAATGCACCGCGTAGGTCCCGAGATATTCGGCGGCCTCATCGTATTCCCCCTGGATCAAGCGAAAGAAGCATTGCGGAAATACCAGGCAGCGACGCCCATGATGCCGGATGACCTGACGGTTTGGGCAGTGCTCCGTCTGGCGCCACCGTTGCCGTTCCTGCCGCCTGAAGTCCATGGCCAACCCATCATCGCTTTCGCTGTGTGCCACACCGGCGCCACGGGCGAGCAAACGATCGTCAACGATATGCTCCACGACTTCGGCACACCAGTCGGTGAACATCTGGGCACCATGCCTTACAGCGCATGGCAACAGGCTTTCGATGCCTTACTCACCCCAGGCGCGCGCAACTACTGGAAGTCGCATAATCTGGAAGCCCTGTCGGATGGCTTGATCGATGCCGTCATCGATGCCGTGCAGCACCTGCCCTCCCCGCAATGCGAAATATTCTTCGGCCAGATCGGTGGCCAGACCGCGCGCCCGGCAGCCGATGCCATGGCTTATTCCTCCCGCGCGACGCAGTATGCGATGAATGTGCACGGTCGTTGGGACGACGCCAAGGATGATGCCGCCTGCATCACCTGGGCGCGCGATTTCTTTCAAGCGTCCGCGCCGCATGCCATGGGCAGCGTGTATGTGAACTTCCTGACGGAGGATGAAGCCCACCGGGTCAAGGCCGCCTATGGCGGCAACTTCGACAGGCTGGCTCAAATCAAGGGCCGCTACGATCCGGAGAATCTGTTCCGGAACAATCAGAACATCCCGCCATCCGCGGCAGTGTCCGGCGCCACCGGAAGCTAGCAGAGTGCCGTTCGCCGCGCACCTTGCGACGCGCAGGCACCTACGGCAACGGCGACGCCGCGGAATGTGCCGCTTGGGAGCCTCAACCGCGTTGGCTCAAGGCGCGGCTGATGCGGTTGCGCGCCACCGTGGTACGCGGCACTTTGAAGGGGAACCAGCTACGCACATCCTCTTCCACGCCGATGCCGTGCATGAAGTTGTAGATGGCCTTCTTCAGTCCCAATCCCAGCGCGTCGTGATCCACGCCCGTGGGATCATGAAAACCGATATCGTTCTTGGCGAAGGTCACCGGCGGCAGCGGCTGCAAGGTCACGCCGTATTCTTCCGGATTCTTGCCCACCGGAGAATGCACCGTACAGGCGAAGCGATGGAAGAAGCCGCTCTGGATGCAGCCGTTCTCGAACAGCTGCCGCACGTACTCCAAGGCGTCGACCGTATCCTGCACGGTTTGCGTGGGAAAACCGTACATCAGATACGCGTGCACCATGATGCCGGCATCGGTGAATGCCCGCGTAACGCGTGCAACCTGGTCGACGGATACGCCCTTCTTCATCAGGTTCAGCAAGCGGTCCGACGCTACTTCCAAGCCACCGGACACCGCGATACAGCCGCTGTCCGCCAACAGTTCGCACAGCTCAGGACTGAAGGTTTTCTCGAAACGGATATTCCCCCACCATGAGATGCCGGCATCGCGTTCGATCAGCTCGGCCGCCAGGGCCTTCAACGATTTGGGCGGAGCGGCCTCGTCGACGAAGTGAAAGCCGGTCTGTCCCGTCTCGCGCACGATCGCCTCGATGCGATCCGCCAGCACCTTGGCCGATGCGCCTTCGTAGCGGCCGATATAGTCCAGGCTGACATCGCAGAAGCTGCACTTCTTCCAATAGCAGCCATGCGCCACGGTCAGCTTGTTCCAACGTCCATCGCTCCAGAAGCGGTTCATCGGATTCAACATGTCGAGCAAGGACAAGTAGCGATCCAGCGGCAAACCGTCCCAGGTTGGTGTGCCCACTTCCTCGAACGCGACGTCGGGTTCGACCATATTCACATAGCGCACCGCGCCGGTGTCCGCATCGCGCAGGAAGGTACGCACCAGGCGTTGCCGCGAGCGCTTTCCTTCCACATGTTCCATCAGGGCCAACAAGGGACGCTCGCCCGCATCCAGCGTGACATAGTCGAAGTAATCGAACACGCGGGCGTCTTTGAGTTCACGTAGTTCGGTGTTGACGAAGCCGCCGCCCAACACCGTGACGATGCTCGGGTCTTGCGCCTTGATCGCCTGGGCGATACGAAACGCCGCATACACATTGCCGGGAAACGGCACCGACACCAGCACCATGGTCGGCGTGTGGCGCGCCAATGCTTCAGCGGTCAGTTCGCGCAGCGTGTCGTCCACGAGGTTGGTGGGAGCAGCCAGGGCTTCGGCCAAGGGGTCGAAGGTTGGTTGACTACCCGCCAGGGATTCGGCGTAGCGCACGAATTCGAAACGCGAGTCGACCGCATCGCGCAGCACGTCGGCCAGGTCGTTCAGATACAGGGTGGCCAGATGCTTGGCACGATCGTGCAGGCCCAGCGCGCCGAATGCCCATCCCAGGGGATCGCCGCCTTCGTCATCCACGTACACGTCCAAGACGTTGAAACGCGGTCCTTCAGGCAGGAAGTTGCGCGCCACGATACGGTGGGCCAAGGTGGAGTCGCGTCCCTGCAGGAACGCGATCACTGGTCCTATGGTCGACAGATAGCGAGCCTGTTGCGCCACGAACGACTGGACAGCGGGCGTGTGCTTCTGCGCCGGCAGCGCTTCGATTTGCGCTGCCACCGCGCGCAGGCCCTCGGCGGAAAGCAAGCGCAACACCAGCGCAAGGGCCAGGTCTTCCTGGAACGACGTTACCCCACGCGAACGCAGGAAGCCCGTCAGGTAGGCAGTGGAAGGATAAGGCGTGTTGAGCTGCGTCATCGGTGGGATGACGGACAGCACACGTAAAGGCGAGGCGGACATGGGGCGCGGCAGGACGGGCGCTAAGGCGTGGATAAGGGGCAATTATAGGCAGCGCGGCCTTTCCGGCAGGTTTCGGGGCGGATTGGCAGCGCGAGCAGGAAATACGATGAGGAAGTACGATGACTTCGAAATTGAAATCGTCGAGCCGGTTAATGTCATCCAGTTTCTCCTTCAAACTCGCCTTGCCGCGTGCTTATAGCCCCGCGGACGCCATCCATTTTCATGGAAGAGATAAAGAGAAGGCCTCTGAAGTGGTGACGGATCTTGGCTTGCGCAAGGGCATTCTGCTCGGCGATGCACCGGCGGTTTTGGATATTGAAATCGAACCGTCGAAGAAAAATGCGGTGTGTACGGTAGCGGTCGATGGCGAAGTGACTGACGACATGCGGATCCAGGCGGCCGACATCGTGCGCGGTTTGCTCGGCTTGCGCTTGGACCCGCGCAGCTTCGCGGCATTCGTGGCTGCCGATCCTGTATTCGGTCCTTTGACCAAGCGGCAAAAGAGCCTGCGCATCGTCCAGTCCGCATCGGTGTTCGAGGCGCTGACCTGGGCGGTGATGGGGCAGCAGATCAACGTGTCCTTCGCGGTCACGCTGCGGCGTACTTTCATACAGTTGGCAGGCCGCAGGCACAGCAGCGGCCTGTGGTGCTATCCCTCGCCCGCGGATGCGGCGCGTATTCCTATCGAGGAGTTGCTGTCCCGCCAATACTCGCGGTCCAAGGCCGAAACGGTATTGAGGCTGGCGACGCTGGTGGCAAGCGGCGAATTGGACATCGTGGAAAGCGCCAGCAATTCGATAGAGTCGATCTGCGCGGCGCTACTTGCCGTCAAGGGCATAGGCCCATGGACGGTCAATTACGCGCTATTGAGAGGCTACGGCCAACCGGACTGCTCGCTGCATGGAGATGTGGCCGTGCGCTCGGCCATCGGCAAGCTCTGGGGGCTGGATCCTCGCCCCGACATGGCCGCGGCCGAAGCACTGCTGCAACGCTATAGCCCGCATCGCACCATGGCCGCCGCGCACCTGTGGGCGAGCTTGAGCGCCAGGACGGGATACTGACCAGTCAGAGGTCGCCAGGCTGGCTATGCCACCAACCGCGGTTAGCGGAACCGTAGATGGCGCCGCGTGAGTTCCGTGATGGACTTGCAGCCCATCAGCTTCATCGCCCGCTCGATCTCGACACGCATCAGTTCCAGTGCCCTTTCCACACCAGGCTGACCAGCGGCGGCCAGCGGGAACAGGTAGTAGCGGCCCAATCCCACTGCCTTGGCGCCCAGCGCCAGCGCCTTGAGCACATGCGTGCCACGCTGCACGCCGCCGTCCATCATCACGTCGACACGATCGCCGACAGCGTCGACGATTTCGGCAAGTTGATCGAAGGCACTGCGCGAGCCGTCGAGCTGGCGCCCGCCATGGTTGGACAGCACGATGCCCGTGCAGCCGATGTCCACCGCCCGCTTGGCGTCTTCCACCGACATGACGCCTTTCAGGCAGAACTGGCCGTCCCACTGCCGCACCATCGCGGCGACATCGTCCCACGACATGGCCGGATCCAGCATCTCCGTGAAGTAGCGGCTGATGGACATGGCGCCGCCGCCCATGTCGACGTGGCTGTCGAGTTGCGGCAGGGCGATGCGTTCGTGCGTGAAGTAATTCAGCGCCCATGCCGGCTTGGCCGCGAACTGGGCAATGCCGCTGAGATTGAGCCGGAAGGGAATGGCGAAACCCGTCCGTTTGTCGCGCTCCCGGTTGCCGCCGGTGATGCTGTCCACGGTCAGCATCATGACCGGAACTCCTGCCTCTTTGGCACGCGTCATCATGTCCCGGTTCAGGCCGCGATCCTTGTGGAAGTAGAACTGGTAGACCTGTGGGCCGCCACTGATCTTGCGGGCCTCTTCCAGGCTCACCGTCCCCAGCGAGGACACGCCGAACATGGTGCCGTACTTGCCGGCGGCGGCCGCGACGGCGCGCTCGCCCTGATGATGGAACAGGCGCTGCAGGGCCGTCGGTGAGCAATACACCGGCAGCGCCAGCTTCTGGCCCATGACGGTCACCGACAGGTCCACATCCGCTACGCCGCGCAGTACGTCGGGTACCAGATCGCATGACTCGAAAGCCGCGGTATTGCGCCGGTAAGTGACTTCGTCATCGGCGGCGCCGTCGATGTAGTTGAAGATCGGGCCTGGCAGACGCCGGCGCGCCATCAAACGGAAGTCGTGGAAGTTCTGGCACTGGCGCAAATGCATCTGGGGTCTCCTCCATCAGGTTTTCGAAGTTTTAATCTGATAAAAAATAAGCCCGCTTCCTCAAGAGAAAGCGGGCTTGTACCCATACAAGACGGGTTCTGCCTGTCTTAGAACGGAATATCGTCGTCCATATCCGCCAGGTTGGCGCCGCCGCTCGACTGCGCGGGCGCGGACGGGCGTTGTTGTTGGGGGGCCGGGCGTTGGGCCGGACGCTGCTGGCGCTGGGGCGGCGCGTCGTCGTAGCCGCCGCTGCTGCCGCCGCCTTGATAATCACCACCACCGCCGCCTTCACGGCCGCCCAGCATCTGCATCTGGTCAGCCACGATTTCCGTGCTGTAGCGATCGGCGTTGGTGTCCTTGTCTTGCCACTTGCGCGTCTTCAGTCGGCCTTCGACATAGACGGAACGGCCCTTCTTCAGATACTCGCCGGCGATCTCAGCCAGGCGGTTGTAGAAGACGACACGGTGCCACTCGGTTTCTTCGCGCTTTTCGCCACTGTTCTTGTCTTTCCATTGCGAGGTGGTCGCAATGGAGACGTTGCAGATGGCCGCGCCGTCAGGGCTGTAGCGCACCTCGGGATCGCGTCCCAGGTTGCCGACGATGATTACTTTATTGACCGATGCCATTGCTCTTTCCTCTTTGCGTAGGGCGATATTATCGGCGATAACGCCCTTCCCACCAAGTTGCCGACAGGGACAGATCGATCCCGCTCCTGGATGCCAGGACGGACCAGGATCGTTACAAAGAGTCGCGCTCCCCTCAAGCCAGCGGCTTCATCTTCCAGCCGAGCATCAGCCACACCACAGCCAGGCAGGCGACGGCCACGAAGACGCCCGTGGCGCCGGCATGGGCGGCCAGGACGCCGCCCAGGGCGCCGCCGCAGAACAAGCCCGCCGCCTGCGAGGTGTTGTAGAAACCCAGGGCCAGGCCCTTGTATTCCCGCGGGGCAACCCGCGAGACCAGGGACGGCTGCAACGCTTCCAGGATGTTGAAGGCGACGAAAAAGCCCGTCAGCAAGGCCATCAGGGTGTAGAAGTTGTGGCTGGCCCAAGGCATCGCCGCCAGCACCACGATCAGAAAGGCCACCGCCGCCCGCAAGGCACCCCGATGCGCCCGGCGTTTCTCCGCCACGAACACCGCCGGCACCATCAGCACGAAAGAAATCAAAATGACCGGCAGGTAGACCTTCCACAGGTCGTGCGCGTCCAGGCCACCCAGGCGCGCCAGCAGGGCCGGCACCACCACGAACAGCGACACCTGCGTCAGATGCAGGCAGAACACCCCGAAATTCAAGCGCAACAGGTCCGGATGCAGGAACACCGCGGCGGGACGCTGGCCCGTCATGGCGCGATCATCACCACGCGGCGCCAGCGGCACGATCCAGCGCGCCACGGCCAGGCTGGCCAAACCCAGACAGGTGATGGTCCAGAACAGGCCAGGCAGGCCCCACCAACCCACCAGCAAGGGCGCCGCCACCAGGGAAACCGCAAAAGACAGCCCGATCGAGCCACCCACCATCGCCATGGCGCGCATGCGCACTTCGTCCCGGGTGGCATCCGCCAGCCAGGCCGTAATGGCGGCGGAAATCGCCCCCGCCCCCTGGATGGCCCGCCCGATGGTGATCCAGAACACATCGGGCGACAGGGCACAGACCACGCTGCCGATCACGAACAGGGTCAGCCCCAGCAACACCACCGGCCGCCGTCCCCAGCGGTCGGACGCCAGGCCGAAGGGGATCTGCAGAATCGCCTGGGTCAGGCCATACATGCCCATGGCCAGGCCGACGCGGGCCGGATTATCGCCACCAGGCAGGTCGCGGGCGGCCACGGTGAAGACGGGCAGCAGCAGGAACAGGCCCAGCATCCGACAGGCAAACAATCCCGCCAGCGCAAAGCTGGCCCGGCGTTCAGAGGAGGTGAGCTGTAATTTGGCGTGATCCGGCATGCGTTATCAAGAAATGCGGCCGCGGAAACCGAAGCGGGAACTAAGAAAGCGGCCCGGAACTGGGCCGGACCTCATAGGGATCCGGGCTGGTAACAGTCCGGCGCGCTATAGTACCAAGTTGCCCTTTGAATCTGCTGAAACCGACCTGATGGACGCGATACGCATTCGGGGTGCTCGCACCCACAACCTCAAGAACGTCTCGCTGGACCTGCCCCGTCAGAAGCTGGTGGTCATGACGGGCCTGTCCGGTTCGGGCAAATCCTCGCTCGCCTTCGATACGCTATACGCGGAAGGCCAGCGTCGTTACGTCGAAAGCCTCTCGGCCTACGCCCGCCAGTTCCTGCAACTGATGGACAAGCCCGACGTCGACCTGATCGAAGGCCTGTCGCCGGCGATCTCCATCGAGCAGAAGGCCGCGGGCCACAATCCGCGCTCCACGGTCGGCACCATCACGGAAATCCACGACTATTTACGCTTGCTTTACGCTCGCGTCGGTACGCCCTACTGTCCGGATCACGGCTTGCCCTTGCAGGCGCAGAGCGTGAGCCAGATGGTGGACGCGGTGCTGGGCTGGCAGCCGGAAACCCGGCTGGCCATCATGGCGCCCATCGTGCGAGGCCGCAAAGGCGGTTTCGAGGACGAATGCGCCAGCCTGCAATCGCAAGGCTACGTGCGCTTGCGCGTGGACGGCCAGATGGTGGAAATCGACAGCATGCCGGCGCTGAAGAAAACCGAGAAGCACGATATCGACGTGGTGATCGACCGCCTGCGCGTGCGGCCGGAAAGCAAGCAGCGCCTGGCGGAAAGTTTCGAAACCGCGCTGACGCTGGCCGACGGCCGTGCGCTTGCCCTGGACATGGACAGCGAGCGCGAGCAGGTGTTCTCCAGCCGCTATGCCTGTCCGGTATGCAGCCACAGCCTGCCGGAACTGGAACCGCGCCTGTTCAGTTTCAACAATCCCATGGGGGCGTGCCCCAGCTGCGACGGCATCGGCCAGGTCGGTTTCTTCGACCCCAAGCGGGTGGTGGCCTTTCCGGAACTGAGCCTGGCGGCCGGCGCCATCCGCGGCTGGGACCGGCGCAATGCCTTCACGCATTCGCTGTTGACCAGCCTGGCGGCGCACTACGAGTTCGACATCGAGGCGCCTTTCGAAAGCCTGCCTGAAGACGTCCGCGACAAGGTGCTGTACGGCTCGGGCGAGGAAGAGATCCCCTTCCTCTATCTGAACGAAAAAGGCCGCAGCACGGTCAAGCGCCATACCTTCGAAGGGGTGATTCCCAACCTCGAGCGCCGCTGGAAGGAAACCGATTCCGCCACCGTGCGCGAAGAGCTGGGCAAGTATCGCAACATCAAGACCTGTCCTGACTGCGGCGGCTCGCGCCTGCGCGCCGAAGCCCGCCATGTGCTGATCGGCAATGAAACGCATCCCGGCAGCGAACGCCTGGGCCGCGCCATCTACGAAGTCGAGGGCATGCCCTTGTCGGACTGCCTGCACTGGTTCCAGGCACTGACACTGACCGGCGCCAAGCAGGAGATCGCCCAACGCATCGTGCGCGAGATCGAGGCCCGCCTGAGCTTCCTCAACAACGTCGGCTTGAACTATCTGTCGCTGGACCGCAGCGCCGATACCATCTCCGGCGGCGAAGCGCAGCGCATCCGCCTGGCCAGCCAGATCGGTTCCGGCCTGACCGGGGTGATGTACGTTTTGGACGAACCTTCCATCGGCCTGCATCAACGGGACAACGATCGCCTGATCGGTACCCTGCAGCATCTGCGCGATCTGGGCAATAGCGTGATCGTGGTGGAGCACGACGAAGACATGATCCGTTCGGCCGACTGGGTCGTGGACATGGGTCCGGGCGCCGGCGAGCATGGCGGCCAGGTCGTGGCGCAGGGCACGCCGGACCAGGTGCGGGACGACCCGCAATCGATGACCGGCCAATACCTGAGCGGCCGGCGCGCCATCGAGATTCCCCACCGCCGCCCGGTGGACGACACCCTGCCCTGGCTGGCCATCACCGGCGCCAGCGGCAACAACCTGAAGAACGTCGATCTGCGCATTCCCGGTGGCCGCCTGGTCTGCGTGACCGGCGTGTCGGGCTCGGGCAAGTCGACCCTGATCAACGACACCCTGGCGGTGGCGGTATCGCGCCAGCTGCATCACGCGCAGTCCGAGCCGGCGCCTTTCGTCGCGATGGAAGGCCTGGAGCATTTCGACAAGATCATCAGCGTCGACCAGAGCGCCATCGGCCGTACGCCACGCAGCAATCCCGCCACATACACGGGGCTGTTCACACCTATCCGCGAACTTTTCGCGGGTGTGCCGGAATCAAGGGCGCGCGGCTACGATCCCGGGCGCTTCAGTTTCAACGTCAAGGGCGGCCGCTGCGAAGCCTGCCAGGGCGATGGCGTAGTCAAAGTGGAGATGCACTTCCTGCCGGACATGTACGTGCCCTGCGATGTCTGCCACGGCAAGCGCTACAACCGCGAAACGCTGGAGATCCGCTATCGCGGCCGCAACATCAGCGAAGTGCTGGACCTGACCGTCGAACAAGCGCTGGAGTATTTCGAATCGGTGCCCGCGATTGCACGCAAGCTGACGACGTTGATCGACGTCGGCCTGTCGTATATCCGCCTGGGCCAGAGCGCGACCACGCTGTCGGGAGGCGAAGCGCAGCGCGTCAAGCTGTCGCTGGAATTGTCCCGCCGCAGCACGGGCCGCACGCTGTACATCCTGGATGAGCCCACCACCGGCCTGCACTTCCACGACATCGAATTGCTGTTGAAGGTCCTCAACCAATTGGTCGAGGCAGGCAACACCGTGCTGATCATCGAGCACAATCTGGACGTGATCAAGACCGCGGACTGGGTGGTCGACATGGGTCCGGAAGGCGGCGATGGCGGTGGCCGGGTGGTTGCGCAAGGCACGCCGGAAGCCGTGGCGCAGACGGCGGGCAGCCACACCGGGCATTACCTGGCGCGTCTGCTGGAGACGACGCAGGCACGCAAGACGGCGACCTGAGCGGGTCGCTTTATTGCCCCGTGAACACCGGCTTGCGCTTGGCCGCGAACGCGGCGGCAGCGTTGCGGTAATCGTCGCTCTCGTTCGCGCGGCGCGTCATGGCCTCGATACGCTCCGCGTTCTCCGTGACCGTGCCCGCGGCAATGGCATTGAGCTGCATCTTGCTGCCGGCGATGGACAGCGGCGCGTTGTCCATCATGGACTGGCCAAAACGCAAAGCCGCGTCGAGCACATCGCCATCGCAGCGTTCGTCCAGATAGCCCGCCGCGCAAGCCGCATCCGCAGCTATCATGTCGCCCGTGTACAACCAGCGGCGCGCCGTGCGCACCCCGATCAGGCTGGCCAGACGCTGCAACTGGATGGTTGGGTAGATCAGCCCCAGCAAGGCCACCGGCACGCGGATGCGCGCGCTGGCATCGCCCACGCGGAAGTCGCAGCACATCGCCAGGCTGCAACCGCCCCCCACGCAGACACCGCTCACCGCGGCAATGACGGGAATAGGCGCGTCCTGCACCGCGGCATAGCATTCCTGGATGACGGCGCGATAAGCGTCGGCACGCACCGGATCCGCCAAGGCGTCGCGGAAGGCCAGGATGTCGTCACCCGCGCAGAAGTGTCCCTCCGCGCCGCGCAACACGGCCAGCCGCAGCTTGCGATCGCGGCCGATGGCCAGGAAGGTATCGCGCAGGTCCGTCCACGCGCGCAGGTCGCAGGCGTTGCGGCGATAGGGCCGGTTGATGGTGACGACGGCAACGCGGCCGTCCTCGCGATATTCAACGAGAATTTCTGAAGTCATTTGTCTGGAAGCCGGTCGGGCATGCGGCTAGCGCCGCCGCGCGCGGCTTTAGTATCAAGGGGTATAGGTGATGCCGGCCGCGTCGATGGCCTTGTCCCACTTGGCCACGTCCGCCTGCAGCGCTTGCGCGGCCTCGGCTGGCGTATTGCGCAAGGGCAGCACGCCTTGCAGGGCGAACTGATCCTTCACGCGCTGTGTAGCCATCAGCTTTTGCAAAGCGGTGTTCAGCTTGCTGATGACGGCATCGGGCGTCGCGGCCGGCGCCAACACGCTGTAGATGGCTTGCGCGGAGAAGCCCGGCAGGCCCTGCTCCGCCAGCGTCGGCACGTCCGGCAGCGACGGCAGCCGATGCGCCGATGCCACCCCGATCGCGTGAATGCGGCCGGTGGGAATATTGGCCAGGGCGGTAGGCGCGGTGGCGAACATCATCTGGATCTGGCCGGACATCAGATCGGTCATGGCCGGCGCCGCACCGCGATACGGCACGTGCATGATGTCCACTTTTTCCTGCAGGCGGAACATCTCGGCCACCACGTGTTCGATGGTGCCGTTGCCCGACGATCCATAAGCGATCTTGCCGGGCTCCTTCTTCAGCGCCGCGACGAATTCGGGCAGATTCCTGGCCGCCACGGTATGGCTGGCAACCAGCACGATAGGCAGCTCGCCCACCATGGCGACGGGCCGGAAATCCTTGGCAAGGTCGTAGCCGACGGTCTGCACACCCATCAGCTTGCTGATCAACGCATAGGATGTACTGGGGGACATCAGCAAGGTGTAGCCATCCGGCGCGGCGCGTTTCACGTATTGGGCGCCCAGGTTGCCGGCGAAGCCCGGCTTGTTCTCGACCACCACCGACTGGCCCAGGGCTTCGCTCAATTCACGTCCCAAAATACGCGCCACGACATCGACCGCGCCACCCGGAGCATAAGCGACCACCAGCGTGATGGGCCGGTCCGGATAGGCCGCGCACGCCGCGCCCGCCATACCCAGGGCCATCGCGCTGAACAGCGTCTTGGCCATGACACGAGCCGCCGTCTGCCGCAGGCGCGACCAGGCAGCGTTGGAAACCTGACTGACTGAGCAACGATACGTCTTCATCTGTATTCCCCTTGTGATGATGCGCGCAGGCTCTGGTCCCTTGTGTGCGCATGCGCCGGCCCGTCCGGCTCCGCTACTTCCCGATGCGATAACCCGAACTATCCAGATCCCATGCGTCAGTCACCGTGCGCGGCAATTCCTTCTTCTGGATGCGTTGCGTGGGCGTCTTGGGAAACTCGTCGATGAACGCGACGTAGCGGGGGATCTGGTAATACGGCAGGCGCGCCTCGCTCCACTTGATCAAACTCAGCGGATCGAGCTGGCCCGGTGTGCCCGCTTCCTGTTCCCGCACTCGCACGAACAGCTTCAACTCGTCTTCACCCAGGTCGCTGGGTACACCGATCAAGGCGACTTCCTCGACGTCGGGATGCTCGGCGATCACGCGCTCCACTTCCCAGGTCGAGATATTGATCCCGCGCCGGCGCAGCATTTCCTTCTTGCGGCCGGCGTAATACAGGAAGCCTTCGGCATCCTGGCGGCCCAGGTCGCCGGTCAGGAACCAATCGCCCCGGCGCGATAATGCCTCGGCTTCCAGATTGCGGAAATAGCCGAGGAAATCCAGGCCGGATGCGCGCGCGCGCACCGTGATCTCACCTGCCTGTCCCACGGGCACCGGCTTGCCTTCATCGTCCGCCAACAGTACGTCGTAGTAGTCGAGGGCCTTGCCGATGGACCCCGCCGGCCCTTCCGGGTTGACCGTGACGAAGGTGATCAGCTCCGACAGCCCGTAGCCTTCACGCATCGCCACGCCGAAGCGTTCGGAGAAAGCCTTCCACAACTCGGGCGGGCAACCGCCGCCCCACGCGATACGCACGCCGTGGGTACGATCGCTGTCACGTGGCGGCTGCTTGAGCAGCATGGGAATGACCGTGCCCAGGTAATGAATGTGCGTAACGTTGTAGCGGCGTGCATCGTCCCAGAAGCGCGAAGCACTGAAGCGTTCCACCATGGCCAGCCGCGTGCCGCCGATCAAGGCGGAAATGATGACGGCTACGCCGGCCCCGTGATGCAGCGACTCCCACAGCAGGAAGGTATCGCCGGGCTGCGCGCCGGTCAGGCGCAGGATGGCTTGCGGTCCGGCGCGCAGGGTGCGGTCGGATTTCAGCACACCTTTGGGCGCGCCGGTGGTGCCGGAACTGGGCGTGAGGGCGAGGATGTCATCCGGCGCGGGGCAATGCGGCGGCTCGTCGGTGGACTGGCTTTCAAGCCGTTCGAAAGCATGGGCCGCATCCTGGCCACCGCGCCATAGAACCTGCTCGACTTTGGCCAGCTCCGGCGCCAGGGCTTCGGCATGCAGGGCATCGGCGATCAGTGCGCGGGGCGCCAGATGATCGAACAGATGCTGCAAGGACGCGCCCTTCAAATGGATGTTGATGGGCACCCGCACCAAGCCCAGCTTGGCCAACGCGAAGATGGCGACGATATGGTCGGGATGGCTGGGCAGCATCAGGCCCACGCGATCGCCTAGCCGCAAGCCTTCCTGCCACAGCAGATTGGCCAGTTGATTGACGCGTGCATTCAGCGCGTTCAAGGTCAGGACTTCGTCCTTGAAGTAGCAATAGACCCCCTGCGGATCTTCCGCGGCGCGCCGCGTCAGCAGATCGGCGAGGGTTTCGTCAGGCACCGGCGCGATGCTGACGTGCGAGGTATCGGGGCTGGCGTGCATGGAGGCGATCACGAAAACGAAGAAACGAGGGGATGATGCTTACCGCGAGTTCTTGCGGCGTCAGGCATGTCCGGCATGTTGGCGGCGCTCGACATGTTCAGCGCTTCAGGCATGTTCAGCACGCTCAGGACGTCCGGCACGCACGTCGAAGAAAGCCTGCATCATGCGGGCCGGTTCGCCCGATTCGTAAGATTCATGATGAATACGCTCCGCCGCGCGGATGGCGTCGCGGAAGCCCGCTTCGGTCATCTCGCGGAAACGGGCCTTGTTCAGGCGCATCGCCACCGGCGGCTTATCCGCCAGCATGCGCGCGGTTTCCACGGCGGCCTCCAGCACCTGTTCACGCGGGACCAGCTTGTGGATCAAGCCGATGGCGTGGCACTCGGCGGCGTCCATCATGCGGCCGCTCAGCGTCAGTTCGATGGTGCGCGACATGCCCAGCATTTCACGCATGATCCATGGGCCGGTCACGCTGGCGATGCCGGCATTGATTTCGGGTTGGCCCATGCGCACGTCCGCGTGGCCGATGCGGACATCGCCCAGCAACGAAACCTGGAAGGCGGAGCCGGCGGCGGTGCCGTTCAGCGCCATGACCAGCGGTTTGTAGAAGCTGCGCAGGACGTCGTAATACGTTTCCCACTCGCCGATCCAGCTTTGGGCGCGGGTGGCGTCGGACTCGCGCGCTTCGTTCAGGTCCTGGCCGGCGCAGAAGGCGCGGTCGCCGGCACCCGTCATCACCATCGCGCCCACCTTGGGATCGGCACCGGCGGCGCGCAGCGCATCCAGGATCTCCGCACGCATCGGTGCGTGCCAGGCGTTCAGGCATTCCGGGCGGTTCAGGGTGAGTACGGTCACGGGACCCTGTTGTTCGAGCTTGATGTACTTGGGCATGGCTGAGGAAGATTCCTTCGGTGGTTCGTGGAATCAATCAAATAATTGATATGCAATTACATAGATTGATTAGCAATTGATATCACTATAGGAGCCGCCCTATGCCTCGCAAATTAGGGAAAACTCGGAAAATCAATTGAATTTTAATTTTTATAATTGCAATTCAATTGAACCGTTAACTTCCAGGGTTACACCCCCAAGTGCCTGAGGATGGGGCTGCCCCCATCACCCTCTTTTTGGGCTATCGCCCCTGTGGGCGCGGCGTTGGTCATCACAAGACGGTAGGGCCAGGCCGGGTTGGCTCATCCCAAGAACAGGTGGGCCGGCCGCTTGGGTTTAGCGGCATGTCGGGCGGATGCGGGGACGACCAGCGCTCAGCTGGCGAGGAGCATGCCTAGCCGGCGGACAACGCTCAGTTGGCAGAGGCCGCGCTTAGGTGGCGGAAAACATTTAGCCGGCGGACAGTGCCTTGGCGGTGTGCAAGGCGCGCGGCAACAGTTCGCGGCGTGCGGTTTCCACGTCGTAACGCAACGACAGGGTGGACAGGTTGATGGCGGCGACGACGCGGCCCGCGTGATCAAAGACCGGCACGGAGATCGACACGCTGCCCTGCCCCAGGTTCTTCTCCGTCATTGAGTACCCTTCGCTGCCGGTTCTTTCGATCAGGGCGATGATGTCGTCATCCTCGCGATCGCCGAAACGCGCACGCACCGCCGGCTCCAGGCGCCGCAGCATCGCGCGTAGTACCGCATCGGATTCCTGGCATAGCAACACCTGCCCAGACGACGCCGGCAAGGCGGCGAAGCGGCTGCCCACAGGCAGATTCACGGAGGCCAGATGTTCGCTGGGGATATTGCCCAGGACGACGATGTCATCGCCATCCAGCTCCACCCACGACACGGTTTCATGAGTCTCCTGGGCCAACTGCGACAAAACCGGATAAGCGGCCTGCAAACGCGCATTGGCGCTGAGCATGCCGCCCACCAGCCCGACCAGTTTGGTCGACAGGGAATAAAGACGCGCGGCCGGATGGCGACGTAAATAGCCCAGCCGACACAGCGTATAGACGAAGCGCTGAGCCGCGCTGCGGCCCATGCCTGTACGCAGGGCAATATCGGCGATAGACAATTCGCTGGCGCTCTTGTCGAACGCCTCCAGCACCCGCATCGCTTTTTCGACCGACGCGACGTACAGGCGTTCATCGACCTCCGCCCTGCCGGCGGACGCGGGCTTCGATCCTTTGGGGGAATCGAGGGAATTGGCCTGCAGCGTCGATGATGTCGAATTCGTGGTCATGAAAGGTGCGCTTGCCCGGCCCTATCGGGGCGGGCTGTCCAACTGCGAAGCAGCTCGACAGTGTACTAGCAGACCCTGCATGCCTTCCGAGGCCACGCAGACTCTCCCCTCCGGTTGTTCCATCCGCGCGGTGTTGGTCCTGGGTGCCAGCAGAACGCCGTGCTTATTTGCCCAGGCCAGAATCAAACGACAGACGTTGCGTAAGCACTTTCAGCGAACGCACGGGTAGCCGCCAGGCCCTCCGGCGTGTAGTGGGACCCAGGCGCCAGTTGCGCGATGAGATCGCTCGGGGCCGCCGCCTGCTTGCCGCCCATGTGCCGGCTCGCATGGCGTTGAGCCGCGCGGAAACCCAGGTGGCGCCCATTGACCATCACCCGCGCTTCCCGTCCCGGCAACACGGGTCCCGCCAGATACGCTTTGCAGTCGCCCGCAATCCAGTCATAGATCGCTTGCAGCTCGAACGCATTGAACACGCCGAACATGCAAGCCTGGGCGCCCGATAGCAGCCCCCAGAATTTCGACTGTGCGGGGTCCTGGTGGCGCACGATCCAGCGCTGGGCCTGCAAGTGCTGGAGGAACTCGGGCATGTCTTGCGGCGTGGACAACCAGCTGTTGACCGTGCGGCCGGCAATCCGGCAGTAATCCGCATGCGCGGCCCTGCCGTAGCGCGCCTTCTTCTGGAAGATGCCGACCACGACCTCGGTAGGATCGAAGCTGTTGGCGATCGCGGTCGACGAAACACCCACATCATTGAGCAGGAAGCCTCTCTTCACACGCTCGTAGAACCGAGCCTGTTCCGCGGGATCCTCCGGCATGAGATTCAGAACTGCATCGACACCCTGCCGCGCATGGCCAGAACCGGCGTTGTCCACCGTCACGTGGACGGTGAAGTAATACGGATCGATACCCAGCTCGTCCAATTCATACGCGGTGATGTGCAGGTGATAGGGTAGCTGCTCGTAGCCCAGATTGAAGCCGGCCATTTCAGCGGTCAGCTCATGCCCATGCAGACCCAGCGCCAACTGTACGGCGCCTTGCTCATAGAGCGCATCGGCGGTCGGCTCCCAGCCCTCCGCTCCCGTCGCGCGCAGCAGGTTCGAAAACAGCGTCACGTGGTTCTGGCTTTCGTCGCCCATGCCCAGTTCTTCAAGGTACGTGCGGATCAGCGGTTCGAACCGCGCATCGCCCTGATGCCGCAAGCTGCCGTACAACCATGAACCATCGACCAGCTTGGTGGGCGCGACCTCCGCCAGAAAATACAAAGCGTGCGAACGCGTTGCGAACATCTCGCGCTTGCCGCCTGCCTTGCGGCGCGCAAGATAAGCTTGGTAGCGTTCCCCAACAGCATCCACGTTGGCGTCCATCCAGGCGTAGAGCTGCTGCGGATCTTCGGGCAACTCCGCCTTGGCGGGATTCATGGCCGCCAGCTTTTGCTCCAGCCAGGCCCTGGATAAACCAAGGGTTTCTGGACTCTCCGGGTGGCGCACCATGCGTCGGTACAGTTGAGTATGGGTTTCTGCGATGTTCGCGGCCGCGGGGTTGACCGCGCTGCTTCGCTGCAGCTCGTCTTGCAGCTCATTGATTATGTAAGCCATCTGCCGGTTCCAAGTCTGTTGATGCCTTCGCTTTGGCAAATAGCGTGCCATCCACGGCACAGCACGAGTTCGAGATTACCTGCGCCAGGTCCGGCCGCCCTGGCACAATGAGCGAACTCTGCTGTTCGGCATGGATGGCGATATGCGCACCTGAACCGGCTGTAGCGATGGCAGCAAGACGCCCAGCCGCCGCTGCATTTTCCACACGCCCGAACCGACTACCCATCAGGGTTTTTTTACCCATCAATGGAGACACCGCATGACCCATCACGGCATCGAAGGCCGGCGCCGCTGGCTGGCCCTGACCATCCTCTGTCTAGGGGTGTTGATGATCGTGCTGGATACGACCATCGTGAACGTCGCCCTGCCCTCCATCCGCGACGACCTGCGCTTTTCGGAAACCGCACTGGTCTGGGTGGTCAATGCCTATATGCTGACCTTCGGCGGCTTCCTGCTGCTGGGCGGACGGCTGGGTGACCTGTATGGGCACCGTCGTCTGTTCCTGGCCGGCCTGGCGCTGTTCACGCTGGCGTCGCTGGCCTGTGGCCTGGCGCAGACGCGTGAATTCCTGATCGCCGCCCGCGCCGTCCAGGGACTGGGCGGGGCGGTCGTTTCCGCGGTGTCGTTGTCCCTGGTGATGAACCTGTTCACCGAACCCGCCGAACGGGCCAAGGCCATGGGTGTCTATGGTTTTATCTGTGCAGGCGGCGGCAGTCTGGGGGTGTTGCTGGGCGGCCTGCTGACCACCGTGCTGAGCTGGCATTGGATCTTCCTGGTCAACATTCCCATCGGCGCTTTGGTGTACGGCCTGTGCGTGCGGCTGATCCCGCGCGGGCGTGGCCAGGCGATGGCAGGCCGCCTGGACATCGGCGGCGCGGTCACCATTACGCTGGCGCTGATGCTGGCGGTGTACGCCGTCGTCAACGGCAACGAAGCGGGCTGGACGTCCACGCAATCCGTGTTGCTGCTGACGGCGGCAGCGCTGCTGCTGATCGCGTTCTTCATCATCGAAGCGCGCGTGCGGGCACCGCTGGTCCCTTTGCGCCTGTTCCGCCTGCGCAACGTCGTGGTCGCCAACGTGGTGGGCGTGTTGTGGGCCGGCGCCCTGTTCGCCTGGTTCTTCATTTCCGCGCTGTACCTGCAGCGCGTGCTGGGCTACGACGCCATGGGTATCGGCCTGGCCTTCCTGCCGGCCAATCTCATCATGGCGGTACTTTCGCTGGGCTTGTCGGCGCGGCTGGTCATACGCTTCGGCGTGCGCGGGCCGCTGACCGCGGGACTGCTGATGGCGGCGGCCGGCCTGGCCTTGTTCAGCCACGCGCCCAGCGACGGCAGCTTTGCCCTGCACGTGCTGCCAGGCATGGTGTTGCTGGGCCTGGGTGCCGGTGTCGCGTTCAATCCCATGCTGCTGGCCGCGATGAGCGATGTCGCGCCCAGTGAATCGGGCCTGGCTTCGGGCGTCGTCAATACGGCGTTCATGATGGGTGGCTCGCTGGGACTGGCGGCACTGGCCAGCCTGGCGGCGTCACGCACCAGCGCCGCGACGGCCGCGGGCGTCGACGTGACGCAAGCCTTGAATCAGGGCTATCAAGCGGCTTTCATGGGGGGCACCCTGTGCGCGCTAGTGGCCGCCCTGCTTGCCGGATGGCTGCTGCGCACGCGGCTCACGGCGCAAGGCGAGCCGCAACCCGGGCAACAGATGCACTGAGTCTGCTGCATGAATAGATCAGAACCAGGGATCAGAACCAAGGATCAAAAGCAGAGATCAAAAGCAGAGATCAAAAGCAGGGATCAAACGCGCAAGATTCGCAGCCAGGCGTCAGCACTGACAAGCCCCGCGGGCATCACCCTTCCGAGATATCGAACAGCCGCCGGTGCTCACGCATGGCATAGCGGTCGGTCATTCCGGCGATGTAATCCGAGATGGCGCGGGCCTGCGTCGTCTCGTCATCACGGCGATAGTCCGGCGGCAGCAGGCGCGGATTGTCGAGAAAGGCGGTGAACAGCTCGCGCACGATACGGCGGGCCTTGGTCGTCATACGCACCACGCGAAAGTGGCGGTAAAGATTGTCGAACAGGAAGCGCTTGAGCACATCGGCTTCGGCGCGAATCGCGGCGGAAAAACCCGCCAGCGGCGGCGCGGCACGCACATCGTCCACCGAGGCGGGCGCGTGTTCCACGATGCGCGCGGCCGTGGTTTCGGTCAGGTCGACGATAAGGGTGTTGATCATGCGCCGTATGGTTTCGGCGATCTGGCGGCGCGAGGCCACCCCTGGGTATAGACGCAGGACTTCCGCGTAATGGCGCGCGAAGAGACTCACGTCCTGCAACTGCTCCAAGGTGATCAAGCCGGAGCGCAAGCCATCATCGACATCGTGATTGTTGTAGGCGATCTCGTCCGCCAGATTGGCCAGTTGCGCTTCCAGCGACGGCTGGCGCTTGAGCAGGAAACGTTCGCCGACATCGCCCAGTTGCCGCGCATGCGTGACCGAGCAATGCTTGAGTATGCCCTCGCGCGTCTCGAAGCACAGATTCAGCCCGTCGAAGGCGGCGTAGCGTTCTTCCAGCGCATCGACCACGCGCAGGCTCTGCAGATTGTGTTCGAAGCCGCCGGCGGCCGGCGCCAGTTCGCGCATGCAGGCGTTCAACTCATCCTGTCCGGCGTGGCCGAACGGCGTATGGCCCAGGTCGTGCGCCAGCGATATCGCCTCGGTCAGTTCCTCGTTCAAGCGCAGGCTGCGCGCCAGCGTGCGGGCGATCTGGGCCACTTCCAGGCTGTGCGTCAGCCGCGTGCGAAACAGATCGCCCTCGTGGTTGACGAACACCTGCGTCTTGTACTCCAGGCGCCGGAACGCGGTGCAATGGATGATGCGGTCGCGGTCGCGCTGGTAGTCGGTGCGATTGGTCGGCGGCGCTTCCGCATGCACGCGGCCCCGGCTATGTGCGGGATCGCAAGCGTAGGGGGCCAGCAGAGTGGGGGTCGACGTGGCCACTTCGCCGCCTGTCAGACCAAACCTGAGGCCACATCCGAGGCCACATCTGAGGTCACACCCGAGACCCCACCCGGGACGGGACCCGAAACCGGACCCACGGTGCGCGCCAGCACGCGTAGCACGGCGTCTTCAGGCGCCTTGCGCGTCAACGCTTCACCGATACGCGGCGTCAGGACGAAGCGGATTTCGCCGCCCTCGGCCTTCTTGTCGACCCGCATCAAATCCATCCACCGTTGCGCGCCCAGGTCCGGTGCCACCGTGGGACAGCCGATCGCCGCCACCAGGTCGCGCACGCGGCTCACGTCACCGGCCGGAAAGCCGGCCACTTCAGCCGACAGCTCCGCCGCTTGCACCATGCCGCAACCCACCGCTTCGCCATGCAGCCAGGCGCCGTAGCCCAAACCGGACTCGATGGCGTGGCCGAAGGTATGGCCCAGGTTGAGAATGGCGCGCAGGCCGCCCTCACGTTCATCCTGGCTCACCACCTGCGCTTTCAATTCGCATGACACCCGGATGGCATGGGCGATGGCGGCCGGCTCCAGGGCTCGCAAGGCACTGGCATTTTCCTCGCACCAGGCCCAGAAGACGGGATCGAGGATCATGCCGTACTTGATGACTTCCGCCAGCCCCGCCGACACTTCGCGCGCCGGCAGCGTGGCCAGCACGTCGGTGTCGATTTCCACCGCCACCGGCTGGTAGAACGCGCCGATCATGTTCTTGCCGAGCGGATGATTCACGCCGGTCTTGCCGCCCACGGACGAATCGACCTGCGCCAGCAGCGTGGTCGGCACCTGCACGAAGCGGATGCCGCGCATATAGACGGCCGCCGCGAACCCGGTCATGTCGCCGATGACGCCGCCGCCCAGCGCGACCAGCACGGAACGGCGGTCGAAGCCATTGGCCAGCAGCGCGTCGAAGACCTGGTTCAGTGTCTGCCAGTCCTTGTGCGCCTCGCCGTCCGGCAGCTCGATGCGCAGCACGCGGCGGCCGCTGCGGGCCAGCGCGCGCTCGGCGCGTTCGGCATACAGTGCGCCTACGGTGGGGTTGGTGACCACGCCGATGGCCGTGGCGTCCGCGGGGATGGACTCGTCCAGGGCGTCCAGACGGCCCGGGGCGATACGAATGGGGTAGCGTCCGCCAGGGACATCGACATCGACGACATTCATGCTTGCTTGATCTCGTAGGCTTGCAATTTGGGCACGAGCGACTTGACCAGGGAATAGACCGGCGTGCAGCCGGTTTCCACCGTCAGATGCGCGACCTCGCGATAAAGCGGCTCGCGTTTCTGCATCAGATCGCGCAGTGTGGCGCGGGGATCGGCGGTACGCAACAGTGGACGGTTGCGATCGCGCGAGGTACGACGGAACAATTCGTCCACGCTGGCACTAAGATAGACCACGACACCCTGCTCGCGCAGCAGCTTGCGGTTGCTTTCAGCCAGGATGGCCCCGCCGCCGGTAGCCAGCACGATGTTGCGGCGCGAGGCGCAGCGCTCCAGGGCGATCGACTCGCGCTTGCGGAAGCCTTCTTCGCCTTCGATCTCGAAAATGACCGGTACCCGCACGCCGCAGCGGGCTTCCAGTTCGTGGTCCAGATCGACGAATTCGCGGCCCAGCGCGCGCGCCAGGCCTCGCCCTATGGTCGTCTTGCCGGCGCCCATCATGCCGACCAGGAAAATCGGCAAGTCGTGCGGCAATGTCGCCCGCGGGCCAGGCAAGGGCTGGCAGGGGTCGTAAAGCAAACCGGACTCAGTGTCCGGGCAGGAGGCGGAGTCAGTGTCCGGGGCCGGATCCTCGTCCGGGCAGGCGGGTGGGATGACGTTCATGGTGAGTATTATCCCATTGGCAAGAGTTGTCCGCGCGCTACACTGAACCACGCTGTTACAGAAACCGACGTTCGCGCCAGGGCCCGGCCGCGAGTTGCCCTTAAAATCGCCGCGATGAGCAAGCCCCAGAACCCCTCCAAGAAAGACCAGCCCAGCCATAGCGGCTCTCCCTTCCTCCGTTTTTTCGTCAAACTCGGCATTTTCTGCCTGGGTCTGGGGTTATGCGGATTGCTGCTGGGTGGCATGGCCTTGGCACTGGCCTGGCCCAATCTGCCAGACCTGCACGCGATGACCGACTACCGGCCGCGCGTGCCGCTGCGCGTCTTTACGGCCGACAAGGTGCTGATTGGCGAATTCGGCGAAGAACGCCGCAATGTGCTGCGCTTCAACGAAATCCCCGACGTCATGAAGGCGGCGGTGCTGTCGGCTGAGGATGACCGCTTCTACCAGCACGGCGGCATCGACTGGACCGGCGTGGCGCGGGCCGGCCTGACCAACCTGGTCAATATGTCCAAGACGCAGGGCGCCAGCACCATCACCATGCAGGTGGCGCGTAACTTCTACCTGTCGTCGGAAAAAACCTATTCGCGCAAGTTCTACGAGCTGCTGCTGACGTTCAAGATCGAGTCCAGCCTGACCAAGGACCAGATTCTTGAGCTGTATATGAACCAGATCTACCTGGGTCATCGGGCCTACGGTTTCGCCGCGGCTTCGCGCACCTATTTCGGCAAGCCGCTGTCGGAAATCACGCCGTCCGAAGCCGCCATGCTGGCCGGCATTCCCAAGGCGCCGTCCCGCTTCAATCCGCTGTCCAACCTGCCCCGCGCGCAAATCCGCCAGCATTACGTGCTGGGCCGCATGCATAACCTGGGCTATCTGACCGACGCGGAATACCAGACGGCCATGAGCCAGCCCATCGTGCTGAAGTCGGCCGAAGGCACGCCGGCGGGCGGGTACTCGATCCACGGCGAATACGTCGCCGAACTGGCGCGCCAGCTCCTGTACGGGGTGTACCAGGACAACGTCTATTCGCGCGGCCTGAATATCTACACCACCGTGCAGTCCAAGGACCAGGAATCGGCCTACCGCGCGGTGCGCGAGGGCGTGCTGGACTACACCCGCCGCGCCCCCTATCCCGGCCCTGAAGACCAGCTCGACATGCCCGCGGGCGTGGAGAACAACCCCGCCCAGATGGATGAGTTCCTGGACGGCGTGCTGGACAAGTACACCGACAGCGGCGACCTGCTGGTGGCGGTGGTGCTGTCGGCCAGCCCCAACGAGATCCGCCTGGTGCGCAGCTCGCGCGAAGTCATCTCCATCACGGACAAGAAGGCGCTGGGCGTGGTGGCACGGGCGCTCAATGACAAGGCCAAGCCGGAACTGCGCATCAAGCGCGGCTCCGTGGTCTATATCCACAAGCTGCCCGATAACAGCTGGGAAGTCATCAACATGCCGTCGGTGCAGGCGGCCTTCGTGTCGCTGTCGCCCCAGGACGGCGCCATCCGCGCCATGGTCGGCGGGTTCGATTTCTACCGAGGCAACTTCAACCGCGTCACCCAGGCCTGGCGCCAGCCGGGTTCGAACATCAAGCCCTTCGTGTATGCCGCCTCGCTGGAGCGCGGCCTGACGCCGGCCACCCAGATCTCGGACCAACCCTTCGAGCTGAGCGCGGCGCAGACCGGCTCCAAGGCCTGGAGCCCGAAGAACTACGGCAACCAGTACGAACCCATGCTGACCATGCGCCAGGGCCTGTACAAGTCCAAGAACATGGTGTCCATCCGCATCTTGCAGGCAATCGGCCCCCAATATGCACAGGACTACCTGACCCGCTTCGGTTTCGACAAGTCGCGCCAGCCCGCAGTGCTGCCGCTGGCCCTTGGCGCGGGTTCGGTGACGCCGCTGCAATTGGCCGGCGCCTATTCCGTGTTCGCCAATGGCGGCTATCGCATCACGCCTTATCTGATCGACAAGGTCACGGACAGCAGCGGCAAGGTCGTCATGCAGTCCAAGCCCGTGGTGGCCGGCGATTCGGCCGCGCGCGCCATCGACCCGCGTACCGCCTTCGTGATGGACGACATGCTGCGCGGCGTGGCCACCTACGGCACGGCGGCGCGGGCTCGTGCCGTCCTCAAGCGCAACGACATCGCCGGCAAGACCGGTACCACCAACGAATCGGTGGATGCCTGGTTCTCGGGTTATACGCCCAGTCTGGTAGCGACGGCCTGGCTGGGCTACGACCAGCCCAAGTCGCTGGGCTCGCGCGAAACCGGCGGCGGCGTGGCCCTGCCGATCTGGCTCAGCTATATGGGCGACGTGCTCAAGGGCGTGCCGGAGCAGAAGCAGCGTCCGAAGCCGGACGGCCTGTTGACTGAAAACGGCGAATACTATTTCTCGGAATTCCCGCCCGGCCAGGCGGTGGCGCGGTTGGGCCTGCCCCAGGGCGACTCCCTGGGCGAGTTCCTGAACGCGCTGAATGCGTCCTCGAACGACGGCGACGGCTTCAACAATGCGCAGGGCAAACCGATGGGCACGACGTTCGGCGAGGGTTCGACGCTGCGTTAGCAGCGTCGATTCCGGTCAGGCTGCTGCGTTAGCGGCATCGATTCCGGTCAGGCTGCGTTAGCGGCATCGATTCCGGTCGCGGGCTGCGTCAGATCTTCACCGTCACCGGTACGCCGGCCGCGTCCGAACAGATCTGCGACAGGGCATCGGCCAGGCCGGGGCCGCCGCGGGTATCGTTCCAGTGCTTGCCGTCGTAGCGGTAATGGAAGCCGCCGCTACGCGCGGCGACCCACACTTCCTGCATGGCGGCCTGGCTGTTGACGACGACGTGGGTGTCGTCCTCGAAAACCAGGGTCAGCACATTGCCGCTTCGATTGGCCTCGATGTCCACATCCAGCGAAGCCGCCCAGTCGTCAGCCTGGCTTTCGAGAGAGTCGAGCACCTGTTCGACCAATGCAAGAAATTCGGTTTCGTTCATAATCCCAACCTGCATGAATTTCGGAGTTCCCAGTGTCCCATATGGCAACCAGCCGCAGGGTTCTACGCATTGTAGCCACGCTGGCCACCGGCGCCTGGCTGGCGGGCTGCGGCTACAAGGGTCCGCTTTATCTGCCCACCGCCGGTAGCCAGGAGCAGGCCAAGCCGCCCGTGGGCGTGCGTCCGGCCCCGTTGCCGCCGACCATCCCCGGCAGCGCAACCAACGTCCGGATCATCCCAGCCCTTCCCACCCTTCCGTCGACCGGCTCACAACGATGACTGATTCCCTTCCCCGGCGGGCCCAACCGGCCGGCTACCCCCATTTCCACGTCAAGGACGGTTCCCTGTACGCCGAAGACGTGCCGCTGCAAGTGCTGGCCGACCGCCTGGGCACGCCGCTGTACGTCTACAGCCGCGCCGCCCTGCATGCCGCCTGGGAGTCCTATCGCAGCGCCATCGCGGGCCGCGACGTGTTGATCTGCTACGGCATGAAGGCCAATTCCAATCTGGCGGTGCTCAAGGAATTCGCGCGGCTGGGGGCCGGCTTCGACATCGTGTCGGGCGGTGAGCTCAAGCGGGTCCTGACCGTGGGCGCCGATCCCGCCAAGGTGGTCTTTTCCGGCGTGGGCAAGCAAGCCTGGGAGATGCAGGCCGCTCTGGAAGCGGGCGTCAAATGCTTCAACGTCGAGTCCGAAGCCGAACTGCACCTGCTTTCCGATGTCGCGGTGTCGATCGGCAAGAAGGCGCCGGTGTCGCTGCGTGTCAATCCGGATGTGGACGCGGGCACCCACCCCTACATTTCCACCGGCCTGAAGGAAAACAAGTTCGGCATCGCCATCGAGAACGCGCTCGAGGCCTATCGCACGGCGGCCGGCCTGCCGGGCCTGCACGTCGTTGGCGTGGATTGCCACATCGGCTCGCAGATCACCGAAGTCAGTCCCTACCTGGATGCCCTGGACAAGCTGCTCAACCTGATCGATGCGCTCGCCGAAGCCGGCATCGCCATCGAGCATCTGGACCTGGGCGGCGGCTTGGGCATCACTTATGTGGACGAGACCCCCCTGTCGCCCAAGGCGCTGCTGGACCAGGTTTTCGCCAAGCTGCAAGCGCGCAAGCTGGCGCATCTGAAGCTGGTGATGGAACCGGGCCGCTCGCTGGTGGGCAATGCCGGTGTGCTGCTGACCACGGTGCAGTTCCTCAAGCCCGGCGAGACGCACAATTTCGCCATCGTCGACGCCGCCATGAACGACCTGTTGCGCCCCACGCTCTACGACGCCTGGCACGGCGTGGTGCCGCTGCATCAGCGCAAGGGCGATGCGGTGGAGTACGACGTCGTCGGCCCGGTCTGCGAAAGCGGTGACTGGCTGGCCCGCAAGCGTCCGCTGGTGGTGGAACAAGGTGACGTGCTGGCCGTGGAGTCGGCCGGCGCCTACGGCATGGTCATGGCCAGCAACTACAACACCCGGCCGCGCGCCGCCGAGGTGATGGTGGACGGCGCGGAGTACCACGTCATCCGCAAGCGCGAATCGGTGGAAGACCTGCTGCGTGGGGAATCGACGCTGCCCTGAGAGGCGGCGTGGGTACACCGGCGGCCGACGCCAGGGCCTGGACCGGCCGCGCGGCCTTCGGTATCCGCGGCCAGGCAAACGCTTGCTGAAAAAAACGCCAAAGTTGAATTCAACTTTGGCGTTTTTCTTGTAGAGGCCTTTTTATATGGCCTTTTTTCATGGGCTTTTCTATATAGGCCTTTTTTTCATAGGGGCCATTTACATGAGCCTCATAGGAACCGCGCGGGCCTCTCCCCCTACAGCTGCCCGTAGGAATGCAGCCCGGACAGGAACATGTTCACGCCCAGGAAGGCGAAGCTGGTGACCACCAGGCCGATCAGCGCCCAGTAGGCCGCCATGACACCGCGCAAGCCCTTGATCAGGCGCATGTGCAGCCATGCCGCGTAGTTGAGCCACACGATGAGCGCCCAGGTTTCCTTGGGATCCCACTGCCAATAGGCACCCCAGGCATCGGCCGCCCACAGTGCGCCCAGCACGGTCGCCACGGTGAAGAACGCGAAGCCGATGGTGATGGCGCGGTACATGATGTCGTCGAGTACCTCCAGCGAAGGCAGTGCCGCCGCGATACGGCGCCGGCCCAGCAGGATGGCGGAGACGATCAGGATGCCGATGCCGAAATACTCCATCCACACAGGCGACAGCTCCTTGGTGCGGAAGATCATGGGCTCCGCGCACAGCAGCGCGCCCACCAGCAGCAGCGGCGACATCTTCAGCCAGGATGTGGTGTTCGCGTGTTCCTTGATCAGGTAGGCGAAACCCACCATCGCCGCCAGCGAGAACGTGCCGTAGCCGATGAAGTTGGCCGGCACATGCAGCTTCATCCACCAGCTTTTCAATGCCGGTACCAGCGGCTGGATCTGCGCGGCGTCGCGCGTGAAGGCGTACCACAGCAGGAACATCACCGCGGAGGAGATCACCAGCAGCACGAAGCCGCCCAGCGCCCGCGTGTTGTAGCGGCGCTCGTAATACAGATAGAACAGCGCGGTGATCAGCGAAAACAGCACGAAGACTTCGTACAGATTGCTGACCGGAATATGGCCCAGGTCCGGCCCCATCATGTGGCCTTCACGCCAGCGCACCAGCATGCCGGTGAGGCCGGCGAACACCGCGCCCCAGGTCAGCGCGCTGCCCAGCCAGGCGGCTGTCGGGCTGAACAGCCCGACCCAATAACAGGCCGTGGCCAGCACGAACAGCGCCGACATCCACAGGATGGCCGATTGCGAGGACAGCAGATACTTCAGGAAGAACACCTGCTCCGCGCGGTTCAGGTCGGTGCCGTACAGCATGATGGCCAGGCCGCTGGCCAGCGCGGCGGCAATCATCAGGCGGCGTAGCGGCCGCCACAACCACCCCATCCAGGTCAGCACCGGCACGGCGCCACAGAGAATGATCTTCTCGTAATAGTCCATCGAACCGGCGAAGCGCGTCAGGGCATAGCCCGCGCCCACCGCCAGCAGCAGAAAGAAGACGGCATCGGTCCAGTCGGGACGTCCGCGCTGGATGCGGCCGTCGCCGCTTTCGGAAATATCTTCCTGCCAAAGATCCGGGGCAGAGGTGGAAATGGTGGAATCTGACATGGGGGCCTCACTGCTTCAGGCGCAGCAGCGCCTGCTTGAATCGTTCGAACTCACGCTGGAAATCGAGGGTGCGTCGCTGCGACGTCATGGCAGCCTGCACGCTGCTGCCGGATTCACCTTCGGGCGTAATCCACACCCAGACGCGGCGGTCGCGGATGTAGAACATGCTGAACACACCAAGAATCAACAACAGGCAGCCCAGGTAGACCGCCTTCTTGCCGGGCGTGCGGCTGACCTGGAACACGCTGGCCTGCACCTGCTTGAAATCGGCCAGCGTGAAAAACACGGGCGAGGGATACAAGGCCAGGTCCGACAAGGCGGCCACCGCCACGCGCGACCATACGGCCGCCTGGGCGCCCTCTTCACCGCTCGCGGCCAGCGCCGGCAGGCCGGCGCGCTCGCGTTCGATGCCACGCAACTCCGCCACGCTGGAACCGATCAGGCGCACGACGATGTCGGCGGCGCGCTCCAGATCGGCGGGCTGCGTATTGCTTTGCAGGAAGGCCGCCACGGCCTGCAGGCCGCCTTCGGAAAACGTCTGCAAGGCGCGCTCGGCGGCCGCTTGCAGCGGCTGCTTGTCCACCCCCTGCGGCGCGTTCTTGTCGGCGAAACGTTGCGCCGCTTCCTTGCGTGCCTGCGGATCGGCCAGCAGCGCGCGCAAGCGCATGAACTCCGCCACGCTGTTGTCGGCATCGACCGGCAGGCGAGCGTAGCGATAGGGCTCGCTGGCGTTGCTGCGCACGCCGGTCAGGAACACCGGGGTGCCGTCCAGTACCACCGGCAGCATGTAATTGCGGAACTCGTGCGACTGGCCACTGGCATCGACCAGACGGAATTCGACGGCGGGACCGACATTGCGCAGATTGTCGTTCTTCTTGCCTGCCGCGCTGCCGGCCACCGAGGCCACGTCCTGCGAAAAATTGGTCGCCGGCTTGGGCGTGCCGCCGGACAGATCTTCCACGTTGATGGGCCGCAGCGCGGTCACGTTCACGCGCACATCGTGCAGGGATGGCGGGGCGTCCTTGCCCGCATCCGACGTCTTGCCCACCGTGCCGTCCAGCAGGAAGGGCGTGGCGTCGGTGCCGCGCAACGGGTAGCCGCGCAATTGCACGGTGCTGCCGCCGTCGTCGAAGCTGGACTGATAAACCGTCACGCCCTTGTAGCGCAGCGGTTCATTGACTTCGATGGTCTGGTCGAAGGTCTTGCCGGTGTCGGGATCCTGGACTTCCACCTCGCTGGCGAAGCGGCTGGGCATGCCGGTGGAGTAGTAATCGATGGCGAATTTCTTCAGCGTCAGCGTGAACGGGATGGGCTGCACCAGGGCGCCGTCGTTGACCATCACCACCGCGCTGTTGGCACGCCCGCCCTCCGGCACCAGCATGCTCGAACGGAAACTGGGATTGGCGAGTGACAGCCGGCCGCTGTCGGGCACCTGGCTGATCAGCATGTTGTCGAAAATGGGATGCTTGCCACCCAGCCACACTTGCAACCGTATGGGCAGCTCGCTATCGAGCAGCCCGCCGATACAGATCACGATCATGGCGGTATGCGCCAGGATGTAGCCCAGGCGATTGGCGCTGCCTTTCTTCGCCGCCAGCAATACCGCGCCATTGTCCTGGCGCTCGCGCACGGCATAGCCCAGGTGCTTGAGCAATTTGCGCACGGCGTCGGTGGCGGCGGGCACGGACGCGGCGCTGTCGAACTCGGCCCGCTGCGGGAAGGCGCGCAGGCTGGACGCGCGGACATAGTCGCGGAAAGAGACCGCGTCGCGCAGCATCTTCGGCGCATTGCGGATCAGACAGACCGAGGTGGAGGCCACCAGGAAAGTCATGATCAACAGGAACCACCAGCTGTTATAGATGTGCCAGATGGAGAATTTATCGAACAGCTCGAACCAGAAAGGACCGAACTGATCGATGTATTGTGAAGACGCGCGGTTCTGCTCGAGCACGGTGCCGATGGTGCTGGCCACGCAGATGAACATCAGCAGGCTGACAGCGAAACGCATCGAGCCCAGCAGCTCGAAGAATTCGCCCGGTATGCGGCGCAGGGTAAAGCGGGAAGATGCGGAGGTCTGATTCATAAAGCAAAAGGGGGGACCGGATATGCCGGCAACCCCCCTTCGATAGACAGCAGACGCCCGGACATGGTTCGGGCGCTTTGATATTTATTTAACGCAAGCCAGCCGCGTAGTCCGACACCGCCTGAATCTCGGCATCCGACATGCGATCGGCAATCGTGTGCATCGGGTCGCTATTCTTGCGATCACCGCTGCGGAACAGCTTCAGCTGCTCTTCGATGTAACTCGGGAACTGCCCCGACAAACGCGGATACTGCGCTGGTATCCCGGCACCGTTGGGGCTATGGCAAGACGCGCAAGCCGGTACATTACGCTCCGGCAGGCCGCCGCGCCAGATCTTTTGGCCCAACTCCACCAACTCTTTGTGACCAGCTGTCGCGGGTTCCTTGAGCGGCTGCTGCGCCAGGTAGAGGGCGATATTGGCCATGTCCTGGGGCGTCAGCGGCGCCACGTTGGCGGTCATGACGGTGGGATTGCCACCGCTGCCGTTGCGCGCCGGCGCCTTGGCGCCTTCCGCCAGCTTGAAATCCGCCAGCTGCTTGGCCAGGTATTCGTGCGGCTGGCCCGCCAGATTGGGGTTCGCCGGGATGGTGCTGCTGCCCCCGGCGCCGTGACAGGCCACACAGGCCGTGATGTTACGAGCGGCGTCGCCTTGCTCGTAAAGCTGCCCGCCTTTGGCCGCATCGGGCTTGGTTGGCCCCGGTGGCGCGTCAGCTGCCAGACAGGAAGTTGAAACTACGAAAGCGCCAAGCATCAGCGCCGCTACTGACATTCGGGACTGCACACGCTTCATGTGTAAACCTCGATGATCGCAGCTTTATTCGTAACGATTCTTAGTCGTTACTTGAGCTATGTTTGCCATTCACCAGCCCTGCCGGAATTCCGGGCACCGGTAATCGAACATATGCAGCGAATACTGTCCGAGGAGCCAGAACCGCGCCGGGCGTGGAGCCACCCTTGCAAACGGGCGATTATACAATAGGGTTCGCAACCAACCGTTTCCACCGATATCGTGTCACTCCTCCATCGCGCCTCCTTCTTCGTCTCGGCAGCCCGCCTGGACCAACTTCCGCCCCCCGGCGCGCCGGAGGTCTGTTTCGTCGGACGCTCCAATTCCGGCAAGTCGACGGCCATCAATGTCCTTACCAATCAGCGCCGCCTGGCCTTCTCCAGCAAGACGCCAGGGCGCACGCGGCTGATCAATATGTTCGGCCTGCCCGATCCCCTGGATCCGGAGCACCCGATCGGCTACCTGGTCGACTTGCCGGGATACGGCTATGCCGCCATCAACAAGGCCGAACGCGAAAAATGGGCCGAAGTGCTGGGCGGCTACCTGGCCACCCGGCAGTCGCTGGTCGGCGTGGTGCTGCTGGTCGACATCCGGCGCGGCGTCACCGAACTCGACCGGCGCCTGGTCGACTTCATCGCGCCGACGGGCCGGCCCGTGCTGGCCTTGCTCACCAAGGCCGACAAGCTGCCTTATGGCCAGCGCATGCGTACCGTGTTCGCGGTCAAGAAAGACCTGGCCGATATCGGCGCCTTGAGCACCGTGCCCTTCTCCGCGCTGGAACGGCTTGGCCTGGAAGAAGCCGGCGAACATATCGCCAACTGGATCTCCCCCAAGGTAGTGCCATGAACCACCACATCATCTCCGCTCAATTCCCCGCCGCCCGCCCGCGCCGCCTGCGCCGCGACGACTTCACCCGACGCCTGGTGCGCGAGAACACGCTCACCGCCAACGATCTGATCTATCCGGTGTTCGTGGCCGACGGCCAGGGCCTGCAACAGGCCGTGCCCTCGCTGCCGGGCGTGGTGCGCTATTCGCTGGACACCTTGCTGCCGGTCGCCGAGCAATGCGTGCAATTGGGCATTCCCGTGATGGCACTGTTCCCGGTGATCGATCCGTCGCTGAAGACGCCGGACGGCATCGAGGCCACCAATCCCGACGGCCTGGTGCCGCGCGTGGTGGGTGAGTTGAAGAAGCGCTTTCCGGAACTGGGCGTGCTGACCGACGTGGCGCTGGATCCCTACACCAGCCATGGCCAGGATGGCCTGATCGACGACGACGGCTATGTGATCAATGAGCCCACCGTTGAGATCCTGGTCAAGCAGGCCCTGGTGCAGGCACATGCCGGCGTCGACATCGTCGCGCCCAGCGACATGATGGACGGCCGCATTGGCGCGATCCGCCAGGCCCTGGAAGGCGCCGATCATATTCATACCCGCATCATGGCCTACTCGGCCAAGTATGCCAGCGCGTTCTACGGTCCCTTCCGTGATGCGGTGGGTTCGGCGTCCAATCTGGGCAAGTCGAACAAGTCCGCGTATCAGATGGACCCAGGCAATATCGATGAGGCCCTGCGCGAAGTGGCCGGCGATCTGGCCGAAGGCGCGGACATGGTGATGGTCAAGCCCGGCATGCCTTATCTGGACGTGCTGCGGCGCGTGAAGGATGCGTTCCGGGTGCCTACCTTCGTGTATCAGGTAAGCGGGGAATACGCCATGATCAAGGCGGCCGCCAACAATGGCTGGCTGGATCACGACAAGGTCATGATGGAATCCCTGCTGGGCTTCAAGCGCGCGGGCGCCGACGGCATCCTGACCTACTTCGCTATCGATGCGGCGAAGAAGTTGAAGGAACTCTGAGTTTGCATGGACGCCGGGTGCACCGGCGGAGCGTTTGTTTCATGGCCCACCGTAAGGTGGGCCATATTTTGTCGAATGGGAATCGACGCGGCGCGCGGAGCGGATCAACCGCGCAGCAGGGGCAGCAGTGTATCCCCCTGGCGCTTGATCTCTTGCAGATAGGGCGTATCCGACAGGATGAAGTGGCGGATGCCCAGCGCCTGGTATTTGCGCAAGGAACTGGCCACTTCCTGCGCCGAACCCACCAGCCAGGTCGTGCCCGCGCCGCCGCCACCGTAGCGTCCCGGCGCGGTGTACAGATTGTCATCCAGCACATCGCCGCGCGCCTGCAGATCCAGCAGGCGCTTCTGGCCTTCGGCCACGAACGTACGGCCATGGTCGTTCCAGCCGGCGCCCTGGGTCGCGGCCATCCTGGCCACCTTGGCCTCGGCATCGGCCCAGGCCTCCGCCGATGTCTCGCGCACCACGGTCGTGATGCGTAGGCCGAACTCCAGGGGCGCGTGTGCGCGCCCCAGATCACTGGTCAGTGCCTTGAGACGTTCAATGCGCGCCTGCACATCGGCCAAGGGCTCGCCCCAGAACAGCTGCACGTCGGCCTCGGTGGCCGCCACGCGTTCAGCCGCCGGCGATGCCCCGCCGAAATACAGCCTGGGATGAGGACGTCCCGCACGCGCCTGGATGCGCGGCACCACGGTGGAATCGGTGACCTGGAAGTGTTCGCCCTTGTAGGTGACGTTCTCCTCGGTCCAGAGTTTGCGCACCAGCTGCATGAACTCACGGGTGCGCGCATAGCGATGCGCCTGGTCGCCTTCGCTGTCGCCATAGGCGGCCAGCTTGTCCTGCCCGGACACGATGTTGATGCGCAGGCGGCCATTGCTCAAGTGATCCAGCGTCGCCGCCGCGGAAGCGAACTGCGCCGGCTGCCAATAGCCCGGACGGATGGCGATGAGGGGATTGAAGCGCTCGGTGCGGGCCGCCAGCGCGGTGCCGACCGTGAACGTATCGGGGCGGCCCCAGCCGGTGCCGATCAAGGCACCCTGCCAACCATGTTCCTCCAGCGCCTTGGCGTGGCTGGTCAGCGTGTCCAGGCTGTTGTGGTCGACGACAGCTTCGTCGCCGCGATGGCCGGCATACACCTGGTTGGGGATGTACCAAAGGAATTCGGGATTCGTGCTGCTCATGCGGTGCCTTGCAGTCTTGTGTGGCATCCGGCAATCCGGACGGATGCAAAAGCATGCCCGATCACGCACGCGCGGTCGAAGAACAATCCCGCAGGTCTTTATTTCCGCAAGCTATTAAAAGTCGCCGTCCCTGGGTTGGGACGTCCCGAATCCAGACGCCATGTGGGCACGAGCGGAGCGAATCACCGCGCCGCGACGGCGTCCAGCGCACGGCCAAAACGGGTCGCGTCCTGGAAGCCGATCACCCGCGCTTGGGGCAATTCCCTGCCTTGGGCATCGAAGAACATGATGCCCGGCGGGCCGAACAGCTTGAAGCGCTTGAGCAGCGCGCGGTCGTCGGTGTTGTTGGCCGTGACATCGGCACGCAGCAGAAGCATGCCGTTCATGCGGGCCGCCACGGCGGGATCGGTAAAGGTGAACTTTTCCATCTCGCGGCAGGACACGCACCAGTCGGCATAGAAATCGAGCATGACGGGACGGTTGGTGGTGGCGACCCGGCTTTCCAGTTCAGCCAGGGTGCGGACGCGCTCGAAAACCGGTTCAGAGGCCCCTGCAAGGCCGCCTGGCGCGCCGTTGGCAGCACCCCCTGCCCCAGCCCCTGCGCCATCGCCGCGCGCCGCCAGATGGGACAAGGGCTGCAATACGTCCCGCCCACCGCTGGCCGCGCCGACGAGTTGCGCGACCGCGACCAAGGCCAGCAGCAATCCGACGCCCTTACCGAACATACGGCCGGCACCGGCATTGGGCCCCAGGGCCTCGAACGCCCGCAACATGACAGCGCCGACGATGGCCAGGAAGGCCCAGCCCACCATTTGCACGGCGGCCGGCACGATGGGCACCACCATCCACCAGGCGGTGGCCAGCAGCAGCACGCCGAAGAAGCGCTTGACGCCGTCCATCCAGGCGCCGGCCTTGGGCAGCAGCGTCCCCGCGGAGGCGCCGACGATCAGCAGCGGCACACCCATGCCCCAGGCCAAGGCGAACAGGGCCGAGCCGCCCAGCACCACATCGCCGGTCTGCGAGATGTACAGCAAGGCGCCCGCCAATGGGGCCGCCACGCAGGGGCCGACGATCAGGGCGGAGATGGCCCCCATCAGCACGGCGCCGGTGGCGCGGCCACCCGGGATCCGGCTGGCGCGGTCGCTCATGCGGGCCTGCACGGAGGCAGGCATCTGGAAGGTGTAGACGTCGAACATCGGCAGCGCCAGCAAGGCCAGCAGCAGCGCGAACAGCGTCAGCACCCAAGGGGTCTGCAGCCACGCAGCCAGGCCGGCGCCGCTGAGGCCGGCGGCGACACCCAGGATGGTGTAGACGACGGACATGCCCAGTACATAGGCGGCGGCCAGGCCCAGGCCGGTCCCGCGCGACGGCGGGGTGGCCGATCGACCGATGACGATGGTCGACAGGATCGGAATCATGGGCAGCACGCAAGGCGTCAGCGACAGCAGCAGGCCCAGCAGCAGGAAGGCGCCGGCCGTTTTCAGCCATCCCATGCCGGCGATGGCGCTGGCCAGGCCAACGTCGTCGCTGCCCGTCAGCGCGGAGAAACCGGCGTTGGCGGTCCCAGCCCCGGCCGCGGCCGGGCGGGTGGCATTGACGTTGGAGCTGGCGGTCCCGTTGGGGTTGCTGTTGCTGTTGCCGTTGCCGGGCGCATTGGCACCGGTGTCAGTCGGCGTTGCGGAAGCACTGGACGAAGATTGTGCCAATGCTGGCCCGTTGCCGGCCGCGCCGGGCGGCATATCGATCCGCGGCGCCTGCGCCAGGCCGGACTGCCTGGCCAGCCCTGGCCGCGTTGCATCCGGGGCCACGCTGACGCCAGGCGCGGCTTCGGCCAGCTGACCCACGGCACCAGCACCGCCCCCGGCGCTATCGCCGCCGGGAAAGCCACTGGAATAGCCCCACACCGGCGGGCCGGCAACCTGGTAGCCGCCATTGATCGGCCGCAGCTTGATGCGGTTCTCCATCGGCGGATAGCAGATCCCCGCTTCCGCACAGCCCTGTCCCACGACCACCAGGGTCACATCGCCCGGCTGCCCGCCGGCGGGATGAATGGGAATGTCGATGCGGAGCGGCTGGTGATAGACCTCCATGTTCTTGTCAAAGGTCGGATCGTATTTCACGTCCCCCGCAGGCAAGCGGGCCTGGCCCAGCGTTGCCCCACCTTGTGGATCGAGCGCGAAACCGAAGCGCTCGCGGTACATGTAATAGCCCTTGGGTACCTTGAATTCGACCCGTACGGTATTCGGATCGGCCATGGCCGCGATAGCGGGGAAAGCCTTTTCGGGTGGCAGGAAATCTTCCTCGGCCCGGCTGATGCCCGGCCAAGCCAGTACCGTCAGCAGGCACAGGAAAGCGAACAACCATCCTGTCCACGCCCTATGCGATACCGGTTCGGCGCCTGCAGGCGTGCAGCCCATCATGAACGGGGCCGAGGCCGGCATCGCACCGTCTTCCCACGTGGGCATCGCCACCGCGACTGCTGACTTTCCGTGCATCGACTACGTCCTTGTTCTCAAGCCGCCGGCGTAGTGCCGGACGTCTGCTCCCGCACCCAGTTCAGATACGCGGGCGCGCCGCCGATGACAGGCACGGCCACCACTTCGGGCACTTCATACGGGTGCTGGCGGGTAATCGACTCGACCAGCGCATCGAGCCTGCCGGCCGTGGTCTTGAAGCACATCGGCACCTCTTCGGCGCCTTCGACGACACCCTGCCAGGTATAGATGGACAGCATCGGCGCGCCGAGGTTCACGCAAGCGGCCAGGCCCTCTTCCACCACGACGTGCGCGATGCGCTTGGCCAGCAGCAGGTCGGGCGCGCTGCTGAACACCATCACGATATCGTCTTGCTGCGACATGTCAGTCTCCCAAGGCACACAGGCAGGACCTGCACGCTGGGATTTTATCCCGCGCCGGGAAGCTTCCCCACGGCCGGAAAAACAAAAGGCGAACCCGAAGGTTCGCCTTTCGTCCCTAAAGCCTGCTGATTACTCAGCGGACTTGTCGGCTTCGGTTTCCGTAACTTCCGGACGGTCAACCAGCTCCATGAAAGCCATGGGCGCGTTGTCGCCTTGACGGAAACCCATCTTCAACACACGGGTATAGCCGCCGTTGCGGGCAGCATAACGGGGGCCGATTTCCGCGAACAGCTTGACCACGGCATCGCGATCGCGCAGACGGGCAAAAGCCAGACGCTTGTTCGCGAGAGTGGGGTTCTTACCCAGCGTGATCAGGGGTTCGACGATGCGGCGCAATTCTTTCGCCTTCGGCAGCGTGGTCTTGATCGCTTCGTGGGTGAGCAGCGAAACGGCCATGTTGCGGAACATGGCAAGACGGTGACTGCTGGTGCGGTTGAGCTTACGCAAGCCATTACCGTGACGCATGATGATTTCCTTTGAATCTAAAAGACGGCGTTGCCGCCATCGGGTTATCCGGCTCTTCTATCGGCCCGAAAATTCAGGCCGCGGTCCGGTGGAATCGATTGCGGCCACCACCCATGCGGCGGCCGCGTAAAACCAACAACTTTAACGATCAGGGGCGCTCGAGGCCCAGGGGCGGCCAGTTTTCCAGCTTCATGCCCAGGGTCAGGCCACGTGCGGCCAGCACTTCCTTGATCTCGTTGAGCGACTTGCGGCCCAGGTTCGGGGTCTTCAGCAGCTCGTTTTCGGTACGCTGGATCAGGTCGCCGATGTAGTAGATGTTTTCGGCCTTCAGGCAGTTCGCCGAACGCACCGTCAGCTCCAGATCGTCGACCGGGCGCAGCAGCACCGGATCGATCTGCGGCGCGCCGCGCACCGGCGCTTCGTACGAATCGCCAGCGCCTTCCAGCGCGGCGAAGACGGAGATCTGGTCCATCAGGATGCGAGCCGACTGGCGCACCGCTTCCTCGGGCGAGATCACGCCGTTGGTTTCGATGTCCAGCACCAGCTTGTCCAGGTCGGTACGCTGTTCCACACGGGCGCTTTCGACAGCGTAGCTGACGCGGCGGACCGGGCTGAACGACGCGTCCAGAATGATGCGGCCGATGGTGTGGGTGCGGTCTTCCGACAGCGCGCGCACGTTGCCGGGCACATAGCCACGGCCCTTCTCGACCTTGATCTGCATTTCCAGCTTGCCGGCTTCCGTCAGATTGCAGATGACGTGGCCGGGATTGACGATCTCGACGTCGTGCGGCAGCTCGATGTCGCTGGCCAGCACCGTGCCGGCGCCGGTCTTGCGCAGCACCAGGGTGACTTCGTCACGATTGTGCAGCTTGAAGACCACGCCCTTGAGGTTCAGCAGGATGTCGACGACATCTTCGCGCACACCGGGAATGGTCGAATATTCGTGCACCACACCGGTCATCTGCACTTCGGTCGGCGCGTAGCCGGTCATCGAAGACAACAGAATGCGGCGCAGGGCGTTGCCCAGCGTGTGGCCGTAACCGCGCTCGAACGGCTCCATGACGATCTTGGCGTGATGGGTGCCGACCGGTTCGACTTCGATGGAACGCGGCTTCAGAAAACCTTGAGTGGACATGTACTGAGTTCCTTTTCAATACCCTCGGCTCGTTACACCGATAAGGCTGATGGAAGTAGATGAAAAAACGGCACAAACCCGCCACGCCTTTTGACAAGCGTCGCGGGTATCGTGCGGGTACTGCGCAAGCATGGCGTCCCGGGCAGCGTCGCCGCGCCCGGACTTCCAACAGGTGCCTGCCGAAGACCGGCAGGCACCGTCTGGATTAACGCGAATACAGTTCCACGACCATGGATTCGTTGATGTCGCGAGCGACGTCAGCGCGATCCGGGGCCTGCTTGAAGACACCGCTCAGCTTGGTGGTGTCGACTTCAACCCACTGGGGGATGCCGATGCTGGTGGCCAGATCGAGCGATTCCTTGATACGGCCTTGCTTCTTGGCCTTCTCGCGAACCGAGATCACGTCGCCGGCCTTGACCAGGATCGAAGCGATGTCAGCGGTGTGGCCGTTCAGCTCGATGGCACGGTGGCTCACCAGCTGACGCGCTTCCGCGCGGGTCGAGCCGAAGCCCATACGGTACACAACGTTGTCCAGACGCGATTCGAGCAACTGGATCAGCTTTTCGCCGGTGTTGCCACGCAGGCGGTCGGCTTCGGTGAAGTACTTGCGGAACTGCTTTTCCAGCACGCCGTACATACGCTTCAGCTTCTGCTTTTCACGCAGCTGCAGACCGTAGTCAGACGTACGGGCACCCGAAGTGCGGCCATGCTGGCCGGGCTTGGAATCCAGTTTGCACTTGGAATCCAGCGAACGGCGGGCGCTCTTCAGGAACAGATCGGTACCCTCGCGACGCGAGAGCTTGCACTTGGGTCCAATGTAACGGGCCATGTGATTTCCTTAGATACGACGACGCTTGGGCGGACGGCAGCCGTTATGCGGGACGGGCGTGATATCAGCGATGCTCGAGATCTTGATACCCAGCGCGTTCAGCGCACGGACAGACGACTCACGGCCGGGGCCGGGTCCCTTGATGCGCACTTCCAAGGTCTTGATGCCATATTCCAGCGCCACGCGACCGGCCGTTTCGGCAGCCACCTGGGCCGCGAACGGAGTCGACTTGCGCGAGCCCTTGAAACCTGCGCCACCCGAGGTCGCCCAGGACAAAGCATTGCCCTGACGGTCGGTGATGGTGATGATGGTGTTGTTGAAGGACGCGTGAACGTGCGCGATGCCGTCCGATACGTTCTTCTTGACCTTTTTGCGCACGCGCGAAGCGCCGCTGGTGGAAGCTTTCGCCATAATCCAGTTCCTCGATTATTTCTTCAGGGACGCAGCAGCACGACGCGGGCCCTTACGGGTGCGTGCGTTGGTGCGCGTGCGCTGGCCGCGTACGGGCAGACCGCGCTTGTGACGCATGCCACGATAGGTTCCCAGATCGATCAGACGCTTGATCGACAGTTGAACTTCGCGACGCAGATCACCTTCGACCGTGAATACACCAACGTGCTCGCGAATGCGTTCGAGCTCGGCGTCGGTGAGATCCTTGACCTTTTTGGTAACGGGCACATTAGCAGCTTCGCAAATCTTGCGGGCGCGCGTACGACCGATGCCAAAAATGGCGGTCAGGCCGATCTCGGCGTGCTGATGCGGCGGAATGTTGATGCCAGCAATACGGGCCATGACTGTTCCTTAATGAATCTTTTGCGTTGGGCTAAAAAGCTCAGCCTTGACGCTGCTTGTGCCGCGGATCGGTGCAGATGACACGCACCACGCCGTGACGTTTGATAATTTTGCAGTTGCGGCAGATCCGCTTAACCGATGCCAATACTTTCATGGGTTACTCCCTGTTATTCCGTAAACCACCCGCTTATTTCGAGCGGAACACGATCCTGGCTTTTGACAGGTCATAGGGCGTGAGCTCCACTGTGACCTTGTCGCCCGGCAGGATCCGGATGTAGTGCATACGCATCTTGCCCGAAATGTGGCCCAGGACAACGTGGCCATTTTCAAGCTTGACGCGGAACATTGCGTTGGGGAGGTTCTCTACGACCTCGCCCTGCATCTGTATGACGTCGTCCTTAGCCATCTTCTTTGCTAACGCATCGGCAGATTCGAATTCGAGCCCTTGAAGTTAGCCTTCTTGAGCAGTGAGTCGTACTGGTGGGACATCATGTAGGCCTGGACCTGAGCCATGAAGTCCATCGTCACGACGACGATAATCAACAACGAAGTACCACCGAAGTAGAACGGCACGTTCCAGCGCATGACCAGGAACTCGGGGAACAGGCAGACCAGGGTGATATACAGCGCACCAGCCAGGGTCAAGCGCATCAAGATCTTGTCGATATAACGCGCGGTCTGTTCACCGGGACGGATGCCCGGGACGAAAGCACCACTCTTCTTCAGGTTGTCCGCCGTTTCGCGGCTGTTGAACACCAGAGCCGTGTAGAAAAAGCAGAAGAAAATGATAGCGGCGGAATACAGCGTAATGTAGAGCGGTTGGCGCGGCGACAACGCAGCAGCCAAATCACCCAACCAACGCATCTTCTCGCTGCTCGAAAACCAGCTGGTAATCGTGGCCGGGAACAGGATGATCGACGAGGCGAAGATGGGCGGAATCACACCGGCCATGTTCAGCTTCAACGGCAGATGCGAGCTCTGGCCGCCGTAGATCTTGTTGCCCACCTGACGCTTGGCATAGTTGACGGTGATCTTGCGCTGTCCGCGTTCCACGAACACCACGAAGGCCGTCACTGCAACCACCAACGCCACGATGAACAGGGCCGAAACCACCGACATCGAGTTCGTCCGCACCAGGTCCAGCAAGCCGGCCAGCGCACTCGGCAACCCCGCCACGATCCCCGAGAAGATCAGGATGGAAATACCGTTGCCCAGGCCACGCTCGGTGATCTGTTCGCCCAGCCACATGATGAACATGGTGCCGGTCAACAAAGTCACGACCGTGGTGAATCGGAACAACATGCCAGGATCCGTCACCAGACCCGGTTGCGATTCCAGTGCCACCGAGATACCCACTGCCTGCACCAGCGCCAGCACGACCGTGCCGTAGCGGGTGTATTGGGTAATCTTGCGACGACCGGCTTCGCCTTCCTTTTTCAATGCCTCGAGCGACGGCACCACCACCGACATCAACTGCATGATGATCGATGCCGAGATGTACGGCATGATCCCCAGCGCGAAGACCGAGAAGCGGGACAGCGCACCGCCCGAGAACATATTGAACAGGCCCAGAATCCCGCCTTGGTTCTGGCGGAACAAGTCCGCCAGCGCGTCCGGGTTGATACCCGGAACCGGGATGTGCGTACCCAGGCGGTACACCACCAAGGCGAGCACCAGGAAGACGAAACGACGCTTCAGATCGCCGTAACGAGATCCGGTCTTGCCCAGTGCCTGCGCGTTAGCCACTCTTCACCTCATCCGTCAATCAAGCAGCGATCGAACCGCCCGCGGCCTCGATGGCGGCGCGAGCGCCGGCCGTCGCGGTAATGCCTTTGAGCACGACCTTGCGCGAGAGTTCGCCAGACTTGATGACCTTGGCGTAACGAACCTGTTGGCCAACCACACCGGCCTGCTTCAGCACTTGCACGTCGATTTCGTCGACGGGCACGGCTTGCAGTTCCGACAGGCGGACTTCGGCGTACAGGTGCTGACCCAGGGGCGTGAAACCACGCTTGGGCAGGCGACGCTGCAGCGGCATTTGACCGCCTTCGAAGCCGACCTTGTGGAAGCCACCCGAGCGGGACTTCTGACCCTTGTGACCGCGACCAGCGGTCTTGCCCAGGCCGGAGCCGATGCCACGGCCGACACGGCGCTTGGCATGCTTGGAGCCTTCGGCGGGCTTGAGCGTATTCAGTTGGAGTTGAGTATCCGACATCTCGATTCCTTAGACTTCCGACACAGTGACGAGATAATCCACTTTACGGATCATGCCGCGCACTTCGGGCGTATCTTTCAGGATCTTGGTGCTGTTGATACGGCGCAGGCCGAGGCCGCGCACCGTATCACGGTGATCCTGCTTGGTGCCGATAGTGGAGCGCACCAGCGTAACTTTGATCTGCTTGTCAGCCATGATTTACCCCAGGATCTCTTCGACGGTCTTGCCACGCTTGGCGGCAACTTCCGACGGGGTCATGGAGGCGCGCAGGCCATTCAGCGTAGCGCGGACCATGTTGTAGGGATTGCTCGAGCCGAGGCTCTTGGCAACCACGTTACGGACGCCCATCACTTCGAAGATAGCGCGCATCGGGCCGCCGGCGATAACGCCGGTACCTTCGGGCGCCGGCGAGATCAGCACCGTCGAGGCGCCGTGCTTGCCAACCACCGTGTGAAACAGCGTACCGTTCTTCAGAGCAACCTTGAACAAACCGCGACGCGCCTGTTCCATCGCCTTCTGGACCGAAACCGGCACTTCACGCGCCTTGCCCTTGCCCATGCCGATGCGACCATCGCCGTCGCCAACCACCGTCAGAGCGGCGAAGGACATGGTACGACCACCCTTCACAACCTTGCTGACGCGGTTGACCGCAATCATCTTCTCGCGCAGACCGTCGTCGTTTTCCTTCTCGACCGGGCCCTTGCCTTGTGCTTTAGCCATTTGACTGATCCTCGCTTAGAACTTGAGGCCGGCTTCGCGCGCGGCATCGGCCAGCGCTTTCACGCGGCCATGGTAACGGAAGCCCGAGCGATCGAAGGCAACCAGTTCGATACCGGCGGCCTTGGCCTTCTCGGCGACGCGCTTGCCGACCAGTTCAGCGGCGGCCTTGTTGCCACCCTTGCCGACTTGGCCCAGCTGGGCGCGGACTTCGGCTTCCAGCGTCGAGGCGCTGACCAGCACGCGATCGCCTTCCGGCGAAATGATGTTCGCGTAGATGTGCAGGTTCGAGCGGAAAATCGACAGGCGATGAACGCGCAGTTCGAGGATTTTCCGGCGGGTCGGAACCGCACGACGCAAACGAGATACTTTCTTATCCATGATTCGTCCTTGCGTGCGCCGTTACTTCTTCTTGGTTTCTTTGATGATGACGCGCTCATCCGCATAACGCACACCCTTGCCCTTGTAGGGCTCCGGCGGACGATAAGCGCGGATTTCCGCGGCCACCTGGCCAACAACCTGCTTGCTCGAACCCTTGATCAGAATTTCGGTCTGGGTCGGGCATTCGGCCTTGATACCGGCCGGCAGCTTGTGCAGCACATCATGCGAGAAACCGAGTTGCAGCTTCACGGCGTCGCCCTGGACTTGAGCGCGATAACCCACGCCCACCAGGGTCAGCTTACGTTCGAAACCCTTGCTGACGCCGGTCACCATATTGTTGACCAGTGCGCGCACGGTGCCCGACATCGCGTCGGCATGACGCGTTTCGTTGGCCGCGACGAAGGTCAGCACGCCGTTATCCAGCGAGATGGCGACGTCGCCCGTCAGGGGTTGCGTCAGCGAGCCCAGCGGGCCCTTGACGGTGATTTGATCCTGCGCAACGGTGGCTTCGACACCCTTGGGCAGATTCACGGGGTACTTAGCGATACGTGACATTAGAATTTCTCCTTAGGCCACGTAGCACAGGACTTCGCCGCCGACGCCATTGGCGCGGGCCTTGCGGTCCGTCATCACGCCACGCGAAGTCGACACGATAGCCACGCCCAAGCCGTTCATGACTTGAGGAATGTTGCTACGGCCCTTGTAGATACGCAGGCCGGGACGCGAGACGCGTTCGATGCGCTCGATCACCGGGCGGCCGGCGTAGTACTTCAGCGAAAGCTCGAGCTCAGGCTTGGCCTGGGTGCCCTTGACTTCGAAACCGTCGATGTAACCCTCGTCCTTCAGCACAGCCGCGATAGCGGCCTTCAGCTTCGAGGAGGGCATGCTCACCGTGACTTTTTCAACTTGCTGCGCATTGCGAATGCGGGTCAGCATATCGGCGATGGGATCGCTCATGCTCATATTCGTTCTCCTACCAGCTGGCCTTGGTCATGCCCGGGATTTCCCCACGCATAGCCATTTCGCGAAGTTTGTGGCGCGTAAGGCCGAACTTGCTGAACACGCCACGCGGGCGACCCGTAACCGCGCAACGATTGCGTTGACGGGTGGGAGCGGCGTTGCGCGGCAGCTGTTGCAGCTTGAGCCGAGCTTGGTAACGTTCTTCTTCGGGCTTCGACTGGTCGTCGATGATCGCCTTCAGTGCGGTGCGCTTGGCGGAAAACTTCTCCGCCATCTTGGCGCGCTTGATATCACGATTGATCAGTGAAAGTTTGGCCACGTCATCGCCCCTTAGTTACGGAACGGGAAGCTGAAGGCGGTCAACAGTGCCTTGGCTTCTTCGTCGGTCTTGGCGGAGGTGGTGATGCTGATGTTCAGCCCACGCAGCGCGTCGATTTTGTCGTATTCGATTTCGGGGAAAATGATCTGCTCTTTCACCCCGATGTTGTAGTTGCCACGGCCATCGAAAGCACGGCCGGAGATACCACGGAAGTCACGCACACGAGGCAAGGCAATCGCCACCAGGCGGTCCAGGAATTCGTACATGCGTTGACCGCGCAGCGTCACCATGCAACCAATCGGATAGTTTTCGCGGATCTTGAAACCGGCGATAGCTTTCTTGGTCTTGGTGATCACGGGCTTTTGGCCGGCGATCTTGGTCAGGTCGCCCACGGCGTGCTCGATGACCTTCTTGTCGGCCACGGCTTCCGAAACGCCCATGTTCAGCGTGATCTTGGTGATACGCGGAACTTGCATCTGGCTCTTGTAGCCAAACTTTTCCGTCAGTTCACCGACGATCTTGTCGCGATAGATATCTTGCAAACGGGTCATAATCTGTCGCCCCTTACGCCTTGGCGCCGACGACGGCACCATTGGAACGGAACACGCGCACCTTACGGCCGTCGACTTCCTTGACACCCACGCGGTCGCCCTTGCCGGTGGCAGGGTTGAACAGCGCCACGTTCGACACGTGGATGGGCATGGTCTTTTCGACGATGCCGCCGGGGTTGTTGGCCATCGGGTTGGGCTTGGTGTGCTTCTTGACGACGTTCACGCCTTCAACCAGCACGTGGTCGGCGTCGATGCGCTCGAGCACGGTGCCACGACGCTTCTTGTCGCGGCCGGTGAGGACGATAACTTCGTCGCCTTTGCGGATGTTGTTCATGGATGGCTCCTTACAGCACTTCCGGGGCCAACGACACGATCTTCATGAACCGCTCGGTACGCAATTCGCGCGTAACGGGTCCGAAGATACGAGTACCGATGGGCTCATGCTTGGCGTTGAGCAGCACGGCAGCGTTGTTGCCGAAGCGAATCAACGAACCGTCTTTGCGGCGCACGCCCTTGGCGGTGCGAACGACCACGGCGTTGTAGATTTCGCCCTTCTTGACACGACCGCGAGGAGCGGCGTCCAGGACGCTGATTTTGATGATGTCACCGATAGCGGCATAACGGCGCTTGGAGCCGCCGAGCACCTTGATGCAACGCACACGGCGCGCACCAGTATTGTCGGCCACGTCCAGCGTGGTCTGCATTTGGATCATGATTTTTCCTGTTCCAACTTAACCGGAAATTCGAAGTCGTGGTCTCGCGCCCTGGAACGGACCGGGGAGCGCGACCGATAAAGCCGCCCCACCCTGATCAGTCCCAAAACTTCATTACCAGGCGAATTCGCCATTCCTGCCAGTTTTGGTCCCGTAAGGCCCGTCTGACTTGCCCTGGGTTGTGTGCCACTGCTGCTGCCTTATCGGCAACCGCCGCCGCTAACCTCAAGCAACCCCTACGAACCTGGGTTGATATCCTGCGGAGTTTTCCCCTTTCGCCCGCCGGGCTCTGCGTTGGTACTTGCGCACCGATCCTGCGTTTTCGCCTGATCGCCTGCACTTGTGTACCGCCTAGCCAGATTGACTATTTGGGAAAGCTGACCATTCTATCCGGGCAGCGAAGGGATTGCAAGTCCTTTGTGCAAGAGCCGGCCATAGTGATCTTTTTCCCACAGGTAGTGGAAGATCCCGTTTTTTCCAGCCATGCTTCGCCTGGTCTTGCCTCGTGCCGGCCTCGATGTCCTGGCCCACGCCGCCCTTCCTGTAGCGCTACGAGTCCGCCAGAGCCATGTGCTTTTGGCCTTCTGGCAGCTCATTCGAACCGGACCACTGCCCGGCGCTTAGCTTGGCGTATTTGCTCAGGACCGCGATCAGTTTCCCATCCTCTTGAACCAAGTGCCGGACTGTTGCAAAGGCCTGCACGACATCCTTGGCTATCGCAAGGCCTCGCCCCCCCGAAGCGGCGACCATCTTGGGCGGAAATTTTTCGATCCAGGCCTGTCCTAGCGCCGCCTCTTCACGCAGATCCGCTACCGTCAAGGAATAAGGGACGGACGTGTCTATTTCGAGGTGATTTCGCGCCTTCATGAGGAAGGCCCTCAGTAACGGGGCGCCCGGCTCGGGGCTGCAGGCAAGGCTTTCTATGATGGAATCGTAAATCTGCGAATGGCAGCGCTTCAAGAATTCAGCGCCTTCGCCAAACTTTATCGTGGCGATTCCTGCCAGGATGGGTTCATGCCGATGCCCGCCGCTACACTTGTCAGCCTCGCCCATGGTCAGCCAGCCAATGGAGTCGAACGCCATCATAAGCTCGATCGCCTCCGACATTATCCCCAGCGTGTCCACGCGCATGGACTCCGCCGCCTGTATTAATAGTGCAGCCCCAGCAGCCTGAATACGTTCGTCGCCGGATGCCTCGATGGCTGGCAGATTGAGCTGCATCAGCAATGCATGAAGCAGAGCGCGACCATCCTTCTTCGCGTCCTCAAGGACTCCGGCTGCTCCTTGGGGAGGCTCGTCGCCGGCCGCGTTCGCGTTGATTAGAGGATCTTCCAAGCCGTCAACTTTAAGCTTGAGCCCGTCGATTCTTCTGGCGATCTGCACCAGTCCTTCGCCTTCAAACCGGCCATCGCCGATCGGTGCGAAGTGTTCCTCCATTTCCTTTTTAATGATAGGCAAGGTGTGCGGGAACTCGCCCGGCACGGAACCCGATCTGATTGCTTGGACCAGCCTCATCCGGTCTGCATAACCGATACGTTGTGCAGCCTTGCGTACGGCTACTTCGACGGCTCTGTCCATGTCCGCCAAGGATGTGTTTTCCGGCAGAGTGACGGAGACAGAGGCGGTGGCTTTTGGATCCGCGCATCCCACAATTGTCCGCATGAACGATTCGAATGCCTTCATCTCTTTGCTGACGGCTTGCCGGAGTTGTGCCTCGTGCTCCTCTTTCGCCTTCTGGCAGATGGCACGAATGTCCGCGTTGACTCTGTAGGAGGCGGCGTCAATGATTCTCTGCATGGCAGGCTGCTTGTCACGCGTCCAGGCATCCAGGCGGTCCGCGCCGAGCGCCTGCAGGGCGCTCGGCGCATCTGCTGATGCTGCCTTCAGGAGATTCGCGTCGAAAGCCGCATCGGAACCGTTGTATTTGCCGTTCAGCCTGAATGACTGATACCGCGCGACAACAGATTCCTTGGCCTGGACCAGCAGGGCCACCACTCGCTTCAAGATGGAAGGGGCATTCCAGCGAGCGGCCGCCGCGCGCGGGTGTCTGACCACGCCCGGTTCCTGGGGACCCGGCACGAAGCCCATCAATGGAGTCTCGCGCCCTGCCGCAGGCGTAGGCGTAGGCAGTGACGTTGGGCCTGATGAAATCTCGGCAATGTGTTTCGGGTCGAAGCGCGGCATGAAACCCATGCTCGCTAAAGGCGTACTCATAATGGACCATCCCGTCTCGGAAAGTTGAAGCGACCGCGTGGCGCGACGCTAAGCAGTTACTTTCGTTGACGGCTCCAGATCCTCGTACTCACATTGCCCTCTCTCGGCACGCCTCTGTTTTTACGGTAATTTCATCGCCATGACTCAAAGGCGACGGTCGTAATCCCTTTCCTATGGATCGTGCTTGGCCTTGCCACGTTTGATCTCTGGCGGCATGGGTGCCAGTGCCAGCACCAGCTGACTGATCCGACGCATCGGCGCCCGGCAGGGCCGGTCGAAGTCGACGAACAGCACCCCCGCACGCCGTCGATAACGTGGTGGACCCCATGCCATAGGGACAGAGGCCTTGCACTGGTCATCGGAGGTGATGGGTAAGCGCCTGCCGAACACATCCTTGCGGGTTCAGCTAACCGGCCGGCGTCCTACTGAACGAATCGTTTGCGCGGCAAGCATTTTGCCGTACTTGTTCAGGACCCTGATGAACTTCCCATTTTCCTGAGCCAAGTGTCGGACGGATGCAAAGGCTTCTTTGACGTCGTTGAATGACGCAAGGCCTTCCGAACCTGAATCAGTGACCGTCGGAGGCGGAAATCTTTCCTTTAAAACTTCCCTTAGCACCAACTCTTCACGCATTTCCGCATTCGGCAAGGAATCAGGGACGAACTTGACCACTTGGAGGCGATTTCGTGCCGCCATGAGCAAGTCACGCAGTAAAGGGGCGCCTGGTTCGCGGGCGCACTCGAGACTCTCTATCATGGGATCGTAAATCTGCGAGTGGCACCGCTTCAGGAAGTCACCGACCTCCTGAAATTTCATCAGGGAAATTTGTTCCACGAAGGACGCGTGCTCATGTCCGAAAGAACTGCGGTGAACGCTGGTTCCGGCCAGCCAGTGCACGGATTTGAAGGCTGTCGCAAGCTCAATCGCCTCTTCCATCATCCTTTTTGATCCTATCCGCTTGCCTTCCGCCGCCTGTAGCAATAGTGCAGCCCCAGGGGCCTGCATACGACCGCCGCCAAGACTGACCATGGCTGGCAGATTGAGCTGCATCATCAATGCATGAAGCAGAGCACGACCATCCTTCTTCGCGTCGTCGAGATATCCGTCTACTCCTTGGGCGGGCTTGCCGCCGCCCGCCTTCGCATTGCCTAGAAGTTCACACATCCTCTCGACTTCAAACTCGAGCGCGGCGATTTTCTTGGCGATCTGCAGCAACTCCTCGCCTTCAAACCGGTCGTCACCGATGGGTGCGAAGTTCTTCTCTAGTGCCCCTTCGATGATAGGCAGGATGTGCGGGAACCCGTTCGGCACGGAGTCGCTTTTGATCGCTTGAAAGAACTTCATCCGGTCCGCATAGCCGAGCTCTTTTACCGCCGTGCATGCGGCTTTGGCGACGGCGTCGACCAGTTTCCACGAGGATACGTTTTCCGGCAGGGTGACGGAGACAAAGGCGGATGTTTCCGCATCCGCGGTTCGCACAACTGTTCGCATGAACGCCTCGAACTCTCTGCTGGCGGCTTGGCAGTGTTGTGCCTGGTGCTCCTCTTTCACCTTTTTGCAAAAAACTTGAACGTCCGCTTTGGCGTTGTAGTCGGCGGCGTCAATGATTCTCTGGATGGCAGGGTGTTCGCCACGCGCCCAGGCATTAAGGCGGTGCGCGCCTATCGCCTGCAGGGCGCTCGGCGCACCAGCTGATGCTGCCTTAAGGATGTTCGCGTTGAAGGCGGAACGCGAGCCGCTGTATTTGCCGTGCAGTCTGAATGACTGATACCGCCCGAGAACCGATTCCTTCGCATGGACCAGGGGGGCAACCACCCTTTGCAAGAGAGCTGAGGCCGTCCAGCGAGCGGCCGCCGCGCGAGGGAGCCGGACAACGCCTTGTTCCTGCGGACCCGCCACGAACTCGGGAAAACGGGTCGCGGGAGCTGCGCCTCGGGCAAGCAGCGGCGATGGGCCTGATGAAATCTCAGCCATGTGTTTCGGGTCGAACAGCGGCGTGGAAGCCATGTTCACTGGACACGTATTCATAATGGACCATCCCATCTCGGAAAGTTGAAGCGGCCGCCCGGCATCGACGCCATGCTTTATTTTCGTTGACCGCTCAAGCCCCCGTGTCCACATTCCTCCTTTAGGCGCACATCCGTTTTTACGCAAATTTCATCCCCGCCATCCAAGAGCACCCGGAAGAGTCCTTTCCCATGAGTCACGCCTGGCCTTGCCCCGTCTGATCTGCGGCGTCATGGGTACCTGGGCCAGCACCAGCTGGTTGATCCAACGGGCGAAAAAAAAGCCAAGGACGTGAGCCCTTGGCTTTTCAGATACTGGCCGGAATCGCTCCCGGCCAGTATGAGTACTACGCGTACATCAGATGATGCGAGCGGCCTCGACCAGGCGCACCACGCTCCACGCCTTCGAGCGCGAGATGGGGCGGCCTTCGGCGATTTCAACCATATCGCCTTCGTTGATCTGGTTCGTCTCGTCATGCGCTTTGTACTTCGCGGAGCGCACGATGATCTTGCCGTAGATGGGGTGCTTCACGCGGCGTTCGACGAGAACGACCACGGTCTTGTCCATCTTGTTGCTGACGACCTTGCCGACCAGCGTACGCTGGCGCTTGGCGGGTTGGGTGTTTTGCGTTTCGCTCATGATTAGCTTCCTGCCTTCTCGGTCTGCAAGGTGCGGACGCGAGCGATGTCACGGCGCACTTTACGCAGCTGGCTGGTGTTGGCGAGCTGCTGAGTAGCTCTCTGCATACGCAGACCGAATTGGGCACGGAGCAGGCTCTCAAGCTCTTGCTGCAGCTCGGCGAGGTCTTTGGTACGGAGTTCTTTGGCTTTCATGTCGGACTCCTTAGGTGCCAATGTGACGAGCCACGAAGGTCGTCGCGATCGGCAGCTTGGCGGCGGCCAGGCGGAAAGCTTCGCGAGCCAATTCTTCGCTCACCCCTTCCATTTCGTACAGCACCTTGCCGGGTTGGATTTCAGCGACCCAGTATTCCGGGTTGCCCTTACCGTTACCCATACGGACTTCGGCGGGCTTCTGCGAGATCGGCTTGTCCGGGAAAATGCGGATCCAGATGCGGCCGCCACGTTTGATGTGACGGTTGATGGCACGACGAGCAGCCTCGATCTGGCGCGCGGTCAGACGGCCACGACCGGTGGCCTTCAAACCGTATTCGCCGAACGACACGTTGGTGCCGCGCGTGGCCAGGCCCGTGTTGCGGCCCTTCTGCTCTTTGCGATACTTTCTGCGTGAGGGTTGCAGCATGTTTATTCTCCTTCAGGCGCCGGCGCGGCGTCCGCTTTACGCGGACCGCGACCGCGGCCACCACCGCCGGGACGGCCACCAGGACGGCCGCCATCAGGACGGTCGCCACGGGGGGCACGGCGCGGACGGCGCTCTTCTTCGCGAGGCGCGGCGGTCTCAGGCGGCAATTCGCCATTGGCCAGCATGTCGCCCTTGTAGACCCAGACCTTGATGCCGATCACACCATAGGTGGTGTGGGCTTCGGAGGTGCCGTAGTCGATGTTCGCCTTCAGCGTGTGCAGCGGTACACGACCTTCGCGGTACCACTCGGTACGCGCGATTTCGATACCGTTCAGACGGCCAGCGCTCATGATCTTGATGCCTTGGGCACCCAGACGCATGGCGTTTTGCATGGCACGCTTCATGGCGCGGCGGAACATGATGCGCTTCTCGAGCTGTTGCGAGATCGAGTCGGCGATCAGCTGAGCGTCGGTTTCCGGCTTGCGGATTTCCTCGATGTTGACGTGCACGGGCACGCCCATCAGACGCTGCAGATCGGCCTTCAGGCTTTCGATGTCTTCGCCGCGCTTGCCGATCACCACGCCCGGACGAGCCGAGTAGACGGTGATACGGGCATTCTTGGCGGGACGCTCGATGACCACGCGGCCAACGGACGCGCTCTTGAGCTTCTTCTTCAGGTACTCACGCACGCGGATGTCTTCGGCCAGCATGGCGCCGAAGGACTTGTCGTCAGCGTACCAACGCGAGGACCAATTACGGGTGACCGCGAGACGGAACCCAGTGGGGTGAATTTTCTGACCCATCGTGACTCCTTAGGCTCCGACCTTGACCGTGATGTGGCAGGTCTGCTTCTCAATGCGGTTGCCACGGCCCTTCGCACGAGCGGAGAAACGCTTCATCGATTGAGCCTTGTCCACGAAAATCGTCGTGACCTTCAGCTCGTCGATGTCAGCGCCGTCGTTGTGCTCGGCGTTGGCGATCGCGGATTCGACAGCCTTTTTCAGGATGCCAGCGGCTTTCTTCGGCGAGAAGTTGAGGATCTCGAGGGCACGGGCGACCGACTTGCCGCGGATCAGGTCCGCAACCAGACGGGTCTTCTGGGCCGAGATGTGAACTCCACGGATAATGGCAGTAGTTTCCATCGCTTACCTCTTGGCCTTCTTGTCCGCGGCGTGACCCTTGAACGTACGGGTCAGCGCGAATTCGCCGAGTTTGTGGCCGACCATGTTCTCGTTGATGTAAACGGGAACGTGTTGCTTGCCGTTGTGCACAGCGATCGTCAGACCGATGAACTCGGGCAGGATCGTGGAACGACGCGACCAGGTCTTGATCGGCTTCTTGTCTTTGCCCGCGACGGCTTTCTCTACCTTGGTAATAAGGTAGGCGTCGACAAACGGGCCTTTCTTGATCGAACGTGACATAGTGTTCGCCTCTTACTTGCGCTTGCGCCGTTGGACGATCATATTGTTCGTCCGCTTGTTGCTACGGGTCTTGTAACCCTTAGCCGGGGTGCCCCACGGGCTGACCGGTTCGCGAGCTTCGCCGGTGCGGCCTTCACCACCACCGTGCGGGTGATCGACCGGGTTCATGGCCACGCCACGAACCGTCGGGCGGACACCGCGCCAACGCATTGCACCGGCCTTGCCGATCTGGCGCAGGCTGTGTTCTTCATTACCGACTTCACCGATCGTGGCACGGCATTCGATGTGAATGCGGCGTACTTCGCCCGAACGCAGGCGAACCTGCGCGTAGACGCCTTCGCGCGCCATCAGCACGGCGGAAGCGCCGGCCGAACGAGCGATCTGCGCACCCTTGCCGGGCAGCATTTCGATGCAGTGTATCGTCGTACCCACCGGGATGCTGCGGATACGCAGCGTGTTGCCCGAGCGGATGGGGGCTTCATCGCCCGACACCAGCGAGGCACCCACTTCCAGGCCACGGGGCGCGATGATGTAGCGGCGCTCGCCATCGGCGTAGCACAGCAGCGCCAGGTGCGCCGTACGGTTGGGGTCATATTCCAGGCGTTCGACCTTGGCGGGGATGCCGTCCTTGTCACGCTTGAAATCGACGATACGGTAGTGTTGCTTGTGACCACCACCACGATGACGAATGGTGATGTGACCGTTGTTGTTACGGCCAGAGCCACGCTTCTTCTTTTCGAGCAGCGAGGCGAGCGGGGCGCCCTTGTGCAGGTTCGGGCTTACCACCTTCACCATGCCACGGCGGCCGGCCGAGGTCGGTTTGACTTTAACGAGGGCCATTTACTTCACCTCCGCAAAGTCGATTTCCTGGCCTTCCTTGAGCGAAACGTAGGCCTTGCGCTCACTGCGACGGCGACCCACGAAACGACCAAAGCGCTTGACTTTGCCCTTGCGATTGAGGACCTGCACGGACTCGACCTGCACCTTGAAGAGCAGTTCGACGGCAGCCTTGATTTCCGGCTTGGTGGCCGTATCGACCACGCGGAAAGCGACCTGTTGGTTCTTCTCGGCGATGAACGTGGCCTTTTCGGTCACGATCGGCGCCAGCAGAACCTGCATCAAACGTTCGGTGTTCATCCGAGCATCTCCTCGAGTTGGGCGATGGCGGGCTTGGTGATCAACACTTTCTTGTAGTGGATCAGCGAAAGCGGATCGGCATAGCGCGGTTCGACCACGGCAACGTGCGGCAGGTTGCGGGTGGCGAGATAGACGTTTTCGTCGAAGTCGTCGGTGATGATCAGCACGGACTCCAGACCCAGGCCCTTCAGCTTTTCGGCTGCCAGCTTGGTCTTGGGCGATTCCAGCTTGAATGCGTCGACAACGGCGATGCGGCCTTCACGGGCCAATTGCGACAGGATCGAACGGATCCCGGCACGGTACATCTTCTTGTTGACCTTCTGGCTGAAGTTTTCGTCCGGCGAGTTCGGGAAAGTGCGACCACCCCCACGCCACAACGGCGACGAAGTCATACCGGCGCGAGCGCGGCCGGTACCCTTCTGGCGCCAGGGCTTCTTGGTGGAGTGCTTGACTTCCGTGCGATCCTTCTGGGCACGGTTGCCGCTGCGCGCGTTGGCCTGGAAGGCCACCACGATCTGCTGCACCAGCGCTTCGTTGAATTCACGACCGAAGACGGTGTCGGCGACGCTGACGGTGCCAGCTTCGCCTTGATCGTTCAGGAGCTTGAGATCCATTTACTTATGCTCCTTTCTTGACCGGGGCTTTGACGGCCGGACGCACGACGACATTCGCTTCTTTGTGGCCGGGCACAGCACCCTTGACGAACAGCAGGCCGCGCTCGGCGTCCACGCGGATCACGTCCAGGTTCTGGGCAGTACGCTGCACGTCACCGAGGTGACCCGACATGCGCTTACCGGGGAAGATGCGGCCGGGATCCTGCGCTTGACCGATCGAGCCGGGCACGCGGTGCGAACGGGAGTTACCGTGCGACGCGCGTTGCGAACCGAAGTGGTGGCGCTTGATGGTACCGGCGAACCCTTTACCGATGGTGGTGCCCGTCACGTCGACCGTTTGGCCGACTTCGAACACGCTTTCCACGGTGACCACGCTGCCGGCGGTGAATTCGGCGGCTTTAGCGGGGTCGAGGCGGAATTCCTTGAGGATGCTACCGGCTTCGACGCCAGCTTTCGCGTAGTGGCCGGTTTGCGGCTCGGCAACGCGTGACTTGCGGCGCTCGCCGTAAGCCAGCTGGACAGCGGCATAGCCGTCGCTTTCCAGGGACTTGACCTGGGTCACTCGGTTGTTCGACAGATCCAGCACGGTCACCGGAATGGACTCGCCATCCTCGGTGAAAATACGGGTCATGCCAACCTTGCGACCCACCAGCCCGAGCCGATGGGCGGCAGGCGTGGGTGTCGGATTCGACATCGTTTTCTCCATTCCCGACTACGATTGGTCGGGGCTAATCAGGCGAAGAGACACTTCGCCCTACGTGTGTGTCATTTTGCCGCGGCTACTACGAGCGCTCCCAATGAGGACAGGAACGGCTCTGCCAAAAACGGCAAGTCTCGGACTATAGCATGTCGATTCCTCGACTGGCAAGCGTCCGCCATGCAAAAGGCCGCGTCCCTTGCGGTTCGCGGCCTTTTACCAACACGCACCCTCCTTCGCAGGGTGCGCGTCTCTACTTCTTACTGCAGGGCGATTTCGACATCGACACCGGCCGGCAGATCCAGACGCATCAGGGCGTCAACGGTCTTGTCGGTGGGATCGACGATGTCCATCAGACGCTGGTGCGTGCGGATCTCGAACTGGTCACGCGACGTCTTGTTCACGTGCGGCGAACGCAGCACGTCGTAACGACGGATACGCGTGGGCAGCGGAACCGGACCACGGACGACCGCGCCGGTGCGCTTGGCGGTGTCGACGATTTCAGCGGCCGACTGATCGATCAACTTGTAATCGAACGCCTTCAAGCGGATGCGGATCTTTTGGTTTTTCATGGTGTTTCCTACTAAAGAACGATGTAAGCGGTGATCCGGCAAACCGGACCACCGCACCCGGCGGGGAATTACTTGATGATCTTGGCGACGACGCCGGCGCCGACGGTACGGCCGCCTTCACGGATGGCGAAGCGCAGACCTTCTTCCATGGCGATCGGAGCCAGCAGGCGCACGGTCATCGACACGTTATCGCCCGGCAGGACCATTTCCTTGTCGGCCGGCAGTTCGATCGTGCCGGTCACATCCGTCGTACGGAAGTAGAACTGGGGACGATAGCCGTTGAAGAACGGGGTGTGGCGCCCGCCCTCTTCCTTCGACAGGATGTACACCTCGGACGTGAAGTCCGTGTGCGGGTTGATCGAGGCCGGCTTGGCCAGCACTTGGCCGCGCTCGACGTCTTCACGCTTGGTGCCGCGCAGCAGGATGCCGACGTTGTCGCCCGCCTGGCCCTGGTCCAGCAGCTTGCGGAACATTTCCACGCCGGTGCAGGTCGTCTTCACGGTGGGCTTGATACCGACGATTTCGATTTCTTCGCCGACCTTGACCACGCCGCGTTCGATACGGCCGGTCACCACGGTGCCGCGACCCGAGATCGAGAACACGTCTTCAACGGGCATCAGGAACGTGCCGTCCACGGCGCGCTCGGGCGTCGGGATGTACGTGTCCAGCGCTTCGGCCAGCTTGTTGATCGCTTCTTCGCCCAGCTCGCCCTTGTCGCCTTCCAGCGCCAGCTTGGCCGAACCCTTCACGATCGGCGTGTCATCGCCCGGGAAGTCGTACTTGCTCAGCAGTTCGCGAACTTCCATCTCCACCAGCTCGAGCAGCTCAGCGTCGTCCACCATGTCGGCCTTGTTCAGGAAGACGATGATGTACGGCACGCCAACCTGGCGGCTCAGCAGGATGTGTTCACGCGTCTGCGGCATCGGGCCGTCAGCGGCCGACACCACCAGGATCGCGCCGTCCATCTGCGCCGCGCCCGTGATCATGTTCTTCACATAGTCAGCGTGGCCCGGGCAGTCAACGTGCGCGTAGTGGCGCGTTTCCGTTTCGTATTCAACGTGCGCGGTGTTGATCGTGATACCACGTGCCTTCTCTTCGGGCGCCGCGTCGATCTGGTCGTAAGCCTTGGCTTCGCCGCCGAACTTCTTCGACAGAACGGTCGTGATCGCTGCCGTCAGCGTGGTTTTGCCGTGGTCAACGTGACCGATGGTGCCCACGTTCACGTGCGGCTTGGTACGTTCAAACTTGCCTTTTGCCATGATCTCTATCCTTAGTCTTGCAAGGAAACTGTTTATTTAGCGCCGCTGCCGACATCGGCAACGGCGCCGACTTGAATTACTTGGTACGAGCAGCGATAACTTCGTCAGCCACGTTCTTCGGAGCTTCAGCGTACTGCTTGAACTCCATCGTGTACGTCGCGCGGCCTTGCGTTTGCGAACGCAGGCTGGTCGAGTAGCCGAACATCTCAGCCAGGGGAACTTCGGCCTTGATGATCTTGCCACCACCGATGATGTCGTCCATGCCCTGGACCATGCCGCGACGCGAGGACAGATCGCCCATCACGGTACCAGCGTAGTCTTCCGGCGTTTCGACTTCAACGGCCATCATCGGTTCGAGCAGCACGGGGCTGGCCTTGCGCAGACCTTCCTTGAATGCCATCGAGCCGGCCATCTTGAACGCGTTTTCGTTCGAGTCGACGTCGTGGTACGAACCGAAGAACAGCGTGACCTTGACGTCAACGATGGGGTAGCCCGCCAGGATGCCCGAGCTCAACGTCTCGCGCACACCCTTTTCAACGGCCGGGATGAATTCGCGAGGAACCACACCGCCCTTGATGGCGTCGACGAACTCGAAGCCCACACCACCCGGCTCCAGCGGCTCGACCTTCACCACTGCGTGACCGTACTGGCCACGGCCGCCCGACTGCTTGACGAACTTGCCTTCGGCTTCTTCGCAAACCTTGCGGATGGTTTCGCGGTAAGCCACCTGCGGCTTGCCGACGTTGGCTTCCACGCCGAATTCGCGCTTCATGCGGTCGACCAGAATTTCCAGGTGCAGTTCGCCCATACCGGAAATGATGGTTTGACCCGATTCTTCGTCGCTGCGCACGCGGAACGACGGATCTTCCTGAGCCAGACGGCTCAGCGCCAGACCCATCTTTTCCTGGTCGGCCTTCGACTTGGGTTCCACGGCCTGCGAAATCACGGGCTCGGGGAACTCCATGCGTTCCAGCAGGATGGGCGAGTCGACGTCGCACAGCGTTTCGCCGGTCGTGCAATCCTTCAGGCCCACCACCGCGGCGATGTCACCAGCCAACACTTCCTTGATTTCTTCGCGGTTGTTGGCGTGCATCTGCAGCAGACGGCCGATACGTTCCTTCTTGCCCTTGATGGGGTTGAAGACGGTATCGCCCGACTTCAGCACGCCGGAGTACACGCGCACGAAGGTCAGCTGGCCGACGAAGGGATCGCTCATCAGCTTGAATGCCAGGGCCGAGAACTTCTCGGTGTCTTCAGCCTTGCGGGTGATGGCGTTGCCGTCATCATCCTGGCCGTCCACCGGCGGAATGTCCACGGGCGACGGCAGGTAGTCGATGACCGCGTCCAGCATGCGCTGCACGCCCTTGTTCTTGAAGGCGGTGCCGCACAGCATCGGCTGGATTTCGCCGGCGATGGTACGCGTGCGGATGCCGAGGTTGATTTCGGCTTCGTCCAGCGAACCCGACTCCAGGTACTTGTTCATCAGCTCTTCGGACGACTCAGCGGCCGACTCGACGAGCTTTTCGCGCCATTCTTCAGCCGTGGCTTGCAGCTCGGCGGGAATGTCGACGTAGTCGAACTTGGTGCCCTGGCTGGCTTCATCCCACAGGATGGCTTTCATCTTGACCAGGTCGACCACGCCGGCGAACGTATCTTCGGCGCCGATCGGGATCACGACGGGCACGGGGTTGGCGCGCAGGCGGCCCTTCAACTGGTCATAGACCTTGAAGAAGTTGGCACCGGTACGGTCCATCTTGTTGACGAAGGCCAGGCGCGGCACGCCGTACTTGTTGGCCTGACGCCACACGGTTTCCGACTGGGGCTGCACACCACCCACGGCGCAGTAAACCATGCAAGCACCATCGAGCACGCGCATGGAGCGTTCGACTTCAATGGTGAAGTCGACGTGCCCCGGGGTGTCGATGATGTTGATGCGGTGCTCAGGATAGTTGCCAGCCATGCCACGCCAGAACGCCGTGGTCGCGGCCGACGTAATGGTGATGCCACGTTCCTGCTCCTGCTCCATCCAGTCCATGGTGGCGGCGCCATCATGCACTTCGCCAATCTTGTGATTGACGCCCGTGTAGAACAGGATGCGTTCGGTCGTGGTGGTTTTCCCTGCATCGATGTGCGCAGAGATGCCAATGTTGCGGTAGCGCTCGATCGGGGTTTTGCGGGCCATGGTTGCTTAATCCTTAAATTACCAGCGGAAATGGCTGAAGGCCTTGTTGGCCTCGGCCATCTTGTGCGTGTCTTCGCGCTTCTTCATCGCGGCGCCACGACCTTCAGAGGCATCGATCAACTCGCCAGCCAAGCGCAGATCCATCGACTTCTCGCCGCGCTTCTTCGCGGCTTCGCGCAACCAACGCATAGCCAAGGCCAGGCGGCGCACAGGGCGCACTTCAACCGGCACTTGGTAGTTGGCGCCGCCAACGCGGCGGCTCTTCACTTCGACGATCGGCTTGATGTTGTTGATCGCCAGGCTGAAGACTTCGATCGGCTCTTTGCCGGTCTTGGTCTGGACTTGCTCGAGGGCACCGTAAACGATGCGCTCGGCGACGGCCTTCTTGCCGTCCAGCATGACGACGTTCATGAACTTGGCGAGCTCGACGCTGCCGAACTTGGGATCGGGCAGAATCTCGCGCTTGGGTACTTCGCGACGACGGGGCATTGTGCTTCCTTAATGTGTCAGTTCAGTTGAACCGCTATGTTCCGCGGCCATGGCCATCCATAACGTAGATGGCCCCTTACGTGCCGTTGCCGTTCCAAGGGGAACGCAAGCGGCTGCACGGTCCGGCGGCCGATATCCGGCGGCGGACTGCGGCCTGGCTATCAGGCCTTCTTGGGGCGCTTCGCGCCGTACTTCGAGCGAGCTTGCTTGCGGTCTTTCACGCCTTGCAAGTCGAGCGAGCCACGGACGATGTGGTAACGCACACCCGGCAGATCCTTTACACGACCGCCGCGCACGAGCACGACCGAGTGTTCCTGCAGGTTGTGGCCTTCGCCGCCGATGTACGAAATGACTTCGTAACCGTTGGTCAGGCGCACCTTGGCGACCTTACGCAGAGCGGAGTTAGGCTTCTTGGGGGTGGTGGTGTACACGCGGGTGCACACACCACGCCGCTGAGGGCAGTTTTCGAGCGCGGGGCTCTTGCTCTTGGCGGCGCTGACTTCGCGCGGCTTGCGCACGAGTTGGCTGATGGTAGGCATGACCTTTGAAATCCCTTTTACGTACTACGGGGGGTAAGCGTACTGACGTACGTACTGCTTAAACCTTGGCCCGCCGTCCGGTGATACACACATCATCGAACGTCGGGTAGGCGGTTCGCGCAAGACCGCCCCCTGACGCGTATACGTAAAAGAGCGGGTCTTGCTGAATTGCTTTTGCTGCTTTGCTGCGCTTGCCGGGCACGGCTTACGCCGATGCGGTCAATGACTGAGGCATTGATTCAGGCAAAAACTCAGGCACGCAGAAAAAACACTGCGCGCATATAACTCAGTGAGCCCGTGAGATTAGCCCAGATCAGGGTATCTGTCAAAGGGGTACGTTTTATTGCCCTGTCCGGGGGCGCCAGCGGGCCGCTTTCCAGCCGGATTAAGCCATTGCCTGGCTGATTTCAGGCAGCGGTGTGGTTAATTGAACACATGGGAGATCACTGCGGGCGTACCCGCCTTGACCTCCAGCGTCATCCGGAAGCTGGGCAAACCGGCGTTCTTGATGATCACGCTGTGCTTGCCAGGCGCCAGGCGCAACTCCTTGAGCGGCGGGCTGACGCCGCGGGCGACACCGTCGACGACGATTTCGCCCCACGGGCGGACATCGATGCGGACAGGCACCGGTGCGCCAGTGGCGGCCGGCTTGGCGGTTTTGTTCGCCGCGTCGGCAGCCGCGGCGCCCGCCCGGGTTTGCGCGCCCTGCCCGGGATCGGCGGCGGCCGGGGAGTCGGGGGAACCTGCGGCACCGGCCCCCGTCCCGTCGGCCGCTCCGGCCTGCGCGGCACCGGCGCCAGCGGGCGCCCCGCCCCCCAGCGTAACCGTCGAATGGTAGGGTTGCGGCGCACCGGCGCTGCGCCCGGCATTGGCGGTATCGCCCGCTGACTGCGCTGACTGCGCTGACTGCGGCAATTGTGCCGACTGGCCCGCAGCGCCCGGCCCCGCACGGCTCCCGCCAGCGTCCGCCATCCCCGTCATAGCCGATCCGCCAGCCGTCGCCGCCGCGGTAGATCCGGCAGAACCCGCGCCAGCGCCGGTAGCCGTAGTGTCCGACCCCGGGCTTGTGGGATTACTCGTTCCATTCGGCGACGTGGCTGGGGCCGCGGCTGAGCCGGCGCCGTTCGCGTACCCGCCCGGCGCGGCACTGCCTGTACCGCCCGTCCCGCCCTCACCCGCTGGCCGGCCCGCGTCAGCCGGCCGAGCGTCGCGCTGCGCCAAGGGCACGAACGATGATCCGCCGGCCCCGTGCGTGCGAGTGCCGGGTAGACCATTGCCGCTTCCCAGCCACAGCCATACCGGCACCGCCAGCACGGCCGCCAGCAAGACGATGAACACGGCCCAGAACGACAGGCGGCGCCGCGTCGCGGGTTCCGGCTCGTCGTCTTCGTCGTCGTCGTAATCGTCCTGCAGGACCACCACTTCCGGTTCGGACAAGGCCGGCATGGCCGGAGCCGGCTCCATGCCGCCGAACAGGGCCAGATAGGCGGCCATCGAATTCGGCCGCCGCGCGGCGGCCATGGCCAGGCCGGCATCGATCGCCGCCAGGAAGGCCGAGTCATAGCCCTCCGGCATCCGCTGCGCCAGCGGCACGTATTCGTCACGATCACGCCGCGCTTCGGCGTCCGGCGGCGGCGCGCCGGTGATGAGCTGGCAGGCGACCGCGCTCAAGCCATACACATCCGTCCAGGGGCCGCGCGGCAGCAATTCATCGTCCGCGTATTGTTCGAATGCGGCATAGCCGGCTTGGGGCAGCCCCAGTTCTTCGCCACCATGGGCCTGGGCGTGGCCATCGGCCTGCCGGTTTCCAGCGTGACCGGGATACTGGTCCGCCGCCAGGCTGTCACCGATGCCGGCGCCGGCGCCCGGGCTTGGCGGCCTGGGCATCAGATGCGCCTTGCCGTTCATGTCCAGCCCGATGGTCGCGGGCGACAGCGCGCCGTGCATCCGCCCCTGCTCGTGCAGCGCCGTCAGCGGTGCCTCCAGGTCGGTCAGGATGCGGTGGATGCGCGATTGCGGAACGCCGCCGGAGGACGTGGCGGCGATCTCGTTCAAAGGACGCAGGCCGAAGCTATCCGCATCCGGCGCAGGCGACGTGGCGAAGGCGGCACTAGAAGACATGATGGAAAGAAACTCCGGAGCCAAGTTGCCCATGATAAAGCGCCACGCTCTGTCGCGCAGCGATGACGGAATGATCTAAGCCCGAAAGTTACGTTGTGACCTACCCGCAACGGCTTAGGGCCGATTGACAGGTCCAGCGCAAAACGTGGCGCGCCGCCGACACCGCCCAATGGATGAGCTCGTTCGGCACGCCGCACGGGGGCGGAAGCATATATGATCGGCGACACCTCGGGTCAGCGTTGCAACAGGGTTGCAGATACGTGGCCCATTCGCATCCGGAGCATCTCTGTTCGCATCATGAAAACCCTCGCCCGTGCCATTCGTAGTGTTTGCGCGATTTCCCTCGTCATGGCCCTTGCGGCCTGCGCCCTGCCCGCGGCTCAGCCGCAGAGCTCCCCTCCGTCACAGGCCGCGCAGGATGCGCTGCAACGGGTGCGCGAGCAATATCAGGCGGGCCGTTATGGCGAGGTCATCCGCGGGGTCGCCACGTCCGCCGATCTGGCCGCGGCACCGGTGGGCATCCAGGTCGAAGCGATCAAGCTGCAGGCCTTCAGCTATTGCGTCAGCAACTACCGCAAGCTTTGCGAGGACAGTTTCCTGCGCATCCTGCAGATCGACCCCACGTTCGAACTGGCGCCCAACGAACAAGGGCATCCGCAATGGGGGCCGGTGTTCCGCAGCGCCAAGACGGCGATGACGCCGGCGAAATGATCCCGGCGCCGGCCGCCGCGCAGTGACGGCCGGCCAGCGTTTACGAAAATACCGGGCGCATTTCGGAATTTTCGAGGTGGCCGCCCGGATTTCCTCGATTGCCCTACAGGATGGTGCCGTCTCAAGATGCCGTGTTTCTACGTATCTTTCAAACGGGATCATCCGAGATGGCTCACGCGCATACATGTATTGGTCGAAGCGACAGGGGCGTTATGGCCGCCTGGACTCTTGACCAGGCTCAGCAACCGTCGAAGGACGGCACGACCGGCATGGCGTTCAAGACCGCACCTACTCGGCGCCGGTCACCCGCGCGTAGACCCAGGATGTTGGCGGATACCTTCACGCCGCCGAGCGCCACGCCGAGGTTGATCAGGGCGATCGCGCAACCGTCATGCAGGACGCGTCACACGGAGCGCGACACGGCAACTTCGGCGCGAACGGACATGGGACGGCAAGTCACGCACATGCGCGAGGAATCCATCCATGCCGTGCCGCAACCATATACCTCCGATGAACCCATCTATGCCGTGCCGGGTATGTCCATGCGCGAAGCGTCCATCTATGACGTACCGAGCGCGCTGCGGCGCAGTACCCCTTCGGCCGATGCGGATGCGTCTTCCGCATCGATGCGGTCAGACGGGGCGCGGACCACTCAGTATCCTGATGAACACATTTACGATGTCCCACACGCGACGCGGGCAAATGCGGGCCCGCCGGCGCCGCGCGTCTCCCAGGACTCCGGCTATGCCACGCCGCTCGTAAGCCGGACTTCAAGCAGCGAGTCTGGAACGCCTGACCGGGAGTACGGAACTCCCAGCAGCGGGTACGGAACTCCCCACGCGGAGGGCGGCAGTGCCATTGGTCTTCCCGCGGATTTCAAGATACCCGAAGGCATGGTCCAGGTTTACCCCGCGCAGGAGCATGGGGCGGCGTTACGCCTTTTGATGGTGCAGTCGGCCGACGAAAAAGCCGCTGAATCACCTTATGCCGCGCCCACGTTCCGCCGTCGCTTGAGCACGGCGCTCTCGGCGTCGTTCAGACGGGCGCGCGCCAGGGCACGCAGCGCTTTGCGCGGCGTCGCGGCTTTCCCCGACAGGGCGTTTGCCAGGGGATCGCTGGCCGCCAGTAGTCCGAGGCTGACGGCGGTTCGCCCCACCAGCAATCTGGCCGGAAAGAGCGTGACGAAGGACGCGAACGAGGCGAACGCCGGCAACGGCGACAAGAGCGAAGCCCCCGAGGCCTCGTTCACGGACCGCCTGCGCGGGTTCGTATCCCGGTCTTTCGAGACTATCGCCACCTTTCTGCGCTACGCCTTCCAGAAATAGACGCGACCGCCCCGGCAAGGAACTTTCTTGTAGGAAAATTCACCTACCCGATTTCCATTGCCAGGGCATCCTTTGAACGGAGAGGCTTGAGCGTTTACGTCGCGGCTGCGTTGCAGCGTCTACGTTGCATTTACGTTTTCAGGTGCCACGGCAATCTTCCGCCTGGCCCGATCCGCTTGTGGATCACCGGCCAGTGCCGCCTACCGCGTTGATACGCGGTTGAACAGGGAACGCCGTGACCATGGAAATCAACTCTCTCAATTTCTCGCGCCAATCTCTGTCGGGAAACGTTTTCGATGACGCCCCGCCACCGTTATCCGGGGACTTGAAAAACCGCGGGATGGCCAACGGCGAAACCGAATTCGCCGGCCTCAAAATGCGTGCCCGCGAAGGGCGCATGCCGGGACGGGCAAGCGTGAGCCGTGCGCCGTTCCGATCCGTCAGCGAATCACAAAGCGGCTCTCCTTCTTCTTCGAACGCCAGCCGCTCGCCTTCACCCCCCTCCTTCCGCGCGCCGGCACGTTCAAGCGCGGCAGCGACACCCGGCCATGCGCTGCAAGGTATGCCACGCGCGGCGTCCGCGCCCGAGGCCGATGGCAAGACGCAGGCGCAATCCAACGCAGCCGCCGATACGTCGCCTTACCTCGCCCCGCTTACCCGATCCCAGAGCCAACAGGTAGGCAAGCGGGCCACGATGAGCCTGGACGACCCCCTGCCGTGGAACGAGAAACTCTCCGAGAAGGAGCTCGCCAAGGTGGAGGACGACGGGTACGCCACGCTCCTGGACGAATGGAAAATCGCACCTGACTTGTTCGACACCGGCAGCGGGCGCAAGAGCGTCGGGAAAAAGACGGACGATCCGAACGATGGTCGTCACTCCGCACCACCCGGCGGCCGCTCGCCGCGGCCCCAGTCCATGGGTGGCAGGCCGTTCACGCCGATGAACCTGGCCGCGGCGTGGAAAGGAGGCACGCTCATCTCCCCCACCTCGGCGGGTGTCATCGCGTCCTCGTACGGAATGAGACGGAGTCCTGCGCCATTGGACGACTGGCGCACCAACTCCAGCGCAACGTTGCCGCGCTCACCTTCCCGACCCGATTCCGTACCGCTGGGGACGACGCCACCGAACCGCGGCAGCATGCCGATTCTGCAGCGGACCGGGCCATCGACGCCGACGTCGAACTCGGCGAGCAAGACGTCCACGGTCGACCGCGCCTACGTACAGACCGCGATTTTCGGGGATCCGGGTACCTTGACTTCGATCGAAGGCACCCGGTTCAGCTCACCGAGCCTCATGGCAAGACTGTGGCGCAACGTGACGTATCCGCCGCGCGCATTGTTATCCGCATGCCGCGGACTACTGCAGCGGATAAGCGGGTGGTTCGCGGGCGTGCGCTGACATGCAAACGGGGCCGCTTACGCGGCCCCGTCGTGTACTGCCAGCTCAGCGCCGCCGCGCGCCTGGTACCAGGCGCACGAGGCAACGCTTACCGAGGCTGCTGCTGCGACTGCAGCTGCTCGACTTCATTGCGTATGTAGAGGTTCGGCTGCGTGCCGGTGTACGTGTAGTCGCGCTGGAACTTGACGTACTGCCCCAGCGACGGCGCGTACCAGCCGATCGTCGCGATGCGGTACGTGGCTTGTCCGGTAAGGGTCGAACCGCCGGTCAGATTGCCATCGTTCGAATTGGTGAGCACCGTGTCGAGCTGCACACGCAATGCATCGAACGTACCGGCCGGCACGATCACTTTTTCGGCGTTCAGGACCGTCGCGTTCAAGCTTGCGCTTTCATGGTAACCAGCCGCGCAAGCGTATTCCCACGTCGACGTCCACGACTTGCCGACATACATCGGGAAGTTCAGGTACTGGCGGCTGGGCGTGTACGTGCAGACATTGCCGGGAACGATACCGCTGCCACTCACATACGTGCGCGACAAGCGATTGCCATCGGCATTGGCGGTATACGTATCGGTAACCACGTTGCTCGAATTTTTCGAATCGGACGTGTAGCTGCCATCGGGATTGACCACCGTGGTTTCCCGCGTATACGTCGACTGCTTGACCGTGCTGTTGACATAGACATCGGAGACGGCGTAGGTGCTGGTCGCGCCCAGGACGGCGTCCTTGGGGGTGTACTGCTGCGGCGCCACCACGACCGTCACGGTCGCCGTCAGGTTGCCGTCTTCCTTCGAGGCCACGCTCAACACGATGTTGCCGCCCTGGGCGCTGCTCAGCGTGTAATCCAACACCGTGTCGGTGGGATCCTTCACCTGCGTATATGCCACGGCCGGATCGGCGGATTGCACAGTCCACGTCACGCTGGCGGAAGACTTCAGCACCGCCTCTTGCCCGGAGTTCACGTTCAGGGTGCCGCTCTGGCCATTGGCTACGTGGAAACTGTCGACAGACTTGCCATCCACGGTAGCGATGAGATCGAAACCCTTGTCATCATCGCCGCCACCACCGCCACCGCAACCGGCGATGACGAGCCCCAACAGACACACCAAACTTGCTCGTACAAAACGTTTCATGATTTGTGAATTCGTGACCCGGTCACATGACCGCGCCGGATTCTTTCACAATCTCCACGGTATTTCCATCCCACTTACTTGCAGTTAACTGACAGTCATCTTAATAGTACTTAGGACGCTACAAAGTTTTGCTGAGTAGCCGCGCTTACGCGGCAGAATCGCACTATGAATATTTTTTGCTCGTCATCGAGCCCCACCATGGAAGTGCCGGGCGGCCTCGCGTCGGCAAAAAAAATCCCCATCCGGCACAGAGGCTGAATGGGGATTTTTCGACCGATACCGGCCTACCGCGAGACGCGGTGCCGGTGATCGGGGTACTGCTTAGCTGGCGCTGTCGTCGCCGGCAGCCGGGGCTTCCGGTTGAGCGTCGACCTCGTGCTCGGCATCCACGGTAACCGGGGAGTCCTCGAACGGGTTGGCCATCTGGCGTGCGGCTTCGCGTTCGGCCGCTTCCAGGGCTTCCTTGTCCTTGCGGGCAAGGTGGTAGGCCAGGCCGGTACCAGCGGGGATCAGGCGACCCACGATGACGTTTTCCTTCAAGCCGCGCAGATCGTCGCGCTTGCCCATGATGGCCGCTTCGGTCAGCACCCGCGTCGTTTCCTGGAAGGAAGCGGCGGAGATGAACGAATCGGTGGACAGCGAGGCCTTCGTGATACCCAGCAGAACGTTGTCGTACGTCGCGCCGATCTTGCCGTCGGCGGTAACGCGATCGTTCTCGTTGAGCAGTTCCGAACGCTCGACCTGTTCGCCCGTGATGAACTCGGCGTCACCGGCATCGACGATGTTCACACGACGCAGCATCTGACGAACAATCACTTCGATGTGCTTGTCGTTGATCTTCACGCCCTGCAAACGGTACACGTCCTGCACTTCGTCGACGATATAGGTCGCCAGCTTCTCGATACCCTGCAGACGCAGGATGTCGTGCGGATCGGCCGGACCGTCAACGATCATTTCGCCCTTGTTCACCACCTGGCCGTCATGCACCAGAACCTGCTTTTCCTTCGGAATCAGGAACTCGTGGCTGATGCCTTCCAGGTCGGTGATGACCAGGCGCTGCTTGCCCTTGGTGTCCTTGCCGAACGAGACCGTGCCGGTGACGTCGGCGAGCATGCCGGCATCCTTGGGCGAACGGGCTTCGAACAGTTCGGCCACACGCGGCAGACCGCCGGTAATGTCGCGCGTCTTTTGCGATTCTTGCGGAATACGCGCCAGCACTTCACCCACCGACACTTGCTGCGAATCGCGCACGGTAATCAGCGCGCCCACCGGGAACGAGATGTTCACCGAGTGATCGGTGCCGGCGATCTTGACCTCTTCGCCTGCCTCGTTCACCAGCTTGATCTGCGGACGCATGACGATCTTGCCGCCACGCGTCTTCGGCGTGATAACCACCAGGGTCGACAGGCCGGTGACTTCGTCCACCTGCTTGGCGACGGTAACGCCTTCCTCGATGTTCTCGAAGCGCACCTGGCCGGCGTACTCCGACACGATCGGACGGGTCAGCGGATCCCACGTTGCCAGACGGGCACCGGCCTTGACGGCTTCGCCGTCGCCGACCAGCACGGTGGCGCCGTACGGGATCTTGTGGCGTTCACGTTCACGGCCGTTGTCGTCATGGATGACGATTTCACCCGAACGCGAGATCGCGATGCGCTCGCCCTTGGCGTTGGTCACATAACGCATGGTGCTGGCGAAGCCCACCGTACCGGTCGACTTCGTTTCCACCGCGCTGGCCAGCGCCGAACGCGACGCCGCGCCACCGATGTGGAACGTACGCATCGTCAGCTGCGTGCCCGGTTCACCGATGGACTGCGCCGCGATCACGCCGACCGCTTCGCCGACGTTCACGATGTAGCCACGGCCCAGGTCGCGGCCATAGCAATGCGCGCACAGGCCATGACGCGTTTCGCAGGTCAGCGGCGTACGGACCTTGACTTCGTCGACGCCGATGCGGTCGATGGTGTCGACCAGATCTTCGTCCAGCAGGGTGCCGGCGACGATGGCCGTTTCCTGCGTGTCCGGATTGACGATGTCGATGGCGGCAACGCGGCCCAGGATGCGGTCGCGCAGCGGTTCGATGACTTCACCACCTTCGACCAGCGCCTTCATCGAGTAACCCTGCGACGTACCGCAGTCGCTTTCGATGATGACCAGATCCTGCGTCACGTCGACCAGACGGCGCGTCAGGTAACCCGAGTTCGCGGTCTTCAGTGCCGTGTCGGCCAGACCCTTACGCGCACCGTGCGTCGAGATGAAGTACTGAAGCACGTTCAGGCCTTCACGGAAGTTCGCGGTGATGGGCGTTTCAATGATCGAGCCGTCAGGCTTGGCCATCAGGCCGCGCATACCAGCCAGCTGGCGAATCTGGGCCGCGGAACCGCGGGCGCCGGAGTCGGCCATCATGTAGATCGAGTTGAACGATTCCTGGCGCACTTCTTCGCCGTGACGGTTGATCACGGGTTCGGTAGCCAGCTGTTCCATCATCGCGCGGCCGACCTTGTCGCCAGCCTTGCCCCAGATGTCCACGACGTTGTTGTAGCGCTCTTGGGACGTGACCAGACCCGACGAGTACTGCTTGTCGATTTCCTTCACTTCCTTGCTGGCCTCGGCAAGGATGGTTTCCTTGGCCGTGGGGATGACCATGTCACCCATGGCGATCGAGATGCCGCCACGCGTTGCCAGGCGGAAGCCCGACTGCATCAGCTTGTCGGCGAAGATCACCGTGTCGCGCAGGCCGCAACGACGGAACGACTGGTTGATCAGGCGCGAGATTTCCTTCTTCTTCAGTGCCTTGTTCAGCACCGTGAAGGGCAGGCCCTTGGGCAGGATCTCGGACAGCAGCGCGCGGCCGACGGTGGTTTCGTGGCGGCGCAGAACCGGCTGCCATTCATTCTGTTCGTCGCGTTCGAATTCCTTCAGGCGCACGGTGATGCGCGTCTGCAGTTCGACTTCGCCGTTGTCGTAGGCACGCTGCACTTCAGCGACGTCGGTGAAGAAAATGCCTTCGCCCTTGCCGTTGATGCGCTCGCGGGTGGTGTAGTACAGACCCAGCACGATATCCTGCGACGGCACGATCGACGGCTCGCCGCTGGCGGGGAACAGCACGTTGTTGGAGGCCAGCATCAGGGTGCGGGCTTCCAGCTGCGCTTCCAGCGACAGCGGCACGTGGACGGCCATCTGGTCACCGTCGAAGTCGGCGTTGAACGCCGCGCAGACGAGCGGGTGCAGCTGGATGGCCTTGCCTTCGATCAGCACGGGTTCGAACGCCTGGATGCCCAGGCGGTGCAGCGTCGGCGCGCGGTTCAGCATGACCGGGTGTTCGCGGATCACCTCTTCGAGGATGTCCCACACCACCGGTTCCTGGCTTTCCACCAGCTTCTTCGCGGCCTTGATGGTCGTGGCCAGGCCCATCATTTCCAGACGATTGAAAATGAAGGGCTTGAACAGTTCCAGCGCCATCAGCTTGGGCAGGCCGCATTGGTGCAGCTTCAGCTGCGGACCCACCACGATGACCGAACGGCCCGAGTAGTCGACGCGCTTGCCCAGCAGGTTCTGACGGAAACGACCGCTCTTGCCCTTGATCATGTCGGCCAGGGACTTGAGCTGGCGCTTGTTGGCGCCGGTCATGGCCTTGCCGCGGCGACCGTTGTCCAGCAGCGAATCAACCGCTTCCTGCAGCATGCGCTTTTCGTTGCGCAGGATGATTTCCGGCGCCTTCAGTTCCAGCAGGCGCTTCAGACGGTTGTTGCGGTTGATGACTCGGCGGTACAGGTCGTTCAAGTCGGAGGTCGCGAAGCGGCCGCCGTCCAGCGGCACCAGCGGACGCAGGTCCGGCGGCAGCACGGGCAGCACTTCCATGACCATCCACTCGGCCTTGATGCCGGACTTCTGGAAGCCTTCCAGCACCTTCAGGCGCTTGGAGATCTTCTTGATCTTGGCTTCCGAGCTGGTGGCCTTCAGTTCGCCGCGCAGCGTTTCCACTTCGCGGTCGATGTCGATGGTGCGCAGCAGTTCACGCACGGCCTCCGCGCCCATCAGGGCACGGAAGTCGTCGCCGTATTCCTCGGTCTTGGCCAGGAAATCGTCGTCCGACATGATCTGGCCGCGCTTGAGCGGCGTCATGCCGGGTTCGATCACGCACCAAGCTTCGAAATACAGGACGCGTTCGATGTCACGCAACGTCATGTCGAGCACCATGCCCAGACGCGACGGCAGGCTCTTCAGGAACCAGATGTGCGCGACGGGGCTGGCCAGCTCGATGTGGCCCATGCGTTCACGGCGAACCTTGGCGACGGTGACTTCCACGCCGCACTTTTCGCAGATCACGCCACGATGCTTCAGGCGCTTGTACTTGCCGCACAAGCATTCGTAGTCCTTGATGGGACCGAAGATCTTCGAGCAGAACAGACCGTCACGCTCGGGCTTGAACGTGCGGTAGTTGATGGTTTCGGGCTTACGGACTTCGCCGTAGGACCACGAACGGATTTTCTCGGGCGAGGCGATGCCGATCTTGATGGCATCGAACTGCTCGTCTTGCGAGACTTGCTTGAATAGGTCGAGTAGCGCTTTCATTAGTTACGCTCCAAATCCATGTCCAGGGCCAGCGAACGGATTTCCTTCACCAGCACGTTGAACGATTCCGGCATGCCGGCGTCGATGACGTGATCGCCCTTGACGATGTTTTCGTAAACCTTCGTACGACCGGTAATGTCGTCCGACTTGACCGTCAGCATTTCCTGCAGGGTGTAGGAAGCGCCGTAGGCTTCGAGTGCCCACACTTCCATTTCCCCGAAACGCTGGCCACCGAACTGCGCCTTGCCACCCAGCGGCTGCTGGGTCACGAGCGAGTACGGGCCGGTCGAACGGGCATGCATCTTGTCGTCGACCAAGTGGTGCAGCTTCAGGTAGTGCATGAAGCCGACGGTGACCGGACGCTCGAATTTCTCGCCGGTACGGCCGTCGAACAGCCACGCCTGCGTACGCGTATCGGTCAGCGCCATGCGCTTGGCGACGTCGTCCGGATAGGCCAGTTCCAGCATCTTGGTGATTTCTTCTTCGGTCGCGCCGTCGAACACGGGCGTGGCGAAGGGAACACCATTCTTCAGGTTGTTGGCCATTTCGACGACTTCGTCATCGGTCAGCTCGTCGATACGCGCGCTGGAACCGGTCGTGTTGTAGACCTTTTCCAGGTAGGTGCGCAGCGACTTGGCTTGCGCCGTGCGCTCGTCACGCAGCAGATCGCCGATGCGCTGGCCCACACCCTTGGCGGCCCAGCCCAAGTGCACTTCCAGCACCTGGCCGACGTTCATCCGCGACGGCACGCCCAGCGGGTTCAGCACGATGTCGGCGGGGGTACCGTCGGCCATGTGCGGCATGTCTTCCACCGGGGTGATGCGCGAGACCACACCCTTGTTGCCGTGACGGCCGGCCATCTTGTCGCCAGGCTGCAGGCGGCGCTTGACGGCCAGGTAGACCTTGATCATCTTGAGCACGCCCGGGGGCAGCTCGTCGCCTTGCGTCAGCTTCTTGCGCTTTTCCTCGAAGGCCAGATCGAACTGGTGGCGCTTCTGCTCGAGCGATTCCTTGGCTTGTTCCAGCACGACAGCGTGCTGTTCGTCGGCCAGGCGGATGTCGAACCACTGCCAGCGATCCAGATCGACCAGGTAAGCCTTGGTGATGGCCGCGCCCTTGGCCAGCTTGCGCGGGCCGCCGTTGACGGTCTTGTTCACCAGCATCTTTTCGAGACGATCGAATTGGTCGTTCTCGACGATGCGCAGCTGGTCGTTCAAGTCCTGGCGATAGCGGCGCAGCTCATCGTCGATGATGGACTGGGCGCGCTTGTCGCGCACGATGCCTTCACGCGTGAAGACCTGGACGTCGATCACCGTGCCGGTCATGCCCGAGGGCACGCGCAGCGAGGTGTCCTTCACGTCCGACGCCTTCTCACCGAAGATGGCGCGCAGCAGCTTTTCTTCCGGCGTCAGCTGGGTCTCGCCCTTCGGCGTGACCTTGCCCACCAGCACGTCGTCGGCGTTGACTTCGGCGCCGATGTACGTGATGCCCGATTCATCCAGGCGGTTCAGCTGGGTTTCGGCCAGGTTGCTGATGTCGCGCGTGATTTCTTCCGGTCCGAGCTTGGTATCGCGCGCAACGACGGTCAGTTCCTCGATGTGGATCGAGGTGTAGCGATCGTCGGCCACGACCTTTTCGGAGATCAGGATCGAGTCTTCGAAGTTGTAGCCGTTCCAGGGCATGAACGCGATCAGCATGTTCTGGCCCAGGGCGAGTTCGCCCAGGTCCGTCGACGCGCCGTCGGCCAGCACATCGCCCTTGGCGACCTTGTCGCCGCGGGCGACGATGGGACGCTGGTTGATGTTGGTGTTCTGGTTGGAACGGGTGTACTTGATCAGGTTGTAGATGTCCACACCCACTTCACCGGCGACGTTTTCGTCGTCGTTGACGCGGATCACGACGCGCTCGGCATCGACGTGGTCAACCACGCCGCCACGCAGCGCCTGCACGGTGGTGCCGGAGTCGACCGCAACGGTGCGTTCGATGCCGGTGCCGACCACTGGCTTTTCGGGACGCAGGCAAGGCACGGCCTGGCGCTGCATGTTGGCGCCCATCAGTGCCCGGTTCGCGTCATCGTGCTCCAGGAACGGAATCAGCGAAGCCGCGACAGAAACGATCTGCGACGGTGCCACGTCCATGTAGTGCACGTTGGCCGGCGAGGTCAACATGGTTTCGCCCGCTTCGCGGCAAGCCACCAGGTCGTCGATGAATCGACGGTCCGAATCGAGCGCGGCGTTGGCCTGCGCGATCACGTAGTGGCTTTCCTCGATGGCCGACAGGTAGTCGATCTGGTCGCTGACGCTGCCATCGATGATCTTGCGATACGGGGTTTCCAGGAAGCCGTACTCGTTCAGGCGCGCATACAGCGCCATCGAGTTGATCAGGCCGATGTTCGGGCCTTCCGGCGTTTCGATCGGGCACACGCGGCCATAGTGCGTGGGATGCACGTCACGCACTTCGAAGCCGGCGCGTTCGCGGGTGAGACCGCCCGGGCCCAGGGCCGAGACACGACGCTTGTGGGTGATTTCCGACAGCGGATTGGTCTGGTCCATGAACTGGGACAGCTGGCTCGAACCGAAGAACTCCTTGATCGCGGCCGAAATCGGCTTGGAGTTGATCAGGTCGTGCGGCATCAGGTTTTCCGTCTCGGCCTGGCCCAGACGTTCCTTGACGGCGCGTTCGACACGCACGAGGCCGGCGCGGAACTGGTTTTCGGCCAGTTCGCCCACACAACGCACGCGACGGTTGCCCAAGTGATCGATGTCATCGATCTGGCCACGGCCGTTACGCAGCTCGACCAGGACCTTGATCGTTTCGAGGATGTCCTCGTTGGTCAAGGTCATGGCGCCGGTGATGTCTTCGCCACGACCCAGGCGGCTGTTGACCTTCATACGGCCAACGCGCGACAGATCGTACGTTTCTTCGCTGTAGAACAGACGGTTGAACAGCGCTTCGACGGCTTCCTCGGTGGGCGGCTCGCCGGGGCGCATCATGCGGTAGATGGCGACGCGGGCAGCCATCTGGTCGACGGTTTCGTCGGTACGCAGGGTCTGCGAGATGTACGGGCCGCGATCCAGGTCGTTGGTGTACAGCGTCTGGAAGTCGAGCACATTGGCGGCGCGCAGGGCGCTGAGCACGCTTTCCGTGATTTCATCGTTGGCGCGCGCGACGACTTCGCCGGTGTCGGCGTCAACGATGTTCTTGGCCAGCACGCGGCCGTAGAGGAATTCCTCGGGCACGGAGATACGCTGGATGCTGGCGGTAGCCAGATCGCGCAGGTGCTTGGCGTTGATACGCTTGTCTTTTTCGACGATGACCTTGCCGTTGCGGTCGGAAATGTCGAAACGGGCCATTTCGCCCTTCCAGCGCTCGGGCACGAATTCCATCATGCCGCCTTCGCTCTTCAACTCGAAATTATCGAAGTCGAAGAAGTGGGCCAGGATGGATTCCGGCGTCATGCCGATGGCCTTGGCCAGGATGGTGACGGGCATCTTGCGACGACGGTCGACACGGAAGAACAGTACGTCCTTCGCATCGAATTCGAAGTCCAGCCACGAGCCGCGGTAAGGAATCACGCGGGCCGAGAACAGCAGCTTGCCCGAGCTGTGCGTTTTGCCGCGATCGTGTTCGAAGAACACGCCGGGCGAACGGTGCAGCTGCGAAACGATGACGCGTTCGGTACCGTTGATGACGAAAGAACCAGTGCCGGTCATGAGCGGAATTTCGCCCATGTAGACTTCCTGTTCCTTCACTTCCTTCACGGTGGGCTTGCTGACTTCGCGGTCGAGCAGCACCAGGCGCACCTTGGCACGCAGCGGCGAAGCGTACGTCAGGCCACGTTGTTGACATTCCTTGACATCGAACACCGGCTCGCCGAGCACGTAGCTGACGAATTCAAGACGCGCCATTCCGTTATGGCTAACGATTGGGAATATCGACGAGAATGCCGCCTGTAAACCATCGTTGGCACGCTGCGACGGGGCGGTTTCCGCCTGCAGAAAAGTTAGGTAGGATTGCAGCTGCGTTGCAAGCAGGAAAGGTACGTTCTGGACGTCTTCACGCTTGGCGAAGCTTTTGCGGATGCGCTTTTTTTCGGTGTACGAGTAAGGCATGAGCACTCCGACTCGAGGTTGCATGGGCCGAAAACCACGGCCCGGGGTGATACTACTGATATACGACTCCAGAAAACCCTTCTGAGCCTGCGGACAAAGGGGTTTCCTGGAAACGCAAAAGCCCGGGGACGGCAAACTGCACTGTCCCCGGGCAAGTCAACGCAGGTCTTACTTGACTTCGACCTTGGCGCCGGCTTCTTCCAGCTTCTTCTTGGCGGCTTCGGCGTCAGCCTTGGCAACCGCTTCCTTGACGGGCTTCGGAGCGCCGTCAACCAGGTCCTTCGCTTCCTTCAGACCGAGACCGGTCAGTTCGCGAACGGCCTTGATGACGCTGACCTTGTTGGCACCGGCTTCCAGCAGGACGACGGTGAACTCGGTTTGCTCTTCAGCGGCAGCAGCACCAGCGCCACCAGCGGCGGGGGCGGCAACAGCAACAGCGGCGGCAGCAGCCGACACGCCAAACTTCTCTTCCAGATCCTTGATCAGTTCCGACAGTTCGAGAACGGTCAGGCCAGCGATGGCGTCAAGGATTTCAGCTTTGTTAAGGGCCATTTTTAAGAACTCCAGATTTTGGTAATGCCAGGGTTTGGTTGTCGCTCGGTCGTACAGCGAAGTCCAGGGCAAAGGCGATTAAGCCTCGGCCTTTTCCTTTTGATCGCGCACAGCTGCGAGGCCGCGGGCGAACTTGGTGGGAACTTCGTTGAGCGTACGTGCGAATTGCGCGATCGGGGCTTGCATGGTGCCCAGCAGCTTTGCCAACAACTCTTCGCGGGACGGCAGCGAGGCCAGGGCCTGCACACCGGCTTGGCTCAAGAGGCTGCCCGGCAGGGAGCCGCCCTTGATAACCAGCTTGTCGTTGGTTTTGGCGAAAGTTGCGAGGACCTTGGCCGGCGCGACCGGATCAGCGCTGATACCATAGATCAGCGGACCGGAAAGTTGCTCGGCCAACGGCTCGAAAGACGTGCCAGCAACAGCGCGACGAGCCAGCGAGTTCTTCAGAACACGCAGGTACACGCCCGATTCACGCGCAGTCTTGCGCAGTACGGTGACAGAGGCGACGTCCAGACCACGGTACTCGGCGATGACAATCGATTGAGCCTGGGCGACTTGCGCCGAGACTTCCTCGATCACCACTGCTTTCTCTTGGCGATTGAGACTCACGGTTTGAACACTCCATCAAAAGACGCTTTCGGGATTGATCCCTTGGCGTCAACCGAATGCGGCGACCTGGTCGAGTTCTTCAAATAAAGAATTCTTCCATGGGACGCCGTCTACGCTGGATCCGAACCATACGGGCTTCGGGATTAAGCAGATGCCGGTACTTCCCTTCCCGTTACCGGGAAACGAAGACCGCCGACATCCGCTCCAGCGGTCTTTGACAGCAGCGCCCGGTCGGTTGACCGGACACGGCCCAAAGTTCTGTTTGCTTACCAGCCGTGCTTAGGCAGCGGCGGGGGCAAGCGAGGCGATTTCAACGCGAGCACCGCCGCCCATCGTGGACGAGACGGCCAGCTTGCGCAGATACACGCCCTTGGCAGCAGCCGGACGCGCCTTTTGCAGGGCGTCGACCAGAGCGGCCAGGTTCGATTGCAGCTGTTCCACGCCGAAGGAGGCGCGGCCGATGGTGGCGTGAATGATGCCGGCCTTGTCGGTACGGTATTGCACCTGACCAGCCTTGGCGTTCTTCACGGCGGTAGCGACATCGGGGGTCACGGTGCCGACCTTGGGGTTCGGCATCAGGCCACGGGGGCCCAGGATCTGACCCAGGGCGCCGACGACACGCATCGTGTCGGGCGAGGCGATGACCACGTCGAAGTCCATTTGACCGGCCTTGATCTGCTCAGCCAGGTCTTCCAGACCGACGATGTCGGCACCGGCGGCCTTGGCGGCTTCAGCCTTGTCGCCTTGGGCGAACACGGCAACACGCACCGACTTGCCGGTACCAGCGGGCAGAACCACGGAGCCACGGACCAGTTGGTCGGACTTCTTGGGATCGATGCCCAGCTGCACGGCAACGTCGATGGATTCATCGAACTTGGCGGTGGCGGTTTCCTTGATCAGGCTCAGGGCGTCGGCGACCGGGTACAGCTTGGTGCGGTCGATCTTTTCACGCAGAGCGGTGGCGCGCTTGGAAAGTTTTGCCATGATCAGATGCCCTCCACGGTGATGCCCATGCTGCGAGCGCTGCCCGCGATCGTGCGAACGGCGGCGTCCAGGTCGCCGGCCGTCAGGTCCGGTTCCTTGGTCTTGGCGATTTCTTCAGCCTGAGCACGCGTCAGCTTGCCAACCTTGTCGGTATGGGGCTTGGGCGAACCCTTCTGGATGCCGGCGGCCTTCTTGATCAGAATGGTCGCGGGCGGCGTCTTCATCACGAAGGTGAAGCTCTTGTCCGCAAAAGCGGTGATCACCACGGGAATCGGCAGACCGGGCTCCATGCCCTGGGTCTTGGCGTTGAACGCCTTGCAGAACTCCATGATGTTCAGGCCGCGCTGACCCAGCGCCGGACCGATCGGGGGAGAGGGGTTAGCCTTACCAGCCGGTACTTGCAGCTTGATAAAGCCGACGATTTTCTTCGCCATGCTTAGCTCCTTGCGGGTTCAATCGCCGTTACGCCATGAGCGAACGGCTCCCCGGGGTTGAAAAATCAGGTCTTTTCGACCTGACTGAAATCCAGTTCGACGGGCGTGGCGCGACCAAAAATGGTGACCGACACTCGTACCTTGCTCTTTTCGTAGTTGACTTCTTCGACGTTACCGTTGAAGTCCGCAAACGGACCTTCCTTGACGCGCACCATCTCGCCAACTTCGAAGAGAATCTTGGGCCGCGGCTTTTCCACGCCCTCTTCCATCTGGGAGAGGATTTTTTCGACTTCCTTTTCGGAAATCGGCGACGGGCGATTACCCGAGCCACCCAGGAAGCCGGTGACGCGGTTGGTGTTCTTCACCAAGTGCCAGGTCTCGTCGGTCAGATCCATTTCGACCAGCACATAGCCGGGAAAGATCCGCCGTTCGGAGATGGACTTCTGTCCGCCACGCATTTCAACGACTTCTTCGGACGGCACCAGGATGCGACCGAAAGAAGTTTGCAGCCCTGCACGATCGATGCGCTCGATCAGTGCCTTCTGGACGCTTTTTTCCATGCCGGAATAGACATGGACGACATACCAACGCTTGCTCATTTGCCGTCCCTTATTTCCAGCCCAGCAACAGGCCGTAAATGATCCATTCGATGCCCTTGTCGAGCACCCACATGAAAATGCCCATGGCGGCCACGAACGCGAAGACGATACCCGTCATCTGCGTCGTTTCCTTCCGCGTGGGCCAGGACACCCGCTTGACTTCGTTATAGGATTCGTTGGCGAAGCTCAATGTGCGGCGGCCAGGTTCACTGAACCAGGCAATGAGGGCAGCCAGAACCAGGCCACCGACGAAGACGCCGATGCGAGCCGGCATGGGCTGCTCGCTGAGCACCGAAAACCCGACGATTCCAGCAATGATGACGAGCACGGCCAGAGCCAGCTTGAGGCGGTCGGCAGTGCTAGTTACAGTTTCTACGCTGGTATTGGACATTTTTGCTAGACAAGCCCGCCGTAAACGCGCGACCTGCAATATTTTCCGTAGGTCCACGGGGACGAAGGCGGGACGGCGGAAGCCGGGCTCATGGTCGGAAAATAACCACTGGCCAGCGCTGTGGTGGCAGGGGCAGTAGGAATCGAACCTACAACCTTCGGTTTTGGAGACCGACGCTCTGCCAATTGAGCTATACCCCTACAGCTGGGCTGTTTCCACTGTGCCCGCACAGTTTCCGATCAGGCTTCCATCCGGATGGACTACCCGGCTCGGATACCCGACCTTCAAAAGCGAAGGATGGAACCTTGCGGAACCATCCATAGTACTACTTTTTCAATTCCCGTGTAAAGGGAATTTTGCAGACAAAAGCAAAGGGGGCATCTGCCCCCTCCACTTTGTCGCTTTTTTGCTTACTTGATGATCTTGGCGACGACGCCGGCGCCGACGGTACGGCCGCCTTCACGGATGGCGAAGCGCAGACCTTCTTCCATGGCGATCGGAGCCAGCAGGCGCACGGTCATCGACACGTTATCGCCCGGCAGGACCATTTCCTTGTCGGCCGGCAGTTCGATCGTGCCGGTCACATCCGTCGTACGGAAGTAGAACTGGGGACGATAGCCGTTGAAGAACGGGGTGTGGCGCCCGCCCTCTTCCTTCGACAGGATGTACACCTCGGACGTGAAGTCCGTGTGCGGGTTGATCGAGGCCGGCTTGGCCAGCACTTGGCCGCGCTCGACGTCTTCACGCTTGGTGCCGCGCAGCAGGATGCCGACGTTGTCGCCCGCCTGGCCCTGGTCCAGCAGCTTGCGGAACATTTCCACGCCGGTGCAGGTCGTCTTCACGGTGGGCTTGATACCGACGATTTCGATTTCTTCGCCGACCTTGACCACGCCGCGTTCGATACGGCCGGTCACCACGGTGCCGCGACCCGAGATCGAGAACACGTCTTCAACGGGCATCAGGAACGTGCCGTCCACGGCGCGCTCGGGCGTCGGGATGTACGTGTCCAGCGCTTCGGCCAGCTTGTTGATCGCTTCTTCGCCCAGCTCGCCCTTGTCGCCTTCCAGCGCCAGCTTGGCCGAACCCTTCACGATCGGCGTGTCATCGCCCGGGAAGTCGTACTTGCTCAGCAGTTCGCGAACTTCCATCTCCACCAGCTCGAGCAGCTCAGCGTCGTCCACCATGTCGGCCTTGTTCAGGAAGACGATGATGTACGGCACGCCAACCTGGCGGCTCAGCAGGATGTGTTCACGCGTCTGCGGCATCGGGCCGTCAGCGGCCGACACCACCAGGATCGCGCCGTCCATCTGCGCCGCGCCCGTGATCATGTTCTTCACATAGTCAGCGTGGCCCGGGCAGTCAACGTGCGCGTAGTGGCGCGTTTCCGTTTCGTATTCAACGTGCGCGGTGTTGATCGTGATACCACGTGCCTTCTCTTCGGGCGCCGCGTCGATCTGGTCGTAAGCCTTGGCTTCGCCGCCAAACTTCTTCGACAGAACGGTCGTGATCGCTGCCGTCAGCGTGGTTTTGCCGTGGTCAACGTGACCGATGGTGCCCACGTTCACGTGCGGCTTGGTACGTTCAAACTTGCCTTTTGCCATGGCTGACTCCTGACCTGGATGTGCGAACTAAGAGAAGACACAAAAATTGGTGCCCATGACGCGGATCGAACGCGTGACCTCTCCCTTACCAAGGGAGTGCTCTACCACTGAGCCACATGGGCGGAAATCTTGTACGAAAACTGCCGTACTACACTGCCGCTTTACTACTGTATTGCTGTACTACGACTACGCTGCCAACTGCCACGCGTGCGCCGATGTGCTTGGAGCGGGTGAAGGGAATCGAACCCTCGTCATAAGCTTGGAAGGCTTCTGCTCTACCATTGAGCTACACCCGCGTTACCTTCAGCTCATACCGCGACGACTGGTACTACTCACTACTACTACACTTGCTCATTGCATCTGGCTGCTGCATGTACCGCTGAACTACGTTCGCCGCCACACGGCGACTTGGCTTTCCGCCACAACAAAACGCTTACCGCTATTTCTCCGCACCAGCATCCCGCAGCTTGCCGTAGGAACCGCTACCAGGCTATCCATCCTGGCCGCCGAACCCGGCGCGGCTGCGAAGCATACTCCAGACATTGCAAATCCAGGCAAACCGCGCCTGGATTCGGCCATGCATTCCGGTCTGGGAACAAGCGTCGCTCAAACACCGCGCCCGCTCACCACCGTCACTGCTTCGCTACCGCTGACTGCTACGACAGACTTTCATCCATCGCTGAAGAATCCTGGTGGAGGGGATTGGATTCGAACCAATGTAGGCGCAAGGCCAACAGATTTACAGTCTGCCCCCTTTAACCACTCGGGCACCCCTCCGCAGAGAATTCGAGATTATGGAGATGTTTGTTTTGCTTGTCAAACGATGTGCGGGAGTTTTTTCGAATTCAGCGGCTGTCGAATAGCGCTTGCAGACGAGCAGGGTCGCGCGTGCGGGTCAGACCCAGCATCAAAAGAACGCGCGCCTTTTGTGCGGACAGTTCCCCCGCCGCGATGAAGCCGGCCGCGCCATCATCGATTTCGGCACCCCGGCCCACATAGCCACTGCCGGTGCGGCTGGCGCGCACCACCGCCACGCCCTGCCCGCGCGCGCGTTTCAATGCTTCAAGCGCGGCATCGGTCGCATTGCCGTCACCGACGCCGGCCAACACCAGGCCGTCATACAGAGCGGCCAAGGCATCGATGACGTCGGCCTGCAGATCCGCGTGCGCATACACGATGGCCACGCGCGGCCATTGCGCGGCCGGCCCCAGTGCCTGCAGATCGAAATGCTCGAATGCGGGCTGCGCTGCTTGCGCCTGGCCGTGGAACAGGGGTTCGGTCCCCACCATCACACCGATGCGCCCGCCGTTGGGCGAGGCGAAGGCGTTGAGGCCGCTGGCAGCTATCTTCTGCACTTCACGCGCGGTGTGGATGTCGCCATTCATGATCACCAGCGGGCCGCGCGCCTTGGCCGACGCGTGGCGCGCCAGCGCCACCGCTGCATACAGATTGGCGGGTCCGTCGGCGCTCAAGGCCGTTGCCGGACGCATGGCACCCACCAGCACCAGCGGCTTGCGCGCGGGGATGGTCAGGCCAAGAAAGAAAGCCGTTTCTTCGAGCGTGTCGGTGCCGTGCGTGACGACGATACCCTGCACGTCCGGGTCCGCTTCCAGTGCGCTTACCTGCGCGGCCAGCGCCTGCCAGACGGCGTGCGTCATGTTCTGGCTACCGACGTTGGCGATCTGTTCGGTGCGCAAGCGCGCCAGACCTGCCAGCTGCGGCACGGAGGCCATGAGCTGCTCGACACTGATGCTGCCGGCCACATACGACGAAGACGTGGCGTCGGCTTGTACACCCGCGATCGTACCGCCCGTGGCCAGCACGGCGACCAGGGGCAAGGGCTGGCTCTCAGCCGGGACCCGGGTCGATGGCGCAGGTGTTTCGTACATGTTCAAGCCTCGTCGAGGACGCCGGACAGGCCCTGCTTTTCCAGCAGCGCATTCAAATGTTCCCAGCCATGGAAGTCGATCACGATCTGGCCGCGTTCACGCGCGCCAACTTTCAAGGCCACACGCGTACCGAGAAAATCGGACAGTGCTTCTTCCATGCGCGTGACGTCGCGCGATGCGGTCGCCTTCTTCTTGCGCTCGGTGGGTTCCGCGGCCGCCATGCCTGCCGCGGTGACCAGCTTTTCCGCTTCGCGCACAGACAAGCGTTTGGCGACGATCAGATTGGCCAGCTGTATCTGCGTCGCGGCATCGACGGCCAGCAAGGCACGCGCGTGGCCCATGTCGACATCGCCCGCCAGCAGCATGGTTTGCACCGGCGCGGCAAGGTTGAGCAAACGCAGCAGATTGCTGGTGGCCGAGCGCGAACGGCCAATCGCTTGCGCGGCCTGCTCGTGCGTCAAGCCGAACTCGTCCAGCAGGCGCCGCACACCTTGCGCTTCTTCCAGCGGATTGAGGTCCTCGCGCTGGATGTTCTCGATCAGCGCCATCACCGCGGCGTGTTCGTCAGCGACGTCACGCACGAGGACGGGAACTTCCTTCAGGCCGGCCAATTGCGCGGCCCGGAAGCGTCGCTCGCCAGCGATGATTTCGTACTCGCCCGGCAGGTCCGGCAGCGAACGCACCAGGATGGGTTGCATGATGCCTTGCGTGCGGATCGAATCCGCCAACTCGGTCAGCGCGCCTTCGTCCATGCGCGTGCGCGGCTGATACTTGCCGGCACGCATGCGCGTGACCGGCAACACCGATGGCGGACTCTCCTCTTCCTTCGCGGGCTTCTTGCTGAAGGTTTCTATCGCGGGCGCATCGGCGCCCAGTAACGCATCGAGACCGCGCCCCAATCCTTTAGGTTTTTTCGTCGCCATATATCAATCCTTGCCTGGCTGGTTATCTTGTGGCGCGCGATACCAATAGCGGTAACGCTCGGCGAATCCCATCACGCCGTACAGCTTGCGCGCGGCTTCATTCCCCTGCTCGACCTGTAAGTATGCGTGGCGCGCGCCATGCGCGCGGCCTTGTGCCAGCAGATGCTCCACCAAGGCGCGGCCATAACCACGCCGCCGCGCCGCGGGAATGACGACGACATCGAACACGCCCACGACGCCCGCATCCATCACGGCAAGCCCCGCAGCGACGATGCGGCCATCGCTATCGCGCGCGAGTACGCGTGCATTGGGCACGGCGATATCGGTAATGCGCTGCTGATGCTCTCGCACATGATCCGCGCCATAGTCACGCAGCTCGCCGGTGACCGATGCGAACAGTTCAGGCGAGCTCACCTCGTAATGCAACACAGGCGCGGTGGATGGTGCCATCGTCGGCAACTCCGCGGCCATGACCAGCGTTTCGTCAAAGCGTTCGTAACCACGCTGTTCCAACCGTGCGTCCAACGTGGGATCCACGCAGGCGGAGTTGACCCGGAAAATCAGGTCGCGGCCGACGCGTTGATAATGCGCGCGGCAGAACGCCAGCTTTTCATCGATATCGAGCAGCGGCGCGGCGATCGGATTGATGCTGCGCGCGCGGCGCGCCTTGGCGTTGGCCCAGCGCAGCAGCCAACCGTCATAAAGCATCTGTTCGCGCACCACGGTCGCGTTCAGCGCGGCTTCTTCCATGCGCGCGCTGAGCGGATCGCGAGTAGCCACGGCCGTAGCGGTATCGATAGTCTCCATGGATTCAACCGGCAAGAATTGTTCTGACGCGTTCTATCATCTCCGCGCCAAACGAGATGTAGGCTTGCGCGCCACGCGAATTGCGGTCGTAGACCACGCCCGGCAAACCATGGCTGGGCGCCTCGGCCAGGCGCACATTGCGCGGGACGATGGTCGTGAAGACTTTGTCACCGAAGTGCGCTTCGAGCTGCGCGGACACCTGTTGCTGCAAGGTCATGCGCGGATCGAACATCACACGCAACAGACCAATGACACGCAACTCGGGATTGATGTTGCGATGCACGCGCTTGATGGTGTTGACGAGATCGGACAAGCCTTCCAGCGCGAAGTATTCGCACTGCATCGGAATGATGACGCCATGCGCCGCGGCCAGCCCGTTGAGGGTCAGCAAGGACAGCGTGGGCGGGCAATCGATCAGGACGAAATCGTAATCATCGGCGACCGTGCCGAGCGCGGCCCTGAGTTGGCGCTCACGCTCGTCCATCTGCACGAGATCGATTTCCGCGCCGGCCAATTCGCGGTTGGCCGGCAGCACGTCGTAGCCCCCGGCTTCCGAATGAATGCGCGCGGCGGCGATGGTGGTGTCGCCGATCAGCACTTCATAGATGTTGGACGTGAGCGAACTCTTGTCGATGCCGCTGCCCATGGTCGCATTCCCCTGCGGATCGAGGTCGACCAGCAAGACGCGCTTGCCATGCGTGGCCAGGCCGGCGGCCAGGTTGATGGCGGTGGTGGTCTTGCCGACACCGCCCTTCTGATTGGCGATGCAGAATACGCGTGCGGATGTGCTGGGGGGAGTAGTACTCATGGGTTTCCTAGGCTGCCGCTCGCGCGGCGCATCCAGATAAGGCAGCGCTGTGCATCGAGTTCCGGCACCGTGATGGGCTGGATGTTTTCGATGCGCCATGCACCTTGCAACTGCAGCTCGTCGATCTCTTCGTCGGGCGTCTTACCCTTCAAGGCGACGAGGGTACCATCGTCGGCCACGTGGCGTCCGGCCAGATCGGCGAAGTCACGCAGCGACGCGAATGCGCGCGACGTCACCACGTCGCAGTCGGCCGCGTCCAGCTGTTCCACCCGCGCATGCAGCGCCTGTAGATTGGGCAGGCCGAGCACGCCTGTCATCTGGCGGATGAATGCGGTTTTCTTTTCCACGGCGTCGACGCAGCTGATGCGCCAGGCGGGCCGCATGATGGCCAGGATGACGCCAGGCAAGCCCGCACCCGCACCGATGTCGTAAAGCCTGCCATCGGCAGGCATGACGCTGTCCAGCGGTGCCACCACGGCCAGGCTGTCGAAAACGTGGTGCACCAGCATCTGATCGGGATCGCGCAAGGCCGTCAGGTTGTACGTGCGATTCCAGCGCTGCAGTTGCGCGAGGTAGGCGAGCAGCTGCTCGACCTGGCGATCGCTCACGGTCAGCTGCAAGGCGGCGCAGCAGGCGCGGACACGCCCCGCTGGGTCGTTCGGTGAAATGCTGGAGGAACTCATGCGGCGTGTTTGCGCGAGCCGTAATGCAGGCGCTTGAGATGAATCAATAGCAGTGATATCGCTGCCGGCGTCACGCCGGAGATGCGCGCCGCCTGGCCTATGTTTTCGGGACGATGCGTTTTCAGCTTCTGCCGCACTTCGAAAGACAGGCTGGTGACGGCGTCGTAATCGATGTCCGCGGGTATCGGCTGCTGCTCGTGGCTAAGGTGTTTCTGCACCTCGTCCTGCTGGCGCGCGATATAGCCCGCGTACTTCACCTGGATCTCGACTTGCTGGGCGACTTCCGCATCGGCCACGCCGGGACCCGCGAACAGGCTGCCATCGGTATTGGGTGCGTCCATCAATTGACGGTACGACAAGCCCGGACGCTTCAGCAGATCTGATAGTGAGTACTCACGTTCAATTGCTTGGCCCAATAGAGGTGTCGCGACCTCTGCCGGAAATACGCGCGGATTGACCCAAGTGGAGCGCAAACGTTGAATTTCCGCTTCGACCGCATCGCGCTTGCGGTTGAAAGCTTCCCAACGCGCATCGTCAACCAAACCCAGACGGCGCCCTATTTCAGTAAGCCGCAGATCCGCGTTGTCTTCGCGCAGGCTCAGTCGATACTCGGCGCGAGAAGTGAACATGCGATACGGCTCGGTAACGCCGCGCGTAATCAGGTCATCCGCCAGGACGCCCAGGTAAGCCTCATCACGGCGTGGCGTCCAGGATTCCTTGTCCATTGCGGCAAGCGCCGCGTTTACGCCCGCCAACAGGCCTTGCGCGCCCGCCTCTTCATAACCGGTGGTGCCGTTGATCTGGCCAGCGAAGTACAAACCCGATATTGCGCGCGTTTCCAACGTCGACTTCAAGCCACGTGGATCGAAGTAGTCATATTCGATGGCGTAGCCGGGGCGAAGGATATGGGCGTTGGCCAGACCAGGAAGGGAATGAATCAAGTCCAGCTGGACGTCGAACGGCAGGCTGGTCGACACGCCGTTGGGATAAACCTCGTGGGTATCCAATCCTTCGGGTTCAAGAAAAACCTGGTGGGCGGATTTGTCCGCGAACCGGTGGATCTTGTCTTCGATGGAAGGACAGTAGCGCGGCCCTACCCCTTCGATGACACCGCTGTACATCGGCGAACGATCCAGGCCGGCGCGGATGATGTCGTGGGTACGGCTATTGGTGTGGGTGATCCAGCAAGGCAGTTGCCGGGGATGCATGGCCACCGTACCCATGAAAGAAAACACGGGGATAGGATCCAGATCGCCAGGTTGCTCTTCCAACACGCTGTAGTCGATGCTGCGCCCGTCGATCCGTGGGGGCGTGCCCGTCTTCAGTCGCCCTTGCGGCAGCTTCAACTCTTTCAGGCGCTGCCCCAGGGAAATCGCCGGGGGATCGCCGGCGCGGCCCGCGGAATAGTTCTGCAGGCCCACGTGGATCAGGCCATTCAGAAACGTTCCGGCGGTGAGCACCACTTTGCGGGCCAGGAATTTCAGTCCGATCTGGGTCACCGCGCCCACCACGCGGTCGCCCTCCACCATCAGGTCGTCCACGGCTTGTTGGAACAACCACAGATTGGGTTGATTCTCCAGCCGGGTGCGGATGGCTTTGCGGTAAAGCACCCGGTCTGCCTGCGCACGAGTTGCCCTGACGGCAGGCCCCTTGGAACCATTGAGAGTGCGGAACTGGATACCCGCTTCGTCGGTGGCGATCGCCATCGCACCGCCCAGCGCATCGATCTCCTTGACAAGGTGTCCCTTGCCGATCCCACCGATGGAGGGATTGCAGGACATCTGTCCTAGCGTTTCGATATTGTGGGTGAGCAGCAGGGTCTTGGCGCCCGCACGGGCGGATGCCAAAGCGGCCTCCGTACCGGCATGGCCGCCGCCTACCACGATCACGTCAAACTCACGCGGATAATCCATTTTGCAAATCAGATAAAGAGCTGTAGGTGGGGATTATAAATTCGCTGCCAGGGCCTTGCTATGTTTCACGTGAAACAAGGGGGTGGAGACAGAAGGATCTAGGCCATAGGTCCTCCCCGTGGGTGCCCTACCCTTCGAGTCAGCTCAAAAATTGCCTCTGGATACCCTGCCATCCATGCATCCACGGGCCGGGCGAAAACGTACGCCGGCTCGCGAGGTCTGGGTGCTTACTAGATAAATGCAGGAGGTGGAGAGGTAATGCGTTGCTGCGGCGACTAAGTCTGACGCTACTGACGATGTTTCACGTGGAACAACGGCTGAAGAGGTGTCTTACCATTACCAAAAGGCCGGACCAAACTCGCAAGGCCGAAGCGTACGCATATTCTTCAGCGAGTAGTGGAGTTTAGCCGGTCCCGCACTGCGCAGCCAAGTCCGGTATCGCTTTTAGTGTCAGTACAAATGGAATGTTGCGGTAGTCCGACGCGAGATAGGGCTTCGGCCTCGTGTCCGAGCCGGGGGCGGACGGCGTCTCCACACGGAAATGTTCCACGTGAAACATATGCCTGCGGTAAAGCTATAGCCGTATTACTGGAACATTGGGGTAAGGTCGGGATGCGAGAGTAAACAAGCTGTCCTTATGGCAAACCGCGCGAGGACCATACTGTAATTACCTCCCCCGCCGCGAACGACTATCCGATTATTTGCAGCAGCTCACGGCACTGCCCCAATCCATACAGCGAGGATCCGATCGCGGCTGATCCATGGACTTGGCGAACCCGTCAACTGCCTCCGGAGCCGCAGCCGCTTCGCCCTTGATACTGCGCATCTACCCGGCGTGCTGCCGCACCCGTCGGCCCTATCCTCTGGACGGTTATTGCGGCCTGGCTCTATCCAAAAGAGCTACGTTTCACGTGGAACATTTCACTCGTCCGGCTCTGAGATGACCGCAGCATTCCGGTGACTACCCGAAACTGCCGCGCTGTTCCACGTGAAACAGTGTTGATAAATGCTCTAGCCCGAACGGCTGAGTACGATCCGCCGGGGTGCAGTGCAAGTTGGCACGCCCATGGAACCTCCCCTTGTCCAACTGGATATTCAATTCATTGATAAGGCAACGAAGTAGGCGGCCGGCCGCTAAAACACTGATAAACAAGTACCTGGAGAAAAGTAATCCACAGGCTGCGCACTTCAAGCGTCGACTGCTGTGCACAAGATCGTACGCCTCAACAAGCCTGGGGATAGTTTTGTGAATAACATCAAACTGCCTCAGGGAATTACGACGAAGTAAATCTTCCAGCCTTGCTCCCTATATGGCCAAAAGTGCCGACTGCAGGGCATAAAACAGCGCTGTTTTACAAAAAGGCCTATAAAGATTGCCCCGCTCGGGAGCAAATGACCTGGCATTTGGGGCCAGTTTCCACCGAAAGGATAGCGCTCAACCTGTGCATAACTCCTTATGTGGATATCCCTTCCAGCCCCATAAAGCCACTCGACCTTAAGGTCCCCTGCGGCTACTTATCCTGCGTTGTTGCACAGTTACTCACATAGTTATGCACATTGCGGCCGCAAGCCGGTAACGCTCGCCTCGGCTCCGAAGCGTTGGACCTTGGGGGTCGAAAGCCCTCACCCCGATGCACGCGCGCAAACCTCGGGCTCGGCCGATGGCTGGACTCATGGCCAGGACTGATGGCCAGGGTTTGGGGCCAGGGCCGAGGCTGATGGTTGGGGCTGGAGGCTGGGAAAACCCAAGCATCCCCTGCTCGCCTCCTTATGCCGCAGCAAAGAAAAACGCCCCGGACGGAAACGTCGCGGGGCGTCGGTGCCGGCTTGCCCGGCGCGGGTAACGGATTACCCGGTTTAAAGCGGACGGATCTCCGCCGCTTGGGGCCCCTTCGGGCCTTCCTTCACATCGAATTCGACATCCTGGCCTTCGTTCAAGCTGCGATAGCCGCGGCCCTGAATCGCCGAGAAATGGGCGAACACTTCCGTGCCACCCTCATCCGGCGTGATGAAACCATAGCCCTTGTCAGCGTTGAACCACTTCACTTTGCCCTTCATATACTCACTTCCTCTAGAAACACCGTACGGTAGGCGGTGTTATTCAAAAACTGGTTTTACCAACCGCAAGGGGCCATGCTTGCACCGAAGCCACGCTCCGTCCGACGGGTGGGCCAAGGTAGCGAAAAAGTAATGACGCCCGGCTCGAATATCACTGCCAATCGAGCATACTCAGACGGCCCCAGCCCGGACAATGTGCTGTTTACCCTTATGTGGCTTTTTTTCAACCCGCCATATCAGCACACCCGAATTCCCCCCTGCGCATCCCGCCGGCGTCCCCCCTCCGCAAGCCATTCCGCACAGTCCGGGCAATGGTGGGATACTTCACTCCACCCATCACAACCCCCTGACGAATCACCATGATCCGATCCAAGTTGCCCGACGTCGGCACCACAATTTTCACCGTCATGAGCCGCCTGGCCATCGAGCACAAGGCGGTCAATCTGGGCCAGGGCTTTCCGGACTTCAATCCCGACCCTCGCTTGCTGAAGCTGGTCGACAAGGCCATGGCCGATGGCCACAACCAGTATCCCTACATGCCTGGCGTGGCCCCCCTGCGCGACGCCATTGCCCGCAAGACCAAGGAACTCTACGGCCACGCCTACGATCCGGAGACGGAAATCACGGTTACCAGCGGCGCCACCGAAGCCTTGATGGCCACCGTCCTGGCCGCCGTCGGTCCCGGCGACGAAGTCATCGTCATCGAGCCCTGCTACGACTCCTACCTGCCTTCCATACGCCTGGCCGGCGCCACGGCCGTCCCCGTGCCGCTGCGCGCCCCTACCCCGGCCGAACCCTACTACCGAATCGATTGGCAGCGCGTACGTGACGCCATCACGCCGAAAAGCCGGCTGCTGATGCTGAACTTCCCGCACAATCCCACCGGCGCCATCCTGGAGGAAAGCGACCTGGATGCGCTCGAGCAGATCGTGCGCGATACCGGCATCCTGCTGGTGTCCGACGAGGTCTATGAACACATCGTGTTCGACGGCAAACCGCACGCCAGCCTGGCGCGCCGCCCGTTGCTGGCCCAACACGCTTTCGTCATTTCGTCCTTCGGCAAGACCTATCACACCACCGGCTGGAAGATCGGCTATTGCTGCGCTCCCCGCCAGCTCAGCCAGGAGCTGCGCAAGGTGCACCAGTTCATGGTGTTTACCGTGTCCTCGCCCATGCAGTTCGCGCTGGCGGAATTCATGAATGATCCCCAGCCCTACTTGGACCTGCCGGCGTTTTATCAGGCCAAGCGCGATCGGCTCAGCCAAGGGCTGGCGCGGACGCGCTTCAAACCTCTGCCCAGTCCGGGTACTTTTTTCCTGATGGCGGACTATTCGGCCATGTCGGATCTGCCCGAAGCGGACTTCGCCCGCTGGCTCACCGTCGACCATGGCGTGACAGTAATCCCCATCTCGGCCTTTTATCAACGGCCGGATGCACCCGAGTCGAATCACCGCCTGGTTCGCTTCTGCTTTGCCAAGAAAGATGAAACCCTGGACGCCGCCCTGGAGAAACTGCAGCGCGTCTGAACCTGTTTGTACGCGGTCCGCCACCAGATTGGCTACCGCTTGTGGATAAACCCGTACGCAAGCCCCCTTGGAGCGTTCCAGACGCTTCAAGGGGGCTTTTTCTTGCCCAGGGTTGGGTCAAGGGCTGATCAAGCGCTGGAAAACACCAGAGCAAGGCCAGAGGCCTTGCTCTTTTCATTTTCAGAGGCCGCCTTGCGCAAGAAATCAGCAACTGCTGCGGTTCATCGCCCTTCCTCTCTGGATATCCAGGGATAAGTCGTCCTTCGGATGGCGACTTCAGCGTTGCCGCTTGTCCCCGGTGTTCCCGCTATCCAAGTTGTTCAACTCTCTTTTCTATATATAAAGACTAATGATGGATAAGGGCTGTGGATAACTGCATCAAGTCAGAAAAAGCCCAGGTTTTCAAAAACTTGTAGCGGTTTTGGCATGTGCAGCAGTTCTGTTTGCGATGTGCACCGAAGTTGAGCAACTTTCGCGGTCGGCATCGGAGAGGGTATTTGTACCTATCCCGTCCACATGCTGTGCACAACCTCGCTACTTAGTGCTTATCCACAGGCCGGCGCGAAGTTTGGACGGCAAAGTGCCGATCCTCCTGTGGACAGGTATCGCTGGCGAACAAAAAATCGTGGTGAACAGGCGATCCGACCGACTGCCGGCGGGCTGGCTCCGCAAGTCGTCCACTCAGAGCCCTGTTTTCCGTGGCATTGCTGTACAGCGATCCTGCCGTGCCGCGCGCTCGCGGTGGATAAGGTCCAGCGGCCGAGGTACGGCGAGCCGGTTTTGTACGCTCAGCGGCCCGTTTTTCGCGGTCTCTGTGGATAAAGAGCCATTGGCAAGCCCTTGGATTCAGGAAAACGGGCATTCAATGACCAAACCGTCGGAAATCGTCTGACGTTGGGCTGCCTTCTTCCATCTGGATCAGGTTATCCACGTCGATAAGCATTTGGCGGCAAATCAGCGTACGCCCGTCGTCGTACCGCAGCGAAGCGGGAACCTGTCAGAGTCCCCAACTCCTTCTGAACAACCCTGCTCTTCGGTAAACACCGTTTGCATGATCCTCTTTTTGGCGGTCCACGCCGTGGGAAGATGAGAAAAAGTGTTTTCACATCTTTTTTTCTATATATAAAGAATGATTATGGTGAGTGTCTGTGGATAACTACCTCAACTTGCAAAACTCTTTTAATTTCAATGCCTTGAATAACTTTTTGGATGTGGAGCAACTCTGTTTTGAGCGAGGGGCAAAGTTGAGCAACTTCCAGCTACGCGTACGAAAAGGGGTTTTGTCCAGATTCGTTCCACAGCGTGTGCACAACTCCGCCGCTTAGACGTTATCCACAGGACTTTTCGCTTCGACCGAGATTGCTGTACAACGTTGCAGCCCTCGAAAACCGGCTCAATCGACATATGAATAGACCGATTAGTCGTGTTATTGGATAAATCTTTTTCGATAGCTAGGGTTTATCCCAGGTCAGCCGCGGCGCACAATGCAGTCCATAGAGAAACGGTTCAGCAGGTGTGCGGTGGGTACCGCCCCCTGAGCCGACCTAACCGGACTGGAGTTTGAAATGAAAATCCTAGCTAGCGCAGTTGTTGTTTCCCTGGCCATGATCGCTGGTGCCGCCCAGGCAGCTACCCCCCGGGGTGATTCCGACAACGTTCCCTTCCAAGGGACTTATGGGCAAGCCGACGAAGGCGTGAGCCGCGCGCAAGTGCAAGCCGAACTGGAACAAGCCAAGGCGACTGGCCTGAGCACCATGGGTGACCTGAACAACGCTACCTTCCAACAAGGCGTCAAGGTCAGCGAAGGTGACGACGGCGGCCGTACCGAATTCGCCTGATCGCGGCACAAGCCCAAGATTCATGCAAGGACGGCGCACAAAGAGAATTCCAGAACGCCGTGAAGTGAGTACCGAGGCCCTGCTGATGCAGGGCTTTTTTTCGTTGGTCGACCTGGTGCCGTAATGCGCGGGGCAGGCGTTTTCCGACTTGGTCAGCCTGGGGAAAACCTTGGGGATAAGCCTGGGGAAACGGCAAGGATATGCTGTGGAAACCCGAGTGGGATTCCTGGGGAAAACAGGTGGAGAACCCTGTGAAAAGGCTGTGGATGCCCTGGGGGTAAAGCGGCGGAAACGGTGGAAAACCATGGCTGGGAATGGCCCCGCGATGACGCAGCTACAGAGGGGAAAAACCCTGTAAACGGGCTATCCAGCGTTACCGAGGGCCGACCTGGAATCGGCCCTCTCGGCAGCGGCGTTTCTAGAACCGTACTTGATCTTCCGGGGCCAGCGGCGTTTGCAGATCGCGCTCGTCCATCTCCCAGATGATCAAGCGCGGCGGCGTCTGCTTCCAGGCCGCGCTCTTGAAGTAGGCCTGGGCGGCGCCACCGAACTTGCCGCCATCGCGCGCGAAGTTGCCGACGGCGACCCCTAGCGCCTGGGATAACTGCGGCACGAACGCCGAGGTACGCGAATACGAGGTGCCGATGAGCGCAAGCGTGGGCAGGCCACTGTCGCCGAACAGATCGTCCGCGCTATCGGCCGCAGCGGCAGTCGACGTCGCGGGACTGGCTGGCGTAGCGGGACTGGTGGCCGTGGGCGCCGCTGCTGTCGTCCAGGTGTGCTGCTGCACGATTTCCCCGGGCGGCTGCAGGCGGGTGGGTAACCAATCGATGCCCGCCAGGCGGACCAGGTCGCCGGGCCGCGGCGCTGGCGGCAATGCCGTCACGCTGTAGCGCTGCGGCGGTTGCAAGGGCACCCCGCTGCTCTTGACCTGGTCGGCCACGACTCGGGCGGCCGCGCCAGCGCCGGCCTCGGTCCAATGGGTGTCGTTGCGGTAATACGCGTCCTGTCCCAGCCCGGACAGCGCGCCACTCAGATCGACGGTCTTTACGCCCCGCCCTTCCAGTGTCTGCACCCAGCGCGGCAACCTGTCCTGCAAACTTGCTGAGCGGTGCAGATCGCACAGCCGCGCCGTTTCGATGCGGCTCTTGTCCGGCACCACGGCGACCAGCAGTTTGATGCCGCGCCTGGCCAGCGACTGCTGCAACTGCACCACGATATCCGCGCGGGCTTTCTCGTTGGCGTCAGCATTGGGATGTACCTGCAACTCATCGCCGAGGAAAAGCCAGCCGGGGCAGCCGCGGCGCACGCGGTCACCCAGGTCGCCCATGGCCAGCCAGCCCAGGCCACGTTGCAGCCGTGCCGCCTCGCTGCTGAAATCCATATCCGCCAGGCGCGTGGACATGTCATGGGTGACGCCGCCATCCAGGATACGGTGGACCGACATGTCGTCAGGCAGGAAGGTGTGATCGCCGGTCCAGGTCCACCATGCATTGCTGGCCGCGCCGGCGGCCATGAAGGCCACCAGCACGACACCGGCCAGGCGCGCGGTGCGCCGGTTCAGCATATTGGGATTGAGAGTGGGCGGTTGTTCGGGGCGAGTAGTCATCGTGTGCGCCTCAGAACTGGAAGTAGAGGAAAGGGACGGCACCGCGCGAGGCGATCAGTGCATAGGCCAGCAGGAAGCCCGCCACGGGCCACAGGGCGCTCCAGACGACGCGCACTCGTGTCGGTGGCCGCGACGCCCACCACGGCTGCAGCGCGGGCAATACGCAGCACAGTATGCCTAGCGCCGCGGCAAGCCAGTGTGCTGGCCGCAGCGTGTAAGACATGGCATCGCCCAGGCCCACGCCGTTCAGGCCGAATTGGCCGCCATACATGGCCAGTGCGGTATGGAAATTGGAGGCGCGGAATATGGTCCAGGCCAACATGACGAACAGCAGTGTGAGGATGCGCGACAGCCATACCGGTACCGCCGGCAGGCCGTTGCCGTTCCACGCGCGCGCCACGGCCAGCGCGGCGCCATGCGCCAGCCCCCACAGCAGGAAGTTCCAGCTTTCGCCACCATGCCACAAGCCGGCGATGGCCATGGTCAACAGCAGGTTGCGATACGTCTTCCATACCGCGCCGCGATTGCCACCCATGGGGATGTACAGATAGTCGCGGATCCAGCTGGACAGCGACAGGTGCCAGCGGCGCCAGAAGTCCTGGATGCTGCGCGCGAGATACGGATTATTGAAGTTCTCGGGCAGATGGAAACCCATCATCAAGCCCAGGCCGATCGCCATCGCGCTATAGCCGGCGAAGTCGAAGAACAATTGCAGCGTGTAGGCGCCGCAGCCTATCCAGGCGTCGGCCAGCGAAGGCTGGTGCAGCGCGAACGCGGCGTCGACCACCGGTGCCAGCGTATCGGCGATCAATACTTTCATGCTCATGCCGACCATGAAGCGGCGCGCCCCCAGGCAGAAATTCTCCCAATCCATGGTGCGGTGGGCCATTTCCTTGTCGACCCAGGCCCAGCGGATGATGGGGCCGGCTATAAGCTGGCCGAACATGGCCTTGTAGGCGGCGAAGTCGATGAAGCTGCGTTCGGCGCGCACGTCCTGGCGATAGACGTCGACCAGATACGACACTGCCTGCAGCACGAAGAAAGACAGGCCGGCCGGCAAGGCCACGCGTTCCCAGGCCAGTGGCAAGTGACCGCCCATCGCCGCGATGTCGTTGAACGTGGAGACCAGGATGTTGGCGTACTTGTACCAGCACAGCACGCCGGCATTGGCCGTCAAGAGCAGCACCAGTAGCGCCTTGCGGCCGCGGCCGGCGCGGAACTGTTCGATCAGCAATCCCCCACCCCAGGCCACCACGGTCACCGCGATGAGCAGCAGCAGGTAGATGGGCTTGAGCCAGCTATAGAACAGCCAGCTGCCGACCAGCAGGACGAAGTTGCGGGCGCGTTGCGGCGACAGCGCATAGATTACGAGGAACGCCGGCAGAAACAGCGTCAGGAATTCCAGGGAGGCGAAGACCATTGCTCGATTATTTTCGTGTCAGTGGAACGAGTGAAGCCGTCGCGGGATAGCGGCGGGCGGGAAGGCAGGATTAGAATCAGCGCCATGATGACCAAGCCGAAATTCTTCCGCCGAATTCTTGCCGCGATCGGCACCATGAACCGCGTCATGGTGCTTGCGACGATGTCCTTGTTGTCTTGCCAGGCCATGGCGCAAAGCGTTGCCATCACCTTCGACGATGGCCTGGATCCCCGCATCGAGCCACGCGCGGCGCAATGGAACGCGCATCTGCTGGACACGTTGGCCAAGCACCACGTCCGCTCCATGCTGTTCCCGGCCGGCGTCGTCGTGGACAGTCCCGCGGGGCTGGCGCTGGTACGCGCCTGGGGCGCGGCCGGGCATTCCATCGGCAACCATACCTACACCCATCAAGGCTTCGTCGACAGCGCGACGCCCGAGGCGTTCATGCAGGACGTGCTGCGTGAACAGAAGCTGGTGGGCGCCCTGCCTGGCTGGTGCCCGCGCCTGCGGCTGCCCTATCTGAATGAAGGGAATACGCCCGAACGCCGCGGCCGTCTGTATGCCTTGCTGGCCCAGCATGGTTACGGCGTGGCGCCCGTCACGATAGGCATCGACGACTGGAACTACAGCGCACGCTTCATCGAAGCGGCGAACAAGAATCCTTCGTTGAACGTCGATCAATTCCGCAAGCCCTATCTAGACAGGATGTGGCAGGAAGTGCAAAAGCAGCAGGCGTTCTGGCAACAGCAGTTGGGCCGCAGCCCGGTGCACGTGCTGCTGCTGCACACCAATGGCCTGAACGCGGTGGTGTTGCCGGATATCCTGGCGATGTTCGAAAGCCACGGCTGGACCTTTGTCGATCCCGCCGTGGCTTTCACCGATCCGATCTACCAGCGCCCCTACACCGCCGCCGATGGCACGCAGCATCCGCTGCCGATACCCGCTTGCCGCTGACCCAGCGCGTGGGGCGACGGCGCGCGAGGATGCCATGTCAGCGCGCTACCGTATCGGTGGCCTTGAATATCCTTGAACTCTTGCCGGCCGGTACCAGGAACACGGTGTAGCGTTGTCCGGCCTCCAAGGTGCCCAGGTCCAACGGTTGGCCGACGGCTTGGCCGCCGCAGGAAAGCTGCACGCTCAGGGGCACCGGATTGATCTGGCGGCGCTTGGCCTGGCCTTCGGGTACGCCGTCGAGCAGCACGACGCTGCGGCCCGCTGCCAACAGCGCGGCCGACGCGCACTGCGCGTCCACGTTGTAGAAGGCGACCGATGCCTTCAACGCATTGAAATCGTCCGGCGATTCAAGCACGGTGACGCTGCGCAGGCCGCCCGTCGCATCGTCCAGGCCGATGACGCTGGCGAATTCGCCGGGCTTCACGGTGACCGACACATTCTGCTTGGCGCCGTCGCGCGCCAACACGCCTTCGATAGCCTTGCCGGCACGGATGGCCATGAAGTCCGAAGCGGGCTTGGCCGCATCCAGCGAGATGCGCGCATTCGAACCGGCGGCAATGACCTCGACGGGTTTTTCCGCGCCGTTGACGAAGCGCACGAAGGACGAATCCTCAGCGGGGCCGGTCTCGTAGAGAGGAACTTCCACCGCCATCGCGGCCGTGGTCGAAAGCATGCCGGCAAGCGCCAGCAGGATCAGCGGATTTTTCATTTCTTCTTCAGCTTCGAAATAGCGGGAGACGCCTGCAGCGCGGCGATGATGCCTTTGGTCCAGCCGGCGTAGCCGGTCTGCGTGAAGTGTTCACCGTCCAGGGTTTGCCATTCGCCAGGCTTGGAAAACTTCAGTGAATCGATGTATTCGCAAGGCGCCACGTTCGATGCCAGGAACTTGGACACTTCCACCGTGCGTGCATTGTTCTTGCTGTACGGGCCGCCTTCAGTGCCCCATGCGGGACCGACCCAGATGCACGTCGTGTTGGTTGCCGCGATAGCCTTGGTCAGCCCCGTGGTTTCCTGCCATGCCCAGGTCTTGGGAAACACCGGCTTGTCGTAGGAGCCCATGGTGTCGCCCATGATCACGATGACGACATCCGGCTTGTCCTTCTGGATCAGTTCGGTGATCGGCGTGGTGCGCGCTTCCTTGCCCAACACCACGGCAGGCTTGTTGTCGACCTGATCGGCGCCGCAGTCCACGGGCGTGGGTTTGAGGAACCGGCCCGGGCTGGCGCCGCAGGCACCCACGGTATGCACATGGGCGGCACCCTGCGCCAACAAGGCCTTTTGCAGGGGCTCGCGCAGATAGTTGTTCAAGGTCAAATGGCTTTCGCCAATCACCAGCAAGGTCAGGCCAGCCAAGGCGGATACAGGCATGATAAGAACTCCAGAGTGCCGCGCCTGCCCCACCCGGCAGGCGCGTGGTTCATTACGGCTTGAGTTTCTTCACGCCCGGCAGTTGCAGCAGGGCATCGGAAACGCCCTTGCCCCAGGCCTTGTAGGCGGTGGTGGTCAAGTGCTGGCCATCGGTGCTGCCCCACTCGCCCGGCTTGGACATCTTGGTCGAATCGATGTACTCGCACGGGGCGACGTTGGTCGCCAGGAACGACGACACTTGCTGCACGCGCGGGAACGTCTTCTGATACTTGCCGCCTTCGCTGCCCCATGGCGGTCCGACCCAGACGCAAGCCGTCTTGGTGGCGGCAACCGCCTTGGTCAACGAGGTCACTTGCTGCCAGACCCAGGTCTTGGGGAACACGTCCTTGTTGTAGCCGCCTATCGTGTCGCCCTGGACGATGATCACCAGGTTGGGTTTGTCACCGGCGATCAGTTGAGCGATGGGCGTCGTGCTGGCGGTCTGCTTGTGCACCGTGGCGTTCTTGCCGATGCGTTCCGCGCCGCCGCAGGTACCCGGCGTGACGGTGAGCCATTCCGTCGGTGTCGAGCCGCATACGCTTACGGTGTGGACTTGCTTGGCACCGTTGGCCAGCAGGTTGTCCGACAGCGTGTCGATGAGGTAACCCGGGTAGCCCAGGTGGCTGTCACCCACGATGAGGATGGTAAGGCCCGTAAGGACGGAAATCATGCTGCAGACTCCTGAAAATTATCGAATGCGTTTCAACGGCTGTACGGCGAGCGATACGGCACCACCGGCATGTCCAGGGGACGGGTTTGCGGGTAGAACGTATAGCGCAGGTACAGGCCGCCTGCGTACTGGCGGTAGTCGCTGGCGTTGTCGGCGCCAACCGTCGCGCCGACGAACCAGTTGTTGGCCAGCTGGTATTCCGCCGCGGCCGAAAGGTTGTAGCCCACGCCGGTCTTGGATTGGCCGGAGTAGACCGCGCCGTCGCCCAGGCCCAGCGCCGCGGACGCCGCTACCGCCTGGGCCTGGCGCGAAGAACTGGTCGGGAAGTAATCCGCGCCGCTTTCGTGGAAGTGCTGGATGCCCACGGAGCCTTGCAGCTTGTAGCTGAAGCGGTCCATGCGTTCGGCCCACGTGATCGGCACGCTCAGTGCGTAGAACTCTTGCGGGCTGAAGTAGCCGCCATTGCCATAAGTGAAGAAGCGTTGGTTGCGGTTGTAGAACGTGCCACCCAGATTCAAGCCCGCCGTCAACATGCGGTTGCTGTCGCGCACCAGGTACCGGTAGACACCGCCGCCCACTTCGGCGCGCGTGTTCGACTGGACATTGCTGCCATCCAGGTATTGCCACGAACCGTAGCCATACACGCCGTAGGTGGGCTTGTCGGTGCCGATCTGGCCCGAGATGCCGGTGGCCGTGACGGCGCCCCACCTGTCGCCCGTACGCGAATCGCGCGCGCCCGCGAACGACAACAGGCTGTCGGTGACCGCGCGGCGTGATGCGCCTACCGAGAAATAGCTGCCGGCCGCGGGATCGATGGCGCCCTTGTACTCGATGCCGCCCACGACATTGCTACGTTCGAAGCCCAGGGGCGTGGTGCCGATGTCGCCGGAGAGGTTCTTCATCTCGTAGCCGACCGACAGGCCGACGCCGCTGTCTTTCTGCGACCCCGGGCCGCCCACCAGGCCGGCCTGCTGCGCGAGCGTGGCGGCGGGCCCACCACCGAACTGGCTGCTGTTATAGATGTCGCTGCCCACGGAGCGCGCGTTGAGCTGCACGGGCGTGGCGCGCAAGGACAGCTTGCCGTCGCCGACCGGCAGGCGTACCTCCACTGGTTCCTGCACGGTGGTCAGGCGGCTCATGCCGTCCTGGCCATTGTTGGACTGCACGAACGCGCCCACGCGGATTTCCGGCGAGCGTTCCGCGCGGATTTCCTGCAGGTCGTTCTGCATGGCGGTGAGGTCGGACGGCGAAGCGTTGGCCGACGCCGGCCGCGTGGACGCGGTGGCCACGGACTGGGGGACGGTGATGGCTTGACCCGAGCCGCCCGGCGTGAGGGGAAGTGCCACCTGCACGTCTTGCGACACCGCTGCCGGCACGCCCGTGTTGGCGTTGGCGCCGTAGCCGGCGTTGTTGCCGGCGCTGCTTCCCGGGTAAGCGGCAGCGAACGCCGCGGGCGATGCACCCGCGATGTTCGCATTCGAAGCAGGCGCGGCGGCATAGCCCACGGGCGGCGCCGCCGCGGGCCCCGTCGACGGATAGGCCAGCAAGGTGGCCGCGTCCTGGGGACTGCCGGGCACCGCGCTGGCGTTGGCCGTGCCGGCATCGGGCAGGTCCTGCAGCGCCGAATTCATGGCCGACTGCGACATCGCCGAGTTCTTGCGGAAAGGGTTATCCGACACGCCGGCTTGTGCCGCGCCCGGCGCCATCGCCACTTGCGTGGGCTGCCTGCCGCGCTTGATATCGATGGCGGCGGTAAGCAGGTCTTGCGCCTTGCCGGTCCTGCCGTTCGCGCGGTAAATGCGGGCCGCGCTGGCCAGGACGTCGGGGTCGTTCGGTGCCGTCGCCACGGCACGTTCCAGCATGCCGTTGGCATAACGGGTATCGCCCGTCTGCGATGCCACTTGCGCGGCGCCCAACATCAGGCTGGCGTTGTTCGGATCGCTGGCGAGCGCTTTGTTATAGAGTTCCTGCGCCTTGGTATTGTCGCCGGCATCGGCATACATGCGCGCGAGCGCCGCGACGACCAGCGGATCATTGGGACGCTTCTTCATCGCCGGCGCCAGGACGTCATAGGCCTGGGCCACGTCGCCGCGGCGACGCAGCAGTTCAGCCTGCCGCACGGTGTACAGGAACACCAGGTTTTCCTGTTGCCGAGCTTGCGCCGGCGTCAGCTGCTGGGCCTGGATCTGGCGCAATACCTTCGCCGCTTCGACGTCCTGTTCGGTCTTCACCAGCATGCCGGCATAAGGCAGCAAGACATCGGGGCGGGTACCGTTGGGGCCGGTTTGCAGCTGGCGCAGCAAGGCCATGCCGCGATTCGGATCGCCCGCGTCGGCATAGGCTTGCGCCACCGCGCCCACCAGCGCGGGGTTCTGCCCGGCCACGGGTTCGAGTTGCGCCAGCAAGGCACGCGCTTCCTGCGTGCGGCCATCCTTGCCCAGGTCGGCCGCATAACGCACTTGCAGCTGGAACTCCGCTTGCGCTTCGGTACTGGCCATGGCCGGCGTGCGCTTGGCCTGCGGAATGCGTGCCAATGTCTGCTTGGCCTTGTCCCATTCACTTAACTGCATCGACAGCAACGCACTGGCGTACAGCGCATCGGGCGAATCGGGATTGGCGGCCAGCGCGCTATCGACGATGCGGCGGGCTTCGCCCGTATTGCCCTTGTCCACGTAGTAGCGCGCCAGTTCCAGACGTATCCAGGGATTGTTGGGATCGTCACGCATGGCGTCTTCGAGCACGCGGCGCGCACCTTCGGCGTCGCCGCGCTGTTCGGCGGCGCGGGCACGGCCGGCCGCTACCGAAGCGCGCAGTTGGCTCAGATCGCCCAGGTCGGCCTGTTGCGCCGGGGTCAGGCTGTTGACCAGTTGCATGGCCTGGTCGGTACGGTCCGTCTGGGCCAGAATGCCCACCAGGCCGCTGAGCGCTTCGCTATTCTTCTTATCCGTGGCCAGCACCGCGCGATAGGCCTTCTCCGCGGTCACCAGATCGCCTTGTGCCGCATACAGGCGCGCCGTGGCATTGCGTCCCGCGGCTTCGCGCGAGTCCAGGCGCATGGCCTGCTCCAGGAAGCTGCGCGCGGACACCAGATCATTGGCTTCCAGCGAGGCGTTGACCTGGCCGATGAGATTCCAATAGCGCGCCGTGTTCAAGGACTTGTTCCAGCGCGCGCCGCCGGGCCGCGAGGCGGCGCGGGACAACAGCCGTTCGGCCTCGGGCATATTGTTCTGCTGCATGCGGACCACGCCCAGGCCACCCAGGGCATCGGCGTTGTCCGGGGACTCTTGCAGCTTGGCGTTGAACTCGCGTTCGGCCGCGCTGGTGTCTTCGCGCTTGAGCGCGGCGAAACCGCGTGCCAGGCGCGGATCCTGCGTCGGCACGGCCGCGCCACCGCGAGCGGCGGTGCGTACCTGCTGCATCTGGGCACGAATCTCGGCATCGTCGGGATGCTTGGCCAGATAGGCCTCGAACAGCGGCTTTTCATCGGGACGCGGTGCGCCCAGCCAGGTCAGTGCGTAGCGCCACGATTCCGACGCCGCGCCGCCGATGTCCGGCCGCTGGGCCAGCTGCTGCAAGCGCCGGATGCCTTCGACGCGGGTGCGTTCATTGCGGGCCATGTGCTGCGCCAGCGGCAAGGCAATCATGGGATTTCCCGGGGTTTCCCGGTCGAGCCGCTGCAGGCCCTGGATCGCGCGCTCCAGGCCACCATCGGTGTAGCCCAGGAAGGTGTAGTACTCACGCGCCACCATGCCCTGCGGAGTCTTGCCGCCCAACGCCTTGTCGAACTGCGCGATGGCCGCCACCATGCCGGCGTTATTGTTGTTGTTGGCGGCATCCTGCGCCATCAGGCGCGCCTTTTCCATATCGGCTTTGCCGGGATCGGTTGCCAGCCGCAGGTCCTGTTCTAGCTGCGGTACGTAGCGGCTGTCGGGCGCGGCCGCGCGCAGGCGGGTCAGGTAATCGCGCGCTTGCGCAAGCTGCTGTTTGCCTATCGCGATGGAGGCCATGCCGTACAGCGCTTCGGGCTGCTTGGGATCGGTCAGCAGCAGTTTTTCCCAGGCTTGCGCGGCTTGATTGGGCTTGCCCTGCTCGCGCCAGTAGCGGCCTTGTTCCACCAGCGTGCGGGAAGCATCGTCCTGCGCACTCGCCAGCGGATGGGCCAAGGCGGCCAACAGTCCAAGCGCTATCGTGTGACGGCGTGCGGACATGATTTCTCCCACTCTAATTGGATTTGCCCCGTTTGCCGGAAGCGATAACGGCCGTCTAGCCACGCAGTGCTGAACATGCTGAGCACGTAATCATAATAAGGTGGCTGACGCTGTGCCACCTGGGTCGGCGCGAGGCTCTGGTTCCATGCGAACCGCACGCGTCCCAGTTGGCTTTCGATCAAATTCTTTTGTCCCGATGCCTGCAGATAAGGCAGCAGCGCGGCCGAGAAACCGAACGGTCCCGTGCCCGAGGTCTGGCCCGTATACACATCGACTTTTTCCGGCGGCGCGCCATCCTGCGCGGTGGCCTTTGCCAGGCCGGCCAAGGCCTGCAGCAAAGGCTGCGCCAAGGGATCGGACGGCGCGGTCATGCCGGCCCACATATAGGTGCGTATGGCGTCGTAGCTGCCAATCGAACCTTTGTCGGGATCGGGCCCGAAGCTGCCCACGCCAGCCTGGTTGACGTCATAGGCCACCCAGTCGGGCGCATAGCCGCGCGGGCTGCTTTGCTGGATCAGGCGCAGCGTGTTGTCGGCGATCCTGCCCCACGGGCCCTGCGGCGACGCCTTCTCCAAGCGGCGCAGCACGGGCAGCGGCAGATAGCTGGGATTGGCGCGCCATTGATTGGGCTGCGTGAAGCCTTGCGGACCCGGCAGCAGCATGGTGCCGAAACCGGTGAATTCCGCGACCTCGTTTTTCTCGATGAGCGCCAGCAGCGTCTGCGCATCGTTCGCATAGGCCGGCTGGTTCCAGACGCGCGCGGCTTCCAGCAGGGCATAGGCGAACCACAGATCGGCATCGGAGGCCGAGTTGGTGTCGATCACACCCCAGGAGCCATCATCGCGCAGGCCCCAGAACCAGGCCGGCAGGCGTTGCGATATATCGCTGCCCGCCAGGTTGTTCACGGACCAGCGCCACAGGCGGTCGAAGGTATCGCGATCACCCGCCACCAGCGCGAAGAACATGCCGTAGGACTGGCCTTCAGACGAACTGTGCCGGCGCGGCGTGCTGGCGTCGAGCACGCGGCCGTCCGCCTGGACATAGTGTCGCTTGAAGTCGTCCCACTTGGACCAGGCGGGCGCCGTGCACGGGGTGGAGGCGCTAGATGTGGCATTCGCCATGGTCGGTGCCATGGGCGCGGCCAGGGCCAGCAACAGCCCTGCCAGTCCGCGGCGCAGCGCGCGGACAGGTGGCAGAGGCAAGCCAGAAGTGGCGTTCGTCATTGCTGGAGTCGGTTCCTACGTTCTTGCACGGGGTCCTGGATTCGTGGCGCTTACTTGGGCCTGCGGCGCAGCAGGCTCAGCAGGAATGCCAGCACCGCCAGCGCGATCACCACGCCGATGATCAAGCCGGCCAGCGTCAGGTTCGGATTGATGGAGGACAGCCACCAGTCGATACGCTTGAAGAAACTCAAGGTCCCCACGTAGTACTGATGCTCCCCCACCAGGGAATCGACCTGCTTGCCGCGTATGATCGCCAGGCTGCCTTGAATGGGATGCTCGTAGTCCTTGCCGCCGATCAAGGCCGACGTGGCGTCCTGCAGGCCTTCCGGCTGGTTGCTGGCGATGAGGACCACGCTGCGCTTTTCTTCCCGCGGCGACTCGAAGCCGGCCACCACGGCGCTGACGCCACTACTGGTATAGGCCAACGCCGTGCGGGGGCGTTCCTCATCCTGGCGCGGATCGATGTGGAACCAGCCCAATACGCGATAGACCAGATCCGACACCGCGAAGCGGCCGCTGTTCTCGTAGGCGGCCGGCATGCGCGCGGCCCAATCCTTCAACCAGGCCTGGTCGGCACCCGATGCGATGACCAGCAGATCCTTGCCGGCAGGCGCCGTGGACGCCTGCTGCGCCTTCACGACCGTGACGCCGGTGGCGGGATAGCCGGTGGACTCGCCCATGCGGCCCATTACCGTCAGGTACGCGCCGTATTCCTGCGCGCCCGCGTTGCTACCCAGGACCACCGCGGTTTCCGACAGGTCGGCCATGCGCGTGAAGGGGAAGCCGGCCTGCGTGAAAGCGGCCAGGTTGGGCATGGCGATGAAGTGCGGATAGCCGCTGACATCGATGGTCGATTCAGGATCGATGGCGCCGCGCACGTTGTCGATGATGATGTCGCGGCACTCGCCCTGCTTGATGTAGTCGTACATGTAGCGGAACTGCAGTTGCGAGCGCGACTTCAGCAATTCCAGCGGCAGTTCCATCTGTGCCCGCATGGGCAGGCTTTCATCCGGCAATACCTGCGCGCGCAGCGTCTCGCCGTCCGAAATCTTTTCCAGCGCGAACAGCGGGATCGACTTGACGAACTGGTTGTCCACGCTGAACAGCAGCGACGAGTTCACCGACGTGGGTTGCGGTGTGTAGCGATAGTGCAGGTCGACCGGCACCTTGTGTTCGCGCCAGCCGAACAGGTCGGGCGGCACGCGCACGTCCATGCGGATGATGTCGGGGCTGTAGCCTGATACGTTCAGGCGCTTGGCGTCGATCAGTTCGCCGAAAGAAACCGGGCGGTCCGTACGCAGCCACTTGGGCGCGTCGTAGGGCTTGCGCGCCTGCAGGTCGGCGAACTGCGTGATGGTGGCCGAAGGCCCGGTGAGCGTCTGGCTGCCGGTGACCAGCGCATTGGCTGCCTGCTTCAATTCCTGCGCGTTGCGGCCCATCACCACCAGCAGCTTGCCGTTGGGGTCGGTGGGATTGGCGGTGACCGCCAGCGTCGGGCCTTGCAGCGGCGTCGATACGCCAGGCGCGGTGGCGCCCACGGCGAACACGACGGCGTTGCCTTGCGCGGGCAACTGCGCGACCGTGGCCGGGAAGCGCGCGCCGCGGTAGCTGGCCAGCGCGCCGAACCATGACGACACCGCGCCTGCCGCTTCCAGCATGGCCGTGTCGGGCGCGGCCGCGAAGACGAAAGGCAATTGCAGCGGGCGCGCATCGCGGCGGTCGAAGAACGGCTCGGGCAGCCTGGCCAGATCATCGGGCAATTGCACCGGCGACGTCGCCAGTTCCAGCTTGCTCTGGTTGCTGATGTTGGCCCACAGGCTTGAATGCAAGGGATCCTCGCAATTCATGGTGTAGTGGCCGATCAGCTGCAGCCGCAGATTGCTGAATGCGGTGATCAGGTAGGGCGGAATCTCGACGGTGCGTTGCAGGTTGATCCCTGCCGTTTCCTTGGGCACCGGAATGGTGGCGGCCACTTCATCGTTGACCAGCACATTGATGTGCGAGATGTCGGCCAGCAGTGCCGGCGAGTACGTGTAGCGCACGTCCAGGCGCGCACCGGTCACCACTTCGTCGTTGCGCACGCTGAAAGCCAGCGTGTTGCTGCCGTCGATGCCGCGCAGGTTCAAGGGATATTGCGCACCCAGTTGTTCCAGCGTGTAGGTGATGTCCGGCTTGAACGGCGCCGGTGCCGCGGTACCGCCCGGCGCAGTCGCCGCCGGTGACGCGCCCGCGGGTTGCGCCGGCAAGGTGGGGGCGCGGCTGGCGGGCTGGGCCACGGCCTGCGCACCCAGCACGCAACTCATCAACAGCGCTGGCCACTTTGCGATGGCGGGACGCAAGGTGAAGGTTCGTGCATCGGACTTGCGCATGGCGGGGGTCTTATCTTGGCGTTGGACGGTGGACATGTTCAGGATCCGAGGCGGCGTTGCGCACGGGCACGCAGAGACAGGTAAAGCAGCACGGCGATGACCAGCGCGCTGATGACCAAGGCGCCGACCAGGGTCAGCGGATGGTTGGAGAAGAACCACTGCAGGCCCAGCCACGTCGGCAGCGAACCGACGTAATAGCTCTGCTCATCGAGCACGGTCAGCGCTTGCTTGCCCGAGACCACCGTGAGATTGCCACCTATCTTGTGCTGCAGATCTTCCACTCTGTTGCTCGTATCGCGGTTGGCCAGCACGGCGTCGACGGCGGCGTTCAGGCCGTCGATGTTGGCGCCGGATACCAGCACCACGCTGCGGCCCGACTGCAATGGCGACTCCAGGCCGGCAACGGTGGCATTGGCGCCTCCGCCGACATACGTCAGTTTCAGATTCGCCGTGCGCTTGTGGTCGCGCGGGTCGGGGCCGAACCAGTTGGCGATGCCGGCGAACCAGTCGGACATGGCGAACTTGCGCTGGTTGCCATCGAAACCATTGGGCAGATAGGCGCTCCATTGCTTGACCAGCGGCTGGTTGGCACCCGAGGCCAGGACCAGCAGGTCCTTGTCCTTCACGCCGTCCACGTGCGCGGCCTGGGCCACTGTCACGCCGGTGGCGGGATAGCCCGTGGCCTGGCCCATGGTCCCCAACAGTGTCAGATAGGCGGAGTAGTCGGTGGCGGTGGGATTGTCGGGCAACACCACCGCGGTTTCCGACAGGTCGGCCATGCGCGTGAACGGGAAGCCGGCATCGGCGAACAGCGACAGATCGGGCATGGCCGCGTATTTCGGCAAGCTGGAGATGTCGATGCTGGAACCGGGATCGATGGCGCTCTGGATGTTGTTGACGATGTTGTTCTGGCACTCGCCCAGCTTGGCGTACTCGTAGACGTAGCGGAACTGCAGCGCGGTCAAGGGCGGCAGCAGATAGGGCGGCACCATGACCCGCGCTTCGCCTTCGGACGTCGGCAGATTGGACAGCTTGTCGTAGATGGACGACGTGCCGTCGTTGAGCATGAAGCTGCGCACCAACTGGTCGCCCGCCACCATTTCCATGACGGATTGCGTGGCGCTGGGGCGCGGTGAATAACGGTACTTGAGGTCGACCGGCACGCCGTCGCTATGCCAGCCGAACAAGCCGGGCGGCATGCGCAGGCTGATATTGATCGGCGCGGGACGGTGGCCATAGACGTTGAGCGTGCGTGCTTCGGCCAGCTCGCCGAACAGCACCGGGCGGTCGCTGCGCAGCCAGTTTGGTGCATCGTAGGGCTTGCGCGGCGCCAGTGTCTTCAGTTCCGTGATGCGCGCCGTGGGACCGGACAATGTCTCGTTGCCCAAGCCCAGCGCGGTGGCGGCCAGTTTCAACTCCTTGGCGTCGCGGCCCATCACCAGCAACAGCTTGCCATGCGTATCGTTCGGATTGTTCACCATGGCCAGGGTCGGGCCTTGCAGGGCCGGCGCCTGCAAGCCGGCGATCGTATCGCCTTGTTGCAGCAGCACCACCGCATTGCCCTTGGCGGGCAGATCCTGGATGCTGGCAGTGAACTTGGCGCCGCGATAACCCGCTTGCGCGCCGAACCAGGATGAGATGATGCCCGCGCTTTCCAGCCGCGCCGCGTCGGGCGTGCGGCCCAGCACGATGGGCAGTTCAAGCTGGCGGATGTCGTGGCTGTCGAAGAACGGCGCGGGCAGCAGTGCCAGGTCGTTGGGCAGGTCCACCGGCATGACCGTCAGGTCCAGCGTGCTGCGGCCGGCGACGTCGGCCCACAGGCTCGAATGCAGCGGATCCTCGCAGCTCAAGGTGTAGTGGCCGATGAACTGGAAATCGAGCCGGTTGAACTCGGTCAATGCCGGCACCGGTAGCGCGACGGTGCGTTCCACGGGATCCGCCGACGTTTCCTTGGGCAGCGCGATGCTCTGCGCCACTTCGCCGTTCAGCAGGATCTTCAGGTGGGACAGATCCGGCAGCAGGGACGGCGAATACGTGTAGTTCAGATGAACGCTGGCGCCGATGATGGTCTGGTCCATGCGTTGGGCAAAACCCAGGCCGTTGATGCCATCGACACCGCGCAGCGGCAGGGCCGACTGGCCGCTCAAGCGCGACAGCGGAATCGAATAGGTATAGGCACCCGGCGGCAAGGGAGCTGGCGGCGCAACCGCGGGCGCCGCCGCTTGGGCAGGGGCCTGCCCGGCGGCAGCGGTGGCAGGATCGGCAGGTGCAGTGTCGGTGGGTGCCGCCATGGCGCGCGACGCGGCGAGCGATAGCAGGGCCGATACCAGGGCGGGCAATACGCGCGAGCGGCGCAGCAGGAGCGGTCGCGCTTCGAGCCTGGGGGTCATCGATCTATCGTCCTTCATTGCTTGGTGGATACAGACGCGGGACGCCGCAGGCCCGCCAGGGCACGGTCACGCAACTGGCGCAGCAGCAGGGAGAAGCCGCGCATGCCGATTTGGGATATCTGGTAAAGCGCGGCCAGGGGCGAATCGGGCGCCATGCTGCCCCACGTCAAGGCCCAGGTGTCGGCGCGGCCGAAGGTCATCTGCACCAGCTCTTTTTCCTGCTCGATGCTCAGCTCGCGGAAGCTCACGCCCAGGCGGCTGCCCTGGCTGAACGTCACCAACGCGGGGAAGATCGCTTCTTCCTCGTGGCGGAACACCGAGATGTTGACCTGCATGCCGGTGGGCACGATCACGCCGGCGGGCAGGACCAGGCCCAGGCCGCCCTGCGAGAAATCGCTGGTGTCGCACGCCACCGTGCGGCCATCAGGCAGCGTCAGCATGGCCGGCAGCGCCACCGCCACGCGCGGCGCGTTACGCAGCTGGCGCACTTCGCCGGCCACGGCGACGCTGGCACTGGTCATGATGATGTTGTAGATCGTCCATGCCAGGTTCAACACGATGGTGAAGCGATGGTCGATGTCGCCGCTGTCCTGGACCAGGCTGATCAGGCCGACGATGAGCCCCAGCAGATTCAGGGTCAGCAGCACCACGTAGGGCCGTGCCAGCGTCCAGTCGAAGTACGACTCGCGGATGATGCCGCCCTTGGCGGTCACGTTGAACTGGGCGGCCTTGGGACGCAGCAGCGCCATCATCGCCGGCTTCATGATGTACCAGGCCAGTACCGATTCGTAGACTTCATTCCAGAACGAATGGCGGAACTTGCCCTGGATGCGCGACCCCGTCAGGTTGGACAGGATGACGTGCGGCAGCGCATACGCGGCCACCATGACGGCCGAAGCCTGGAAGACGTTGGCGTGGAAGAACAGATAGGCCAGCGGTGTCGTCAGGAAGATCACGCGGGGCAGGCCGAAGAAGAAGTGCAGCATGGCGCTCAGGTAGCACATGCGCTGGCCCAGCTTCAGGCCCTTGCCCAGCAGCGGATTGTTGACGCGGATGATCTGCGCCATGCCGCGCGCCCAGCGCGTACGCTGGCCTATATGGCGCGACAGGTTCTCCGTGGCCAGCCCCGCTGCCTGCGGCACGGCCAGGTAGGCGGTGTTGTAGCCGGCGCGGTTCATCTTCAGCGCGGTCAAGGCGTCCTCGGTCACGCTTTCGGTGGCCACGCCGCCGACTTCCAGCAAGGCCGAACGGCGGATCACCGCGCAAGAACCGCAGAAGAACGTGGCATTCCACAGATCGTTGCCGTCCTGCACCACGCCATAGAACAACTCGCCTTCATTCGGCACGTTGCGGAAGGTGTCCAGATTGCGTTCGAACGGGTCGGGCGAAAAGAACACGTGCGGCGTCTGCAGCATCGCCAGCTTCTTGTCCTTGACGAACCAGCCCATGCATATCTGCAGGAAGGACCGCACCGGGATGTGGTCGCAATCGAAGATGGCGACGAAGTCACTGTCGGTCTTGGCCAGCGCCGCATTGATGTTGCCGGCCTTGGCGTGCTTGTTGTCCGGACGCGTCAGGTAGTTGGCCCCCGCCTGCTCGCAGAACTCACGGAATTCCGGCCGGCGGCCGTCGTCCAGCACGTAGACCTTGAAGCGGTCGGCCGGCCAGTCCATCGCCAGCGCGGTCAGCACCGACTGGCGCACCACGTCCAGCGGCTCGTTGTAGGTGGGAATGAAGATGTCGACCGTGGGCCAGCGCGTGACGTCGGCGGGCAGTGGCGCGGGCTTGCGATGCAGCGGCCACGCACTCTGGAAATAGCTGAGCAGCATCATCGACAGCGCATAGATCTCCGCGAACAGGAGGGCATAGCCGAAGAGGTTGTCCAGGAAGCCGTGAAAACCCAGGGTGTCGGTGATACGCCACCACATATAGCGCACCGAGGTGGTGATGGACAGCATCACCATCACCAGGGTGGCCAGGCGCCCGGCCACCCGATGCAGCAGCAGCGTCATGACCACGCAGGCCAGCGCGAACAGGAACTGCTGGGACAAGTCCATTTCGACCGCCACGGCCAGCACGAAAAGAATGCAGGCGAGCACGGTGGCGATGACGCGCGCCCAGCCCATTTTCCAGATGCCCCAGGACAGCAGGCGGTTGCCCCAGCGGGAGATGCGCCCGCTGCTTGCCGAGGTTTCGGTGGTCGACGATTTCATGCGCGGGAACCTCCGGCCACGTGCAGTTGCTGGACTACCCAGTGGGTGCAGGCGGCCAGGTCCGTGCGGGCCTGGCTATGCGGCGCATGTTCGATGACGGTCTTGCCGAAGGCCAGCGATTCGCCCACGGTCGGGTCCAGGTGCACCGAGCCGATCACGCGGTTGCCCAGGGCGTTGCGCATGACTTGCACGGCGTCGCGTGCCAGCGGCCGCGTACGGTCGACCTGGTTGACGATGTAGGCATGACCCAGATAGTCCTGGCGGCCTTCGCAATACTGCGTGATCAAGCTTTCGATCAAGGGCAGCGTGGCGTAGGACGCGGCGTCGGGCAGGGTCACGATGATGACCAGCTCGGCGCACGCCAGGACCTGGCGCAGATAGGCGGAAGGTCCCGGCGGCGTGTCCAGGACGACCAGCGTGTCTTCCGGCAGCGCCAGGGATTCAAGATGGTTGGCAAGCCAATGCTTGTCCTGGTTCATCTGCTGTTCCAGGGCGATGCGGTCGTCTTCGTTGATCTGGCCGAAAGGCAGCAGGTGTACGCCCGAATCGCCCTGCACGCCCACATCACTCCACGGCATTCCGGCAAGAGAGGCGCGCGCCAGGCCGCTGATGCCAGTCTGGCGGTCGGCGCCCAGATGGAAGCGCAAGGCATTCTGCGGATCGAAGTCCACCACCAGCGTGGGCTGGCCGGCCAGGCGTAGCGCCAGGCCGAGATTGGCGGCAACCGTGGTTTTTCCTACACCGCCCTTGGCGGAAACGATGGCTATGGTCTTCACTTTTGCGTCGTCTTGCGGGGCGGCGAACTCTGTGCGGGATTCGCTTCGGAACGAGGGGCCTGGGCCAGGCGATTGAACACGCCCTGCAGGGACGTGGTCGGGACAGGCGCGGCGGCGGGGGCAGGATGCACGAGCGCCAGGGGCGGCGTGGCGGGCTTCTTCGGAGCGGGGGTATGAGCAGATGTATATGCAGGCGCGGCGGCAGGCGCATAGACGGGCGTAGATGCAAACCCAGATGCAGGCACAGCCGCGGGCGGCGGGGCCGCCTTCACGGCCTTGGCGATTTCCTTGGCTTGCGCGACCGGTGCGACCGGTGCGGACGCGGCGCTTCGCTCGGGCGCCGCCACAGGGGCGATGCCATCCGCCATGGCGGGCGGCGATTCCACCGCATGTAACGGTTCTACCAGGTGGATCGGCTCCAGGCGCGGCTCCACGCGCTCTTGCGCCCGCGGCGCCGGCGCGGTCTCCGGCACGGTGGCGATGATTGCTTGCGCGATGGGCGCGGCGGGGCTTGGCGTTGCCGCCGGCACGGCCGGGGCGAATTCGATGTCGCCGACCGGATCTTCACTGGCCGTGGCATCTTCCTCGACGACCAGGGGCACGGTCAGCGCGTCCAGTGGCTGGCGCTCCACCCGCGTGCTGTGGATCAGCGCGACCACCGCTTCGGCGCTGGCGACGGCGCCGCTGCGGACGGGGTCGGCCGCGGGCTGCTCGGGAAACAGCAGGCTCGTACTGGGCGAGATCGCCAACGGCGGCCAACTGGCCTGCACCACGGGATGGTCGGCCGTGCTGCTGCCAACCTTGGGCGGGACATAGCGCGTGCCCGGCTGCACGTGGCCGAGCAGCGGCCAGCGCTCACGTGCCACTCCCGCCTTGTTGGCCAGGCCGATTTCCCGATACTGCCCGGGATCTCCGCCGAATTGCCGATACAGGCTGGAGATATCGCTGGTATTGCGGTTCACTCGCTACCCCCTTTGTGCGGGCCCCCCGGCCCGGCGTCCAAATCGATGATGGCTACCGGCCGAAGCGATAGACGATGGTCCCGTCGGGGCTGGCTGCTTGCGGTTGGGCCACATGCAATTGGCTGTCCGCACCCAACTGACGCATCCACAATTCGTAGACACCTTCCAGGAAACCGGTACTCCAGGCCATGTGCTCGGGGCCGAATGCGGCGCGCAAGGGCGCGCAGTAATGCGTCAGGGCCAGGTGGTCGTCCGCCTCGGTGATCGTCACCCAGCCCCAGTCCACCGTTTGCCACAATTGATTGATCGCGGTCTGCAAATCATCGACGGAGGCGGCTTGCGGCAATGCGTGTGAGGCGGCGAAGCGCTCGCCGGCGCGGCGCATGAGGGAGCGCAGGCGCTGCGGCGTCAGGTCTTGCGCCAACTCCTGTGCAAAGGCGGCCAATGCTTCGCGCCACTGACTGGCACAGAGTCGGTCGTTGAGGTGAGACAGGACTGCGCTTTCCACGATGCTCCTTCGCTGCTGCCATTCAGTGACGTCGGGGGTCCGGGGCGGCTTGCGATCGTAACAATGACAACGCAGGCCGCGGCCGAAATGTAACTTCGAGGGACTGGATGGCGTAACCAGTACCTTGCTTATGGTGCCAGAAGGCGTATGCCCGGAACGCGAACACACTAATACTTGTGGTCGAAGTGCATCGGCCGCCGCGTAATAGGAGATTACGAGCAAAGGCCATCGCGACTTTCACTGTTCCGTGGCCCTGCATAGGCCCCTGTACGTCGTTCGGCAAGGCGGAGCTGCGGGACTTTAGGCCGCATTCTTGGAGCATGACCTTGCATCTGGGTCGAATGAGGCTAAGATGACACACCCCATTTCGCGCGCTGCAACAAACGATTTTAGTATATTGGCGACTTAAATTAAAATAAATAGATACGGGCTTTGCTACAACGGTTACGTAGCATCGGCTGTAGGGTTGATGGGTTAAAGGCTGAGGTCCGGCTACGCACACGTCAACGAATGTACCTGCGCCGCAACAAGTGTGTGACGGCCAGGGATTGCTAGGGAGTCCAGATGTCGAGTACTCCGCTCAAGCTTCGCTCCGTTTTGCTGGTGGGCGGCTCAGGCACCCGTTTATGGCCGCTGTCGCGGCTGGGCTATCCGAAACAGTTCCTGCCCTTGCTGGGGGATACTTCCGCCTTGCAGGCGACCTGCGAGCGTGTCGCTGCCCTTGCCGAACTCCCGCCGATCTTTGTCGCCAATGAAGAGCACCGCTTCATCGTGGCGGAGCAATTGCGCCAGATTGGACTGGATCAGCCGTCCATCCTGCTCGAACCGGTCGGCCGCAATACCGCCCCGGCCATCGCCCTGGCCGCCCTGTTGGCCACGGCGAATGACGACGATGCCTTGCTGCTGGTGTTGCCATCCGACCACGCCGTGCCCGACGTGGCGCGTTTCCACGAAGCCGTGAAGGTCGCCCGGCCCGCCGCCGAGGCGGGTCAATTAGTGACGTTCGGGGTGCAGCCTGCCTATGCGGAAACCGGCTATGGCTACATCCGTGCCGGCGCCTCGCGCGACGGCATTGCCGCCGTCGAGGCCTTCGTCGAAAAGCCGGACGCCGCCACGGCGGAGCAGTATCTGGCTAGTGGCCAGTATTTCTGGAACAGCGGCATGTTCCTGTTCCGCGCATCCAGGTATCTGCAGGCGCTGCAGGCGCTTCGCCCCGATATCCTGGCGGCCTGCCGCGCCGCCATGGCCGGCCCGCGTCACGATGGGGATTTTCTCCGGGTGGATAAGGCGGCTTTCACCGCCTGCCCGTCCGATTCCATCGACTATGCCGTCATGGAGCGTGATGCCGACGTCGCCATGGTGCCGCTGAACGCGGGTTGGAGCGATATCGGCTCGTTTGCGTCGTTGTGGCAGCTGGCGCCCCATGACGCGGACGGCAATGCCCTGCGCGGCGACGTGATCGCCGAGGACTGCCACGACGTTTACGCCTATGCCAGCGAGCGCCTGGTGGCGCTGCTGGGCGTCGATGACGTGGTGGTGGTGGAAACCGCCGACGCGGTACTGGTGGCCGCGCGCGACAAGGTGCAGGAGGTAAAGCGCATCGTCGCGCGCCTGAACGCCGCCCGGCGGCCTGAAGCGACCGCGCATCGGCTGGTCTATCGGCCATGGGGCAGCTATGACTCGATCGACAATGGCGAACGCTTCCAGGTCAAGCGCATCCGCGTGGCGCCCGGTGCCCGCCTGTCCTTGCAGATGCATCACCATCGCGCCGAACACTGGATCGTGGTGACCGGCACCGCGCGCGTCACGCGTGGCGACGAAACCTTCCTGTTGACCGAAAACCAGTCGACATACATACCCCTGGGCGTCAAGCATCGATTGGAGAATCCGGGTTCCATAGACCTGGAATTGATCGAAGTGCAATCTGGTCCCTATCTGGGCGAGGACGACATCGTGCGCTTCGACGATGTCTACGGCCGCTGAAATTTCCCGCACTATCCATCATGCTCTCGCCCGCGCCACCCACCCATCCCCATCGTTCCTTCATGGCCCTCGCCGGGCTGGTGTGCGCCCTGCTCAATGCCGGCGCCTTCCTGATCCTGTCCGGCTTCCACGGCATGACTTCTCCGGTCTTCGTGAGCGGGGTCCCGGCGGTGCTGGCCGCCAGCGCTTTCTATATCTATTCGCGCTTCACGCTGTTGATCAGCGCGCGCAGCATGTTGTGGATGCTGGGCCGAGGCGGCGTGCGCTGGTTCAATGTCCTGTTCCTGTGCGTGGCCGCCCTCTTCTTCCTGCCCGGTGAGCACAACGATCCGAAATGGCTGCGCCTGATCACCCTGCAATGGGCCGCCATAGCGCTACCGCTGCAGATCATCGGCTTGTTCAGCCTGCGGCGCGTGGCGTACCGCCTGAACAATTCGCCGTCGAGCCGGCGCGCCGCCGTCTTCTTCGGCATGGGTCCGGAAGCCCGCAAGCTGGCCATGCGCTTGCAGCGTTCCCCCATCCTGGGCATCTACGTGGCCGGATATTACGCGGACGAGCCGGTCACGGCGCGCGCCGGCGAACCGCCGGTAGCCAAGTATCTGGGGCGCTACCCGGACGCCATCCCGCATATCGAGGCTGGCCAGTTCGGCATGGCCTTCGTGACGCTGGACGACGAGAAGGAAAAGCCGCTGACCGCTGACCTCATGAACCGGCTGTACGACTCCACCTCGGCGATCTATCTGATGCCCGAATCGCCCTTCCTGGGCGAGCTGTCGGCCAGTAGCGCCGATATCGCCGGCGTGCCGCTGCTGGCGCTGCATGAGACGCATATGGTGGGATTGTCGCGCAGCATCAAGCGAGCCATGGACCTGGTCATCGGCGGCTTGATGATCATCATGCTGTCGCCCGTCATGCTGGCGGCGGCCGTGGCCATCAAGCTGAGTTCGCCCGGCCCCGTCATCTTCCGCCAGCAGCGCTATGGCGAACGTGGACTACCCATCACGGTTTTCAAGTTCCGCTCCATGACGGTGTCCGCCGGCAAGGAAGCCGACGGCACCCTGCGCCAGGCCCAGGTGGGCGACAAGCGCGTGACGCGGGTGGGCCGCTTCCTGCGCAAGACTTCGCTGGATGAGTTGCCCCAGTTGTTCAATGTGATGTCCGGCAGCATGAGCCTGGTCGGGCCGCGCCCGCACGCCGCCGAGCACAACGAGATGTACCGGCGCCTGATCCGCGGCTACATGCTGCGCCATAGTGTCAAGCCGGGCATCACGGGCTGGGCCCAGATCCACGGCCTGCGGGGCGAAACCGATACGCCGGAAAAGATGCAGCGCCGGGTGAAGTACGACCGCTACTACATCGCCAACTGGACCTTGCAGCTGGATTTGAAGATCCTCATGCGCACGGTGCTGGTGGTGTTCTGGGACCGCAACGCGTATTGATGGTCAGGGCTCTTCGTTGATCGGATCGCACAGGGCCAGGTCCGGGCGGCGCCATAAGCAGTCGGTCGGCTGCATCATCTTGCGCAAGTCTTCCTTCTGCCGGCTGCCGAAGGTGTACTCAAGACCGATACGCACGAAGTTCTGGTTGTAGCTGTCCTGCGAGCTGTTGCCGCGCTGGCGGTCGTGATACACATCCATCATCCAGCGCAGATTGTCCGTGTGCTGCCATTGCACGCGGGCGCCCAGGCGCCAGATCTGCAAGGTTTCGTCGTCCGAGCCGGTGAAGGCGGTATTGCGCTGCTGGCTGTGTTCGATGCCCAGGCTGAGCGCGGTTTTCACGGTCGGTCGCCAGGTCAGCGCCGCCAGGCCGCCGGTCTGCACGGAGTACAGCACCGTGGGGTCATCGTCGTACGCATAGGGACGCCGCCAGAAATGCAGGTCCAGGCGCGTCTTGGGCGAGTAGTCCCAGGTGGCTCGCCCTTCGAACGTGAACAGCCGGGTATCACGGTCGGTCAGGTTGTCGTAGTCGCGCTTGAGCAGGCCGATACGGCCCTGCAGCAGCGTTTTCGGGCTGTAGTCCCAGCGCGCGCCTAGAAAGGCTTCGTTGTCGGTGTAGCGATTGTCTATGGCCGACACCAGCGCCGCGGTGCGATCGTAGTAATCCACATTGGTGTGGCGCAGCCCCATCTGGGCAAACGAGCGGCCGTAGCCGGCATAGCGTCCGGACAACTGCCAGCCGGTGTCCGTGCGGTTGTACAAGGTCTGGTTCGATGGCTGGTCGTAGCGGGTGCCGTTGTGGAACGCGCTGACCACCGGCAGTGTCAGGCGGTCGGTGATGCGCAGGCCGATTTCGGCTGATTTGTTGTCGCGCGCCTGCATGTCGCGGTCCGGCCAGGTCAGGCCCAGGTTGGAAGCAAGCTGATTCTGGTAGCCGTAATCGAAGCGCCCTGCCAGCAATGGCGTGGCACGCCAGTACAAGGTGGAAAGCAAATTGCGCGGTTGATGGTCGAGCTGCTTGTTGTCGGTGTAGCGCGCGTCGCCCAGCATGCCGCCGATATCCAGCCGGGTATCGTCGGACAGCAAGGGCATGCGCAAGCCCAGTCCCAGCGATTTCACCCAGATACCCGCGCCGCGGATGTCGGACGAAGAGTCGGGCAGGCGCGCGGGGTTGTTCTGGTACTGGTACGAGCTGCCGAGTTGCACCGCCCATTCAGCGGGACCGGGTGCGCCGGCCACCGGGGCACCGCACAGCGCCAGGCCGGCGGCTGCCAGGGTCCGGCGCATCACCAGGTTCACGGCGCCGCTTTCGTATCGCGTTGATTACGCCATTGCCGCAAGCACAAGCCGAGGAAACGGGTGTCGTCGACCAGGTAGCGGCGCCAGAGACGGCGAGGATTGCTGGCCAGGCGCCAGGCCCACTCCATCCCCATGCGCTGTACCCACTTGGGCGCGCGGCGCTGCAGGCCGATGGCGAATTCCATGGCGGCGCCTACACACAGGACGATGCCGCCCGGCAGCGTGGGTGCGTAATGGAGTGCCCAGTTCTCCTGCTTGGGCATGCCGACGCACAGGAACACCAGGTCCGGCTCATGTTCCCGCACTTTTTGCGCGAACGACTCGCCTTCTTCCCCGTAGGGATCGAAGCGCATGGAAGGGGCGACGATTTCGATATCCATACCCGGAAAAAAGCGTGCGAAGCCGTCCAGCAGCTTGGATTCCGTGCCTGGCATGCCGCCCAACAGCATCACGCGCCACCGCCCGCGCTGTGCTTGCCCGCACAGGGCCACGAACAGGTCGGCACCGGTGACGCGCTCGGGCAAGGGTTTGCCCAACCAGCGGCTGGCCCAGATCACCGGCATGCCGTCGGCGAAAATGAACTCCGCCTTACTATAGCGTTCGCGAAACTCGGGTGCCTTGTCCAGGCGGGTCAGATGGTCCACATTGGGTGTGACCACCACGCGCGCATGGCCGTCGCGGCGCAAGGCGGCCTGCGAGAGACGTTCGACCGCGGTATCGAAGGATACGGCCGCGATGTCGAGGTCGAACAGACGCACGCTGGGCAAAGCCAGCATTTCACCGCTCGCCACTGCGAGAGGTGCGGATACATGTTCTGAACTGGGCAAGGGGGGTCCCGATACGTAAGGCGTAGGCTTTGGAGGGATGGTCTCATACCCATGGATGAGCTTTCCTCGCCCGATGCCGGTGAAGTGCTGCCTGGCTATTGTATTTAAAAACACTCGGTGTGACAGTTTGCATCGGCTACTATTACCCGCGCGCGAAACGGATTTACGACGGAGAAAGCAGTGGTGGGTCTGAAAGTGGCATTAAGGATGATGGCGTTGAGCGCGGTGCTCGTCTCGGTTGCGCCTGTTCGCGCCCAGGATTTGCCTATCCCCGACCCCGTCGCCCCTGCCGCCCCTTCTGTTGTGCCCTCGCGACAAGCGCCCGCGCCGACACCGGCTCCCGGCAGCAGGACGTTGCCCAGCGGCGACTACGGCCGCTATAACGCGCCCGTGCAGTCGCCCTCCTACACCGCGCCGGCGCCGATTCAGCCGCTGCCAACCACGACGCCCCCCCGTGCGGCACCCGTCCAGCGGCCCTATGCGCCCCCGCCTGCTCCCGTGGTGCCCGCCGCCAACAGCAATTACGCAGCGCCGCCCGCGGTGCCCGCCCCCAAGATAGGCAGCGGCGACCGCGGCACGGAGCGCAACGCCGCCGGTAACCGCCTGCCCGACGATGGTGTCGTGTCCAGCGCCGCCGCCCAGCGTGCCGTTGCACCGGCCTCGGCCTCGTCCGCACTGGCGCCCCGCGACGATGCGATGGAACAGGCTGTCAATGGCGCCATCGGCGCGGTGGGGCCCGGCGATACCCTGGGCATCAATATCATGGGCACGGGTGGCGCGCAGGCGCGCGTGACCATCGATGCCGATGGCCAGGTGGTCGTGCCGATGCTGGGTAATCTGCGCGTGGCGGGCCTGACCCCGTCGGCCATCGGCAAGCGCATCGAGCAAGGCTTGCGCGGCAAAGGCCTGATGACCGATCCGCAGGTCGCGGTGGAAGTGCTGACGCTACGCAGCCGCATCGTGTCGGTGCTGGGCCAGGTGGAAAGACCGGGCCGTTATCCGATCGAAGGCCACTTGTCGGTGCTGGAGCTGCTGGCCATGGCCGGCGGCGCGAGCGGCGGCGCCGGTGACGTGGCAACGCTGGTGCGCCGCGAAGGCGGCGGCAATCAACGCATCAATCTCTATGTAGGCAATCGGCAATCGCCGTCGCAGACCGTGCAGGACACGGAATTGCAGCCGGGCGACGTGGTGTTCGTGCCGGAGGCGCCGCGCTTCTATGTGTATGGCGAAGTGGGCAAACCGGGCGCGTATCCGATCGAGCAAGGGCTCAACATCATGCGCGCGCTGGCGCTGGCGGGCGGCTTGACGCCACGGGCCTCGGATAGCCGCATCGACATCAGTAGCACCGACGTGCTGACCGGCGAGGTCACGGAAAAGCGGGTCAAGATGACCGACGCCGTGAAGCCCGGCGACGTCATCCACGTCAACGAACGCATCTTCTGAGCCCCGCTCGCCGGATGCGCACAGGCACCCGCAGGGGTATCACAAGACAGGCCGCAGCCATGTTGAACCGTCGTACCGTTATCGCCGCCCTGCCTCTGCTGCTGAGCGCGCATGCGCTGCCAGCGTTGGCGCAGTCCGCTCAGAGGCCGGCGCCGAAGCCGGCCGCCAACCCGGCTTCAAACCCGGCTTCAGCGCCGGCGCCGAGCTATGCCGTGGTCGTGGGCGACTCCATTGCCGAGGGCGAAATCCAGCGCAAGGGCCGTCTCAACGTCCAGGGCCGTTTCGTGCCTGACTTTCCGTCCAGCCCGGGCCAGCTGTCCTATGAACTGGCCATGTATTCCGGCGTCTTCCATTTCAATCACGGCATCGGCGGTGAAACCTCTTCGCAGGTGCGCGCACGCTGGCGCCGCGACGTGCTGGCGGAGTCGTACGACCCGGCCGATGGCCGTGGCCCGCGCACATTGCCGGCGGGATCCCTGCCCAGCCTGGTGTATCTGCATGTCGGCATCAATGACGTGGCCGCGGCACATCTGTCATTGCAGACCATGCAGGACAACTTCTCGTACTTCGCGCAGACGCTGGCGGCCAAGCGCATTACGTTCGTCGTGGACAACATCGGCGCGTACCTGGGCATGGACGCGCCCATGATCGCGCAGACGCGCGCGTTCAACGATTGGCTGCTGAAAACGCTGGCCCCGCGCTATCCGAATATGCGCGTGGTCGACTATCTGGACTGGTCCAGCGGCGGGACCAGGGACTATCGCGTGCTGGCGCCGGGCAAATTCGCCGACGGCGTGCATCCTTCGGCGGTGGGATACACCGATTTCGCACGCTACATCCATGAAACACTGAAGCTGCCGGCCAACTCCGTCGTGCATTACTGATGCGGGTGTCTTCCGTTCATCGGCCGCGTGCCGGTGTGCCGCAGCTTTCCGGAGCAAGATGATGATCCTGGACGCCACTACGATACCTTCGGGTTCGGTGTTGAACGCCGACATCTGCATCGTCGGCGCGGGCGCGGCCGGTATCACGCTGGCGCTTGCCTTGATGGACAGCGGCCTGGACGTGGTGCTGCTGGAAAGCGGCGGTCCGGAGGTGGAGAAGGATACCCAGGCGCTGTATCAAGGCACGGTGCCGGATGCGCGCATGCACAGCGAGCCGGACCGCTACCGCGAAAGGCGCATGGGCGGATCGACCACGATCTGGGGCGGCCGTTGCATGCCTTTGGACCCCATCGATTTCGAGCCGCGTGCGTATATCGCGCACAGCGGCTGGCCCATCGGGCTGGACGACCTGATGCCCTATTACCCACGGGCCAATCATCTCTGCGAAGCGGGCGATTACGCCTATACGGCAGAGACAGCCTTCCATCATCCGATACGGCCGATGATAGAAGGCTTCCATGGCACGGCATTCACGACCAATTCGTTGGAGCGCTTCAGCGCGCCCACGGACTTTGGCCGGCGCTATGCCGAGCGGCTGCGCCACGGACCCGTGCGTGTGATCCAGCATGCCAATCTGTGCCGCCTGGACAACGGCACGGATGGCGCGGTGGCGGATTCGGGGAAGATGGGCGGCGGTAACGCCACGGTCGGGCCGGCCCATGTCCGCACTTTGTCCGGCTCTGCTTTCACGCTGCGGGCGCGTGCCTACGTGCTGGCCACGGGCGGCCTGGAAACGGCGCGCCTGCTGCTGGCCAGCCCGGGCGCAAGCGGGCGCGGCCTGGGCAATGGCAACGATGTGGTGGGGCGCTACTACATGTGCCATATCGCCGGCACGATAGGTACGGTGGATCTGTCGCGCGCCGCGTCGGTATGGCACGGCTATGAGGTATCGGACGAGGGCGTCTATTGCCGCCGTCGCCTGGCCTTGACGCCCGAGGCGCAGCGGCGCCTGCAAGCCGGCAATTTCATCGCGCGCCTGCACCATCCGCGCATTCCCGATCCCGGCCACGGCAGCAGTGTCCTGTCCGCGCTTTATCTGGCGCGTCCCATCGTTCCCTACGAGTACGCCAAGCGTCTCTATGGCGATACGCCGGGTACCTTGGGCTTGTGGTTCAAGCACCTGGGCAATGTAGTCAAGGGCATGCCGCAGGCGGTGGCGTTCATGTGGCACATGCTGACGCAGCGCAAACTGGCCGATCGCAAGTTCCCTTCCATCATCGTGCATCCACGCAACCGCCGCTACAGCCTGGATTTCCACGCCGAGCAGGAACCCAACGTCGACAGCCGGGTGATGCTCGGTACCGACACGGATGCCTTGGGCGTACCGCGCGTGCACGTGGATTGGCGCTACACGACGCGCGACGTGGACACGATCCAGGTGGCGTTGGCGGAACTGGCACGCGAGTTGCGCGCCAGCGGCGTCGGCAGCTTTGAGTACGATCCCGCGATGGTTGAAATGGAAATGACGCGTTATGGCGCTTATGGCGGCCATCACATCGGCACGGCACGCATGGGCCGCGACCCGCGTGACAGCGTGGTCGACACCGATTGCCGCGTGCATGAAGCAAGCAATCTCTTTGTCGCCGGCGCGGCGGTCTTTCCGACGTCCGGACAAGCCAATCCCACCTTGACCATCGTTGCGCTGGCCTTGCGTCTGGCGGGGCATTTGCGCCAGGTGTATGCACCCGGCGCGACCGGCACGGGCTTTCGCGTGCAAGGCCTGGCCGCCACGAGTCATCCGGCTCAAGGCAATTCCGCGCAGAGCGATACAGCCATGGAAACCACATAGATATGAAGCAGAAGATCCTGGTGCTTGGCGGCAACGGCTATGTCGGCCGCCGCGTGATCGCGGCGCTGGCGGCCAGCGATTGGGCCGAACCGGTGGCCGGTGTACGGCGGCCTTCAGCCGCGTCCGCACAGGCTCGCCAGATCGTGCTGGACGCCACCGACGCAGCGGCGGTGGCGCGCGCGCTGGACGAGACCGATGCGGTCGTCAATTGCGTCGCCGGTGCGCCCGAGGCCATGGCCGGTGGCGCGCGGGCGCTGAGCGCGGCGTTGGAACGACGTGCGGGCAACTCGCCGCGCGTCGTGCATTTCAGCTCCATGGCTGTCTACGGACCGGTACGAGGCGCTGTCACCGAGAGCCAGGCCATGGCAACCGGCATGGAAGGCTACGCCGGCGCCAAGGTGGAAACAGAACTGGCGCTGGCGGGGCGCGATGCCGTGGTGACACTGCGGCCGGGCTGTATCTACGGCCCGGACAGCCCTCAGTGGAGTTTGCGCATCGCCAGTCTGCTGCGCGCGCATCGCATCGGTGACCTGGGCGCCGCCGGCGACGGCTGCAGCAACCTGGTCTATATCGATGATGTCGTCGCGGCGGTGCTGGCCGGCTTGCGAGCGCCGGCCCATGTGACGGCCTCGGGGCCGGTCTACAACCTTGCGATGGCGCAGGCGCCGGATTGGAACCGCTATTTTCTGGAGTACGCGCGGGTGCTGGGCGCGGTGCCGCTGCGCCGCATCGGTGCCCGCCGCTTGAAAGTGGAAACGCATCTTCTGGCACCCGCTTTGAAAATCGCCGAGATCGGTTTGCGGCGGGTCGGCATGCGCGTGCCGCCACCCATTCCGCCGTCTTTGCTGCGCTTGTGGCGCCAGGACATACGGCTGGTGTCGACACGCGCCGAGAACGAATTGGGCCTGTCCTGGACGCCGCTGGCGCAGGGGCTGGCGGCCAGTGTTCCAGGAGCGCGCGCGTGATGCAGTACCCCTATCGCGTGGCCGCGCAGATCAGCATGTATCCCATGGACTATCCCCATGCCGCGTTGCTGCTGCCTCACCAACTGCGCGTGTGGTCGCCCATGGTCGACCGCGTGCTGGTGACCATCGACACGCATCGCAGTACGTCCGGCCGCTACCGCGGCAGCCACTTCGACGAATATCGCGCCAAGCTGCTGCAACTGGCACGCGATTTGGGCAGCGAATTTCCAAAGCTCGACGTCGTCGAAGTGGATTACGGCGTGGCGGCCCGGCGGGAGGTGGCCCGTGATTTTTTTGGAACGGACGACATCCCTGTCAAAGCCTGGGACGGCGGTCCTTTCTATGCCTACTTCTACGGCATGCATCACAGCCGCGCGCGCCACATCGTGCATTTCGACGGCGACATGCTGTTCGGCGGGGGCAGTACGCGTTGGGTGGAAGACGCCATCGCTTATACTGAGCAGGATCCGACGGTGCTGCTCACCGGCCCCTTCCCCGGCCCGCCCGCGCCCGCCGCGGCCATCCATGGCCATGGCCTGCCCGCGCCGCAACGCGTGGATATCGCCGGTGCGCCGGCCTACCGTTTCCAGTCGGCCAGCACCCGCATATTCATGCTCGACATGGAGCGCTTGCGCGCGACGCTGGGCACCCTGCCTTTGCTGCGTCCCAGCGCTTTACAGCGCATGAAGTCGCACCTGTTGGGCAATCCGCCCGAGGTACGCGAGGCAGAAGTCATCCTGGGCGAAGTCTTGCGGCAGCATGGGCTGTGTCGCGTCGACTTGCTCGGGTCCGAACCGGGGCTATGGTCGCTGCATCCGCCCTATCGCGGCGCCGAGTTCTATCGCCAGCTGCCGCAACTCATTGCGGCGGTAGAGTCCGGCACGGTGCCGGCCGCCCAGCGCGGCCACTACGACGTGCACGACAGCATGATCGACTGGTCATCGCAGCGCGCCGCGACACGGCGTTACAAGCGCTGGCTGCGCATGCTCAAAGACCGGCTACGGATCGGCGCGTAGCGCTCTTGGAAGCGTCCTGTTCGCGCTGCTTCTTGAAGAAGGAGATCAGCGGCCGTTCGAGCAGTTCATACACCAGGACGCCCACCACGGTGCAGGTCACCATGCCGACGAGGCAGAAGCCCACCTGACCGCCAGGCAGGGCATCCAGGTGCAGTTTGCGCCAGCCCTGGCTCACCGCCGACAGCACGAAGGCATGCGACAGATACAGCGAATAGGACGCGTCGCCCAGTTTGTGCAGCATATTCATGCGCGGCAGTGACTGGAAGCGTTCCAGCAGGATCGCGCCCACCACGATGGCCATGGCCGGCACGCCTTGGGCCAACGGGCGTGGCGCACCAGGCGCCACCACGGACATCAAGCCGATGGCGACGAAGCCGCCGATGACCAGCAGCCAGCCCAGGCCCGCGGAGCCGCCTTTGTGCGGACGCGAGAACCACCAACCCACGGCCATGCCCAGCAAGAATTCAAGCACGATGTCCGAGGTGTAGACCTTGAGGATGGGTTGATCATCGCCGACGACGAACCATCCAAGCAGGCTCAAGCCCACCAGCACGATGGTGGTGGTGATGAAGCGCCAGCGCGTCGGCAACACCATCGTCAGGCCGAAGATCACGTAGTACAGCATCTCGTAGTTGAGCGTCCAGCCCACGGTGAGCACCGGCTCGATCAATCCGGATGGGTTGTGCACCATCAGGAACAGGTAGGACGCAATGACGTGGAACAAGCCGAAGCGCGTGGTCTGCAGCAATTGCGGCGCGATCAGCATGACGGCCACCGCCACCGATGTGAGCAGCCAATAGAGCGGCACGATGCGCACCGCGCGGCGCTTGTAGAATTCCAGGATGCCGACCTGCTTGCCGCGCGTCGTGATCCACATGAGAAAGCCGCTGAGGACGAAGAAGATGTCCACGCCGGCGGCCAGCCAATGCGGCCAATAGCCCTGGTAGCCCATGCGTTCCAATTGCGGATAGAGATGGACGACGACGACCATCATGGCCGCGACACCGCGCAGATACTGTATCGAAAGAATGTCCATCAATCCTTGCCTTGTGGTTCGTTGCGTGGGGCCGCGGCCTGGCCATCCTTGCGCGCTTCGCGCAGCACCAGCACGATGACCGTCGCGCAGTAGCAGGCTTCGCCGACCAGGATGCCGATAGCCGCCCCCATGGGGCCCACCTGCAGCATCGCGGCATAGCTGATGCCCAGCGAGATGATCGCGCACGCCAGCGTCGCGCCGCTGAGCGCGCGGAAGCGTTGGCGCAGCACCGCCACCATCATCACCGGCTCGCGCATGACCATCAGGATGAACAGCGCGCACCATAGCAGCAGCAAGGTGTCGCGCTGCGCGAAATCCTTGCGCATCAGATCCAGGAAAATCCAGTCGCGCAACAGCCAGATGACGGCGCCGTACACCAGGGTGATCACGCCCAAGGCCAAGGAAAACAGCGCGAGCCGGCGTAGTGTGCGGCGCGCGCCCATCTGATGCATCCAGTGCGACGCCAGCGGTGTCAGCTGCTTCTGCATGCCCGCCAGCAGCAGATTGATAGGCATCAGCGTCAGGCGCGTCGCCGCCAGCGCGGCCACCGCGGTCAGATCCAGGGTGGCGGCCGTGAGGAAGTTGTAGCCTTGGTTGAACATCCAATAGATGACGCCGCCCGAGGCGGCCCAGAACCCCATGCGAGCGATCTCGCGCAAGCGTCCCGGCGCTGCGTGGGAGTCGATGTCGGTCGCCAGTGTCCGGCGCAGCAGGCGTGCGCAGGCCAGTGCCGCCAGCATGCCGGCCAACAGCGCACCCACGGCGGCCATGGGGGTCTGGACGGCCAGGGCGCAGCCGGCCAGCAGCACCACGACATACACCGCATCGGCTGCCAATACATGATGCGGCCGGTGGTACATCAAGAGAATGCCGCGCAGGAATTCGCGATAGAGCGCGGCCAGCACCAGCATCGTGGCGGCCACCACCACGGTGGCGGATTGGTGGTCCAGCAGGCCGGCCGCCCAGCCGCCGCCAGTGGCCGCCAGGGCCAGCACACCACCCAGCAGGCCCCAGCGTTTCTGGTCGCGCAGCAGGCTGCCCATCCACTGGCGGCGATGGCCTTCGTCCAGCGTGGGCAGGCGTATCACCATCGGCGTGCCGATGAAGGTCCCCTGCAGCGTGGTCAGCAGGATCATGGTGTTGAACGCCAGGATGTAGAACCCGTATTGTGCTTCGGGTGCATAGCGGATCAGGATCAGGCCGACGCCGAAATTGGCCGCGGACAACATGGCTTGATCGACGATGGAGCTGCCGAACAGGCGTGCGATCCTGGATGCGGACGAGCGTGTCGGGGTCATTGGTCTTGACCCCGGCTTTGATCCGGGCTTCTACCCTGCGCTCTACCCGGGTCTTTACCTGTATCCCGGTTGGTCTTGATCCACTGCTTGTTGCCGCGATTACGCAGCACGATGTACAGCTTCCACAGCACGAAGAACGGCGCGCGCGCCAGGTCCAGCAGCGCGCGCGGTCCCAGCGGCGACAGCTGCCAGCCGCGCAGCACGTGCAGGACCAGCACCAGCAGCAGCACCGCGCCCAACAACGGCCATGCCCACAGTCCAAGGCCCGGCAGCAGCAAGGCAGCCAGGCCGCCCAACACCAGCAGCGCGGCCGTCTGCAGCACGATATAGCCCAGCGGCAGCGTCAGCAGATCCAGGGCCAGCTCCAGGCATAACCAGCTGGGCTGACGCAGCGCCTGGCTCAGCAAGCGTCCGGTATAGGCACGTACCACCGTCAATCGCCCCCCCTCCCAGCGCTGGCGTTGCGTGCGCGAACCTTGCTCGGACGCAATCAATTCCGCGTCGGCGCTGGCTTCGTCGACGTACACCACGCGATGGCCGCGCAAGCCGAGCACGATGCCGTATTCGAGGTCTTCCGTCATCGAATGGATGTTGAAGGGAACTTCGCGCAGTAGTGCATGCGTCATGCACATGCCGTTGCCGCGCAAGCCGAACGAGGCGCGCAGGCGTTCACGCCCGCGTCCGCGCACCGCGTGGAAAGCACCATAGGCGATGGTCACCAGCCGCGTGCGCCAGGAGTCCTCCGGATTGAGCACGCCGTAGTGGGCTTGCATGACGGTGGCGCCCGCTTCGATGCGCGCCGCATAGGCCGACAGCAGATTGGGCGTGACCTCGGTGTCGGCGTCGATCACCGCGACTGCCTGCGCATAGCCATCGGCGGCGCTGCGGGCGATGGCGTACTCGAGTGCGTAGCCTTTGCCGCGGTGGTGTTCGTCATGGCGCTCCAAGACCACCGCGCCGGCCGCGCGCGCGAGATCGGCGGTGTCGTCGTTGCAGTTGTCGGCGATGACGAGGATGCGGAAATTTTCGCGGGGCCAATCGATGGCGGCGAGACTGCGCACGGTGCGCTCGATCACCGCGGTTTCATTGTGCGCGGGAACGATGATGTCGAAGCACAGGTCGCGCCGGCGCGGTTGAGGCCGTGGCAGACGTGCCGATAGCAGCGTCAGCAAGCCCAGGTAGCCGGTGGCCACCGTCACTGGAAACGCGATGATCGCCAGGAGGAGATGAATGAGATAGGACATGACGGATTCAGCCGTATTCGCGGTAGCGGCTGCCCCAAAGCGTGGAGAGCTTGCCGTAGTTGGCATATGCGCGCGCCAGCCAGCGCACGGCATGGTGGCGGCCGAGCGGCCACAGGAGCAAGGCGAGTGTGCCCGCGGCCAGCATCTGCACCAAGGCGCGGCCGAAAAAGACCAGCGTGCGGGCGGCCCCCGGGCGTGCATTCAATTTGCCGGCGCGGTAGTGAATGGCGAAGTCCTGGCCGCCGCGCAAGGCTCGGTTCAGTATCCACGAGATACGCATGCGGCTGTCGGCGACTGGTTCCGTCACGTGGGCTTCGTCGCACCAGACCAGGCGCGCGCCCTGCCCTGCCAGACGCATGAGAAGGTCGCCATCTTCGCCGCCCGTCAGGCCATAGGCGGGATCGAAAACCGGCTGCTGATTTCGCAGCCAGCGCGCGGCCAGCATGATGTTGCCGAAACGCAGTGCGTTGCGCGGCACGATGTCGCCGCTGCGGTAGCGGGCCCAGTCGTAGAAGCCGCCGCGCCGGATCCAGGCGGGGGCATGGGGCGCGAATTCAGGGATGACAGGCGCCTGTACGCCGTCGGCCTGATGCGCGCGCGCGGCCGCGCTGAGCAGGGCCAGCCATTGCGCTGGCGCGCGTTCGTCATCGTCGATGAAGGCCAGCCAGGCGCCTTGCGCCAGCGCTACGGTCATGTTGCGCGTGAGCGAGATGTTCTTTTCCGGTTGAACGTCGTAGACCAAGGCGCTGCCGGCTTGCGCCAAGGCCGCGCGATGGCTTTCCACGACGTTGCGCGCGCTGCCGTCGGGATCGTTGTCCACCACCACGACCTGGCGCGCGGGTAGCGTCTGCGCGGCCAGGTCCCGCAGCAAGGCATCCAGGAGCGGCAGGCGCCGGTAGGTGGCGATGCACACGGAGATGTCGAGATATTCGTCGCGTGGGCCGGCGATCAAGGCGCCTCCGCGTAGACGAGTTCATACCAGGGCGTGGCATCGGCGCTCCGGTATTGAACGCGGATGCGTGCGCCATTGGTATCGATGCTGGCATCGGCCTGACTCAAAGGCGCGCGGCGCTGACCGGTGCCGTCGAGGGGATACACCGTCAGCTTGCCCGGGCGGGGCGCCAGCCCCAGTTCCAAGGGAATGCGGCGCAGCCAGGCGGGCGGACGGGTGGCCATGTCGCCGGACGGGCCCTTGCCGCCGGCGTCGGGCTCCAGTGTCATCCAGTCCGTGCCGCGATAAGCGATGCGCTGCTTGGGCCGCTGCGGCATGGAGCCGGGCTGCGTGCCGGTGGTGTCGTTGCCCAGGGTCAGCAACAGATGGCGCGATTGCGCGAGTGGGCGGCCATCGAGCGGCGTCAGCATGATGCTGGCCGCTGCGGGGGCGGTGCCGGGCGCCCCCGCAGCGGCCCCGGTTAACCCGGCCAGCCCAAATTCCACCCACGTGCTGGTGCTGGTGATGCGAGTCGTCCCGGTGGCGCCGAAGATGCCCCACACGGCGGGCGTGTCCAAAGTGATGCGCCCGACGGCGGCATCCTGGCGCAGGGCGCCATCCGGTGTGGCGTAAACCTTGCTCGGACCAGGATCCGGCAGACGAGGTAAAGCGGGCGTAACACCGGCGGCGGGCGCCAACTGCAGGGCCACTTGTCCCAGGTAGGCCAGCTGCGGCTGCACGCCAGCACTATCGGCCAGGCCGTGGGTGATGGCATCGAAACGACGATCGCCGCCCAAGGCCAGACGTTGTTCAGGGCCGAGCGCGATGTCGATGTGCTTGGGCAGCGCCGTGAGCAGGGATTGACGGAACAGCCGCGCGCTCTGGCCAACCAGTGCGGCGCGTCCCCAATCTCCACTCAAGGAAAAGCGCGACGGTGCCAACGGCGCGCGCTGGGCATCGCTGTAGTCGAAGTAGAACAGGCCGTCCCAGTCCTGCAGGGCGCCCACCGCGCTCATCAGCGGCAGGATCTCCGCACCGCGCGGGTTGGGGAAAGGTTCGTTGAATTCGCTGACCACGTAGGGGCGCAGTCGGTCACGGCGCAAGGACAAGGCCAGCACGCGGTCGAATTCATTGCCGCTGGCGGTCAGATCGGGAATGCGCCAATCGTTGCTGCTGTTCTGGATGTCGGGATGCGCGACATAGAAGTGTTCGTCGATGTAATCCATGGCGACTTGCGAATCGAAGTTCAGCAAGCCGCCAAAGCCCATCTGCGTGCCGGTCACCGGTACCCATGTATCGGTACTTTCCTGCACCACGCGGCGCAGGCGCTCGAAGTACGCCTGGTCGGTCGCGGCAAGGAAGCGCAGGAAGTCCTGTTCGCGCGGATTGGCCTTCTTCTTGTCGTCGCCGAACCAGGTGTCGAAGCGGCGCGCGATACCGGAGCGCAGTTGCGCGAAGCCGGTTTCGTAGGTTTGTTGTTGCTCCGGCGTCGGCAGTTCGGCGGCGCCGTTGGTGCCACCCATGCAGCCGGACCATGCCGCGCACGCCTTTTCCAAGGATCCATAGCGCTGCGTCAGCCAGGCGCTCCATTGCTTGCGCAGCTCGGGCGCATAGGCCGAAGGCACCGTGGCCTGCCAGTCCTTGCCCAGCCAGGCGGCCAGCAAGGAGGACTCGTTATTGATTTCCACCATCGCCAGCGCCGGGCTGCCCTTCAGGTCCAAGGCCTGGATCAGTTGGCGCGCGTAGGTTTCCTGTTTCGCGATCAGCCGTGGATCGTAGAGATGGATGGGCGCCGTCACGGGCGGCATATCGGCACCGCCATCCAGGGCGGGCAATCCATCGACGGCGGGGCGGAAGCGATAGCCGACGTGGAGGTTCAGATTGACGTAGATCCCTTCTTGCGCCAACGCCTGGATCAAGGTGCGCAGCCGTGCCACGGCAGTGGGGCTGAAGCTGGGAAAAGGGCCACTGCCCAGGATGCTGATGGGCGCGTCCGGATAGTCGGAAGGCAGCGAATCCAGGTGATGCAGGCGTACCGCATTGAAGCCCAGCGCGCGCAGTTGGCGCGCCAGGTGCCTGGCTTCGATGTCGTCGGGGAAGTTGGCGCCGAAGGTCAGGTTGACGCCGAACAGGCGCACGCGCTGGTCGTCCGCCGTGCCTGGCAGGCCATCGCGCCCGACCCGGTAGAAGTGGCCGTCGTGCGCCACGATGCGCGCGCTGGCGTCCAGGGGCTGGTTCAATGCAGAGACATCAGGCGCGCCGGTCAGCGCGGCCGGGTCCATCTCGAACGTGAAGTAGTCGCCGGTGGCGGCGTTCATGACCCCGGTGCCGGCCTCGGCCCCGGCTGCTTGTGCGCCGTGTGCGCCGTGTGCGCCGATCAGGCTGGCGAGCAGCATGAAGCCCACCGCCGCGTGTCTTGCGGCGGTGACGATCCCGCGCGTCATGGCTTGTGCTCCTGGTGGGCCATCGTCAACGGCTTGCGCGGTTGAGGGGCGGCGGCACGTTCGCGTGCCACCCGCGCCGCGCGCGAGTCGCGCCGGCCCGCGGCATGGTGCGCGGCCAGCCGGCCGCTGATCGCCAACGACGAGCAGATGAACATGATGTTCTGGAAAGACGTATCGCGCAGGATCTGGCTTTCCGAAAAATTACTGATCATGATCGTGACGAAGATGCCCAGGTGCATCGCCGCATCCTCGCGGTCGAGCCGGAACAGCCGCATGATGCTGATCAGATGCCAGATCACGCACGCGATGAACAGCCCCATGCCGACCTGGCCCATGTCGATCAGGATATCGAGAAAGCCGTTGTGCGCCTGACCGGGCAACCAACCCAGCTTATCGCCGATGTACTGCGACGGGCCGCCGGCGCCGGTCCAGAATGCGCTGTAGCCGACTCCCCAGGTGGCATGCTGGCGGACGGTGATATCGACCAGGCTCCAGATTTCGCCACGGCCCGTCAGGTCGCTACTCTTGTTGAACAGCGAGGTCACCAATTCCACCACGTCATGTGGCGTGGGCATGCGGCCTTGGGACACGTAGAACACCAGCAGGGCGTAAAGCGCCACCGTCAAGGCGCCCAGCATCACGATGGTGCCGGCGTGACGGCCGCCCAGCCAACGCCGGCGGGTGAACAGGTAGACGCAGCCGCCAAGACCGGTGACCAGGATGGCGGTGGCGCTCTTGGCCATTACCAGCATGAAGGCCGCGAACAGGAAACCGAGGGCGCTGCGGCTGCGCTGTCCCGGCTCCATCAGCCATTCGCGCATCCACAGCAATGCCGCGAAGCCCGCGATCGATCCCAGCATGTTCTTCTGCCAGGTGATGCCGCGCCAGGCATTGCCCAGGAAGGTATCGACGCCGACGCTGGGAATCAGCAAGGCCACGAAGAACGAGATGACCAGGATGGCGGTATAGGTGCCCAGCACCACGCGCAGGAACTGGCGCGGCGTACTCATGGGCGGCGCCACCGCCAGGCCTATCAGTATCAGTCCCGCGAAAATGATGGTGCGCTTGAGCGTGATGTCGGGGTAAGGCGACCAGGCCGCGCTCGCCCCGCAGTAAAGCATGATGATGATCAGGAACAGGTTGGACGCGCGCAGGTTCATCAGCACGGTGCCTGCATGCCGCGCCGCGACCAGGGCCGCGCCGATGAACAGCGCGCCGAACTGCAGCTGGCGCAGCATGGACCCTTGCGTCACGGTGTGATTGGCCTCGGGGCCCAGCGCGTTGACGGACAAGGTGTCGGGCACGATGGCGAACAGCAGGCTCAAGCCCACCAGCAGCCAGACGGCCCAGCGCTCGGCGCGGCTCTGTGCGGCGGGGAGGACCGGAATGGCCGTCGCGGTCAGGGCCATGGGCGCCTCCTCAGCGGCGCTGTCGCGCCGGCAGCAAGCCGCGCAGCCGATTGGAAACCCGACTACGCAACTGATTCAGCCATCCGCGCCGGCCCGCGCCGGCTTGCGGATCGTATTCGTTGTAGACCGTGCCCAGGACTCTTACGCCCGACGTTTCCAGCAGTTGCGCGGTGCGCTCGAGATCGGCCAGGCGTGTGACATCGCGGCGTGCGACGAACAGGCACGCGTCGACCTGGCGCGCGATGCTTTGTGCGTCGGACGAATGGTTGGCGGCGGGCGTGTTGACGATGAAGATCTCGTAGTTGCCGGCATAGGCCGTCAGCACATTGTCCAGCGCGGGTTCGCGCAGCAGTTCGGCGGGATTGGGCGGCTGCGGGCCGGCGTCGAGCACGGCCAGCTTGGGGAAGCCCGGAATCGCGCGGGTGGCGCCCACGGCGGCGCGCCCGGCCAGAACGCTGGACAGACCCGCCGAGCCGCTGCCGTTGCCCAGCAAGGGCCGTTGGCCACTGGCGCGCAGGTTGGCATTGACCAGCAGCGTGCTGCGGCCGGTTTGTGCGAAGGCGATGGCCAGGCTGGCAGCCAGATATGCGCGGCCTTCGCTGTCATCCGGGCTGACGATGGCCACGGCGATACGGGGCTGGCCCTCCAGCCGGATGGAAATTTCCGCGCGGATCTGCCGGATGGCTTCCGCCTCCTGGCTGAACGGCGTGGCGGCGATGGCCAGCGGGATGTCGGAATTCTGTTGGCGCGCGGGCGAGTAGTCGTAGTGGTACTGCTCGGCCAGGACCGATTGCACCCGTTCCTCGGATACGAAGCCCAGCTTCACCGCGGCCTGGCCGAAGCGCAGCCCTTCGGACTGCTGCAGCTGCACCACGTGCTGGACTTGCTCCTCGCTCAGCAGGCCCAGGCGCAGGAAGCGTTCGCCCATTTTTTCGGTGGGCGCGGCTTGCTGTGCCGGTGCTGCCGCGGGTACCTGGACGGCAGCTTGCGCCACCGTTTTTTCCGGCACCAGTTCCGGCGCTTGTTCCGCTACTCGCGGCACGGCCGGCACGGGCGCTTGCGTTGCTGCCGATGAGAACACCGGCGCACCGGCGACAGGAGCCGGCGCTTGCGCTGCAAGGGGCCGCGCCGCGCGCGTCACCGCCACGTCGTTGGCGGCGTATGACGCCTGGGCGATCGGGGCGGTGGCGGGGGCGGTGGCCTCGGCAGCCTCGGTGGCATTCGCCGACGCGGCAGGCGCCGTCTCCTGCCCCGTGGTGCTCTGTCGGCTGAGACGCTCGAACAGGGGGCGCAAGGCGCTTTCGCTCATATCCGTGCCGCCGTGAGTGATTCGGCGCGGCGGCCGATGCGGCCGAGTACCGGCAGGCGCGTATTGCGCAGCAAGTCATCCGTGCAGCGGATGCGGCGTTGGCTCAATTCCAGCAACAGCGCCAATGCCAGTCCGGCAAAGATGCCCACGACCAGGCCCAAGGCCAGGCTGCGCTTGACGCGCGGGCGCGACGGCGCGGTCGGCACTTCCGCGGCACGCAGGACGGCCAGGTTGGGCAGTGAAATATTGCTGGCCATCAGGATGCTGTCGTATTTCTGCAGAGCGGTCTGGTAAACCTGTTCCACGCCGGCGAACTGGCGCTGGTACGCGGCAATGCGGTCGCGCTTGGCCATTTGATCCAGCACGATGGCGCGCTGGCTGTCGATGTCGCGTTGCAGGGCTTCTTTTTGCACTTGCAGCCGGTTCAGATCCGCGCGCTGGGCCTCGACGGCGGCCTTGGCCTGACGGGCGATTTCGGCCTGCATCTGGCCGCGCTGCGCCAAGAGTCCCTGGACGCTGGGATGGTTGGGCCCCAGCGAACCGCGCAACTGGCCCAGTTGATGATCGACCACCGTCAAGCCGTTGCGCAGATCGTTGAGGGCCGCCACTTGTCCGGCCTGCGGCAAGTCTTCGGGCCGCACACCGCTCTTGAGCAGGCCGTCGGTGGTTTCGTTGCGGGCTCGGGCCTCTTCCAGTTGCGATTCCAGCGCCAGCATGCTCGTCATCATGTCGTTGAGACGGCGCTGATCGACATCGCTGTTCTGCTGGGTGTCGACGATGCCGGTGTCCTGCCGGTAGCGGGTCAGCTTTTCCTGGATGGCGTCGATTTCGCCGCGCAACTGTTCCAGTTGCGCCGTGTACTGCTCGCTGCGCGCGCGGGCGGACGCCGACGAGATGTTCTGGCTGACGGCGATGTACGAGTTGACGATGGCGTTGGCGTACTCGCGGGCCTTCTGCGGTGTATTGGCGGAAAACGACACCGTCAGCACGCGGCTGTTCTGCTGTTTGGTCACTTCCAGGTTGCGGCTGATATACGCAACCAGTTCGTTGCGCGCCACGGAGCCGCTTTGGGCGTCGGCGCCCGTCAGCAATCCCAGGGTCTTGATCATGTGATCCGCCACGGCCTGGCTCTGGATCATGTCGATCTGGGTCTGCATATAGCTTTCATCGAGCAGCGCCGAAAAGGACCGGCCATTGATGGGGTCGTTTTCGCGGTAGTCGATGAAGATGTCGGAGGTGGCGGTCCACACACGGGGCAGCACCAGCACCAGCAGCGCGGTCAGTACCAGAGTCGCCAGCGCCACCCGGGCGATCAGCTTGGCACGCGCCGCCAGCATGGCCCGCACTTGATTCAATGACAGCAGACTGTATTCGGAGGACGGGCTCAAAAGGCAGACCTTAGCCGGGGTAGCGAATTGTAATGGCCGATTCTACTGGAGACTCCTGGGCGCGGGGCATGTAGAACGATGATTTATGTAGCAAAACGCTGGAAAAGTCCTCGATTGTCGCGGCATCGCAAAGTTGTCTGGCGTGCAAATAGCAAAACGCTATGGAAACTTATTACCACCCTGGGAAATAACATTGCACGATGGCTGGACACAATCATGCCATGGGATAGTTGCAGTTTTGATAACAATGAAAGTCAAATATGGGTGTTTATTTAGAAAACGGGAACTCTTAGAATGCGGCATCGCATCAGGCGTCCCGCCGTTTTCCCGCCCCCTTTCCAGGATTCACTCGAATGTCCGCCAAACCTCGCTTGAACGTCATCATCGCCAGCACCCGCCCGGGCCGCGTGGGCCCCGCCTTCGCCCAGTGGTTCGCCGAAGCGGCCCAGGCCCATGGCCAATTCGATGTCCAATTGGTCGATCTCGCCGAGTTCAAGCTGCCGGTGTTCGACGAGCCCAATCACCCCCGCATGCAGAAGTACACGCATGAGCACACCCGCAAGTGGGCCGCCAGCGTGGACAGCGCGGACGCCTTCGTCTTCGTCACGCCGGAGTACAACTTCAACGCGCCGCCGTCGCTGCTCAACGCCCTGCAGTATCTGGTCAAGGAGTGGAACTACAAGCCCGCCAGCTTCGTCAGCTACGGCTTTGCGTCGGGTGGCTTGCGTGCCGTGCAAGAGATCAAGACCCTGCTGACTACGCTGAAGATCGTGCCGTTGAACGAACAGGTCATGGTGCAGAACTTCCCCCAGACCCTGGGCGAGGACGGCAAGTTCAAGCCGAGCGAGCTGCACACCGACTCGGCCAAGGCGGCGCTGGACGAACTGCTGCGCTATACCAATGCGCTGAAGCCCCTGCGCGCGGCCTGATCGCCGCCGTAGCCGAGCCGCCCCGAGCCGACGATTTCGCGGATAACCCCACAGGCAGACGCATATGGCCACATCTTCAGCGCGCGTTACGCGTTTGTTGGGATTCAACGGCGGTTACGTCGATACCGCCGGTTTTCTGGCGCTCAAAGGCTTGTTCACTGCGCACGTCACGGGCAACTTCGTGACGCTGGGCGCCGCCCTGGTCCACGGCAGTACCGGCGCCATCGGTAAATTGCTGGCCTTGCCCGTGTTCTGTGTGATGGTCATCGCCATGCGTTTCCTGGGTGTAGGGCTGGCGCGCCGCGAAGCACCCGTGATGCGTGTGCTGTTGTCGCTGAAAGCCGTGCTGCTGGCCGCCGGTGGCGCCATGGCGATCGCCTGGGGGCCATTCGACGATGCGGACACCTGGCGCGCCATTCTTACCGGCATGGTGTTGGTGGCGGCGATGGCGATCCAGAATGCGGCGCATCGCGTGCATCTGACCAGCGAGCCGCCTTCCACGCTCATGACCGGCACCACCACGCAGGTGATGCTGGACATTGCCGACCTGATGCGCGGCTTGCCCGACGCCGATCGCGCCGTGGCCCGAGGGCGGCTGGCGCGCATGGCGCCGGTGCTGGTGTCCTTCGCGGCAGGCTGCGGTATCGCCGCCCTGCTTTATGTCTTCGTGGGACTGTGGTGTTTCGTGGTGCCGCCGTTGACTGCTTTGCTTGCGGTGGCTCTGCATCGCGAAGCGCCGGTTGCAGCCTGAAACGCCCGCCGCAGCCTGAAGCGCCGGGCCTCAGTGCTGCAGGATCTTCGAAAGAAACTGTTGGGTGCGTTCGGATCTTTCCCGCGGTCTGCCGAAGAATTCTTCCTTCGGACAATCTTCGACGATGTTGCCCTTGTCCATGAAAATGACGCGATCGGCCACTTTGCGCGCGAAGCCCATCTCGTGGGTCACGCACATCATGGTCATGCCCTCCTTGGCCAAGCCCACCATGACGTCCAGCACTTCGTTGACCATCTCCGGATCCAGCGCGGACGTCGGCTCATCGAACAGCATGCAGATCGGGTCCATGGACAAGGCGCGCGCGATCGCCACGCGTTGTTGTTGCCCACCCGAGAGCTGGCCTGGATATTTATCCGCGTGCGCGGTCAACCCAACGCGCTCCAGGTAACTCATGCCGCGCGCTTCGGCCTCGCGCGGCTTGCGCTTGAGTACCTTGATCTGCGCCAGCGTCAGGTTCTTGCGGATGGTCAGATGGGGAAACAGCTCGAAGTTCTGAAAGACCATGCCTACGCGCGAACGCAGCTTGGGCAGATCCGTGCCGTGCGCACCCACCGACACGCCGTCGATGCGGATCTTGCCGGCCTGGAAGGGTTCGAGCGCATTGACGGTTTTGATCAGCGTGGACTTGCCGGAGCCGGACGGCCCGCACACGACCACGACCTCGCCCTTCTTCACAGAGGTGCTGCAATCGGTCAGCACCTGGAAATCGCCATACCATTTGGAAACGCGATAGATATCGATCATCTTGCTCTCTGCTTCGGGTCGTGGAGACTGCTCGGACAGTCCTGGTGTATCAAGAGGGGAAAACGCAGCGGCATCGGTCAGGCTTTGCGGTGTGCGTACCAGGAGTTCGTCCATTTCGGTATTCCGGTATCCGTATGCGAGGGTGTCCGTACGCGGCTAGGCAACGCGTTTGCGCGACAGGTAACGCACGCCCAGCGAGGCGGCGTAGCAGATGATGAAATACGAAACACCGGCTAGGATCATCATCTCTTCGATGCGGCCGTCGCGTTCACCGATGTTTTCAGCACTGGTGAAGAAGTCCGCCAACGAGATGACGTAGACCAGTGACGTGTCCTGGAACAGCACGATGAGCTGGGTCAGCAGCAGCGGCAGCATGTTGCGGAAGGCTTGCGGCAGCACCACCAGGCGCATGGCCTGCATCGGCTGCATGCCCAGCGCGTTGGCCGCCGACAACTGGCCGCGCGGCACGCTCTGGATACCCGCGCGCATGATCTCCGCGTAGTAGGCGGCTTCGAATAGCGAGAAGCCGACCAGGGCCGACATCATGCGCGTGTCCCACGTGGCCGCCTGCCAGAATAGCGCTTGCAGCATCTGCGGGACGATCAGGTAGAAGCCCAGCAGGACCATGGGCAGCGGTATCGAACGGAAGAGATTGACGTAGCCGCGCGCGAACAGCGACACGGGGCGCCAGCTTGACAGCCGCATCAACGCCAGCAGCGTGCCCCACACCATGCCGACGATCAACGCCGTGGCGGTGATCTTGAACGTCACGACCATGCCGTGCCACAGCATGCCCCAGGTTGCGGCGGTGATGAAGGTGAAATCCAGACCCAGCATCGAAACGGTCTCCCTTGGTTGCTTGCGACTCGGCGAGCTTCAGCGCGCGCCCATGTAGCCGAACAGGCGCGTGCGGCGCTCCAGCAGGCTCATGAGCAGCATCACCACGGCGTTGATCAACAGATAGCAGGCCACCACCGCGAGGAAAGATTCGTAGGCCTGCGCGGTGTAGTCATTGAGCTGGCGCGAGCGCGCGTACAGCTCGATGACGCCCACCGTCGACGCGATGGACGAGTTCTTGAAGATGCTCAGTATCTCGGAAGTCATGGGTGGGATGATCAAGCGATAGGACACCGGTAGCAGCACGTGGCGATAGGCTTGCGGTAGCGTGAAGCCCACGGCCAGCGAGGCATTGCGCAAGCCGGGCGGCAGCGAGTCGATGCCGGCCCGCACTTGCTCGCACACGCGTGCCGCGGTGAAGAAGCCCAGCCCGATGGTGGCGGTGACGAAGGCCGTGCTGGCTGGTGGCAGGGAAAACAGCCAGGCGCGCACGGACTCCGGCAGGAGTTTGGGTACGAGGTAATACCACAGGAACAGCTGCACGATCAGCGGTACGTTGCGCATGACGTTGACGTAGATCGCGCCGATGTTGCGCAGGCCCCGCTGCGGCAATGTGCGCATTACGCCCAATACCGAACCCAGCAGAAAAGCGATGATCCAGGCAAACGTTCCCATCAGCACTGTCGTGCCCAACCCCGCCAGCAGCCAATCCAGATAAGTCTGCCCGGCGCCGGCCGGCTGCAGGAAGACGGACCAATTCCAGTGATATCCCATGCATACTCCCAATCGACAAATCAGTGTGGCCACGCATTTGCGGCCGACCACGCGCAGCCGGCCGTGGCTGCGCGGCCACACCTGAGCGGCCTTTCTCTTACTGCAGGGCCTTGTCGTTGGGATTCGCGTATAGCGCCTTCATGTCATCGGACAGCGGGAAGTTCAAAGCGACGTTGCGGGGCGGAATGGGTTGTACGAACCACTTCTGATACAGCTTCTGCATTTCGCCGGACTTCATCATGTCGATGATGGTGCTGTCGACCAGCTTCTTGAGTTGCGCGTCGTCCTTCTTCATCATGCAGCCGTAGGATTCATGGGATGCCGGCGTGCCGACCACGGTCCACTTGGACGGGTCCTTGGCCTTGGCGCGTTCGCCATAGAGAATGGCGTCATCCATCATATAGGCGACGGCGCGGCCGCCCTCCACGGACAGGAAGGCCTGGCTGTTCTCGCGCGCGGCGAGGACGTTGAAGCCCATCTTCTGTTCATCGTTCATCCTGGTCAGCAGGCGTTCGGATGTCGTGCCGGCCGTGGTGGCGACGTTCTTGCCTTTCAGGTCGGTGAAGTCCTTGATGCCGGACGCATTGCCGGTGAGGAGGCGCGTGCCGATGACGAAAATGGACGTCGAGAAGGACACCTGTTGCTGGCGTTCCAGGTTGTTGGTGGTCGACGTGCATTCGAGATCGATGGAGCCGTTGACGATCATGGGAATGCGGTTCTGCGCGGTGAACGGGACCACGCGTTCCTGCAGGTTCGGCATGTTCAGTTCGGCCTTGATCTTGTCCGCCACCTTCAGCATGATCTCGTAGGAGTAGCCGGTGTACTTGCCGTTTTCCACACTGTAGCTGAAGGGCGGCGACGAATCGCGCGCGCCTAGCGTAATGACGCCGGTGTCTTTGATCTTCTTCAGCGTACCGGTCAGTTCTTCCGCATGCGCCGCACTGCCCGCTGCCAGTGCGGCTGCCAGGGCGCCCATCGTCATCAGAAATTTCATGCCACGTTCCCCGTTTATTTGATCAAGGCACGTCGGCATTCGCGGCGAAGACTCCCCGGCCTGCGGCGGGATGCGCTGCGCGGCGATGGCGTCAACCACACGGCTGCCGCCGCGTCGTCACTGAAGCCGCCCCGCTGTCCTGTTTACCTGAGAGTTTCGCGGATGGCTTGGCGCTGCCCGCTTTCCCCTTCGGTGGGCTGCGTCGTCGTGTTCGTGACGCGCAGCCTCTCTCCAGATCGGCATGAATGCCGTGCAGTCTTGTTTGCCCGAGTGATTATGGGGTTGCACCGTCGGCGAGGCGTTCAAGCCCTCTTTCCTGCACGCAAGAGGGATAAAAGCAATGATCATGCCAATTTGAGGGAACGACTCGGGGTGCGGCACCTGGCGCTGAATGTTCTGGGGGACGGGTTTATCAATGCCTGCGCGACGGCGCGCGCGCGTCCTGGGATACGCGGGGTTGTGCTTCGCCGTGGTGCAGGCTTGCACCACGTGAGAGCCAGCTGAGCGCGATGGCCTTCTACATTGCCATGGCCCGGCATCACTTCCCAATGCAGAAGCTGGAAAAGATTTCGCCCAGCAGGTCGTCGCTGGTAAAGCGGCCGGTGATGCTGCCCAGGCTGTCGTGCGCCAGGCGTAGTTCTTCGGCGAACAGGTCGAGGACGCGGTCGTCGAGTTCGGCGTGCTCGGTGGCCAGCTGCAGGTGGTCGGAGGCGTCCTGCAGGGCGCGCAGGTGACGCTCGCGGGCAAGCCATGGGGATTCGCCGCCCGGCGTCCAGCCGGCGATGTCCAGCAGTGCTTTGCGCAGGACATCCAAGCCCGCGCCGGTCTTCGCGGAGATGCGCAAGGGGGAGACCATGCTCACGGCACTCGCATCAAGCGGGGTGTGTACGCTGTTCGCAACGGCGGGGGTAGCGACATCGCCAGCGGCCGCGACGGGCGCTACCCCCGTGCTCGGATCGCCCGCCATTTCAAGATCGATCTTGTTGATCACCTTCAACACCGGTACGCCGCGCGGCAGCTTTTCCGCGATGCCGGCATCCAGCGCCTCATCGGGTGCGCCCGCATCCACCAGATGCAGGATCACATCCGCCTTGGCGATCTCCTGCCACGTGCGGCTGATGCCTATCTTCTCCACGGGATCATCCGTCTCGCGCAAGCCCGCGGTGTCGACCACGTGCAGCGGCACGCCTTGGATATGGATCTCCTGCACCACCTTGTCCCGCGTGGTGCCGGCGATGGGTGTGACGATGGCGACTTCATCACCCGCCAGCGCATTGAGCAGACTGGACTTGCCCACATTGGGCCGACCCGCCAGCACGACATGCAAGCCTTCACGCAGGATCACGCCCTGGCGCGTCTGCGCGATGATGGCATCGAGGTCGCCGCGCAAGCCTTGCAGCAGCGGCCGCGCCTGATATTTTTCGAGGAAGTCGATTTCCTCTTCGGGAAAATCCAGCGTCGCCTCCACCAGCATGCGCAAGTGCACGATGCGGTCCGCCAGCGCCGTGACGCGCTCCGAGAACACGCCGGACAGCGATGCCATCGCACCGCGCGCGGCGGCCTCGGAAGTGGCTTCGATCAAGTCGGCCACGGCCTCGGCCTGCGCCAGGTCCATGCGATCGTTCAAGAAGGCCCGCTGCGTGAACTCACCAGGTTCGGCCAGGCGCATGCCCATTTCGGCGCCCACGCGCAAGCAGAGATCCAGCACACGCCGCAATACGGCCGGTCCGCCATGGCCTTGCAATTCCAAAACGTCTTCGCCGGTATAGGAATGCGGCGCGGGGAAGAACAAGGCCAGCCCTTCATCCAGTACTTCCCCCAACGCCGCGCCCGTTGCCGCGCCGGCCGCGCGCTCGTCGGGAGCCATGGCACTAGCGGCAATTCGGGTCCCATCCATGGCGGCATCCGGGAACGCATCCTGGAGGGTATCCCGGGGCAGATCCCGGGGCAGATCTCGGGGCACGTCGCGAAACGCCAGCAGATGCGCATGACGCGGCGTCAGGTCGCGCTGGAACAAGGCGCGCACGAAGCCGCCCAGCTCCCGCCCGGAGATGCGGACGATGCCCACCCCTCCGCGCCCGGGGGCGGTGGCGATGGCGGCGATAGGGGCATGAGCTGACGGGGACATATGGCGTTCAGAAAGGGACGGCGAGGCGCAATAAAGGAATATAACGGTTCCCGCCGCCCTCTTTCTTCTGCACGTGCACCGCTGATCGGCCCCTGCAAGCTCAGGGCCGATCAAAAGCTACCCGGAGTATTAACCGGCCCGATGCGCAGCCGGTCCCAATGATCAAGACTCCATTGAGAAAAGGATCAATCCGCCCTCCAAAGCTCTATGGGTATCGAAGTGGGAGATTTTTTCCTTGATCGAGTGGAACTCGTTCATGAGGTTTGCCCGTTCTTTGGATCCCAATTGGCGTGCAAGCCTTGCGAATTCGTTTTGCACACAACTCATCCACTGCTCGACGCCGAGGTCCTTGTCGTCCATAGTGTTGACCGCTTGGGACAATAAGCGCTCGATCCGAAGGGGTTCCTCATTCCCGAAAACACTCTGGATCGTATCCTTCATCCAAAAACTACGCCGCCGATTGATGTCCTCGCACAACCCCAAAAAATAGGCGCTTCTGTTGGAACCGTCATCGAACCCGTATGGCGCCTCGTCGATACGCTCCATCAGCGCAATGTCGGAGACCAGACGGTCGGTGCTGGCGCGGTTCAGATTCGCTATTCTTCGGGTGGCTTGCGCAACGTCATAGGTAACCGCTCCCTCTTTCGCAAGGTTCTTGCGAATCTCCCGGCTTGCGAGGAAGTAGCCTGCCTTTGGGAACAGTGACGCTACCGCTTTGAACGGGGTCATGACGAAATTCTTGACCCTGGTCAAAAAAGACTGCGAATAATTCGTCGTTGCCCGTGGCGATGCCGGGCGGATCTCGACAATCCCGGGTTCCCCATTTTGGCTACCTGCACTGTTTGCCTCCAGGAGTGCTTTCAGACGCTGCTGGATGGCTTCTCCCTGCTGCAGGGGTTCATCTGGTTGCTGGAGAAGCGCCGCGGCTGCCGCCGGCATGGGGATATCGTGGCCTGGACTAAAAGCTTCAAGTTTCATTCGAGTCTATCCGTGTTGAGTAGGGGAGCCGCTCCCATCCAGGGAAATGGATGCAGTAACCAGCATGCGAGCCGGTAGGACGCATGCCGTTTCCGTGCGGGCTTTTCTTCGTACCCCACGCCAGTTGCGACGTTCCCAGCAGGGTCAACCCCCGTCACTCCCGTTTTGCAATGAATAAACGTTGGCTGCCGCATGCCCATCGGCGGTCCATGATTCGCGGCGACGGAGTCATAAATTCATGGGGACAGATGACGTTCAGAAAGGGGCCAGGGTGCGCAATAAGGGAATATGACGGGTTGCGCCGGCCCCATTTCCTCCGTATGTTGCGCCGTAGACAGCCGAAGCCGGGCCACGAGCCCTGTCGCTTCAGCGCCGCGAGCTTCGGATTTACCAGCTAAGTCTCACACCGGATTCCCTTGGGATTTCATCTCCGGGTTTCTTATCGGGTCTCTTCTCACTAGGGAGCGTTTTTATGTCGATTCGCCTCACCCGTGCCCTTGCCGGCGGCGTCACCGTACTGGCCCTGGCGTTCAGCGCATGTGGTAGCGCGCAGGCACGCGATCTGATCATCGGTCTGAAGAGCGAACCCAGCTCGATGGACCCGCAGTATCACTCGCTCACGCCCAATACGCAGATCGCCGTCACCATCTTCGATCCCCTGGTTCGCACCGACAGCCAGCTCAAGCCCGAGCCCGCGCTGGCCGAATCCTGGACCGTGGACGGCAATGTCTGGACGTTCAAGCTGCGCCCCAACGTGAAGTTCTCCGACGGCACGCCGCTCACCGCGGATGACGTGGTCTTCACCTACGACCGCGCGCCCAAGGTGCCCAACAGCCCCTCGCCCTTCACGCTGTATCTGAAGGACGTGGCCAAGACGGAAGCGGTGGATGCCCACACGGTGCGCATCACCACCAAGGCCGCCGCGCCGGCGCTGCTGCCCAATCTGTCGCAGCTGCCCATCATGTCGAAGAAGGCGGCCTCCGGTTCCGCGCCGGAAGGCAAGACGACTACCGAACTGAATGCCGGCGATGGCCTGATCGGCACCGGCCCCTACAAGTTCGTGTCGTGGAAGCGCGGCGCCGAAATCGTGCTGGCGCGCAACGACGCATACTGGGGCAAGAAGCCGTTGTGGGACAAAGTGATCTATCGCCCCATGAGCAATGCCGCCAGCCGCGTGGCGGCCCTGCTGGCCGGCGACGTCGACTTGATCGAGGACCCCCCAACCGATGACCTGCCCAAGCTGAAGGCCGACAAGAAGCTGTTCATCGAGGAAACCCCCTCGGTGCGCGTGATGTACGTGGCCATGGACCAGTTCGCCGAGCCCAGCCCCGGCATCACCGGCGCCACCAAGAACCCGCTGAAGGACAAGCGCGTGCGCCAGGCGCTGTCGCTGGCCATCAACCGTGAAGCCTTGGTGGACCGCGTCATGGGCGGCATCGCCCTGCCCGCCGGCAACCTGCTGCCCTATCCCATGTTCGGCGCGTCCAAGGACCATTCCAAGGCACCCAAGGCCGATCTGGACAAGGCCAAGGCGCTGCTCAAGGAAGCGGGCTATCCGGATGGCTTCGGCATCACGCTGGGCGCGCCCTCCGGCCGCTACGTCAACGACGCCAAGGTGGCGCAAGCCATCGCATCGATGTGGACCCGCATCGGCGTGAAGACCAATGTCGACGCTTCGGCGCCGCCGGTCTTCTTCAAGAAGCGCGACTCGTACGAGTACAGCGCCTACCTGGCGGGCTGGTCGGTGACCAGCGGCGAAATGTCCAACGCCCTGGGTTCCCTGCTGGTCACGCCGGATCCCAAGGCGGGCCTGGGCACCACCAACCGCGGCCGTTATTCCAACGCCACGGTGGACGCGTTGTTCAAGGAAGGCGTATCGACCATGGACGACGCCAAGCGCGCCGACCTGCTGGCCAAGGCCGCCAACACCGCCATCGACGACTATGCACTGCTGCCCGTGCATTTCGAATTGTCGGTGTGGGCCATGAAGAGCGATATACGCTACCAGGGCCGCGCGGACCAGATGACGCAGGCTCAGAACGCCACCATCAAGCCTTGATCTCGGCAGTCACCGGGTCATGACGCGCCGCGTCGTGGCCCGCATTGACTAGCCCCATGACGAAGTGAGCGTGTCGACGTGTTAGCAACAATCATCCGTCGCCTCCTGCAGACCGTCGTCGTCATGATCGTCATGTCGGCATTGGTCTTCGGCGGCATCTATCTGGTCGGCGATCCCATCGCCATGATGGCCAGCCCCGATGCCACCGAAGCGCAACGCGAGGCCATCCGCCAGTCCCTGGGCCTGAACCTGCCCGTGTGGCATCAGTATCTGATCTTCATCGGCAAGGCCATCCATGGCGACTTCGGCAACAGCTTCCTGACCGGCGAGCCGGCCATGAAGCTGATCCTCGACCGCGCGCCGGCCACGCTGGAGCTGGCCGTGGTGGCGATGGGCATTTCGCTGCTGGCAGGTATTCCGCTGGGCATACTTGCCGGGCTCAAACCCAAGGCGGTGGGTTCGCGCGCCATCATGACAGGGTCGGTGCTGGGTTTTTCCCTGCCCAACTTCTGGGTCGGCCTGATGCTGATCATGGTCTTCGCTGTGACACTGGGCTGGTTTCCCGCCAGCGGCCGCGGCCCCACAGTGGCCGTCGGGCCGATACGCCTCAGCGTGCTGACGCTGGGCGGCTGGGCCAGCCTGATCCTGCCGGCGGCCACCATTGCCCTGGCCAAGTGCGCCACCATCATCCGCGTCACGCGGGCCGCCACGCGCGAAGCCTTGCCCATGGACTACATCAAGTTCGCGCGCGCCAAAGGCTTGTCCGAGCGGCGCGTACTCAGCGTGCATCTGCTGAAGAACATCCTGATTCCCATCGTCACGGTGGGCGGCCTGGAATTCGGCCAGGTGGTCGCGTTCGCGGTGGTGACGGAGTCGGTGTTTTCCTGGCCCGGCATGGGCAAGCTGTTGATCGATTCGATCATCAACCTGGACCGGCCGGTGGTGGTGGCCTATCTGTTGTTGATCGTGTTTTTCCTGGTGATGTTGAACCTGGTGGTCGACATCGTCTATACGGTGCTGGACCCACGCGTCCGGCTGGATGGCCGCCGATGAGCTCTACTTCCGCAACCATCGTCCGCAACAAGGAAGCCGGCCCCTGGCGCCGTTTCCTGGGCGACTTCTTCGCCAGCAAGCTGGCCGTGATCGGCCTGGTGCTGCTGGTCATCATGATCGGGTCCGCCCTGCTGGCGCCGTGGATCGCGCCGCAGAATCCCTACGACATCGGCACGCTGGACATCACCGACGCCAAGCTGCCGCCCGGTAGCAGCAATATGGACGACACCATGACGTATTGGCTGGGCACCGACGGCCAGGCGCGCGATGTCTTGTCGGCCATCCTCTATGGCATGCGTACCAGCCTGATGGTGGGCTTCGTGTCGGTCTTCTTCGCGTTCGTGATCGGCGCTTCGGTCGGCTTGGCGGCGGCTTATTTCGGCGGCCGCCTGGACGCGCTGCTGATGCGCATCGCGGACATCCAGCTGTCCTTTCCGTCCATCCTGGTGGCCTTGATCCTGCTGTCCATCCTGGGCTCCGGCGTGGACAAGGTGATCATCTCGCTGATCGTGGTGCAGTGGGCTTACTTCGCCCGCGCGGCACGCGGCGCCGCACTGGTCGAGCGGAGCAAGGAGTACGTCGAGGCGGCGCGATGTATGTCCCTGGGCTGGGGCCGCATCCTGGTGCGCCATCTGCTGCCCAATTGCATGCCGCCGCTGATCGTCATCGCCACCATCGACCTGGCGCACGCCATCGCATTGGAAGCGACGCTGTCCTTCCTGGGCGTCGGAGTGCCGGTGACGCAGCCTTCGCTGGGCATGCTCATCTCCAACGGGTTCGAGTACCTGCTGTCCGGCCGTTACTGGATCTCCTTCTTCCCCGGCATCGCGCTGGCCATCACCATCATCGGCATCAACCTGGTGGGCGACCATCTGCGGGACGTGCTCAATCCACGGAACGCGCTATGAGCATGACGACACCAGCGACCGGCGCGCCGATGGCTTCCGCGGCGACGCCCACTGCGCCGATGGCCATGCCACCAACGTCGACTACCGCGACGCCCGCCACCCCCATTCTGGATGTTGCCGGGTTGCAGACGCATTTCTTCACGCGCGCCGGCGTGGTAAAGGCCGTGGACGGGGTCGACCTGCATCTGGCAGCGGGCGAGATCCTGGGTCTGGTGGGCGAGTCGGGTTCGGGCAAGAGCATCACGGGCTTCTCACTGATAGGGCTGATCGACGAGCCGGGCCGCGTGGTCGGCGGCAGCATCCGTTTCGACGGCCAGGATCTGCGCCAGGCCAATCCCGCGCAACTGCGTGGCCTGCGCGGACGCGACATCGCGATGATCTTCCAGGATCCGATGATGACGCTGAACCCCGTGCTGCGTGTCGATACGCAAATGATCGAAGCGATCCGCGCGCACCGCAAAGTCAGCAAGGATGAAGCGCGCAAGCGCGCGCGCGATGTCCTGACCATGGTCGGTATTCCCGCGCCGGACGAACGGCTGCGCGCCTATCCGCATCAACTGTCGGGCGGCATGCGCCAGCGGGTGGCGATCGCCATCGCGTTGCTGAACTCACCCCGCCTGATCATCGCCGATGAGCCGACCACCGCCTTGGACGTGACGATCCAGGCGCAGATTCTTTATGAAGTGCAGAAGCTGTGCCGTGAGACCGGCACCGCGCTGATCTGGATCACACACGACCTGGCGGTAGTGTCCGGCCTGGCCGATCGCATCGCCGTGATGTATGCGGGCCGTGTGGTGGAAACCGGCAGCACGGAGGAAATCATCAATCATCCGCTGCATCCCTACACGCGCGGCCTGATGGCGTCCATCCCGACGCCGCAGACGCGTGGCCACGACCTGGCTTCGATCCCCGGCATGACGCCGTCGCTGCTGAAGTTGCCCGAAGGCTGTGCCTTTCGCACGCGTTGTCCGCGCGCCACCGAGACCTGTACCAAGGCGCCCGACGCGGTCGAATGGCGGCCGGCGCATTGGGTGCGCTGCTGGCACGCCGGCGAGGAGGCGACAGCATGAGCGCGGATGTCTTGAAAGCGCAAGCCAGCACGCCTGCAGCGGCTGCGGCGGCATCGGCGGCATCGGCCTCGGCCTCGGTCCAGGCCCAGGCCCAGGTCCAGGCACACGACGCGCCTGCACCGGCCACGCCCATACTTTCTTTGCGTGACGCGGAAATGCGCTTCAGCCAGAACATCGATCTGGCCGGCCGCATCGCGAATCTGTTCGGCGCGGGCCTGCGCAAGACCGAAGTGCACGCGGTGGCGGGCGTCGACCTTGACGTGATGCCGGGCGAAGTCATCGGTATCGTCGGCGAATCGGGCTGCGGCAAATCGACGCTGGGCCGCATCATCGCGGGCATATTGCGGCCCACCGGTGGCCAGGTGAGTTATCGGGGCAAGGCGGTGGCCACCATGCCCGACAGCGAGCGGCGCGCGTACGAGCTGGGCGTGCAGATGATCTTCCAGGATCCCTACGCTTCTCTCAATCCTCGTATGCGGGTGGAAGAGATCATCAGCGAGGCGCCGGTGGCGCACCGCATCATCCCGGCGCGTGAGAAAAAGGCCTACGTCGCTCAGCTGATGACCCAGGTGGGCCTCGATCCCGCTTATGCGCAGCGTTACCCGCATCAATTTTCCGGCGGGCAGCGCCAGCGCATCGGCATCGCCCGCGCGCTGGCGCTCAAGCCCAGGGTCATCGTCTGCGACGAGGCCGTGGCGGCGCTGGACGTCTCCATCCAGGCGCAGGTGCTCAACCTTTTCGGCCATTTGCGCCGCGAACTGGATCTGACGTATCTTTTCATCAGCCATAACCTGGGCGTGGTGGGACACATCTCGGACCGCGTGGCCATCATGTATCTGGGCCGCATCGTCGAGATCGCCAGCACGGAGCAGGTCTTCAAGGGCGCCAACCATCCCTACACGCAGGCCTTGCTCAAGGAGTTGCCCACGCTGAACGCGCAGCGGCGCAGGTTCCAGCCTATCAAGGGCGAATTGCCCTCGCCGCTGGCGCCGCCGCCGGGCTGCACCTTCCATCCGCGCTGTCCGCATGCCATGGCGCGCTGCCGCCAGGAACGGCCGCTGTTGCGCATGATCGGACCAGGCCATGTGAGCGCCTGCCATCTGAACGACGCGATACCTGAACATACGGTACCTGAACACAAGCTACCTGAACCACACGCTATTTGAACGACGACTCCTGATCGAAGAAATATCGGAACCCCAGATCGACGCCACCCACCACCATGCAGACCAGCGACCAGCCATTTGCCCCCTTCATCCGCCACGCGCCGCGCGTCGATCCCCTGCCCCTGGTCTGTGATTCGCCCCACAGCGGGCTGATCTACCCCGCCGATTTCGGCTACGCGCTGGACGCGTCCTTGTTACGCACGGGTGAGGACACCCACGTGGACGAACTCTGGCGCGATCTTCCCGACTTCGGCGCTACCTTGATCTGCGCGCAATTCCCGCGCACGTATATCGACCCCAACCGCGAACCGGACGACATCGAGCCGGCCTTGTTGCAAAGCCCTTGGCCCGGCAGCATCAATCCGTCGGAGAAGAGCCGCATCGGCCACGGCCTGATCTGGAGCAAGGCCGCGGGCCAGCCGATCTATGCACGCAAGCTCACCGTCGCGGAAATCCAGCATCGCATCCAGGCCTTTCACCAGCCCTATCACGCGGCGCTGAACCAGGATATCGAAGCCGCGTATCGCCGCTTCGGCGCGGTCTGGCATCTGAACCTGCATTCGATGCCGTCCAATTCCTACGAGGCGCTGCAGATCAAGAGCGATCATCCGCTGGCGGACTTCGTGCTGGGCGATCGCGATGGCACTACCTGTGATCCGGAACTGGTCGATGTCGTACAGGAGTCTCTGGAGACCAGCGGCTATACGGTGGCGCGCAACGATCCCTTCAAGGGCGTGGCGCTGATCGCGCGCCTGGGCAAGCCCGCGCAACGGCGCCACAGCCTGCAGATCGAGATCCATCGCAAGCAGTACATGAACGAACAGACCTTCGAAAAGAACGAGCGCTTTCCGGCCTTGCAGGCCGCGCTGACCAAAGCGACGCAAGCCGTCGCCCTCTACATCCAAAGGCAACTATGAAAACCATCGCAGAAATCGAGCGCGCCACCGGCGAGCTGACGGCGATCCGCCGCGACATCCACGCCCATCCGGAAACCGCCTTCGAGGAAACCCGCACGTCGGCGCTGGTGGCTGAAAAGCTGCGCAGCTGGGGCATCGAAGTGCACACCGGCTTCGGCAAGACCGGCCTGGTCGGCGTGCTGCGCAGCGGCAACGGCAAAAAGACCATCGGCCTGCGCGCCGACATGGATGCGCTGCCCATGCCCGAGCACAACCGCTTCGGCCATGCTTCCACGGTAGCGGGCAAGATGCACGGCTGCGGCCACGACGGCCATACCACCATGCTGCTGGGCGCGGCGCAATACCTGGCCGAGCATCGCGACTTCGACGGTACCGTCCACTTCATCTTCCAGCCCGCTGAAGAGAATGGCAACGCCGGTGCGCGCGCCATGATGCAGGACGGCCTGTTCGACAAATTTCCCTGTGACGCGGTCTTCGGCATCCACAATATGCCGGGCATGCCGGTGAACCAGTTCGGTTTTCGCAGCGGCCCGGCCATGGCGTCGAGCAACCGCTTCACCATCACGATCAAGGGCGTGGGCGGTCACGCCGCGCAGCCGCACAAGTCGGTGGACACCATCATCATCGCGTCGGAGATGGTAGGCGTGCTGCAGACGGTGGTTTCGCGCAACAAGGATCCGCTGGATTCCGCGGTGTTGTCGGTGACGCAGATCCATGCGGGCGACGCTTTCAACGTCATCCCCAGCGAGGCGGTGATCCGCGGCACGGTGCGCACCTACACCACCGAGGCCCTGGATACCATCGAGGACGCCATCCGCCGTATCGCCACCACCTTGCCGCAAGTCTACGGCGGCACGGGGGAACTGGACTTCATCCGCGCCTACCCGCCGCTGGTGAATTGGGAGAAGGAAACCGCCTTTGCGGCCCAGGTGGCCGAAGCCACCTTCGGCAAGGAGAACGTCGACACCACCATTCCGGCCTTCATGGGCGCGGAGGACTTTTCCTTCTACCTGGAAGCCGTGCCGGGCGCCTACCTGTTCCTGGGCAATGGCGATGGCGCGCATCGCCAGGAGCAGTACGAAGGCATGGGACCGTGCATGCTGCACAACCCCAACTACGATTTCAACGACGCCTTGCTGCCGGTGGGCGCGACGTACTGGGTCAAACTTGTACAGGCTTTCCTGTCGGACGGTACGTCGGCGGCGAAGGCAGCGGGCTGACGCTGGCCTGCTCGGGGTCGGCGTCAGCTTGGCCAGCCTGATCCATGATCGGGCTGGCATGGCGCGCCTGTTGCTGCTGATCGGCCCAGGCTTCGATCTTGTCTCCGAATGCCTTGTAGAAGCGCTCCAGCGTCGGGTTGTAATTCTTGATGCTGAAATACAGGGAGCGGAGATCGGTCAAGGCTTTCCGTAACAGGTGCATGTTTTCCACCGTCTTGTACCGTGGCACCACGACCTCGAAGATTTCCTGGGCCCGCCGCTCCAGCGCAACGTCCTTGTCGATCGGTTGCAGGCCTATGAAATATCCAGGTAGATTCAGCTGGCTCAGCAGGGAATGCGTCGTCAGCGTTACCTTCTCCTGCCACTTCGTCCTGTCGCGGATTTTTTCGGGCGGCAAGCCCAATAATATTTCCATGGTGTGCAAGGTCTCGACGAATTCTTCCGCGGAACACCATCCGGGACGGGGAGATGGAGTAGTCAGGCCTTTGACCAGGCAGGACGTCGCCAGCGCGTCTTGCAGCAGTGCGTAAGCCTCGGTCTTGCAGAACCGTGGATCGATGGCGTCGAAATCGGCCTTGACGTTGCTCAGGTCCGCGTAGCCCAGGCGGTCGGTACACCGTTCAAGATTCATCCGAAAATTTTTCTTGTATGACGAGTGCTGCATATCGGCATCGGTTTCACGCAAAGCATCATTCAGTACGCGCTTGAGCGAGCCGACGTTGTAGTTCTGGCTTGCACCGATATCGTCGAGGGTCGCTTGCATCAGCGCGCAGTGGTGAGTGTTGAGATCACGGCGTAGGTGCTTGAAGAGTCTTCGGACAGCCGGATTGGCATCGGCGTCCGCCAAGGCGTCGATGCGCTTCAAGAGGGTCGGATCGGCCAGCACGTACCCTGCATTCGACTTCGTCAAGCCGGCGATTTCGCTTGGGAATTTTCCGTAATCGATTTGCCGCAGCCAGCTGTCCAGATGGCCGCTCATGATTTTTCGCGCCATGACGTGGTAGCTCACGTAAGAGAACAGCGCTTTCACTGCCTGGAACGGCAGCGCTGCGGCGTTCATGGCTTTCTTGCGCAACCCGGGCTGCGATCCCGGCGCCGCGCGCGGCGAATTCGCGCGCATGTCGACGACGGATGGGATCTTGTGCGGAGTGTTCGGTACCACTTTGGCCGCTTCCTCGTGGATCGAAGGCGACTCGGAGAGTTGGGACGTGTAGAGGTTCGAGGCGGAGCTGCCGGTGGGTGCGACCATGGATTCGATCCGGTATGAGTGAAGACAACCCGCAACATGCTTGAGCGGATGCGGTTCCGATAAGCGAGCCATGGGGAAGATGCTGCTCCCGCCTGGCGCTGTATCCATCAGTACCGCCACGCATGACGCTGTTCCTGGCCCCATCAGCCGCCTTGTCAGCCCCGTTTTGCGATCTTTAGATTCTCGTGTTGCGGGACGGCGGCGCCGCGCCGGGAAATGCCTGACCCTCTGCGACAGGGCGCCAGGGGTTCGGCTATATAAGTTCCAGATCTGAATAAAGGCGTATTCATTCGTTGGATCTCTGTAGCGGCTTGCTGATAATCCTCCTCAAGCCGTACACAAATACACAGGATCCGACATGTCCCAGCCCATCACCGTTGCGCATTCCCGCCTTGCCAAGGCTGCGTCCGGCGTCGCGGTCGCCCTGGCGCTGGCTATTCTGGCCCTGGCTTCGCCCACGCCCGCAACGGCCGCTTCGGCCACCGCAGTGGTTTGTGAAGCGCACTGAGTTTTTCTGCTGACGGGCTGCCGCCCCCCTCACCTGCATCCCCTTGCGCGTCCTGCCGGTCGCGCCTTGAACGCGGAGCTGTCGCTGGATGGCTCCGCGTCTTTCTTTCCCCACGCCAAGAAAAACGGAAAACCATGCTTCCTTCGATTTCCTTCGGACAGCGATTGACCCGCGCCCTGACGCGTACCCTGCCCGCCGCCGCCTTGTCCCTGGCGGTGGCCGCCGTGGCCCTGGCCGTCCCGACTCCCGCGCGCGCTGAAGGCCGCATCCGCATCGCCGAACAATTCGGCATCGTGTACCTGTTGCTGAATGTCGCGCGCGACCAGCAGTTGATCGAGAAGCACGGCAAGGCCGAAGGCGTCGACATCAAGGTCGAATGGCTCAAGCTGTCCGGCGGCTCGGCGGTGAACGACGCCTTGCTGTCAGGCGCGGTGGATATCGCCGGCGCCGGCGTCGGCCCGCTGCTGACGATCTGGGACCGCACCTATGGCAAGCAGAACGTCAAGGGCGTGGCTTCGCTGGGCAACTTCCCCTACTACCTGGTGAGCAACCGGCCCGAAGTGAAGACGATCGCGGATTTCACGGACAAGGATCGCATCGCGGTACCGGCGGTGGGTGTGTCGGTGCAGTCGCGCGTGCTGCAGATGGCGTCCGCCGCCTTGTGGGGCGATGCGCAGTACAACAAGCTGGACAGCATTTCCGTGGCGTTGCCGCATCCGGACGCTGCCGCGGCCATCATTTCCGGTGGCACGGAAATCACCGGCCACTTCGGCAATCCGCCTTTCCAGGAGCAGGAACTGGCGGGCAATCCGCGTGCGCACATCGTGCTGGACTCGTACAAGGTGCAGGGTGGTCCCTCGTCGTCCACCGTGCTGTTCGCCACGGAGAAATACCGCAAGGAAAATCCCAAGACGTATAAGGCGTTCCAGGATGCCTTGGCCGAAGCCGCGCGTTTCGTCAGCGAACATCCGGAGCAAGCCGCCGATACCTATCTGCGTGTCGCGGATGCGAAGCAGGACCGCAAGCTGCTTCTGAGCATCATCACCAATCCGCAGGTGCAGTTCAAGACCGAGCCGCAGAACACGTTCACGCTGGCGAAGTTCATGCATCGTGTCGGCGCCATCAAGCGCGAGCCGGCCAGCTGGCGCGATTACTTCTTCGATGACGCGGCGCTCGCCAACGGGAGTTGACATGATCAGCCACGCCGCCGTTTCCGCCGCCCTGCCCCGGCCGCTGCTGCAGGTCGACGGGGTGACGCTGGAATACAAGACTCCCGGACGGCGCGTGCGCGCGACGCATCGCGTCGATTTCCAGGTGCACGAAGCGGATCGCTACATCCTGTTGGGGCCATCCGGCTGCGGCAAGTCGACGTTGCTGAAGTCGGTGGCTGGATTCATCGCGCCCACGGAAGGCGCCATCCGTCTGGATGGCCAGACCGTGAGCGAGCCGGGGCCGGACCGCATCGTGGTGTTCCAGGAGTTCGATCAACTGCCGCCGTGGAAGACCGTGCGGGAAAACGTCGCTTTTCCCTTGTTGGCTTCACGCACGCTCAAGCGCCGCGAGGCGGATGAACGGGCGCTTCATTATCTGGACAAGGTGGGTTTGTCCGCGTTCGCCGATGCGTATCCGCATACCTTGTCCGGCGGCATGAAGCAGCGCGTGGCGATTGCGCGTGCGTTGGCCATGCAGCCGCGCATCCTGTTGATGGACGAGCCCTTCGCGGCGCTCGATGCGCTGACCCGCCGCAAGATGCAGGAAGAGCTGCTGTTGCTGTGGGAAGAGGTGCGCTTCACGCTGCTGTTCGTCACCCATTCCATCGAAGAAGCCCTGCTGGTGGGCAATCGCATCCTGCTGCTGTCGCCGCATCCGGGGCGGGTGCGCGCTGAGCTTAACGCGCATCAGTTCGGTATGCATAGCGCCGGGTCGCCGGCGTTCCAGGCGACCACGCAGCGGATACACGACCTGCTGTTCGACGTGCCGTCGTCGACGGATGCAGTACAACGCGCAGCGGCTTGACGGATACGCTGCTTATAGTCGCCTTCACCTACCTTTATGTCCCAGCTATCCAGCCCCCGCCCGTCCCTGCCGCCCGTGCGTGAAGAATACGAACGCGAACTGGCGCCCTTGCCTGACCTGACAGTGGAGGCGCCGCTGCCTTGGATGGAGCGTATCTGGGGGCGTGCCGCGGTGCGCAAGGCATTGATCCTGATCATCCTGGCCGCATTATGGGAGCTTGCCGCGCGGCTGACCGATAACGACCTGCTGTTGCCTGGCTTCGTGGCGACGGCCAAGGCTTTTGTCGAGGGCTTGCTGGATGGCGAGCTACTGGCGCGCGCCGCCACATCGCTGCGAGTGCTGATCAAAGGCTACGTCGCCGGCGTCGTGCTGGCCTTCGTATTGACGACGCTAGCCGTATCGACGCGTCTTGGGCGCGATCTGCTGGCGACATTGACCGCCATGTTCAATCCCTTGCCGGCGATTGCCCTGCTGCCGCTGGCCTTGCTGTGGTTCGGCCTGGGTGAAGGCAGCCTGGTATTCGTGTTGATCCATTCCGTGCTGTGGGCGCTGGCGGTCAACACTTATGCAGGGTTTCTGGCGGTGCCCGACACCCTGCGCATGGCTGGCCGCAATTACGGCCTGCGCGGCATCCCTTATGTCTTGCAGATCCTCGTGCCCGCGGCCTTGCCCGCCATCCTGGCCGGCCTGCGCATAGGCTGGGCCTTCGCGTGGCGCACGTTGATCGCCGCCGAGCTGGTGTTCGGTGCTTCCAGCGGCAAAGGTGGCCTGGGCTGGTACATCTTCCAGAACCGCAACGAACTCTACACCGACCGCGTCTTCGCCGGCCTCGCGGCTGTCGTGCTGATCGGCTTGCTGGTCGAAGGTCTGGGATTCGACAACCTGGAACGCGTCACGGTGCGACGGTGGGGGATGCATCGGTAGATAGATGCATCGGAATATCAGCGGAACCCGGCATCCTGACCTGGCCTGTCGATCTCGCTGGGCATCCATGGCCATCTGCCGGGCAATCCCGCCCCGGCGAAAAAAAACCGCGGGGCCGTTTTCTCTCTCGAAGAAAACGGCCCCGCGGTTTTTGCGACCCTTGCCGCCTGAATCTCAGCAAAAAACGGGTCGCAGCCTGGCGAGCAAACTCAGATATCGATATTGCTGGCCGACAACGCGTGGGTTTCGATGAAGTTGCGGCGCGGTTCGACGTCGTCGCCCATCAGGGTCTGGAAGACCTCATCGGCGGCGATGGCGTCTTCGATCTGGACGCGCAGCAGGCGGCGGACCTTGGGATCCATGGTGGTTTCCCACAGCTGCTCGGGATTCATTTCGCCCAAGCCCTTGTAGCGCTGCTTGCTGACGCTGCGCTCCGCTTCGCTGCGCAACCAACGCATGACTTCGCGGAAATCGTTGACGCCAACTTCCTTGCGCTTTTCACCTTCACCACGCGCCACCAGCGCACCCTTGCCGAGCAGGCCCAGGAACGTCTTGGCCGAGCGCGACAACACGCCATAATCGGCACCCGCCACGAACGTCGCGTCGATCACGCTGATGCGCGCATTGCCATGCCGCATGCGACGCACGATCAGGCGCTGTTTCTCCGTGCCCGCATCGACTTCGGCCGTGACGGTAACGGCATTGGGCGCCAGCGGATCGAACATGGCCTTCTGCAGACTCTCCGCCGATGCGGCCGCGCTTTCCGGCGTCTCCAGGTTGATCTCCACGCCTTCGGCCATGGCCGACAGCGCGGCTTCGTCGATCATGCGCGACGCGCGGCCGATCACGGCATCCGCCAGTTCATACTGGCGAGCCAGTTCGCCCAGAGCGTCGCCACTGATAGGATCAGCACCCTCGGACGGCACCAGCGAGGCATCCTTCAACGCCAGCTGCAGCATGAACACGGCCTCTTCCTGGTCATCCTTCAGATACCGTTCATCACGGCCGACCTTGACCTTGTACAGCGGTGGTTGGGCGATATAGACATAGCCCCGTTCCACAAGCTCCGGCATCTGGCGATACAGCAGCGTCAGCAGCAGCGTACGGATGTGGGCGCCGTCGACGTCCGCATCGGTCATGATGATCAAGCGGTGATAGCGCAGCTTTTCGGCATTGAAGTCCGGGCCGATGCTGGTGCCCAGCGCGGTGATCAGCGTGGCGATCTGCTCGCTGGCGATAAGGCGGTCGAAACGCGCCTTCTCGACGTTCAGCACCTTGCCGCGCAGCGGCAGAATGGCCTGGAACTTGCGGTCACGGCCTTGCTTGGCCGAACCGCCTGCCGAGTCACCCTCGACGATGTACAGCTCGCACAGCGCCGGATCCTTTTCCTGGCAATCAGCCAGCTTGCCGGGCAGTCCGGCCCCTTCCAGCACGCTCTTGCGACGCGTCATTTCGCGCGCCTTGCGCGCGGCTTCGCGGGCCCGTGCCGCTTCGACGATCTTGCCGCACAGCGCCTTGGCGTCGTTCGGATGTTCCTGCAGCCACGTATCCAAGGTGCGCGCGACGGCGTCTTCCACGGCCGGGCGCACTTCGCTGGATACCAGCTTGTCCTTGGTCTGGCTGCTGAACTTGGGTTCGGGAACCTTGACCGACAACACGCAGGCCAGGCCTTCGCGCATGTCGTCGCCGGATGTTTCGACCTTGGCCTTCTTGGCCAGTTCGTTGTCCGCGATGTACTTGTTCAAGATCCGCGTCATGGCGGCGCGCAAGCCCGTCATGTGGGTGCCGCCATCACGCTGCGGAATATTGTTGGTGAAGCACAGCACGCTTTCGGAGTAGGTGTCGTTCCACTGCATGGCCACGTCCACCGTGACCGGCACACCGCCCGCGCTCGACTCGGCGCTGACCGAGAACACGTTGGGATGCAGGACCGTCTTGCTACGGTTGATGTACTCGACGAAGCCCTTCACGCCACCGGAAAAGGCAAAGTTCTCTTCCTTGCCCTGGCGTTGATCGATCAGGCGGATCTTCACGCCGTTATTCAGGAAGGACAGCTCGCGCAGCCGCTTCGACAGAATCTCGTAGTGATATTCGATGTGGTTGAAGATGAGGGGATCGGCCAGGAAGCGCACTTCGGTGCCGCGCTTTTCCGTCTTGCCGGTCACCGCCAGCGGCTCCACGCGCACGCCTTGGCGGAACTCCATCTCATGCACTTCGCCATTACGGCGGATGGTCAGGCGCAGCCATTCCGACAGCGCGTTCACGCAAGACACGCCCACGCCGTGCAGGCCGCCGGACACCTTGTAGGAGTTCTGGTCGAACTTGCCGCCCGCATGCAGTTCGGTCATGACGATTTCCGCCGCGCTGCGGTGGAATTCATCATCCTTGTGGATGTCGGTGGGAATGCCGCGGCCATTATCCGTGACCGAAATCGAGTTGTCGGTGTGGATGGTCACGACGATGTCGTCGCAATAGCCGGCCAGCGCCTCATCGATGGCGTTGTCCACGACTTCGAAAACCATGTGATGCAGGCCCGTGCCATCGGACGTGTCGCCGATGTACATGCCGGGGCGCTTGCGCACGGCCTCCAGCCCCTTGAGCATCTTGATCGAATCTGCACCGTAATCGGCGTTCTCGGGATTGGTATTCGGGGTGTCGGACATAGGTCTTTTCGTTTACTGATTCAAAGAGCCACCAGCCTGAGAGGCTGGCACACCAGACGGCGGATGCCGGTCGGGCGAGGGAGGACGGACGCACGCCGCAGTGATCGCGGCAATGGCGAAGGACGTGCCCTGGACCGGCTCCGTGCGGGCCCGGCCCAGGGCACGTTCTTCACTTAAATGCGCATCGGCATGACGACGTACTTGAACTGCTCGTCGTCAGGCAGGGTGATCAGCGCGGAAGCGTTCTGGTCGGGCATCACGGACCACTTGATTTCCTCGACCTTGATGTTGCTCAGCACGTCCAGCAGATAGCTGACGTTGAAGCCCACATCCAGCGCTTCATGGCCGTAGTCGATGTCGATCTCTTCCTGCGCCTCTTCCTGCTCGGCGTTGGTCGAGGAGATCTTCATCAGGTTCTGCGCCAACTGCAGGCGCACACCCTTGAACTTGTCGGTGGTCAGGATGGCCGCGCGCTGCAGGCTGCCTTGCAGGGCTTCGCGGTTGACCAGGAAATGGCGCGTGTAAGACGTCGGAATGACGCGCGTGAAGTCCGGGAACTTGCCTTCGACCAGCTTGGAAACCAGCTCGACGTCGCCGAAACGGAAACGGATCTGGCCCGGCGCCACGTCGATGTCGACCACGGCGTCGCTGTCGTCCAGCAGGCGCTGCATTTCCAGGACGGTCTTGCGCGGCACGATCACTTCATGGCGTTCGGCGATGCCGTCGGCTTCGGTGGAGCTGTGCGCCAAACGGTGGCCGTCGGTGGCCACGGCGCGCACACGGCCCGGTTCGAACACCAGCAGCATGCCGTTCAGGTAGTAGCGGATGTCCTGCTGGGCCATGGCGAAGTGCACCATGTTCAACAGATGGCGCAGCGACTTCTGCGACACGCTCAAGGACACGTCCCAATGCTCGGGCTGAGCCACCGTGGGAAATTCGCTGGCCGCCAGCGTCTGCAGCGCGAAGCGGCTCTTGCCGGTCTGCACCGCCAGCTTGTTGCTGTTCAAGGCCAGCTTGATGTCGCCGGTGTCGGGCAGGGCCTTGAGAATATCCACCAGCTTGCGCGCGGCCACCGTGATGGACTCGTTGTCGCCGCCCACGCCGAAGTCGGCGTGCGTGGTGATCTGCACTTCGAGGTCGGTGGCGATGAACGACACCCGGCTCCCCTCTTTGCGCATCAGGATGTTCGCCAGGATGGGTAGCGTATGCCGTCTTTCGACGATGCCCGCCACAGTCGACAGCGGTTTCAGCAATGCATCGCGTGTGGTTTGTACGAGTTGCATGTTCATCCTTTTAGAGTTTGTTCCAACACGTGCAGGGTATGGTTAAGTTCAGCAAGCTTGGCCCGGGCATCCGAGATCTTGCGTACGGCATGCAGCACCGTCGTATGGTCCCGGCCCCCGAATAGATCCCCAATCTCGGGCAAGCTTTTCTGCGTCAGCTCCTTGGCCAGATACATGGCCACTTGGCGCGGCAGCGCGATATTCGCAGGCCGCCGTTTCGAGTACATGTCGGCGACCTTGATCTTGTAGAAGTCCGCCACTGTCTTCTGGATGTTCTCGACCGTGATCTGGCCGTTGGACACCGACAGCAGGTCCTTCAACGCGTCCTTGCAGACATCCACCGTGACGACGTCGCGGCCATGGAAACGGGCATACGCCAGCACCTTGCGCAGCGCGCCTTCCAGCTCGCGCACGTTGCTGCGCAGATGCTTGGCGATGAAGAAGGCTACTTCTTCCGGCATGGGCACGCCCTCGGATTCGGCCTTGCGCAGCAGAATGGCGACGCGCATCTCCAGTTCCGGCGGTTCGATGGCCACCGTCAGGCCTGAGTCGAAGCGGGAGATCAGGCGGCTGTCGATGCCGGCCAGTTCCTTCGGATAGGTATCGCTGGTGATGATGATCTGTTTGCGCTGCGCGACCATCGCCTCGAAGGCGTAGAAGAATTCTTCCTGCGTCCGGTTCTTGCCGGAGAAGAATTGGATATCGTCGATCAGCAACAGGTCGAGCGAATGGTAATAGCGCTTGAAGTCGTCGAACGCCTTGCGCTGGTAAGCCTTGACCACGTCGGACACGTATTGGTCGGCATGGACGTAACGCACGCGCACGCCCGTGCCCGCCGCCACCATGGCATTGCCGATGGCGTGGATCAAGTGGGTCTTGCCCAGTCCCACGCCGCCATAAAGGAATAGCGGGTTGTAGGAAATGCCGGGGTTCTCCGCGACTTGCAGGGCGGCCGCGCGCGCCAGCTGGTTGGCTTTACCGGTGACGAAGTTCTCGAACGTCAGGTCCGTATTCAGACGCGACCGTTCGTAGACGATGTTGGCGGCTTCGCTGGTGGCTGGCGGCAGTACGGGAGGCGGCGCGGGCGCCGCGGACGGGGCGTGGCCAACGCCGTCGGCCAGGCTGCCGCTCATGACGCCGCCGGCACCACTGGCCGTGCCGTGCGAGCCACCAGGCACGCCACCATGGGCAGCACCATTGGCGCCTGCCACGTCATGTCCCGCTGCGTTCGCTGCTGCCGCGGCCGACGCCGCATTGGCGGCAGCCATTGCCGCCGCGCCGCTGACACCGGTGCCGCTGAGATTCGCCGCACGCGGACGTGGCGCCAGCGGCAGACGGCCACCGGCACCAGCCGGCAGTTCGAACTGCACCTGGACGGGACGTTGGAACCATTCGGCGGCCAAGGACTCAATCTGTTGAGCGTAATTCTTGCGTACCCAATCCAGCTTGAAGCGGTTGGGTGCGGAAATGCGCAAAACGGCCTGCGCTTCGTCGAACGCAACCGGCACCAGCGGACGGATCCACGCGCTGATTTGCTGGGGGGGGATTTCCTGCTCAAGACGACTGACGCAGGTCTGCCAGAATTCTTTCATGTCGCTCTTGTCTAAACCTCGATTCTACCTTGCCCGGGCTGTACTTATCCACAGGCCCGCGCAGCCGGGTGCCAGGGGGCGGTTCCTAACTGTTTGACAAGATAGGGAAAACTTGCTGAAATGATGGGCTTTACCGAATTTTGCATGCCCCAGGGGCACTCCGTAGGCGCGCCGCGTCCATGGACCCAGGGGTGGAAATCTTCGGATTCGAAGGCGATGAGAGGCGCAAAAGCCTCGTGAAAGTGGGCATTTTGACTTTCGCGAGCGAAAAAAACTTCCTATCCCTTCGTTATAAGAAATTCGGTTCCGGAATTCCGGACCCAGAAACTGGCTTTGCCTTTGCCCGCCTCCACCAGGAAGCGGACGGACCAGCAGGCCGTGTCGACTGGCAGCGTCGCGGCGGCCGCACTGAAAGAAAGTGCGGCTGGGACCAGGACGCGCCCCCCGTAAATTTTGTTCTTTTTGTGGACCTTCCATGAAACGCACCTTCCAACCTTCCGTTACCCGCCGCAAGCGCACCCATGGTTTCCGTGTGCGCATGAAAACCCGCGGCGGCCGTGCCGTCCTGAACGCTCGCCGCGCCAAGGGCCGCAAGCGTCTGGCCGTCTGATCGCCACGCCGCGATCCGAGGCACCGGCCTCCGTGCCGGCGCCCGCGCCTGACATGCCGCGCACCACGCTTCCCCCGGGGGCGAGGATGCACCGCCCCTCCGAGTTTGCCGCCGCCCTCAAAGGCCGCCGGCTGGCACGAGGGGCGTTTTTCATGGTGACTTCCGCCGCCAGCACGCAAGCGCCCGGGCAGGCCTGTGCCCGCCTGGGTCTGGTCATTGCCAAGCGCCATGCCGCGCTGGCGGTGACGCGCAATGCGCTCAAGCGAGTCATCCGTGAAGCCTTTCGCCACTGCCGCCATGGCTTGCGGCCGGCCGATTATGTCGTCCGGCTGCATGCGCGCGTACCCACTATGTCGCTGACCGCGCTGAAACGGGTGGCGCGCGCCGAAGTGGACACCCACTTCGAACGCATAGGCCGAGCGCCGGCGCCCCGTGGGGAGTCCGCTCGCGACAGGCCGGCCGCGCCGACGGTAAGCACGCCATGACGCGCGCTCGTTCGGTCAGCGTGGTATCGGCGCGCACCACGGTACGTTCCATATGGGTCGCCCTGTTGATCGCGCCGATCCGGTTCTACCGCTTCTTTCTCAGTCCCTGGATCGGGCGGCAATGCCGATTCACCCCGACCTGTTCGGCTTACGCCATCGAAGCCCTCGAAACCCACGGCGCGTTGCGCGGTCTGTGGTTGGCGGCGCGGCGTATCGGGCGCTGCCACCCCTGGAGCTCGGGCGGATTGGACCCCGTTCCGCCCGTTCCGGGAACTTCCGGCCCCTGTGGCGGCTCCCATTGCCACCGTGCCGGTCATGATTAACGCTAAACTGGCGGGCTTTGCTGGTCTCGCTTTCACCTTGTAGGCGCCATGGATATCCGACGCACCATCCTCTGGATGATATTTTCGTTCTCGCTGTTGCTCCTTTGGAACAACTGGCAAGTCCATAACGGCAAGCCTTCGCTGTTCGGTGGCAATCCACCCGCGGCCACGGCACAGGCTCCCGCCAGCCCGCAGAACGCGACGCCGTCCTCCACCGCCATTCCCTCCGCTCCGGCCGCGTCCACCGCGCCTGGCGCACCGGCTGCCGGTGGCGTGCCCACCGCCGCGGCGGCTCAGGCGGCCCAATCGCAACGCGTGGTCATCACCACTGACGTGCTGCGCCTGACCTTCGACACCACTGGCGCCCAAGTGGTCCGCGCCGAGCTGTTGAAGTTCCCGGACGCCAATCACGACGACCAGCCGACCGTGCTGCTGGACGATTCGCGCGACCTGAATTATCTGGTGCAGTCCGGCGTGGTCGGCTCGACCAGCGGCCAGGGCTTCCCCACGCACCAGACACAGTTCCGCATGGTTTCCACCGAGCGCTCGCTGACCGGCGACTCGCTGGCGGTCGTGTTCGAAGCGGAAGAGGGCGGCCTGAAGGTCACCAAGACCTACACGCTGCATCGCGGCCGTTACGACATCGACGTGCGCCACGACCTGACCAATACCGGCGCCAATCCGGTGCGTCCGGCCCTGTACCTGCAGTTGCAGCGCGACGGCAACAACCCGCCCGATACGTCCAGCTTCTATCACACGTTCACGGGCATGGCGGTCTATTCGGAACAGGACAAGTTCCAGAAGGCCACCTTCTCCGATATCGAAAAGAAGAAAGCCACCTACATCAAGCAGGCTGACAACGGCTGGATCGGCGTGGTGCAGCATTACTTCGCTACTGCCTGGATTCCGCCGCAAGGCAAGACCCGTACCAACGAGCTGTTGGAAGTGGCGCCCAACCTGTTCGCGGCTCGCACCGTGGAATCGGTGGGTGAAGTGTCGCCTGGCGCCTCGGCCACGGTGGACTCGCACCTGTGGATCGGACCGCAAGACCAGAAGGCCATGGCTGCCTTGGCGCCTGGCCTGGAACTGGTGGTCGACTATGGCGTGCTGACCATCATCGCCAAGCCGTTGTTCGCGCTGATGACCTGGCTGCATTCCATCCTGGGCAACTGGGGCTGGACGATCGTGGCGCTGACCGTGCTGGTCAAGGCCGTGTTCTATCCCCTGGCCGCTACCAGCTACCGCTCGATGGCGCGCATGAAGCAGGTGGCGCCGCGCTTGCAGGCCCTGAAAGAGAAGTATGGTGACGACAAGCAGAAGCTGAACGCCGCCATGATGGAGATGTATCGCACCGAGAAGATCAACCCGCTGGGCGGCTGCCTGCCCATGGTGGTGCAGATCCCCGTGTTCATTTCGCTGTACTGGGTGCTGTTGGCCAGCGTGGAAATGCGCGGTGCGCCGTGGTTGGGTTGGGTGCATGACCTGTCGGTGCATGACCCGTACTTCATCCTGCCCGCCATCATGATGGCGACCATGTTCCTGCAGATCAAACTGAACCCCACGCCGCCGGACCCCGTGCAGGCCAAGGTCATGATGATCATGCCTTTGGTCTTCGGCGGCATGATGTTCATGTTCCCGGCCGGCCTGGTGCTGTACTGGTGCGTCAACAACACGCTGTCGATCCTGCAGCAGTGGACCATCACGCGCCGCCTGAATCGCCAGGCCGAGGCCGCCGCCGTCAAGTAGGTCATACGGGCGCGAGCCCCTGGCAATCGGCTGGCTAGAAACCGCGGGGCCGTTTTCTTCGAAAGAGAAAACGGCCCCGCGGTTTTTTTCGCTCCCGTTTTTGCTCTCAATAGCCAGGGGCGCCTGCACTGATACCTCGCATCAAAATTTCTGATTGGACGCTGGGCAAGCCGGACCATTAAGGTTGGCGCACGATAAATAAGTAAGGAGGAGACAAAAATGCCCAAGATCCGACCGCTTGCCCGCGCCCTCACCCTGGCGCTGACCCTGACCGGCATAGGCGCGGCCGCGCAGGCCGGCACCGTCACGGTGATCACCTCCTTTCCCAAGGACCTGACCCAGGCCTACAAGGTGGCCTTCGAGAAGAGCCATCCCGGGATCACGCTGGAATTCCTCAACAAGAACACCGTCGCGGGCATCGCCTACGTGCGCGAGACGCCCGCCGGCAACCGGCCCGACGTGTTCTGGGCCAGCGCGCCGGATGCCTTCGAACTGCTGGCACAGGCCAAGCTGCTGGCCAAGGCCACCGACCTGGCCAATCCAAAAGTCCCGGACAAGATCGGCAGCTTTCCCATCAACGACACCGCCGGGCTCTACTTCGGCCAGGCCCTGGCCGGCTACGGCATCATGTACAACACGCGCTATCTGAAAGCGCACAAGCTGACCGCGCCGGTGGAATGGAAGGATCTCTTGGCGCCGGCCTGGTTCGGCCATGTGGGCATCACGTCGCCCTCCCGTTCCGGCACCATGCACCTGACCGCGGAAACCATCCTGCAAGGCGAAGGCTGGACCGACGGCTGGCGCACGCTGTTGCGCATGTCCGGCAACAGCAGCGCGGTGACCGAACGCTCCTTCGGCGTGCCGGACGGCGTCAACAACGGCCAGTTCGGCGCCGGACCGGTCATCGATTTCTTCGGGCTGTCGAGCAAGTTCTCCAAGTTCCCGGTGGAATTCGTCTATCCCTCCGAAACCTCCATCGTGCCGGCCAATATCGCGTTGATCGCCGGCGCCAAGAATACCGAGGAAGCCAAGCAGTTCATCCGCTACTCGCTGGACCTGCCGGGGCAGGAGCTGCTGTTGGATCCGAAAATCTCACGCCTGCCCGTGTTGCCCTATAGCGAACTCAAGGGCAAGATCCCGGATGGCTATCCCGACCCGGCCGAAATCGCCAAGCGCAGCAAGGTGCATTTCGACGTCGACCTGTCGCAGTCGCGCTACTACGTGGTGCAGTCGCTGTACGACCAGACCATCACCTTCCGCCTGAAGGAATTGCAGCAGGCGACCAAGGCCATCTACGACGCCGAACGCAAGCTCGGCGACAAGGCCAAGACGGGCAAGGCCGCCGAACTGCTGGCGCAAGCTCGCAAGCTGGCCTGGGATCCCCTGGTCGATGACAAGCAGGCGGCCGACCCGGCGTTCCAGAAGCTGTTTTCCGGCGACAAGCGCGATGCGTCGGTCAGCCAGAAGATCACGCAGCAGGAAGGCGAATGGAACGGCAAGGCCCGCGCCAACTACGAGGAAGCGGTGAAGCTGGCGAACCAGGCCGCGGCGCTGTAGTTGGAGTGGCTCCCTTGAAGCACTTCCTTTGAAGCGCTTCCCGATGCGCTTCCCGATGCGCTTCCATTAACACCACTTCCGTGCCCGCACGGCGGGCGTGGCAGGATAGGCGATCTGACACGGGGGCAGGACCGCGTGGGTCCAATGGCCCTCGCCCAAGCGCCGCCCGCCGCCGCCCGCCGCCGTCTGTCGCGGATTTCTCTTCCTCGGCTCGTCGGTTCCCACCGATGACCCGATTCCCGCGGTGCCCGGCTTGCAGCCGGGCGCCGCCTTCCGGATCTCGCATGCGAAATTCTTCTCCCTTCGGCTTGAGCAAGGGGCCCGCGGCGGTCGCGCTGCTGGTACTGGCTTTTCTATTGCTGTTCCTGGTGGTGCCGGTCGCCACGGTGTTCCATACCGCTTTCGTCAACGCCGACGGCAGCTTCACCCTGGGACATTTCCGCTCCTTCTTCAATCAACCGTTGATGCAGGAGGCGTTCTTCAACAGCCTCTACGTGGCCGGCTGGTCGACCCTGCTGGCGTCGCTGATCGCCGTGCCGCTGGCATATTTCACCGTGCGCTTCGAGTTCCGCGGCGCCTTGATCATCCAGACGCTGGGCGTGCTGCCCCTGATCATGCCGCCCTTCGTCGGCGCGGTGGCCATGCAGCTGATCTTCGGCCGCTCCGGTAGTGTCAACCTGCTGCTGGGTGAGTGGTTCGATATCAACCTGCCGCTGATGGAAGGCTTGAACAGCGTCATCTTCGTCGAGGCCTTGCACTACTTTCCCTTCATCCTGATGAACCTGGTGGTGGCGCTGCGCAATATCGACGGCTCCATGGAAGAGGCAGCCTTCAACCTGGGCTCGCGCGGTTTCCGCCTGTTCCGCCGCATCATCTTCCCCCTGGCCCTGCCGGGCTTCGTGGCAGGCGCCTCGCTGGTCTTCATCAAGGTGTTCGATGACCTGGGCACGCCCCTGGTGCTGGGCCAGACCAATATGCTGGCGCCGCAGGCCTATCTGCGCATCACCCAGGTCGGCCTGGAAGATCCCCTGGGCTATGTGATCGGCGTCATCATCATCGCGTTCTCCATCGGGTCGTTGTGGCTGTCCACGCGCGTGCTTGGCGGCAAGGATTACTCGACGCTGCAGAAAGGCGGCGGCTCCATCCAGAAGCGCCGCTTGCGTCCAACGGAAAGCGTGCTGGCCTATGGCTGGATCATCCTGGTCCTGCTGCTGGTGCTGTCACCGCACATCGGCGTGCTGCTGCTGTCCTTCGCCAGCGTGTGGAGCTACGCGCCGCTGCCGGACGGCTATACGCTGGCCCACTATGCGTCGGTGTTCCAGGATTCCAGCGGCATGATCGCCAACACCCTGCTCTATTGCGGCCTGGCGGCCGGCGTGGACGTGGTGCTGGGTACCGCCATCGCCTATCTGATGCTGCGCACGCGGCTGCCGGCCCGCCAGTGGCTGGATTGGCTGGCGTCGGCGGCGCTGGCCATCCCCGGCATCGTGCTGGCCATCGGCTTGCTGCGTACCTTCCGCGGCGTGGAGATTCCCTTCACGGGCACCTTGCTCACCGGGTCCTGGGTGCTGATCATGATCGCGTATTCGGTGCGGCGCCTGCCCTACGCGTTGCGTTCCTGCGTGGCCTCTTTGCAGCAGATCAACGTCTCGCTCGAAGAAGCCGCGCAGTCCATGGGCGCCAACCGTTGGCGTACTATCCGACGAGTGGTCGTACCGCTGATGGCCGGCGGCATGCTGGCGGGATTCGTCACCAGCTTCATCACGGCGGCGGTGGAATTGTCGGCCACGATCATGCTGGTGACGCGCGAAAGCCAGGCGCCCATGAGCTATGGCATCTATCTGTACATGCAGAGCGCCTCGGGACGCGGCCCGGGCGCTGCGCTGGGGGTGCTGGCGGTGGTGGCGGTGGCGATAGGCACGTATGCAAGCCACGTGCTGGTACAGCGCTCCACCGCGCGGCAACGGCCGGCGCGGACGAACAATAACGAGGAGTTGGAGGCACTATGAAAAAGGTCGGTGTCGAGTGCCGGGACATATCGCTGTCCTATGGCAAAACGCAGGTGCTCAAGAACCTGAACATCTCCATCGAACCGGGGGAATTCTTCGCCCTGCTGGGACCGTCCGGATCGGGCAAGTCCACGCTGCTGCGCCTGATCGCGGGCTTCAACCAGCACGCCAGCGGCCAGTTGCTGGTGGACGGCAAGGACGTCACGGGCATCCCGCCGTGGAAGCGCAATATCGGCATGGTGTTCCAGAGCTACGCGCTGTGGCCCCACATGACGGTGTTCGATAACGTGGCCTTCGGCCTGGTCGAACGCAAGGTGGCACGCGCCGAATTGCGTGAACGTACCGAGGCCGCGCTGGCCTTGGTGGGCTTGTCGCAATACGCCAAGCGCCGGCCCAATGAGCTTTCGGGCGGCCAGCAGCAACGCGTGGCGCTGGCCCGCACCATCGTCATCGAGCCGCAAGTGCTGCTGCTGGACGAGCCGCTGTCCAATCTGGACAAGAAACTACGCGTGCAGATGCGGCGCGAGTTGCTGGCCTTGCAGCGGCGGCTGGGCATCACCACCATCTTCGTCACGCACGACCAGGAAGAGGCCATGACCACGGCCGACCGCATGGCGGTGCTGGACCATGGCGTGGTGCAGCAGATCGGCTCGCCCAACAATCTGTTCGACTTCCCGGTGAACCGCTTCGTGGCCAACTTCGTCGGCACGATGAATGTGCTGGAAGGCGCCGTGAAGGAGCGCGCCAGCCAGGGGGTGGTGCTGGCGGTGGATGGCGTGGGCGATCTGCACTTGCCCGTCAGCGGCGACCTGCCCGACGCGCCGCGGCTGGCCGCCAGTTTCCGGCCGCACACGGTGCGTATCGACCTGGCGGGAGGCGCGCCCGATGCCCGCTATGTGTGGCTGCCGGGCGTTGTGCATGCCAGCGAGTTCCAGGGCGAGTTCACGCGCTATCAGGTGATGATAGGCGACCAGTGCATTACCGCCGACCAGTCGCATCTGGCGGGGCTGTCGATCTTTCCCATAGGCGCGCCGGTGGCGCTGGGCCTGGAACCCAGCCAGGTGCGCCTGTTGGCGGCCTGACGGCGGCATGGAGATCTATCAGATCCGCGCCTTCATCAAGGTGGCCCGCCTGGGCAATGTGACGCGCGCGGCGGAAGCCTTGTCCTTGACGCAGCCGGCGGTGACCGCGCAGATCAAGGCCCTGGAGCAAAGCCTGGGGGTCGCGCTGTTCGACCGCAGCGGCGGCCGCCTGACGCTGGCCAAGGCCGGCGAGGCGCTGTTGGAGACGGCTGAACAACTGGTGGCCCTGGGCAATCAACTGAAGTCGGCGGCGCAGGCCTTGCAAGGCGAATTGCACGGTGTGCTGGAACTGGGCGTGCCCAGCGAACAGCCGGATTTCCTGCGGCTGGGCGAGTTGGCGGCAACGGTCATGCGGCAACTACCCCTGGTGGAGCTGAAGACCCACGTGCTGCCGGCCGAGGTGCTGGCTGAACAGGTTGCCAATGGCCGCCTGGCGGCGGCCTTGACGCTGGCCGCGGCACCGCCGCGTGGCCTGCAATGGATGGCGTTGCGCAGCGTGCGCTATCGCGTGGCGCTGCCGGGTTCGCGGGCCGAGAGCCTGCGCAAAGGCGGATGGCGTGAGCTGGCGCAACTGCCCTGGCTGGATGGCCCGGCCGGCAGTCACACGCATCTGCTGCTGCGCGACCTGTTCGAGCGGCACGGCTTGAGTCCCCGCGTGGTGATGCAGAACGATGATCAGGCGAATCTGATGGCGCTGGTGCGGGCCGATGCCGGTTGCGCCCTGCTGCGCGAGGAGATCGCCCTGCAAGGCGCGGCGGCCGGCGATTGCACGGTGTGGAGCAATGTGCACGCCGATGCGACGCTGGGGTTCATCGTGTCGCCGGATCGCGCCGCCGAGCCGCTGGTGGTGGCGCTGGAATCGATGGTGCGGGAGGTCTGGCTGGCGTGATGGTGGCCAGCGCTTTCTCACCGCTGCGTGTCAGGCGCAGTGCCCGCGTATGCCCTTGCCGCTCCACCCATTTGCGCGCGATGAAGTGCGCCAGCAACGCATCGCCCAAGGCGCCGCCGATGTGGGGCCGCCTGGCGCTCCAGTCCAGGCAGGGGTGCGCGAAGCTGCGGCGTGTGGTGTGGATGGCGTCGACATCCAGGCCCAATCCGCGCAGATAGTTCTCTCCTGCGGAGGTCAGCACATATTGTCCGGCGCGCGGGCGCAGATAGCCTTGCGCGACGAACGCATCGTGCATCCGCACGGCCACCGCGCCCGCCATGTGCTTGTAGCAGGTGCGCGCTTCGCACAACCCGGGTGGCGTGCGCGGCTTGAAGGGCGCGGCACGCACGCCGGCCACGACCAGCAGGGCCTCCAGCGCCGCGCCGACATCGGCGTTGGCCAGGCGGTAATAGCGATGCTTGCCTTGTGTGGTCTGCTCCACCAGCCCTTGGTCGCGTAGACGCGTGAAGTGGCTGCTGGCGGTGGAGGTGCCGACATCGGCCACGGCGGCCAGTTCAGTGGCGGTGCGCGCGCAGCCATCGAGCAGGCTGCACAGCATGCGGGCGCGGGCGGGGTCGCCGATCGCGGCGGCTACGGCGGCAAGTTGGCTGTCGACGGCGTCGTCGACGGTGTGTGGCGTGTCGGTCATGATTCGATCCAGGTCGAAGTATGGATTCGATGATGCAGCATACTGGGCGCCTGTCCATCATTACAAGCAGAATATGTCGATGAGCATCGCTACGAGCGCGGGGGTGTTTTTTGGCCCCAAGGTGATCGCGGCCACTTTCGTAATGGCGGTATTCGGCTGGGGCGTGGGCTTCTACGGGCCGCCTGTTTATCTGCAGTCCGTGGTGCAACGCGGCGCGGCCGACGTGGCATGGGCATCCGCCGCCGTCACCTGGCATTTCGTGCTGGGGGCTTTGGTGGTCGCCAATTTACCCATGCTTTATCGGCGCGCGGGCGTACCGCGCATCACCGTGCTTGGAGCGGCGGTGCTGGCTCTAGGTGTGTATGGCTGGGGCATTGCCGCGACGCCGGCGCAGGTCTTCCTGGCGGCGACCTTGAGCGGCGCGGGATGGGTGACGATGGGCGCCGCGGCGGTCAATGCGCTGATCGCGCCCTGGTATGCCGCGCGGCGGCCAGCGGCGCTAGGCATGGCCTACAACGGCGCCAGCCTTGGCGGCGTGGTGTTCTCGCCCCTGTGGGTGCTGTTGATCGGCGCCATGGGGCTGGATGGCGCGGCGCTGGTGGTAGGTGTGGTGATGGTGGGTGTCATCGCGTGGCTGACTGCTGCCGTGTTCCGCCATACACCGGCGTCCAAGGGGCAGATGCCGGATGGCGCGGGCGGATTGCCGGCGCATGGGGATGTGGATGCAGAAGCGACTAAGCACAAGGGTGGGATGGCGCTTGCGCGTGCGCCGGTGCCGGCGGCTATTCACGCGTCCGTGTCCGCCCGGGCCTCCACCGTCGCGCAGCCGGGCGGCGAGTTCGCGCCTGTGCCGCTGACGAACGCGTGGCGGGACCGCCGCTTTCTTACGCTGTGCGCCGGCATGGCTTTGGGACTGTTCGCACAGATCGGCCTGATCGCGCATTTGTATTCGCTGCTGGTGCCGGTCATGGGTACGCAAGCCGCCGGCGTGGCGATGGGCCTGTGCACTGCTTGCGCGATAGTGGGCCGCAGCGTGGTTGGCAAGGTGATGCCCCCGGGCACGGACCGTCGCAAGGTGGCTGCCATCGCCTATGGCTTGCAGGCGGCCGGCGTCGTGGCCCTGCTGCTGAGCGTGTCGCTGGCGACGCAAAATGGCGCGGCCGCAGCGGTGCAAGACGACATGTGGGTGACTGTGCTGCGCTGGGCGGGTTTGCTGCTGTTCGGCTCCGGGATAGGCAATGCCACTTCCCTGCCCCCGCTGATCGCGCAAACCGAATTCACCCGCAACGATGCACAACGGGTCATCCCTTTGATCGTGGCCGTGTCGCAAGGCACGTATGCGTTCGCCCCGGCGCTGTTCGGCCTGCTGCGCGACAGTGGCGGCGCCACGTGGCTGTTCCCCGTGGCAGCGGCCGTCCAGGTGGCCGCCATCGCCGCCCTGCTGTCGTACTCACGCCGTCTTACTTAGTCGCGTCCGGCGCGTTCGGCCGATGCGTGGGTTCGCCGCTGCGTGCCTCCTCGTCCGCCGCACGGGTGGCTTGATCGAAACCAGGCTGGTCACGCCGCCCCGCCCGGGGCGGATGGTCCATATCGGGCACATCCTGCCGCAGGTCATCACGCGACGAAGGACGTGGCGCGTTGCGGTTGGTATTGGGCTGTTGAAACATGCGCTTCTCCTGTTCAGAGGTGAAGCGCTTGAACTGCAAGCGTCATGCCACGGTCTCCCATGAAGCAAGCCACCATAAGGTGGCTTTGCAAGGTCAGACGTAGCAGGGTCCCTCTATCAAGGGATGCGCGGCGAGGAATTTTTCGTTTATCTTCAGGCCCAGGCCGATGCCTTCATAAGGCCGCACCGTGCCGTCCTTGTCCAGGACGTAGGGCGGCTTATCCATCATTTCATCGCGAAAGGGATTGAGCGATGTGACGTCGGCTTCGAAGTAGCCCGGATTGTCCAATGCGCAGAGATAGTGCAGCGTCGTCGCCATATTGATCGCGGTCGCGGAGGTGTGCGGATTGATACTGAGCTTGGCCGCCGCGGCCAGGGCCGCGATGCGCATACCTTCGGTGATGCCCCCGCATTTGGAGAGATCGGGTTGGATGAAACTCACATCGCCGGACGCCACCAACGGCGCGAACTCGTAGCGCGTGTAGTGATTCTCGCCGGCCGCCAGGGGCACGCGGCCCGATCGCGCCGCCCGTGTGTACGCGGGTGCATCATGCGCGGGGAATGGCTCTTCCAGCCAGCCGACGTTTTGCTCCTCGTATGCCGGCATGACCCGGCGTACGTCATCGATGCTATAGCTGGTGTTGGCGTCGACCAGGATGTCGATATCGTCTCCCACCGCGCTGCGCACGGCCTTGACCCGATCGATGTCGCGCGCCGGCGTATCACCCACGCGCAGCTTGAGCGCGCGGAATCCCTGTTCGACGAAGCCCACGGCTTCCTGGGCGAGCTGCGCCGGATCCTGCCAGCCGAGGGAAATGCCCCCCGCATAAGCCTTGATCGGACGCGCCGTGCCGCCCAGCAGACGGTACAAGGGCCAACCCGTGACTTGGGAGCGGATGTCCCACAGTGCCAGGTCCAGGCCGCTAAGCGCCAGCGCCGCGGCGGCTCCCATGCCGTGGCTGGCGAACTGCATTTTCAGGATGCGGGCGGTCACTCCGACGACATCCAGGGGATCCATGCCGACCACCAGTTCCCGGATCGTCGTGTCGAGCAGGCGTGCGATGGCGCCAGGGCAACGCCCATGATGCGACTCGCCCCAGGCGACCAGGCCTTCGTCAGTACGTACCCGCACCAGCACCGCATCGCGCTTCACGCTACGGCCGATGCCCAGCCGCACCGATTTTTCCGGCGGCACGGGAAAGGAAATGGGGACTGCCTGGATATCCGTGATTTTCATGTCGGCTCCTGCTGTAGATTTTCAAACGCGGTTGATGGGCTCTTGCCCAGCCAGGATGCGCAGCATTTCGTCCACCGCCCCCTGACTCATGCGGCGCATGCTGGCAGCGGTCGATCCAGCAACGTGCGGCGTCAGCAATACGTTCGGACTGCGCAGGATTGCCGCATCCGCCGGTAGCGGTTGCTGGTCGTGCACGTCCAGCGCGGCGCCCGCCAGACGCCCGTCGTCCAGGGCCCGGATCAGCGCGGCCGTATCGACCACCGGGCCTCGCGCGACATTGATCAGGATGGCGCCCGGCTTGACCATTGCCAGCGCTGCTTCATCGATCATGCCGCGTGTTTCATCGGTAAGGGGGCAGCACAGCACGATGACATCCGATTCCCGCAACAGGGTCGTCTTGGCGACTGCCTCCACTCCTTGCGGCAATGTCGCGGGTCTACGCGTCAGGCCCAACACCCGCATCTCCAGCGCATGGGCCACGGCGGCCAGACGGCGGCCGATGGCGCCCACCCCCACGATGCCGCAGGTCATGCCGGTCAGCTCGCCGCAGCCCTCACCATAGCCGCGTGCGCTGGCCCAGCCATCGCCGCGCAGCATGCTGTCCATGCGCGTCAATGGGCGACGCAAATGCAGCATGGCGCCCAGGCAATATTCCACTACCGTGGCCGTATTCGCGCCGGGGACGTTGGCCACCACCACCGGAAATCCACGGGCAGCCTCCATGGGTATCATGTCCAGCCCGACACCATGGCGCACCACCGCCTTGAGCAGCGGCGCATGTTCGAAGATATCGGCGGGCAGGGGATTACGCACGATGATGCCGTGCGCGGTCGCGACCGCTCGTCGCAGTGTGTCCGGTCCAGCGTCCTCGGCCTGGACCACGGTGGCGTGACGGGCCAGCCGGGCATGTTCTTCGGGATGGATGGCACTTGTCAGCAGCACTTCTGGACGGTCATTCATGGCAGGTCTTCCGCGACGATGGGATTTTGCAAAGAGCCCAAGTTGTCGACCTCGGTGGTCATGACGGACCCCGGACGCAGCCAGGCCGGTGGATCGTGGGCGATGGCCACGCCTGCCGGGGTGCCCGTGGCGATGATGTCGCCTGGATCCAGGGGCATCTGTGTCGAGGCGTAGGCGATCAGCTCCGCGATGCCGAATATCAGGTCCGCGGTGTTGCCCGTCTGCCGGGGTACTCCGTCCACCAGCAGGCGCACGCCCAGCGCAGCGGGATCGTCTACCTCGTCGGGCGTGGCGATCCACGGACCGCAAGGGCAGAATGTGGGCTGGCTCTTGCCCCGGATGAAGGCCTTGTCGGCGCGCACCATGTCGCTGGCGCTGACGTCGTTGACGATGACATATCCGGCCACATGATCCATCGCATCCGCCGCATCGATGCGCAGCGCGCCGCGGCCGATCACCACGCCCAACTCGGCTTCGTAGGTGACGTTGCCGACATCCGCCGCCAGCCGCACGGCTTGGCCAGGTCCGATCACGGTCCTGCCGGATTTGATGAAGATGACCGGCGTCGCGGGCGGCGCCATGCCGCGTTCACGCAGCGCGTCGTGGAAGTTGAAAGCGGCACCGACGACTTTGCCTGGCCGCGGTAGCGGCGCGGCCAGCCGTACTCCTGACAAGGGCTGGCAAGCGACGTCGGCAAAATCAGCCGTGGCCAGGCAGGTGGCCAGTGGGCCGAGACCTGCTTCGATCCAGGCCAGAAGGTCCGCGGGCAGGCAGCCGCACCAAGAGGGATTGGCCGCATGCGTGACGTCTACCGCCACGTCGATGCCGTCGCGACGCAGGACGATGCCCGGAACGACGCGCCCATCGGCGCGCTGCAAGGAGATGAAGCGCATCTTCGCGTCCTCCCGGTTCAGGCGACGCGGTAGCGGTCGAGTACGGCGCGCTTGATATCGATGCCGAGTCCTGGAGCGGTTGGAATCCGCACGATGCCGCGCCGCTGTTCGATGGGCTCCACCGAGAGTTCATCACGGAAGGGGTTCTCGCATTGCTCGAACTCCAGCAACGGCGGCATGGGCCGGAAGCTGGGCGGCTGGTCCGGCAGCGCGGCAAGGAATTGCAAGGTGGCGGCCAGGCCGATGGCCGAGCCCCAGGCATGGGGCACGCACTCGACACCGTGGCTGATGGCCAGCGTGGCGATCTTGCGGCATTCGCTGATGCCGCCGGCGGCGCAGACATCCGGCTGGACGATATCCATGGCCTTGCGCGCGACGATATCGCGGAAGCCCCATCGGGTGAATTCGTTCTCGCCGCCGGCCACCGCCATGTCCAGCGCACGGGTGACCTCCACATAGCCGTCCAGGTCTTCTGGAGAGATAGGTTCTTCGAACCAGTCGACCTCCAAGGCTTCGAGCTCGCGTCCCAGTCGGATCGCCGCTGGTACGGTGAAGCAATGGTTGGCATCCACCATCAGGCGAACATCGGCGCCGATGGCTTCGCGCACGGCACGCACCCGTTCGACATCCAGCTTGGGTGATCCCAGGCCGATCTTCATCTTGATCGCAGTGAACCCCTGTTGCACGTACTCGGTGGCTTCTTCCACGGCCTCTTCGATCAGGCGGTCCATGTCGATGAAGTACAGACCGGTCGCATAGGACTGCACCTCGGTGCGATAGGCTCCGCCGATCAGCTTGTGGATGGGCTTGCCGCAGGACTTGCCGATGATGTCCCACAGCGCGATGTCGATGCCGCTGAGCGCGGAGATGGCCATGCCCTTGTTGCCGTAGTCCTTGATGCGGTTGTACAGGTCGTCCCAGATCACTTCCACATCGTATGCGTCGCGGCCGATGACGCGTGGCGCGTATTGCGAATCAATGTAAGCGCGCGCGACCTGCGAGGGCCCGTAGCATTCCCCCCATCCGACGATGCCGTCATTGGTTTCGATCTCGACGATGCAGGAGCCGCGGGTCTTGTAGAGCCAACCGCGCGATGACGTGAAAGGACGCTGCACGGGCGCGGCGACGACGTGGCAGGTAATTTTCTTGATGATGCTCATCATGTTCTCGCAGTAAAGGACGCGCAGCCGCGCCCGGGATGAAAGGCCGATCAGCGCGTCAGTGCTTGAACACCTTGGTCGCCACGCTGTTGAGCGTGGTCTGCACATCGCGCACTTCCTTGTCCAGCGCGTCGCCAGTCAGGTCGTCGACCAGGAAGCCGTTCTGGGCGGCGAAGTCCTTGAACTTCTGGCTCTGGATCGCTTTGTGAAAGGCATCGATCAGGCGTTTGCGTTCCGGCGCGGGCAAGCCCGCGGGCGCCACGACATAGGCCATCTGCACCAGGGGTCCGTAGGGGAAGACGTCGTACCCTTTCTCCTTGAAGGTCGGTACGTCCGGATAGAGCGCCAGCCGCTCGTTCGCAAAGACGCCGATGGGGCGTACGAACTTGGCGTCGATCTGCGCCTTGCTCTCCGAGGGTTTGAGTACCGCGGCATCGATCTGCTTGCCCGCCAGATCCGTAATGACACGCGATCCGCCGGTGTACGGCACATTCACGTAGGCCACCCCGGCACTGCGCGCTGTCATCTCCGCGAAAATGTGATTGAGGTTATTGGTGCCCGGGGTGCCGATGGAAATCTTGCCGGGATTCTTCTTCATGAGGGCGAGAAACTCGTCCAGCGTCTTGGCGGGGCCGTTGGCGGGCACCAGCAGTATCAAGGGGTCGGTGGAAACGCGGGCGATGTGGGTGAACTGCTCGTTACGTAGCGGTGTCAGGTTCTGCGCGATCTGCGCCAGGGTCGAGCTGGTGCCCATGCCCAGGATGTAGCCGTCGGCCGGCGATGCGGCCACTTTGGCCAGGCCGATGGCACCGGTCGCGCCCGGCTGGTTTTCCACGATCAGGGTGATGCCGTCGGCGCTGAGCAGTTGCTGCAGTTCACGCGCTGCGATGTCGTTCGAGCCGCCCGCGTTCCAGGGCACGATGAAGCGGATCGGGTGGTCGGGAAAGCTGGCCGCATGTGCGGCTGCCAAGGGCAATGCGCAGGCAAGCAGGACGCTGCCGAGCAAACGGGTAAGCATAGTCATGGTGGTCTCCTCCGACGATGCGCCGTGGTTGCGGCGCGGGCTGTGCCTCTGCGGGCGATTCGGTAGTCCGGCGCATGCTAGCATTCGTTATAACAAATAACAATGCCGTTTTTGCTTCATCCGTCGAACGGTGGAAGTGAGAAAATGGGCACCCGTAGCCCCAGCCTTCAGGTAAATCCAGCATGCCCAACGCGAAATCCGCGTCCGCACCCATCGCCGGCGCCAAGCCGACTTCCCTGCAGCCGATAGACCGGGAAACCCTGTGGGACCGCGCCTATGCGGCCCTGCGGGAAGCTTTGCTGAGCGGCCGCTATGAGCCTGGGCATCGCATCGTGTTGCGCGAGGTAGCGGGTGAATTGGGCATCAGCCTGACGCCCGTGCGCGACGCGGTAAACCACCTGATCGCGGAGCGGGTGCTCAAACGAGGCTCCGGCGGCCAAGGCGGTGGCGCCGTGGTACCGGACATCGACGCCGGGCAGTTACAGCAACTGCTCATCATGCGTGCTGAGCTGGAAGGGCGCGCCGCATACGAGGCAGCCGCGCACGTCACCGCCGCCGATCTCGACAAGCTGCGGGGTCTGGTGGCGGACATGCGCCGGCTGATCGACGCGCCCGCGCATGAAGGTTATCTGGATGCGCATCGCCAGTTCCATTTCCACATCTACACCTTGAGCGGCCTGGATTTGATCGAGGACGCCATAGAAATGCTGTGGTTGCGTTGCGGGCCGGTGCTCAACCTGGTGCTGTCCGAGTACGTACCCTTCCTCAAGCGTATGGACTATCACGCGGCAGCCGTCGAAGCCCTGGCGCGGGGCGATGCGGAGGGTGCCAGCCGCGCCATCCGCTGTGACATCGAAGAAGCGGGCCGCTACATGCATGGCTTGTTGCGCGGCAAACAGGCGTCGTAATCAGGCATCGTAATCAGGCGCGATAAACCACCCATCGGTTTCTATTAATAGAAATAACTCTCATTTGTATTACAATCGGGAGTTTGTCCAAGCACGCCCATGCGCGGCGTTAGCCAGTCCTTTCGCGCGTGAGCCAACGATTCCCGATGTCCGCCAAAGCTTCCCGCCTGCCTCTTGCCTACCGTTGCGCCGTGCTGTCGCGCGTGCTCGCCGCCGGTCCCGCCGGCTACCTGTTTGCCTATACCGCCACCACGCTCACCGCGCATGTGCTATTGCCCGCGGTCACCCGTGCAGACGCCGCGCTGGCGGCGACGATGGCCGGGTTCCTGGTGTACGCCGTCGCGGTGATGGTGGTGTTCGCCAGTGCCAGCGCCAGGCGGGCATGGGGCTGGGTGTTGGGCGGGACGCTGCTGTGCTACGTCCTGGATCGGCTGTTGACGGGAGCGCTGGCATGAGGCCTGACGGTAAAGCCGAAGGATTGCGCCAGTCCATGTCCTGGCTGCACACCTACACCGGTCTGCTGCTGGGCTGGGCGCTGTTCGCGATGTTCCTGACCGGCACGCTGAGCTACGTGCGCGATGAGATCACCGCGTGGATGAAGCCCCCGGTGCAGCATTCCTTTGCCGATGCGCAAACCGCCGAGCGCGCGGTGGCGGCGCTGCGCAAGCTGGCACCCGACGCCGAACAATGGACCGTCGATCTGCCCACCGTGCGCCAACCCGCCGTGCAAGCCAGTTGGCGCGCCAAGGGCGCGGCGCAAGGGCGGCGGGGACGCGAGTCCGTCATGCTGGACGCGGGCACGGGCGAAGTCCTCAAGGTGCCGGAGACGCGCGGGGCGGACTTCTTCTACCGCTTCCACTTCGAGTTCTACGGCATGTCCGTCTACACCGGCCGCATCATCGCCGGCATCGCTGCATTCTTCATGCTGGTGGCCATCATCAGTGGTGTGATCACGCACAAGAAGATCTTCACCGAATTCTTCACCTTCCGTCCGCGCAAGGGCCAGCGATCCTGGCTGGACGCACACAATGCGTTGGCCGTGCTGGGCCTGCCTTTTCACTTCGTCCTCACCTTCACGGGCCTGCTGCTGCTGATGTTCATGCTGCTGCCGTGGGGGCTCGATGCGGCCTACGACGGCCAGCGCATGCAGTTCTATCAAGAACGGCGCGTGCAGTTCGAACCCGCGCTGGAGCGCCCCGCGGATGCGGCCCCCCCAGTGGCGGGCGTATTGGCGCTGGATCACATTCTGCGCGATGCCGACCAGCAGTTCGGCGGACGCGGCATCGATTCGTTCGTGATCAAGCACCCGGGCCAGGCGGACAGCACCGTAGCGCTGCGGCCGGTCGCGAGTGATCGCATCACCGACTATCCCGTGCGGCAACTGTTCTATACCGCCGACGGCTTGCCGCTGCCGGCGCCGCCCGACACGGCCACGGCGTGGAGCACGGACGTCTATCGCGCGATGGTCAATGTGCACATCGGCCGCTTCGCCGGGCCTGCACTGCGGTGGGTCTTCTTTCTGTCCGGGATAGCGGGCACGCTGATGGTGGCCACGGGCCTGGTCCTGTGGGTGGTCAAACGCTTGCCCGAACGCCGCAAGGCCGGCGCCACGCCCTTCAGCCATCGAGTGGTGGAGGTGCTCAATGTGGGCGCGATCGGTGGCTTGACTGTCGCCATCGGCAGCTACTTCTGGATCAATCATCTGCTGCCCGCGACATTGAAGGATCGCGCGCTGTGGGAGATACGCGGGTTCTTCTGCGTGTGGCTGCTGTGCGCGCTGCATCCGCTGCTGCGTACGCATCGCCGCGCATGGATCGAGCAGCTCAGCCTGGCGGCGGTATTGCTGTTCCTGCTGCCGGCGCTCAATGCGGTGGCGGGTGGACTGCCCTTGTGGCGCAGCCTGACGCAAGGGCAATGGAGCATCGCCGGTTTCGAATTGAGCGCGATGGCGGTGGCGGTGCTGCTGGCCTTCGCGGTGCGCAAGCTGCGCGCGGGCGCGGGTGCGCAACGCCAGGCAACGCCGAAGACGGCCGCGGCCATGCCTAACCATGGCGTGGAGTCGCGTGAGATGGGAGTACAGCAATAATGGCGTGGGCTTGCCTGCTACTGGCATTCGCGGGCTTCGGCGCGATTGCCGCGTCGATGGACCGCCACTACGAAGACCTGCTGCGGCGCGAGCCGGCGGTGCGCACGCGGCGAGTATTGCGTGCTGCGGGCTATGCCGTTCTGGCCCTGGCCCTGGGGCCGGCGATCGGCGCCTGGGGACCCTCGGTGGGCACGGTGCTGTGGCTGGGCGCGTTGACCATGGCCGCGCTGCCGCTGGCGTTGCTATTGACCTATCGTCCCGCACTGGCACGCCACGCGGTGTGCGCCGCCCTGCCCCTGGGATTGCTGGCCTGGGGCATGGCGGCCTGAACCGCTAGCGCTGTGCCGCTACCGCTGTGCCGCTACCGCGCGTAGCGACGCCAACGCCCGTTCGATATGGCTGTCGTCGATATGCCGATGCGTGACGCAACGCAGTCTTGCGGGGCCCCACGGGCGTACGGCCAGGCCGGCCGCTTCCAGGTCCCGCACCCACACGGCACTGTCGCGCCCGCTGCGCGATACGTCGATCTGGACGATATTGGTCCGCGGCACGGTGGCGCTGATGATGCCTTGCATGGCATTGACGCCATCGCTCAGCAAGCGCGCCCGCACGTGATCCTGCCCCAGCCGCTGGCCCATGTGTTCCACCGCATACAGCCCCGCGGCCGCCATCAATCCCGCCTGGCGCTGGGTGCCGCCTATCATGCGGCGCAAGACACGCGCGCGCTCGATCACGGCGCCGGGTCCGCTGAGTACCGCGCCAACCGGCGCACTCAGTCCCTTGGACAGGCACAGGGAGACGGTATCCGTGTACTGCGTGACCGCATCAGGGGTGACTCCCAAGGCCACCGCCGCATTGAACAGACGCGCGCCGTCCAGGTGCACGGCGATCCCCCGCGCCGCCGACAGGTCGTACACGGCGCGCATATGGTCCAGCGACGGCACGGCACCCGCCGCGTTGTTGTGCGAGGTCTCCATGGCCACCAGCGACGTCTTCAACTTGTGGCCACCGCCCTGCACGCCTTCGGCCAGGCGCTCCAGGTCCATGGCGCCGTCCACGCCGGGCACGCCCAGATAAAAGAGATTGGTGAAAGTGGCCGCGCCGCGTTCCGACGTGTACATATGCGCATTCGATTCCAGCACCACCTGTTCGCGGCTGGCGGTCTGAGCCAGCACGGCCAGCAGATTGGCCATCGTGCAGCTGGGCACGAACAGGCCCGCGTCCTTGCCCAGGCGCGCCGCCACGGTGCTCTCCAGTTGGCGCACGGAGGGGTCGCCGTCCAATCCGTCATCGCCGATGGGCGCGGCGCGCATGGCTTCCAGCATGGCCTCGGTGGGACGCGTGACGGTGTCGCTGCGCAAGTCGACGAAGTGGCCGGGAAGCTCGGTTTGGACGAAGGCGGAAGCGGAAGCAAAAGTAGAGGCTGCCATACGGATTCTTCTGTGTAGCGACGGTGAGAAGCGGCATGCACGCCATGCATGCACCCGAAAGAAAAAGCTGAAGCGAAAACCAGCGGCAACGAAAATGGAAGAGAAGCTGAAGAGAAGAAAGCGCGAACCCCGTCAGCGCGCGACGATGATGCGTTTTTCCAGCAGCTTGACCGACTGCGAAGCGACGAAGCTGATAAGGATGTAGACGACGGCGACGAACACATAGAGTTCGACCAGGCGGCCGTCGCGCTGGCCGATCTTGGATGCCGCGCCCAGGAAGTCCGTCAGCGCCAGCACGTAAACCAGTGACGTGTCCTGGAACAGGATGATGACGCGCGTCAGCAGCGCCGGCACCATATTGCGTATGGCTTGCGGCAGCACGATGCTGAACATGGTCTGGCGTTGCGTCAGCCCCAACGCCATGCCGGCATTGAACTGACCGCGCGCGATGGACTGGATGCCGGCGCGCATGATCTCGCAGAAGTACGCGGCCTCGAACATCGAGAACGTGATCACCGCTGAATTGAAGGCACCCACCTGGATGGGCCGCGGCGAGCGCAGCAGCCACGCGCCCAGGTAGGGCACCAGAAAGTAGAACCAGAAGATCACCAGCAGCAGCGGAATCGAGCGCATGGTGTTGACATAGACCGTCGCCGGCACCGACAGTATTTTCAGCGGCGACAGTCGCATCAGCGCCAGCAGCGTGCCGATCACCAGCCCGGCCAGGCCCGCCAAGGCGGTCAAGGTCAGCGTGAAGGTCATGCCGGTGCCGAACAGATATGGCAGCGCGTCACGGATGACACCGAAGTCGAAATTACCCATGGCGGTGTCCCTCAGTGCTTGCCGGCGATGAGGCCGGGCACTGCATAACGTTTTTCCAGGCCGCGCAGGCTCAGCACCACGACGCCGTTGATGATCAGATAGACCAGCGTGGCCGCGCTGAAAGCCTCGAAGATATGGAAGCTGAATTCCTGCATGGCACGCGCCTGGCCGGTCAGTTCCAGCAGGCCTATGGTCAGCGCCACGGAGGAATACTTGATGGTGCCCATGAATTCCGAAGTCAGCGGCGCGATGACGATGCGATACGCTTCGGGCAGGATGATGTGGCGGTAGACCTGCGGCTGGCTCAGCCCCAGCGCGGTGCCGGCTTGGAATTGTCCACGCGGCAGCGACTGGATGCCGGCGCGGATCTGCTCGCACACGCGCGATGCGCCATACAGCGTCAGGCACAGCAGGGCCGGCACGAATTGCCCCCAGGGTTGCGGCATCTGCTTGATGGCCAGGCCCAGCGACTTGGGCACGATCTCCGGCACGACGAAATACCAGAGGAACATCTGCACCAGCAGCGGGCAATTGCGGAAAAGCTCCACGTACACGGTGCCGATCGCGCGCAGCGCGCGTGACGTGCAGGTGCGCATGACCGCCAGCAGCGACCCCAGCGCCAACGCCAACACCCAGGTCGATAGCGAGAGCGCCAGCGTCCAGCCCGCCCCCATGGCCAAGGTCTGCAGGAAATTATGTACGCCGTCAGGCGACATCTCCAGGAAGACCTGCCAGCTCCAGTCGTAGTTCATGCGCGTATCCAGGAATGGCCAAGGCCGGGCCGCAAGAACCCACCACCCGGCGTCGCGGCTGGGCAACGGGGCGGCGGCTTGACGCCGGCCTGGTCCTTATTCGTAGGCAGCCGGGTCGCCGGAGTCGGTGGGATGCGCCAGCGCGCGCTTGAGCGCGTCGCTCATCGGATACTTCAGGTTGATGCCGCGCGGCGGGATGGGCGAGTTGAAGTACTTCTCATAGATCGCCGCGACCTTGCCGCTCTTCATCAATTCGATGACCGCGTCGTCGACCACTTTCTTGAAAGCGGGATCGTCCTTGGGTTCCATGATGCCGTACGGCGCCAGTTGCAGGCCCTTGGTGCCGATGACGAAGTCGTCGGGATTCTTCGACGAGGCTACCGATCCGTAGGCCAGGCCGTCGTCGTTGGCCGAACCGGCGGCACGGCCGGACTGCACCATCAGGAAGGTTTCGCCCGTGTCCTTGGCGCCGATGACCTGGATGCCGTAGTTGTTCCTGGCATTGATTTCGGAGATCAGCCGGAAGGTCTGGCCGCCGGCCTGGGCCGCGATGGCCTTGCCGCGGAACGTGGCGGGATTGTTGGGGTCCACGCCTGCATCCTTGCGCGCCATCAGCACCACCTGGGCGACGAACGTCGTCGGCGCGAAGGACACCAGCTTGTGGCGGTCCGGCAGGTTGGTGGTGTTGCCGCATTCAAGATCGATGGTGCCGTTGTTCAACAGCGGAATGCGCGTGGCTGAAGTGGTCGGGTTGTAGCGCACTTCCAGCTTGGGCAGCTTCAGCGAGGCTTGGACTGCCTTGGCGATTTCCTGGCAGATTTCGACGGTGTAGCCGATCGGCTTCTGCGAAGCATCCAGGTAGGAGAACGGGACCGAGGATTCCGGGTGGCCGATGACGATGGCGCCGCTCTCGCGGATCTTGTCCAGGCGGCTGGCGCCGTCGGCGCAGGCAGTATGGGCGGCGGTCAGTAGCAGCGCGGCGGCAAGCGTGGTGATGGTTTTCAAGAAATTCCCCGGTCTGTCCATGGCGCCCGGCGGCGCTGGATCGTGATACCGGACTCGTAGTGGCCCGGATGGCAAAAAGTATGTCCTACCTGTAATGTTTTTCCCAATTCCACTTTTGTATTACTCGATACGGTATTGGTATGACGAATCCACGCTTGGGCCTGCGCCAGATCGAAGCCTTCCGCGCCATCATGGTGTCCGGGTCGATGACCGCGGCGGCGCGCCGCATGCATACCTCGCAGCCGCAGGTGAGCCGGCTGATCGCGCAGCTCGAAGCCATTACGCAGTTTCCCCTGTTCGAACGCAATGGCAGCAGGTTGACGCCGACGCTGGATGGATCACGTTTCTTCACCGAAGTGGAAAAGACGTTCATCGGCCTGGCCGGTCTGGAGTCGGCGGCGGCCAGCATCCGGTCGTTCTCGGCCGGGCGCCTGAATGTGGCGGCCATGCCGCGCCTGGCCGGGGGGCTGTTGGCGCGCATCGTCGTGCGCTTCAAGGCCCAGTACCCGGACGTCATGGTGTCCATCCAGTCGGGCAATGCCGGCACGGTGCATGACTGGATCACGTCGGGGTTTTGCGAGGCTGGACTGGCGATGCTTTACAGCGACGTGCCGGGTGTACAGGTGGAGCCAGTGATCACCACTCGTTGCGTGGCGGTGTTGCCGCGCGGCCATCGCCTGGCGCGGCTGAAGCGGCTCAAGCCGGCCGACTTCGTTGGCGAACCCTTCATCTCCTTTCCCATGGGTAGCGCTTTACGGGAGCGTATCGACGGTATCTTCCAGGCAGCCAAGGTGGAGCGGCGCATCGTCGCCGAGGCGGGGCTGGGCGCGTCGATCTGCGCCTTGGTGGCGGCGGGTCTGGGCGTAAGCCTGATCAATCCGGTGGCGGCGGGTGAAGAGAAGCTGGAGGGAGACATCGAGGTGCGGCCGTTTTCGCCGGCGGTGCCGGTGATCATCGGCCTGCTGTATCCGCCGTATCACAACCGCACCCGTCTGGTGAACGTGTTCACGGAACTGGCGCGGGACGTCATGCGGGAGGAGCTGGCGGCGTTCGATGACGGCGCCACGCGGAGGAAGTGAAGCGGAGGAAGTGAAGCGGAGTTGCGGCGGCGCGGGACGGCGGCAAGAAAAGATGCTGCAAGAAAAGACGCAGCAAAAAAAAGGCTCGGCCCCGAGGGGACGGGGCCGAGTTACTGCATCGGGAGGACTTCTTGAACTGCCGCCCCGCCTCCCGCCGGGGCAACCACCTGGATTCAGCGGGTCCAGGCGGCCGGACTACGTGATTGGTCTTCAGACCCTGATCCGGCCTTCAGTCTTGCTCGAATGCTTTGCCATCGATCTGGTGCATGGGCACGCGCCATGGCTCAGGGCTTTCAACGCGCTGGCCGGTACGCCTGCTCAAGCGCCTTGGAACGGCGTGTTGTCCGGATCACCGAAGGCGGTAGCGCCGGGTTGCTGCGCCACTTCCGCGGCGATCTGGGCACGGGCGACACCGTTGTCGGTCTGCGCGGCGAACGGCACGTTATCCAGGTCGCCTCGCGAAACCAGACCGGCGCTCTTGGCTTGCTCCAGTTCAGCCTGGACTTGCGCGCGGCTGGCGGGCGCGTTGTCCGATTGGCCGTAGACGCCTTGGAACGGAACGTTATCCGAGTCGCCACGCGGGGTGCCTGCATGGGCAATTCCCACGAGAGCGAGGACTAGGGCGGCGGAAGTTGCAATGGTTTGAATACGCATGATGTCACTCCTGATCTGTTGAATTGGAACGGTGGAGGCATCCTGTCTGGATAGCTCGGGGTGTCTCTTTGTCGTTCCCCATGAATTGCATTCTGCGCCCTTGAGAGGTCAGGATAAACCCTAGGTGAGGGAAATCACTTGTCCATTAATCGTTGGAATGAATTTTTATTTGTCTTATTAATGGCTTATTTGAGTGCATGATTTGAGTAGCGTTGCCCGGCACCGCCCCGCGCGCGCCGGCGGAGAGACTGTTGAGGGGGGGCTGCGCCCCTCAAACCCCTGCCCGGGGGAGTGTTGAGGGGGCCGTGCCCCTCAACCCCTGCGTGGGAAGAGTGTTGAGGGGGCTATGCCCCTCAACTCCTGCGCGGGGAGTGTCGAGGGGCCATGCTCCTTAACGACCAACCATTTCACAGTGGGTAAGGAGAACCCTCCATCGTCCGTATAAAACCGTAATTATTTGAGCCTTTCTCCGCTTAAATCTTGCCTTGCCGCCACGATTTTCATCACGATTTCTCCATTTTCTCGACCTGCCGAGCGACAGTCCTGCCTAAAGTATTTCGTTTTTTATCGGAAAAATACTCAACGGCATCGTTTTGTCACTGCTCAGCATCGGCCAGCGCCCTGAAAATGCAACAGAAATCACCCAAAAGGCCACATCCACCCGTTAAAGCGAATTAATTAGACACATTCAGCTCAGAGTTGTATCTCAGATTATTTCCTCCGCATGGGAATGTCAGTGCTGGTTAATAAATTGCATCATTACGGCACACAGAAGTAATCCAGAGCTGTAAGGCGTCGTGATGCCTGATCTGCCGTTGTGGCCCCATGCCGGGGTCGCGGCGGATGCCCCGCCACCGGAGGAGACGCCACGGCGGGACGCCACACGATTCCTGGAGTAGCAGATGAGCTCGGTTCGTCAGAAAGCCCGGTCGCGTTCCCCTATCGTTCCGAATTATGTCTGGCGTCTGCTGGGCGTCCTGCTGGCCACGCCCACGGCCGCCTGGGCCAACTGCACCACCAGCGGCGTTTCCATCGTCTGCAACACGCCGGCGACCACCCTGTTCCCCAATGCGACCAGCACGCTCAACAACGTCACGCTCAACGTCGGCTCCGGCGGCTCGCTGTCCTCCGTCATCATCACGCCGGCGGTGTCCCTGACAGGCAACAACCCGACGCTCATCAACAACGGCACCATCGACCCCAGCACGCTCAGTCTCCTGGGGCTGGGCGCAAGCGGCGTCGTGATGGGCAATGCCACGGGCGGCAATGTCGGCATCACCAATACCGGCACCATACGCGGCAGCGGCGTGGACCTGCTGGGACTGGCGTCCGTGAACCTGGGCGGTGTCGCCATTGCCGCGCGCGCCAACAGCAGCGGCTCGATCAATATCAACAACAGCGGACTCATCGCCGGCCCTTCCCGCCTGCCCGTCGATGTCACGCTCAACCTGTCGGGCAATCCGACCATCCTCGCCTACGGCGGCGCGCCCATCACGGTGACCAACACCGGCACCATCGTCGGCCAGGTCGGGCTGGGCACATCGCCCGCGGGCAATCGCATGGTCAATGCGGGGACGATCGATGGCGGCGTGAACATGGGCATCAACAGCGCCAACACGTTCACCGCCGTCACGGGTTCGCAAGTCGTCAACAACGGCGGAACCATAGGCGTGGCCGTCGGCGACCTGCTGAGCCTGGGCCTCACCTTGCCCACCCCGGGCGTGATCGACGGCGGCGCCGGCGGCAACAACACGCTGGTCCTGCAGAACGCCGCCAGCGGCACGGGCAGCGGTACCACGGGAACGGGCACGGCCAGCTCGGCGGTCTATCGCAACTTCCAGAATCTGGTCATCAACAGCGGCACCTGGAACGTGACGGGGACGCTGGCGACGCAGAGTACGGCACTCAACGGCGGCGCCATCCTGCTGAACGACGGTACGGCTTTCGGCACCGGCCAGGTCCAGGCGAACGGCGGCGCGCTCATCGCCAATGCCGCCAGCGTCACCCTGCCCAACGCTTTCAATCTGGGCACGGGTGGCCTGAGCGTCCAAGGCGCGAACGCCTTGACCCTGAACGGCGTGGTGGCGGGCAGCGGCGGCCTGAACAAGGGTGGCCTGGGCACGCTGACGCTGGGCAGCGCCAACGCCTACACCGGCGGCACCACCTTGTCCGGTGGCACGCTGGCACTTGGCAACGCCGCTGCGCTGGGCACCGGCGCATTGACGGTCGCCGGCACGACGACGCTGCGCAACAACAGTGCGATGACGGTCGGCAATCTGGTGGCGTTGAATGGCGACCTGACCGTTGCCAACGCCACCGATCTCGCCTTGACCAACACGATCTCGGGTACCGGCGCATTGACCAAATCCGGCGCCGGCGCGCTGACCTTGTCCGGCAACAACACCTACGGCGGCGGCACCGCATTGGGCGGCGGCGCTCTGATCGTCGGCGGCAACAGTGCATTGGGCACCGGCACGGTGACCGTCAATGCACCGGCCACGCTGCAGTCCAACGCCGCGGCCGGCCTGCAGAACACCATCATCCTGAACGGCGGAGCCGGCGCCTTGACCGTGGCCGGCGCGAACGACCTGGCACTGAACGGTGCCATCAACGGCGCCGGCCGGTTGACCAAGACCGGGACGGGTGCGCTGACGCTGGGTGGTACCAACAGCTACAGCGGCGGTACCACGCTGGCCGGCGGTACCGTCAACCTTGGCAGTCCGACGCCTTTCGGCAGCGGCGCGATCAGTGTGACGGGCGCGACCACGCTCAACAGCCTGGGTGGCTTGGCGTTGGCGAACGCCGTTGCGCTCACGGGCGCGCCGTTGACGGTAAGCGGCAGCAACGCGCTGGCGTTGAATGGCGGCGTCAGCGGCAGCGGTTCACTGGTGAAGAACGGGAGCGGCAGCCTGACGCTCGGCAGCGCCGGCACCTACACCGGCGGCACGACCTTGAACGCAGGCACGCTGGTGGCCGGTGCTAACAACGCCTTGGGCACGAATCTGCTGACGGTCGGTGGCGCCGCCACACTGGACAGCGCGTCCGCGGTGGCCTTGAACAACGCGGTGCAACTGAACGGCGCCTTGACGGTCGCCGGCAGCAACAACCTGACGCTGGGTGGCGTGATCACCGGCGCCGGCCAACTGACCAAGAACGGCGCCGCCATCCTGACACTCAATGGCGCCAACACCAACAGCGGCGGCGTGGTGTTGAATGCCGGCACGTTGAGCCTGGGCAACGCCGGCGCCTTGGGCAGCGGCCTGTTGACGGTAGGCGGCAATGCCACGCTTGCCGCTCCCAATCTGGTGGTCGCCAATGGCGTGCGCCTGGGCGCCGGAACCACGCTGGGTATCCAGACGGGCGGCGGCACGACGGCATTGGGCAGCGCCGCTGGCACCATCACGGGCGCTGGCGCGCTGGCGTTGAACGACGCGGGAACGCTGACCGTCTCCGGCAACAACAGCTATCAGGGCGGCACCACGTTGAATGCGGGCCGGCTGGTACTGGATAGCGACACGGCATTGGGCATCGGCCCGTTGACGGTGGCCGGCGCTGCCACCCTGGATACGACGGCGGCCGCCACGGGCACGCGGCAATTGGCCAACAACGTCAATCTGGGCGCGGCGCTGACAGTCGACAACACCAACAGCCTCAATCTTGCCGGTAACGTCACCGGGGCCGGCACGCTGGTGAAGAACGGCACGGGCCTGCTGGCCTTGAATGGCACGGGTAACGCTTATGGCGGCCTGGTCATCAACGCCGGGACGGTGCAGGCGTCCTCGGCCACGTTGGGCGCCAACGTGCAGAACAACGCCAACCTGTCGCTGGTGCAGAACGCGGCCGGCACCTATGCCGGCAATATCGGCGGCAGCGGCAGCGTCGACGTCAACGGCACCGCGCTGCTGTCCTTGAGTGGCGTCAACACCTTCACCGGCGGCTTGAATGTGCTGACGGGCGCGGTGGAAACGCGCGGTGGCCAGGCCTTGTCCGATGCGCTCGCCGTCAACGTGGCCAGTGGCGCGGAACTGCGTATCACCGACAGCGAAGCATTGGGCACATTGGCCGGCGCCGGCGCGGTGAACGTCGGGACGGGCGCCACCCTGCGCCTGGGCGACAACGGCGCCGACGGCAGCTTCGGCGGCGTGCTGGGCGGCGTCGGCAACATCGCCAAGGGCGGTACCGGTTCGCTGGTGCTGACCGGCGCCAGCACCAACACGGGCGCGCTGGGCGTGGAAGGCGGCCGTCTGCAAGTCGATGGCACGATCAACAACAGCGCGGTCAATGTGGGTGCCGGCGCCACGCTGGCGGGTTCGGGCAGCATCCTCGGGCCCGTGAATGTGGCCGACAACGGCATTCTGGCGGCGACGCAGGGTCGGACCTTGACGCTGGGTGGTCTGGCGTTGAACGACAACGCCAAGGTCAATGTGACCTTGGGCGCCGCCACGTCGTCCCCGCAAGCGCTGGTACAGGTCAACGGCAACCTTACGTTGGACGGCCAACTGAACGTGACCGATGCGGGTGCGGGATCGAGCCTGGGCCAGTTCGGTCTGGGCAGCTACCGGATCTTCGGCTACACCGGCGTGCTGGTGGATAACGGCCTCACCATCGGTACCATCCCCACGGGCTTCACGCCGGATGCGCTGGCTTTGCAGACCAGCATCAACAACCAGGTCAACCTGGTGGTGGGCGGCAGCAATGACAGCGTCCTGTTCTGGAACGGCACCACCACGACGCCGAATAGCGGCGTGGTGGGCGGCGCGGGCTCCTGGCAGGCCGGCAGCGGCAACTGGACGGATACCGCCGGCCGGATCCCTTCCGCCTGGGACAACAACGCGCCAAAATTCGCGATATTCAGCGGCACCGGCGGCGCGGTCAATGTGGTTGGCGCGCAGAACATCACGGGCCTGCAGATCGCCGCCAATGGCTATACCTTGAGCGGCGGCGCCCTGAATCTTGCCGCGGGCAACGACGTATTGCGGGCCGACGCGGGCGTGACCGGTACCATCAACTCGGCGATCACCGGCAGCGGCGCGCTGCAGAAACGCGACTTCGGCACCTTGATCCTGACGGGTGTCAACACCTACGCGGGCGGCACCACCGTCAGCGAAGGCATCCTGCAAGTGAATGCGGATGCGAACCTGGGCGCGGCGGGCAGCGCGGTGGCGCTGGATGGCGGTACCTTGCGTATCGACGGCAACGCCTATACCGGCACCACGCGCGCCATCAGCGTGGGTAGCGGCGGCACGCTGGATATCGCGGCGGCGAACAACACCTTCACCTTGGGGCAGGACATCACCGGTGGCGGCCGTCTGGCCAAGGCCGGTGCCGGTACGCTGGCACTCAATGGCGACAACAGCGCGCTCGCCGGCGTCGACCTGAATGCCGGCACGCTGAGCGTGGGCAGCGCGACGGCCTTGGGCGCGGGCGCCTTGGACGTGAACGGTTCGGCAGCGCTGGACAGCAGCAACGCGTTGACGCTGGCCAATAACGTGGTGATCGCCGATGCCGCGGTATTGACCAATACCGGCACCAATGACCTGGTCTTGAATGGCGTCCTTGCCGGCGGTGCGGCCAACACCGGCAGCCTGATCAAGCAGGGCGCGAGCACGCTGACGCTGAACGGCGCCAACACCTATGGCGGCGGCACGACGCTGGCCGGCGGGACCATCATTCTTGGCAACGATGGCGCGCTGGGCTCCGGCGCGCTGAACGTCGGCGGTGCCGGGCAGCTGCTGGCCAGCGGTGCGCGGGTACTAGGCAATGACATCACACTCGCCAATGCGCTGACGGCGGGTGGCGCCGATGACCTGACACTGAACGGGACGATCAGTGGATCCGGTCCCTTGATCAAGGCAGGAGCGGATCGCCTGACGCTCAATGGCGTCAACGCCTACACAGGCGGAACGCAGCTGCAAGGCGGGACGCTGGCGCTGGGCAATGACGATGCGATCGGCGCGGGCCCGTTGACCGTGGCGGGCAACGCGGCGCTCGATAGCGCCGGCGCGCTGGCCTTGGCCAATGCCATTGCCATCACCAGCGCCGGCACCAACCTGACCGTGGCGCAGAACAACGACGCCACCTTGTCCGGTGCCATCAGTGGCGACGGCGGCCTGATGCTGGGAGGCAATCACACCCTCACCTTGAGCGGCGCGAACACGTACGGCGGCGATACGACGCTGACGGGCGGTACGCTGCTGCTGGCCGCCGATGACGCGCTGGGCAGCAATGCCGGCGCGCCCACTGCCGGCAGATTGGTCGTCAGTGGACCGGCCGCTATCGGCGGCACGGCCACCGGCACCGACCTGTCCATCGGCAACGTCATCCAGCTGGATGACACGCTCATGGTCACCGGCCCCAGGAACGTCGACCTCAACGGCACCATCAGCGGCGCGGGGGCGCTGGTCAAGGATGCCTCGGCCACGACGTTGACCATCGGGGCCAATAATGGCTACAGCGGCGGTACCGTGTTGCAAGGCGGCGCGCTGCAACTGCTCGGCGACAGCGCGCTGGGCACGGGCGGACTTAGCGTAACGGGCGACGCCACGCTACGCAACGGCGTTGCCGGCAGCCCTGCCAATGCGCTCATCGTGGCGAACGACGTCGCACTGGGGGCGGCACTGACAGTCGCCGGCAATGGCGGTGCCGTGACTTTCAACGGCGTGCTCTCGGGTGACGGTGCATTGTTGGCGTCTGGCGCTATCGACCTCACGATCAATAACTTGAACACCTATACCGGCGGCACGCGTATCGCTGGCGGCACGCTGACGCTGGGCAACGACCAGGCGCTGGGCACCGGCACCCTCACCGTGGTGGATGTCAGCACGCTGGCCGGTAGCGGACCACTGGTCCTGGCCAATGCCGTGCAGTCGAATGCGCGTCTCGATGTCGACACTTCCGCGCAGCCGGTTACCTTGAACGGGAACATCGGTGGCGCCGGCGCCATCGCGCAATTGGGTACCGGCACGTTGACGCTGAACGGCGCCAACACCTACGCCGGTGGCACGACCCTGAACGGCGGCACGCTGGTGGTGAGCAACGGCGCGGCACTGGGCACCGGCAGCTTGAACATCGCTGCGTCCAGCAATCTGGACAACGGCGTCGCAACGGCATTGCAGAACGATGTCGTGTTGGGAGGCCCGGCCGGGACCACGCTGACGGTGGCGGGCAACAACAATCTTGAACTCGATGGAGATATCAGCGGCGCCGGCGGCCTGGTGAAGAACGGCGCCGCTGGACTGATCCTGGCCGGCAACAACGACTTCAGCGGTGGCGTGGCGCTCAATGGCGGTGCCGTGACGCTGGGTTCCGCAACGGCGCTAGGTACGGGGGCGTTGACAGTCACCAACGCAGGCACCCTCAACAGCACCAGCGCGCTGGTGGCGGCCAATGCCGTCGATCTGGACACCGGCAGCACCCTTACGGTGAATGGCGCGAATGACCTGACCCTGGGCGGCGCCATCGCGGGCGCCGGCGCGCTGATCAAGCAAGACGGCGGGACGCTGACCCTGACCGGCGCCAATACCTACACGGGTGGCGCGCAACTGCAAGGCGGGACGCTGGTGGGCAATGCGGCCAGCCTGGGCAGCGGTGGCGTGGCCACCAATGCCGGCACGCAACTCACCTTCCAGCAGGATGCGAACGGTACCTACGGCGGTGTCTTGAGCGGCGCGGGCAATGTGGAAAAAGCCGGCGCGGGCGCATTGACCTTGACCGCCGCCAACAACCTGGCGGGCGGTACCGTGGGCGTGGCGGGCGGCACGCTGGTGGCACAGGGCGGCCAGGCTTTGGCCGGCGCGGGACTGGTGCGCGTGGACATGGGCGCGACGCTGCAACTGGATGGCAGTGAGTCCATCGCCGCGCTGGCGGGCGGCGGCCAGGTGGCCGTGCAGAACACGGCCATCCTGGCTCTGGGCGGCGCGGCGGACAGCAGCTTCGACGGCATGCTCACGGGCACCGGCGGCTTGAGCAAGGTCGGCACCGGCACCCTGGCGTTGAACGGCGCCAGCACGCTGTCCGGCAACACGGACATCAATGCGGGCACGCTCGCGCTCAATGGCACGCTGGAGAGCGGCGCCATCATCGTGCATAACGGCGGCACGCTGTCCGGCAACGGCCAGGCGACCGCTGCGGTCACGGTGGAGGATTTCGGCCATCTCAACGTCAATGCGCTCAATGGCGGCCTGACGGTGGGTTCCCTGACCCTGAGTCAAAATGCGCAAATAGACGCCGGCCTGGGGTCGGCCAGCACCAGCGGCCTGATCAACGTGACGGGCGATGTCGCGCTGAACGGCAAGCTCAACGTGACGGATGTGGGTGGCTTCGGCACGGGTGTGTATCGCATCATCAATTACGGCGGCAACCTGGCTCCCGGCAGCACGCTTGCTTTCGGTACGCTGCCTGCCGGCGTCGATCCGCTGAATCTGACCCTGCAGACCGTGGTCCAGGGACAGGTCAACCTGCTCAATCAAAACTCGCCGAACGAGATCCAGTTCTGGGATGGCGGCAACCTGACCGGCGACGGCACGATCGCGGGCGGCAGCGGGACGTGGGGCGGCGCGGGCGGTAATACCAACTGGACCGATGCCAACGGTGCCACCAACACGACATGGGGCGGCCAGTTCGCCGTATTCCAGGGGGATCCGGCGACGGGCCCCTTCACCGTCACGGTGTCCGGCCCGCAGACCATCACGGGCATGCAGTTCTCCACCGACGGCTATACCCTGGGCGCGGATGCTACCGGCGCGCTGGTAGCCAACAACAGCATCGCCAACGGCGCCGCCGACAATGTGGGCATACGCGTCGAACCTGGCCTGACGGCCACCATCGATACGCCCATCACTGGCAGCGGTACGATCGCCAAGCGCGATACCGGCACGCTGGTCCTTGGCGGCGCCAATACCTATACCGGTGGAACGCGTATAGAAGGTGGCGTGCTGCAGATCGACGCCAACGAGAATCTGGGGGCCGACGGCAGCAATGTGGCTTTCGACGGTGGCACCTTGCGGATCACCGGCACCGGCATGACGCAGCTCGGCAGCACCACGGCCAATCGCCCCGTGACGCTGGAAGCGGGCGGCGGCACCTTCGACATCGCTGATGCCACGGCCACGGTAGCGGTAGGCGGCACGATCAGTGGCGCGGGTGCCCTGGGCAAGACGGGCACGGGGACGCTGCTGCTGGCGGGCGACAATACGTATACGGGCGGCACGCAACTCGCCGGCGGCACGCTGCAGGTCGGCAGCAGTGGTGCCTTGGGCAGCGGTACGCTGACCGCCGCCGGCGGCACCACCCTGGCCAACACCGCACCGGTCACGCTCACCAACACGGTTGATCTGCAAGGCAACGTCACTGTCGCCACCCTCACGCCCATGACCTTGAGCGGCACGGTGGCAGGCAGCGGCGGCTTCACCAAGACGGGGGCCGCGGACCTGACGCTGACCAGCGCCAACACCTATCAGGGCGATACCCTGTTGAACGACGGCGCCATCATCGTCGGTGGCAACAGCGCCCTGGGTACGGGCACGCTGATCGCTGCCGATGGCACGCAGCTCGATGCGGCGGCGCCCGGCGCGACCGTGGCGAACAACGTCACCTTGAATGGCGTGCTGACAGTGCGCGGTACCAACGACCTGGTCATGGCCGGCTCGATCGGCGGCGATCCTGGCAGTGGCGGCCCGGTGGGCATCGTCAAGGATGGCCCGGCGACGTTGACGCTGAACGGTCCCAATGGCTACGCCGGCACCACGCAATTGAACGGCGGTGAACTCGTGGTGGCCAGTAATTCGGCCTTGGGGACCAGCACGCTGATCACCGCCGCTGGAACATCTTTGGATAGCACGCAAGCGGTGGTGCTGGCCAATGCCGTGCAGCTGGATGGATCGACCACGGTGGTGGGCAGCAATGACTTCACGCTGCAGGGCACGGTGAGCGGTACCGGCGGCTTGGTCAAGAACGGCCCGGCCACGCTGACGCTGACAGGCGCCAATGCCTACGGCGGCGGCACGGCCTTGAACGGTGGCGCGCTCATCGTCGGCAACGACGTGGCGTTGGGCACGGGCGCCTTGGTGGCGGCCGATGGCACGGCCTTGAGCAGCCAAGGCAATGTCACGCTGGCCAATGCCATCACGACCAACGGCGCGCTGGCCATTGCCGGCAACGACGACTTGAGCTTGTCCGGCACCGTGGACGGCGCCGGCTCATTGAACAAGAGCGGCACCGGCACGTTGACGCTGAACGGCTCCAACACCTACACGGGTGGCACGACCCTGGCCGGCGGCACGGTGGTGGCGGGCAATGGCGCCGCGCTGGGATCGGGCACGGTGACGGTGAATGCCGACAGTACCTTGCAGACGGCCCCCGCCGTAACGCTGGGCAATGCGATCGCCTTGAACGGCGGCACGCTGACGGCGGCAACGCCCGCGCCGGGCGATACGACGACGTTGAGCGGCAATATCACCGGCGGCGGTGCGCTGGCCAAGACCGGCGATGGCACGCTGGTTCTTGGCGGCAGCAACAGCTACAGCGGCGGTACCACGGTCGCCGGCGGTACCCTGCAAGGCACCACGGACAGTTTGCAAGGCGCCATCGCGACGGGCACGGGCACCACCGTGGCTTTCGATCAGGCCGCCAACGGTACTTTCAACGGCAGCATCAGCGGCGCGGGCGCTCTGGTCAAGAATGGTGCGGGCGCGGTGACCTTGAACGGCGCCAACAGCTATACCGGAGGCACCACGGTGGCCGCGGGTACCTTGATCGGCGACAGCACCAGCCTGCAGGGCAATATCGACAACAGCGGCACGGTGGTGTTCAACCAGACCGGCAATGGCGTCTACAACGGCAATATCCAGGGCGGCGGCACGCTGATCAAGCAAGGCGGCGCAGCACTGACGCTGAACGGCAGCAACCAGGTCGGCGGCGGCACGACGGTGTCGCAAGGCAGCCTGCTGGTCGACGGCACCTTATCCGGCGGACCAGTGACGGTCGGCGCCGGTGCGTTCCTGGGCGGCTCGGGCGTGGTGACGTCCGACGTGACGCTGGGTGACAACGCGCATCTGGTGGCGGGTACGCCGTCGAATCCGATCTCCTTCGCCGGTGGCCTGAACCTGTCCAATGCCACGCAGCTGGACTTCACGCTGGGTTCGCCGAACACCCCCACCACGGCGGTGACGGTAGCGGGCAATCTGGTCGCCGATGGCGTGCTCAATGTGGCGAATGCCGGCAACCTGGGCACGGGCATCTATCACCTGTTCCAATCCGGTGGCACGCTGACCAACAATGGCATCGTCTATGGCAGCTTGCCGACGGGGTTCACGGCCGACAATTTCACCTTGCAGACCAGCGTGCCGCGGCAGATCAATCTGCTGGTGGAAACCACGCCGGGCGAGATCCAGTTCTGGAACGGCAGCAAGACCCTGGCCGACGGCCAGATCGCCGGCGGCACCGGCACCTGGGGCAGCGGCACCAACTGGACCGATGCCGCGGGCGCGACCAGCCAGACGTGGAACGACCGCTATGCCGCCTTCGCCGGCGCCGGCGGCACGGTCACGGTGGCTGGCGCCAAGACGGTCACCGGCATGCAGTTCCTGGCGGACGGCTACACGCTGGCGGGCGGCGCGGGCGCGGCAATCGCCCTGAGCCAGGCCGCGACGCCGATCCGCGTGGACGCCGGTGCCACCGCAACCCTGGGCGTGCCATTGACGGGCACGGGCGGACTGTCGAAGGAAAATGGCGGCACCCTGGTGCTGACGTCGCCCAACACGTATGCCGGCGGCACGACGGTGGCCAGCGGCACCTTGCAGGTCAGCGCCGACAATCAATTGGGCGACGCGGCCGGCGCGGTGAACCTGAACGGCGGCACCCTGGCGATTGCCGATGCGGCTTATGCCGGCACCAGCCGTGCCGTGACAGTGGGCGCGGCGGGTGGCGACATCGCGGTGGTGGCAGCGGGCCAGGACTTCACGCTAGGCCAGGCATTGACGGGTAGCGGCGCGTTGACCAAGAGCGGGGCAGGCACGCTGGTCCTCGCCAGCGACAGCAACTACAGCGGCGGCACCAATATCACCGGCGGTACCCTGGCAGGTGATAGCGCCAGCCTGCAGGGCAGCATCAACAGCGCCGCCGGCACCACCTTGCGCTTCGACCAGAACACCGATGGCAGCTTCAACGGCAGCCTGGCGGGGAATGGACAACTGGTCAAAGACGGTACCGGCGCGCTGACGTTGACCCAGCCGAACAGCTACACGGGTGGGACGCGGATCAATACCGGCACCTTGATCGGCGACACCAGCAGCCTGCAAGGCAACATCGTCGATAACGCCAGCCTGGTGTTCAACCAGGCCACGGACGGCACGTTCAACGGTACTTTGTCGGGTACCGGTTCCTTGACCAAACAAGGCGCGGGGACGTTGACGGCAAGCGGCTCGAATCCCTTCAGCGGCAACGTCGTGGTGGCGCAAGGTACGCTGGCGCTGGGTACGGCGGCGGCGCCGGCGGACTTGCCCGCTTCGGTTCAGGTCAATGCTGGCGCCGCGCTGGCGGGCGCGGGCCGCATTTCCAGCCTGGTCAACGCGGGTACCGTCGCAACCGCGCCGGCGCAGACGCTGCAAGTGGCGGGCAGCTTCACCAACGCGCCGTCCGGTACCTTGCAGGTGAATCTGGGACCGCCGGCGGCGGGCGCGCTGAATGTGGCCGGCACCGCCACATTGAACGGCACCTTGCAGGTCGCCGACGGCTTCCAGTACGCCGGCACCAACAGCTATGCGGTGGTCACGGCGGCCCAGGGCGTACAGGGCACGTTCACGACCACTGCCCTGCCGGAACTGGCTTTCCTCGATTCGTCGGTCAGCTACGACCCCAACAACGTCTACGTCAATTTCGCGCGCAACCAGACCGGCTTCGACGATCTGGCCCAGACGCCTAATGAAAGCGCGGTGGCCGAGGCGCTGCAAGGCCTGTCGACATCTTCGCCGCTGTACGCCAGCGTCTTGGGCCTGTCACGCGAAAACGCACCGAAGGCTTTCCGCCAGCTGTCCGGCGACAGCCATGCCAGCCTGCCGTCGGCGTTGATCAGCAGCGCCGAGACGGTGCGCACCATGCCCATGAATCGCTTGCGCGACAGCCTGTACAGCGACAGCAATCAGAACGGCAGGCCTTGCGCCGATGACCGCACGCCACAGAGCGCGGCCATGCTGTCGTGCCGGCGCAATGTGTGGGCCGACGTCATCGGCAACTGGCAACACCAGGACGGCGGCGGCAATGCGCCCAGCTACAAGCAGGAAACCGGCGGTGTGATGGTGGGCGGCGATGTCGAGGTGCATGACGGCTGGCGTGTCGGCGCGGCTTTCGGCTACCAGGACAGCACCATCCGTCAGGACAGCCGCAACGCGAAAGCCGATGTCGACAGCTATAGCCTGACGCTGTTCGGCGGCAAGGCCTTCGCCATGCCGAACGGCAACGCCTTGAATGTGTTGGGCGGTGTCGCTTATTCCTGGCAGGACCTGAGCACGCGGCGCAATGTGGCAATCGGTTCGGACAATCAGAACCTGAAGGCGAACTACTCGGGCAACACCACGCAGGTTTTCGGTGAAGTGGGCTATTCGGTGCCGTTGAATGCATCGGTGTCGGTCGAGCCTTTCGCTGGCCTGGCCTATGCCGACCAGCGCATGCGCGGCTTCTCTGAAGATGGTGGCTCGGCCGCCTTGCATGCCGGCAGCGATCGCACCCATGTCACCACCAGCACCATGGGCTTGCGCGGGCGCCTCGACACGGAAATCGCGGGGCAACCGGCGCGCTTGCGGGCGTCGCTGGGCTGGCGTCACGCCATGGGCGGGGTGGATCCGGAACGCACGATGGCCTTCGATACGGGACCGGCGTTCACCGTACAGGGTGCGCCGATAGCACGCAATGCCTTGGTGACGGAAGTGGGCGCGGAGATGGCGGTATCGCGGTCGGCGACGCTGGGGGTGAGCTACAGCGGCCAGTTCGGCGACGGCAATCGGCAGAACGCCGGCTTCGTGAATCTGCGCTGGTCGTTCTGAAGAGATAGGGAGGCTGGATAAACCATGGCCCCGCACAAGGGGGGGCGAGCGGGGCCATGGGTACTGCACCTACGGGTACTGCGTACTGCGGGTACTTCACTTCGCACTACTTCAACTACAGGTACCGCAACTCCAGGTCTAGCAACTAGAGGTATAGCAAAACACGTACAACGGACTGCTACTACTTACTGCGTCTTCAACGAGGTACTGCAAGTACTGCTTACTGCATCGAGAGGACTTCCAGAACTGCTCCCGCCTCTCGCCGGGTAACCCGCCAGGCCAGCACGCCTGGCGAGCCGGACTTCAATTCAGGCCGCGCGTTCGAGCGCGGCTTGGTATTTCTGGCGATCAGCCTTGGAACGGCACGTTGTTCGAGTCACCGAAGGCGGTGGCGCCGGGCGTCTTCGCCACGTCGGCGGCGACTTGCGCACGCGACACGCTGGAATCGGCCTGGGCAGCGAACGCAACGTTGTCGCTGTCACCGAAGGCAACCAGGCCTTCACTCTTGGCTTGTTGCAGTTCGGCTTGAATCTGGGTGCGGCTGGCCGAGTTATCAGCTTGCGCGTAGTTGCCTTGGAAAGGCACGTTGTCGATGTCGCCGCGGG